>ERZ1026903.17-NODE-17-length-122668-cov-62.432776_pt1 | contig 122668 bp, 101 predicted proteins | sample MGYA00380180_ERZ1026903 | MGnify/ENA primary metagenome ERZ1026903 (study PRJEB33269, sample SAMEA4719816) | human gut metagenome | biome: human-associated habitat; feature: organic feature; material: feces | place: Cameroon | collected 2013-10 ... | reverse complement strand
TTATTTTTGCTCTCATAATATAAAGACTGTTTTCGGAGAAAAAAATTAGAGAAAATTAGAAATTTTTTTCTTGATGCTGAAATTTGTTTGTTTTATACTGTAAGCATACGAATGTGAGGCGATTCGACTCGTGAGACATGAGGGCGGGAACCTAATATATGCTCTTTCCAATGGGAAGCTGGTATCCGTAGAGGATGTTCCTGCGGGGCTCAAATGTGACTGCTTTTGCCCCGCCTGCGGGGAGCAGCTTGTGGCAAAGAAAGGTCAGAAAATGACCCACCATTTTGCACACAAGGCAGGCACAAATTGTGCTTTTGGGTATCAGACCTCCTTGCATTTACTGGCAAAGGATATTCTTGCTAATGCCCGCCGCATGGTGATTCCGGAGTTATATCTGCGCCCGGACAAACCGTGGCTCAGAGATCACCTTATTTCACCTGCGAGAGAGATTTTAATTGATGAAGTTGATGTCGAGCAGAATCATGGCAGCATTATTCCAGATGTTGCCGTCTATGCGGGTGGAAAAAAGTTCTTCGTAGAGATTTATGTTACCCACGCAGTTGACGAGGAAAAACTCTCTAAGCTGAAACAAGCAGGAATCTCTACCATTGAAATCGATTTAAGTAAGGCTGACCGATATATACAAGCCGCAGACTTATCAGAAGTTCTTCTTGGCAACAGTGAAAATAAGAAATGGATATTCAATACGCAGGTGGACAAGTGTTATCAAGCATTTCTCCAAGTCTCGGAAAAAAGACGTATTTTCCACAAAGGACATGTAGCCTATACGGATTTCTGCCCAAGAAAGCTGCACTGGGTCAATGGAAAACCCTGCGCCAGCCAGCTTGAAGACTGTTTTAACTGTGATTATCAGTTTGAGGTTGGCGACGATTATGTGCTTTGCATGGGGCGGTCACTTGTTACTTCCATTGATGATTTGAAGAAGCCACGAAAAGAGCGCCGCCCTTGCCGAACATCACCTGTAAATTTCAAGACGATGGCAGACGCCAAACTTTGGATATGCCCAGATTGCGGCTATCCCTTGCACCGCGTAGAGGGGAAGCATGGCTCCTTTATTGGGTGCAGCAATTACCCGTGGTGTAATTTTACAATGCCTGATAATAGCAAATAATGGGTTGCCCGACACATCATCGGACAACCCATTTTGTCTTATTTGCTTGTAAGAGTTTGATACATTTTCATCAGTTCGGCAACGCAGGCGCTCTCGCTGGTACGGGCGGGGCTGCCTTTTACAAAACCATAGGCATCCATCACAGCACGGTCATTGGCTTGGTGCGCCTTGCGCTGTTCCGGCGACATGGTCAGTTCATCGTAAAGGTCTGCCAAGCTGCTGTCCGGGTAGAGCGCACGGGCATCGAGGGTAGCCTGCGCAGTCTGCTCGATTTTTAGCTTTTGCTGTTCAGTTGTGGTCGGCCAAGGGAAATTGTTATAGACAAGCGTATTCGAGTAACGATAGTCGCTTTTTAATCGTCCACAACGAATAATAATATTATTATACCATCGAGATTTACTACGAACAAGAGGAAAAGCGGGGCCGAAGCCCCGCTTTCCGTTATTTGAATTTTTCAATTACGCCAAGAAACGCAAGCACAAGGTTCTGGTACAAGTCCTCATCAAATTTTCCGTTGACGTAGCTGTACTTTTTGATGGTTGGCTGGCATCGCTTGTACAGTTCCATCACTGCCTCAGAGTTATTATGCTTGGCTGAAATAAGTAAATCACGATACATCCCCATTAGTAGTCCTCCTTGATTTCATCACGGATCTTATCAATCGCGCGGCTCTTGGCTTCAGCTTTTTGCAATGCCGCGCGTATCAGCCGCTTGCGCTTATACTTCATAGTCAGCGCTCCCCACGATTGGCGGCGTTGCGCTCCTGCATCAGGCGTTTATACTGGTCAGGGGTGCATTTCATCGGCATAATGCCAATGGGAGTCGGCAAGAACAGCTCCGGGTCACGAAACAGCTTTTCGTAGTAGCGGAACTGCTTGTCGGTCAGGCTGCAAAATTCCTCCCCGGAAAAACCGCAGATAAAGAAATTGCCCGCGATTACATCGTAGTCCTCAATACAGCGGTTCAGCGGCAGGCCGTCCACCTTGCCCGAATCGTTGCAGACAAGCGCCACCTTGTCCTTTGACCACGGGTATACGGCTTGCATATACCCGCCGACAAGCCGCTGAAGGGGATGCAGCTCATTTGCAACAAGCCGTTCTTCCGGATATTTGCCCGGCTGAACATACAGAATACGGATTTTGTTTTCGTTAGACATTGTAATAACTCCTTTTTTGGCAATAAAAATACCGCTGTATCGGGTGATACAGCGGGCAGCTTGTAGAAAAAGGCTTTTTCAGGCAGTAATATAGGGCGCGTTTCGGAGCGCAACCGCCGCACAGCGGCGGCTCTTGGCGAGGAGATAGCACTCTTTCTTTTTCGGCAAATTCGTTGACATTTAAAGCAAATTTAGCAATCTTTATGCGAACGAGGCAGGAAATGCCTTCTGTGGTTCATTGTTTTCAGAGAAGGTCTTGTTAATTTATGATTATCCGCACCTTGCTCAGGATAGCCGAAATGACAGGGCATTGTCGGCTCTATGGTCGCGGGCGGGGCAATGCCCCGCCCCTACCGGGCAGCGTCCCCTTACCCCTGTTTTGCAAAAATTTCGTCCAGCGTGTGGGACAAAACTGCCATATCAATGGGCTTGGCGACGTGCGCGTTCATGCCCGCCGCAAAGGCTTTTTTGCGGTCCTCGTCAAAGGCGTTGGCGGTCATCGCCACAATGGGGATGTTCGCCTTGCGGGGGTCGTCCATGGCGCGGATCTTGCGCGTGGCGGTGTAGCCGTCCATCCGGGGCATCTGGATGTCCATCAAAATCAAATCGTACTGATCGTCGTCGGCGGTGTTCATACGCGCCACGGCGTCGGTGCCGTCCTCCACGCTGTCCACCTGCAGCCCCGCCTGCTCCAGAATGGCGGTGGCAATTTCGCAGTTCAGGGCGTTATCCTCGACCAGCAGCACCTTTTTGCCCGCATAGCCCGCGTGCTGGGGCATCTGCATGGGCTGCGGCTCGGTCTGGGTGTGGGTCAGCACGGCGCGCAGCTCCGACATAAACAGCGGCTTGCCAACAAACGCCGTCACGCCTGCCTCGCGTGCCTCCTGCTCAACGTCTGACCAGTCGTAGGCGGTCAAAATAATGATGGGCGTATCAGGGTCGATGAACTTGCGGATGCGGCGCACCGTTTCAATGCCGTTCATATCGGGCATCAGCCAGTCGATGATATACACCTTAAAATCGCACCCCTGCTCGTGGGCTTCCTGCGCGCGCAGGATCGCTTCCTTGCCGGAGGTCGTCCAGTCCGCCGTCATCTCGATCTGGCGCAGCATCTTGCTGACGCTCATACAGGTCTGGGCGTCGTCATCCACCACCAGGGCGCGCGCGCCGCGCAGCTCGGGGATGGGCTGGCTCTTGGTCTGCGTTTTGCTGATTTTGCAGTCCAGCGTAACGGTAAACTCGCTGCCCTTGCCCTGCTCGCTCTTGAGCGTGATGGTGCCGCCCATCATATCTACGATGTTTTTCGTGATCGCCATCCCCAGCCCGGTGCCTTGGATGCCGCTGCGGGTCACCGTCTGCTCACGCGCGAAGGAGTCAAAGACGTGCTGCTGGAACTCCTGCGACATACCGATGCCGTTGTCCTTGACGCTGAACACATAGGTGGTGCAGCCGCTGCGCGGGCAGGGCTTTTCCATGACGCGGATGTTGATGGTGCCGCCCGCCGGGGTGAATTTTACGGCATTGCCGACGATGTTCAGCAAAATCTGGTTCAAGCGCAGCTTGTCGGTGATGATATCCTCGTGCTGGATATCTTGCGTATCTACATACAGATCCAGCTGCTTGGCGCTGATATTGCCCTGTATGATGGTGCGCAGGTCGTGCAGCACATCGGGCAGATGCACGGGGGCATTGTCCAGCTTGATGGTGCCGCTTTCAATGCGGCTCATATCCAAAACATCGTTGATCAGGCTGAGCAGATGCTGCCCCGACACGCTGATTTTTTGCAGGTAATCCTTGACCAGCTCGGCGTTGTCCAGATGGGTGCTTGCCAGCGCCGTAAAGCCGAGAATGGCGTTCATCGGGGTACGGATGTCGTGCGACATACTGTTCAAAAATACGGTTTTTGCCTTGTTGGCGTGTTCCGCCGCCGCCAGTGCGCTGCGCAGGGCGTCCTGCTGCTTTTGCTCGGTCTGCTTTTCGGCGGTGGTATCGCGGGTGGCAACCAGCACCGCCTTGACGCTGCCGTCATCGTCGGTGCGCTGGGGGATCAGCAGCGTGGTAAACCACAGATCGTGGACGGTGCGCCCGGTGAACACCAGCGAGGTATGCTTCTTCAAGCGTGCCGTCATGGTGGTCGCGTCCATAAATTCCAGATATTCCGCGCGGTACGGCTCGGCAACGATGGCCTGCGTGCACCGCAGCATCTCCTCGCGCTGCATGGGACGGATGCGCTTATATTGCTCCTCGCCGGGGATCGCCTTGAGGGTTTCGACGGTGTTTTTTTCGAGATCCAGCAGCATGATGGACTCATACGCCGTACCCAGCGCCGTGATGATGCCCATACGCTTTTGGGTTTCCTTCAGGGCGCCCTTTTCGGCACGGCTTTGCAGCAGCAGCACCATCAGGTAGGTCATCACGGTAAGCGCAAGGTAGGACACGAAGATGATGTTGCGCGTCAAAAATACCTTTCCCGCCGGGAAAAAGACAAACACCTCGTACTTGCTGATATTTCTGCGGCTGCCGTACCAGACGCCGCGGTTGCTGTGCAGCTCGACAATGCCGCCGGACACACGGGTATACTCGTCGTTGTACAGCTGCCGGCATTCCTCGCTTGTGCGGTTGAGCTGCGCCGCGCTGTTGCTGGTCAGCACGCGGTCATCCTGACAGATGGTGGCAATGCCGCCATTCTCCAGCGGGAAATGATCCAGCAGGTCGCCCGCCGTCAGATCGCCGGCATCCTCGCCGCTTTTCTGCACATAGGCGATCAAAAGTCCCGGCGCATCGGTGCGCGCAAGGGCGGCAAAATCGTAAAGCTCGCCGTCCTGCTCGATGCGGGCGACGTAGGCTTTTTGGGGGTAGTCCGGAATCTCGCGGATATAGTCGCTTTGCAGCTGCTGCTTCCACAGCTGCATGGCGTTGCCGTCCAGCGTGCTTTGCATCTCCGGCTGCATTTCGCCGTCCAGCACCAGCACGCCGGTCAGCCGCTGGGTGTCGGCAAAGGCGTTGAGGTCGCTGGGGGTGAAATTGTCTTTTATCGTCATCTCATCGCGCAGGGCAGCGGCCTTGTCCTGCAGGCGGGTCAGGCTTTTGATGCGGTCGTTGGCGGCGTCAACCTCGTACAGATGCAGGCGCGTTTCCACAAAGGTAAAGGTTTCGTCCAGGGTTTTGCGCAGCATGGCGCGGTCTATGTTGGTAAAAAGGACAAAAACGCCGATGCCCACCACAACCAGTGCCAGCAGAAACAGTTGGTTTCTTCTGTTGCGTGCGTCTTTAGGCATTTTCATCCCCTCCCATCGCTTTTTGTGCGTCTACGCCGTATTTTTCCAGAATGCGCCCCGTGGTGCCTTCGTACTGCATCTGCTCCAGCGTCTGGGTCAGCGCGGCGGAAAGCTCGGCGTGGGTGCCTTTGGCAAAGGCAACGCCCAGCTCGCTTTTCATGGGGCTTTCGTCCAGCAGGCGGTACGCAATGGTTTCGGTGTCGATCCACCCGGCGAGCAGCGCCTCATGCCCGCAGATGGCGTCCACATAGCCCTTGCGCAGCGCGGCGAACATATCCTCGGTCGTGGCAAAGCTGCTGACCTGCCCCGCCGCCGGCAAGTCGGAGGGGATCTTGCCCAAAAACAGCCCCTCGCCCTTGGTGGTGGCCTGCACGCCGATGCGCTTGCCCGCCAAGTCCGCCAAGTCGTGGATGTTGCTGTCGGCGCGCACCGCTACGACCTGACGGCTGTACATATACGGACCCGACCACTGGTATTGGTCGGCGCGCCCGTTCATGCTGAAGCACGCCCAAAGGCAGTCCACGGTGCCGTCCTGCAGCAGGCTGTCCTTGTCGGGCCAGTTGATTTCCTGAAATTCGACCTTGTACCCCAAGCGGGAGAACGCCTCGGTTGCCAAATCAACGTCGATGCCGGCATATTGCCCGTTGCTGTCCAGATAGCAGTACGGCTCAAACGGGTCCATACCGATAGTGACGGTGGGCGCATTGGCGGGCAGGGCGTTATTTTGCCCCGCGCAGGCGCACAACCCCGCCGCCAGCGCCGCCGCCAGCGCAAGGCAAAGCCCCCCGCGCTTTGCCCGGGAAATGCACGCAGCCATAGCAGAACGTAAAAAACGGAAAATCATGGAACACCCCACTGTATTTTGGATAAGATTTTATAAATATTGTGTGATATTTTTACAGTCGCTAAATTTAAATTATAGCATAGATTAGTTTTTTGGGCAATAGGAGTGCGGAAAAATCAGGGCGACAGGTCGTTTTGCATTTTACGCCCCGCAAAGGGCAAAATCTGATAAAAAAATTGTTACTTCGTGTAAAAAAACTTCAAAAACAGCTTGAAACACTTTTGCCGCAATAGTATAATAATATCGTCATTTTTATGGTAACTCGGCGCAAACCCCTTTGCGGACAGGTCGCAAGCGCAGGAGTTCCTATGGGGCGTGTAAGAATAGCTAAGGCAGCGCTGCGTTAAAGCACTTGCGCAGTACTGTCTTCCGAAAATGTGAGGCAGGTATTATTGTATGATGAAAAAAATCTCTCGCCGCTCTTTTTTGCAGGTTGTCGGTTTGCTGGCAGCTACGGCAGCACTGACCGCCTGCGGCGGCAAGACTGAAACAGTTAAAAAAGACGATACGCACGAAGTCATCACCTTTATGGCGCCCTATATGGAGGAAGAAGCCTTTATTGAGCAGGTACACAGCGTTTACCCGGAAGTGAACATCGAGATCGTGCCGTACAGCGGCGATAACACCACCACCTGCCTGCAGAATATGTTTGAGGCGAACGACCTGCCGGATATTTGCACCCTTGCAGTCTATGATCCCATGACCGACCATGTGTCCGACAAGCTGCTGGACCTTTCCGGTTACGATTTTACCGACAACTATGTAGAATCCCGCCTGCAGGACGTATCCGATAACGGCGCGATCTATCTGCTGCCCTCGTCCTACAACTGCTACGGCATCACCTACAATAAGACCCTGCTGCGGGAACACGGCTGGGAACTGCCCAATTCTTTCGCTGAGCTGGAAGCACTGGCTGCTGAGGCAAAGGAAGCCGGGGTCGATCTCTGCCTGCCGCAGATCCAGTACCCCGGCTATGGTTTCCAGTATCTGTGCAACATTGCAGACGCCGATTTCCTCGGCACACTGGACGGTAAGCTGTGGCAGAAGGATTATCTGTCCGGCGAGGCGAATGTCAGCAATACCCCCGGCATGATGCAGGCGATGGCGTATGTCCAGAAGTGGAAGGACATCGGGATGCTGAACGACTCCGGCGATGCCCTTGATGACAATGTGACCCGGCAGAGAATGACCGAGGGCAACACCCTGTTTTTGATAGGCGGCACCAACGGCATCGTGGAATCGGATGACAATGCCGATAAATTCGGGTTGATGCCCTATCTGTCAGTGGACGGTACCCAGAATGTTTTTGTGCTGAAGGTGAACCGTTTCTACGGTCTGAACAAAAAGCTGGAGCAGAACCCCCAGAAGCTGGAGGATGCGCTCAAGGTGATGCGCGTGCTTTCCACCGTTGAAGGCTCCAGTGCCTTGATTCCCGCAAAGACGCTGAAAAGCAGCCTTCTGCCTTTCAAGGATGCAAAGGCAGAAGGCACCTACTATGCCGATGTCGCCGATGCCCTGAACGCGGGCAATACCGCGCCCTTTATCTACTCCGGCTGGGAAAACACCATCGTGACCACCGGCACCAAGATGCTGGACTTTATCAAGGGCGATGCCACCATGGAGGACGTGATCCGTCAGCTGGATGAGGATCAGGACAGTGTGGTGAACAACGCCCCGGATACCATCACTACGGTCACGGAGGAGCTTTCGCAGGAGGACTGCGCTATGCTGGTGGGGCGCTGTTTTGCGCAGGCTACCGGCAGCGACCTTGCGCTGGTTTCGCTGAGCACTTGGATTCCCGGCAATCCCACCGATCAGAACCATCACGGCGTAGCCGCCAAGCTGTACGCCAAGGGCATTACGGATTACGACCTTTCGGTCATCCTGCCCACCGGTTGGAACCGCACCATCCAGACCGTCACCCTGACCGGGCAGCAGATCAATGACCTGCTGGCTACGGGCTACGATGCCTACGGCAACGGCAAGGGCTACCCCTATGTGATGGCAAGCCCGGTGCAGCCGGAGGCGGATAAGACGTATCAGGTTGCCATCTGCGGTGTGAGCGACCAGTTGGCCGCCGAGGCTGACGTCGTGGACAGCGGCGTGGTGGGTATGGATGCCGCAAAAGCCTTCTTTGGCGCATACACCTCCATCAGCCGGGCAGATACCGCATGGAGCTGAATAGAACGGACAGGAGATACTGGATGTGAACAAGAAAAAATACAAACATCTGCTTTGGGGCATCGGCGTTGTCAGCCTTGCAATCATCCTGACCCTTCTTATCGTGAGCCAGACCTACATCCGGAACCTTGTCTATCATGAGCGGCTGAGCCAGATGGAGGAGGTCACCCACCAGATGTTCCGCAGTCTGGATGATGTGATCGACACCCACTGGAGCGATGTGGATGTGCAGTGCAATTATTTGTACAACACCCCGCTGGAAACCGATACCGATCTCTATCGCTATCTGAATAAGCTGTCGGAGCTTTCCAATTACCCTGAAAAACAGACTGAGCTGGTAGCCGTGGATGCGTCCGGACGTTATTATACCGAGCATGGCAGCATGGGGTTGCTGCGAGAAATGGACTATCTGGCAGACTCTCCGCAGCGGGTCAGCTACGTTTCCAACTCGCTGACCGTGAACGATTCCCGGATGGTGTTTCTGGAACAGCTTGCCACCCCCATCACACTGCAAAGCGGAGAAAAAGAGATCACCCTGCGCTACTTTGGTATTTCGCAGAGCATGACCCAGCTGAACGATTATTTCCGCTACGATGCCTACGAAAATAACAACAGCGTCTATGTACTGGACAACAACGGTTTCAAGCTGTTCAATGCCAATGATACCGAACTGCTGAAGGGGCATAACGTATACACCGTGCTCTCCCAGATGTCCTATCTGCACGGTTCTTCCTTTGCGGAAGCAAAGGAGCAGCTTGCCCGCACAGGCTCCTGCTATTCCAACGCCGTACTGGACGGAACCGAGTATTTCTACGCCCTGAGGCAGATGAAAAACGCCCAATGGACGCTGGCATTCCTTGTTCCTGCAGAATATGTGGCAGTGAATACGCAAAAGCTGGTCAACATCGTCATGGGCATCATCATAGGATTTGCCGTGGTGCTTTCGATCACAGCAATTTCCGTTGGCTGGTTTTTCCTGCGGGAAAAACAGCAGCGAGAGCTGCAGGTCGAAAAAGAAGCAAACCTCCGTCTGGAACAATATAACATCCAGCTGACGAAGGCAAACGATGAAATGCGGAAGGCGCAGGTCATTGCCGCCGATGCGTTACAGACTGCCGAGCGCGCCAGCAAGGCTAAGACGGACTTCCTCTCCAACATGAGCCACGACATCCGCACCCCCATGAACGCCATCATCGGCATTACCATCCTGATGAAAAACGAGCTGCATCAGCCGGAAAAGTTGGCCGAGCATCTGGGTAAGCTGGAAAGCTCCGGTCAGCTGCTGCTGGGCATCATCAACGACATTCTGGATATGAGCCGCATCGAGAGCGGCAAGACCACCCTGAATGTGGAAAAAATGAACCTTCCCAAGCAGATCAGCCAGCTGGACAGCATCATCCGCCAACAGGCAGGTCAGCGCAGCCAGACCTTTACGGTGGAGAGCCATCTGCAGCACGAAAACGTGCTGGCCGACCCCAACCGTCTGAAACAGGTACTGATGAACATCCTCTCCAACGCGGTCAAGTATACACCCACAGGCGGTCACATCCGGTTGGAGTTGGACGAGCTGCCCCGGAACGAACATTACGCCCGATACCGCTTTGTGGTGCAGGATGACGGCATCGGCATGAGTGAGGACTATCAAAAGACCCTTTTTGAACCCTTTACCCGAGAGGAAAAATCCGGCACCAACAAGGTGCAGGGCACGGGTCTTGGTATGGCTATTACCAAGAGCGTCGTAGACCTGATGGGTGGTTCCATCAGCGTGGAAAGCGCCACCGATAAGGGCACCCGCTTTGAGGTGGTGCTGGAATTTCCCATTGATACCGAAGCTGATACGGTGCAAGAGGCACAGATGCTCCCGGAGGAAGGAGAAATCGCTTCTCCTCTGTTCGGCATGAAGTTCCTCTGCGCCGAGGACAACGCCATCAACGCCGAGATTTTGCAGATGCTGCTGGAAGCCAGTGGTGCAAGCTGCACCATCTGCTCCGACGGTCAGGAGATTGTGGATGCCTTTGCCGGTGTAAAGCCCGGTGATTATGACATAATCCTGATGGATGTGCAGATGCCAATAATGGACGGCTTGGAAGCCACCCGCCGCATCCGCAGCGGCGAAAACCCGCTGGGTAAAACCATCCCCATCCTTGCCATGACCGCCAATGCTTTCCTTGAGGATATGCAAAAGAGCAAGGAGGCCGGCATGGATGAACACCTGTCCAAACCTGTGGACATCCGCGCACTGGAACAGACAGTAAAACGTTTCCGTGTTACCCCCCCCCGAAAATGAATAGTGGTAAAGCTCGTTTCAGCAGATGAATGATGCCTGCATCCGACAGAGTGAAACCCTAGTTTCAAATCCAATTCGCAGTATTATAAAAATAGCGCTCACCGAAAAGTGGGCGCTATTTTTTATACACCGGAATGCTTATTCCTGCTGCATGGTTTGTCCGCATTACAATATCTGTGTTGCCGATCTCTGCTGTGTACTTTTCCTGCTGTTGGTTGCGAGGAGAGATGGTTGCCATAAAGTCGAGATTTTCTACGTTGCGTCGGTTTGCGCGGTACTTTTCGGAGTCGATCTTCATTTGAGAAGCCTCGATTTCCCTCATTGCATCCTCGGTTTCTACCGGTGTAATATCAATGCTGAGAACGATGTACAGCACCTGCTGGAGCAGCGTCGCCACAAAATTATCGCTCAGCTGCTGCGGATACTGCGCAATCGTCATCGCCTTGGCAAATCCGTTGTCAATTTCCGCGTGTTTGGTTGTAAAGCGCATAGCATCGGGCGCAATCGTGTTGCGGAAATCGTTGCCCAAGGGGCAGGTAGTTGATTTTATAGGCCATATTCCTTGCTCAGCGTCCCCCATACACTATCGTGATCCTGCCACTGTGTGTTCGGGTCAGCAGCCTGTCGCTTGGCTTTTGCCAGTTCCTCGGCCACATACCGCTGATGCAGGTATTCTTCATATTTGGCGTAGTCCTCAATATTGATGAGAACAGATTCTCCACGTCCCTGATTGGTAATGATTACATGATTGTGTTCTTTGATAATGCCAGAAATCTCAGCATAATGATTACGCAAATCACGCGATGGGCGAACAAATGTTTGCATCATAGTAGGCACCTCCTATTCATTAATATTGTATCACAATTTGACTACAAGTACAAGTGCCACATGGCATTTTTCACAAAATCATATCCAGAATATCCTTGGCAAAGTAGATAATCACTCCACCAAAGAAGGTCATAAAGCCCTGCGCGCGCTGGCTGGCATCGTGGCCTTTCAGGGCAAGACCGATCTGCACAATGCCGAAACCCAGCAGAATAGCGCCGATTGCTTTGATGGCGCTGAACACAAAATCGCTCAGGGCATTGATGGTGGCCAGCGGGTCGTTGGCGGCAAAGGCGGGCATTGCCATGGTAAAGGCAAGGGCAGCCGTGGTGGCAGTGACCAGATAGATGCGTTTGATTTTGCGCTGGCGGGCATCGTTTTGGTCGGGCGTATTATAGGTTTCTTTCTTGTTCATTGTGAATTTCCTCCATGATTTTTTGAATTTCATCGTATATTGCATCGGTGATCGCGGGCTCGGTCAGCCCGGTCACAACATCGGGCGATATGGTCTGTGCGGTTTGCGCATAGTCGTCCGGCATACGGTAGGGGGCGGCTCCGCCGTCCGGGGTGCGCTTTACATTGGGATGGCGCATCAAATCAAACTTGCGGTCTATGACCGGCGGTTCGCTGCGCAGCAGTACCAGACAATCCCCATCATCCATGCGGCGAATCTCATCCGGGCTGCAAAGGTCGCGGGCGGTAAGCTGATAGCTGTCACTGCTGGAACCGCGGCTGCCGCGCCCGATGCTCTGGCTTTTGGTGCGTTCTGTCATCTTGCCGATGTACTTGGACAGCCATTCAAAGGTGGCATATTCGTTGCCGCCGAGGTATATCAGGCTGTCGCAGTTGCCGATCATGCCCTCCCAATCATCCTTGTACAGGCTTTGAATTTGGCTTTTGGACTGCAAAATAATATCACAGCTGATATTGCGGCTGCGGCATACAGCCAGAATATTCTTGAAATTGGCAGGCAAGGCGACATTGGCAAACTCGTCCATCATAAATCGCACATGGACCGGCAGTGCGCCGTCAAACTTCGGCTCAGAATCCGCCAGCCGGAAAAGCTGGTCAAATAGCTGGGTGTACAGCATCGTGATGAGGAAGTTATAGGTTTTGTCATTGTCCGGGATGACACAGAAAATCACACGCTTTTCCAGCCCCAGTCGCGGCAGGAACATGGTGTCGGTGTTGGTCATTTCGGCAAACTGCGCGGTATTGAACATATACAGGTTGGCAGAAGCGGTGATCAGCACAGATTGCAGCGTTTTGGTGGAGTCCAGCTTAAAGCTGTTGAACTGCAGCACTGCCGGATGCAGCGGGTCACGCTCCTGCAGATCATTAAACAGCATTTCCAAGGGATTCGGCCCCATGTCGCCCTCTTCCATCTGACAGTTCTGGATCATGTACATCAGGGTGGAAAAGTTCTGCTCAGATACCGGCGCTTCGTAAATAAGATACAGGATCAGCGCGGAAATCAGCAGCACCGAGGCATCGTCCCAGAATTTATCGCCGCCGCCGGCCGGGGCATCCTTGGGCTTGGTGTTGTTGACGATGGCATACGCCAGCTTAACGGCATCTTCATCCGAGTCGATGTAGTGCATGGGGTTATAGTGCCCTTTGAAATGCACAAGGTCGATCACTGTGACCGGAATTCCAAGTGATTCATAAAACCCGCCAAGGGAGCGCACAAGCTCGCCCTTGGGGTCCAGAAATAGATAAGAGCCGCTGGCCTGCATGGCATTCGGCTTCACATAAAATCGGGTCTTGCCGCTGCCGGAGCCGCCGATGACCACCACATTCAAATTGTGCCGGTGGGCATGGCTGTCTGTACTGAATCGGATATTCTGCGAGAAAATATAGTTCTGCACCTTATCCTTGCGGTTTTGGTATTTTGCATTGAGTTGGCGCACACTGCCCCAATGGGCAGAGCCGTGTTCTTCACCGGGGCGGCGGTCAGTCTGATCGAGCTTGTAGCAGTAAACAGCCAATGGATAAATGACAAGCACCGCTAGCAGAAATTTCGGTGTATTTTGGCACCAGTGCAATGCGGCAGGGTTCTGCATTAGTTCTGACAGCAGCGCTGTGGTTTCTGCAAGACCGTGCGCCTGTTCTGCCGCCTGTGCAAGCGCAGCCGCAAACCAGAGCAGCGGCAGCAACAGCAGCGCCCATAAAATCAGCTCGGTTTTATCGGTGCGGTTGGAGCGCATTCGGCATCACCGTTCTTCCCGCTGCGGAGCAGGCTGACCGCGCTCCAGTTTCAGGCGCTTGCACACGGCATCCCCAAAGGTGACTGCCGTTTCCCGCACTTTTTCCAAAGCTCTGCGTTCCTCGCCGTCCGGGATGTGTTCTTTCATGCCCTCCAGTGTTTGAACCGCATCCGGCGGCATCGGCAAGCCCAGCCGTCCGCAGACCTCCACACTTATAGCTGCGGCGGTCTGGCGCATCAACTCGTTTTCCGAGATACTGGCATAGGCGGATTCAGCAGCCGCCATCACGATCTCCGCGGGCAGCCGCTGCAAAAGTTCTTGTGAGGGTATGGCAGCGCAGAATACCAGTTCCTGACGTTCGGCATCATAGCAGAACCCTTCGACTTCGTTTTTCGGCAGAACCGGGATCGGTGAGATCTCGCGCATCACATCAATGGCTTTCTCGATCTGTTTCGTGCTTTCTACAGCGGCAATCGGGTATGGCTTGTTGCCGTAGGTCTGAGAAATATCAAACACCTTGGCAACGGCATAATATCCATTGCTGCGCACGATCTGCGCGATCCCCGTGCAGCCCTTGCTGACGCGCCGCCCGTACTTGCTCCAGTCGTCTGCCGACATAACCGCGCAGGCCAGCGGATTGGCGCGCAGAATCAGCGCCGTATTCCCGGCAGTGATGTGGCTGCCCAGCCTGCCGCGCTGGTAAAAGTAGTTGGCGAGGGTCTGCCCTCTGGCAAACACATCTTTCAGCGCTTCTTCCTGTGCAGCAAAGGTTTCCTGCCGTTCTGCCAGCTTTTTTGCTTTCCATTCCTCAATATTGAAACCATCTTCGTACATCATCGGGCCTCCTTTGTGACCGCTTCTTTGGTTCCTTTTTGCAGAGCCTTTTGCGTTTCGGATATTGCTTTGGCGACCGCACGGTAATGATCGATCTTCATCCGCACCGAGGGGCGCTTATCATAAGTCATAGAGCCTTTCTCTTGCACCCGCAATTCTGGCCCTTGCGGATTGCGGGCGGGCGCTTTTTTTCGGTCGGTCTGTCCCTGCGCTTTCGGAATGTTGTAACCCATCTGCTCATAGATGCGGTTGAGCTTGCTGACATCCTCCGCCTTGAACATAATGTCAACCTTTTCTCCTTGGGCAGATTTATCCTTGATAACAGCAAAGAGCACGCCGTATTGCCTGGCGTACTCTTTGAATTGGGATACATCTTCGGTTTTGATGGGGATGACCTTCAGTTCCTTATTTTCACGCAGAAGCCGGTCTAAGCTGGTTTTCCCTCGAACCTTCGGATTCTCTTTGGCATAGGCCAAAGCCAGTGCCAGAGAATTCTTAAAGCCGAGAGCCGTCAGCTTAATAGCCACCTCGGAAAACTGAAGCGCCTCTCGCGCCATCTGGTCGGCTGCTTCGCCGCTTGTACTCATCTTCCTTCACCTCGTTCCTTTCCTGTTGTGCGGCAAGCTCTGCCTGCCGCAGTTTCTCCTGCACCATGGCGGCATCTGCTTCAATGTCGGCGCAGATATAAACCTCATGGCGCAGGGCTTTCATTTGCTGGGTCAGTGATTTGATTTTCTCTTCCCGCGCGGCACGTTCCGGCTCACGCTTTTGGCGATATAAAACTTTGCGCTGGCGGGCAAGCTGTTGGATTTGGACTTCTGCATTTTCCTTGTAGGCCAGCAGTTCATCCATAGTTTCAATATGGTTTTCCCATAGGAATTTTGTCTGCTGCTGGTATCGGCTGAACAGCAGAAAATCCTCACGCAGCAAAAAGTAGCAGCACTTTGTGCTCTTGCCGTGGTAGGCTTTCCGCAGCAGGGCGCAGTAGTGATAGTAGCAAGCCATAAAGCCGGACACCTTGGGATACCGGCGCGGCAGCTTGCCGCGATACCGCGCTCGCCGCACAGTGGGCTGTAATTCTGTGGGCTGCCATTTCGGTTTTGCCGGGGCGTATTCCTGCCGGTATTCCTGCTGCATTTCGGTGGGCATACGGTGCAGTTGGCGGTAATACTCCCGCAGCGCTGTCTCGGAAAAGCGCGGGTCGAGCCGGTCAATGCGGATATTTCGTTGAGCGTCTTTATGGCGCACGGCCATGTGTTCCACACGCGGGCCATATTTGACCATGTAGCCCATAGCCTGCAATTCGGCAACAAAGCCATCAAAGGTGTCAGCAGCGGCCATGGCAAGCGCCACATCCTTGCGCACCATGCTGCGGATGGTCGGCTTGCCTATTTTGCCGCTGAGCCAATCGGCATAGCCTTGCCCTTTGCCGTCGGTTTCAATGACGGAGAGCCGGTTCTCCCGGCAGAGTTCATCGGAAATTTTGCGGATGCCTTTGTAATAGGTGTCGAAGTCGTTCCGGAACATTCTGCCGTCTATAAAGGAAACCGAATTGGTTACGATGTGGTTATGCAGATGTCCCTTGTCCAGATGGGTGGAAACGGTGCATTCAAAGCGGTCAGCCAGAAAGCGGCGCGCAAACTCGCAGCCGATTTGATGCACCTGCTCCGGCGAAGCCTCACCGGGGGAAAAGCTCTGGATAATGTGGTACGCCAGAATGCCCTTGTCAGTTGGCATAAACCAAGGTTCATCTTCTGCCGAAAGCCGTTCTGCGTCCGCCATAACCTGTGCCACAAAGGGGCTGGGTTCTTCGATGACTTCGCCCACGATGGGTTCGGCAGTTTCTTCCGGCTGCTCTTGGCGACTTGGAACTTCCGGGGCGGATAGTGCTGCATTTTTGGGGTTGGCCGCAAGCAGCCGCGCAAATTCTTCATGGCTGACGGCACGGCCTACCAGCGGGAAACTTTCATCCCGCAGATGAATGTTTTCTCTGCCGATTTCCTCGACGGTAAAGGGTCTGGCATCTTCCAGATAAACCGTACTGCCGATAGTTACAGGTGATTTTTCGACTTTTCTTGTAGTCGGATGATGCTTTTCAAACTCTGCTTCGGCGGTATTGATAAAATCCGAGAAGGCGCTGTTTTCAATGCCCTGCGCAGCAAGCTCGTGGTTATCTTGGAAGTAGTCGATATGGACAATGTTACCGTCAACCTCATAGCGGATTTCGTTCCGCAGAAGATTGGCATACACTTGGATTTCGTGCTCATCGTCCTCGGTGGTAGAGTAAGCAAACTCCACGCGGGTCAAGTCGGAGAAATTCGGCTCGTTTAGCCCCTCATTCTCGCAGAAATCCGTGATGGCGTGTTTTGCATGGTCGAGGGCGGCATCGTTCGCTGCGCGGGCGGCTTGCTGTTCTGCTGCCCATGCCTGATAGGGGGCTTTTTCGGCATCGGTCAGATACTGGTCGTTGTAAACCAAAAGCCGCAGGCGTTGGGCAACCTCTTTCCACTTCAAAACGCGGCGATACTCGCCGTCCTCTGTACGTCGAGTAATTTCAAGATTTTTGCCCATGTGGTCGAGAAAGCCGTGCCCACCATCACGGAAGAACCATGTGCCGCCGCCGATGCCGTATTCCTTTTTCAGCCAGCGGGCTTGATCTTCCTCGATAGGAAGTACCTGTGCAGAGAGATATTGCTGAATGCGAAATTTGCTATCTTCAAACCCGCCGCCTTTGCACAGTGCATCGGTAATGTCCTGCTCCGTAATGTACTTGCCGGATGCGTCAATGATGGGCTTATTCCACTTTTTGGCTTCTGCCGCCAGGTCGATGTTTTTTGCTTGCTGCTCATGGCTCGGCAGCCCTGCCTTTTCAGAATCTTCGGGAGTAAGAGTAAGCTGCTCCATCTGCTGCTGCACGGGTGCTGCCTTGATGGGAACAATCAGACGCCCTTGCTCGATAAGGTCAGCAATCTTTGCGGCAACAGCATCCCATGTCAGATTGACCTGTGCTGTTTTGGTAAGATAGTTACCCTCCCAAAGTTCAAGGTACATATCATGCCGGATAAAACCCACGGTATGGTCATCCACGAACAAATATGTATAAATTTGCTTGTAACAGTGCTTGCAAAAGGCGCTGCGCTCGGCAAGGTCGGGATGCTCATTGAAATATTCCAGAATAGCCGCATTGTCGGCACGGCTGGAGGATTCTTTCGCCAGTAAGCCTAGAATCAGTTCATCGCTCAGCGGCGGCAAATCAGAAATGGGTACAGAAAAAGCGGAGGGCGTGGTATCGCTCTCCGCTTGGGGTTCTTGTATTACAGGCTGTAAATCTGCTGCATCGCCAGTTCCTCGGCTTGGCTCTGCAAGGCGTTCATCCACTGCGTCCAGCCCATCGGGTCTGTCTGCCGGTTCGGGACGGTGCTCTGCTGCATCAGCGTCTGCATGGTCTGTTCGATTTGCCGATGTACTGCGTTGTCCATCTCCACCAGATGCGGGTACAGCGTTCCCTCCAGCATCATCTCGTCGAACATCATCGGGGCGTTCTCCAGCAGGAATTTCCGCCGCAGGCTGCCGTACTTCCCGATTTCCGGCATCGGCGGCTCGTTCAACGTCAGCGCCGGGATTTGGTAGCCGTTCACCATCATGTACTCCATTGTTGACCTCCTTGGTGTTATTGGTTTCTTCCTGTTTGTCACCATAATAGCGGACTTTTTCGGCGCGTGCAACACTGTCGATTTCTCTCGTGATGCTGCCGATCTGCTGCATGAGAGGCCGTGCCGCCTGTTGGCAAGCGCTGCCCAAACACAGAGCAATGCGGTTTGTATCAAACTGGTTCACGGACTCAAGGGCAGACAGGTCCAGCCGCGCAGTATCCACGCCGCACCGCAGCGCGGCCATATACAGACAGCTTTGGGTAATAAGCTGTAAAAATAGCTGCCGCTGTTCGTCCAGCTTGGCCCACTGTAAGCTGCTGCCGTCTATGGCTTTTCCCAGTGCGGTTGTGAACATGGCGCTGCGCTGGGCAACGCAGGATGTGGAGAGCATGAGGAGGGCGCTCTGGATGCTGTCGGCGTGATTATCCGCTACGATTTTATCCCAAACAGGCCGCCAGTTCTGGTCTGTAATGACCCACGGCAGCGCTTCGGGAATCTCTGCGCGGGGGATGGTATCGGAAATGTCAAACAGATACCGCAGCCGGGAAGAATTGGCGCGAGTGTCAAATACTGCGATACCGTGTGCGCCGCGCTTGACCCAGCGACCCGCATTATTATTCCAGTAAGCTATGTCGGCCACGGCTGTGGCGGTGGGGCTTTGCTCGTGAATCAAAAGCTGGTTCGGGAAACTATAATTATAAGCAATGGCCGCTGTCCGCAAAAATGCTTTCCAACGGTCACTGCTCTCCGTGACGGCTTGCAGTTGCTTTTTGGCAAGCGCACGGATATTTTCGTATTTGGCCATAGGCTGCTCCTTATCGCTCGTGCTGTTCTGCTTTTGACAGTGTGGCATTTTCAAGTTCCGGCAACAAGTTATCTACCTGCTTATACCCAATCGGCTGAACATAAAAAGCGTGTGTCTCGTTATCTTTGTGTGTCACAATAATATCGCTGACAGAGACGGAACGCATAGTTTTGGCGTTTGGACGGTCATCCCGATTATGCCGTGAATAAATGCTGTCCAGCGTTTCCCAACGCTCCATCTGCCCCTTGTACACGAGTTCGTAGTCCTTTGCTCCGGCAGCGAGCCTCGCAGGAGAATACTCCATAAAAACAAGGTCTCGCCTGTTAGTTTGATAGATTTCATAAGGGATTTGCACTCGCTTTTCGCTGCGAAATCCCCACGGAAAATAGGTGTCTGAATCAAATTGGAGTGGCTCATCCAGTTCATCTGAGAATACAACCGGTGTCACTGGCCGCCCACAATCCAAGGAATCCAGAATTTCATCCTTGAATTTTTCCACGCTTGTGTAAGGAACGATTTCACCGATCATCCCGCCTGCACCGAGATATTCGATGTAGCCGACTACTTTATCTGTCTTTTCTTCCATTATCTTTCCAACCTTTCCCAAAAAGATAGTTTGTTCCCGTAGCGTTCATCCTGCGGGCGTACCTTTGCGGCGGGCAGTTCACCGCTTGCCATATCTTCGACTTGCGATAGAAAAAGTAGACGGCTGTATCGGTCTGCTTGGTCTTTGGATAAGCCCACGACTTTATCACCATTTAGCCCGCAGATGAGAAATCGCCCGCGCACGGTAATTCCCTCGTCATTGACCTGTCTGTTATATTTCAGTCGGCTTTGGGCTTTGCTGCATATTAGCCCGATGCGAGGTGTGCCAAACGGTTTTAGAATTTGGCTTTCACCCTCGATTACCTCGGAAACCGCAGTCGCCGCACTGGAAAAACCCGCTTGATAAGGGCAGTAGCCGGGTTCAACAACTAATAATCTCGTCATCGGTGTCCCCCCCTCATCTGCTGCCGTGCTGGTGGGCACGGGCATAGTTTTCCAGCAGTTTTACGATAACCTGCTGCATCTGGTCGCTTGTAAAGCCTTTGGGGAAATAGCGCTCAACTTTAGCAACGGGAATCATAAGCTGCGGGTCACGCGGCTTTACACTGGGCGGCTTGGCGGCCATAATATGCTGGATTTTTTCTGGTGTCAGTACGCTTTCCCTGCTGGCTTCCTTGAGTTTTTGTGCTTGTGACAGTGAGGGAGTACAGCCCTCGGATTCCATATAAGAGAGGAAGTCCTCTTGTTCTTCTGGGGTAAGGTAGCTAAGTTCTACGGCGGGAGTGGTTTTTAGCTTGCCATCATCCACCATTTTCATAAGTTCGGGGGTGAGTTTGTTCAGACGGATAAAGCGCTGGACTTGGTTTCTACTTTCGCCTGCATCTTGGGCAAGTATTTCATCAGCACGAAAACTTGTCCCAACTTGGGACAAATTATTTTTTGACGGTCTACCGCCCTTTCGCTTTATAGCTTGCAGTTTCATCTCATACGCTTTCGCCTTTTCACTCGGCAAAATATGCTCTCGTTGGCAGTTACTGTCCACCATCAGAATAATAGCAGTATCATCGTCCATATCCCGCACGATGCAGGGCATAGTCTCCACGCCAGCCCGCTGGCTGGCATGACAGCGGCGGTGGCCCGCTACAATTTCATACCCACCATCTTTCCGGGGGCGGACAATGGCCGGGGTCATGACACCGTATTCCTTGACACTGTCCACCATTTTGTCCATTTCGTCATCGTCACGGACTTGAAAAGGGTGATTCCGAAAGGGATGCAGTTCCGTCAGCGGCAAAATTTGGATTTTCTCTAATTTTGCGTCCTGCCGCTCCTGCTCACTCGAAAAGAGATTATCGAGCGAGGGCAGATTGATGTTGCTGCCGTACTCTCTCATTCTCCGTCACCTCCTTGGCAAGCGCTTTGTATGCCAAACTGGCCGGGCCGTTGGCATCGTAGGTCAGCACGCTATGTGTACTGGCAGCGCTTTCTGCCGTGCGCGTACTGACCGGGATTTCTGCACGGTAGATTTTCAGCGCGTGACCGTAGGCGCTACGCAGGGCAGCACATACATCCTTGGACAAATTTGTGCGCTTGTCCACCATCGTCAGCACAATGCCGTCAATATCCAGCCGGGGATTGATACGGCGCTTTACTTGGTTGACGGATTTGAACAGGGACACCAGACCTTTGAGGGCGAAATGCTGCGCCTGCACAGGAATCAACACCCTGTCAGCCGCAACAAGCGATGCTACGGTGATGATGCCCAGCGAGGGCATACAGTCGATCAAGCAGTAGTCGTATTTATCCTTGAACGGCTCCAATGCCTGTTCCATGATTTTCTCGTGCGCCATAACATTTACAAGGCTCACTTCCATATCGGACAGCCCAATGTCGGAAGGAATGAAATCCACCTTTTCTTCATGGTGAATTACCACTTCTGGCGGCTTTTCGTCCTTGATAACAGATTCCATTAGGTCACTGATTGTTGCGCCGTTTTCGGTGCCCTCATAGCCGAGATAGCTGCTCAAATCGCCCTGCGGGTCGGCGTCCACCAACAGCACCTTGTAGCCCATAGCCGCCAGTGCTGTGCCGAGGTTTACTGTGGTGGTCGTTTTACCCACGCCGCCTTTTTGGTTTGCAACTGCAATAGTTTTCATGTTCCGCTCCTTTGCCGTTCCATGCTGATAAGTCTACGAGCCGCCAGCAGATAGTCGTTATAGTCCTTGCCTATGGCCGGGGGAGTGTCCTGTATGATATATCCGCGTTCTGCAAGCCGTTTCGCAGCAATTTTTGTGAAGTTCCGTCCGGGGTCGTCACGGTCAAAGCAAAGCGACACGCGCTTTACTTCGGGATGCCGCTGCAAAAAGTAGTCAATCGGCTGATGGTTCAACCCACCCAGCGCCAAGTAGTGGACGCTGCGCCACGGAGAATCGTGTTTGTACTGCCGCAGTGTTGCGCCGGACATGGCATCAATAGGGGCTTCGTAGATTTCCACGGTATCGCAGGCTTCCGATTCGGCGGGAATCAGAAAGCCATACTGCTTTTGGCTGCCTGCGACATCTCCGCGAAAGCTGCCTTGACAACCACGCTGGAAAGCAGAGTGCGGTACGCCGTTTTCATCTTTGCCCACAAAAACGCAGTTGCGGTAGTTGCCGCGCGTGGTCTGGTACAGGATTCCGCTGCCCACGCAGTAGCGCAGGACTTTCGGGCTGATGCCGCGGTGCATCAGATAGGACGTTGCAGCTTCGGTGTTCCTGTCCGCAGGCGGCAGCACAAAGGGGCGAGATGTCTGCTGCTGCACAGGTGCTTCCTTAACCGTCTGAACAGAGACCGGCATCGGTGTCATTTCGTTCAGCAACCGTACCGCTGAGACAAAATCCATGCCCTCGACCTTTACCAGATAGTCGAGTGCATTGTTACCACCTTTGCTCTGCGAAAACCAGTGAAACAGCCCATTTGCGGGCGTGATAACAAGGCTGCTGTGCGTCTTGGTGCAATACTCCTTGTCCGTTTTGCGAACCAGTTCGCCGGGGTGATAGGTTTCGAGATACTGCACTACGCTGATTCGCCGCGCAGCCTCGATGTTCTTTTGATATTTGCCCATAGTTTTTACCTCCAACTCTGTATAATAAAAAAGCACCTTGCCTGTAAATCACAGATAAGGTGCTAAGGATACGATATTCTCTTTTTCAGCAGGCTGTTTATCACTTCAGCCAGCTGAAAGGGGGTATGGGGGAAAACAAATCATCCCCCACCATTCCCGCAAAACGGTACACTTCCACCTTGTATATCTCTAAATTCCATTAAAAACGCGAAGCGCACCACCTTTTTACAGGCGATGCGCTTCGTATTAGCTATTTACGCGAGCGAATTGTACATTTTATGCAACAATTTTACGCTCTCGGATTTTTTATAGCAGCCTGCTTATTGGGTCGTCATCATAGGTATGTACCCAAAAGCGCGTACTGTTTGTATCCTCAAGTATCCTATTGACGGCCCCATCCCCTTTCTTCGCTTTTGTTTTTCCCGGCATGATTTTTTCCGCCGAAATCGAATGGTAATTGTACGTTCCGCGCACATTGCATTGAACAGTGCATGACTCTTGAAATAGATTTAGTTCCCAGATGAATTTCTGTCCATCGATGGAGAAGATTCTCGGCACAAATCTGTCCAGAAATTCCCGGCTGACTTCATCGTTTGGGAACGACTCTTGCCAGCTGAGTGCTTCCTCTACCTTTTCACTATTGGCAGCTCCGTTTTCTTGTTCCTGCTGGTATTCTTCTAAAATATCCTGCCGGTGATCCTGCCAAACGTTTTTGTAGATTTCTCGCGCCATCAATTCGAGCTTCCATGCTTGCACATTGGGGGCGCTGCATTTGGGGGCTACATTCCTCAGCGACCGCTGATAACAGATATATCGAACAATGCCTTTCTCTGCGCGGAACGCCCGCATTCTGGCTCCGCAGCCACAAAACATGCGGCAAGCCCATTTGTCGGCGTGTTCGCTCTTTCCATACAAGTAAGCCTGCGTTATATTGCCGTCTTTGTACGACTGCCATGCATGTCTGCGGCGCTGACATTTATCCCATAGTTCCTCTGAAATGATTGGCTCAAAACTGCCTTTCACCAGAATGTAATCCTGTTCGCTGTTCTTGATGCTTTTATGGCTGAGGAAATCATCAATATGCGATTTGTTGTATGTCAAATACCCTTTATAAATCGTATTCTTGGTGATTGAGAGAACCTGACGCGCGCTCCATTGTGGCATTCCAGATTTATTCGGTGCGCCTTCTTGCGTTAGTGTCTGGGCTATCTCGGTGCCATTTATGCCATCAGCATACCAAGCAAAAATTTTTCTGACAGTCTCTGCCTGACTTTCCTGCACCACAAGCGTATGAGCCTTTTTATCACGCTTATATCCAAACGGTGTCGGTCCCGCAACATAGGTGCCTTTTTTCTGTGACGTCTGAATGCCCGCCTTGGTGCGTTCACTCATTTTACGGCTTTCATCTTGCGCAAGGCTTGCCATAATGGTCAGGCGAACTTCTCCATCGCCACGCATCGTCCAGATGTCATCATTGACGAAGTACACTTCAACGCCGTACTGTTTCAGCACACGGGTCGTAACCAAAGTATCCACCGTGTTTCGGGCAAAACGGGAAACCTCGCGGGTCACGATTAAGTCAAACTTCTTTTTCCGGGCATCTCGCAGCATCTTCATAAAAGAAGGCCGGGTTTTCATGCCAGTACCTGAGATTCCTTCATCGGCGTATTGCCCAACCACCGTCCAATTCGGATGATGTTCTGCAAGCTCCAGATACCAGTTCATTTGATTTTTCAGTGCTGATATTTGCGCCTCAAGTTCCGTGGACACGCGCCCATAGAACACGACTCTGCACGGGCAGTTTTGCTGGTCTGCTTTATCATATTGCATCGGTTTTCCCTCCTTTCCCATCAGTATAATACTGCATTCAGTATTTTCAAAATGTACAAGTCAATGACTCAATCATGGTATAGAAAAGCCGTGGAAGAAGGTTCCTCCCACGGCATGATCTTTATACTACTTTTTCAATAAGGCACTGATGTTTCTTCGTTTTCTTGTCATAGTTGATAGCTACCAAGAGAAGATTTCCTGTATAGCCACGCAGCGAATCCGGATATTTCTTTTCCTTAATCTGCTGCATCGCAGTCTCCGCCGTTTGGTTCCACTTCAACTTCACAACAAGCGCCGGATAGTCATTTCTGTACTCCGGTTTTGGAACGAAAACGAAGTCTGCGAAGCCCCTGCCTGTGGGCAGCTCTCGAACCGGCTTAAAGTAATATTGCATAGCGCTCAGGTATGCAATCGCCAAGACGCTGCTCAAGGAGTTTTCATTGTTGTACTGGATGGCAGAAACATAGTCATCATAGATTTTTTCAACCTGAGTGGCTACTGCATCGCCATCCATATCCAATGTCGCATCCAGCAACTTCTCAGACTCCTGCTGGAACAACAACATCTCATTCCAATGCTTGCTTTCCACCGCAAGTGTCAATTCCTGCCGGATTTCCTCATTCGGAACGAACGCTGTTTTTCGGTTCTGGTCATATCCCAAGTAGCCAAGATGGATCATATATGTCAAAACATCATCTTTGCTTTGGATATTAACGGTATCGTTCTTGAAGGTAGCCGTGTTTACTTTAACTTCCCCACCGGAAAGCATTTCAATGATTGCCGTTTTCAGCCCATCATAGTTCATGTTGATAAGAGGAACGATTGCTTCATAGGAAGCCGTTTCCGACCAGTAGCTCTTAAACTCTCCCTTCAGCATAACGCTGACAACAGCTCTGGGATTATAAACTTGGTAATCCCGCAACAAGTAACCATCGTACCACTTTTTTACCTTGTCAAAGTCTTTGTGGTACTCCTCGCAAAGATTCTTAACTTCTTCTTCCGTAAAGCCAATGAAAGGTGCCAACGTGCTGGCACTGACCATGGTAAACTCATCGAAGTTATTCAAGGCCGACTGCGTTTTTTCCTTTTTGATTGGCAGAATGCCGGTGAGGTATGCAAGCTGAATGTATTTTGTCGGCTCTGTACCTTTGAATAAGCCTCTCAGGAAATAGATATATTCTTCTTGAACAGCCTTATTGGTTGCTTCATCTCGGATCAGAATATCCCATTCATCAATAATCACAATAAATTTCTGACCGGTCGAGTTTCTGATGCGCGACAAAGCGTCCGCCAATGTCAACACTTCGTTAGGAAGAACTTCAGGGTAGTACTCTTTTAGTTCCTCAAAAACTGATTGCGTAATGTAGGATATAATACTTTTGATGTCTGCACAGCTGGACAAAAACCATTGTACATCTATATGGATCACATCATACTTGTTGAGATGCTTTTTGAAGTCGCTACTCTTGCCGATTGTAAGCCCATCGAACATCTTTTCTGAATCGCAGCCTTTGCTGTAATAGGCTGCCAGCATATTAGCCGTATAGGACTTACCAAATCTCCGGGGGCGGCTATTGCAGATATATGCTTCTGGTGTATCAAGAACGCTGTTGGTATATTCCAGCAGACCCGTTTTATCCATATAAATTTTTGAATTCAGTGCAACTTGAAACGCACTATTATCCGGATTCACGAATCTTCCCATTTCGCCAAAGCCTCCTTCAGAAGTCATTTATTTCTAAACATTCAAATGACATTAGTATAGTCATATAGTACCATTTATCGATACAAATAGCAAGTTGGAAATTTCCCTATAATAGTACAAAAGGTACAAAAGCGCCGCAGCAGGGATCTCTTTCATAGCATGATCTATCATCGCAGACACCTCATCTGCTATGACGATGATTAAATTTTGCCACATGGAATCCTGCTTTCTGCATATAATCTTCAAAAATATATGCAGATAAAACTCGAAAGGCGCAATAAGCCACAAATTTCGATAATTTTCCTTCGATGAACCTGTCAGATGTCATCTGTTTGAACCATTCGGAATTCCCGAATAGTTGCCATCACGGTCTATTCCTCATCTAAATTATAATATTACCATTTACTGATTCAAATAGCAAATCTAGCGTCATTCCATAACGACACAATAATGCCGTGGAAGTATTTCCTCCACGGCACGATCTGTCGTTATAGCTGTGCGTTTCTCTCCCTCTGCAAATTCCAGACAGGCAACCCTTCCCGGCGCTTTGCCTCGCATCGCTTTGCAGCCATGCGATATGTTTTCTCGCATCTTGGCACGCTCGTGGAATCCAGTCATGGCGCTGCTTCCCCAATGCGGTACAGCAGAGGACGCTATTCACTTTCTCGGAGGTTTGGAACCTCCTAATACATAAGAGAACAGCGAATCGGATTTTTTCCACAACTTTTTCAATTTTCTTTTTTTACCAGAAATATATCCACACGCATATCTTTCCACAAACCGGGGTGGATCTTAATCCCACGCGCTTTCTGATACTCATAGGCTGTTACAAAGTCAACCGCAAAACTCAAAAGTGGTATCTTTTCATCCAGCACGTTCACCTGATTTTCTTGACAGCTTTCCAGCCATTCCACCAACTTACGCTTTCTTTTGGTTCGGCTCATGTTCAAAAAGAAATCCTGTGGACGACATATTGTCGCGCAATCGGGTCCAGCACTTTCTTTATCCTGCTTGCCGGTTTGCTCTTGCTCAATATCATAGGGAACGCCACTTTTATAGGTAACCATCGCTATCGGCTGCCTTTCCGATTGGATAGGCATGATCTGCTGCACATTCACCAACTGCAACATCCAAATGTAGCGGTTATTGCTTTTTACAATCCGGTTGGCATACCTGTCCAGAAAGCCCGGCTCTATTTTACCATCCGGAAAAGAGGCATCATCGCTGAGTGCAGCCTCGATGCTGTGCATATCTAACCTTGCTTTAGGACGCTGTTCCTGTATGGAACTTTGCAGTAAGCCTTCGACATTTATAATCTCATTGTTTATTTCCGTACTTCTGCTTAAGAAATCATCCATAGTTATGCTTCGGCTTGCCCGCTGGCTGACAAGATCGTCCAATTCCTCATTCAGCGCAGAGAGCTTGTTCTCCAGCTGGTTTCCATCATTCGGTGTGCCGGTAGTGTTCAGATTTGCATCCAACATCCGCAAAAGACCCAGTATATCCTCGGCATTTTCTTTCCAAACTGTACGGAACACTTCCCTTGCCATCAATTCCAGCTTCCATTCAGATGCGTATGGTGCCGGACAAGGAATACCGTTCAGTGCTCTGGCGGCATCTTTCTTTTTGAACATTTTCGACCGTGCACAGATAAGCCGCATATTTTTCCCACCGTTGGCCGTTTTATCGTAGCCTTCGATTTGGAATCGCATCCCACAATCGCAAAACAGAATTTTCGTCCATTTGTTCTGCGGAAAGGACACACCAAATTTATGGGCACGACCATCTTTTCCTTTGACAAATGCAGCTCGCTTACTGCGGATCTGATTGCAGGTTTCCCATAGCGCCTCTGAGACGATTGGCTCAAAGTTTCCCTTTACAAGAACAAAGTCCTCCTCGCTGTGATTGATGCGGTTATGGCTGAGGAAGTCATCAATATGGGATTTATTATAGGTCATATAGCCCTTGTAAGTGGGCTTGCGGAGTACCCGTGATACCTTGCTCGCCGTCCAGCTCAGGCCACCACCGCCATCCTTGCGGTTTTCTTCTATAAGCATTTTGGCAACAGTCGTTTCTCCGTGCCCCTCGGCGTACAGATTAAAGATTCTGCGCACCGTTGCCGCCTGTTCCTCATTGATTACATAAGTTCCATCCACACGGTCATAACCGATAATATTACCGCTGCCATAGAGTACACCTTTCTCACGGCTCATCTTCTGTCCGGCTTTTACGCGCTCACTGGTCTTGCGGCTTTCATCTTGGGCAATGCTCGCCATAATGGTCAAGCGAACTTCTCCATCACCGTCCATTGTCCAGATGCCATCATTTACAAAATAGACTTCCACGCCGTATTGCTTCAGTTCTCGCGTAGCATTCAACGCATCCACCGTGTTACGCGCAAACCTCGACAATTCACGGGTGACAATCAAGTCAAAGCGGTGTTCCTTTGCATGCTCTATCATCCGCATAAATGATGGACGTTTCTTCATTTGGGTACCGGTTATGCCTTCGTCTATGTACTGCGCTACAACGGTCCAGTTGGGATTGCGTAATGCAAGGTCTGTATACCATTCCATCTGATTTCCCAGCGCAGATAGCTGTTCCTCATGTTCTGTTGAAACGCGGCCATAAAACACCACCCTGCGCGGTCGATTCTTATAATTTCCAATATAGTCTGTCATTTCGAACGCCTCCTTGTTCTTTCATTGTACAAGGGGCAAATTCATAAGGGAAATGTACAAAAACACTGGTACACTTGCCATCCTTGTATGAGCGTTGCTGCTCTATACTATAAGAGTACGTTCTCTTGATTTTTTTCCACAATCACTATTTTCAGTTCATTGCACTTGACATACATCAAGTAGCCATGCCACGCGGATAGCATTTTTCAGAACATATCAACAAAAATGACCCTGCACGATTCTGTGCAGGATCAAAATATTTATTCGTTTTATTTTCGTACATAACTGGTTGATGGGCCGACTCCGACTTTTTCAAATAACTATTTCGAAAAATCAGCCTGGCTATCAAACTTGAATTTGTTATTCTCCTATGGAGGCACCGCTATCGTCTTTAAGGCCACAAATCGCAACTATACCATTATTTTTATAACTTACAACGAGAGTTGTGTCATTCCCAAGTTTCCAACATGCAGTGCTGTTTTCACTGGTATCAGGCTTCCCCTATACCTCTCTAAGCTGGTCAATATGGTACCCCGGCAAAAGGCTATTAACATCGGCTTCACTCATTTCTGCGCAACGCCAGCGAGGGGCACGGCATCATCAAGATGGGCAACAGTGTATTACCATTCACCAATCTGGAGCCCAAGGATAGTGATGTCTATCAGCTCATCACAACGAAACCGGGAGGAAGGAAGAAGCAAGAATGATTTTGCATAAAGAAAAGGCGGGTCGAAGCCCGCCTTAGAGTCAGTGGCAGTTTAGTGCTGCCAGATATTGTTTTCTAAATCACGCAGACGCGCTTTGTAGTCATTAATAAGCGCCTGCGTGTTTTCTGTATCGGGAAAGCTGACAATATAGCCGTCCTCGGATTCATGAAAGCCGACAAGGCCCGCAAGCCCTGCCATCTCTGCAACCTTGACCAAGGTGTGGTAATCATACTCACTGCTGTTTATGTGTAAAATCATGGGGTTCTCCTAACTGCTGCTGTTTGTTGCGGATCTGTTCGACAAACTGGAAGTTGTCAGTCTGGTAATTCAACCAATACTGCTTCGTCAATATCAAAGTAATCATCCATATTACTGCTAAGCCCAGATGCTTTCCAAGCTTGTTCGAAGGTAATATCTTCTATGTTGCTTAAATAAATGTATGTGCTGTCCTTAACGGCATTACTCAGTCGTCCACTGATTTCCAACCTGTATTTGTAGATATGTCCATCGCACTGCCATGTACCGTCTGACATTTCACTGTATGTTTTCATGTTTCCTTCAATTGTGTCAATCGGCTTTATTGACTGTGTACCACAACCCGTGATTGAGGCCGTAAGTAAAAGACATAGCAACAATATTAGTATTTTCTTCATGGTCATTACCTCCCAAAATTCCGATTTATCTCACTGCCCATCTGCCCGGTAAACCACATCAAAATACTCGCAGACGCACTTCATTCTTTCGTCAAAATCGATGCCGATTTCCTCACACGCTGCGGCAAACGCGTTGCGGTGAGCTTTCTTCCACGCGGCAAGGGTGCCGTCCCCCTCGGCGGCGGCACATTCTGCCGTCACATCTTCAAACGGGACAACGTCCACCTTTGTGGTGCGGGTAATGCAGCGCGGCTGCATATCGCTGTCCAGCACGACCGTGTAATCACCCGTGCGCGGCAGCAGCTGCATCTGGGCTTCAAACAGGCTGAACAGCCCCGTGTTGGCGCGCTTTTTGCCGCAAAGAATGTTGTCCAGAATTTCATCGGTGCCGTTGCTGTCATAAAAACAGACATTGAAGGCAGAAATCGTCAACCCCGAATCCTTTACAAATTTCTCAATTTGATCCATAGATCCCTCTCACGCAAGATCATCAAAGCCCAACTGCCCATCGCAGCTTGTGCGCAGCAGCAGCGGCGGGCGGCTACAAAGCAGTTCCAGCGCTGCGCCCGCGTCCACCAACCACGGGCGCACCTGCTCGTGGGAGAGCAGCAACGGCATACGGTCGTGGATGGGCGCTACCGAATCGTTGGGCGCGGTGGTCAGAATGATAAAGCAGTTCACACCATTTATAGTATCATAAATGCCCGCCAAGTAAATCGGCTGTCCCGGCATTTGAAAAAAATATTTGTGCTTGGCGCTGTCCCACTCATAAAAGCCGGTGGCGGGAATCACGCAGCGCTGGAAGGCAACACTGCGGCGAAACATCGGCTTTTCCGTTACCGTTTCAGCGCGGGCATTGATGATTTGCTGCCTGCCGCGAAAACCGGGCAACCCCCATTGCTGAAACTCGCCCACGATTTTCTCTCCGCGTGAAACCAGCACCGGTGCCACCTGCGAGGGGCAAATATCTCCTGCCATTGGGAAATTGAGTTCGTTTCCCTCGCTTCTGCGCTGTGCATCGCGCACGATCTGGCGAATCTCTTTATACTCATCGGCAGAAAACTGATACCGTCCACACATACGCGACGCTCCTTCCTTATCCTACTACAATACCGGCGATTCTGAACTCGTCCTCCTCACGCACAGGGATGGGGGCGTATTTTTTATTCAGCGAGATTAGCGCAATGCCGTTTTTGTCCTTGCGCAGCTTTTTGCAATAGCCTTGGTCGTTCAAGGTGCAAAGCACAATATCACCGTTGTTGGCGTCTTGTGCCGCTTTGACCCAAACGGTCTGCCCGTTCACAAAGCGCGGCTCCATACTGTCACCGGCGATGCGGACACCGAACTCCGCCTTGGCGGGTACGGATTCGTCCACTTCGGTCATCTCTTGGGCGTCATCGTCCAGCCACTGACCGGTACCGGCAGAGGCGGGCTGTAAATAAATCGGCAGCAACCGCAGTGTCGGTTCCGGTTTTTCGGTAAACTCTGCCGTGTGCAGCAGCATGGAACGGTATTCCCCCAAACGCTGCTGCCCCGCCTGATTCAGCTTGGGTTCGGAATCCAGATACAAAACTGCCACATCCTCAAACCCCAAAGCCTTTGCCAGCGCCACACCCACGGTAACGCGGGGTTCGCGCTCGCCGGCCTCCCACGACATCAAGGAACGTGTGGTCACGGCCTTCTCGGATTCCGGCAGGAACTGCTGCATTTTCTGTACGACCATCTTGCGAGTCATCTTCTGTGCCTCGCGCGCAGCACGAATACGCATATTCCAGTTGCTCACGGTATATCACCTCAACTATATTGTACCGCTTTTGGTATGTAAAGTCAAGTGTACAATTACACGGATTTTCGTTTATAGTCATGTAAAATGCACTTGAAAGTGAAACATTGTGGTGTTACAATAGGCGTATAGGAGGTGGGAACAATATGGGACAGCGGCATATACTGCATTGCGATTGCAACTGCTTTTACGCAAGCGTTGAAATGCAGGAACACCCGGAACTGCGCGGGAAAAGCATTGCCGTATGCGGCGACCCGGAGGCACGGCACGGCATTGTACTTACCGCCAGTTACCCCGCCAAGCGGATGGGCGTGAAAACAGGGATGCCAATATGGGAAGCCAAGCAGCACTGCCGTGACTTAATTATTGTACCCGCCAGCTTTGGAAAATACCAGAAGTACAGCGGCTATGTGCGAGAAGTTTTTAATGATTATACAGATCAAGTTGAATCCTTTGGGCTTGACGAAGCATGGCTGGATATAACCGGCAGCGTAGGGTTGTTCGGAAGCCCCGTCAAGATCGCAAAGGAAATCAGTGTGCGTATAAAGCGTGAATTGGGTATCACCGTTTCCATTGGTGTTTCTTTCAACAAAATCACCGCGAAACTCGGCAGCGATTATAAAAAGCCCGATGCCATAACGGTCATCGAGCCTGATACTTATAAACAGATTGTCTACCCGCTGCCGGTGGGTGACCTTTTGTATGTGGGCAACGCCACACAGCGCAAGCTCGGCAGTTACGGCATCCGCACCATCGGTCAGCTTGCGGAAACGAACCCTGAAGTCCTCAAGGGCTGGTTTGGCGTGATGGGCTATACACTCTCGGCATTTGCGCGCGGATTGGACCAGACGCCGGTCGCCAAGCAGGATGCACATTCCGCCATTAAGAGTGTGGGCAACAGCGCCACCACGCCGCGCGACCTGACTACGGACGAAGATGTATGGCTGATGTTGGTGCTGCTCTCCGAAAGCGTTGCCATGCGTATCAGATAATGAGACATAATAGAGTAACTCATGTGATAACCTCGCAATCAAGCAATTAAACTATTATAAGAAAAGACCAAGTAGATGCGCTGGTTTTTATTGAAATAGGCATTGCACTTGCCGCTTTTATTCTAGACAATGCGAATTTGTTAGATGGCAATGAACAGCTTAAATGGCTATTAATCACTTTAGCTGTAATTCCGTTTCTTATTTTTCTGTATTTGACTGCGAAACAAATATTAAACAGATGCAACGAAATATCCGATTTACGTTTTGCCAAAAATGAGTTGGTTGATGATTTTGATGACAAGGTTTGTTATTGGGTAATGACAGCTGTTTCATTTTGTGACCTATTGGAAGAAAAAGAGGGGGCGAATGAACAAACTTCCGTCGATGAAATCATTCCATTTCTATTTCAAAAGACAAATTTTTATGTAAACAAATCAATTGAAAAATTCCACGAATTTCAGCCTGCAGCAAAAGTCATCTTTAAAAATGGATCTGGCCGTTCCAAGCAAATAAACAGTTACCGACTTGAGACTGTTGTTCAAATTTTGTACCAAGTTAGGAAGAGAAGTTACAATGTCATCAATAGAATGGAACCTCATCTTAGCGATTCAGCAAAACATACAATAATATTTCAAAAATCCAATGACTCCGAATACAACCGTGTTATGGAAAACTTCCTTTCCGAAATTCGGTTGGCAGGAATTTCCATAGGTAATGTTGAATGGAGTTTCTCACAAACTATAATAGGGCAATCTGAATATGCCACAGATAGTACATCTTAAAAAATTTACCAGAATATTTGGGATTATTTTTCCACAAAGGTTGCCAGAAAGTCTTATTCCTTTTTACAATTAATTCGTCTTTGAACTGTCCACGGCGGAAATTTATTTTTGGCAACATAGCAGCAATCGCCCGTACAAAAACGTCCTCACAAAAAGGGAACAACGAGAGCTGTCCCTCATCACTCCGGGACAGCTCTCATTGTTTTTATTGCGGTGTTACATAGGCAAACGGATCAGTAAGGGCTCCTCCAACACTCACCTCAAAGTGTAGGTGAGTGCCTGTAGAATCGCCAGTACTGCCTACATAGCCAATCACCTGACCAACACTAAACCTCTGCGCCAGGAAAAACGGCTGTGGCAGTCACATGCGCATACCGTGTGGAAAGACCGACTCCATCGTCAATCAGCACCTGATTGCCAATTGGTGCCCCCCGACTTCACTTTCAATACGGTGCATCATCCAGAATATTACAATAAGGAAGTCCGTCTTTTCTCTGTCAATCACAATGACATCGCCATCCCCGTTCGGGTTTTGATTGACTGCAAAGACGGCTAGTACCGCCGGCCAATAGGCTGGCCTAGGTGTGGCTATCCTCTTCAAAAAGCGGCCAAAAGCGAACCATTTGGCTCAATCGTTTTTCAAAATTTTGCCCAACCGTTTTAATCCGGCGCGTACAGATTTTTGAACAGCCCTCACTGACACATTTTCGGCTGTGGCAATTTCTCGGCTGCTCTTGCCGAGGAAAAAGTGGGCGTATATATGCTGGCTCTGTTTTACAGGGAGTTTTGCGAGAGCCCGGTTAAGTTGTTGCATCGTGAGTTTCTTTTCGTAGAGTTCTTCGGGAGTTTTTTCCCTAAACAGGATATGATGTTCAATTCCATTCTCACAGTCAAGGGAGTAATAGGCTTTTGCGCGGTAGCGACGCAAGGTATCATTGTTTTCTTCGCGGATAAACCTTTCTAGTGCGTTGGCCACTTCGTCGGTGACCAATATGACAGTGTTTTCCCCTTCATGGAGAGGATGAGGATAATACTTTTTCAGATCAATGGATTTCATAACGTGTACCTCCATCTAGTCTTTTCGTTCACAAAAAAGGCAAAACAGACAGGAGGCCCACGGCTTTGGACAAATAAGAAGCGTCCAAAAAGGTGATATAATATAAAAAGAACGCCCGCCGCATGCTGGATGCGGCGGGCGCGAAGAGACTATGAATAATCACGAAAACTGTTTACTTTTTATCCTGCAGGTTAGGCAAAGCCTTTTCCGGCCGGTGGGGCTGATAGTCAAAAAGATAGCAATGTGGCGGCCATTCCAAAAGCGAACTTCCAAAAGATACTTGAATCGCCTTTTTCATCAGTTTTTGAGCTTGAGAAACGTTTTTTTCGGTTTTCATTTTAAACACCTGCCTATCTTAATTTTTGTTACTTCCGCTTCGTAATCAATAGTAAAAAAGCATCAGCAGACATTGCCAGTGAAATACAATATGCACTGATGGGAAGTATGAGTAACAATACTATATGGAGGACAAACAATATTGCCAACCGTTTATGACAAACTGTTCGCACCGCCGCAAGTTCTTTTTCGGAAAAGTGAATTTGCTCATTATTGATAGGTGCAACTAATAAAATGGTGATAGAAGAACCAATTGCCAAACAAAGGGAAATAACAGGTGTAAAATAATTACATAAAAAGACACCTAATAATTCAATGACACAAGAGTTAATCAAACATGAAAGATAGCTTTTTGCATGATGCCCATTGGTATAAGCCCTCAAGTACATAAGCGCAATAGCAAACAAAATTGATTGCCAAATTGTTGAAACAAGGGAGCCAAGAGTGACAACCACACAAAACGTACATAGCGTAGTAAGGCGTTCCAATAGGCCATAAACATACCACTCCGCCTGCGATTCTTCAACCAATCCTTGCTTAACCCATTGGGAAACAATCTTTTTGGCTAATACTTCCATCAGTTATCACCGTTTTCATTTTACAGGAGAGCGCTTAAAGTATCAGCAAAATTGTATCAAACAGGTGAAAAAATGTCACGAAATAAACTCGGTGGGTATCTCTGCTGAAAACTGAAACCAGCCATTATCATAAAACATTACATATTCGCCATTGTGCTTTACAAGAAGCGTTTTCACATTCTCTAAACCAAATCCATGTAGGGAACGATCTGATTTAGTGCTAGTGATATGATTGTTTATAATATGAACCGGAAGCGAAGTGTTCCGGATAGAAAAAAAGAAAGAATTTTCCAGTAAGACCCTAACTTCAATTTGTTTGTTATCACATTTCTCGCTAGCTTCGATGGCGTTGTCCAGAAGATTAGAAAGAATAACTGTTATATCTGTAGGATCGATGGTAAGCGCTGATAAATCGTTGACTTTAAATCGAATATCAATTCTTTTCTCTTGTGCAAGACGTGCCTTTTGATTAAGAAGCGCATCCAAAACCGGATGATGGCAGTTAACCAGAAAAATCCGCGTTGTTTGTTTAGTGCGAATATTGTTAAGATACCGGCTCGCCTCCGTGGTTTCTCCGTTTTCCAAAAGAGAGGAGAGCATATCGAGATGAGCCCGGAAATCATGAGCCGTTTTTCGATTTTCTGTATATAGCTTACTTAATTCAGAAAAACTTTCCCCCTGTAATTGAAGCTTCTGCTCTAAGGTTAATGTCTTCTGACGATTACTTTCGCTCTGCTCGATTTGATCGAATAAAATCAACACTGAAACATCTGAGATAACAAGTAAAATAGAACAAGGAAGGATAAAATGCGTCTCTATGGAGGAAGAACGCAAGATTGAGAGGAAGGTCAACAGCACAAAAAATGATGTCAAAGGAAAAAGGGTGGCTATAACTAGATAAGATAAGCGGGCAGATTGATTATGGACTGGATTACAGAAGCGCTTCAGTGTAAACATCAAAAAAATGCACAGAATCCGGGACAATAGTGCAGACAATATTGAAGGCAGATAGGTTTCGCTCACGGCATAAATTGTGATTTCCAAAATCTGTGATGCGATGAAACTTGCAATAAAAGTGCAAAAGTAGAGAATTAAATAATCAATCAGGGTTAGGGTCAAGTGATAAATTGGGTTCCTGGAACTATAAAGAATAATCCCCCCAAACAGAATGGTAAGAAATGATCGAATAAAGTGCCAGTTACCAGGAGCAAAAGGAAAAAGGTAGGAAAAGGCGTACATCACAACAATCCAAGCAGAAAAAAATAACCAGTGTTTGGATTTTTTCCACCGTCTAGGAAGAAAGGCTTCCATTCCCAAGGTGTATGCGTAAAATTCTAGAGAGATATACAATACACTCAGCCAATATTCCATCGATGGCCACCTCGCCAAGAAATATATTGTTGTTTTATCTCTGTATAGTTATTCTTACTTACGGGCAGCTCAACAGAGTTTTTTAAACGTACTTTGCCATATTGAAGTATTTCTATGTATTCCATATTTACAAGATAGCTTTTATGAACTCTTAAAAAGCCAATCGGAGAAAGAGCGTCTTCCATTAGAGTTATACTGGCATAGAAATGAAAATCTTTACGTGGGTGGTTGATTAAGTGCATAATCATTGTGCGATGATTTGATTCAAGATAAAGAATATTCTCCACTGGAACATCAATATTTTCAGAAGCCATTGAAAAAGAAACTACGCGGTGACGTTTTTTATATTCATCGAGAGCCAATAAAATAATTTCTGGGAGTGTTTCTTCTAATGTATTCTTCAATACATACCGAAACGCATTTACTTCGTACCCAGAAGGTGCGTATTCGATGAAATTGGTTACAAAGACGATGACGGCATCTGGCCGAGCGGCGTGCAATTTACGGGCAAGATCGACACCATTATATTCACCCATATCAACATCGAGAAAAGCTAGATCAAAGGCAGTGTAATCCAAATTATGAAGATCATCTGTATTAGAAACAATAGAAAATGTTGAAGATATTCCCTGTAAGGAAATCTGCTGCTGTATTAGATCAAAAAGGCGATTGACCATATATGGGTTATCATCACAGACAAGAATTTGCATAGATAGTCTCCTTCTACGAATAAGCTGATTTTGGCTATTTTCTTTCAAAATACTCTAACTCCTAGCTGCACGTCAATGAATGTTCTAATATTTCGAATTATAAACAATTATATTACGATGAAATGAAAATATCAAATAATACATTCCTAACATGGGAGAAGTGTATAGCGGAGTATTATGTTAGAAAAACAATCAAGTAGCTTCAAGTAGACAGAAATTGGTCCAAAAGATTTGGCTAATAGAATCAATAAGGCTATGTCGACAATTTGTGGGTATTAAAGTGATACTCATCCTATCCCCCTCTATGGTATTAGTAACAATTGCACAATTATGTGGTGTCACCTTAGGAGCTTGCAAGAGAAGAAATAGTCGAGAGCTTTCGCCTAAAAGGAATGCCTCCCCAGCAAATCGATGTGTTAAAGGCGATGTGCAAAAATCGCCACCCCAGCCCCATCTGCACGCGATTTGAGCACCACTTTCACGCACTAAAGCCCCACCTGCATCGCCGGAGTTTTAGCGACACCCTGCCAGAGAACCAGCGACACCTCATCGCTCTAAAACGACACCCCCTGTGGCACATGCAAAAGCTCTGCCAGCTAAGCCAGCCAGCAGAGCTCAGGTCAACTTTCTTCAGGAACAGGAATGCCGTTCTCTGTCAAGATGTTCTCCAACTGTCGAATCCGCTCGCGCTGTCGTTGGAGTTCTTTCTCAGCTGCGTAAAAGTATTCCATCGACTCACGCTCCATCTCGTTGTAGCAGGCCCGTTCCAGTTCTAAAACCATACATTTTTCCTCATCGCAAAGATATGGGCGGTCACACATCCTGGCCACCGCCTTCCCGAGTGGCCTTCAAGCCCTTGCGTTCCCGCATCGAGACTCGGCCATCCACCAGAACCTCATAAGCGTTGTGGATAATGCGGTCCATAATGGCTTCTGAAACGGGGCTGTCAGATTCCGGGTTGGGATCAATCCTGGTGTACCAACCCTCAGATTCGTACTGCGTGCAAAAGATCGTAGACTTGTGGCACCGCGCCTCCACAATTTCCAGCATATCATAGGATTCTTGCGGGGGCAGCGGACGAATCAGCCATTCGTCCAGAATCAGCAGGTCTTTCTTCTTGTACGATTCAAGCACCTTTTTCAGTGTTCCACCACTGCGGGCAATGCTCAGTTCGTCCAGCAGCTCTGGCATACGGATGTACTGCACCTTCTTGAAACGGCGGCAGGCGGCATTGCCCAGGGCACAGGCGATGTAAGTCTTGCCGTTGCCAGAGGCTCCCTTGAGGATAATGTGGTGGCCTTCGTCAATGTACTGGCAGGTGGCAAACCGCAGCATCTGTGCCTTGTCCAGCTTTCGGTCCTCGTGGTATTCAATGCCTTCTACAGTGGAAGACGGCACGGCGAAGCGCGCGTTGCGGATAAATCTGTTCAGTTTGTTGCTCTGGCGTCGGTTCCATTCCGCATTTACCAGCAAGCCCAGGCGCTCCTCGAAGCCCAGTTCATTGAACGTGGGGTCTTTCAACTGGTTGGCGAACTCCGCTGGCATAGCGGTCATCTTCATTGCCGTGAGCATATCCATCGTTGCCTGGTTCAGCATCAGCGGTCACCTCCCTTCCGGAAGTAGGCCGCGCCGCGGGTAATGCCGTAGCTATTGGCTTTGGACTGCGACAGTTGGCTCTCGGCCTTGTCCAGGTCATTTTTCAGAATGCTGGCAATGGTGCGCAGCGAGGGCGTGGTGCTGTACGCCAGAGTTTTGCCGCAGGCTGCCTCCAGCCGCTGTTTGCCGTACCGCTGTTCCAGTTTGGTCAGACCAGCGCAGGCCTTGTAGCCCTGCTTGGCGGCCTTACCGGACTTCAGGAAGTGTTCGGCTACCTTCTCGGTCATAGGACTGACCGACATCGCCCAGCGGCTGAACTCGTCAGCGTTGTAGGTGAGATATTTCTGGTGCTCCGGCGGCATATGCTCGCGCTTCGCCAGCGGATCACGCTGCCGGGTCTGCAGCCGGCGGTGGCTGGCTACACGGCTGCCGTGGTAGAATACCTCTACCGTTGTTTTAGTCACGCGGATGTCCACGCGCTCGCCAATCAAGTTATAGGGAACAGAATACTTGTTCCTGCCATCCGTAACAAGATAGTCGTTGGCGACCTTGGCAACCGACCAGACGGCCGGTTCAAACGCACTGACCGGCAGCGGCAGCATATAGGGCTTCTCTTCTTCCAGATAGGCACTTCGGCGGCAGCCAGCCATCTGCTTGAACGGGCGGCTGTTCAACTCATCCAGCTTTTCAGCAACTGCCTCATTCAATTCCCGCAAAGAAAAGAATTTGCGGTCGCGTAGAGCGGCCACGATCCATGTTTCGGCAAAGCGGACGGGTGCCTCCGCCGGACTCTTGTCCTTCGGCTTGCGGACACGTGCCGGTACGATTGCGGTACCGTAATGCTCAGCCAGTTCCTGGTAACTGCGGTTCAGAATCACATCGTACCGGGTGTTGGACAGCGTGGCCGTTTTGCAGTTGTCAGGGATCAGCAGCCGTGCAACACCGCCGAAGAAGTCAAAAGCGTGGACATGGCAGTTCAGCCAGTTCTCGGTTTTCATGTCGTCGCAGGCTTCCGCATAGGTGTAGTAGCTGCAGGGCAAAACGGCAACAAACAAATAAGCGGCACTTTGTTCCCCGGTAACCGGGTCCTGGATGGGAATGGTATCTCCGGCCCAATCTACCTGCATGGCATCTCCCGGCTTGTGCTGGATGCGCATGGTCGCTTTTGTAATGCGTGCCCAGCGGCGGTACCGCTCGCCAAACTGAGTACTCATGTACGGCCTTTTGCCCGCCTCCTGACACTTCGCGCAGTATTCTTCCCACAGCAGCGTCAGGGTCACGCCCGACCGTGCCAGTTCGCGGTGGATGTACGGATAGTCGGGCTCAGCATATTGACTGGATGCTTTGTGCCTGTTCGGAAAGAGAAGCTGTTCCAGATCGGCATTGGCGACATCGTCGGAGAGGGGCCAGGATATGCCTTGTTCCTTTGCTGCCTGCAGTACATCTCGCACCGTATGTCTGGAACAGTGTGCCATTGATTCAATGGTTCGCTGGCTGTACTGAAGACTGCTTAACCGCAAGATCTCCCGATAATTTGTCATTACGAAACCTCCAATTGATTTAGTCACAGCTTGGCTGTGCTAAACCAATTATAAGGCTTTGGGGCTTCAGTGCGTGAAAGTGGGGCTAAAACTCCGGCAAGGTGGTGCTAAAACTGCGTGCAGATGGGGCTGGGATGGCGATTTTTGCACGATGCGAAAAGAAATCTATTCCCATCTAACATAGGAATAGATTTAAGTGATTCCCAAATGAAAATTATACACGATCTCATCCAAACTTTTTTAGAATGATCTCACATTCCTATATGAAAAGTAAGTAGAGCACCGTAACGAGAAATAGAAAAATAAACATTCCCGGAAGATTATCTCACTGAGTAAATTGTAATATAAACCACTACAAACTTTGCTATGCAGCAAAGTTTGTAGTGGCTTTTTTTATTTGGTTGTTGGCTAACTTGTTAGTAAAAAAGCCTTCTCACATAGAGTACAAAAAACCACCTATTTATTACAGAAACAAAGACTATCTATAATCAAAGTGATAAGATGAAAATGCCTTATAATACTTTGCAAACGGAAAGAAGGAACCTTTATGGCGTATGAGTATGCGATTGAAACAAAGATGCTCAAAAAAATTTACGGTGAACAGGTTGCTGTGAATAATGTAAGCCTACATATACCTAAAGGCCATATTTACGGATTACTTGGCCGAAACGGGGCAGGAAAAACAAGTATCATGAAATTGTTGTTGCGTCTGATCTCGGCAACAAGTGGTGAGGTCTACATTTTTGGTCAACCTGTTATAAACCGGGAACGTCGTCTTTTCAAAAGGATCGGAGCAATCATTGAAACTCCTGGGTTTTACTCCAACTTAACAGGAACAGAAAATTTGGAAATCTTCGCCAAACTTCGAGGAGTCACGAAACCTCACGCTGTAGAGCACGCTTTAGAGCTTGTAGGACTTCCTTATAGAGATAAAAAACTTTTTGGCGAATATTCCTTGGGAATGAAACAAAGGTTGGGTATTGCTAATGCTATTATGCACGATCCGGATTTGCTCATTTTAGATGAGCCCATCAATGGATTAGATCCCATAGGGATAGCAGAAGTACGTGAGTTTATCCGAAAATTAAGTGTAAAAGAAGGAAAGACCATCCTTATTTCAAGTCATATTCTATCGGAAGTGTCGATGATTGCAGACGACATTGGGATTCTGGACCACGGTGTTCTTTTAGAAGAAGAAACCATGGAGGAATTAAAGAAAAAAAATCAAAAATGTACACTTATCGAGGTCTCCGATGTAGGAAAAGCTGCACATATTCTGGAAACAATATTTTCTCTTAGTAAAAGCGATTACTTGATACAAGGCGAAAACCAAATCAAAATTTTCAAAACCAAGATGGATAATGCGCGTATTATCAGTGAATTGGTTCATAAGGAAGTTGGTGTCTCCAGCTTTACTGAGAAAGATGATACATTAGAAGACTACTTCAAGAAAATAACAGGGGGTGAAGGCATTGCTTAAGCTCATCTGTGTAGAATTTAAAAAGCTCCGCAGACGGCGGGAAGTCCTCTTTATGCTTTTAGCTGCATTCATTATGCCAGCGGTTTCATTATTTTATTTTTACACACATCGAGATATGCTGACAGACATAGGTCTGTATAAACAGGCCATTTTATCATTTAATATTTTTCTGATTTTACCAGCATTGTTGGGAATTTTATCAGCTACTATCGTATATAGAGAACAGGCTGACGATGTTTTCAAACAATTATTGATTATTCCACTCAAAAAAGAGCAACTGATGCTTGCAAAATGGGCTGTAACACTAGTGTTTTCCGAGGCGTTTATGATAATTTCAACGCTTTTTACAATTAGTGTGGGGCTATGTCTAAATTTGGTGTCTCTTGATATTCACCTGATTGTTTTTGTGCTTTTAAAGGTAATAGAAGCTGCCGCTGTTCTTTCGGTTTCCAACATCCCGATTTTAGCAACGGCCTTCTCGAGTAAAGGTTATTTGTTACCTTGTTGTGCAGCTATTGTTTATGCATTTTTGGGCTTTATATTCGCATCTGCAAACCCATATTTTATTCCGTCAGCCAGCGCTATTTTTTATATTGAACACGATTTGCCTAATGTAGTTTTGCCAAAGGAGTATGAACCATTCTCAATTATTATGTGCTTTATCATCTGGACGTTTTTGTCCATAATAATTGCACTTAGGGGTATGGAGAGGGAGTGAATCTGTATGAGAACATCTATCCTTTGCGAATTCAACAAACTGCGTCGTTCCAAAATATTGTTTGTGGCACTATTTGGAATAGTTATGATTTTAGTTATCGTTGCAGCTCAAGGTTTTTATGCGGGAGGAGATACTGTTTATGGGATGGAGCCAGAGTGGTTTCTGACAGGAGTACAGTCATTAGGCACTATGTATGCTATACCGGGAATCATTGCGCTTTTTGGTTGTTACGTGTTTTGTCGTGAAATGCAAGAGGATACGCTAAAATCGCTGCAGATTATACCGATTGATATTCCAGCAATGCTATTATCAAAAATCTTATTGGTTTTGATATTTAGCGCGGCGTTGTATTTGATCCTGTTTTTATCTGCTTTTATCGTAGAAGCAATTCTTCATGTACAAGTTCTGTCTGTGGGATTATTTGGAAGATACCTCACAATGTACTGTGTTGAGGGACTAAGTGTTTTTATTGCGACTCTCCCAGTTATTTGCATAGTTATAAAAACAGGTCAAGATTACTGGATGGGGCTGTTAATAGCAGAAATTTATTCGTTTATTACTATTTTTGTTGGAAATCTTGGAACGGTTTCCAAATTGTATCCCATAATTGCGGCATTGACGCTTTCTGGTTACTATGAATCGAATTATATCGAAAAATTACTGAGCTTATTATCGATGATCGCCTGCCTTTTGTTTTCCGCCTTTTTGATTAAGGAGTATAGCAAAAAAATGGAGTGATTTATAATAATACTCTTGATCACCTTGGCATTGTAGTATTACACGATAAAATCACGTTCGACAATTTATGTGAAAAGGGTTGTTAACATGCAAAAAAAGGTTCCATATGTAGCTCAGCTTGGAAATATGGATTGTAGTATTGCGTGCATGACCATGCTGTTTAGGTATTATGGGTTAGATGTAGATATAGTAGATGTCGGACAAGTTGTGCACATTGGCAGAGATGGAGTGAATCTGACACAATTAAAACAAGCAACACAACAATTCGGTTTTAAATGTACAGCATATAGATACAATAAGCAAAAAAATATACTTGATTCAAATCTTCCGGCAGTAGTGTATAGCGGTAGCCATTTGGCAGTCATTGGATCAAAGACTGTATTGGGACAATACATACTGTTAGATCCCATAAAAGGGAAATCTATTGTCAACTTTGAACAGATCCACGACACCTTTAGTGACATACTAATCACTATAAGACCGGAAAAAAGAATCAAGAGAAAAAAATGTAAACCAAAGCTGAAAGTTGCGATCAATTACAAATTGGTTGCGGGAATAATTTCACTGATGTTGTTGATTCAGGCGTTAACCTTATCCATACCTTTGGTTGAACAAGCACTGATTGACAGCATTACACAATCACAATCGTTGTTGAACTCCGCATATATACTGGTAGGATGTATTGTAATTGCGGGATTATATTTCTTTCTTTCAATAGCACGGCAAAAGTTAATGCTCCGTTTAGATATAAGCTTTGTAAAAGAAATAATGACAAAAATGCTAAAGAAGCTGTTTGACATTGATCCTAGCTTTTTTGAATGGCATGCTGTTGGTGAAATTGTAAATCGTTTTAGCAATGTTCAGGCGATAAACAACATTATTATAAATACCTTTTCACAAGTTGCAGTTCAGATAATTACTTCTACGATCTGCTTAGTAACAATGTTTGTTTATTCACCATCGCTTTCAGTAATTACAATAGCTATTGGAACTATAGAACTTGTCCTTTTGCTTGGAATCAATAAAAAAAATCGAGAAGATACAAGCAAATATATTGCAGATCAGAGTAATATGCAAGGCTTACTAGCAGAGGCTATTGGAAATATTATTGAAATTAGATGTATGGGAATGGAAAAAGCCATATACAAGAATCTCACAAATCAATTTTTGGATGAACTTGAGAGTTTTCGAAAAAAGTCCAATACAGGAAATCAGATGCTAGCTATTTCATCCACTATTACACTTATATTTCCGCTTATAATCTACATATTAGGATATTCTTCAGTCGTAAATGAAGCACTAACAATCGGTCAACTGATTGCATATGTGACTCTAGCAAACTATTTCATTTCACCATTCGTAAGTATTGTAATAGCTCTGCCAAACTTGAATTTTGTTTATGAAGTATTCTTAAGGTATAAGGAACTAATCACATATCGTGAAACGCATAAGAATGGTGTCATAGGTGGCCAACAATTTGAAGAATTATATTTGGCGAACGTATCTTTTTCTTATAATCACAGTCTGAATCAAAAAGTATTAAATGATATTTCTCTACATATCCGTCCACAAGAACTATGTGCCATTGTTGGATTCTCCGGGAGCGGGAAATCCACATTATTAAAGATAATATTAGGCCTTCTGAGCCCAGATGTCGGTACTGTTAAAATAAATAGTATAAAAGCCAACGATTTTTCGCATGACCGCATGTATGAATGGTTCTCAGTGGTCACCCAAAATCCAATGTGTTTAAATTCTTCAGTGCGCAAAAATGTTGATGTTACAGAAAGCTTTTCGGATGATGATATCTGGAATGCACTAAAGGTAGCAGAACTCGCTGTTGACATTAAAAGTATGCCAATGGGCTTAGATACGTTCATTGGGGAGCAGGGGCAAAACATTTCTGGAGGTCAAAGACAACGGTTGGCGATTGCAAGAGCCCTACTGAAAAAACCGCAAGTTTTAGTTTTTGATGAAGCAACAAGTAATTTGGATCCATCGACAGAGAAAAAAATATTTGAAAATCTAAGCACTATGAATATGACAAAAATTATTGTTACCCACCGGCTTTCATCAATTAGAATGGCCAACCAGATAATAGTGCTTGAGAAAGGACAAATAGTCGAAAAGGGGACCCATGACAAACTTTTAGAGAATAAGGGGTGGTACTATAAAAATCTCATGAAAACGGATGGAAAGTTTGTGTGAAAACTCGAACTGGAGGTTATGTTACATTAAGTGTTTTGAACTTCAATAAGTATCTATACAGTGCAGATTTCATTCAAAATAAATGAGGTGAATAATATGAGTATTAATCGTAATGCATCCATGCGTCCCGAAACCAATCCGGCAGGTAATTTGCTGCAGGAAATTAGTGAGGCAGAGCTGAACCAGCTGTCTGCTGGTGCTGGTGAACCTCGTGCCTCTTGGGGCGATTTTTGCACTTCGACCCTTGAATGCACTTTCGGCACTATGATTTGCTGCCCCCCTGAGACCTAAGTTAAGAATCGCTGCCATCATAATAGGGCTTTCCAAAACCGTGGTAATCCCCCATTATGAAGGTTAATTTAGCTCAGGTGATGGTGAACATCAAAGCTGTTATTTAGAATAGTCCGTGGCAGGCACTGAGATACCGAGCCATTTACTATTCTTTCTACTCACAATACACTGTATAGATACTTATTGAAGTTCAAAACTCAAAAGCAAAAAACGGAGGCCTCAATAATGGATAGTTGCTTGAATAGCAAATCTGCATACATATTTGAAAGAAGATATGAGGATTTACCTAGTGGATATTACGACTATGATGTCTTGAAATATTGGGAAAAAATGATTGGTCAGGAAGCTATATCCTGCCTCCCGCAAGCATACGGCAAACAAATTAATGAATTGCTATTTTTCAACAATCAGCTTAATCAAGATTATAAGGATTCCGTCAAGATCCAGCAAGTTGATGAAATGATTAAATTGTATAGGGAGGATGTTTGGAAAGAGCAGTCTATTCTTTTTCATGGGGAACGAGACCTTATTTTCTATACCTTTTCTATTCCTTTTATTCAATGTGCATCATTCGCGCTAATTCATAGGGTAAGTGAAATTATTGTCCGCTGTGTTTTGAAAGATATGCAACAGATGTTGGCACAACGATTGTCAGCCGTTGCGACAGGTACACTTATCTATGAGATGCAATTATTCAAAAACCAAAACAAACTCAAAGGAGACTCTCCAGAAAAACAATATGATTATTTTTGTGATTCTATTTTATCGAATCCCAACTATATTGAGGAGTTGTTTTCTGTATACCCATGCTTACAAAGAGCAATTTTTGAATGCTTAGCAAATTGTGTCAATAACTATGTGGAGTTCTTGTGTCGCCTTAAGAAAGATCACACTCAACTAGTCAAAAAATTTTGTGCAAACAAGGAATTTAAGGACTTGGTATCCTGTTCATCGGGAGCATCTGATTCTCATAATGGGGGGAAAAGTGTAACGATATTCACTCTTGATAATGGAACTAGGGTAGTTTATAAGCCTCATTCGCTTACGGTGGATAGACGGTATCAAGAGTGTTTGAAAAGTATTGGTGTCCACACAAAATACGATATGCGAACAATCGAAATTTTGGACTGCGGAGACTATGGATGGGAAGCATATGTTGAGCAGTCTCCTTGTTTATGTATCAAGGACATTGAAGAGTATTATTATAGAATAGGAGTCATTCTGTTTTGCAACTATCTATTGAAAGCAGGAGATATTCATTATGAAAATCTTATTGCAGCAGGGGCGTATCCAATGGTTGTTGACGCTGAAAATGTAATGGATAACAATGTGGCTCCCTCTCATATTTCAGCACGAGAAATGATTTTCGCAGAATTGGGGGAGTCGGTACTATATTCAGGCCTTCTTCCCTTCTACAAGTTTGGGCACAACGGACAGGGCGTAGATTTGAGTGCTTTAAATGGGCAGGAAGGAAAAGAGTATCCGATATTAGTGCCAGCCCTTAAAAACATTAAACGTTCTGATATGTGTTTTGAATATGTTAACCCAATTACGCGGTCTCATAGCAACATGGCGATGTTCGACGGAAAGTTGAGTGATCCCTTTGAGCATAAAGACAATATTTGTGAGGGCTTTTCGGATGCATACAATTATGCAATGCAGAATCCTCGTGATGTTGAACAGCTAATAGATTCTTTTTCCAATGTTAAGGTACGGCATCTTGTCCAAGATACTCAAAGATACAGTATGTTAATGCATGCATCATACCATCCTGATGTTATGCAGGACGGTTTAAGTCGAAACTTGCTTCTGTGTTCGATGTTTAAATCGTACAAAAAAGTTCAAAGAACAATTGCTGTAGTAAAAGAAGAAATTCGTGATCTTCTAAATATGGATATCCCATATTTTTACACTAAAGCATCAGGAACGTCCCTATACTCTTCACGAGACGAAGAGATCAAGGGCTATTTTGACAAAAGTTCGATTGATAAGGCTCATTTAAGATTAGCAAGCTTTAATAATTTGGATCGTGATAAACAATGCCGGTTCATTAAAATGACATTAACGCATATTGACAAACAGCCCCCCGCAGAAACGAACACTCATAAAATTAAAGAAAACAAAGATGGTGACTATGCAAGCAAAAATGATATCATCCGTGCAATCAAATTCATTGCAGACCAATTGTTAGAGGAGGCCGTATTATCTGAAGATAATAAAGATGCCAATTGGCTAGGAGTGAAATTGGTTGGTGACTATGGACATGGCAGTTTAAGTATAAGACCATTAGATGTTTATCTATATGAAGGTGTTGCAGGTATATGCATTTTCTTCGCTGCGATATCCCGTTATTATTCAAATTACGAGTTACAGCGTGTCTTATCTGCTGCCACAAAAAGTCTTTTTGATTATACTGAAGATATTCTTCAGAGAGAAGGAAACCACATTGATTCTAGCGGTGTGTTTGGAGGAGAATCTTCGTTAGTTTATTCCTATTCGCTACTGTATCAATTGACAAGAAATCCCGAATATCTGAAGTATGCAGAAAAACACTTTCCTATTATTGAGCGCGCTGTACAATATGATCAGGCATTTGATGTCGTGTATGGAAATGCTGGTGCCATTTTAGCTCTAATTAACTTGTATAGCCTTAAAAGGGATAAGCGGTATCTTAACTGTGCGAAAACAGCAGCTAAAGTAATTTGCGATGCACAACAAAAAGGCGGAGGCTGGAAAGCGGCGACCGTATCAGCTCCACTGGCTGGTTTTTCTCATGGTGTTGCAGGAATAGTTTATGCACTTAATAAACTCTATAAGCTTTATCCTGATAAACATATAAAGCAATGTATTGTTAATGGGTTACAGTATGAAGATGAACTTTTCTGTGAAGCCGATGGCAATTGGAAGGACATAAGAAAAGGCTCGACAAATGGGAAGAACTTATGCGCATGGTGCCACGGTGCAGGAGGTATACTGCTATCGCGTATCAGCTTACTTGGCAACATTGATAATGAAACTGACGAAATTGTAAAGGAAGATATACGCAATGCAGTAAAGACAATGCAGAGTCATAAGTACTTGCAAAATCCCTGCGTATGCCATGGAATAGCGGGAAACGCAGAGATACTGTTGACTTATGGCCAACAGTTTCAGGACCAAATCGCTAGTTCCACCGCAAAACATTTTTACAGCCGGTTAGTGGGCAGTGTGAATTCTGGGACTTTTGAATGCAGCCGCCCTTATTTGTATGGATTCAATATTCCGGGATTTATGACAGGCCTAGCTGGTATTGGATATTCACTGTTAAGGTTACTTGATCCTACGCTTCCAAGCGTTTTGCAGATCAACATTTAATAACATGGTATATAAGAATTATACCGCCAAATGGAAATTTCATCAATTAAAGGGAGATGTTTTCTTAATCCTATATGCAAACATGGTCCAGAAATCGAGACTTAAGTAAAGAAATAATTGCTTTCTCTATATTAGTTTGAATTCTTTATTTTGTACATAGGGTAAGATGGTATTACCATCTGTTATTTGGACATTACGCATAGAAAACCCGTGGGAGCTGTTTTTTAGCGAGGCAGCTCCCATTCACCTTTATGGTGGTATTACATTTCTCTGCGCGATTAACAGTGTGGGAGGGTTGTGCTGAACTATCGGTGGGCCAAAAAAGCTGGCTTAGGTTCAGACGGCAGCAGATGAATACCAGATGATAAATCGCGTTCCCCTTAATCGATACAAAAATATACCTGTTTGGTACATTATTAAAGATTTCACTTAATAGAAGTGATAGAATAAAAGTGTATTAAAACCCTTGTATAAAGAAGGTTTATTCCTAAATATATAAGTTTAAACTTGCTTATATTTAATGGTTAATCCTGAAACAAACATTTTATCAATGGGGGGGGGAAGTAATGAAATAGTTTATGTATAGGGGCAATCTATATCTAAGAACAAGGAGGTAGTATTATGAAAAGGTTCCTTAGCATGTTGATTTCGTTTGTGTTGATCTGTTCGTTCTCTCTGAACGTATTTGCTCAAGACGGTTCATCGTCGGGGTATTTGACTATTCCTCAATACAATGAAAAATATTCTGCACAAACCGATGGCTTTCTTTCCTTACAAGAGTACAACAATAAATACTCTCATGGTGAAAGTCCTATTATTGGGAATGAGGTTCCGAATTCCCAAAACGTTGCTCCTTTCAGAATCTCTCCTGTGAAAGAACAAACAAAGGATATCATTACGAATGAAAGTGGTTCTAAAGTCGGAACGATCACTTTACAATATCAAACTGAAATTCAGGGAGGAAGGCCGCAGTTTTTATATGATAAATGCTACCTTAAACCTAACGTGACTACGTATTGGAGTATTGATGAATCTCACTCTGAGTTTTCTGGAGATAGAATCGCTGTGTATTTTACATTTACTTATTGGGGCCAATTCTACGAAACGGCAGTTGTTTATTTTTATCCTGACTGATTGTGAAAGCCTTGTAAAAGGATAGATAAGCAAGGTGAATAATCCTCTGAACAAGCTCAGTAGAAACGAACAGCAATCAAAATAATGTTGCAAATCTAATTCACTGCATGTCGATAAAAGTCTCAACCCGGATCCAAAAAAGTTTTGGTTCCCTAACAAATTAAAAAATCCGCCGTTTCAAGCCGGTTATCGGCATGGAACGGCGGATTTTTGGTGTTACTACCATTGATTAGCTATGTAGATATAGTAACGCATAAACGATAGCAACAGATTTGAACTCTAGGGTCAGTAAATTAACAATTAGATTATCTTGATTTTCAGAACACCATTTGTTGATTTGCAACAATTTTGTCTTTACTGCGGCAACACATACTCCAGCGGGTCAGCAAGGGTGCCCCCAACACTGACTTCAAAATGCAGGTGGTTACCGGTAGAATCACCGGTGCTGCCTACATAGCCAATCACTTGACCAGCTGTAACAACTGCGCCAGGAGAAACGGCTGTGGCCGTCATGTGCGCATACCGTGTGGACAAACCAGCTCCATCATCAATCAGTACCTGATTGCCAAAACTGTCGTTCCAGCCGCAAATCAGAACAGTGCCGCTGTGGGCGGCCAAAATCGGGGTCCCTTCTGGGGCGGGAATGTCAATGCCTCGGTGTCCGGGATTGCCAAAAGCGTCCGCCTCCCCAAAGTGAGTTGTTAGACTGGTATGCCCTGGCAACGGCCAGATCATCGAGCCATCTACTACGGGTGGTACAGTTCCTGTACTGGTCCCTGTACCGCACATCTGTACCAGCATGGGCCGCATTTCGTCGGAAAGCAGCTGATGCAGAATATCCATCTGATCATCTGTAAAAGACAAGTCATGGGCCAAATCATCCACCGGCACACTAGTAACAGTAATATGCAAAATATACTCTGTCTGAGTTTCGGTATCTTCACTTTCCTCAGATCCATCCCCACTGTCTGCAGGAAGTACCACTTCCTCGACCTCACTTTCAATGCGGTGCATCATCCAGAATGTATCGATAAGCAGGTCAGCCTTTTCTCTGTCGATCACAATGACATCATCGTCGCCGTTCAGGTTCTGGTTGACTGCAAAGACGGCCAGCACCTCCGGCCAATAGCTGGACCAGGTGTGGCCGTCCTCATACTCATAGTGAAATTCCACATTGCTGCATTCCGGATGGTTCGTCACCAGATCACTGATGGTTTCACCAAATTCGGTGTTGGCTTCCAGCACAATCTCTCCGATGGGAATGCTGTTGGGATCGCCGCTTTCATCGGCAAAAAGGATGCCCATCGGACTGCCCAAAATAGCGGCAGCTGCACCGATCACCAGTGCGAGTATCAAAACAACGCCACCGGCTCCAACCAGATATATCAAGGCATTCACAACGGCGCTGGCTGCATGGGCAAGCAGTTGTTTCAGCTTCCCGAGTAGGTAATTGGCCAATCGTTGAAGCTGTTCTCTCACCGGTTTGCTGGAAGTGCGGGGCAGCTTGGGTGTGGGCATTGAGTGGGTCGCTGCACGGCGTGCTTCTCTTTCAGCCAGTTTTTTTCGTACTGCCTTGATCAGAATCACCCGTTTGCGCAGAACCTGCTTTCGGTCTGGCAAGGGTTGGTTCTCCTTTGGCATCAGATTCTGTACCCTTTGCGGTGCTTTTGCCTTGATGGCTTGCTGTTGAATTGCTTTACGGCGAAACCGCGTTTTACGTGTAACCTGTGTTTCCGTTGGAACAGTGGTGTTTTGGAGCGGCGTCGACGAAGATGTTTCGCCGGCGGATGCTTTAGCGGCCTGCCTTTTAAGCAAAAGCCTTCGGTACATTTTGTACGGAATTTTCGTGGATCGGAAAGCAAAGCCCGCCGCATCTTCGGCTGCCTCTTTTGCTTTATCTTCGACCTTTTGCTGTGCATAGTTATCGGAAGGTCCTTCCCCACTCGCACCGCCCCTTATTTCTTGACCGGCTTGTTTGGCGTGGGCCTGTGCCTGATAAGCTGTGCGCAGCGCCGTTTTCTTTGCCAGTTTTTTCACTGGGTTCAGTTTCTTCTCTTTTCGCACCGTTATCGTTCTCCTTGCTCACGTGATGGCTTTTTCTTCGGTTTGCCCATTAGGTTGTCGTAGACTTTGGGCGTCACGCGAAAATAGTCGTTACCTTCAGCCGACTCAATAAAGAAGTGCGGCTCTCGGAAATGCTGTTTCATATACGACATTTGTTCAGGCGGCAAACTGCACAGACTGCCGCCATCTTCTGTATCGCACAAACCGCAAAGAAGGAAGTCACCTGCAATGGCATCCCCAATCTCCGGCAAAGCACGATTCAAGGGCAAACCCAACAGCTTGCCTTCATCGTGACAAACTAGCCCCACCGAACGGTCCGGCCACGGGTAGACGATTTCAATTGTGCCACCGACCTGCTTTTGCAGCTCCTTCAAAGTATGTGGGATGGTTATTTCCACGGGATGTTTTCCGGGCTGAACAAGAAGAACCGTCATCATGTCATTTTCCATAGCGTTCTTGCTCCTTATTCCAAAATAAAGAAAAGGCGAAATCCATTTCCTTCGTGGAAATTGAGTTTCGCCTTTGTTTTTAATGTGTCTTAAAAGTTATTGCTCTGAATAAAGCTGGATGCACTCATCGATAATGGATTCGATTGTGTGGATCTGTGAAGGTGTGAGCTGGCGCAGTTTATCAGCCAAAATCAGCAAATCCTTATCCACAATATCACCTGTGAGAAGATAGTCGGCACTGACACACAGCGCAGCTGCCAGTTTACGCAATGAATCGGGACGCATTGCACGCTTGCCTGATTCCGCATAGGAAACGGCTTGTGTTGTCATATCGGACATTTCTGCCAGCTCTTCCTGCGTGAGTCGAAGCTGTTTTCTCCGTTCGCAAATCCGTCGGGCCATTTCTTGTATGCAAAGTTCTTTTTCCTGTGCCAAGTTTGTGTCCTCCCTCGCGCTTTGTTAAATTATATCCACAATGCGCAAAATAAATAATCGTGTACTGTTGACTTTTGTCAACACAAGGCGATACCATAGACAAAATGGAACAGGAGGCATTAAAAATGCGTGAAAAAACCGTTTGTTTTACAGGACACCGGATAATACCGTCTGAAAAAAGAGCCTCACTTTTTGCTCATCTGACAGATGTGATAACGTCGCTGCTTGAAGCTGGGTATCGCTATTTCGGTGCAGGCGGTGCTTTGGGTTTTGATACACTTGCTGCGCAAGCAGTGTTACAGTTGCGGACAGAGTATCCACAGATTCGTTTGATTCTCGTTCTGCCCTGCAAAGAGCAGACCAGAGGTTGGCTTGCCGCCGATGTAGACACATATATTGAAATCCTGCATCAGGCAGATAAAGTGGTGTACACAGCGGAACACTATTACCGGGGCTGTATGTTTAAGCGGAACCGCCATCTGGTTGACAACAGCAGCGTCTGCATCTGCTACCTGACATCTGATCATGGAGGCACGGCCTATACTGTGCGGTATGCCCAGTCCCAGCAACTTAGATTGTCAATTTGGCCGACAGCATATAGATTATCGTTCCCATTTCGGCGGCTGAGATTCCAGTTCACGGCAATACTCGGGATATCGGAGCCGGATACCTTCCATGAAATAGGGTGCAAACTCGCAGTCAAAAAGATCATACGGCGTTGCGTATCCGTCAGTATTCCACCCATTCCAGAGGTTGAAAGCCAGCCGGGTGATCCGTTCCGTTCCACTGGTCTGCCAGCCGTCATTGATACAATCTGGGCGGATACAATCCTCTTCAAAGTCAAAGATTTTTTGGATGTTGTTCCGGGTATCGCTGCTGATACCCACGACATAGAAAAAGGCTTTGTGGTAGGGATCATCCTTTCTCGTCTGCTTGAGCACCATATTATAAAATGCCAGATGTTCCCGATCCTTAAAACGAATTTCTGATTTCATTAGATTATCTCCTTCCTTATTGTGTGAACCAACAAAGCTGAGCATCCTCATTATGGAATAGTATATCATAATCTGAGAATCTAAGCTCACGATTGAACTTTTCCGTAGCTTTATTGGGTAGGGCTTGCAGAGCAAGCATTTCACGCCACAAATCCGGGTGATGGTCGTAAAGATGACGCAGTTCGGGCAGCTTCGCATTGGGACAAAACCAACAGCCGTTGCGGTCCGTAAAGTCGTAGACCGGGGAAAGCAGCCCATACCGATGGCACAGTTCCCATGCCTCTGATTCACTGCACGCATACTGTTCCAACAGAGAAATTTGTTTTTCTTGCAGGCGCATAAGCCGATCCTGCTCATCGGTGGCGAGGCCAACATACTGCTGCGTATCTTGGGGCAGACTTTTCATATACTTTTGAATGGGCCGCACTTTACAATCCCGTTGGATATTGCATCGTCCACATAGGGGAAAGCCTTTCAGCTTTCCTTTTCCTTTGCCTCGCTGGATGGTTTTGGTAAAGCACTCCTTGTAAGTAGTGTTTGCCCGTAGAATTTTTACATTCAAACCAGCCCGTCGAAGCCACGGAATTGCTGTTTCATAAATAAAGGTACGGTGTTCGGGAACCTCGCCGGAGATTTCTTTATCAAACATCACCTCACAATAGACGATCTCGTCCAGCGGTTCGTGGTGCATCAAGGCAAGAATCACGGTGGCCAGACTGTCTTTGCCCATACTGCAAGAGCAAATTGTTTTTGGCATAGTTCCTCCAAAAAGATGCGGCCCTGCCAATGCAGGGCCGCTTGCTGTAGGTAGATCAGTTTTCCATTTCGCCGGGTTTGGTGGTCAGCAGGCGATAGATTTTGGTATTCGTGGGATGGTCGTTTACAAAGGGGATCAGGTTGTTGCCCATCTTCAGAATGCCCTGACCGGGTTTCGCCAGCTTCAGATAGTTCTTCTGCGGATCGGACAAACCATACAGTTCCACCACACTGTCGATGTCCTTGGTCTGGCGCAGCATACACACAAATTCGCTGTTGGCCAACATGGCGTATGCCGTATCGTTGGAAAGGCAGTCCTGCACGTTCTGGGTGATGCCCGTTGCATAGGCGTTGTATTTGCGGAACCGCTTCCAGCTGGTATAGAGGAATTGAGAACTCAGCTTATCCCGCAAAAGCAGGTAAATCTCATCAAAGTACACCCATGTTGCCGCTTTGGGGTCGTTGCGCTCATTGCTCATCACACAGGTGTTGATGTACTCCAACATGGACAGCATGGCCACCGGCTTGAGCTGGTCGCCCAGGCTCTGGATATTGAAGCAGATCAGGCGATTGCTCATATCCACGTTCGTGGGATGTGCGAACATATTCATGCTGCCGGTTGCGAACAATTCCAGCGCCAGCGCAATCTCATGAGCACGTTCATGGGGTTGCTCCTTTAGGTCGTTATAAAGATCGGTCAGTGTGGGGCACGCAATCTTATAGCCGGATTTAATCAACGGCTTGTAGATAAGTTTGTGGATTTCCGGGTGGTTCTCAAGATAGTTGTCCAATGCCACATAATTCAGGCCGCCAAGGGAAACATAGTGGTTTTGCCTCCAGTCATGGCCTTTCATCAGATGCAGTGTTGCCCCGGAAAGCAGATCAATGGGGGCTTCATAAACCTCTGCGAGGTCGGTTTCGGTGTTTTTGGGAGGAATGCAGAATCCGTATCGCTTCGCGCTTCCGGCACACTCTCCGCGAAAAATTCCCTGGCATCCTCTCAAGCTTGCAGATCGAGGCTTTCCCTCACTGTCCATCCCAATAAAAACACAGTTTTTATAACCGCTTCGTGTAGTTTGATAGAGGATGCCCTGATTGATGCAGTATTTCAAGATCTTCCCGTCGATACCTCTGCGCTTCAGGTATTGCACGACCGTTTCTGCGTTGCTGTCGGGAAGCGGCTGTAAGAAAGGCTTTCGCTCATACTCGTGTTGCGGATTTTTTTTGACCGGCTGAAAAGGAGCATGGGCAGGGAGTTCCAGTTCACACAGATGGCGCACGGCACTGACAAAATCCATTCCCTTTACCTGAATGAGATAGTTCAGCGCCCCTCGGCCTCCAATGCCTCTGGAATACCAATGCCATAAACCGTTGTCGCTGATGCAAAGGCTGCTGTGCGTAGCAGTTTTGTAATCATGCGGACCTGTGCGGATCAATTCTTCCGGTTCGTATCGCTGCATATAGCTGATTAAATCTACGGTTCTTGCCAACTTAATCTGATCCGTTGTAACTCTTTCTCTCATAGAAAAAATCTCCTTTTCAGCCAGTCATTTTTTTTAGCTAGTAGGGGGGTGTGGGGGGAAAATGTCGCCGACGCATTTTCCCAAAATGGTACACTTCCCCCACTGATCATTTGGTAAATAAAAAACGGCCGCTACAATAAGTAACAGCCGCTTAACAAGCAAAATGATTGATATTGCTTTCGCCATGAATCAGCTCATCAAACTTTGGTTATTCACAAACTCCCCAATCGTGTCCGATGGATATTTCATTCGTAGTTTGAAAGCTTTCTGCACATTTTTGCACATTTTCTGCACATTTCGCCACTTCTTTTTGAATTTGTTCCATGTGCTTATAGTGCACTAAATGCAAACATTGCAAAAGACAATTTCTTATTTTTTTCTTTTTTACGCTATTTTTGTTTGTTTTTGATAAATTTCGATATGGATTTTTTCGTTTCCAGTGTACTTTTACTTCGAGCGATTTCGACACGAATAAGAACTATAATTCATACTAGATTCATCAATTATAAACAAGGAGTGATCTTTTATGAATAAGGAATTCGTAATGTCGTTATCGCAATCCTATCGGCAGGATCTTCTCGATGCCATACAGCTGGCTGAACAGGGGATGCTGTCGCCCTCGCAGCAGGCGTACTGCTTTGAGGAAATCGAGGACACCAAGGGCACTGCGTTGTACCCTGCGGACGGGGACGAGCTGTTTTGCCAGTTGCGTACTGCGTTGGGCGAAAAAACGCAAATTTCCGAACGCCAGCGCGCGGAAGGCGAGCTGCACAAGTTGGGGGTGGAACTCTTCTTCCATACCTATATAGACAGGTTCACCTTTGCTGAAATTACCCATAACACCGCAGCCCACAAATATGATGCCATTATCTACCTTGATGAGCGTGTCACCAACGAGGAAAAGTGCGCCAACGCCGCAGCGATGCGCAGGGCGTTTGATGCGTGGCTGGATGAAAACGGTCTTACAGCAGACCCCACCGCTTTAACTGAGGTGCCCGATCCGTGCGAGGGGCGCTTTGATACATTAGCCGGGGCGATTGCGCATATCGACCATATTTTGCACTTTCCCGACCTGCTGCTTATCTGAAACACCGCGCCTGAAAAAACTTTTTTCAAAATTCAGTATTATATCGTCAACATATTGGCAATCCAGCGAAAACTGATACATCAATGCTGAACGCTCTACCGTGATTTATATTACAATATTTACATATTATAGTATAAATGGGAAAGGGTGTATCTGCTTGCTACAGGTAGCCGAATATGAGCATTTTATCCGTAAGCGCATCACGCAGCTGCGCCATTGCCTCCACGTTTCTGAACATAAAATGAGCCTTGACCTTGGCAAAAGCGGCAGCTATATGCGCAGTATTTCGATCGGCAAGGCAATGCCCTCGATGCACGAATTTCTGCGCATCTGTGAATACCTCGGCGTAACCCCGCAGGAATTCTTTACCGGTGCCGGGGACGAAACTGACCGTATCAATATCTTTAACCGACTGCAAGACCTCGATGACGGTGACATACAGAAATTGCAGACATTCCTTGGTTGGATGGAAGAAAAGTAAATCCGCTTTCTGCCCGACAAGTTTTTGCTTGCCGGGCTTTTTCTTTTTGTGGGGCTTATTTAGTGGAAAGGCGTATTGCATGCCTACTACCATGACGACACCGCTTATAACTCCCTGAATAATGCAATGTCTAACGAAGACATAGAGGAGAAATACGAAGTAAATTATATTCCTGCGGTCGAATTCTGGGATCAAATATAATAGAAAATGGGGCTGCCACATACAACAGCCCCACTTTTTATTTCTTTTCGCGTCTTGACACAAATGGCATCACTGCCCTACGCAGCACATCCGCCGTACTCGCAACATTTTGAAGCGTAATATACAGCTTCATTGCATCGCGTTTGACGGGGTTCTCGTCAACCAGTGCTTCCATCACCTCCTGCAATTCATCCAGTTTTCGAATGATAAGCCTGTAATCCGCTGGCGGATATTCAGCAGGAATCGTATCTGCAATCAGGCAACGGATATATTGTTCTCTGGACATACCTGTTTTAGCAACACGGCAGTTCAGTACAGCCAGTTCTTCCTCCGGAATGCGAACTTTTACATCCTTATATCGAGTCTTATCTGTTGCCACTGCCATTTCCTCCGCTATGTACGGTATGGTCATCACCGTATATGACAAACCTATCCAAGTCCCGCAGGAAATGCTCGATCAGGTAGACGAACATATCTTCATCATCGGGAAAGCCGTACTTGGCACACAACTTAGCCATTTTCCCAGAAAAACACGTAACAAGCCAGATTTTATCCTCACGGTTATGTGCTTTTGCGCCTCGCAGATGTTCTTCAAAGCTCTTCATGATCGTTACTCCTTCAACGCCTTCATTGTTTCAGCCAGCTTCTTGCGCTTCTCATAGACATAGGTATGCCCACAGCCAAAGTGTTTCTGAATTTCTTTGTAGTTCATTTTCAGAAAGCACAAAAGCCACTCCTTTTCTTTTGGTGAAAGCCTCTGTACTTCCTGTTGAAGAGCCAGTTCAATCTCAACCTTCCGAAACATTTGCTCGGCATCAATATCTGTCAGATGTCGCGGGGCCTGTTCCAAGGAAATCACAATGACATTGGGTCGATTCTTAGCAGCATAGCGAATTGCGTGCCATTCCATTCGGCGGGTTATATAGCTAGTGAACTGTCCTTTCACCGTGCTTTTTTCATTCAGTTCATCTTGACTAAATTGCTCAAGTAACTCTTCAAATTCATGCTGGATCATTATACGTCCTCCTTATTTTTTGTTGAGAATCAAAAAATAAGGAGGTGCCCTTGGAACGGCATCGCTAGTAAAATGCTTAAATAAAGGCAAAGGATCGGAAACTCTGCGCACGATCGCCACTCTCCCTTCAAAAGGTAAGAGAACACGTCGATTGAGATTTTCCGGTCCTTTTTTGATATTGTTTAATGTTTGCCGTCTATTTTTAGAGATGCTTTCTCTTTTCCATTGCCGAAAATGCTTTACTTTCCCTCACGGATTTTGCTATTTGCTGCAAATATCCGCCATCTGATGGCAATAGTATCGACATCTCTATTATAAAACTCAACTTATCCAATAATTTGTACCTTGTACAAAACAATCAATATTGTTCAGTTTATCGTGTGGTTTTCCTGTATGTCTAAAACCTTCTTCTGCTCCTGTTGGGCCTTTTTCTCTTCAGAATTTGTCTCGCGTAGTTGTTCTTTCGTTTCTTCAATTTTCCTTTCAAGTTGCTCAGTAAATCCAATCGCTTTATCCAGATCAACGGATTGGTCAATTCCTTCTTTTTCCACATTCTTTGCTGCACTACTGTAAGCCTGCAATTCCGTACTATGACCACTGTAAAAAGCCGATTTCTGACTCATAGGCAACTCTACATACTGCATCCAGACAGGCTTGTATGTTTTGCAAATTTGTAAGCTCTTGGTAACCGCAGCAACTTCTTTTCGCTTTTCCTGCATAATCTATCTCTAGTTATACAGTTTGATACATTTTAGCCTCAACCCAAAATGCTCCCTGCACAGCACGCCGCTCTTTTCATCGCGTTATGCCATGCAGGGAGCACTTCTATTTTTTCACGATACCCACTATTAGATAAATTTCACCCTTGGATTATATAAATCCAGCCGCTTTCTGTGGTGTTTTTGCTCACTTAAGAGTTTAGATAAAATTCAATGTTATCAACGCAACTCCAGTCTCCGGCGTTTCCATCAGTATAGAATGCGATAGTGCATTTACCATTGGTAACATTGATATTCCCGATTTCAACCTGCGTCCAATAGGAATTGACAGGAATTTCGACACTCATTTCACTGCCACCAAAATCGGTCGCCAATATTTTGTTCTGCTTCTGACCACCGCCGGACTGAACCATTGCTTTCAAAGTGTATGTACCATTGGGCAAATTATAAATCGTCTGCCAAGTGTATGCATCATGGGCGTCCGCCGAATAATGGACAAGGTGGAAACGACCACTTGCTGCATTGCTGTTTTTCTCAAGGTAAGTAGCGGAAGGCGTGCCACCTTCGAAATTCCAACCAGTAGCAACAGGCACTGCACTACCATCATCTTCAAAGCTGCCATTGGTAACGAGGTTTCCATTCATCTGCGGAATACCATCGCTATATCCACCAACAAATGCAAGATCATCAACCGCGTAGTTGCCCTGCCAGTAGAAGCCGAGCTTGATTTTTGCAATTCTGGTTCGGTCAAAGCCCTTATCGCCAGCAATGGGAACCCAAATTCTGGTCCAGTTGTCATAGACCGTCTTTTCATGGCTCCACGAACTCACTTCCGTACCATTTTCGTCAACAAAAGTAACTTTTACCGTTGCAGATTTCGGATTCACCATATCCTTAACGGAGAATGTTAAATACTGATACGAAGATGCATCAATGGCTGCACCACTCTCAGAAGAAATAATCACACACTGTTTATCAGTGCCAGGATCACCGTTCTGAGTTGTCGTCAGCATAATGCCCTTGCTTCCACCAAGGTTCGCGGTGCTATCCGTAGTGGCAACCGAAGCCCCTTCACCAGCAGCAAAGTTATTATTGCTTTCAAGATTGTTGAACCAAATTGGGGAAGCCGCATTCCCGACCTGATTGCCATTCCACGTCATAGTTGCCATGGACTCCGGCAGAAGTGTATAGCGGAAGCTCTGCTCACCCCACTGCACCTTTACCTCTTGTGCCTCGTTTACAAGGTTTGCCAGTACAAGCACCTTCGAACCATCGGGATTCTTAAAAGCCACAGTCTCAATGTTGTTGTCGAGGCTTGTAGAATCAATTCTCTGAGCACCCGGATCAACAAATTTGCTGATATGACCCAGCGTGTAATAATCAACATTGTAATCCCAGCTATTGGTATCGGTGTTGATCGTAATCAAACCACGGTTGGTAGAATCTTGATGCTGATTGACATCATAGTAGTAGTCAGGACCACCATTCTGATCAAGCGCAAGGTTCCAATAAATAATGGATTTGCTCCAGTTGCGGGTGATATTGACAACGGACGATGCCTGATTCAAGAATGCGGTATTCCACTTGGGGAATCCCCATTCACCGCCAGAGCCTTCCGTAAACCAAATGTCCTTTGTGGGATACTCTTTATGGACTACAGACATGACTTCTTCATCGCCCTCATACCAGTGCCATGCGGAGCCGTCGGTCGCAGCCAATGCACTTGCGTCCTGATAATATTCGAGGGGATACGATCCGTCTTTGTAGTTGGTCGTAGTATAGCTATGATCCCAGCAGATAATTTTGGTGTCGAGACCGTTGCGATCAAACGTCGGGCGAAGATAATTTGCGACCAGATTCTGCGCTTCGGTATGCGACATGGGCAATGCAGGCCAGTCATAACTTGCGTGATCCGGCTCGTTATTCGGAGTTACGGCATAGATGTCGATGCCGCGAGACGCGTATTCCTGAATGAATTTGGTGATATAGTTGGCATACGCCTGATATTTGTCTGCCCGCAATGTGCCCTTTTGATTCTGATACATTCCAAGGACAGAACCGTTTTCCTTCATCCAGCCCGGAGGACTCCAGCAAGACGCCATAACCGTGATTCGACCCGGCTCAACTGCCAGCGCGTCCTGTACGGTCGGCATGATTTCGATGAGTTCATGGGAAAAGTCCCAGTTGGGCAGACTGTCATCTTGCTCGTCGGGCGCAAAATTGTACGGCGCGACGCAGTGGTCGGAAGCACCAATCGTCTGCCGCAGCATACTCAGGCCGATGCCAGATTCTTTGTCAAACAGTGCTTGCATAGCAGCTGCTTTCGCAGAATCGTCCAGATTAGTCTGATAGAGATGCGCCGACGCTTCTGTAATGGAAGCACCGAAGCCGTCGACCGTCTGGTAGGTGTTATTCTCGTCGACAACAATCAAGTTGTTAGTCGATGCACTGTCTCCAGAGCCGAAATGGACAGGAGTTTGCTTTTCAAGCCCCTTCTCCATTCCACTATCGGTCGCATTGACCTTTGACACCCAAATATTGACTTCGGGCGAATCCGCATATACGCCCATAGGTGCCATAGTACTCGCCAGAACCGCACCGGCAAGAGCACCCGCAATAATTCGCTTTGACATAATTACTCCCTTCTACTTTGGTTTAATTCAGTACAATCGTTGTCATAGAGCTGGCTTCGATCTCACAGGCAACAAGGCTACCCATGACGCGCAGTGTGACCGGCATGCATTGTTCAGTTCGGTTCAGCAGCACTACTGCCAATGTACCATCGGGATTCACAAAGGACACTGTTTCCAGCTTATCCGTGTAGCAGGTTGCCGCAATCCGTTTTGCTCCTGGCAATACATAATGACTGAACTGTTCAATGTAGTAGTACGATAACTTATACTCAACCTCCTTTGTATTGGTATTGCACATGATTGGCGCATCGCAAAGATTGGAAACGTGGTTGGGGCCACCCTTTTCATCCAGCACGATGTTCCAATCGAAGAACAGGTTCATCCCGGCGTTGAAATCTCCAATCATATCATGTGCGTAAATCTGCGCGTTTTTCAGTTGATCCTTATCCCGAAGGGAATATTCAATACACCCTTCCGTAAAAATCAACCGTTTATCAGGATATTGTTCACGTACAAGGCGTACCGCATCGAAGTGGTCGCCGCTGTACCAGTGGAAGGCAAAACCGTCAATCATTGCATTGGTGCTGGTGGTAACACAAGTGCTTGCACAATCGAACAGGCGCTCCTTGTTGTGATCCCACATATTGATTTTGATTTTGCCCAACCCAGCTTCCTGCAAAGCCGGGTATAAGTGCTTTTCAAGGAATTCCCGTTCTTCCTCATGCGTGTAGCGGCAACTATCCCATGTCTGTGTGGCGTGGGGTTCATTCTGCACAGTCAGGAATTCCACTGTGATTCCATGGCTTTCGTATTCCTTAATATAACGGCAGATATAGTTTGCCCACGCATCGGCATACTCTGGCAGAAGTTTTCCGCCGTGGTTGCGGTCATTGTTGGTTTTCATAAACGCTGGCGGAGACCACGGCGTGAGCATTACACCGATTTTATGACCGGCATACTGCTCTGCCAACTGGATATAGGGCAGAATGTATTTTTCGTCCCGTGCCAGCGAAAACGTCTTGAATTCTTTATCCTGCGGATCAGTTACCGCAGAATAATTTCCCAGCGAGAAATCGCAGCTGTCAAGATGAGTCCGAACAAAGTTGTACCGCAGCCCCTCCGCTCCAAAATATCCTTGCAGAATTTTTTCTACTGTTTCTTCCGGCATCTGCCGCAGCACAGAACCTGCGGCTTCGGTAATGGCACCACCAAAACCGTCAATCGTCTGATAGCGAATGTCTGGGTACAGATTCAGCAGCTGGACTTCTTGTGTGTCATCGTCTGCCACAACTTGCAACGGGGTAGTGATTTGGTTTGCAACACCGCCGTCAAATAATGTGGTATGTTTATTTGCAATCATAGGTGTTCCCCTTACACAGTAATAATCATGCTGTTAAATGAGCGCGGTGCGAGCATAAAGCTCGTTACTTCACCTTCCAGTTCAACCGTCAGATATTTTTCTTCACGGAACGGATTGAATGCTTCCACGGCATAGCTGCCATCCGGGTTACGGAAAATCAATGCATCTGCCGCCCAATGTCCAGCTGCACCCAGTCGCACGGCACCGCGTTGTACAGCATTAGAAAAATGCTTCATCACATAGAAATCCGGGTTTAAGGTGTAGTCACCATTTTGCACGGTAACCATTGCGTTCTGCGGGTCTCCCCACGTGCTGACGCCCCACGGTGCGAGAATCAGGTTCCAATACATATAGCTTTCTGCGCCGTTGCCAATGTAATGCTTCAGCATTGTCCACACATAGGTAGCATACTCCCACGTGTTGTCGCCAAAGCCGCATTCGTTTTCGGACTGCATAAGCCGCAATTCCGGCCACCAGCTCTCGAAAGTCCGCTGAATAGCGATTTTGCCACCCCATTGATAACTTACGCCTGTAATATACTGGCGCGCTTCATCGTCCTCCAGCACAGTATTGGCAAAGTAATCATAGTCCTCGGTGGCCCACTTATCGAAAATTAGACGATTATAGTCGCAACCGGGCGCATTGATTGTGCCGAGCCAGATTTCCGTATCAAGGCCGTTTTTCTTGAACATGGGACCGAGGTAATCTCGAATGAATTCTTTCAGCTCGGCACCCGTCCACATGCAGGAAGGAAATTTTTGGTTTGCCACTGGTTCGTTTTGTACATGGATCTGATCAATGGTAATTCCCTCGTGCTGATATTCCTTTACAAATCTGACAAAATAGTCCGCATAGGCTTGCAGGTTCTTAGGCTCCCAAATCAGTTTACCCCAGTTGTACACGGGAGGATTTTTCATCCATGTCGGCGGGCTCCACGGGGAAGCGAACAACTTCAAATCCGGTGCATATGTCTTTGCTTTTTGGATATAGGGAATCAAACGTTCTTTATCACGGTCAATAGAGAAATGCTGTAGGGCATAATCACCGGGCGTTTCATCAAGACTGTACCAATCCATCGCATAATCGTTTGCACCAATTGGCATGCGACAAAAGTTCAGCTTGCAGGCTTCGGCATCCGCAGCAAACAGTTCTTTCAATAAACTGTCCTGCTTATTTTCTGGAAGAGTTTTGAGGGCTTCATAGCCTTGCTCATTAAAACATCCGCCAAAGCCAAACATTTTCTGGTATTCAATGCCATTTAAGCGAAGATTCGCTTTTCCTTTTGCGGAGATGGGTGTTCCCGTCTGCCAAACCGCTTCTGGGGTCGAATATCGCCATTGAATCTCTTTCATAAAGCGTACCTCTTATTTTTCAGAACCCACAGTCAAACCGTTAATGATGTATTTCGAGAAGAAGATATACACGATCACGATGGGAATAATTGAAATTGCAATCGCCAGATACATAGCTCCATAGTTAGTAAGGTAAAGTCCTTTGATCATGGCAATCATAACCGGCATTGTGTACTTTTTATCCGAGGTCAAAATAATCAGCGGCCCCATGTAGTTATTCCAGCAGGAAACGAAGTTGAAGATACACATTGTTGCAACACCGGGCATAATGCAGGGCAAAACAATGCGATTAAAAATCTTCCATTCGCCGCAGCCTTCCAGTCGTGCAGCTTCCATCATGGAAAGAGGGATACTCTGCTCAATGATGCCCCGAAGGAAGAATACCGCAGACGCATTTGCAATACCGGGCAAAATCAGGGACGTATAGGTATTTAGCATATTGAGTTTCAAATTCAGCTGATAAAAGCCGATAATGCTCAACTGACTGGGCAGCATCATGGAGGCCAGCACAATAGCAAATAGTGTTTTCTTGCCCTTAAAGTGGTACTTTGCGAAACCGAAAGCCGTCAATGCGCCGAAATAGCCCGTAAAGAAAGTAAACGGTACTGCTACACAAAGGCTGTTCAGGAATCCGCGCCAAATGTTGACGTGACTCTGCATCGTAGTGTAGTTTTCCAGCGTATTTTTTCCGGGTAGCAGATTCAGCTTGGTTACAATATCGAAGCTGGAATGGGTTGCATTCACAACAACCAGATAGAAAGGAACGATAGAAAGCAGCAACAAGGAAATCAGGAAAGCATAGATGATAACATTGGATATGATTTTCTGTGCTTTGTAAGAAGTCTGGCTTTTCTGATTTGTCACAGTATTAGTCATCGTAAGCACCCTCCTTACTCTGCATAGCGCGGAAAGCAAACACACTAAGAATTGCAATTACAAGGAACAAGCCAACCGACATTGTAGAGGCATATCCGTAATTAAAATTCTTGAAGCCCTGATTATAAAGGTACATGGATGTCGTCAGTACGGACTTGTTGGGATCACCGGTTCCGTTCGTTAATGTTGTAGGAACATCAAATAACTGCATACCGCCAATAATCGAAGTGATTGTCATATAAATCAAGGTCGGGCGAATCAACGGCAACGTGATTTTCGTAAAGGTCTGAGCTTTCGTTGCTCCATCGACCATCGCTGCATCATAAACAGAGCCTTCGATTGTCGTGATGCCTGCCATAACAATGACAGTCGTATAGCCGAACCACATCCACCATTGGATATAGGAAGTCATTCCAGATGTGAATGCACCACTATTAAAGAAAGAGAATGGTGCACCCTTTACATGGAGTGCCTGCAAGATGTAGTTGGCAACCGACTTGTTTCCGTCGAACAGCAAGTTAAACAGCAAACCAACAGATGCTGCCGTAATCAGGTTGGGCAGATAGTACGCAGCACGGAAAAATTTCATTCCGCGAATACGGTTGAAGGTAAACAGCGCAGATAGCAAAAGTGCCGTCAGCATCTGGGGCACAAAGTTGAAAATCCAAATGCGAATCGTATTCCAGATGGAAAGATAGAACACATCATCCGTCAGCAGTCGGGCATAGTTTTTCCAACCGAGTGGCGTCATCTTGGCTAACCCATCCCATTTTTGAAAGCTAAGGATAAAGGTATAGACGATGGGATACAGCCCAAAAACGGCAAACACAATAAAGAACGGCGCAATAAACAAATAGCCATACCGCCCTTTGTCTATACTGTTATGGAATTTCTTCTTAAACATACCTGCTTCCCCCCATAAGATAATGGGCGGCGGCCAAGCATACGCCGCCGCCCATCAGGTCAGCCATTATAATTTTTAATCAGCTTAGTCAACCGTAAGCTCAGGATAGGCGTTCAACGCATCCTTCTTGAACTGCTCAATGGCTTCCTCCTTGCTCATTTCACCGGTAGCATACAGCTTCGTGTCAGAGAGGAAGAACGTGTTGAGCTGACCGTCATAGGCAGTCATCAGATCGGCAGGGATTTTTTCCATCTGCTCATTGTAGAACTGGTACAGGTTCTGACCACCCAGAACTTCTTCGCCGTCTTCCGCAGCAAGAGCCTGATCCGCAGACTTCAGGGAAACATACTCGCCATATTCTTTTGCGTACGCCTGCTGTGCTTCACTGTTGCAGGTCACATACTGCATGAATGCCCATGCCAAATCCTTGTTGGGACTGTCCTTATAGATGCCGAGCCAAGTGCCGCCCTTCACATAAGGAACGGGACCTTGGCACAGACCCCACTGGCCTTTAGTCTTATCGGCTGCCGGCTTGACAACGAACTGATAGCCCCAAGTCGGCAAAACATAGCAGAATGTATCGTCACTTTCCACAGCGGCGCTCCATTCGGGGGCCCACGGATCGACGTTCAGGTCATAACCGTTATCGGAAATGGTCTTTGCCATGTCCATGAATTCGAGCATCGAATCATCAATGATGAGCTTGTCATCAACGACCCACGGCTGCTCGCGGTTGGAGAACTGCATATTCATAATGTCCTGCCAGCTGGCGAACATTTTAACGCCCTTCTCACTGAATTTCGCAGCCGCGTCCAGCATTGCTGCATTGCTGTTCAGCTGCTGGGAAACTTCGTCAGGATCATCGGTGCCGAGAACTTCTTTTGCAAGGTCGCGGCGATACAGGATAGAGCCCGGAGATGCCTGCCAGCTCAGGGCGCGGACAGCACCGGAATCATCGGTGCCAACATTCAGAACATATTCCCAGATGTCATCTTTGTACTGCCCGACATTGTAGGGCTCCTGATTCAGGTCATCCCAGTAGCCAGAGTTGACAAGATATTTGACATAGTCCGACTCACCGGTAAAGATGTCTGGTGCGCCTTGCCCGCTTGCCAGCGTCGGAGTCAGTTTGGTGAGGAAATCGGCATTCGGAACAACGGTAATGTTGACGGTAACATCCGGGTACTCCTTATTGAAGCCCTCAACAAAACGCCCCAGTTCCTCACCAGACGACCAAACTTCCAGCGTACCACTGAGGTTGCCAGCAGTTTCCTCCGCAGCGGCTTCAGACGATGCTGCCGTAGAGTCGGTCTTGGATTCAGCAGTGCTGGTAGCCGTAGAGGTGCTAGTACTGCCACAGGCTGCAAGAGAAACTGCCATAGCAGCTGCCATCGCGGATGCAACAAATTTTTTCATAATGTTCTCCTTTTCTATAATTTAATTCATGCGCACTCACGCATGTTAATCCAAAGAAATTGTGGAAACAGATTTTCCTTCTATCAAATCGGGCTTGACGAGCTTATTGATATGACCGCTTTTTCCGTCAAGTTCTTTCAAAAGCTGCTCTGCAAGCATTTCACCGATACGATAAACCGGCTGCTGCACGGTGGTCACGTGCGGGGTTGATAAAAGATTGTGTCCCAGCCCATCAAATCCTACCACGGAAATATCCTCAGGTACGCGCAGTCCTTTTTCCATGATGGCTTGGCATACGCCGATTGCCATTGTGTCAGTTGCGCAAAATATCGCCGTACAATCAGTTGTCTCCAACAAACTCAGTGCCGCATCGTGACCGCCCTGCACATTGTTTACCGCTTGAAGATATGCATTAGGCGGTGGTGCGAGTTTATGTTTTTCCAGTGCGCCACAGTAACCATTGTAACGATCTTCCGTGTAGTCCTTGTTTTCATCGACATTAATCATGGCTACCTTTCGGTGCCCTTGCCGAATCAGATACTCGGTAATACTCTCTGCACCTGCAAAGTTATCTACATCAATGCAACTTACTTTCGGCAAGTTGGTATGCCCAAACAGAACTACCGGACGATCTCGTTCACTGGCATAAGCATAAAACTCGTTGATTTCATCACGAAGTAAGCCTGTTACAATGTACCCATCGCAAAGATGTTCTTTCTTTTTATCTCGTAAAATCAGAAATGGATACATTCGTTTGCTAAGGGCATTACTGATACCAGCGATGAAGTGCATAACGAACGGGTTATTTAAATCAATATCGCTGGGAATGAATACATCAATCAGCCCGGTACGGTTTACGGCAAGACTTTTTGCTGCTGCATTAGGAACATATTTCAGTTCCGCCATTGCCAGCATAACTTTATCTTTCGTTTTTTCCTTTACCAGTTCCGGCGTATTGATCACGCGGGAGACCGTGATGCTGGAAACCCCTGCTCTTTGGGCAACATCCTTCAGTGTACTCATGTATCCCACCCCTCCAATGATAGGCCAAGAAATGTTAGCGCTATCATTTTTGCTGGTAATATATAGCGCTAACTTCTCTTGAAATGTTAGCGCTATCATTTGCAACTATAGATTACCACAACGAAATACGTTTTTCAATAGGATGGCGTTGTTTTCTACATAATTTACATGAAAAGTCAATCATTTTGAGACTTTTCGCCAACTGTTCTTTACTTTTCAAAAGCGACAAATCGATAATTAACCCTTATTCACATAAATCCGCCTGAATTGCCGTCAGTGTTTCCCTCTCCCGACGGTAATCTTGTTCTTGTAAGTCGATTTCTCTCAGTTGTTCAGCTAGATCATTAATTTTGCTTTCCAGAATTTGCGCAAAGTTATTCACTTTATCTATTTCAACAGACTGGTCGATGCCCTCCTTTTCCAGTTTCGCCGCAGCTGTTCGGTATACTTGAAGTTCCATGCTATGCTGATTGAAATACCCTGTTTTCTGATTTAAGGGCTTAGCGACATACTCCATCCACACAGATTTGTAAGTTCTGCATATCTGCAAATGTTTTGCAGCAGCTGCGTAGGTAGTTCGCTTCTGCTTCACTTCTGCCAGTTCATTTGTAAGTCCAATCCGCGTTTTTCCAAGATCATGTATAACTTTATCGTAATCGCCGGTGGTATGGATTCGACTATCGGCCATGCCTTGCAGCATTTTGCCGAGGAACTTCGCATTTTCAATTCCTGCTCGTCGTTCCACCGCAGCAATTTTGCGCTTTAGTCCAGTGCTTTCCGTTATAGGATTAATTGAACTTCCCAGAAATTCAGAGAGGCGGTCACCTTGTATGTTCAGCCTTTTCTTTGAATCGCCGATGGGGACATAACTATATTGCTGGTTGGGATATAAAAGCACTGTACACTGCCCGGCATCCAAATCACGAAGTACATATTTTTCAGGTATAAATAGTCGCTCAATGCCATTCTGCGGCAGATGGATCGTCACGCCTCGAATGGACATAGCTTTTATCTGATTTTCCGAAAGGATGACTTGCACAGGCTCTACGTGGTTTTCCTCGTCAATCTGCTGGATCAGCTTTGCGCCTCGGATCGTGCCGTGGGTTTCGTCCTCATAAACCAAGTCATAAGAGAAGTCGTTTCCGACGTTGAAAGTGATTTCGCCATCCGGCGAAGTTGTTACTTCACTTTTGTTGACCATTAGTTTGGCGGGGTTTCCATTGTCATCGTGAGCCTGAAGAACCAAACCATTTTTTCCCGCAGACAGAATTTGGCGGCTGCTTAACTTCACCGCTGCCGTACAAACTTCTGGATACTGAATCGTCAATTTTTGATAGCGGTCGAGCAGCGTGATCTCCGCGTCTTCCGTAATCTGCATTTTCCCATTCTTCAGTGCATACTCAATTCCTTCGCTGGTGAATTCCGAACCAAGTGCATCTTCTGGAACCCACGCACCATCCAGCACCGTGGCTCGGTACAGTACCTGCCCAGTCGCTTTCTTCACTTTGGTTTCGATGCCTGCAGTTTTCAGTTTATCTGCAAAGTCCGCCATACCAGTTGCCGAACGGAGGATACCAGTAATTGTTTTTCTCAGGTATTTCTGCTCTTGTGCATTGTCAGACAGTCGGGCGCAAATACCGGCATAGGTAAATGTATCAGTATCAGATAAGCTATTATCCCGGACAGATTGACCCGCACCCTCCAGCAAATAGCTAATATGCTTACCGCGAATTGTAGGTGTGATTTCCAGTCCCTTTGCCATAGAAAGAAACTGACTATAATCCGTTGCCCTCTCCAAGCAAAAATTCAGCCTCTTTCGGATTTCCGTCCGGTTGGATACAGATTTCTTTTTCCCTGCGTTTTCAGGATACAGTTGCCCAATCTTTTGTGGATCATCAATCACGGATAAATGTGCTTCCATGCACAAGCGGTCAGAAATATCCCGTATCTGACGTGCCGTGCGGTAAGGCACCGTTCGCAGTTTCTTATAGTCGTAAAAGGAAACTGCATTGATCATAATGTGGTTATGGATATGACCTTTATCAATGTGAGTTGCTACCACATACTCGTACTTGCCGCCTGTGTATTCAAATGCCAGTTTCTTCCCCAGCTCATGCGCCTGCTCAGGCGTGACAGCATCTTCTGGAGAAAAAGACTGTATCAGGTGATAAGCAAGATTTGTGGAACGCTTTCTTTTCAGGTTCCGCGCCTTGTGCGCAAGCACTGCTGTCATTTCAAAGTCGATTGAAGCCGTCTGCGGTTCACAGTTGTAACCCGATACCAGCATCTGTCCATCGGTCTTGTCCGGGTTTTCAATATAAGCCAGTGCCTTGCCGAGAGTAGATTTTATCGCGTGGATTTTTGTGATAGCCATAGAAGCTCCCTAAAAGAAAAATGCCCTATGTGAAATGAGTCTCACATAGGGCATTTGCCTGTAATTATTGTTTTGTTGATTCCGCCTCCATCATAAGGCGGTCAAAATCGCTTTGGTACTGCCGGTCCTGTATAACGCGGTACTTTTCAAATTCACTTTCTGCGAAAGCCTTTGCGATTGCCGCTGTAACCTTTCCTTTATCTTTTAGAATTTCGGCATCGTTGAATTGCAGGAAAGCGTCCAGTTTCTCTGCCCAGTCCTGCATCGTCATAGGAATATGCCGCCGTGCTTGGCGCGTTGCATAGTCAAGGTACATTGTTACAATCTCATTCAGTTCTTGTAACTCATCTTGCTGCAAATAGTTCTTTGCAACAGAAACATCGGCTTTGACTATCTTCCCGTTTGGGGCATTCTTCCATGAGGTCAACCCCATGTGGTCTTTTGTGTGGTCTGCCCGTTGCACAATGACCTCTGCGGCAGTACTGCCATGAACAGCGTAGTGCATTTTATTCTGAACGGTTGCAAAAAAGTCTTTGGTCGTTTTGCTGTCTACCGAGTAATCTACGGCAGTAGCATAAATATCCGTAATTTTCTGGTAAAAGCGGCGCTCGCTGGCGCGGATTTCCTGTATTTCGGAAACCAAATGGTCAAAGTAATCTTCATCAAAGATTTGCCCATTAATAAGCCGATCCTTATCCAGAACATATCCCTGCCGGGTAAATGTATCCAGCACTTTAGTTGCCCATTGACGGAATTGTGTGGCACGGGTGGAATTAGTGCGGTAGCCAACAGCAATAATGGCGGGCAGAGAGTAGAATTTGTGGTGATAGGTCTTGCCATTATCTGCAACTTGTGCAAATTTTGCACAAGTTGTACTTTCGGATAATTCATTTTCCGCAAAAATATTCCGCAGATGTTTGGCAACAACACTGCGGTCAACATCAAACAGTTGTCCGATGCCTTTTTGCGTCAGCCAGACCTCGTGATCCTGAACGCGAACTTCTATGCCATCTGTCTCTGAATCTTTCGTGAACACAAGAAAATCTGCTGTGCTGTTACGAACATACCGTTCTGTGCCTGCCATCGCTGCTCTCCTTACATCAGTACAATGTAAGAATAGTATATCATGCTTTTCAATAAGCGCAAAGCCCATTTTCACGATTTTCCATACAAATGGACTTATCTCTCATCACGTTCATTTTCTTGTGTATCATGCTGATGTTCCTCTCCCATAAATTTGGCATACAATTCTGGTATGCATTTGAGAGTAATCGGCTTCGGATATAGCTCAAGGAAAATCAGGGGTGAGTGGTATTTTCTCTCATATTTTGTAATTTGACTATCCGTTAAACTTATCAGATCTTCGCCACCGTCTCCGCATATCAAAAACGGGCCTGCGAAGAAATCCGTTGGACCATATAAGCGGTTCGGTGGTAATGGAAGCAGCTTTCCTTCATCATTACAGATGATATAGGCATCCCTGTCCAATCTTACGCTTTCTATACTCCCACAAACATATTTTTGAAAAGTTTCCAGCGTATTAGGTATCTTGATTTCCTCTGGGTACTTACCCGGCTGCACATACAACACACGGATTTCTTCATTTTGATTCATATCGTCATTCTCCTATTCAATAAATTTTTCTCAACAGCTTAACCACACGTTCCAGATAGTCGGCTTTCAGTTCAAGAAATTCTCGGCGCAGCTGCTCCACATCATTGGCATGAACCGACTTATTTTCATTGCAGCGTTTTGCAATTTGGTTAATGCTGCCCGCGATGCGACCCATCGAAGCATTTAATTGTTTCAGATTGGAAAAGTCATAATGCCGTACCTCTCCATGCAAAAGCATCTCTAAACCAAACGCCGAGAAATTTGTCATTTCAGCTTCAACCATCTTTGCTTCAACTAAGTGCCACTCCTCCTCCGTAAACCAGATGCGCTTCGGTATAGGACGTCTGCGATTCGCCATAAAGTCACCTTCCTCTATTGAGCTTGGGTTTGCCCAAAACGGGTTTCAGGGTGTCCCTGATCTGCATCTGTGGGACCCAGATGCAATGCTTGCTAACCGTCGCTCACGCTCCGGTTACCCCTGCGGGGCTCAATGGCGTCGCTTGCGGCGCACTGCAAAGAGCACCGCGCCCACAAGCATCACCGGCATAAAGTCCAGCAGCAAGGAAAGCAGATCAAGCTGCTTTTCCTGCTGCTTTACTGGTTGGGAAACAACCTCCGACTCTATGGCTGGATGTTCCGGTGCCGCTGTATCCCGATTGTTGAAACTATTCGCCGCCTGCACCGTGCTATTTTGATCTCGGCTTGACGTGTTCATCTCGCGGTCTGGACTGGCAGTGTCCGTCACCGTCAAGTGAAAATCCGCACCGGTTTCCGTGGAAAGTTCGTTCTGTTCACAGCTGAACTGGTAACGGTTTTCTGCATCGCCAACAACACAAGCGGAAAGAAACGCATATTTTCCGCTCAGTACATTTGGTTCAACAGCGGCTAACCCATTCGATTCATAAAGTTCCAAATCATAGACATCATCAGTGTACAAATTTTGCAAGTAAACTATCACGTGTTGGGAAAAGCCAACTGGTGCGGTCAGGTATGCTCCTACTTGCGCCGGTTTTGGTTCATAGTTCTCTGGTGGCGTTTCCAGCGGTTGCAATGTGTAGTGCCGTTGCTGGCCGGTCACGCTCTCGTACCAGCTGCTGCCTACCAAGGTATAAATCAGGTCGTAGTGGTTCCCGCCTTCTGCTCGCAAAAATGTCGCTTGGTTGATTTCCTGTAAGGGATAATCCCCCAAGGCATCATACTGCACAGCAGCCGCGCAGTAATATTCTGACGGTGCGACTGTCACTGTTTCCGTGTAGTTGTTCAACCCATTCAGAACAATAACTGTTGATTCTGTATCAGATGGGCCATTGCCAAGTGTGACAATCACAGTGCGGTTCTGCAATTTTTGAGGCAAATCCTTAACCGTCACCGTTACAGTAGCAGCATCTTCTGCATAGACTTTTGTTGCTACACAAAGTAAAAGTGCAAAAAGTAATGCGAGAAATTTTCTCATAAAAAGCACCTCTCAGAATCCTGCATAGCGGAAATAATAGCACGGTCTGCTCTCCATCCATGTGTTGGACATATTCACTGCAACGCCATAGCCATAGCAGCACTCGATCCACGCACCACCGCCCAGCGCCATCTGAACGTGCCCCTGCTCGCCGCCAGAGGCGTACACCACGCGCAAATCTCCCGGCTGGACTTCAGACGGGGAAATACTTACTAGGTCTGCTGCGTTCCGATAGGCGGCTGTGCTGCCTGCGGAAAAAAGCAGGTTCTGCGCCCAATAGCAATATTGGACAAAGCTCGAACAATCCAGATTGATGCCCACGCTTGGATTGCCCGGCCCGCCGCGCAGCGAAGATGGCTGGGCATAGACAAACTTTCCTTGGCAGCTTAACGCAAAGGCGACCACCTGACCGCGTGCGGTCGTGGCGTCGATATTCAGGCTGGCAAATAGCTGTCGCAGTTCTTCCTCGGTCATGCCACTGCCGGTGGCGCGGCATTTTATGCCGTCCACAATTCCATACAGTTCTTCCCAGTCCATGCGATACAGAAGTGATGCCCATTCCACATTTCCGTAAGCATCTTCGCCATCTTTATACCAACCTTGAAATCCGTTTGCGCCGTTGGGTAGCGTGATCGTTTTTGTATATCGGGCGGATACCGCATTACCGGCATACTCATTACCGTACTGATCCTGCTTAATAATTGTCCGGGTCAAAGTTCCTGCATCACAACTTTCTGCCAGCGCTTCCAGATTTCCGGTTCCGCCGTCCGCACCGTTTGGGGCCTGCGTTTCCGGGTCTGTGTAGCGGTCATAGCCTGTCAGATAAATCGTGCAGTCGAGATCGTAGTGACCGTACTGCCCATCGTTCAACTCTCCGGGGCACCAAGGTATGGCAGTTGCATTGGAGAAAGTAACCTCGTAATCATCGGAAACTGCATCATCACCCTCGCCGGTCACAACAGTAAAAGTGACCGTCAGCTCGTCCGGAGTATAAAACCAGTCGTTCAGTTCACCCTTGTACAAATTAGCGCTATCATCCAGCACAATATTGCCGGTGCAGTCCGCTGCCTTAATTTTCCCATCAGCAACTGCGTTGTATTCTTCCGGCAAATCGGAAAGTTCAGAGCCTGTTGCACCATCCGGGAAAATGACAGGAAAAAAGACGGTCACATCATGTGTGCCGTTTTCTTTCCATACAGTATAGCTTTCGTTCTCCGCATGACCTTCATTCCAGTGCCACTCTGCGGCGGCATCGTACTGCCCGCAGGCATCGTCACCCTCACTGCAAGTATGGGTTTCAAGGCGGTAGTCCTTGATGGAAACCACCTCGCCTTCGCTGCGGTAACCGTTCACGCAGCCGCCATAGCTCATGCAGGAATAAGGAGCTGACTCCCGTGCAGTCACATCCAGGCCATACGCTGCCAGTGCTCGGCAGAATTTTGTAAAAGGCACATTGTCGCCGAAAGCAGACACAAGCTCCGAACGCGGCCAATCCTGCTGGTAATATACCGCTGCCAGAGAGATGATCTCTGCCGTGTCATTGTAGATGCCATTGGCATAGTTCCAAGTGACACCATGCTGCAAATTATTGCTGCGCTGCCCGGTGAGCGAATCGTACCCATAGGGATTGCCATTGGGGTCAACGTCATTCTGGAATGCCTGATAGATGCCCTCGGTAACCGCTGCATTGCGGTAGTCGTTGATTTTCTGCACAAGCGTCTGAATGTCCTCAATACGATTCGCGCCAAACACAGAGGTGGACGTTGTGCCACTCATCTGTCCCAACAGGCTTACAATAATCAGGAACAGTAAAATAACCGCACCAATCAGGATCACTTTTCCCATAGCAATCAGATTTCGCAGCGGATGCAGGACCACGTTGGTTATCTTTTTAAGAATGTTCCCGGTATTGGTAGCAGCCTCTTTGACCTTTCCCGGAACACTGCCGGTGAAATCATCCGTTGAAACCTGAAATGAAGATAGGTACTGCTCTGTACTGCGTAGGGTTGCACCACCAATTTTTACAACGGATTTTCCTCCTTGCAGGCGCAGTACCTGCCCACCGGCTTTCAACGCATCCTTGGCATCAATCGTTTCATCTTTCAGGTCTTTCAGGATATTGCCAGCTTGTTTGCCGATTACAAAAGCACTGTCCGCTGCTGCGGCCATGATATTGCCTTCCACAACAGTCTGCGCCACTGCCATGTGCAGCCCTGCATTTTGAACGGCATCCGTATCGAAGTCATCGTGATAATTCAAAGCGCTGGCTCCGGCTTGCAGCGGACTTTCTATTGTATCCACAACCCGGTATGCAGGAGCTTTATAGTGACCGTTCTTGTGCTGGCTGCGCAGCAAATCATAATAGGCGCTGGCGCGGCTGGCGCGTGGCGTGTTTGTGCCGGCGATAGTTTTCTTATTACCTCCAGCAGAATCATGCAGGATTCCGGATGTGTCACCGGCACCGACATCATCGGACATTCCTGTATCAGATAGCGCGTCTGGTTCAGAGTCCAGACGACTGGACTGGTTTTTATTTGGCCCCATTTTTGCATCAAGCAGAAGGTCTTTTCCCGTATGCGGCATACCGAATTGAGTCTGAATGTTCGCTACAATATCCTCTTCTGTCCGAAAGAGTTTCTTCTGCTTATCCGTTTGCGTGAATAGTTCTGACATTTCATAACCCCTACAATCCCGGCTTATTTCTTGCGGTTAGGATTCGTATCCATCAGACGGAACAGCTCAGTGTCCTGCGGGAAAGTATTGTTGAAAGGCACCACTACTTTATCTGCAATCAGCAGACCGCTGCCAACCTCGGCATTTTCAATATACCGCTTTTCTTCATCGGAGATATGAAGCAGCCGTGCAATGTCGTTTGCATCGTCCGGGGCCTGATTCAACAGCTTGATGTAGCCGCAGTCGGACAACATACGCCGGGCATCTTCGTTGTTCAGCACAGAGCGAACGTGTTGGGTAATGGAAGTCAGGATTGCGCCCCACTTGCGGGCACGGCTGGAAAGCTCGAAGTAGTAGTTCGTGCAGGCGCTGTTGCCCAGCAGGAGCTGGAACTCATCGGTGAAAATCCAAGTGCGGCGTCCCAGCACACGGTTTCGGGTGATGCGGTTCCAAATCTGGTCCAGTACCGTCATCATGCCGATGGACTGCATACTCTTGCCCAGTTTCACGGTATTAAAACAGATGCAGTGGTTCTGCAAATCCACGTTTGTCTGGTGGGCAAACAGGTCCATTGTGCCATCCACATACATACTCAACGCCATCGTAAGCGCTTTTGCCTGCGAACCCTGCAAAGACAAATTATTGTAAAAATCATGCAGCGAGGGCATCTGCTCACGCTCCGGATGCAGCAAATATTTCTGGTAGGTAATCAGCGCTGCGCGGTCCACAAGACTGCACTCTTGGGCGCTCAGCTCTTTGCTGTTCAAAACCAGTTGGCAGAAATCCCGCAGGAACTGGCTTTTCAGCTGGATAGGATTACCTTCATCGCCGTAATCTTCCGAAATATCCATCGGATTGATATGAGATTTGCTCGATGCCGAGATTTCAATCACTTCACCGCCAAAAGCCTCGACCAGCCGCGCATATTCATTTTCCGGGTCGATGATGACCAGATCGTCCTCAGGCCAGCGCAGCATGATACCTGCCATCATCTGCATAACAGCAAAGGATTTGCCGAAGCCGGTCATGCCCAGCACCATACCAGCCGGGGCAGGCAGCAGTTTTCGGTTGACCATAATCAGATTTTTACTGCGGGCGTTGGTGCCCTCATACAGTCCACCGGGTTGGAACAGTTCCTGCGTAGTAAACGGCACATAGATAGCGGTATTCACTGTCAGGAGAGTGCGCTCCAGCGCCAGCCATTTCTTTCCAAGTGGTAAAACGCTGTTCATGGCAGCGCACTGCTCAAACGGGATAGGGCTGAACCGGCACGTCTGCTGCTGCACAGTATTGCAGATTTGCTGCACACGCTCGTCCAGTTCGGCATTGTTGCGGCCATAGGTGTGGATCAGGATGCAGACCTTGAAAATCTTTTGGTTATAATTGTGTAGGTTATCCAGCAGCTCCTCGGCATCCTCGATTTGGTTGGTCAGTTCATATCGCACGCCCATGTAGGCGGGCAGGTTCATGCGCACAGCATTGACCATGCCATCGCCCTTTTCTTTCTGCATATAAGCCAACTGCTTTTGAACCTGTTCGACGGCTTCGCGCTGCTCGACGGCATCTACATGAATGGAAATTGCATTATCAAAGTCTAAGTCACTGAGCAGCGAAAGCAGATTGTCTTTCATCTGCGGGGCAATATCCCGCAGATACAGCACCTTGCCATAATACTCGCCAAACTGGTAGCGGTCATTGTACACAGCGCGGGAATCATCATGCTCCGGCTTCCAGTTGTAACCACTGGGCGCAATAAAATCCTTTGTCGTAAGGGAATCTTCTGCCAGCAGCCAATCATAAGAAAATCCCATAACCTCTTCCGGGCGGGTAATACCATGCAGCAGGTTCAGGCGCTCGATACCGGAGAGCCTGCGTACAGTGCTGCCCATGCGCTTGAACAGGTTTTGGATGTCCTCAGCGCGTTTGAGGAGTCGAACCTGCGCTTTTCGGTAATCATCCTCATGCAAACTAATGGTAATGTACTTTTCCCGAATCAGTCCATTTTGCCCTTGCAGTGCTTTTTCCGATATAACGCGGTTCATTTCCTCGCTATACCGGTCACGGTTGTCACCACGCAGCGGCAGAAACGTATCGCGGCGGAACTCCGCTTCATCCACGCGCCGGGTCACAAGACTGATTTGCAGATGCGTGTCTGGGTCAAAATAGTTCAGGAATTCACTGTATTGGGTAAAAAGACTTTTCTGCTCTTCCTGCCGCGCCAGCTGAAAATTGACATCCGTGAATGCCATTGTCATGGAGAAAAGCCCCGGTTCCACCTCACAGATGCCGCTTTCGTACATACGCTCATATTGCAGACAGTCCGCAGCCTTCTCAGGCGCACGGCACTTCTTAATGCTGCGGGCGCTCTGCGCGGCATTCATTTCGGATTGTTTTGCGGATCTGCGCAGCTGCTTTGACCGCTGCTTTTCTTCCTTTGCGCGCTGCTTTTTCGTCTCGGCGGCAATAGGTTTCACATTCGGAATTTCTGCGAGTTCTTTTCTTTTGAACATTTCGACTCTCCTTATAGGGGCGGATCGGCACCGCTGCATTTTCGCTGTGCCATGCCCAGTAAATTTTCACAAGCTTTTCAAACGGATAACCATCACGGTGGATAAAGCCCAACCCCAAAAAAGGCAGCACCTCCACCATGACGATATAAGAAACGACCTGCATATCCATCCGCAGCCAGTGCAGACAGACAAAGCAGGTCGCAATCGCCAGCACCGCAGCCGCAGCAAAGCAGGCCAGCTGGCGGAGAGATAGCCCCAAAAAGAACTTTTCTCTGTACTCTGTAATTTCGAGGTTTGTTTTTGTGGCAATCATAGCTTTTCAATCTCCAAATGGTATTAGGTCATTGCATTGGTAATGGCTTTCGTGAACTTTCCGCTCATAAACACTGCCACCAGCAGGATCACCGACTGCCCCAGCATTGCCCACGCTTGCTCCGTGATGCTGCCACCGGTGCCCAGCGAACCGGCCAGTGCTGGATAAAAGCCAATAACCAGATACAGCACCGCGCCCTGCAAGGCAACCGCGAGGTAGGATTTGAGGAAGTTCACTGCAATACCGTGCAGCTCCTGATAGCAGAGTGTGGCTATGGACAGCGATGCCATCGCATTGTAGACATACAACTCTATAAACCGCGCAGCCACAATGGTGTTGACCACGATGTTCACAATGCGCAGCATCCAGCCCACGACCATCAGCTCCAACGCCACCGGCATGTTGCCAATGCCGCCCGGCAGCGCGGCGATGGCATTTTCAATGTCAACGGTCGTATTGACCTCGCCACTGCCGACATAACCGGATATGCCCGTAGTCACGGTGGATGCGATTTCAAAGAGTGCGTTCAGGATTTCCGTTGTATGTACTACCGCCCACTGGCAAACAACAATTTTCAGCATGACCAGCGCAATCTGCTGGATCGTAAAAGCGTTGTTGCTGCCGTTCATGGCAATGCGCTGGGTGGCATTGTACAACTCCAGAATCATAAAAAGCGCCAGCAGGGTCAGCGCCACCGGCATGACCACGCCGGTGCTTATGCTGTCGGCATAGCCCGCCAAGGTGCTGTTCCAGTCTGTCAGGCTGCTGAGCAAACCCGAATTTTGCCCCATAGAGTTGACCGTGGCAGAAATGCCCTCCAACTGGCTGCGTATCGTATCTTCAAAAATAGCGCAGCCCTCCTTTACCCGACTGTCAGCGTGCCGAAGTAGGTGGCAACCGCAATAATCAGCACACCGCCTGCCATTGCCCATGCACCACTGCTGATACCGGGACCGTTGTGGTCCTTCAGATTGGTGCCCAGCGTTACCGCGCCGAACAGCAGCAGGAGGCCACCGGCAAAGGTGACAACATTCGAGATGAGGTTCGTAATCGTAGATACCATTTCCATTTTATATTTCTCCGTTCAGTTGTTATTCTCAGCACAGAGATTTACGGTCTTTACGTCCTTCACATTGCTGATAAAATCCGCAAAAGACTGCTCTGCGCGTCTGTCATAGTCGAAAGGCTTGCCGCCTTCCGCTTCTACCAAATGGTAATTGGGATGATCTTTCAGATTGTATTTGCGCGAATAAAAGGGTGCCACACCGGAAATCATCAGCAGGCACCAGTTTCGGGGCATGGTTCGGATTTCTTCTGGGGTCATCAACTCACGTCCTAGCGCCTGATAGGACTTCGTATACGAGCCTTGACTGCCTTTGTTCTCCGATGTGTTCATGACTTCAATGGTTGCCTTGCCCAACGCCTTGGAGAAGAACTCCAGATTCTCCGGGTTACCGCCTGCGCCAAGAACGATCATAGAATCGCAGTTTTCATAGATGGTCGCCCAGTCATCTTTGTACTGGCTTTTCAGCTGGTTCAATGACTGGTAAATCAGGGTGCAGGCAATGTCACGGCTGCGAATCGTACTGATAAGGATTTGAAAATCCGGTATCATGCCGATGTTCGGAAATTCATCCAAGAGGAACCGCAGATGCCGTGGCAGGCGCTTATCCGGGCGATGGTCTGCAATATCCACCAGAATTTGAAAGCACTGCTGGAACATAACTGCCGCCAAAAAATTGTAGGCTGTTGTTGTGTCGGGCGTAACAACAAAGAGCGCCACTTTTTTCTCGCTGCCCAGTTCCCGCAGGTCAATCGTATCGTCCGCGCAGATATTGGCAATGGACGGGATGTTGAATGCGCTCATGCGCAGCCCCAGCGACACATTGATGCTCTGTGCGGTCTTGCCGGGAGCCATCTTATAGAGCTTATACTGCTTTGCAGCAAAAGAGTTCGGCTTGTTGATGCTCAGGTCATCAAACAGCAGGTCCAGCTGGCTTACGCTGTTAGGACCATCCCCCTGCGATTCCAGCATAAGGAGCAGCGTCATAACGCTGTTCATGTTCCGTTCTTCCAGCTCCAATTCGTAGAACACATAGCCGATCAGTGCCTCCAGCAGTGCCGTCATGCCTTCCTCCCATATCGGGTCGGCGGTGCTCTTGGCGGTGGGATCTTCTTTCAGGTTTTTGACAAGGTTCTTGGTGACGACCAGAATATCATCCTCATTTTTTATGTAGGCGAAAAGGTTATAATGGTCGGATTTATCCCGGTCTTTCAGGTTGAACACTTTCACTTTGTATCCTTGAGAGAGTAGGACATTGCCATATTCCTGAAGCAACTCTCCCTTCGGATCACTGAGCACATAGTTACTGTTAAACTGCAATAGCTGCGGGCCAGCAACGCTGTAGCTCTTGCCGGAACCGGACGGGCCAAACACGATCACGTTCTTATTGCGGTTATAGTTGTCGTTTGCCGTCACCTTCATTTTTGGAGAAAGACTCAGGCTTTCCGATGCCGTAAGCGGCAGATTGTTCTGCGCATCTTCATCTAGAAATGGTGCAATATCTTCCGGGCCTCCCCAGCGGGCGCTGCCGTACTCTTTCTGAGGCATAAGACGGTGCTTGCTGTACTTCACACAAAGGTAAATAAGCCCTGCCATGAGCGCTGTGGCAATGCCGCAGCCAAGCGAAAAGGCATCTGCCGAGAGCCTGAACGGGTGCAGCAGTAGGCTGTTCAGGTTCAGTGCAGCCGCCAGCCGGTGCGTAGTAGTTCCCTCGGTGAGTTCGTATGTGTGACCCATCCAGTTACCCAGCCAGAAGCATAAAAGCGCTGCAATGGGTATCCAAATTTTCAGGTTGCTTTTCGGCTGGTTCATAGGCGTTCACCATGTTCCGGCGGCGGCACAGGGCGGGACTGGTTCATCTCTTTGACCCGCTGCGCGGCGCGGTCGCATAGGTCTCTCAGTTCCGGAATTGGGCGTTCTTTGCCGCGCTCTGCAATGCAGTTTTCCAACGCAGTCTGAATACGATCCACATCCTGCCCCTTAAACCACAAATACATCTGACCGGTGTCTCGGTCTTTTGTGACAGAAAAATCTACGGAATATTGCTTCAGCTGCCTGCGGATGTAGGGCAGCGTTTTTTCATTCACGTCCACCGATGCCAGCGGACGTTCCTGCCGGTTGAGCGCGCTCAGGCTTTGCTGCCCATAATTCTGGCTGCTCATTGCCTGCACCGTCAGCCGGAGTATATCAAAAATACTCTGGCTAGCGAACCGCGCAGCGCTGATTTCCACGCGAACTGCGGTTTCTTCAATCATAGTTCATCCCTTCTTGCGACATTTTTCCGCACTTTTCAGTCATAGTCTGCGACATTTTTCGCAGCTCACCATGGTAAGGGCAGTTTGTGCCGCGCTGCATAGTTTTCAATTTTCATTCCCAACCTGTACTCATGCAGTCTGTCGCGCAGACTGTATTCCAGTGTTACAACCTTGATGCCATGCTGCATGACCTGTTGGAAAAAGCGAAATAGATGCTGTTCCTTGCCGCTGATCTGGCGCATACGGTAAATATAAATGCAGTCAATTTCCCCGGCCTTGACCTGCCGCATCATTTCACGGTAGCCGGGGCGCAGCAGCCAGCCATATCTTTCGTCAGCGCTGGTGCCGACAATTTTGCAGTTGTCCTGCTGTGCTTTCGCTGCACACTCACGGATGCAGCGAAGTGTTTCGCCATCATTACCGGGAATTCGCGCATACAGCCATACGCGTTTTGTGTTTTCATTTTGCATTTTCATCGGTTCCTTATATTTATTTTTAAGAAAAAACGCAGGCGGACTGCGGATTCCGTCTGCGATGCAGGTATAAATCATATCACTGGTCGTCCTCCTCGGTATCAGCTTCAGATTTGCGGCGTTTGTAGGTCAGCACACCGATTGCAGCAATAGAACCGAACACAACAACGACCAGCAAGGCCACCGGGAACGTGTCTCCGGTCTGGGGGATCGTCAGCTGCGGCGCGGGGGTGGAAGTCGGTGCGGGGGTCTGCACCGGCGTTGGGGCAGGTGTGGGAGCCGGAGTAGGTGCAGGGGTAGGTTCTGGCGTATCCTCATGGTGCGGGGTAGCCTTATCGACCATCGTGATAAGACGCTTATCGGCTTGTTCCCAGTCTGCCTTTTCATCTGTGCGCAGATACAAACAGACCGTCTCGTCTACCAGCTCGACTTTGAACTGAACAGAACTTGCCACCTCATAACCGGCAGGCGCGGCATCTTCCGTTAGGGTGTAGATATGCTCGGTTTTCTCGTCAGAAAGGTGGATGCTATCTTCCGAAATCGGAACATGATGCGTATTGGAGTCGGTTACCCATGTGTCGATGACGTTTTTATCTTCATCACGGATGGTCAACGTTGCGCCGGGCAGCAAGATGCCGCCTGCGTCCACCTTGTCAATATCCAATACAGGAGCGTCCTGCATGACTACGGTGGTGTCGTCCAGCTTTTCCCAAGTGTCGCCGGTCTTTACATAGACTTCGTTTTCCTGCTCGTTTCCAACCTGTACGAGCTTAAACACAATGTTTTCGGCTTCCGCATAGGTTTCAGGAGCGCGCTTTTCAATAAGGGTGTACTCCTTGTCCAGCTCCAGACCACGAACAGTGTGCGGTGCCTTGGCAGAGGTCCAGCCCTCAATCAGCTTGCCGTCTGCATTGCGGATCTCCAGCTTGGCACCGGGCAGTTCTTTGCCGTTGGTGACATCCTGTTTGGAGATGTTCACCGTAGTGCGCAAATTGGTGTTTGTGCCATCCACTACCTGCCATGCCACTTCTTGACCGGCATAGGTGAACTCGACCTCGATGGGGCTGTTATCAAGAAGATACCCGGCAGGGGCTTTGACCTCGGCAATGCGGTATCTGCCGCTGTTGCCGGAATCCGGGTAGGTTTCAACTCGGATGGGCACATCCACATCAAACCAAGTAAAACCGCTGTCGTTGGTTGGGTCACTGGTTGCCAGCTTTGCACCGGCGTCCACCAGCTTCGTGCCATCTGCTGCGAAAATATCGTCCACCGTGTACAGTTCATACACAGCACCGGGCAGATAGGTCAGTGTTTCGCGATCCTGCTTATAGATGCCAACGCCGATTTTGCTGACCTTGTCATCGGGCTTTTCGGGAACCGGCAGCACACGCGCATTTTCAAAGACAAGGATCTGTGCGGTCTTATGGGCATCCGAAGCATCTTTAACATTGACAATGCCGTATGAACACTCTTTGTCGCCATCCTGCTCGTGGCTGACGATGGTTTTCGCCAGCACAATATCATTGCGCTGGTTGTCCCAGCCGAATTCCACACTATAGCTCTGCTGCGTCAGCACAAAGCCATAGGGTGCTTTGACCTCGGTGATCGTGTACTTGCCCAAAGGCAGGGTCACGGTCACTTCACCTTTGGTGCCGTCATGGGAGATGGTGAGGAAATCATAGGTGGCCTGTGTACGATTGGGGGTAAATTTCACCTCATCGACCTGACCTGCCGCACCTGTGGTAACAGTGGCAACAAGGTCGCCATCCTTATACCAATAAGTGCCCTGACGGTCGGGCGTGGCAATATCGCCGTCCGCGTGGATTTCGTAGGTTGCCCCTGCCAAATTATCCTGCGTGTAGATGAACTGCCCGTCTTTGTAATCGGTCAGGACATTGCCCAGCTTACGGATGGTCAACTGTCCGAGGGTTTCATGGTTGAAATACTTTTCTTCTACAATGTACTCGTCCATGTCATTGGTGGCGTTGCCCACGACCTGCCAGACACGCTCGGAAGTGATTTCAAATTCTACAGAGTAGGCAGGATCATTGTAGTAGCCTTCGGGGCCTTGCAATTCCTCAATGAAATAGCGACCAAGCGGCAGCTTTTCAGGCGTTTTCATCAGGCCATCCGCATCGGTGCAGAACACATCGGTTTTCTTGGTGGCGCTGCCGCTGGCAGGATCAATCATCGAGATGCGGGTCTTGTTGCCTTTATCATCCAACTTGTACAGTGCAAAAGCAGTGTTCGCAATCTTGACCGCCTGGCTGGTTTCGGTATCGGTCTTGATAAGCTGCAAATAGCCTTCCAGTTCTTCATCCAACACGTTATAGGTCATGTAGTTGTTGGTGGCGGTGATGACGCTGCCGGCAGGAACCGTAAAACGGCTCTGCGGGCTGTCCTTGCTGACTGTTACGATAAAGGGATCACATTGGAAAACGTCCTTGGGGATCGTAGTCTCGACAATAAGGTACTGCCCATACGGAAGTCCCTCAATGCGGATGACACCTTCCTCGTTCGTATACAGTTCTGTCAACCGGTACTCTGCATTCTGATCAGTGGGAACCCAGCCATTGCCTTTGCCGTTGGCGTAGTCACCATCTGCGGTCAGGGTGGCATTGTAGGCTTCTACCGTGGCAGCGTTGCTCTCATACATATTGGCAACAGCCTGCCCCTCGGCAGTGAAATCGTACTTAAGCGTCAAATTATCGTAGTTGTCTTTGCGGTAAACGTCCAAAATACTTTGTGCATTGTAGCTGCCATCCGGGTTTTTGGTGAACTGCGCTTCCTTACTCAGCTTGGAAATGCGGTAGACGGTGAAGCCCGCACCCTCCAGCTTCAGCGCCGGGGAGGGCTGACCGGTGGTAGAAACCAGTTTATTCAGCGAGAAGCCGGATTTGAGGACTTCATCTTGGCTTTCCTGCTCCGCGTTGATATGGTAGCTGGATTCATCTGCATAGGTCAGTGTTTTGTAGTGATTGACCTCATCGCAGAGATACCCGGTGGCATAGGAGAGATAATAGCCATCCCATGCCTTGCTGCCGTCCAGCTTGCGGCTTTCAGCTACGGCAGAGTACTGATTCTTATAGAGGTAGTCGGTGTATTCGTTATTCTTCCGAACCAAATCACTGTATTTGCCGGTGCGCTCCAGCTTTTTATTCAGCTGCGGGTATTTGCCGGTCGTATACAGTTTGCCGTTGCCGTCAATGGGCAGCACCAAACCTGTGGCACGCTCGACAAGGTAGTAGCGCCCCATATATAGGTTGGAAAAAGCAAGTTTCCCGTCCTTGATGGCAGCAGAGGCAACCAGTCTGTCTTTCTGCAAAATGGGCAGGTAATCGGTATCCCAACCGCCGTTGGTAAGCACAGTGGTGTGCCAGATGGGGTTACCGTTGGCATCCAAAATTTTGGAATAATCCACTGTGCCGGTGACGCCATCCGGGTGTGCGATGGTATCCGCTGCATACAGGTCGTAGACGGCTCCCTCCAAGGTGGTATCACCGTTGCTGCCCGCAGCCAGATACCGCGCTGCATCCAAATCGACTTTGGTCAGCAGGATACTGCCAAGAACGCGGTCGTTTTGCATCTTATCGGCATCCGCGTGCATCGTGTAGGATTTTTCATTGTTGGCAATGCCAGTAGGATCTGTGTCGTAGGTTTTGTCGGTTGCGCGGTCGCCAAACGTAATCGTGACGATGGCTTCACCGGTGTCGATCAGAGTGCCGCCGTTGTTGGTGGTGGTAATATCGGCATTATAGTCTGCATTGCCGAGCCAAAGAGTCTGACCGTCCAGCGCTTTGGTGATTTCAAAGGCATAGGCCCGCTTGCCCAAAACGGAACCTACCGCACCGGGCTTCGTTACATCCGTCCAGTCGCCATAGTAGCCACTGGGGGCACGGCTCTCCACAACCACAAAACGGCCCTCGTTGCGCTGAGTATAGTAGATGTTATCCGAACCGTTGGCATAGTTGCTGTGGTTGATGACTTTGTAGGCGCCGTCTGCCTGGCGTTCCACCGCATACTGGTTATAGCCGCCTGCGGGGATATAGCGCTGGAGCACGGTATCCCATTCATAAATCTCAAACTCTGTGTCACCTTTGATACGCTGTTTGGTCTCGCTGTCGATTTTGTCGATGGCAACTTTGACAGACCACTCGTCGTTTTTCATGAGGTAATCGTTGCTGCTGTTGGCGGGAACCGTAATGGTCTGGCTGCTGCCAAGGTCGCCGCCGAAAGCATCAAAGCCGTGGGGCACCGTTACCTCGTTGTAGGAGAATTTCAGGTTGTCAAAGTAGTTATGGGCAGCAGAAAGTGCAGCTTCAATTTCGCCGTTGACCTGACCTTCGCAGGCGCTCTGTGCAGCAGACTGTGCGGCGGATGCCTGTGCATCGGCGTCCTGCTCACTGTTTGCTGTAATGCTGCCGCTCTGGGAGGCCGACTTGCTGACGCTGAAATGCACCGTCCATGTTACAGAACCATCGCCGCCGTTCAGGTGGTAATTGTCATCTGCCGTATGTCCGCTGGTCGTGACGGACTGCATCCCATCCGGTGTAATTGTCCAGCTGCCGCCGTCAATGTCGGCAGGGATGCCATCAAGGATCGGTGCAATTTCAATGCCTGCGCCATCCACTTTTTCCAATGTGTCCCGTTGGATTTTGTCGGTATTGACCGTGTAGGAAAAATCCAAGGACTCGCTGCGCTCATAGCTGGCGCTCCACGGCTTATCCACCGATTCGCCACCGGTTTCAAAGCCGGGAATCTCGCTGTCGCCGCTAAGCACAACCGGGGTATAGTTCAGAACCACAAAGCGCTGCCATGCAGCATTGCTGGGCGTATACAGCGTGCCCACATACACGGTCTTGCCGGTCGGTGCCGCATAGGCTTCCGGTGCATTGACGATCTCGGCAGCGATGCTGTCAGGATACTGTTCTGCCTGCCAAGACAGCAGTGCGAGGTAATTGTCTGTTGCGTTATCTGCTGCATCTAAGGCAAGACTCGCGACCGCAGGCGCACCGTTATTGAAGCCTTTCGACCACAAAGTGGCCTGATCCGGCACCCAGCCTTTGTTGAAGTATTCAGCTTCGACCCACACCTGACCAGCGGGGGTATAATTGGCTACCGGTGGATATTTGTTCTTATAGGTAGCACCGGGACCCCATGCCCACTTGCCGCGATCACCGCAGAGAGCAGGCTGACCGCCCAGATAGTTCATCCAACCAACCGAGGTATTCACGCACTGGGTAACCTGCAATCCGGCGTAAGTTGCAATACCTTCATCCGCCGAACACATTGCAACCTGCGTTTCCTGTGCAAAGCGATCCTGCAAAATACCCGGCACCGGTGCGGAATCGTCCAGCGTGACATGGACGGTTTTCGTCAGTGTCTGCGTTGCATCCGTGTAAGTCATGGTGACGCTGAAATCTTCGCTGGCTTTCACATAGATGCCCGCCACACTTGCGGAAACTTCAGAGAAATCATAATGCAGCTGGCTCTGGCGTTCTTCTTCGGTTGCCGGGGTCAAATCGCCGCTGGTAAAGCTATATCCCAGCAGCTCGACGTTATCGGGCAGCGTAATGTCCGCGCTGCTGCCGTTGGCGGGGTACATAACCTGCATACTGATAGGCACGATGGCGTAGTTCTCGCCATCAATGTGCGGGAACGCAGCAGTCGTGCTGTCCGCATCCAGAAGTGCAGCATCAAGCGCCACCTGCTGGAAAGAATCATCACTGACGCTGCTGTAATCTTCATTGCCCCAGCCCTCAATGCTGATTTTGGTTTCACCAACCAGTACCGGTAGGCCATAGGAATCCAGATAATATCCGGTCGGCTCCTGCGTCAAGCTGGGGTACATCTTATGCCAGATTTCGTACAGTTCGTCACTGCCGCCAGTGTCGCCCTCGGTTTCAGGTTCCTGTTGTGGGGCATCCTCGTCCAGTGATTCATCGGCTGTTTCCGGGGTTGCGGTACTGTTGGCATCGCTTTCGGATTTTGCTTCCTGCGTTGCCGCCTGTTCCGGCGTTGCGACCACAACCGGTCTTGCGCTGTCCTCCGCCAGTGCCCCATAGGGGAGCATACCGCAGCACATCATCGCCGCCATGCAAAGGGCTGTAACGCGCTGCCTCATTTTGAATTTGTGATTCATTGTACACAAGTCCTTTCTTTGTCAAAATTCATCTATATAAAAACAGCGCCTGTGGGTACAGACGCTGGAAAGCCAATAAAAAGTCCCGGCATTGCTGCCGGGAAAAGCTATTATACGAATTGTCACTTAGTAGGAAAAGTAGCTGAGAAACTGCGGAAGTTCTGCTTCCGGCAGTGTTTCCATGATTCTCAGCGCCATGTACTCCGGGCGACTGATTGCAGGCAGGAACTGCCGCGCATAGACTTTGCCTACGCGGGCACTGCCGACATCACGGATCATCCCTTTTTCGCTTAGTTTCCTCATCAGAGGGTAAATCGTTCGCGGATGCCATGAACCTTTGTATTGCTCGGTGATCTGGCCTAGAACCTGCTGCCCTGTAATGGGGTGCCCGGCGTTCCAGATAATCTGCATAACTTTCATTTCGGACTCGTTCAGCCTTGTCTTTTTTCGTTCCATGTTTATGACCTCACTGAAAAGTTACTGCCCAATAGGTATACTGTCCTGCTTCCGTGCTGCAAAACCAGCATCCGATTCCCATGCTGGAATAGTTGGGCGACACGATGCTGGCGTAGTGGTCGGGGCTGCTTTGCCATGCAGCACAAACGCTGCTTGCGGATGCAAACGGACCGGCTGCAATAATCTCACCGCAGACGGCACCAGAATGGTCAAACGAGCCACCAGATGCAAAACTATCACAACGGGAGTTTGCAATAGAACTTAAGCCACCATCTACGGTCAGCGCAGGCAGACCAGCCGCGGCGCGCATGGCGTTGATATTTTCCGCTACCGCCCAGTAAGCTGAATCGGAACTGTCAATGCTCCACCACTGGTCAGTCCCTGCTGCAAGGTCAAACGGAACTGCACCATAGCTCATGGATACTTGCTGCGATGCCTCCGCCTGCTGCACAGGTGCAGCGGTTGCGGCAGGAGCCTCAGTAGGAGCTGGGGTAGGTTTCGCAGTCGGGGCTGCGGTGGGGGTCGGTGTTGCGGTAGGCTCTGCCGTTGGTACCGGCGTCGGATCAGGCGTTGGCGCAGGAGTGGCAGTCGGCGTTGCTCCACTGCTGGTTTCCGGCGTGACCTCCACCAGCACACTGGTTTCAGGGGGCTCAAGGGTTGTCGGCTGCTGCGCGGCGCATCCGCATAGGGCAGCAACCATAAGGGTCAAAATAAACATAGACTTTTTCATTCGATTCCTCACAATCTATAAAGGTAAGTGTACAGCGCGGACGCGGCGCAAATCAGAAGATTGCCCACCCACATAAGCAGCTGCGGCAGCGCAATTGGACTGATCAGAAATGCAACGGCAGCAGAAGCTGCTGCTTCACCATAGCATCCATCCAGCAGCGCCAGCATAGCGGCAACACCGCCGAGGAGAGACAACAACCCGCCAAAGGCTCCCACAACTCCATACAGGAGATTGAGGAGAAAGCCCGCTGCAAAGAGCACCAGCACGACCGGCACCGCAAGGATTCTGAGAATCCAGAGTAAAGCGATATTTTTTCTAAGTTGAATCAGCATAATTTCCACCTCCACCCTCATCATACAGGAATGATTTTATTTTGCAAGGCTGTCGATTTACCGTTCCAATTCATCATCCGATTGAATCAGTGCATCTTCCGGTTCTTCTTCCAATTCTTCCGCTTCGCCCTCAATAATGGGTGCATCATTGCCCACATTCAGCAGGGCATCCAGCTCGGCAAGGCGGGCACTTTTATCGCTCAGTTCCTGCTCCTGGAAGAACGGCTGCTTCAGTTCTTCCTCTGCATTGGTAAGCTGTTTTGTAAGCTGTTCCAGACTGCCATGCAGTCGGTTCAGGTCCTGTGGCAGAGCAGAAACTACATTTTGGAAGCGAATCATGTTGCCGGCAGCATCATTACCCAGTTTTGTCGTGTGCGTTGCCTCGCCAACAAGGTGGGCATGGAATACCTTTTCCAGCGGTTTATATTCGACTGTGATTTCAAAGCCTGCATAGTGACCTACCGGCACAGGTTTCGTTGCCCGCACTGCTGCACCGACAAGCCCCAGCAGCGCCTTACCTGCATCCTCGCGCTTATCGTAGGTTTTCCCGTCCAACTCGATAGAAAAGATGAGCTTTTTATCGGCATCATAAGACTGGTGTTCTTTTGCTGTCTGAATATCCTGCTCAAATGCACGGATTCGATGCTCGGTTCCTTTGATTTGGCGCGGGAAAGTCACGGCTACCGCATCTTCCAACCGGTAATGCTGGCTGGTGTAGGCAGCTTTCAGGGTCCGCAGCCGCGCCACTTGAATGTCCAAGTCCATCTTTTCCTTGATCATGGGGTTACCCGCTGCCAAAGCCTTGACTTCGGCATAGGTGAGCGCAGCTTCGTCCAGATCCTCGCAGCTACGGGCTGGGGATTTTGACGTCATAATTTGCGAAATAAACTTCTGTTTATTCTCGACAAGCTGCCAGCTGTACGAATCAAAAGTTGACTCTGTAACGTAAATAAATATGGAAACTTCCTTGTTCAGGTTGCCTTGGCGGACCATGCGTCCGTTACGCTGGGCAATATCAGCAGGTCGCCATGGGCAGTCCAGATGGTGCAACGCAATAAGCCGTGTCTGTACGTTGGTACCAGCGCCCATCTTCTGGGTGCTGCCCATCAGGACGCGCACAGTGCCATTTCTGACTTTTCCAAATAGTTCAGCTTTTTTTGTTTCGGTATCCGCATCGTGGATGAACTGCACTTCCTCTTTGGGGATGCCCTTGGCAACCAGCTTATCGCGCACATCGTTGTATACGTCAAAGCCGTCCTCCTTGGGGGTGCTGAGGTCGCAGAAAATCATCTGAGTGGAGTGCTGCTCCTTGGTCTTTTCCCATATCTCATATACCTTATCCACACAGGCGTTGGCCTTGCTGCCGGGATCATCCGGCAATAAAGGGTTCATGAGCCGCTGGTCCAGTGCAAGTTTTCTGCCGTCATTGGTGATGCGCAGCATATTATCTTCCGTGGGCTGCACTTTTCCGCTTCGGACCTTTTCGGCGCGGTCTGCCAAGCCTTTGACCATTCTTTTCTGGACTTCACTTGGCTGTAACACCACATTGGTGGGCTTGCCGCCCACCAGTTCCGGCACCGGCAAATGCAGCATATCGGCGGTCTGAATGTCCGCAGACATCTTAAAAAGGCTCATGAGTTCCGGCAGATTATAAAATCGCGCGAATCTGGTTTTTGTGCGGTATCCTGTACCAGTTGGGTTAAGCTCAATCGCTGTAATGCTTTCCCCAAAGGTCGATGCCCACGAATCGAAGTTGAGCAAGCCCTCTTTTTCCAACAAGCCCCTTTGCAGATAGCGCATCATGACGTACATTTCCGTCATGGAGTTAGATATTGGTGTACCGGTCGCAAACACGATACCATGCCCACCGGTCACCTCATCAAGATACATACACTTCATCAGCATATCACTGCTTTTCTGGCTTTCTGTCTGGGAAATGCCCGCAACATTGCGCATTTTGGTGGCAATCATGGCGTTTTTGAAATAATGTGCCTCATCCACCATCAGGCTGTCCACGCCCAGATCCTCAAAGGTGACGACATCATCCTTGCGCTGCTGGTCGTTGAGCTTGTCCAGCTTTTTCTTGAGCTGCTTTCTCGTGCGTTCCATCTGTTTGATGGTAAAATTCTCGGCGCGGGAGCTTTTCAAAAGTGCGATTTGGTCAATGACGTCATCAATCTGCCTTTGCAGGTACATATGCTGGCGTTCTGCCGAAAGCGGGATTTTCTCGAACTGACTGTGCCCGATAACGATGATGTCATAATTGCCGGTCGCAATGCGGGCACAGAATTTCTTGCGGTTTTCCTTTTTGAAATCGGTTTTCTTTGCTACCAGAATTTCCGCGTTCGGATAGAGCAGGAGCGCTTCGGATGCCATCTGCTCGGTCAAATGGTTGGGAACCACGATCAGCGTTTTACTGCAAAGCCCCAGTCGTTTCTTCTCCATGGCACTGGCCACCATTTCATACGTCTTGCCCGCACCCACTTCGTGCGCCAGCAGGACATTGTTGCCGTACAGCACATGGGCAATGGCGTTCAACTGGTGTGGGCGAAGGGTGATTTCCGGGTTCATGCCCGGAAATTTCAGGTGACTGCCATCGTACTCGCGGGGACGCAGCGCGTTAAATTTTTCATTGTAGATGGCGACCAATCGCTGGCGGCGTTCCGGCTCCTTGAAAATCCAGTCTTGGAACTGCTCACAAATCTGGCGCTGCTTTTCCTGTGCAGCCTGCGTCGCCTCCTTATTCAGCACCCAAGAAACGCTTCCGTCAGCCGCCGTAACTTTATCCCGAATTTGGGTAGAACGCAGGTTCAGGGCGTTCTCCGCAATCAGGTAGGCGTTGGCGCGGTTCGTACCGTAGGTCACCGTTGCTTTGATATTGCCGTCACCAAATTTCTTGTTGGTAATGGCCCAGCTGCCGGTATATGCTGCGAACTCCACTTTGACAACCCGCCTCGTGTAGTAAGGCGCATCCAACAGTTCCTCTAAAAACTGCTGCACATATTCTGCGGGAATCCAAGTAGCGCCAAGGCGGACGCTGATTTCACTGGCTTCCAAGTCCTTTGGCTGCACCTTTTCAAGCGCAGCCACGTTTATTTGAAACTGCGGGTCATTCGCCGCTACTGCCTTTGCTGCCTGCAGTTTTTCACGGACGTTGCCGGACAGGTATTCATCCGCAGGCAGGTAGATAGGGTTGCCATCGGTATCGACCTTTACGGGGTCACGGAAGATAATGCCGGTCAGATCGTTGATGACGGTTTCAGTGGTTTTCCCGGTCAGCTTGGACATATACCCCAAGTCAACGTGTCCCTGCTCGGAGAGACTGAGCGCCAGTGATTCTTCTGCGGTATCCACATGGTCTACTGCCTGTGCGGGGCGGATCGTCCGTTTGGTGAACATATCCGTCTTGCCTTTGAAGTTTCCCTCATCGTCCAGATCTTCCAAGGAGCAGAGCAGGAAGTAGCCGGAATCCTCACGGAATGCGGATGCCGTGCCACGGCTGTTGATAAGCCCATATTTCTTGCGGTAGGCATCGTATTGGTCGTTCAGACGGGCTTGCAGCTTTTGAATATACTCATCCGGAAAGTTTTCCAACTGGGCATCGATCAGCTCACGGCAGGTATCCCGCAGGGGCACCAGTGCGCGGATGCGGGCCAACGTGGTATCTCCGCCTTTTACCACACGCATCTTGGAATTTTCGCGGTAGTAAATGACGTCATCCTTTACCGTATAACTGAAATTGCGCACATTGGGGTCCGCGTCAATGGTGCCGCTTTCTTCTTCGGCATATTCCTGTTCGTCCACCAGCGTGTAGTCCGCGTGCAGGTTAGAGAGCGCTGCATCCAGTTGCTCCGCCAGCGGGCTTTGCTCATTCGGCACACAGGCAGAGCGCATTCCGTAGGGGCCGCTGACCATCTGCATTTCACCGCAGACCATTTCCGGGTGGTCGATGAAATACTGGTTCAGCGGGATTCCGTTTTCTGTTTCTCCAACGTGTATCCACGGTGCGTCCTGCTCCAAGACTCTGCCGCGCTTTTGCAGAAACAGAATGTCGGAGGTCACTTCCGTACCGGCATTGCTCTTGAACGTGGTGTTGGGCAGGCGTACTGCGCCGATCAGGTCACACCGCGCTGCGAGATATTGGCGCACGTCCTCTGATTTCTTATCCATCGTGCCGGAGGTTGTGATGAACGCCATAATGCCGCCGACACGCAGTTTATCTACCGTCTTGGCTAGAAAGTAGTCGTGAATTTGGAAGTGCAGCTTATCATACCGGCGGTCGCTGACCTGATACTGTCCAAACGGCACATTGCCGATGGCAAGGTCAAAGAAGTTGTCCGGCAGGTCGGCTTTTTCATACCCTGTAATTTGGATTTTTGCTTTCTGGTAAAGCTGCTGCGCAATGCGCCCGGACAGGCTATCCAGCTCCACGCCGTACAGCTTGGCATTGTGGGTATCGAACTTGCTGTGCCGATGCCCGAAGAACGCACCGACACCCATACTGGGTTCCAGCACATTGCCGCCCACACAGCCGATATGCTCCAAGGCGCGATACATAGCATGAATGACCGCAGGCGGTGTGTAAAAGGCAGTCAACGTGGATTCCCGCGCAGCGGCGTATTCATCCTCGGTCAGCAGGGCTTTCAACTGCTCGTACTCGGTATGCCAGTTATCCTTGCCGGGGTCAAAGGCATCTGCCAAACCACCCCAGCCAAGATAGCCAGCCAGAATGTCCTGTTCCTGCTCACTTGCAGGGGCACCACCGGATGCCATGCGCTGCTCGATTTCTTTCAGCGTGCGGATGGCCTGCACATTGGCAGCGAACTTTGCTTTCGGACCTTCCGGCACGGCAGGTTCATACGGTGCAAGGTAGTTCGTGCGGTCATACTCGGCAGGTTCCTCACGCGCAGCAAGGCGGTCTACATCCTGCATGACCTGCGATACAAAGGTAGATTTCTCCGGTTCGTCTGCGCTGATTTCGGGTTCCTGTTCCTCGATTTCGTTGATGTCCACTTCCATCAGGCTGTCAAAATCGAGATTGGCAAGTGCCATCCGGTTCATATCTTCCAGCGAAGCGTATGTATCCTGCGCATAGAGGGTATCGTCCACAAACTTGCTGATCGTGCAATGCTCCAGATCCGCATGGACCTTAATCGTATGCTGCTCGTCCTCGGTAGTGGTGTAGCCAAGATCGATTTGGGTGAGGTCGGAGAAATCCGGCTCTGTGATTTCAAACTCATCCTTGAGGTAGTCCTCGATATAGGAGAGGGCCTGCTCACGCTGCTCCTGCACCAGAGATTCACGCTGCTGCTCCGATAGCACCATGCCGCCGTTGTGGGGATTGGCGTCCAGCAGTTGTTGGAACTGTTCTCGGCTGACGGCGCGGCCTACCAGCGGAAAATCTTCATTGCGCAGATGGACGTCAAATTGTCCGATGCTCTCTACGGTGAATCGTTGGTCGTTTTCAAGGTAAACGGTGCTGCCCACTTCGCAGACAGGTTTCTGGTCAGGGATGGGTGGCGGCAGGGGCTTCGATTCTGCCTGCCTGTTTATCCATGCAGGCATCTTCTCGCGTTCTGCATCCGTCAGGTAGCGGTCCATTCGGACAAGGCATTCCAGCCGCTTGCCGACCTCTTTCCATTTGAGCTTTTTCTCATACCGCAGGTCATCCTTGAAATCGTAAAGGATGCTGAATCCTTTACCGTCAAAATTGACGAAGCCGCTTCCACCATCGGTAAACGTCCAAGAGAAACCGCCGATGCCGTACTCCTTTTTGAGGAAAACTACGGTTTCCTTTTCCGTTTTCTTTTGCTGGAAATGGTTATAGATGCGGTACTTGCCGCCCTCAAAAACGCTGCCTCTTGTAATGATGACGTTCACATCATCTTCCGTTATGTGACTGCCATCGTCCGGCTGGGGTTCTTTGTAGTGGTATGTAGGCAGGGCTGCTTTGATTTTTTCGTCCTGTTCTTCCTCGGAATAGATGTCGTCCACTTCCAACGCGCCTACTTCATCGCCGCGAGAAGCATTTTCCGGCAGGTCAAAGGACAGTTGCTCGTCCTGACTGACAGCTTTTTTCGGGTCAATGGCCGCGATAAGTTCGTGGTTATCGACCAGTGCGGAGATGGCAGCAGTAACGCTGTGCCACGACAGATGCGATTCCGCGCTGCGGGTCAGGTAGGACCCCTGCCAGAGAAGCAGACCATTGCTTTCTTTATAGAATCCAACGCGGGTATCATCATCCAGCAGAAGCTCCGTAAACACGACCTTGTAGCTCTCACGGATATACCGCAGCCTGTCGATCAGCAGCGGTGTTTTACTGAAAAAGGAAAGGATGTCCGCATTGGAAGCGCGCGAGGTCGTATCTGCTTTCAGCAGGAACGGCAACAGCTCTGCCGGAAATTCGGGCAAAGAAAAAGCGGAGGGCGATGGTTCGCTCTCCGCAGCTGCGGGTTCTTCCGTTATACTTCGTACAGCATCGGAAGGATCATTTCCTCCGCCTGCTGCTTCAGGCTGTTGCACATCTGTGCCCAGCCCAGAGGGTTCGTCTTGCGGTCGGGCATCTGCGCTTTCTGCATCAGATCGCGCAGCGTCTTGTCCACCATCTGCTGCGCATCCAGCCCCATCTTGCGGCAGCTCGACAGCAGCGTTCCCTCCAGCATCATCTGGTCGCACAGGTTCGGCTCGTTCTGCTCCAAGTAGTCCAGCCGCATCCTGCCGTACCGGTTCAGGTTGGTTTTCTTGGCTTTCGGCAAGCTCAGGTTCGGAATCTGATAGCCCTTCACGTTCGTGTACATCATCTGTGACAGCCTCCTCTCGACTGGTCGTCTGTGTGGGTGATTGAGTATCTGTATTATGCACTGGTTCAGCCTGAATTGCAACACTGTCGCGGGCAAGCTGCATGACCTCGTGCCCCAGCTCATCCAGCAAAGGTTCTGCCGCTGCCTGCACATAGCCGCCCAAGCAGAGCGAGATTCGGCTGGTATCAAACTGGGTGACATTCTGGAAAGCCGGGAAATCTTCTTCCTGCACCGGGATACCCAAACGGATGCAGATCATGTACAGGGTGCTTTGTGCAGCGAGTTCCTGCAAGATAAACCGCTGATCTTCCGGGTGGCTCCAATTCAGTGCGCTGTCCTCAATGGATGTCGCCAATACGCGGTTGGCGCGGTCGGACAGGGATACAACTTGTTCGGTTGCCCGATCCATTAAGCTGCCCACGGAATTGACCTGCATAAGAAGTGGCCGGATGGCATCTGTCACTTCCCACGGGGCAGCAGCTTTGTCACCAGTAAGAACCGTGTCTGTCATGGAGAACACTCGTTTGGCAGTGGGTACACCCTGATGGCGTTGCAGAATAATGATGCTTTTACTGCCGTACATAACCTTGCGGTGTGCCTGTTCATTCCAGTATTTCATGGTAGCGCAGGCGGTGGCATCGGGGCGCTGGGCGTGGATCAGCAGCTGGTTGAGGTAGGTGGTGTGGTAGTTATGCGCTGCCGTATACAAGAACCGCCGCCAGTTTTCCGGTGAGGCTGTGACCTGTGTAGCGGTCTGCTGTGCCAGTTGGAAAATATCTTGTGGATTTGGCATTGCTTCACCTTTCCGGTTCGTCCTGAACCTGTTCTTTTTGGTGCTGGGCTTCGACTTCGTGCAGTTCCGGCAAAAGGTGGCTCACATCCTTGAAGCCAATACTGTCCACATAGTAGGCAGTCTCGTTTCCGTTTTTCGTTGTGACTACAATATCACTGGTCGAAAGAGAACACATATGATAGCGCAGCGGACGATTCGGGGCATTGAACTCCTGAAAGCATCTGTCCAAATCGTAGTCCGCAGGGAGATTTGCTATGTAGACGCTGCTGTAATCGGCTGCATGGATGCGGCTTTTGGAATAGGCATAGTTCATAAAGCGATATTCGCAGCCGCCCTTTGTAATTCGATAGACTTGGAGCTTATCCAGATTGTCTCCCGGCTGAGGGTGTTCAGGGGCAACATAGCAGCCGATTCGGAAGTTGTCCTCTGCATATTGCTGAATATGACAGCCATAGTGCCCGACATAAGCATGGGTTACGTCAATGTTCTTTACCGCTCTGAGCCGTTTCGTTCCGTCCGCATTTGTCTCAATCACGCGCTGACCGTCACGCACCTGAAATAGTTCACGCCCATCTCGGTTCAAGAACCGCGTGAATTGCAAACTGCTGCATAGCTCATGTGCGTAAAGCCATTCTGTAATGTGCATATCCTTTTCCACCTGTACCCATGTATAACCATCCCGCTGGGTATAGGTATGCGGGCGAACCCTATCTACGCCGATTACTTCTACAAGTTTCTTAGCCATTTGGGGGATTTGTGCATCACTACGGTCAGCGTAGGGACCGCGGTAGTCATCGCACAGGTAATTGACACCATTTCGCACCTGTATGATTGCAACCGCTCCGTCCGGATTCTGACGATCTATCCCTACCACCAATCGTGCATAAGGGAATCTTGTCCGTTCATTCCAAGTGCGTTCGTTGTTATAGGGCATTTCACGCAGTTGGTGATAACGCTTTTCCAAATCTGCGATATTATCAAAGAATTCCGTTGGTGTTTGCTTTCCAAATTGCTCCGGAAACGCACGGGTCATAGCATCCGGAATCAAGTAATACCGATACTCTGCCATATCAGCGCTCCTCCTCATGTGCTTGCTCATGCGCCATCTGTCGAAAATAGCTCTCCAAAATTTTCAAAATGCGATTTTCCATCTGCTGTTTGGTGCAGCCGGTCGGAAAATACTGCGCCACCTTGCTGACATTGATGTTCAGCACCGGTTCACGCGGCGCAACGCTCGGTTTCTGCGCCAACATGATTTCTTCCAACTTGTCCAGCGTTAAGTTTCCTTCTTTGCTGGCTGCTTTCAATTTTTGTGCTTGTGAGAGGGATGGGGTGCAGTCCTGCGCCTCGGCATAGTCGAGGAAACTCTGCTGCTCGTCCGGGGTCAGGTAGGAAAGTTCAACTGCGGGGTTGAATTTCAGGGTGCCACTGTCCACTTTCTTTTGCAAGTCAGGAACGAGGCTGTTAAGGCGAACATATCGTCTTACTTGCGTACCACTATCTCCGGCTTGTTGCCCGACTTCATGGGCGCTTTCCAACTTCCAACCAACTTGGTTGGAAGTTTCTTGGCGGCGTTCTCCTTGATGACTAATGGCTTCCAACTTCATCGCATACGCCCTAGCTTTTTCCATCGGGCTGATATGTTCTCGCTGGATATTGGCATCCACCATGTCGATGATGGCTTGGTCGTCATCAACATCTCGCACCTGCACCTTGATTTTATCCAGCCCTGCAAGCTGCGCTGCATGAAAGCGCCGGTGCCCGGAGATAATTTCATAGCCGCCCTCGGCGCGGGGGCGCACGGTCAGGTTGGTAAGTACACCGTTTTCCTTGATGCTGTCCACCAGCTTCTGCATATCTTCATCGTCACGCACCTCGAAGGGATGATTGACGAAAGGATGCAGTTCAGAAAGTGGTACTTCCGTAACAAGGTCGCCGCTTTCTCGTTGGCGGTCAGCCTCTGAGGAAAACATATCAGCGATCGCGGGCATCTTCATCGCGTTCATAAACTTGTTCTTCGCGGCCATGACCTAATACCTCCTGCGTAAAATCAACGTATGCTCTTGCGCTGCTGCTTTTGGGTTCGTACAGGATAGTGGGTGCTGCAAACGCCTGACTTTCCTGCACTTTGACGTTATAGGGGATCTCCGTAGTAAATACACGGAGCGTTCTCCCATACTTGGCGCGGACATCATGGGCATAATGTTCCGAGACTTTCGTATGCTGGGTCATCGTCAGCAAAACGCCCCTGATATGCAGTCCGGGGTTGATTTTGCGCTGCACGCTGGAAATCGAATTTGTCAGCTGCGACATACCAACCACCGAGAACGGCTGCGCCTGCATCGGGATGATGACCTCGTTGGCAGCGGACAGCGCGTTTGTCAGCAGAAGCCCCACGGAGGGGGAGCAATCAATGATGCAGTAATCATACTGGCTGCTGTACTGTTCCAGACAGGTTTTCAGCAGAACCTCGCGGCACATCATGGTGCCCATTGCCAGCTCAAAGCTGGCCAGCCGGAGATTGGACGGAATGAAATCCACCTGTGGTGCAGAGTCATCCGTGCGCTTGCTCTGATAAACGCACTCTCTGTGGGAGAGGGGCTTTTCATAGGCAACCTTCATCAGCAGCTCTGTGATTGTCTGTTCAAGGTCCTGCTCAGGCGGGATACCGCAGTAGCAAGACAGATTGCCCTGCGGGTCAAAGTCCACCATGAGTACACGGTAGCCCTGCTGGGTAAGGGCAATGCCCAAGTTGTACGCGGTAGTCGTTTTGCCCGTACCGCCCTTCTGGTTTGCGATAGCAATAGTTTTCATCTGGTTTCCTCCTCCAAAATATCATCCAAGCTGATACAGTGCTTTTGGTATTCCTGCGTGACCTGCACCAGCGTGTCGTTATAGTCCTTGCCGATAGGCGGCTGGCGATCTTCCACGGTTTTGCCGCTGCCATCCAAGTGCTTGATAATGTCCTGCGTTCTGGTTCTACCGGCTTCGTCATTATCAAGACACAGAACAATGTGCGTTATGTTCGGGTAGTATGTAAGAAACGCATCCAGTGCAGCGTAATCCGTACCTCCCAGCGCCAGATAGTGAACACCGCGCCAGTTTCCGGTGTGCTGTATGATTTTGAGTGATGCGCCTGACATGGCATCTATGGGTGCTTCGTACACTTCCACCGTGTCGGCAGTGGCAGCAGCTTCGATGTAGAACGGATATATCTTTTTGCTGCCGGGAATATCGCGGCGGAACTGGATTTGCGAACAACCGCGCAAGCTGCCGCCCTTGGCCTCTCCATTTCCATCGCGCCCGACAAATACGCAATTCGGATGATCCTTGAAGCTCGTCTGATACAGGATTCTCTTTTGCTTGCAGACCGTCAGCACATTGGGGTGAATGCAGCGCTTGCGAAGATAGGCAGTAGCAGCGTAGTTGTTCTTATCTGGCTTCGGCAGCCTGAATTCCTTTGCCGGTTTCTTCTCGGCAGGGGGTGAGGGCGCTTTTACAGGTTGGAAAGAAGGACGGACACCGCCCTGTATCCGATTGATTTCCCGCACCGCTTCTACAAACGAAACACCTTCAACCGCTATGAGATAGTTCAGCGCTGTGCGGCCTGTAGCTTTCGTTTTGAAGTACGTCCACGAACCATCCTCTGCGAAGGTCAACGAGCTGTGCCCTTTGTGGCGGAACTGTCCGGGTCCTTCCGGTTTGAAGTTGTCCGGCTCGCACAGCTGCATATACTGGTACAGATTCATCTGCTTCGCTTGGGCGATTTCCTGCTCTGTTACACCGGGCATACTCTACCACCTATTCTGTTTTCCTAACTGTAATTTATATTCTCAGTATCACTATAATCAGTCTAATTATTATCAGTATTAGTTCCGTGTGATTTTCAAGAATCCAGAAGTGTGAAAATCACATATCAAGAATCACCTTTTTCACAGCTCTTGCTATTTATCGTTGCTGCGAAGTTTTTTACATAAATCAAATTCGGTCTACCAAGCCCCTGTCGCTTGCGCTCGATAAGCCCTGCCTGCTTTTCCAGTTCCACCATCAGGCGCGTGGCTTTCTGGTTGGCACAGTTCAGTGCATCCATGATTTCCTCCACGGTGAAGATAATGTAAACCTTGTTCTGTGCATCTAACCATTGATTTTTCAGCGACAAACTCATTCGATCCAGCAGAATCCCATACAGTACCTTGGCATCGGTGGACAGCTCCCTGAAGTTCGGCTCTGTAAATAGCGCTTTGGGTATGCGGTAAAAAGAGAACTGCTCGGCTTGAGCGCCGTAAAAATATTCGTATTGCATCTCACTTCTCCTGCCTAAAAATGGGTGCAGCTAAGAAAGCCCACAAAACTACATTTCGTAAGCTATTACATATTGTACTTTTCACTTATCTTTCCAGTTCCTCTTCGCGCTGTGGTCGCTGGCGGCTGGAGCGCTTGTGCTCCCAATTCCGCAGCAACGAAATGATGACATTCTGCATCTGCTGCGGTGTATAGCTGGATGGGAAGTACTGCTGCACATCAGACTGATTTAGGAAGAATTTCTGTCGCTGATTCGGCTTTTCTTCTGTCAGCAGGGTATGCAGGTAATTCTCCGTCAGCGTTCCATTTCGGCTCATATCCTTTAGCGTCCGAGACTGAACCAAAGACGGTGTAGCATCACACATATCCATTTCTTCTTTGAGCCATGTCTGGTGTTCCTCTGTCATATAGGAGATTTCGACCGCTGGGTTGAATGCGATGCGACCGTCATCGACCATTTGCAAGATGGATGGAATTAGATACGTCAAACGAATGTAACGATGTATTTGATTACGGCTTTCATCAACTTCTTTACCCATAGCATCAAGTGTTCTCAACTTTGTCCCAAGTTGGGACGAAGTTGCTTTTCCTTGATGTTTCATCGCTTCCATGCGCATTTTATAAGCAAACGCCTTCTCACTTGGCAACACATGCTCACGCTGGATATTGCTGTTGACCATCAGGATCGTGGCTTCGTCATCGTCTATGTATTCCACTCTAGCAGGGATGCTTTCGATGCCGAGTTCCTTACAAGCCTCCCACCGGCGATGTCCGCTTATCACTTCATAGCCGACACCAACCTTTGGTCTGACGATGATGGGCGTAATGATGCCGCTCTCTGAAATACTATCTACCAATTCACTGAATTCCAGATCATGTCGGATATGGAACGGATGATTGGAGAATGGATGCAACTTATTTATTGGAATAGTTTCCTCTTTGCTTGCTCTGTAAGCAGGCGATGTTTTCTTTGTCATGCTGCGTACTCCTGCGGTTTTTTGATAGCTCTTAAGTACCCCGATTTGACCCCAAAAATGTACCCAAAAATCGTATACTTTTTGCCGAAAATGTACCCAAAGGGCATTTTTGCATAAAAAAAGCCCCTAATCACTGTAGTACAGCGATTAGGGGCTTGCTATGATTTATAGAACGACCTTAACCGTCAGGTCTTTCCATTGCTTCGGCCAAAGCACGCAGCCACGCGAATTTAGATAAGAACGAGCCTTGTCGTAATCCACATTTAATTGTAAAAATCTACGTGATTCAAGAACGTGGATTTTTAATTGCTGCCTGTGCGGCGGCCAGGCGGGCAATGGGAACACGGTAGGGAGAGCAGCTGACGTAGTCCAAGCCAACGTTGTGGCAGAACTCGACACTGCTGGGATCGCCGCCGTGCTCGCCGCAGATGCCCAGACCCAGGTTCGGGTTGGTCGCGCGGCCATCGTGGGCAGCCATCTTGACCAGCTTGCCAACGCCGATCTGATCCAGATGCTGGAACGGATCGCTCTCGTAGATCTTGGTGTCGTAGTAGGCAGTCAGGAACTTGGCAGCGTCGTCACGGCTGAAGCCGAAGGTCATCTGGGTCAGGTCGTTGGTGCCGAAGCTGAAGAAGTCAGCTTCCTTGGCGATCTCGCCGGCGGTCAGAGCGGCACGCGGGATCTCGATCATGGTGCCGACCTCGTACTTCATGTCAACACCGGCAGCGGCGATCAGGGCATCGGCAGTCTTGACGACAACGTCCTTGACAAACTTCAGCTCCTTGACCTCGCCAACCAGAGGAATCATGATGTGGGGAGTGATCATCTTGCCGGTTTCGGCAGAAACCTTGAGGGCAGCCTTGATGACAGCGTTGGTCTGCATCTCGGCGATCTCGGGATAGGTAACAGCCAGACGGCAGCCACGGTGACCCATCATGGGGTTGAACTCGTGCAGGCTGACAACAACGTTGTTCAGCTCCTCGGTGGACATACCCATGTCCTTAGCCAGAGCCTCGATGTCCTCGGCCTTGGTGGGCAGGAACTCATGCAGCGGCGGATCCAGATAACGGATGGTCATCGGACGCTCGCCCATGATGCGGTACATAGCGGTGAAGTCGGCCTCCTGGAACGGCTCGACCTTAGCCAGGGCAGCCTTGCGCTCCTCAACGGTACGGGCGCAGATCATCTCACGGACAGCCTTGATGCGGTCCTCGGCGAAGAACATGTGCTCGGTACGGCACAGACCGATGCCCTCGGCACCCATGTCAACGGCGTTCTGCGCGTCGCGCGGGTTGTCGGCGTTGGTCATGACCTTCATCTGGCGGTTTGCGTCAGCCCAGCCCATGAAGCGCTTGAAGTTGGCGTTCTCGGTGGAAGCGACGGTAGCAATCTGGCCCTCGTAGATGTTGCCGGTGGAGCCGTCGATGCTCATCCAGTCACCCTCGTGGAAGGTGTGGCCGTTGATGGTGATGACCTTGGCGTCATAGTCGATGGCGACGTTGTTATCGTTGCCGCAGCCGGAGACGCAGCAGGTGCCCATGCCGCGGGCGACAACAGCAGCGTGGCTGGTCATACCGCCGCGGACGGTCAGGATGCCCTGAGAGACCTGCATACCGACGATGTCCTCGGGAGAGGTCTCGAGACGGACCAGAACGACCTTCTTCCAGGCATCGTCCTTGACCTTCTCCTCGGCCTCCTCAGCAGAGAATACGACGCGGCCGCAGGCAGATCCCGGAGAAGCGGCCAGGCCCTTGCCGATTGCCTCGGCGGCCTTCAGAGCGGCAGCATCAAACTGCGGGTGCAGCAGGGTGTCCAGCTGCTTGGGCTCGACGCGCAGAACAGCGGTCTTTTCGTCGATAACGCCCTCGTCGACCAGGTCGCAGGCGATCTGCAGAGCAGCCTGGGCGGTGCGCTTGCCGTTACGGGTCTGCAGCATGAAGAGCTTGCCATCCTCGATGGTGAACTCCATGTCCTGCATATCCTTGTAGTAGTTCTCGAGGCGGGTAGCGATCTCAACGAACTGATCGTAGACCTCGGGCATCTCCTCATGCAGCTTGCTGATGGGAGAAGGAGTACGGATACCGGCGACGACGTCCTCGCCCTGAGCGTTGATCAGGTACTCGCCCATCAGCTTCTTCTCGCCGGTGGCGGGGTTACGGGTGAAGGCAACGCCGGTGCCGGAACGCATACCGGAGTTACCGAAGGCCATCTGCTGCACGTTGACGGCAGTGCCCCACTCGTAGGGGATCTCGTTCATCTTACGATACACGTTGGCGCGGGGGTTATCCCAGGAACGGAAAACGGCCTTGACGGCACCGATCAGCTGCTCCTTGGGATCCTGCGGGAACTCCTCGCCCTGCTTCTCAAGGTAGATCTGCTTGAACTCCTTGACGAGCTCCTTCAGGTCGTTGGCGTCCAGCTCAACGTCCTGCTTGACGCCCTTGCGCTCCTTCATAGCGTCGATGCGCTCCTCGAAGAAGCTCTTGCCCAGCTCCATGACGACGTCAGAGTACATCTGGATGAAGCGGCGGTAGCAGTCGTAGGCAAAACGGGGGTTGTTGGTCTTTTTGGCCAGACCCTCAACAGCCTGATCGTTCAGGCCGAGGTTCAGGATGGTGTCCATCATGCCGGGCATGGACTGACGTGCGCCGGAACGGACGGAAACCAGCAGGGGGTTCTCGATGGAGCCGAAGGTCTTACCGGTCTGCTCCTCGAGGATGCCCATGTATTTGAAGATGTCTGCCTTGATCTCATCGTTGATCTCACGGTTGTCAGCATAGTACTGGGTGCAGGCTTCGGTGGTGATGGTGAAGCCCTGCGGAACCGGCATGCCGGCGTGGGTCATCTCGGCCAGGCCGGCACCCTTACCACCCAGAGTGTTCTTCATGGTGGTCTGGTCGCCGCCGAAGGCGTCATGGCCCTCTTTGAACAGATACAAGAATTTCTTGCTCATAGTTACCTCCCAAATTGGTGACGTGTTTGCATCACATAAATCATGTTTGCATAGTCCATTATAACAGACCGAAAGACAGATTTCCAGTAGATTGTTAAAAAAATGCTCAATAGTTTCGCTGAAAAGTAGCCAAACTTTTTTGGTTCAGGTATTGCAATTTGCACAAAAATCGTGTATTTTATAATGGGTGGGAAGTTCGAAATATTTTTTGAGCTGTCACTTTTTTCTTTTTGAGTTCCGCGGTAAATTTTTGCGGCGAACGGCGTTTTTCGGCTTGCTAAAATGCGCCGCATGTTATACAATATATAGGGCAGCACCGCATAATTCCCGCCTTACGGCTTAAGCACTGTTCCGGCGTATCGGCACTTGGAATTATGCGGTATTGCCATAGGTATAAGGTCCGTCGGCAGCCCCCGTGCGCCGCGGGCACGAAATGAGTGTATAAAGGAAGAACCGCTATATGTCTACCGCAAGAGAGAATTTCGAGCTGGCACAGCAGCGCTATGCCGCCACGTTTGAGCGCCATCTGGATAACGGCGTGAATTTTATCAGTGATAACGTCTGCATTGAGCCGCAGGTCGTCATTGCCCCCGGTGCGACCATCCTGCCGGGCTGCATCCTGCGCGGCCAGACGGTCGTCGGTCCGGACTGCGTCATCGGCCCCAACACCCTGCTGGAGGATACCGTCGTTGACGCCGGGTCCACGATCAATGCCAGCCAGTGCTATGGGAGCCACATCGGCCCCAACAACAAGATCGGTCCCTTCACCCATGTGCGCGTCGGCACCAAAACCGCCGAAGGCTGCCATCTGGGCGCTTATGTCGAAACGAAGAACGCCGACTTTGCCGAGGGCAACACGGTCAGCCATCTGACCTACATCGGCGATGCCACGGTGGGCAAGTACTGCAACTTTGGCTGCGGCACCGTCACCTGCAACTACGACGGCGAGGGCAAGTTCCACACGACCATCGGCGACTATGCGTTCATCGGCTGCAACACGAACCTGGTCGCACCCGTCACCATCGGCGACCATGCGTTCACGGCTGCCGGCTCCACCATCGGCCATGACGTGCCCGCCGGTGCGCTGGGCATCGAGCGCGCCAAGCAGGCCGAGATCGACGGCTGGGGCGAGCGCAAGCTGGAGAAGTATATCGCCAAGAAGCAGAAGCTGGAAGCGGAGAAGAAGGGGAAGTAAAGCGTTGCAGGGGGGCGGCGTCCTCGACGCCCCGCGGCCTTCCCATAAGCAGCCGCTTATCTTACGCTGACGGGCCGGGCATGCCCGGCCTCTACGGTACTTCACGATTTTTCAAAGGATATATCTATGTTCGAAATGACCTCCGGGGCGGACTGGCTGATTGCCGGACTGGGCAACCCCGAACCGAAATATGACGGCACCCGCCACAACGCCGGTTTTGAGGCGCTGGACTATCTGGCCGCGCAGTGGCAGTGCGACATTGCCAAGGCCAAATGGCAGGGCCTGTACGGCACGGCACAGGTGAACGGCCACAAGGTCGTGCTGCTCAAGCCGCTGACCTACATGAACCTGAGCGGCCAGAGCATTGCCCCCGCCGCCAACTTTTACAAGATCCCGGCAGACCACATCATTGTGCTGTGCGATGACATCACCCAGGAGCCGGGACATCTGCGCATCCGGCCCCACGGCTCTGCCGGCGGGCACAACGGACTGAAAAGCATCATTGCCAGCCTGGGCACAGACCATTTCAGCCGTATCCGCATCGGCATCGGCGCCAAACCGAACCCGCAGTACGACCTGGCCGCCTGGGTGCTGGGCAAGCTGCCTGCCGCAGACCGCAAGGCCATGACGGACCGCTACCCGGACATTGAGGAAGCCTGCAAGCTGCTGATGGACGACAATCTGCAGTACGCCCAGAACAAGTTCAACCACTAAGGGGACGTGAATCATGAGTGAAATCCGTAAAAAAGCAATGACCCGTCTGGTGCTCTGCGCTGTAGCGCTCGTCGCCTGCATCATTTTCAGCGTCCTGCTGCTGAGCGGCACCTTTGACGGCAAAACCGGCGGCAGCAAGCCCGCCTCCGGCGATACCATCAGCAGCAGTGCCCCCGCGGAAGGCGTTGACGATCCCACCGCCGACAACTTTACCGCAGAGAGCACCCCTGCCGAGGAGGCGCCCGCCGAGCCCGAGGCCACCCCCGAGCCGACGCCGGAGCCCACGCCCGTGCCCGAGTACGAGGGCCTGAGCGTACAGCCCACTACCTATTATAATGAGGGTGAGCAGCCGACCTACACCGTGACCGACGGCAACAACCTGAACATGCGCAGCGGCCCCGGCACCGACTATGACAAGATCGGTCAGGTGCCCGCTTCCACCAGCGTCACCGCGCTGGGCGCCAATGAGGACGGCAGCTGGGTCGTTGTAAACTACAACGGCACCTACGGCTGGCTCAAGACGGAGTTCTTGAACGGCTGATAAGCAAGAAGCCAATTTTCGGTCAGACGTAGGGCGGCCTGACCTCAGGCCGCCGCGGCGGGGTGAGGTCACCCCGCCCTACGTTTGCTTTATACAATGGGTTCTTTTATGTTCAACGCACTTTTCACCAAAACAGACGAATACGCAAAACTGGCGCAGGCGCTCGGGGGTCCGGGGGCTTGCGCCTTATTTGGCATACCGGGGTCAGGCCGGGCGATGGTCTATGCCGCGCTGGCGAAGGCCCTCGACAAGCCGCTCTGCATCGTGACGCCCGGCGAGGCCGAGGCGACCCGGTTTGCGGGCGACCTGAACGCGCTGGGCGTGGCGGCGGCAGTGTTCCCTGCCCGCGACTATGTGCTGCGCCCCATCGAGGGCACGGGCCGCGAGTACGAATACCGCCGTCTGGCCGTGCTGGGCGACCTCGTCGGCGGGCGGCTGCAGGCCGTCTGCGTGCCCGACGAGGGCCTGACCCAATACACAACGCCGCGGGCGGATTTCTGCGCGAACACCCGCAGCCTGCGCCCCGGCGACACATTGCCCCGCGCCGATCTGACCGCGCTTTTGTACGGCGCAGGCTATACGCGGCGCGACCAGGTGGACGGCCCGGGTCAGTTTTCGATCCGCGGCGACATTGCGGACATCTACGCGCCCGACATGAAGCAGCCCGCCCGCATGGAGTTCTGGGGCGACGAGATCGACACGATGCACACCTTCGATCTGGCGACCCAGCGCCGCGACGAGCCGATTGAAAAAATCTACGTCTCCCCCGCGCGGGAGATACTGTTCGGTCAGCCCTCCGACGCAGCGGAGAAGATCCGCTCCTATATCAAAAAGGCCCGCGGCAGGCGGCGCACAGCGTTGGAGACCTGCACCGCTGCGGACCTGGCACAGCTGGACGGCGGCGCGATGCCCGTCAACATGGACAAATATCTCACGCTGCGCTATCCAGAGCCTGCGACGATTTTAGACTACTTTGACGATCCGCTGCTGATCCTGGAGGAGCCGGCCTCCCTGCGGGAGGCCGAGCGCGCCACCGCGTTCCGCCGGGGCGAGGAGCTTTCCGCCTTGCTGGAGGACGGCGTGCTGGCGGCAGGGCTGGATAAGCTCTACGCCGAGAGCGGCTGGCTCTGGGCGCAGTGCGCCGCGCACCGCACGCTCTGCGCCGAGAACTTTGCCCGCAGCATGCCCGATGTGCCGCTGAAAACCATCGTCAACGCACCCGCCCACACGCTGCCCGCCTGGGGCGGCGAGGTCGTGGCGCTGCTGGAGGACATCCAGCCGCTTTGCAGCGGCGGCACGGCGGTCACGGTCATGGCCGGCACGCCCCGTGCGGCGGCGGGTCTGGCCGCCGACCTGCGCACCAAAGGGCTGAACGTAACAACGGACGCGGCGGCGGAGCCGAGCGCCGGGTTGGTGCAGATCCTGCCGGGGCAGCTTTCCGCCGGGTGCAGCCTGCCGTTTGCGAAATACGCCGTGTTTACGGCCCGCGCCTTCGGCGTGAGCGGCGCACAGAAGAAGAAAAAGCGCAATAAGGACGCGCTGAACAGCCTGAGCGAAATCTCGGTGGGCGATCTGGTCGTCCACCAGAACCACGGCATCGGGCGGTACGCGGGCATCCAGCGGATGGCCGTGCAGGGCGTCACAAAGGACTATCTGCGCATCGAATACGACAAAAAGGACGTGCTGTACGTGCCCGTCACCCAGCTGGACCTTTTGTCCCGCTACACTGCGCCGGGCGACAGCGACAATGTGAAGCTGAGCCGCCTGAGCGGCAGCGACTGGGCCAAGACCCGCAAGAAGGTCAAGGCTGCGACGGAGCAGATGGCGAAGGAGCTGATCGAGCTGTACGCCCGCCGCAAGCAGGCGCACGGCTACGCCTTCCCCGCCGACGACACCTGGCAGGGTGATTTTGAACAGCGCTTTGCCTATGAGGAAACGCCCGACCAGCTGACCTGCGCGGCGGACATCAAGCACGATATGGAGGAGCCGTGGCCGATGGACCGGCTGCTCTGCGGTGACGTCGGCGTCGGCAAGACCGAGGTCGCACTGCGCGCCGCGTTCAAATGCGTGATGGGCGGCAAGCAGTGCGCGATCCTGGCTCCCACGACGATTCTGGCGTGGCAGCACTTCAACACCGCGCTGACCCGCATGGAGTCCTTCCCCATCCGCATCGGGCTTTTGTCCCGCTACCGCACCGCCAAGGAGCAGAAGGAGACGCTGCGCGGGCTGAAGGACGGCACCGTGGACATTGTAGTCGGCACGCACCGGCTGCTGTCCGGCGATGTGAAATTCAAGGACCTGGGCCTTGTCATCATCGACGAGGAGCAGCGGTTCGGCGTCAAGCACAAGGAAAAGCTCAAAGAGAGCTTCATCGGCGTCGATATGCTGACACTGTCGGCTACGCCGATCCCCCGCACGCTGAACATGGCGCTGTCGGGCATCCGCGATATGAGCACAATTGAGCAGCCGCCGTTTGAGCGCCAGCCGATTGAAACCTATGTGCTCGAGTACGACGAGGGCATCGTGTCCGAGGCCATCCGCAAGGAGCTGGCCCGCGGCGGGCAGGTATACTACCTGCACAACCGCGTGGACAACATTGAGGAATGCGCCGCGCGGGTGGGCAAGCTCGTGCCCGAGGCGCGTATCGGCATTGCCCACGGCAAGATGACCGAGGAACAGATTTCGTCGGTGTGGCAGCAATTGTTGGACAACGAGATCGACATCCTTGTCTGCACCACCTTAATTGAGACCGGCGTGGATGTGCGCAACTGCAACACGCTGATCATTGAAAATGCGGACCGCATGGGATTGAGCCAGCTGTACCAGATCCGCGGGCGCGTGGGACGCAGCTCCCGCAAGGCGTATGCGTATTTTACGTTCACACGCGATAAGGTTCTGACAGAGATCGCGGCCAAGCGGCTTTCGGCCATCCGGGAGTTCACGTCGTTCGGGTCGGGCTTCCGCATTGCGATGCGCGACTTGCAGATCCGCGGTGCGGGCAGCCTTTTGGGCCACAGCCAGCACGGCCACATGGAGGCCGTCGGCTACGATTTGTACGTGAAGATGCTGGGTCAGGCCATTGCCGCGGCCCGCGGCGAGGCCCCCGCCCCCGACAAGAGCGACTGCCTGGTGGACATCACCGTGGACGCATTCCTGCCGGAGGAATATATCCCGGACGCTGCCGGGCGCATCGAGGCATACAAGCGCATTGCGGCCATCGAGACGACGAGCGACGCCGAGGACGTGCTCGACGAGCTGATCGACCGCTACGGCAGCCCGCCCAAGAGCGTGCAGGGGCTGGTGGACGTCTCCCTCGTGCGCGTGACCGCAGCCCGCGTCGGCATTGCGGAGATCGTCCAGCGCGGCGACCAGCTGATTTTGTATAGTGACATCGTCGGGCCAAAGCAGCTGGGCGAGGTCATGGAAAAGTTCCCGCATCGGGTGCTGTACAATGCACTGGGCCGACCTTATTTCAGCCTGCGCGTGCAGAAGGGCGAAAGCCCGCTGGTACTGCTGCGGGATGTGGTGACCCTGCTGCCGGGCGCACAGAATCAGCCACAGACAAAGCCATAAAAAATAAGCACCTGTTTGCTGCGGTAAAAAGCAGTAAACAGGTGCTTTGCTTTTGGGGTAAGACGCTGAAATTTCTTTGGTCCTTTCTTTATAAAGAAAGGACAGAGGGTGCCAAGTGCCGGGCAGCCGTAAACGGGCAGAGTCCCTCAGGCGGCTTCGCCCGCGTCTAAAGCCTCCCCTCACAGGGGAGGTGGCCGAGCGCCAGCGATGGCCGGAGGGGCTTTGCCGGGCGTGCATTACACCGCCCGTTCCCCCCTTGCATCACTCAAACACGTTCTCCTCATCCTCCACCACTTCACCAACGTGGTTTCCCTCGCTGTCCAGCCCGCGCTTGTCCAGCATGTAGTGCACAAATTCCCGCGCCAGGCCGTAGAAGGTCGCAAAGAGCGGCACGCCGACGACCATGCCCACAAGACCGAACAGGTCGCCGCCGACCACGATGGAAAACAGGATCCACAAGGCAGAGATGCCGATGGACGAGCCCAGGATCTTCGGGCCGATGAAGTTGCCGTCCACCTGCTGGATGACCAGAATCAGCACGCCGAAGATGACCGCCTGGATCGGGTCAACCAACAGCAGAATGAAGATGCTGGGGATCGCGCCGATGAAGGGGCCAAATACCGGGATAATATTCGTGATGCCGATAAACACACTGATGAGCAGTGCAAAATCGAGCCGCAGGATCGCCATTGCCACAAACGTGATAACGCCGATGATGGCCGAGTCAATGATCTTGCCCACAAAGAAGCCCGTGAAATTCACGTTGGCATAATGGCAGATGCGCAGCGTGTTTTCCGCAGCCTTTTCCGGCAGGAAGGCATGCGCCAGCGTGCGCAGCTGATGGAGCAGATGCTCCTTGTCCGCCAGCATATAGATACTGGCCGCAATCGAGGTGAAGATTGCCACAAAGTTCGATGCCACGCTGCCGATGCTGGCCACGATCTGCGGCATGGCGGCGCTGGCCATGCTGTAGATTTCCTTGACCATCGCCTCGGAATCGTCCAGCACTTTTGTGGCCGACGACAGGTCAACGCCGAAGCGCTCCTGAATCATGCCCAGCATATCCTGTATACTCTGTATGTAGCTTGGGAAGTTCGTAAACAGCATGGCGATGCTGTCCACGATCTGCGGGATGACCAGCCATGCCAGCAGCACAAACAGCAGAATTGCCACCAGATACGCCAGAAGGATCGCGAATCCGCGCGTCTTTTTCTTCTCTTTAAACAGCTTTGTGTAGAAGAACTTGACCATCGGGTCAAGCACATAGGCAATGACTATGCCGCCCGCAAACGGCGACACGATGCCGATAAACACACCGATTTTCCCCAGAAAGTACCCCAGATTGTTCAAAGCCAGATACAGCGCAATACAGGCCCCGACCACGCAGAACCAGTCCAGCATCGTCTCCGGCTTTTTGGTCCAGATATGTTCCTCTTTCAAATGCTCCGCTCCTTTTACATCATTTTACAAGAGTATTGTACGCTATGCACGCCTGTATTGCAAGGAATAACTTGTTAATTTTCTTGCGGCCCGCCTGGTAAATTCCGGCGCGGCTCGCCGTTTTCATCCAGGCCGCGGGCCGTCAGCCCTGCCCCGACAGCCTGTTTGAGCAGCGCCGCCAGCACGGCCAGCGTCGGCACGCCCAGCACCATGCCCGGGATGCCGAACCACGCCCCGCCCACCACGATGGCCAACAGCACGCCCAGCCCCGGCAGGCCGGTGGCCCCGCCCAGAATGCGCGGCGCAATAAAGTTGCCGTCCACCTGCTGGACAACAAAAATAATGATGGCAAATTCTGCCGCCTTCCAGGGCAATTCCAGCAGCAGGATGATGAGCCCCGGCACCGCACCGAGGAACGGCCCCAGCACCGGGACAATGTTTGTCACACCGACCAGCACGGCCAGCAGCGGCGCGTATTCCAGCCCGAAGATCGACATCAGCGCAAATGTTTCCCCGCCCACGAGCAGGGCGTCCACCAGCTGCCCGCCGATGTAACCGCTGAAAATTTTGTTGGCAAGGCGGCAGATTTCCAGCACACTGCCCGCGGCACGCGGCGGCAGCGCCGCGTGCAGACACGCCCGGGCCGCGCGGAGCAGTGCCTCCTTGCCGGAGAGCAGGTAGATGCTGGCGGCCAGTGCCACCACGGCGTTGCCCGCAGCCCCCGCCGCGCCTGAGACGAAATCCGCCGCCGCACGCGCCGCACTGTGGGACAAACCGCCGAACCAATTTTGCAGTGCCGTGCCCACCATCTGCACAAGCTGTTCCGCCGTGGCCGTATCGATGCCGAACGTATTTTGCACCCAGACCAGCAGGCCGCGGATGGTCTCCTCATACGCGCCGAGCCGCCCGGCAAAGGTCGTCACGCTCTGCACGAGCTGCGGGACGACGAGCGCCGCCAAAAGCGCCAGCGCACCGAAAAACAGCGCATAGCTGACGGCCATCGCCCCGCCGCGCCTGCCGCCAAAGAGCTTTTGCGCAAAAAAGCGCGTTGGTATGTCCAGTACATAGGCCAGCAGCAGCCCCCAGCCAAACGGTGCCAGCAGCCCGAGAAACGCCCCGGCCCCGCGCAGCACGTCCGGCAGCCAGTCTGCCGCGGCAAACACCGCCGCGACGCCCGCCGCCAGCAGCAACCAGTCCTTCATCGTGTGGGGTGTGCGGTCAAAACAGTTTTTCATTGTCGCTCCTCCTGTTTTGTGGTACACTGTTTACAGCGCATACTTTGTTCATCTTACTTGCTTCTGTTATACCACTTTTTTTCAAAAAGTAAAGAGCTGTATGATTGGAAATTACAATAATTTGCGTAAAATCGATGTTTTCGTAAAAATCCTCGTCAGTGCCCGCCTGCCGGGCGCGTCGGTGCTGTAGGGGGGGCGGTGTCCCCGACGCCCCGCGGAGGGGGCAAGACCCCTCCCTGCAAAGCCTCTCGAAAGAGTGCTGCAATCCTTTGCACTTTTCCTGCAGTTTTGTAAAATTTCTCCGGCAATCTTGACAGAATACCGTCATAATGTTACAGTGGTCACAAAGCCGCTTTCTGTCCCTGAAAGGAGATTTCCATGTGGTTTGATACGATTTTATGGCTGGTTGCCGTCGTGGCGTTCATCATGGTCGAGGCCGCCACAACGGCGCTTGTCTCGGTCTGGTTTGCGGTGGGCGCTGCCGCGGCCATGCTGGTCAGCTTTTTTAATGTCGGCTTTGGCTGGCAGATGCTTGTTTTTGCCGTTGTATCGGCCATTACGCTCGGCCTGATGCTGCCCCGGCTCATTGCTCGGCGCGGCGCGCACCGTGCCCCTGTCACGAACGGCTCGCCGCTGACCATCGGCAAGCAGGGCGTTGTGCTTGTGGACATTGAGCCCGGCCTTCCGGGCCGGGTCCGCGTGGATGGCTTGGACTGGCAGGCCCGCGCCGAGGTCACACTCCCGCAGGGCACCCGCTGCAAGGTCGTGGCCGTGGACGGTGCGATCCTTATTGTCGCTCCCGTGACCGCTGACGCGGCTGCGGTTTAAATCACAAAGAAAAAAGGAGGACCCCAAAATGCTGTTAGTCTTTGCCATCCTGCTCATCATTATTCTGATTGTTTTGGTGCGTTGCATCGTTATTGTGCCGCAGTCCAACGCCTATGTCACCGAGTGGCTCGGCGTCTATAAGGATACCTGGGGCGCGGGCCTGCACATCCGTACGCCGTTTGTCGAGCGCATCTCCCGCAAGGTCTCGCTGAAGGAGGAGGCCGCCGACTTCCCGCCGCAGCCCGTCATCACCCGCGACAACGTCACGATGATGATCGATACCGTCGTTTTCTTTCAGGTGTTTGACGCCAAGATGTACGCCTACGGCGTGAACCGCCCGATCCAGGCCATTGAGAACCTGTCCGCCACGACGCTGCGTGACATCATCGGCTCGATGACGCTCGACGAGACCCTGACGAGCCGCGACCTCATCAACACGAAGATCACCGCCAGCCTTGACGAGGCCACGGACCGCTGGGGCATCAAGGTCAACCGCGTCGAGCTGAAAAACATCGAGCCGCCGGTGGAGATCCGCCAGGCCATGGAGAAACAGATGAAGGCGGACCGCGAGAAGCGCGCCTCCATCCTGCTGGCCGAGGGCGAAAAGCAGGCTGCCATCACCCGCGCCGAGGGCGAAAAGGAGTCCGCCATCCTGCGCGCCGAGGCCGTGAAGCAGCAGCGCATCCGCGAGGCCGAGGGCGAAGCCGAAGCCCTGCTGACCGTCCAGAAGGCACAGGCCGATGCCATCCGCATGATCAACGAGGCGAACCCCAACCACAACTATCTGGCCCTGCGCAGCATGGAGGCCATGGAGAAGGTCGCTGACGGCAAGGCCACCAAGCTGATCGTGCCCAGCGACATGCAGAATCTCGCCGCAACCGTGTCCGCGATCAAGGAGATCTCCGGCGAAGTGACCGAATAAAATTTTACATTTTGTTTTCTCTGCCCGCGGTGTTCTGCCGCGGGCAGTTTTTGTGGGGACGAACGCTGGCGGCAAGGCGCGAAAGCCCCTCCGACTTCGCTTCGCTCGTCACCTCCCCACTGCGTGAGGAGGCTTTCTCGCGGGCAAAGCCCGCGCAAAAAGGCTCCTCGCTTTGCGGGGAGCTGGCCGAGCTTGCAAGGCCTGAGGGGCTTTTCCCCGCCGACACTGCGCCTTTCCCGCAATTTTTTCTTGCGTTTTCCACAAAATCAGGTTATACTATAAGCAGAATAGTATGCCTTTTTGCGCATACTACATAAAATATTGCGAGGTGTATCAGTATGAAGGAACCTATGGTCATCACTATGGCGCGTGAGTACGCATCCGGCGGCAGCGAGATCGCACAGGCTGTTGCCGACAAGCTGGGTATTCCCTTATATAATAAGGAGCTGATCACCCTTGCCGCCAAAAAGAGCGGTCTGACCGAGGAGGCCATTGCCGCCAGCGAGAACCAGCGCAGCGGCAGCCTGATCTACAGCCTGTACATGATGGGCAACACGATGCCCCTGGCTGACCAGGTCTACATTTTGCAGAGCAACGTCATCAAGGAGCTGGCCGCCGAGGGCCCCTGCGTCATTCTGGGCCGCTGCGGTGACTACGTCCTGCGTGAGCGCCCCAACGTGCTGCGCACCTTCGTCTACGCGCCGCTGGAGACCCGCATCCAGTTTGCCAAGAGCCGCCCCGACGCCAAGGACATGCCGGACCGCCTGTGGGAGACCCAGCTGGCCAAGCATGACCGCGCCCGTGCAAGCTACTACAACTATTACACCGAGAACCGCTGGGGCGAGGCCAAGAACTACGATCTGTGCCTGAATGCGACCTTGGGCCGCGAGGCCTGCGCCGACCTGATCGTGGCCGCCGCCAGGGCTATGCAGGAAGCCGACAAGTAAAAAGGAGCCTTTCACTATGCTGCGCTATGTCAAAAACGGAATGCTGCTGTTGAGCGTCGCGTATATCGTCATCGGTATGCTGCTGCTCATCATGCCCGAAACCAGTCTGCTCTGGATCTGCAACATTTTTGGTGTTGTGGTGCTTGTCACCGGCATTGTCTGCCTGATCCAGTATGCCCGCATCCGCGGCACCGGCTTTACCGCGCCGTTCATGCTGGTGGGCGGCGTCATCACGGCGGGGCTGGGCATCTTCACGCTGGCAAAGCCGCAGGTAGTGACCAGCTTTCTGCCCATTGTGTTCGGCATCTTCATCGTCGTTGACGGCCTGAGCCGCATCGGTACCGCCATTGACCTTGCCAAGCGCAAGGGGCAGAAATGGTGGTTGCTGCTGCTGTTCAGCATCGTATCCGTTGCCCTGGGCGTACTGCTGGTGCTGCACCCGTTTGATGCGGCGGTCAGCGCCGTCATGCTCTGCGGCATCCTGCTGATCGCCGAAGGTGCGCTGAATTTAGGCTGCATTCTCTACGCCGCCATGGAGCTGCGCACACTGGACCGCATGGCCTCCGCCGCCGCCAATGCGGCCTTGGGTGCCATCGGCGACGCCCTGGACGAGGCCGAAGCCGCCGAGCGCGATGTCGGCAGCGACAGCCCTGTGGTGTACGACGCCGAGAGCAAGGATGTGTCGGAGGACGGTGAATAACCGTTTTGTGACACCGTAGGGGCGCATTCTATATGCGCCCGCAGCGCCGTGCCATCAGCAAACGGGCACGGGCGGATATAGAATCCGCCCCTACAAGCTCCGTTTGTCCTTATTTTGCTTCCCGCGCGAGGGATCGCGAGTTATTTTTAAAGGAGAGAGCCCCTATCCATGTATGACCTTATCATCGTAGGCGCCGGCCCTGCCGGCATTTTCACCGCGCTGGAGCTGCTTCGCAAGAGCAGCACCCCCCACAAAATTTTGCTCGTCGAAAAGGGCAAGCCTGTGGAAAAGCGCCACTGCCCCAAGGATAAAACCGGCGTCTGCGTAAACTGCAAGCCGACCTGTGCCATCACCACCGGCTTTTCCGGCGCGGGCGCATTCTCGGACGGCAAGCTGTCCCTGTCCTATCAGGTCGGCGGCGAGCTTCCCGACCTGATCGGCGAGGATTTCGCGCAGGAGCTTATTGACTACACCGATAAAATTTACCTCGAGTTTGGCGCCGACCCGAAGGTCGAGGGCATCTACGAGGGTCCCGACATCAAGGACATCCGCAAGCGCGCCATTCAGGCGGGTCTGCAGCTCGTTGACTGCCCCATCCGCCATCTGGGCACCGAGAAGGCCCAGCAACTCTACCTGAACATCCAGAACTATCTGGCCGACGCCGGTGTTGAGATGCTGTTCAGTACCGAGTGCGAGAACATCATCCTCGAGGATTCCGTCTGCAAGGGCGTCCGCCTGCGCGAGAAGGACGGCGTCCGCGACGTCTACGCCAAGCAGGTCGTTATTGCCACGGGCCGCCGCGGTGCGGACTGGCTGGAAAAGATCTGCGCCGAGCACAACATTGCCCACAAGCCCGGCACCGTTGACATCGGCGTCCGTGTTGAGTGCCGCAACGAGATCATGGAGAAGATCAACAAGGTCCTGTATGAGGGCAAGCTGATCGGCTACCCGGCCCCGTGGCGCAACAAGGTGCGCACCTTCTGCCAGAACCCCGGCGGCTTCGTTGCGCAGGAGAACTACGACAACGATCTGGCCGTCGTCAACGGCCACAGCTTCAAGGAGAAAAAGAGCAACAACACGAACCTGGCGATCCTCGTCAGCCACAACTTCACCGAGCCGTTCAACCAGCCCATCGCCTACGCGCAAAAGGTCGGTGAGTTGACGAACATGCTGGGCGCGGGCCACATTCTGGTGCAGCGCTACGGCGATATTCTGGACGGCAAGCGCACTTGGGCCAACGAGCTGGCCCGCACGAACGTCCGCCCGACGCTGAAGGACGCCGTGGCCGGTGACATCACCGCCGCCATGCCCTACCGCGCCATGGTCAACATCATCGAGTTCATCAAGATGATGGACGAGGTCGTGCCCGGCTTTGCCAGCCCCGAAACGCTGCTGTACAGCCCTGAGCTGAAGTTCTACTCCAACAAGGTCAAGATGGACACCGATCTGGAGACGAACATTGCGGGTCTGCACTGCCTGGGCGATTCCTCCGGCTGGACCCGTGGCCTGATGATGGCCTCCGTCATGGGCGTCCTGATGGGCCGCAAGCTGATGGAGAAGCACGAGTTCTGATTTTTCGGGGACGCGGGTGTTCTTTTCTTAGAAGAAAAGAACCAAAAGAATTTTAAACACAATCAAGGGGAGAGCGCCGGGTGTGGTGCTCTCCCCTGTTTTTATGGGCGGCGAATGGCGGCGGCATGAGGGCATGCCGCCCTACGCACTCACTTTATGTCATTCGTAGGGCGGGATGCCCCCATCCCGCCGCGGGCAGGCATCTACTTTACTGCCAGCCTGTAGGGGGCGGCGTCCCCGACGCCCCGCGCCCACTTCCCGCAAAAAAATTGCAAAAATCTCCAAAACACCCGCTCCGTGTGACAACTTTGCAACATCCGGGGTGTAGGATAGGGGCAAACCAGGCACAGAAAGACTAACTATTAAAAGTCAAGCCCCAAAACAAAATTTTCGAGAGAAATTT
>ERZ1026903.16-NODE-16-length-122966-cov-300.669753_pt1 | contig 122966 bp, 108 predicted proteins | sample MGYA00380180_ERZ1026903 | MGnify/ENA primary metagenome ERZ1026903 (study PRJEB33269, sample SAMEA4719816) | human gut metagenome | biome: human-associated habitat; feature: organic feature; material: feces | place: Cameroon | collected 2013-10 ... | reverse complement strand
GGAAGTAATCTATGAATTTAAAAGAATGAAATTAATTTAGTCGTGGATTTTGCACTGAAGGCTTAAAGTCTTTAGGACAGAACTATGTTGATATCATGGAAAAAGCAGTTCCTGTTGGAAAGTTAGGAACAGGTTTTGATATAGCTAATGCAGCTTTGTTCCTAGCTTTAAAAGAGTCTTGGTATGTAAATGGTCACAATATGATTATAGATGGCGGTCAGATCTTGCCAGAATCTGCTGGAGCTTTAGATGAAATGCGCAAACTCTATGAGGCTGATATAGCCAAGGCTTAATGAATTATTTCTCTTGTGTTTAAGCGTTATCTTTATGATAGCGCTTTTTTTAGTTCTCCTATCTCTAGCAATTTAGTCAAATATATTCTTAATTATTTAAGCTTTATCATTAGACTTTGAACAAAGCGAAGCTTATTCTGCCACAGACTTAACTATATTTACTTAAAATGACACTCTAACAAAATAAAAAAACAATCTAAAATCAGCTGATATTGTCTTGAAAATTATTTTATAAATCAAATAAATAATATAAAGTTGTAAAAATACTATTGTAAATAGTCAAAATACGACTATAATCAAAATCAGTTAAGAACTTATGTAAAAGGTGGTAAAATGATTACAACGAGACATTTTAAACAGAGAATGCATCAACGAAAAATATCTCCATTTATGGTAGATATGCTATTGAAGTTTGGTGAGTTTAATGAAAATTGTCAAAGATTAGTTATTAGTAACCAACAAAAAGAAGTACTAACTGAATTAAAGAATAAATTGAAAAAAGAATGTGAAAGAACTTCACACTACCTTAAGCAGTTGCTTGCACATGGTAAAAATTCGTCAGAAAATTTAGCAAACTCTAACTTAATCTTAGAAAGACGTGAACTAAAAAGAAATTTAAAAGAGATGCACAAAAATTTGAAAGACTTAGAAAGGTTTTCTCATAAAAAACATACTTTAGTCTTAGAACACGGTGCCCTCATAACAGTTTTTTATTAAGTGCTTTTGTAAAGGGAAGTATATGAAAGAAGTTAATCATTTGGATAATGTCTGTAAAACAAATGAAGCTCCAATCAAAGTGACGATCAATGTATCTGATAAACGATATCCAGCATTGAAAGCTTTGAATGTGGAGATCAACATAACGAATTTTGAGAGTTCAGATGATATCTCTAAAAGCAAGGAACAAGGTCCTAAATACAACTTGAAGATAAAAAAGAGAGATCTTGTTCTGATAGATGAAATTGCAAATTTGGAAGGTATAAGCAGGGCAGAGCTTATTAATAAACTGATTCATGATTATTTCTTGAAAGAATTGTCTTCAATTGAAGACAGTGAAGACGATAGGGCTAATAATCAATTAAGAATGTTGTTTGCATCTAGAGCTGATGCTATAGCACAGAAAATGGTACAGCCACATTCCCAAGACAAATTTGTAATAAATCCATTAGGATGGTCTGGCGAAATTGCAAATAACGAAGAAATACTCGCCCTGTTAAATTATTTTAATTATGGTGTATTCGATATAGATTATTTGTTCCCTGATTACGGAAGAATTGATGAAGAAGAATATATCGAGAATTCGAGATCACCTGCTTATAAAAAATTAAGAGAAAAATTACTGGAGAAATAGCATGAACGATAGTTCTTTAATAAACAAAGTAATAGACGACATCAAAGCTTCCAAAATGGAAGATGATAAAAGCGATGAGTTTGTAACCATCTCAATAAGACCAGGTCTTAAGATTGCATCAATGATTGAAGTTTTTCTAAAACTTTCTAACAAGAGGATATCTTCATTATTAACAAATAACATTTCAACTGAATTATATGAATATGTTATTAAAAATAAGAACTATGCAAAGGCTATACAAAACGCTTGTAAAAAGCTTGCAAGTGAAGATCCTTCTCGAGTTATTTACCTGAATTCTACAGATGACTGTTTATCTAGGTTAGCTAAAAATGGTTATATCTCTGTAGAACGTGTGGGCAACGGCTTGTTAGATGACTTGTTTAATAACGACAAGTTCGCTGAAAAATACCATAAAAATACAAAGTAATCTTCTCATATGAGAATTTAGTAGATTGATTTATCAGAGATTCTAAAATGCCTTTATCTTCATTACAACTTTTGGCTTTGCTTAATGTCCCTAGAATTGGAAAAAAAACGGCGTTAAAGCTAAGTTTAAATTTTGAAAAAGTACCTTCAGAGGAAGAATTCGTAGAAAAACTGTCAAATAAAGATAGTGGAGTAAAACCTCAGATCCTAAAAGAAACTTTATTGGCAAGTTTAACTCATGCAAAGACTGTGTTCGAAAAATCTGAATCTTTGGGAATTAAATCGATAAATATATTTGAAGACAATTATCCAACTTCATTAAGAAATGCTGTTTCAGAGAATGGAAAAAACAGCATTGCTCCGCTAATAATTTTTTATAAAGGCAATATAGAGTTACTTAATGGTAATTGTTTATTGATTATTGGTAGTCGAAACTGTAGCGAGAGTGCAAGAAAAGCTGCTGTGTATCTTTCTGATAAATTTGCTACCAGAGGTTTCTCAATTGTATCAGGGTTAGCTATAGGATGTGACGCTGCTGCTCATTCAGGAGCTATGAGACATGGTAAAACTATAGCTGTTGTTGGTAATGGATTAGATGTTGTTTATCCAAAAGAGCATAAGGAGTTAGCTTCTAATATATTGGATACAGGCGGACTAATTATTTCAGAGTATGAAATCGGAACTCCAGTAAGCAAATATACCTTGGTTGAAAGAGATTTGCTTCAAGCTGCAATTTCTAAAGCTGTAATTGTTGTCCAATCATCAGAAAATGGAGGTTCTATGCATGCAGCTATAACTGCATGTAATTCGGATAAAAAGTTATTTACGGTTAAGTTTTCAGACGAGTCTGTTAACAATGCAGAAGATTGTTCAGGAAATAAGTTATTGGTAAGTAAATACGGAGCATCTTATATAGAGCCTTCACCTAATCAGACATATATGAATTCATACTTAGACAACATTTCAAAACAAATTCAGGAATAAAAATGAACGATATTATTCAACACTGGGATACACAAAAGTTAGGCAAACCTTATTACTTTTTCTATGTCTATGTTCCAAAAAAGTTATCAGATAATGAAGCTTTTAGTCAGGAATCAATTGATATTCAACATGGTATTTGGCATTTTAAAGATGGTACTGATCAACAATATTTTACAAATATCTTCATCGAAAAGATAAAAAATTCATTTAGTAATGTCCAAAATTTAACTCTAGCTTGTATTCCAGCTTCATCTAAGGTTGCAAATACATGTAGATACAGGGCCTTTTCAGAAAAAGTTTGTAGCTTTTTGGAAATGAATAATGGCTTTGATCATGTAAGTATCGTCGATGAAAAGGATCCTAAACATTTATCAAATGTAGAATCCTATTGTGTTCTGAATTTTGATAAAGAGTTTTTTAAGGGAAAATCGGTAATACTTTTTGATGATGTTGTCACCAAAGGCAACTCAATGAAACACTTTATCTCTCAATTAGAGAGTTTAGGTGCAAATGTCATTGCATGCTTTTCTATAGGCAGGACTTATTATTCAAGAACAGACGGATTCAATCCCATCCATCCATGGTCGGAAACAAGCATTCGCTCTGGACTAAAAGCAGAGCCTGTATCTACAGATATTAGTATTAGATCTGAAGATATCATTAAACATGAACCCGAGAATGTTGATGCACCTCAGATGCAATATATAGTCGAATCTTCTATTAAGAATGAGAAGACAGCTTCTGATGTTGATGCTCCTGTTTGTCATCCCCAATATACATTTGGAGATATCATTAAATTTGGTTCTTACTATGGACATCCAATTGAATGGGAGGTCTTGGAGCAGAAAGGCAATAATGTACTTCTAATATCTAAGTTTGGCTTAACTTGCAGAGAATATCACAACAAATTAGAGAATACTTCTTGGGCAGAGTGCAGTTTACGTGAATGGTTAAATAATACTTTCTTTGAAAAATCTTTCTCTTCCTTAGAGAAAGACTCAATGATAAAACATAAAGTTAATGCAGAAGTTATATCAGGGCATGAACTTAATCCAGGCGAAAATACTACAGATTTTGTTCACATTTTAAGTGTTGATGATTATGAAAGATTTTACGATGGTCAAGTCCATCATTGGCACTGTTATTTAGCAAAGAACAAGAAAAAACAGATGCAATGTTGGTTAAGAAATTACGGATTAGACAGAACAAAGGCTGCTTTTGTCGGAAAAAGTGGACGCCTTCATTTAGGTGGAAGTGAAGTGGTTAAGCCAAGAAATACTGTGCGACCTGTAATTTTAATTAGAGTCTAATCGTATGAAATTAAATGAAATAGGTGAAAAAAAACTAGTTAAGGATTTAACTAGTTTGTATACACAAAGTCCATGCCTTGTTGGAGGCTTTGGACATGATAGTGCAATATTGGATATTGCACTATCTTCAGATGAATACCTTCTGATGAATACAGATAGAAGCGGAATGAATATAGCATATAAGTTAGGTTTGTCTGATGCCACCTGTGTCGGAGATTTTGCTGTATCTCATGCTGTAAGTGATATATATGCGTCAGGAGGCCGTCCTGTTGCAATATCAATTGCTTTATTACTTCCCCCAACTTTGTCTGAAGATACAGTTAAAGAAATAACCATTGGTGCTAATCTTGCAGCTAAAAAATATGGTGCTTTTATAGCTTCTGGAGATACAAAGCACAGCGACAAATTTGCAATGGTTGTTACAGTCTTGGGCAAAGCAAAGAGATGCAATATCCTCACAAGAAGTGGGGCAAAACCAGGTGACTACCTAGTATCAGTAGGTAACTTTGGAACAATGTTAAGCGGGTTAATAGCTATAAAGAAAAATCTTAAAATCTCTGAAAAAGACAAAAAAGAGTTTTCTAAAGCAATTGTCTATCAAAATCCTCCTTACAAATTTTCTGAACTTCTTTTTGAGTCTCATTTGGCAGATGCATGTATGGATAACAGTGATGGTCTTGCAGGAACGTTATACGCATTGTGCAACAAAAGTGGGGTCGGCGTAGTTTTAGATGAATCAAAGCTTCCTATATCTGATTCTGTAAAAAATGTAGCTAATGTATTGGGAGTAAATCCATTTCAGCTATGTTTAGGAAGTGGTGACTGGCAACATATCTATTCTGTACCGAAAGAAAATCTCGACAAGTTTGTATGCTTAGCAAAAAGCGTAAGTCAAACAGTTGCTGTTCTTGGTAACTTTGATGATACATAGCAAGTAAATATAAAAACTGATAATGGTGTATATGAACTTCTTTGTCTAGAAAACGATAGATTTGGTGTAGGGGGCACTGCATGGTTTGACTTACTATCAAGTGAAATTCGTTATTTAGGAACAAAACGATAATGGAAATTATTACGAAAAGTATCGGTGAATGTTGGCTTAAAAGTATAGATGCAGTCATGGAAAATGGTGCATTAGTTCTTGATGAGGATGTTAATTTAAAAGAAGTTCTATCTCTTACAGTAAAAATTGAAAATCCAGATATTTCTGATCAATTGGTATACAGATATGGAGATCCTAATATTATCAACCATACCTTAAAAAAGTTTGAAAAGGACGTTGTAATGGAGGATCGTCCTTTCACTTATGCCGAAAGAATCTATGATAAGCAAGGTATTGATCAGTACGAATGGTTATTGGATAGAGTAAGAAATAAAAAGGAAACTAAATCAGCAACAATCTGTTTGTTAAACGAAGGCGACAAAAGCCCTAATATCCCTTGTTTAACAACAATTGATGTAAAGATTAGAAATAATGCACTAAATCTGCAATTCTTTTATAGAAGTCAGAATATAATCGGCAGACAGTATGCAAATTATTTAGCGTTAGCAAAACTTCAGAAAGATCTTGCAAAAGACTTAAATACAAAAGTTGGATTTATGGCTGGATATATAGCTTCCGCTCATATTTATGAATACGATTTTGACTACGCAGAGTCACTGCGAAATGGTAATTATGTACAAATTAAGGATCTGTTTTACAAAAAAGGACCAAAATCTATCAGAACCATGTAATAACACGTTGAGTGCAAATGCACTATAGCCAATTGTTTAAATCTACACTTCAGCTCTTTTCTAAATTTAAAGCTACAGACTCTTTCAAAATGTACATCTGTAGCTTTATGCTGTACTTTATATTAGTTTTTACTATTTACCAATCTCTTTTAAAGACTTAGTAATTGCATCTATAAAGAAATCAGCATCTTTTCTATAGAAACGTAGTGGAGGACGGATCTTAAGAATGTTGCCATAAGGGCCTGCTGCACCAATAAGAACGTTGTTATAGCGCAATCTATTGATTAAGAGTGTTGCGCTTTCAGAATCAACCTCTTTAGTCTCAGGATCTTTTACAACTTCAAGTCCAGTAAATAAACCTGCTCCTCTTACATCTCCAATGCAAGGGTGAGCTTTTGCAAGCTCTTTTAAGCAAGATCTTAAATAATCACCTGCATCTTGAGCGTTGTTAATTAAATCATCTTCCTGTAGAACTTCTAATACCGCAGTACCAGCTGCAGCAGCGCCAGGTGTACCACCAAAGGTATTAAAGTAGCCAGTACCTTTTAAAGCATCAATGATTTCACTTCTTGTAACCATTGCTGCCATTGGGTAGCCATTACCCATAGGTTTACCCATGGTTACGATATCAGGTACTACGTCATGTCTCATGAAGCCCCACATCTTACCGGTTCTACCAAAGCCTGGCTGTACTTCATCGGCAATATAGACACCACCGTGCTTATGCACAACATCAATAGCCTTTTTGATAAAGCCTTTAGGATCTGCAAACACACCATCTGATGAAAAGATATCGTCAAACAGGATAGCTGCAAACTTTATTCCATGTGCTTCAAGATCTAAGATTGCTTTTTCTACATCATTTGCAAACTTATCAGCTAACACATCAGGTGCAATTCTGTAAGTATCAGGTGCTGGTACTGCTCTTACAAAGTCAGCTGTTACCTTACCATTGGTGCTTGAAGGGGAAACAAAGGTAGTTAAATAAGAGTTTCCGTGATAAGCACCGGAGGTGACGATAACACCTTTACCTCCAGTTAAGTAAAAAGCAGCTCGCAGAGCAAGATCGTTACTCTCTGAACCTGTACAGGTCATAGCAATTTTATCTAGTGGCTTTGGGAAGGTCTTTAGTAACTTCTCGGCATAATCATCAACTACTTTGTTTAAGTATCTAGTGTGAGTATTAACGATTGAGAGTTGCTTTCCTACGTATTCAGCTACACGAGGATGACCATGACCGATACAAGCTACGTTGTTATAGCAGTCTATGAATTTATTGCCTCTGTTATCAAACAGGTAACAGCCTTCACCTTTAACTACTTCAATTGGTTCTTGGAAGAACAACACTGATGCTGAACCAAATACATCTAAACGACGTTGAGTTTCACCTTTTATGTCTTCAGGGAGAGTGCCTACATTGCTCTGATCAAAGGCATTCATAGAAAGAATTGATTTAATTGCCATAAGAGCTCCTATTGTATTCAGAAAGCCAATTTGTTTTGTTATGTTTAAAGTAACACATAAATGTGGTAACTGCAACTATGTAACAACAAAAATGCATTATAAATGTTGTAATTGCAAACTAAAAGAACATAAATAATGTTGCAGTGCACTCTTATGCTCAAAAATAATACACAAAGATCAACATTGATTAATTGTGAAGCACTGTCGAAAGATTTTTCTAAAAGCCTTAGTGAATGCTATTTAGCTACTTGAGTTGTAAGTTTTATGCTCTCTTTCTTCTTGAAAAGAACATATGAGATAACTACGCCAATCTCATAGAGAATGATAATTGGTAAAGCTAACATTAGCTGTGAGGTAATATCTGGAGGTGTGAGTATAGCTGCAATTAAAAAGGCAATTACAATTAAGTAACGACGAAATTTTTTGAGTTTTGTTGGAGTTACAACATTAAGTGCACTTAATAAAATGACTGCAACTGGTACTTCAAAGGTGATTCCAAATGCTAAGAACATGTGCAGTACGAAACTTATATAAGAGTCGATGTCTGGCGCAAAAGAGATAGATTCAGGTGAAAATGAAGCTATAAACTTAAATAAAAAGCCAAAGACTATAAAGTAGCAATAGGCAATGCCTAAAACAAACATGAATACTGAAGAAATAATAAAAGGGATCACCACTTTCTTTTCATGTTTATATAAACCAAGGGAGAAAAACTCCCAAATCTGAAAAAGAGTAAAAGGAAAACTGATACAAAAAGCGCAGAACAGCAGTACTTTTAAAGGTCCCATTACAGGTGCAATTACACTTACAGAGAGTAACTGTGTGCCTTGAGGTAATGAGCTTAATAAAGGCTTTGATAAATAATCAAACAGTAATTGCATGAAAGGAGCTAGTGCTACAGTGCAGACTATAATGCCTATAACGATCAGCATGATCCTTTTTCTTAACTCCAAAAGGTGCGCTGTTACAGTCATACTTTGAAGTTTTTCTGTGGTAGCTTCTTTCATATTAGTCACCTTTATAAGGTTATCTGCAATATTGATAACTATGAGAGTTTAAATACCTTTCATGTACCAGTTACTTTGCAACTCTTTCTTTTAGCAGTGCAATTTCCTGTTCGAGCTTTTCAATTCTTAAGATTAAATTTGCATCAGTCTTATCTTGATGGAGAGCTGTTTTAGAAGCATCTTCATCATGAGTTGAAGATTTATCAGATGGTGCTTCTTTAAAGTCCTCAGCACTAACAGTCCACTGCCTTTTACCTTGAGTCTTACTTTTTGTAGGTATTGGAGAGATCCTGTTTACAACATCATGAAAGTCGTTTTCTTTTACGGAAGGAAAGTTGTGTCTTATTTCATCAAGCTGTAATTGTGTTTTGACGGAATTTAGATAGTTCTTTGCTTTAGCAAAGATCTGTCCTACGCTGAACATCAGTTTAAAGGTCTTAGCAGGACCTAAAACTAACAGCGCTACGACAACAATGATGATGAGTTCGTCAAAACTTATAAAGTCCATTTACTTTTTCTCAATTGAACTTTCTTTAGCTACAGGTTTGTCTTCAAATTCATCCTGAGCTTCTTTCATGCCTTCTTTAAAACCTTTGATGGCACCCCCAAGATCTTTACCCACATTTTTGAGTTTTGATGTACCAAACACTAAAGCTACAACTACTAAAAGAATAAGCCAGTGCCAAATTGATAATGCGCCCATAGTAAAGCTCCTTAAGATTAACTAAAGAATGTTTAGTTCAGTATCATTTTTTAGTGATGTACTTTCAACATAATTCAAAGCAAATGTTGCAAAAGGCAACACGATGGAGCAGTTTTAAACTCAAAGATTGATGTTGGTGCAAAGATGCACTAATCAGAGACTGTATGCTATGTGGTGATTAAAAGAAAACAGTTGCCGATTTAATTTACATGAATAGTTTTGATTGTATAAATTCAGAGGGACTGCAGAGAAGCAGTTTGACAGCAGAAATATAGTTAGTTCTGCTGTCAAAAGTAATAAGAGGTGAAGCTTTCGGTACTACTTTCTAGTACCAGTTAACAAAGCCCAACCATCGAGATCTTTAACCTTATTCATCACAAAGTCTTTTGAATAAGCATCAATCACAGATTGAGACTGCTCAGTTAAGATTCCTGATAGTGCTAAGAGACCACCGGATTCTGTAAGTGAAGCAATGATTGGCTCAAGTTCAGCTAAAGGACCTGCAAGAATGTTAGCAACAGTTACAGGTGATTTTGGCAGATTTAATTCTTTATCTGTACCCATTACAAGTTGTAACTTTTCATCAACGCCATTTCTTGTAGCATTCTCTTTAGATGCAATTAAAGCCTGCTCATCAATGTCAACTCCGATTGCGTTTTTAGCACCAAGCTTTAGTGCTGCAATTCCCAAAATACCTGAACCGCAACCATAATCTAAAACCTGTTTATCTTTTAAATCTAAAGAGTCCAGATAACCTAAACATAAAGCTGTAGTAGGGTGAGTTCCTGTACCAAAGGCAAGACCAGGATCTAACATGACCACTACGCTGTCTTTTTCATCAACGCTAAGCCATGAAGGGCAGATCCACAATCTTTTGCCAAACTTTAATGGTTTGAATTGATCCATCCAGGCTCTGATCCAGTTCTTATCCTCAAGATGAGTTGCAGCCATTGGGATATGATCACCTAAAAGAGCTCTTAACTTGTCTAAGATAGGTTTAGGATCGGTGCCCTGTGCTAAAAGACCTGTTACCTCGGTATTAGGCCAAAGTCTTCTTTCACCTGGTCTTGGCTCAAGAATAGGAGAATCCTCTGCATCGGTGTAGCTTACAGCAAGAGCTCCAAAGCTTTCTAATAGTTCAGCAATGGTATCTGCTGACTGATTGGTGGTACGAAGTTTAATTTGTATCCAGTCTGTATCACTCACTTTTTGTCTCCTTCTTGTGCTTTTATATAGCCTTCAAAATTAAATGGTTCAGATAATGACACTTCATTTTGGTTATAGTTAGCAGAATCTGACACGATGTTGTGTAAGCGTGTGTAGATTACATTTGTCATGCTTCCCAAATCAAGTTTTATATTATTGATAGAACGAATAAAGGTAACCTTTTTAGAACCTAACTTACCAAATTCTCTAGAGGTAATGAGCTTATAGTTAAAGACTTTGATGATAAGCTCATTACCTAATTTTGATACGGCTTCAATATTACTCTTGCCACCGATGTCCTTTAAAATGGCAATGAGTAATAACTCCGGATTATCTATTTCATCAATAGACAATCCTCCTGTAATTGAGCGCTTTTTGAACTTGTTTTTAAGATAGTTCACGGTTCCAATCTTGAACAATATCACCTGAATGATTGCAGGCACAATCACAGCTGTCAGCATCAGAGCATAATGACTTGTGGATAACTGGAAGAAGGCTAAATTCTTTAATACTAAATCAGGCTGATAGAGCATAAAGAAGTTTGTAAAAGTAGACAGATCTAAATACAAACTTAAAAAGAACAGCATGACTGAGGATATACACAGGACAATTAAGGTTCCAGGGTAGAAGAACATTAAAATTGAAAGCTCAACTGAGATACAAGATCCAATCTTTGAGGTTAAACAAGTAATCATGGCTAGAAAGACTAAAAACAGTCTGTTATAGGATTTAGCAAGATAGGCTCTTACCATGATTAGAGTTGGCAGTACAAAGAGGTTTGTCAGCAGAATACTGTTTAACATGGCATGAATAGTCTCGCTCTCTGTTTGCAGACTTACTAGAGAATTTAGTAAGGAGCTAAAACCTAGAGTTAACATGATTTCGTAGATAGGTACAAACAGGCATGACAAGAATGAATCTACGAAAACTGTAGTAAAGGTAATTAGAATTGAGTGCTCAATGTTTTTAATTATTACTACAAAACTTAGAAGTACTAAAGCCGGTACAAACAGCACTCCTAAAACTTTGATTAAAGTTGCACCAATACTTGCTCTTTCAGCTTCCTGATCAAGATCATTTGATGGCAGTAAGAACATGGTTGCAGCTAAAGATGCAATCACCCACGCAGTAGGTTGAGTAAACATGTGAGGGTAAAAGGTAATCGAGATGCCACACAACAGTGAGTAGTTAAGACCTACAGCAAAGAGCTGATAAAAACGGTTAAATGTAGGAATAAGGCAGGCTACAGTTACAGCAAATAAGCCAGGGATTAAGGTTCTGCAGATCTCTAGCAAAATGTTCTGAATGGTAAAGTCGATGCCAATAGGAATTCTTTTATCAAGAGCAAATGAAGCAATAGCGAGCAGTCCTAAAGGGAACAGAAGTAATAAGCTTCGCTGTTGATAATTTGCGTTATTCATAAATAAAGAAACCTAAGAGTAAATTCAGTCTCAACATTTTACCAAATTTTACGCAGCAGTCCTCAGTTTAGATTTCTTTCTTAAAGCTACAAGTCTAGTATTTAAAAGTTTAATAAAGTTTCATTGTGTGCTATAAAACTTCTGTATTTATCGTAAAACTTGAGTAGCTATGAAATACCAAATCTATATTGATCCTAATCCTGAAGAGAATTCTGACACTGCCTTTGAAAAGGTAAAAAAATACCACAAAGATGTATTTAAAAAGCTTGAGCATGTAGGTATTACCTTTTCCTATAAAAAGTACTTTTATATAAACTTTGATGAGGAAGTCTATAACTCAGTGGTATTAAGAGGAGCAGGACGCAAAAAACTTGAGGTTGTCTCTGAAGAAGGGCATCCTGTAAAGTGTGCTGAAGTTTTAATGATGCTAGAGACCATGTCCGATTATGAGATCATGGAAAAGCTCAAGATGAAGAAAGCTACCTATTACAGACATAAAAAAGCCATGCTCGAATCCGAGTGGTACAGGGAGCATGGTCGTAATCTTGAACTAAAAGATCCTAATATTACCGACTATATTATTAAGATTAGTCCAGTGTTTTAGTCATTGTTAATAACATTTACTCTCTTGCTGCTTTTAACAGGATCCAAAAGAAAGCAAGTAAGGATAATAATAAGATAATTAGGGCACAGACAGCAAAGAAGACTGTTTCTTGTTCATCATTATGATCTTTAATGTCCTGTTCACTGATGATAGTCTGGTGCTCAAAATCGATAGTGAATTTTAGATAAATATCAGCTCCGTTATCATTAGTGTCATCTCTTGCTGAGAAGTAGTAACCTAAAAAGTCTTTTAAATAGATATGATCCTTTAGGTATTTCTTTTGGCACTCTTGCTTATACCTGTTCACCATCATTCTGAAAGTTACAACTTCAGTTTCATCAATGCCTGAATTTTTAATTCTAAATCTGCAGTAAGCACTGTTGTCAAAAGATGACATCTTCTTTTCATCATCCTGTACCTTCTTTTGAGCTTCAGCATCTTTTCTTTCGCGTTCCTCTTTTTCATGATCACTTTTGGCCATCTGTCTCATTACTATATATGTGCCTATGAGACCTGCTGTAGTAGAGGATCCCATTTTATTAGAATCTGTCTTTATCATTTCTATTTGAGGCAAGGAGAAGTTTAAAAGATCAGCTTTAGCCTTATTTTTTGTGATTGCAATAGCAGCAGCGATGGCTAAAGCACCAAATATGTAATATTTAAGATTATCAATCATGATCTTCTATCCATATTAAATATTATTAAAACAACCTTATTTCAGATCATAATTAAAAAAGATACAAAATCAAGTAAAACGTAAAATAAAATTGAAAAATCTTAATTTGTGACGTTGTACGGAGATAAGAATCGTACAACGTCACATAAGCCGATAAATCTAATGAGATATTAATTTTGGTTATTAAGAATAAGATTAAAAAAAATCATATTTATCTAATTGATAAATATGAATAATTATTTATGGACCTATAAATTTTGTAGGAAGATCTTTATGGTACCACTGGAAAACTCTACAAAACGTACAGTTGTACATAAGACTGGATTTAACATAATTAGAGTCTTTTTAGGTATCTTGGACTAAAGCATAAATATAACAAAATTCGCCTGATGATAATTTTATATCATCCTCTATACGATATTCTTATCTTAAATGCCTGTTGTCACAAAAAGAATTTAATTACTCTTGCTCTATATAAATTTGTCTTCAATACAAATATAATTGAACCACATATCAACATCTATCGCTTGAAAAGATACTGAACCTTGGGGAACAATCGTGAAAATCGTGCGCCGTGACGTCATTGATGACAGTCATTTAGAACCTTTTATTCCGGATCCTGTCATCCGCCAGATCCTCGCAAGACGAGGCATTAAAACCGAACAGGACGTCGCTTGTAAGCTTTGTGATATCTTTCATTACAAAGATTTTCATGATATTGAAAAAGCCAGTTCCATTATCGCAGACACAATCATCAATCAAGAACCTATCTTAGTTGCTGGAGACTATGACGTAGACGGTATCACTGGTACGGCACTAGGCGTCAGAGGTCTTAAAGATTTAGGTGCGAAAGATGTAACTTACTATGTGCCATCACGTTATGAAGGTGGTTACGGTGTAAGTGAAGATGCTGTAGATAATGCTATAGCCCACGGTGTAAAACTCATCCTAACCGTTGATAATGGTGTCAGCTGTAAAGAATCTATAGACTATGCTAAATCCCGCGGTCTTAAAGTCGTGATTACAGATCACCATGAAACTCCAGAGGATCTGCCTTTAGCTGATGCGATAGTTGATCCTAAATTACCAATCGATAAGTTCCCATCTAAAAATCTCTGTGGTGCAGGTGTACTGTTCTATGTTTTAGTAGCTACCAGAGCCTGTTTAAGAGATAGAGGTTACTATGATGGTAGAGCTGTCCCAAAGATAGGTCGTTTTCTTGATTTAGTAGCTCTAGGCACTATTGGCGATGTAATGCAGCTAGATGCTAACAATCGCAAGTTAGTAAAGTACGGTTTTGAAAGAATTCGTCGTGGAGAGTGCGTTGTAGGTATTAGAGCACTTGCCTCCTCATGCAGAGTGGATTTACCTTCAATTAACTCAGTATCTATTGCTTATGACTTGTGTCCACGCCTGAATGCTCCTGGCAGAATCAAATTGGAAAACAACCCTGCTGTATCTTTAATGCTAACTGATGATGATACTGAGGCCTGTATCATTGCAAGAGATCTTGAAATGTGTAACAAGCGCCGTGGAGACTATGAGCGCGTGTTCTTAAAAGAAGCTTGTGAGGATGCTGAAAAACAGTCAGGTAACTCTGCAATCGTGCTGTACAGATCAAACTGGCTGGTAGGACTAGGAGGTCTTATTGCAAGCAGAATTAAAGAGAAGTTTTCTGTTCCTTGCTTTGTGTTCTCAGGAATAGGAGATGAGTTATCAGGATCCGCTCGTTCAGTCCCTGGCTTTAGCATTGTAAAAATTCTGCAAACTCTCTCTGAGAAAAGTCCTGATCTTTTAATTAGATATGGAGGTCATGCCATGGCAGCAGGAGCCTCTATTCATAAAGCAAATTTTGAGAAATTCAAAGAGCTTTTTAATGAGGTGGCTACAGAGAATTTAGGTCAACCAACAGAGGATGAGATTGTCTCAGATGGTAGTCTGCCACCAAACTATATTACCGTGGACTTTGCTAAAGATTTAGAAGCATACGGTCCATGGGGTAACGGTTTTGAAGAGCCTTGCTTTGATGGTGAGTTCACTGTCGAGGATGTATTTTTAGTTGCAAATCGACATCTGAAATTCAAACTTCGTAATGATGATGGTTCTAGCATGAATGCTATTAAGTTAAGAGCAACTCCAAATGAGCGTTCTATTACTAAGTTCATGCGTGTAAGAGCTGTATATACCGTGGGTATCAACCACTATATGGGCTCCCAAAGACTTGAAATTAAGATTAACGCAATTGAACCTGTTTAATCATTTTCTTTAAATCGTTTTGCTTATTGAGCCCTATAACAGTTCTTTGCCACAAAATATGCTCAAAAGCAAAACGACCTTACATTTATTGTCCTAAACACTCTTTAGGCTACTTTGAAATTGTAACTTTTTCATTGCCTTTTTTCTTTAAAAGCTCAATGCCATCGCCGTCAATATGACCAAGCTTAATTAAATCATCACTATAACGGATGCTCTTACAAAAGATAGCTACGTTCTGCCATGGCTCATAGATGGTAATGTCACCAGGAACTGGTGCAGTACCATTATTTGTCTTTTTAAGATTCAAAGCAGGCTTTGGATAAAAGATCTTCTCTGTAGTGTTATTAAAATCCTCAAGTGTGATTTCAAGTGGCAGACGGGATATAAGCATCACGAGATGCTGAGTTATCAATTAAGGTAGCAGTTACAGTTTTCCCATCAACAGTAAGGTTAATCTTTAAAGCTTCATTCTCTTTTGTACTCATATTATTCTCACTTAAAGATACTAAAGAGCTTTGATCTGCTGTCTGTATGTCTTTTGCAAAAACAGATGATGTAAGGCATAGAGCAGTAATCAGACTAAAAGTTACAGCTAATTTCTTCATAGGCACAAAGTTTTGTTTATGTTCATTCAACAGCATTGATTAGTTTTGTTTTACTCAAGCTTAAGTAGAAAAATCTACCTAAGCTAGATCTTTAGTATCGTTCAAATGAGCTTTTAAAGTGTGTCAGATTTTGGCAAACGAATGCCTGATTGTGTCAGAGACAAATAAAAGACAGATTTTTATAGAAAAGCAAATGGATAAAAGAGAAGAGTTAAAGGAGTGCTTATGAAAAGAACAAAAGCCTTGTTAAGTTGCCTTAACAAGGCAAGACTACTTAAAAACTAAATTCTGGTCTTAGCGTACATAGCAGCACCGATGATACCTGCTAGGTTTAAGGTCTTAGCAGGAACAACCTTAGTGCTTAGAGTTAACTTTGAAGCATATTTTTCAAATTTCTTAGAAACACCGCCACCTAAGACAATGAAGTCTGGCTGAGTTAGGAAAGCAATATACTCTAGGAACTTATTTAATCTTTCGCCCCACTCTTTAAACCCAAGATCTTCTTTTTCACGTACAGAGTCAGCGCAATAGTGCTCAGCAATATCGCCTTTGAATTTGATGTGGCCAAATTCTGTATTAGGGTACATCTGACCATTTATAAAGAGGGCTGAACCAATACCAGTACCGATAGTTAAGAAGAGAACTGGTCCTTTATAATCTTTTACCGCACCAAAGGTAAGTTCAGCTAAACCTGCTACATCAGCATCATTTGCTACATAAACCTGTTGGCCTACAACAGAGGTAAACAGTTCTTCAACTTTTACATTGATCCATGATTTATCAATATTCGCTGCTGTGAGAACTTCGCCATCAATAACACGAGCAGGGAAGCCACAACCGATTGGTCCTTTAAAGCCGATTTGGTCAACTAACTGCTTTAAAGTTTCTGCAACAGCTTTTGGGGTTGCTGGCTGTGGAGTTGGAATTCTGATTCTTTCAGTCTTAAGTTCACCAGTTAGAGTATCAACAACTGCTCCTTTAATACCACTACCGCCAATATCAACACCAAGGATGTCCATAGTAAACCACCTATTTTTAGTTTAATTTTTTATAAGTTTGATTGCTTATAAATGATTGTTTTGATTTTGTAAATTTTATGTTTTGAGTATAGGCAAAAGTTTTAAGTCTTATCTACCTAATTTTTGTTAAATTTTGAAAAATATAGGTTATGGCACAAAATAAGCGCTATTTTTTACTTTTTGTCCCTATTTTTATCAATGGTTAAATATACTATTAACAAGAATTAGAGATAGGTTATACAGTTGAAGAAATTTGTATAAAAGCGAAAATTATACTGATGAAGCTGATTGTTTTAAGTGAATAAAATATATTAAAAATCAATTTTAATGTATTTGAATATATAAAAATATATTTTTATATACAAAAAAATGAATTTATTTAGTAAATTAAAAGTCGTAATAAATTACAAGTTGTTGCCGGCTTTAAACTAAAAAAAACACCTAAAAACTCATCAATTAAGTCTAGTTTTCTGCAGAGATATGTCTTAGTGACTTATCCGACCTACCTCCAAAAAAGATATTTACACAATAAAAATACTAAAACACACAAGGTATACCTATGAATATCATTCCATTAAGTTCACCTGAAATTGATTATTGAGGAAGAATAGATGACAGAGAACCTCTACATCCACAATTTATCTTTCCAGCTACTTATCTAAAGTTCCGCTTTATTGGAAGTTTTGCCTCTTTAAAGATTAAAAATCAGCATCTAGACTGGAACAACTGGCATAACTTGTAGATGCCAGAGTTGATGGTGTACAAAAGTGTTATCAGTTAAATGATGATGAAAAGAGTACTGTCATTACCTTATTAGACAGTGAAGATACAGACAAAGAGCATGAGATTCTGTTCTTCAAGCGCATGGACTGTCATGAGATCACACTTGAAGAGTTAGTTCTCTCAGATAATGCCAAGCTCATTCCCTATGAGAAAAAGCCATGTCTTAAGATGTAAGTTTATGGTGACTCAGTATCAGCAGGTGAGGTCAGTGATGCTGATGCAATGAGTGATGAGTTAGCTTTCTTTATAAGTACTTTTCTTATTGATGTAACCAAAGAAGTTTAATCAAAGATAACATTCATACAGCGTTATCTTTAAACTCATCATAAAGAGCATCAAAATTGCCTTATTTGAGCTAAATTTTGATGATCTTTTATCTAACACCATTGTGAAAACTGTTTTTATATCAGCCTATTGTCTATAATTAACTCATCTATGGAGAGAATATTAAAAAGGAAAGAGCATGTCTGAAATTTACTGTATCAGTTATTCTGATTTTGGATATCTTCTTACAGAAAAAGACTGGTCAATTAAAATTCAAAAATTAAAAGACTATGACTTTGAAGTTTACGAGGATCTGTTAACTGCAGATGACATTACTCTCAAACGTCGCTTTTTAGGCAGTGTGCCTGACCTTTTTGAAAACAGTTCCGATTTTAAGTCTGAGCCTGAACTTCCATACGATGTTGAAAGATTTCTCATGACCTACCACGGGGTAGAGGTTATGGTTCTAGGTTCTTATGATATTGACAGATTGTTTAAAGATAAAGAAAAAGACAGTTTAGGCTTTGTTAAGGTAGACAAAGAGCTTGTTACCTGCAATCAATACTCATTAGAGGATCTAGCAGAGGATGTGGTTCTATTAGCCTCAAACGGTATGGATTTGAACAGTACAGAGCATCTTTCCAAATCTTAAAAGGTAGCTTAAAAGAGTACCCAAGAAGTAGAGAACAGAGTTTATAAGCAGTCTTAACTAGACTGACTTTAGAACAGAATAAAATAGCAGTGATGGAGTATATATGGATCAGCTCCCATTAGAAGTTTATAGCAGTGATGAGGTTAAATTCATCGAAGCAGAGCATGCTAAAGAGCATAACGGCCACTGTTTTGACTTGATGCAGCAGGCAGGTAAAGCTGTTTTTGACTTTATTGTCAGAGAATGTGCTCAAGCTAAAGATGTGTGGATCTTTTGCGGCAAGGGCAATAATGGTGGCGATGGCTATATTGTTGCAAACTTGCTCTTAGAAAACTCCATTAATCATAGAGTCTTTGCAACTGGTGTTCCTCATGAGGGCACTGAGGCTAGCATTGCTTATGAGTACTATGTAAGACAGGGCGGTATTGTTGAATATGAACTGCCAAATCATGGGCAACTTCCAGATGATGGTGTCATCGCTTACAGTGCACCTGATGTCATTGTTGATGCTCTATTAGGTACTGGTACAAACTCTTCACCTAAAGGCGACATGGCAAAATGGATTGCCTATATCAATCAGTTAAATACATACGTAGTAAGTATTGATATTCCATCAGGTGTAATTGCAGATACTGGTAGTGTCCCTGGCATGTGCGTAAGTGCAGATGCTACTGTTTGTATGCTGGCTCTAAAGCCTGGCTTATTAACATCTGATGCTGTCGACTTTGTAGGAAAACTTGAATTTGCTCCATTAGGTGTTCAATCTTACAGTTATTATGATGTTTTTGATTATTCAAAGACTACCTATCCTGTACCAATCATGAGAATGTCTTATAAAGACATTAAGCCTCAACTGCCAGTGCGTTTACCATCATTTAATAAAGGCGATAATGGAAAAGTTTTAATTATCGCAGGAGCCTCAGGTTTTGGAGGCGCTGCTATCTTGTGTGGTACTGGTGCCTTAAGATCAGGGGCAGGCTTAGTTAAAGTAGCACTTGAAAAGGATAACTATCAGGCTCTGTTAAGTGTAAGACCTGAACTGATGACTGTGGATTTAAATTCAGCTGAAGCTTTGCAAAAGGCAATCGATTGGGCTGATGTGATTGCAGTAGGTCCTGGTCTTGGAGTAAATGAGAGAACTCAAAGAATATTAGATACCCTAGATGATGTCATCGACAAATACGTAGTCTATGATGCTGATGCATTAAATGTCTTATCTAAATATGAGGATAAGTTCTATAACGAGAATCGTGTGATTACACCCCATCCTGGCGAGGCAGCTAGACTCTTAGGTTGCACAGTTGAAGCTATCAATGCCGATAGGTTAGGCAGTTGCTATAAACTCTGGCAAAAGTTCGGCGGTGTAGTGCTTTTAAAGGGGGCTGGTACTATTGTTTGTGATGGCAACAGACTGTCTATCATCAATGAAGGCTCACCAGCTCTTGCAACCGGAGGCTCTGGTGATCTTTTAACCGGCATCATAGCCTCTTTAATCGCTCAGGGCTTAGGTCTTGAGATGGGCGTGATAGTAGGCGCCTGTATCCATGCAAGAGCAGGTGCTATTTGCGGTCAAAAAGAAGGTGTAATTGGTACACTGCCACTTGATGTAAGCAAATATGTAAGAGAACTTGTAAACGGCAGAGACTAGATTTTTAAGTTTACAAACTCTAATCAAAAGTGCTAATCGGAAAAGCTAATAGAAAAGAATAAAAAATATGGCAGAAATTAAATTTAAGATAAATGGTGAACAGGAGACTGTAAAACTAGGTGCTCTGATGTCATCTGTTTGCATTCCTCTATGCAAAAAATTAAAAAAGAGTGTGCTTATAAATCTTGAAGGAGATTTAGGTGCAGGTAAAACCACTTTCTCACGTGGTTTTATTGAAGCTTGTGGTTATAAGGATATCGTCCGCTCTCCTACCTATACTCTAGTTGAGCCTTATGACTTTGATGACTTTAGTGTTTACCACTTTGATCTTTACAGACTTTTAGATCCTGAAGAACTTGAATATATGGGCATTCGTGACTATTTTGAGAAGACCTCAGTATGTCTTATTGAATGGCCTGATAAAGCACAGGGCGTTTTACCTGAAGCGGATATCACAATTGAGCTTAGTTATTCAGTTGATTCAAGGGATGTTGTGATAAAATCAGTTCTTATAGAACCAGAAGATCTTAATAAAATAAGCTCAAATTTCAGATAACGTGAAACACCTTTTGAATAACTTCTGTAAATTGATCCAGAGTAAATCAATTCAAAAAATCAGAACAATTTGCAGACAGTTCTTATTATTTTTTGCAGTAGCTCTAGTGGTATGTTGCACTTTTACCGAAGTGGCTTCGGCATCTGCTATTAAGTCCGTACGCTCATTTCATAATGCTCAGAAAACCAGAGTAGTACTTGATCTTGATTCAAAACCTAATTATGCAACTTCATTAAGTCAAAACAGAGCTGTATTCTCGATTAGAGTTCGCAATTTATCAAAAGCAGCTCTTTCTCCTTCAAATGTACCACTGTCCTCTCAGAGCTGTGTGAGGGGCGTTCAAAGACGCATTGAGAAAAATGATGTCAGATATCTGTTCTCTTTAAATAGATGTGCTGTACCTAAGATTTTTGTCTTAGCTCCAAAAGGTGGTAACAATGACTATAGACTGGTCATTGATTTTGAAAATAGCTCAGAAGCTACTTTCTCTGCAAATGCAACTGTAAAAAATACTGTAATCAAGACTGCTTCAAATGGCACTGTAATTAAAGATACAGTCGTCTCAACAAGTAAAACCGTAAATGGCAAATTAGATACTACTGTTCCTCTGTCTACTTATGAAAGAGATCTCTTTATTAAGTATACAACAGTCTCAAAAGACGGTTTTCGCTCAATGTCTACTGCTAATGCTGCTAAATATCAGCAGGAGCTTGCTAAGTTAAGAAGTGACTACAAGAAAACTCAAGCACAAAAGACATCTGAACAGGGGCGTGTAAAGACTACTATCACCAAAAATACCAAGACTAATACTAAAACCAAAATTCAATCTCATGATGTTGAGGAGTTAGTGTCTGACGCTTCAGCGCCTCCTGTACCAGTACAGGCAACACCAGTGTCCCGTCCATTCATTATCGCAATTGATGCAGGCCATGGCGGTAAAGATCCTGGTGCTATTGGAAAACGTGGTGTAAGAGAGAAGAATGTAACTTTAGCTATTTCAAAAGCACTTTATAGATACATCAACTCTAATAAACAATTTAGAGGAACTCTTACAAGATCACGTGATGTTTTTGTTGATCTGGATAGGCGTTCTGAAATTGCAAGATTAAGAAAAGCTGATCTTTTAATCTCAATTCATGCTGATTCTGTAGCCTCAGGCAGTTCAACAGCTCGTGGCGCAAGTGTGCTCGTGTTATCAGAGAACAGAGCAGTACGTGAAAACGGTAAAATTCTGCGTAACAACAAGCAAAAGAAACTCATAGGTGGCGCAGGTGAGGTGATGGATCAGAGTGTTGGTAATCCATATTTGGCAACTGCAATCCTTGATATGTCATCTACAAACTCCCGCTCAGAGGGTAACCTTTTAGCTCAGGAAATCTTACATCAGTTGTCAGCCTTTACCCATGTAAGAAAAAGTCAGCCTATTAAGGCTTCTTTAGCTGTATTAAAAGCACCTGATATCCCATCTCTCTTAATTGAGACTGGCTACCTTTCAAACCGTTATGAAGAAATTCAGTTAAATCAGCCTAATTACCAAAAGCAAATCGCTTACAGAATTTATTTAGGTATTAAGTCATATTACGAGAAGTATCCTGCTCAGAAAATAAGATCACGCCAGGAGTCTTATGCAAGAACTAAGAATATGACTAAAAACGGTGGTACTGCCAAAAGTGTTACTGTTAAAAAAGGCGAGTCTTTAGGTCTTATTGCTAAACGATATGGCACCACTATAGCTCAATTAAAGAAATTAAATTCCTTAAAGAGCGATACTGTTCATGTAGGTCAGGTTCTATATCTGCCATAGGAAATATATGTCTACAATTCGACGTCTGTCAAAGCAACTAGCAAGTCAAATTGCAGCAGGTGAGGTTGTAGAAAGACCTGCATCTGTGGTCAAAGAGCTTTTAGAAAACGCTGTTGATGCTCATGGAACTCATATCCTCTGTGAGATTAAAGAGGCTGGTAAGCTTTTAATCAGAGTAAGAGATAATGGTACTGGTATTGTAAAAGACGAATTGCCGTTAGCTCTAGCACCTCATGCTACTTCCAAAATCTATTCATCAGATGATTTAAATTCCATCACTACCTTAGGCTTTAGAGGAGAGGCTTTAGCATCTATTGCCTCTGTCTCAAAATTAACTTTAACCTCCAAAACTAAAGATGAGGATAATGCCTATTGTGTTAAAGTAGAAGGTCCTGAACAGGAACCTTTGATTGCGCCTGCAGCTCACCCAGATGGTACTACCGTTGATGTCTGTGAATTATTTTTTAATACTCCAGCACGTCGTCGCTTTTTAAAGTCAGATAGAACTGAATTTTTAAGAATTAAAGATACCTTTATAAGAATTGCACTTGCTCATCCTGATACTGGTTTTGAGTTAGTAAATGAAGGCAAGACTGTCTTTAAAGTTTCAAAGTCGTCCTTAAATGAAGGTATTGATTTAAAAAGAACAGCGATTCTTTTAGGCAGTGATTTCTCTCAAGAGGGAATTAAAGTCCTTTGTGAAGATCCAAATCTTAAGATGGAAGGAATGCTCTTACCACCACCTAGTGTAGAGCAGAGCGTTTCAGAGCAGGTATATCTGTTTTTAAACGGCAGGCCTATTGCTGATAAAGTTGTAACTCATGCGCTAAAAGAAGCTTTCTTTGAAGTATTAGGCAGAACCCTGCCCATAAGATGTGTACTTTATCTTGAGGTAAAGCCTGATGAGGTTGATGTTAATGTGCATCCTCGTAAAGATGAAGTGCGTTTCCATGAACCTTCTTTAATCCATGATTTAATTACAGATGCTTTAGTTTTAGCCTTGAGAAAAGCTAATATTGGTCCACACAGTGTCGGTCAGTCTGAGCTTGATTTTGCTACAGACAAAGCTCCAATCGTAGGTTATGTTAATGCAAACAAAACAGAGTCTCCTCATGCAGCCTCTTTTGATATTAACAATGAAGCTCTACCAGCATTCCCTACAGGTGTAAGCTCATTTTTCAATGGAGCATCTGTTAATACTCCTAAAGGCTCTGGCTCTATAAGTTCTTCATCAGGATCTTCAGGTGGATCTGTGTCTTCAAATCGAGTAAGCGCTGGTAATTACCATTCAACCTTTTCAAATCAGGATGCGCTACAGCGCAACATCAATGTTTATAAATCAGCAGTGAATGCTTCAAATGTTGGTGTCAATGCTAATGTAAATCTTAATGAGCCTGGAATTGAGCAAAGGGTGTATTCTAATCCTATAGGAAGTGCTGTAAGAGGAGTCGCACCTACAGCTTTTGTAAATGCTCCTAACTCTAATCTAGAAAATGGTTTTGTGCCAAATGGAAGCGAAAATACAGAAAACAATATTGCCTCAAATCTACTTCCTAATGGCATCCTGTTTTTAGATTTGACTGACAGAAATGTAGCTTTAATTAAACATTCAAAGAAGTACTACTTAATCTCTTTGAAAAAGTTAAAGTCTATAAAAGTAGCTTTAGAGTATCAAAATTCGGTTAAGAATGCCTCAGTCTTGAAACAAAGACTCTTAATGCCATTTTCTTTTACTGTCGATCCTTCTTTGGCAAAATCCTTAAAATACTGCACTATTGCTTTAGGCAGACTTGGTTTTGGTGTCAAAATCTTTAGAAACAGAATTGAATTAACGGAGATCCCCGCCTTATTAAAAGGCATTGATTTAGCAAGTGTAAGCAAAAAGATCTTTTTAATAGTCTGCGCTGAATTTAGAACCATTGAAGAAGGTAAATGTCCTCAAAAACTATCTTCAATTGTGGGATATGAAAGCCCTAAATCATCGGAGATTTTAGAGAATGAGGCTAAAGGATTACTTTCAATCTTAGATAAAGATAATCCTTTAAAAGATCTTGAAGGTTCTTATTTAGAATTGAATTTTAAGAAATTAAGTGAAAAGCTCGGAGCTGAACTTGAAGAATAAAGCAGTTGTAATATTAGGTCCTACCGCCTCTGGTAAGAGTGCTCTATCTTTAAAAATTGCTAAAAAGGTCAAAGTTGAGATCATAAGTTTAGACTCAGCTTTAATCTACAAAGATATGGATATTGGAACTGCTAAACCAACAAGAGAAGAGTTAGCATCAGTGCCTCATCATTTAATTGATATTTGTGATCCTAAAGACAGCTACAGTGCTGCTTCCTTTAGAGAAGACTGTATAAGACTTGTAGATGAAATTACAGCACGAGGTGCTATTCCAGTAATTTGCGGTGGCACCATGATGTACTACAAAGCTTTAGTCGATGGTTTGTCTCCTCTCCCTGTAACCGAGCCTGAGATAAGAGAAAAGATAGCACTTGAGGCTTCAGAGCGTGGCTGGCCTGCCATGCACGAGAAATTAAAGAATGTGGATCCTGTCTCTTATCAAAAATTAAATCCAAACGATAAGCAGCGAGTTTCAAGAGCCTTAGAAGTTTATTACATGACAGGGCGTGCTATGAGCTCATTTTTTGTTGAACATCAGGACAAGTGTCCATTTGACAGATTAGAGTACATCCTTTTGCCCGAAACTGATGACAGAACTGAGTTACGAAAACTTATCAGAGCGCGCTTTTTAAAGATGGTCGATGATGGTCTTATTGATGAGGTTGCCTGTTTAAAGGAAAGAGGTGATCTTAACTTAAACATGCCATCCATGCGATGTGTAGGTTACAGACAGGTTTGGGAATATATTGATAAGGTATACGACTTTGATACCATGATTGAGAAGTGTGTAATCGCTACAGCACAGCTTGCCAAACATCAGATGACCTGGCTTCGAGGCTCATTATCAAAAGATGACAGCGCTTTAGTAAAGGAAAGGCTGCTTATTGGCGATAAGAATAATGAGAACATTGTTTTAGACGGCATTAAGAAATATTTTGAGACAAAATAATGAAAAGGCTATTTCACACTCTGTTTATAACCTTACTTTTCACCTTTGCAGTAAATTGCTCATATGCTAATTCAGAACCTTTAGTGATCACTGATATAGGTGCTATTGAAGGTGTCAGTGAACATGGAGTAGAGCACTTTTATGGTATTCCTTATGCTAAAGCTCCAGTGCATGACCTGCGTTTTGCGCCAACAGTTGCAGCTGATCCTTTTGCTGATACTTTCAAGGCTGATTCATTCTGCCCTGTAGTGCCTCAGTCTAGCTTTATTGTTAAACGTAAAGGCTTTAGAACAGGTGATAACTCTTTATGTCTTAATATTTATCGCCCTAAAAATGCTAAAAAAGGCGATAAGTTACCGGTATTTGTGTGGATACACGGTGGCGCTTATATGATGGGGGCTTCAAATAATCCCTATTATGATGGTACTGCCTTTGCTAAGGATGGTGTGATCTTAGTAAGCATTAATTACAGATTACATGCTTTAGGCTTTTATTCTTCAAAATACACCTACAAAAAGTACGGTACCACAGGTAACTGGGGACACCTTGATATGATTGAAGCTTTAAAGTGGGTAAGAAATTATATTGAGTCTTTTGGAGGTGATCCTGACAAAGTCACTATAGGTGGTGAGTCAGCTGGCAGCATGGCAGTGTCATCTTTAGTTTTAAGTCCTTTAGCAAAAGGTCTGTTTAAAAGAGCTGTCTTAGAGAGTGGCACTATCTTAAGTTATCCCTTTGTAAGTTTATATAAAAGCGAGAACAGTAAGTCTGCTTTTACTAATAGTGCTGCTATTGCTACTTTATTCGGGGCAGATGATTCTGAGTCCGGTCTTGAGGCACTAAGAACTATTGATCCTCTGCTCTTATCCTATAACTGCGGTTATGACTTTGATATGGTCAAAAACACCTTCTCTTTCTTTAAGCCTTACTTTGATGGCGTAGTTCTGCCACAAGATCCTTATAAAGAACTGCAACAGAAAAAGAAGGTAGAGGTGTCTAATCCTAAAGATAACATAGAAATTTTAATTGGCTACAATACCGATGAAGGCTCACTTTTTACAGATAACCTAAATGTCTTAGAGTTAAAAGCTGCCATAAAAAACACCTTTGGTGAGAGTAAAGTCCAGAGTATAGCTGCTTTATATCTAAAGGATAAAGAGCCTACAGATTCTGCTTTTAAAGAAGCAAGTAGCTATAACGCTGACATCATGTTCAATCTTGGTATGAAGATTTTTGCTGATGCTATGAGCAAAAATCATAAGGTTTATATGTATCACTTTGACTATGCTCCTTTTGAATATAAGAAGTCTCATAAAGGAGTTAGCCATTCAAGTGAGATTGCTTATGTCTTTTCAACCTTGCCAGAAGGTGCGCAAAAAGATATGAAAAAAGTAAGCGACAACATGCACCAAAGATTTGTTAACTTTATTAAGACAGGCGATCCTAATTTTAATGGTAAGTCCATGACTCCAATCAGATGGCCTTTATATAATGAAAGATCACCTAAGGTTTATAAGATAGATAAATTGCCTTATGTAGAGAACTTTAAGTTAAAGGACAGATTAGATAAGTTAGAAGAGCTTTTATATTCAGACTATGATAATGAATAGGGGATGATTTAGCTTTTAAGGCTCTTGTCTTCAATTAAACTTTTCTTAACTGCCAGCAAGATTTTCCTTACTGGCAGTAAACTTTTACAAAGCTGTATTACTTCAAGAGTTTTCTTACACCACCCTGACCATTTACAGCGTTCATCAGGTTTACCTTTTCACCCTGCTCACAACCGTCATTATAAGCATCAGCATGAATGCGACGAGTTCTAGTCATATGAATTTTAAGATCCTGATGATTTCCTAACTTGAATTTCTCAATAGCTTCTTTGGTTTCATCGTCTTGAACAAATTCAGCTACTTTTCCATAAATGGCTTTGAAATAGCCAAACATGAAACTCTCAGGCAGTTCTCGTTTTAGTTTATTAAAAACGTAATTAAATTGAGGATCTAAAATACAGAGCGAATCAACAATTGCTTTAAAACCTTTAAATCCATAGGGATCGTTAAAACAAAAATCCTTACTCTTTTCAAAGTGATCAAAACTTTCTTTTGTTCGTTTGTTTTGACACAATCCTTCTCTAAGATTAGGAGATCCCAAGATATAGTCTACAATATGACAATAGATCTTCTCGCTATAGAGTTTTTTAGCTGCTATCAATGAGCGCGTTAGGATCACAAAAATATATTCACAAGACTCTAGTCTGTCTTTAGGTCCAATCATATTAACTTTATTTACGGTACCGTACAGATTGGTATGGTAGATAAATTCAACACCTAAGACTTTTGTTAAAATATGGCCTATTTGTGAAATATGTTTGATGTTTTTCATGCCCCTTACAGTTTCAATCACACGTTCTGAAATAACTGAATCCTCAAGTTCACTCATTTCAATGTGGTACTGTTGCATGAGCTTTTGAGCTCTGGACAGGGCAATGGCAGCTTCATTAGGATTAGAACTATCTGATAGAGCTAAGAGTTTTTTAATCCTGGTAATTAGTTCTCCTTTTGTCATATTCTTATTTTTATCTTTTTTTTACTTAATCTTTTTACAAGATATAAAACAGTTTTTACCAGAAAAAGCTATGCCCACGGCATTAACAGAAGTTATGTTCTCATCTTCAAAAATAGCATCTGCATAGTGCTTTTCAAGAATTTGTTCTATAGCTTCATTAGCTTTTTTAGCTCTGCTTTCTTTTTCTTTGCATACTTTAATTTCTATTACACAAGCTTTGGTGCCATCTAAATTATTAAAGGTAATATCGACATAGCCATCACCTGACTCATAATTAGAGTGGTATTTCTCTAGATTATCTTTACAGTTAGTAAAGATACCGTTTAAGAAACCATGGTAGTAGTTCTCATGTGGAGCTTTGGTAACTGTATCTCTTACAGATACAAATGAACGTAATAGTGATCCTAACTTGTTCTGTACAAAATCAACATTACCTTCTAATAAAACATTAGCTATGTTTAAAGCAAGGTTATCTCTCTTTACAACGTTTCCAAACCTTTCTTTAATATTGCTTTCAAAACACTCAAGTATCTCAAGATTAGGAATTCTTGCAAAGACCTCTTTATTGGTTTTACCGTCTTTAGATAACTCAGCCTCATCTGTCTTTTCCCAATCTAGTGTCAGATATCCTGTATGCAGGAGTAGTGACCAGAAATCATCAGAGTTATGTTCAGACAGTGTGTCATAGTTCATGGATTCGTTTAACTTAAAGCTAATTGACTTACCATCAATTAAGTCCTGCATCTTTTGGTTGTCAGTATCAGTCAGATAGCCTAAGTAATCATATAGAGATTTATCTGAGGTAGTTCCAACCCAATAGTTTTCAGCTTTAATTTGAGTTAACTTACCTTGTTGCTTTAACTCAAAGTTCTTTTTGATAAAGTTAACTACATCCCATGGACAGAACATCTCTTTGTCAAAGAACTTATAACCGTCATAATGCTCTTTTACTTTTTGAGCATAGCCTTCTAGTTCATAGTCTTTTAAAAACTTATAGGTTTCGTCTTTAGTAAAACCAATGATACCTGTGTATTTCTGTTCTCTATCTACTACAGAACAGACATTAAAGTTATTTACGCCAGTAAATAAGCTGTTCTTAGCTTCCTTTAAACATCCTGTAATCACTGCTTTACTAATAGCACTTTCATCACCAGGAGTTGTTTTTAATAAATCAAAAAAGCCTTTCATTAAGGCAACCATCTTTTCATGGCAGTCTGCCACAAAGTCAGGTCTGTTCTTATATAGAACTTTGTTTACTCTATCTCGGTATGAAGCTGCGGCTAGTGGTACATCGTACTCATCTATTAAAAGAATGGCACGTCTTCCATATTCTTTATATAAGAGTCTTGATAAGGTCCTTAAAGCATCTTTTACAGTTTGCTGATTTTCGATTTTAAGTAAGTAACTTTTGGTGGTTAAGTGTTCTAACTCTTCTTTATCGGATTTATCTAATTTATTACTATTCTTTAGATAGCTGTATCTTAAAGCAACATCATATACAGCTGAGGCAAAACTCTCATAAAACTCTTTAAAATTAGTACCGTCTACTTTTTTTAAAGTAATGGTAATAACAGGACACTGTCCCATGAACTTATCACAGAACTCTTTGTCTTCTAAGATTTTGGTACCTTTAAAGAGCTCTAATTGTTTTGAGTTATCAAAAGGCTTTTCAGGATTGATTTTCAAAAATGAGTCAAACATGCTTATGAGCAGAGTCTTACCAAAACGTCGTGGACGGGTAAACAACAATACATCTGAAGCATCAATACCAAATACTTGCTTTAGATAAGGAGTTTTATCTACAAAATAGCAATTCTGTTCTCTTAATTTTGTAAAATCATCTTTTCCGTAAGGTAATTCTAAGAATTGTTTGTCGCTCATTTATGAATGTATCCAGAATTGTTATTTACTTTTGATTATACCTTATTTAGATAAGGTAAATTCTTAATAAAGACACTTAAATGAGTAAAGAAATGCTAGATTTTAAACAAGGATTGAGTGTTTTCAAAATTGACTCTTTTATCCTAGGTTTGATAATTAAGAGTAACTCTATTTGTTACAAATTCATCTTTCAAAATAAAAAAAGCAGGATCTTAAGATCCTGCTAAATTTACAGAGATAACAACTTACTCTTTATGTCTATAAGCTTAAATCTATTATTTTGAAGATAGAGCCTTAGCAATTTCCTCTAAGCTTCTGCCTTTAGTTTCAGGCATCATGCCTAAGCACCAGATTAACTGTAGGATCATCATGAAGCAGAAGAATCCGAACATGTAACCTGCATCAAAGTGTGCAATAGCAATTGGGAAAACTAAGGTTAAGCCTGCAGCAAAGATCCAGTGAGTAAAGCTACCTAAAGACTGACCTTTAGCACGCTGATCGTTAGGGAAGATTTCTGAGATGAATACCCAGATGATAGTGCCTGAACCAATAGCATGAGCTGCGATGAATACAACCATACAGATTAGAACGGTCATACTTACATTACCTAATGATCCTGAAGCTTCATGCTTTAGACCTAAAGCAATATCACGAACCTGTTGTACGCTCTCACCATCGAATACTACGTTAGTTCCAGAGTACTTTGAAGGTGCTGTAGCTTCTGTTAAAGCTTGTTTTGCTGCATCATAGGCTGCAACAGCTTTTACATGATCTTCGGTTGTGAAGTATACTTCACCATTATCCATTCTGATTAACTGTTCAGCACTTGATGCAGTATCAACAGCTGATGAAACAACCTTTAACTCATCGTAGTGGAAGAAAGCATAGGTACATACTGAAAGACTTACGATATAGCCCACACAACCGATGATAAGTAAGGTCTTTCTACCTAAGATATCGATAAGTCTGATACCGATAAAGGTTGCAATTAAGTTTGTAAAGCCTAAAGCAATAGATGCAGCTACTGGATCTTCCATACCAGCTAGACCTAACAGTCTTGGAGCAAAGTACAGAATGATGTTAATACCTGATAACTGGTTAAATGCTGCAATTAAGAAAGCAAATAAGATTGGATAGCGAAGACGCTTGGTAAAGAACTTAGTGGTGCTCTTCTTTGACTTATCCTCTGACGCTGCACTCTCTTTTACAGACTGAACAAGATCATCTAACTGAGCATCTGACATCTTTGGATTGATTAAAGAGAATACATGTCTGCCTTCATCGTCATCCTTGGCATTAACAATTAACCAGCGTGGTGACTCAGGCAGTGAGAAACACATTAAGGTGTAGATTAAAGCTGGTAATAACTGAATACCCAACATCCATCTCCATGCAGTCTCTTCTGGAGCTAAGTGCACAATGATGTAGTTAGAGAAGAACGCCATTAAAATACCGAAAACGATATTGAACTGGAATAAACCGGTTAACTTACCTCTGTCGCCAGCAGGTGAGATCTCGGAGATAAATAGAGGAGCTGCAATAGTAGAAATACCAATGCCGATACCTCCAATAAATCTGAAAATAAAGAAGGAAGATACGTCCCAGGCAATAGCAGAACCTATAGCACCTACAACGAATAGCAGTCCGTTTGCAACTAAGGTTTTCTTTCTGCCGTATTTAGCAGCAGGGATACTACCGATTAGAGAACCTAATACAGTACCCCAAAGAGCAGCTGAGATTGCAAGACCATGCATTGAGCCACTTAATGACCACAATTGCTGAATTTTGCTTTCAGCACCTGAAATAACTACGGTATCAAAACCGAAGAGAAATCCTGCTAGAGCTGAGGTGATAGCCCAGAGTAATAATTTCTTATTCATAACAATAATCCCTTAATACATTGTTCGATTTTCAGAAGATCTGAATTTATATATAGAAAAACTTCGATAAGTAAATTCAGATAATCTGATTTTTGTCTGGCGCAAATAATGTCACAACGGCCCAAAATATAAAATGCAAGGATTTCACAAAATCTTATGCAAATTTTTGCATAAACTTAAACAAAGGCCATTTTTATGCTTTTTGTATAAAATCAGAATGAAAATTATGCAAATTTTTGTAAATTTTGAATAGCAATTTGTTATGAATAATAGCTTATAAATCAAATAAATATTATGAAAATATCCATATATTTCAAATAAAAACTCTAAATTTGAAAATTGAAAATTTCATAGTTTTTATTTAGAGTAATGCAAAATTTTGCATTAAAAAATTTGAAAACAACCAAAAAGCAAAAAATTTAATTCCACAACAAATTTTTTCATTTGTATAATTCGCCAAAGTTAAGTTCGTGAAAAATTCAAAAGAAGTACTTGTAAAGAAATTTGAGTGAAAGTTTTTAAAGAGTAATTGTGAATTTTGTTATTACTATTTTTGAATGTGATGTGTATTTATTGTTATGGCTAATATTACTGATATTGCAAAAGAGCTTGGTATTGCTCCATCAACTGTATCTCGAGCTTTAAAGAAACCTGATTTAGTTTCATTAGATACTCGACATAAAGTTTTGCAAATGGCAGAAAAACTAGGCTATTTACAAAAATTAAGAGACGATGCAACAGCGGCTACTGCAACCAATCTTATTGGTGTTATCGTAGCTGATCTTACAAATTCGTTTTCAAATCAGATTGTAAAAGCAGTTCATGACTCATTAGAGAACAGTGGCTACTCAGCAATTGTCGGCTGTAATTATGAGCAGAGCAGTATTGAGAACCGCCTTTTAAAGCAGTGGGCATCTTTGAATTTAAAAGGTCTCATTATCATGCCAACAGCTAAGTTCTCAAAAACGATTAACTCTGTTGATGCTAACTACCCTATTGTCTTAGTAGACAGAAACAGTGAAGATCTTTCATTTGACAGTGTCATTGAAGATAACCGCTATGGCGCAAGTCAGGCTATTGAGCATTTATGTGAATTAGGTCATGAAAGAATTGTCTTTATCACTGGTGCAAGACGTGTTTATACCTTTAATGAGCGTTGTTTAGGAGTTGAGAGTACCAACTCAAAAATCACAGCCAATGTGCAAATTGAAGAAGTCGATGCCGAGTCTTATGACGAGTTGTTTATAGGTGCCTTTGAAAAGACAAACATCCTTATGATGAAGAATAAAGCCTTAAGTCCTACAGCGATTGTAGGCGCTAACAACGCTATCACTGCAGGTATCTTGTATGCCTTAAATTTGAAGGATTTTAAGATACCTAATGATGTGTCTGTAGTGTCTTATGGAGACAGTGACTGGTGTAGATTCTATCCAACACCAATTACATCAATGTGTCAGCCTGTAGATGAGATGGGGCGAGAGGCAGCTTCCATCTTGCTAGAAAGAATTAAAGGTAAAAAAGGAGATCCTGAAAAGATCTGCCTTAAATCTATGTTGTTAAGAAGAGCATCTAGCTCAGAACTTCAGATGTAAACATTCAGTCAATTCAAACTTTGTGAGAGTTATCATGTTAGATTTTTCAAAATACCAGGGAAAGAGAATTAAGTGCGCCGGTTTAGGCGAGGTTTTATTTGATGTCTTACCTACAGGCGCAAAAATTGGTGGTGCTCCTGCTAACTTTGCATTCCACTGTAAACAGCAAGGCCTAGAAGCTATGGCTATCAGTTCTGTAGGCAAAGATGCTTTAGGTTTTAAGGCTCGCGATTTGTTAGCTTGCAAATTCTTACCTGCATTGCTTTTAGAAAATGATAAGCAAACAGGTGCTGTAAATGTTGATTTAAGTGCTGACGGTGTTCCTACCTATACTTTCTTAGAAGATACAGCCTATGACAACATTCCTTTAACTCCAATGCTTTTAGAAACTGCAAAAAGTTTAGATATGGTGTGCTTTGGTTCATTAGCTCAGAGAAATAGGTCTTCTCATGGTACTATCATGGCATTTTTAGATGTGATGAAAGAAGATGCCTTAAAGGTATTTGACGTAAATTTACGTCGTGAGTACTACTCTAAAGAAGTAATTGAAGATTCTTTAAAGCGTTCTGATGTCTTTAAATGCAATGAAGATGAGTTACCAATTTTAAGCGAGATTGCTGGCTTAAAAGATAGCAATGCAGACCGATTCTTTGAGTACTTGCAAAACAGAGGTATTGACTGCTTTATCTTTACTGAAGGCGCTAAAGAAAGCACAGTTTATCTAAATGATGAAAAGTCATTGTTGCCTACTCCAAAAGTTGAGAATGTAGTAGATACAGTAGGTGCAGGAGACTCTTTTACAGCTACTATCATCAGCTCTCTGATGAAAGGAGATCCTCTTGTTAAGGCTCATGAAAAGGCAGTAAATATTGCAGCTTATGTGTGTACACAAAAAGGAGCGATGCCAGAGATCCCTTATAACTTTATACAGTAAGTTATAAGTTCATTACTTTGTAATCTTAAATTTACTTTACAAACTAATCTAACAACAAACATTTCCTCATTTTCTTAGTGTTTCCATCTTTTGCTTCAGTCAAAGGTGGATTTTTTTTGATCTCTTGGGCATTTTTATCACTTTCATTATAAATCCTGCAAATTTATCGTAAAATCAAAGATAAATATGGGATTGAGTGGTTATAACAGCCATTAATAAATAATTACAAAAATAATAAGAAGACGAAAAAAACAGCTCTTCCTAATAAAACGGAGTTCAAAATGTCGCTTAAGACAAGACTTGCAGTTGTGTTTACTGTGATGTGCTGTTCTGTAAACTCTGCTAATGCTCTAGAGCTTACAGTATGGGAAGACTACACTAAAGGCGTAGGTTTAGCTCAGGCTATTAGTGCCTTTACTAATGAGACCGGTGTCGATGTAAAAGTTGAAGAAAATAATTACATTTATGCTCTGCAAAAGATGAGGTTAGATGGACCAGTAGGAAGAGGGCCAGATTTAATCTTGTTGCCAAACGATCAATTAGGCATGGCAGCAAAAGAAGGCATGATCGATCCTGTGTATCTTTCAGATGAGGAAAAGTCAAAGTATCCTGATAACGTTATTAACGCGGTATCTATCGATCAGAGCCAATATGCAATACCAAAGAGTATTGAAACCCTTGCTATTTTTTATAACAAAAAATACCTTTCAAAACCATTTGACTCTATTGATTCTTACATAAAATTCTCTAAATTAGAAAAAGAAAACGGCAGAAACGGCTTTGTAGCAAAGTTTGACGACTTATTTTATTTAATGCCAATATTATCATCCTATGGTACTTATGTCTTTGGTAGGAATAAAGTAGGTGCTGTAAACGTCAATGATGTAGGCCTTGATGGAGCAGAAGCAGTCAAAGCGATTACCAAAATAAAGGAATACTATGACGCAAAACTGGTACCCCCTGTTATCGACGGTTTGAATGGTGGTACTAATCTTGTTGAAATGTTCTGTCAGGGTAGAGCTGCAGCTACTATCCTAGGGTCATGGGATGTAGGTACTGCTAAAAAGTGCAGTATCGATTTTGCTACAGCTCCACTTCCTGTAAACAGTGAAGGTAAACAGATGGCAGGCTTTTTAGGTGTAAGAGGCTTTGCAATTTCTCACTGGGCAAAAGACTACGATGCAGCTGTAAAGTTAGCTAATTTTTTAACTCAAGATAAATACTCAAAATCAAGGTTTAAGCTAACAGGTGAAATTCCTGCTTCATTAAAACTCTTAGACGATCCAGATATTTTTAATGATGAATATGCCAATGCATTTATTCAACAGGCTAAGTTAGCAGAGGCAATGCCTTCTGTTAGTGAAATGCATGAATTCTGGTTACCTTTTTCAAATCAGTTACTGCGTATCTTTAAAGGCAAGATCCCTGTAGCAGAAGGTTTGCAAGAGGTCGTTTATGATGTTAAGAGTAGTTATCAAAAATAAGCTAAACACTCTCATTTTGAGATCAAACGCTCTTTTTTGATGCTTGAATGAAAAAAATAGATTTTTTTCATTCATTTATGGTAAAAATGACAGTGAAAGTTTTCCTTTTACTGTTAAACTACCAATGTTCCAGTTTTATGGAAACATATTTTTTAAGATCGATTTTTTTTAAGCTATGACGATAGCAAAACAAACAGCTAAGAGAGCTCGTTAGAAGTATCAGCTGTTGTAGTTAGCTTCCCGTTCAGAATAACGATAATTAAGGGACATAATAATATGGCTAAAGTACAGTCACTTCAGGATCCATTCTTAAATGCATTACGTAAGGATCGCATCGCTGTTTCAATTTATCTTGTAAATGGCATCAAATTACAGGGACAGGTTGAGTCTTTCGATCAGTTCGTTATACTGTTAAAGAATCAAGTAAGCCAGATGGTATACAAGCATGCAATTTCTACAATTGTTCCTGCTCGTGCAGTAACCATCAGCCCAGCTGAAGACAAGGAAGAAGAAGCTCCTGTAGCTGAAGAATAATTTAGAGTTTGAGATAATATTCTAATGCCTCAATCAGAGTTTGAGTCTTTAGGCTCAACACTACTTGTGCATGTCGAGTTACCTCAGGCCCAATCACAAGAAGATTTAAAAGAACTACAACTCCTAGCTGAGTCTGGCGGAGGAGATGTAGTTTTTTGCGTTTCTTGTAAGCGCGAAGCGCCTGATCCAAGTACTTTTATCGGTTCAGGTAAAGTGGTCGAAGTATCCGATGCAGTCAAAGCTTATGAAGTTCAGACTGTAATCTTTAATAACAAACTTACTCCTGCCCAAGAAAGAAATTTAGAGAAAGCTTTTGGTGTAAGAGTTATGGATAGAGTTGCTCTCATCCTGACTATCTTTGCGCAAAGAGCTAGAACCTATGAAGGTAAATTGCAAGTTGAGTTAGCTCAGTTGCAGTATGAACAGGCCAGACTTGTAAGAGGCTGGACTCACCTTGAAAGACAGAAAGGTGGTTTCGGTTTAAGAGGCGGTCCTGGTGAAACTCAGATCGAGTTAGACAGACGTGCATTAAGAGAAAGAATTGCTGCCATTAAAAAAGATCTTGATGTGGTAGCTTTAAGACGTGAACAGAACAGAAGTCTTAGAAAAAAGAATGCAGTTCCTGTAGTGTCTTTTGTAGGTTATACCAATGCAGGCAAATCAACACTGTTTAATAGACTTACAAATTCAGATGTCTATGCTGCTAATCAGTTGTTTGCAACATTAGATCCTACATTGAGAACTGTAGAATTACCTGTAATTGGTAAAGCTGTATTTGCTGATACTGTAGGTTTTATTCGTCATTTACCTCATGATTTAGTTGCAGCTTTTAGAGGTACTCTAGAAGAGACTGCTCAGGCTGATTTACTGTTACATGTTGTGGATGCCTCAGATGAGCACAAAGAATCTAATATCGAAGCTGTAAATGCTGTTTTAAAACAAGTAGGAGCAGAGGATATTAAAACTTTGGTTGTCTACAATAAGGCCGATCTTATTGAAGACAGTGCCGATGAGATTATCCGAGATGATAATGGCGCTCCTCACCGTGTATATGTGAGTGCTCTTACAGGTTTTGGTATTGATAAATTATTATCAGCCGTAAGTGAGCTTTTATCTGATAATTTGTGCGAATTTACTGTTAAGATAGACGGGCGTCACGGCAAATTAAGAAGCTTACTGTATGCATCAAATGCTGTTGATTCAGAACAATATGATGAAAATGGTAACTGTCTTTTGGATGTAAAAATTACAGCAGTAGATGCTGCAATTATCGACAGTAAAACCAATGGTGCCTTATCTGATACCTGTATGCAAGAGAAAAAGCCTTGGGTACAGAGCAATGAATTTGATTTTGACTCAGTGAACTAGAAATATGGAAAATAATAAAGATCTTATGGGCTGGAATGCTCCTGGCTCAAATAATTCTTCAGATGAAGAAAAGAAGAGAGAACAATCTTCTCAAGATCCTTGGGGTCGTGAGAGAAGAAGTTCCTCTACAGACGATTTACTGTCAGGTCTTTTAAAAGCATTAAAAGATCTTTTAGGTTTAAATGGAAAACGTTCTTCTACAAAAAGTGGTAAAGCTCCAGCTTCTGGATTGAACGTCTTTACGCTAGTTGCTGTAATTGCGCTAGGCTTCTATATCTTTACAGGGTTTTATACTGTAAGGGAAGCTGAAAAGGGCGTAGTTTTAAGATTCGGTAAAATCTACGATGTTGTAGATTCAGGTCTGCGCTGGAAATTCTCAGGCATTGATACTGTAAATGTAGTAGATATTGAGCAGGTTCGCTCAATTCAGTCATCTGGTACCATGCTTACAGAAGATGAAAACGTAGTTATCGTAGAGATGGATGTTCAGTACAGAATTTCTGATCCTGTTAAATATCTATACTCTGTAGTAAATCCTGATAATACCTTATTAGAAGCAACAGACAGCGCCTTGCGTTATGTGGTAGGTCATACCTTAATGGATGATATTCTAACCTCAGGTCGTGAGATGGTGCGTCAGAACACTAGAGAACTTCTAACCTCTATTATTCAACCTTATAACACAGGTCTTACCATTGTTGATGTTAACTTCTTACCAGCAAGAGCTCCAGATCAGGTAAAAGAAGCTTTCGATGATGCTATTGCAGCTCAGGAAGATGAGCAGCGTTACAAGAGAGAAGCTGAAGCTTATGCTAATGAGGTCTTACCAAAAGCTGAAGGTCAGGTTCAGAGAATTAAACAAGAATCTGAAGCTTACCGCTCACAGGTAGTGCTAAAGGCAGAAGGTGAGGTTGCTCGCTTTGAAAAGGTATTACCTGAGTACAATGCAGCTCCTGATATTACCAAGACTAGAATTTATCTTGAGACCATGCAGGAAGTTCTAGGCAAGAGCCAAAAGATCTTCTTAGATGTACCTAAAGGTTCATCTCCTGTTTTATATCTGCCAATGCCTCAGTCAAATACAAACACTGAGAGAGAAAAGACTGAGAACAACCAGAGCTCAAGCTCTACACCTGCTACAACTTCACCAAGTTCAACCACACAGCAGGTACCACTAAGAACAGAGGAGCAGTATCCACCTCTGTCAGAGAGCACTCAAAATAGCTACGGTACTTCAAGCAGGAGGGGAAGATAATGAATAAGGGATTGCTTAATCTGCTGCTGATTGTAGTAGTGGTTTTAGGTTTTATTGGCTTTAACAGTCTTTATGTAGTAAACGAAGGCTCAAAGGGCATCGTTACAAGATTCGGTAAAGTTCTAAGAAATTCAGATGGTAAGCTTAATATTGTCGATCCTGGTCTGCATATCAAAGCTCCATTTATTGATCATGTAAAAGATCTTGATGTACGTATTCAGACTATCAGCTCATCAGCTGACAGATTCGTAACTTCAGAGAAAAAAGATGTGATCATCGACTCTTATGTTAAGTGGCAGATTTTAGATGCTGCAACTTATTATTTAACCACCGCAGGTGGCAATAAGTTACAGGCAGAAGAGTTATTACGCAGACGTATTAACAACTCTTTAAGAAGTCAGATCGGTCGTTTGACTATTCATGAGATCGTGTCAGGTCAGAACAATGGGCAGGATGCAGCTCTAGAAGAGAGTGATTTTGATACAGTTGTTGATAATGCTCAAAATGAGACTACAACCGACAACACTACAGATACTGCTGCTAATAGTCAGGAGACAACTCCTGAGGCTACAGTAAGTCAGTCAAAGCGTGATGAAGTGATGCAGAATGCTCTAAAAGACATTGGAACCTCTGCTAAAGCTTTAGGTATCAAGATTGTTGATGTGCGTATCAAACAGATTAACTTACCTCCAGAGGTTTCAAATTCTATTTATCAGCGTATGAGAGCTGAGCGTGATGCTGTAGCTAAATTGCACAGATCACAGGGTCGCAAAGAAGCTGAGGCAATTAAGGCTCATGCTGATAGAGAAGTTGTAGTGAAGATTGCAGAAGCTGAAAGACAGGCTCGAGCACTACGCGGTGAAGGTGATGCTGAAGCTACCAGAATTTATGCTGAAGCATACAAACAGAATCCAAAACTCTTTGAGTTCTTACGTTCTATGGACGCTTATAAGAATTCAATGAAGGGTAAAGATACACTTGTATTACAGCCAGATAGTGAATTTTTCAAATTCTTTAATGATGCAAATGGTACAAGTAAACCATAATTATGTATAATCTTAAGTTCGGTGAATTTTTTTTACAACTAGGGTTCTTCAACGAGGAATAAATAATGCCTAACAATGTGATTGTGCTTGGTACACAATGGGGCGACGAAGGTAAAGGTAAAGTCGCTGATTTATTAACTTCAAAGGCTAACATAGTAGTTCGCAGCCAGGGTGGCAACAATGCAGGTCACACCTTAGTTGTAGGCAATAAGAAGGTAGTGGTTCGTTTAGTTCCATCAGGAATTTTACACAAATCATGCTTATGCCTTATCGGTTCTGGTGTCGTAGTGAACCCAGGTGCTCTTTTCGAGGAAATCGAGGAGTTAAATAAGGCTGGTGTTGAAGATGTAGAAAAGAGAATTAAGGTATCAGGCGCTAGTGCTTTATTGTTACCAATTCATCCTGCTATCGATAAAGGTGCTGAGAAACTACGTGGTAAGAATGCTATCGGTACTACAGGTCGTGGTATCGGTCCATGTTATGAGGATAAGGTTGCTCGTAGAGGCGTTCGTGTAGGTGATCTTTATGATATGGAGAACTTTAAGTCTCGTCTAAAGAGCTTATTAGATTACAGAAACTTCATGCTAAAGAATTACTACAATGAGCCTGAAGTTTCATATGAGTCTGTTTTAGCTTATGTAGAAGGTATCCGTGATCGTTTATTAGCGATGGTAGCTGATGTTTCAGAGATCTTAGCTGAAGGTCGTAAGGCAAATAAGAAGATCTTATTTGAGGGCGCTCAGGGTACATTCTTAGATATTGATTATGGTACCTACCCATTTGTTACCTCATCAAATACTGTAGCAGGTGGCTGTGTAACAGGTTCTGGTGCAGGTCCTTTAGATATTGATTATGTTTTAGGTATCGCTAAAGTTTACACCACTCGTGTAGGTGGCGGTCCATACCCTACAGAGTTAAATGATGAAGTAGGTGAAGGTATCCGTAAGCGCGGTGCTGAGTTCGGTGCTGTAACTGGTCGTCCTCGTCGTACTGGCTGGTATGATGCTGTTGCAATGCGTCGTGCTGTAACCATCAATTCATTAACAGGTTTAGCTTTAATGAAGATGGACGTATTAGACGGTATGGATGAAGTTAAGATCTGTACTGCTTACAAGATGAAGGATGGTTCAATTCGTCAGTTACCTCCTTTATCAGCTCATGAGTATGAAGGTATAACTCCTGTATATGAGTCAATGCCTGGTTGGAAGGAGTCAACCTTTGGTGTAACCAAGTGGGAAGACTTACCTGTAAATGCTCAGAAGTACATCAAACGTCTAGAAGAGTTATCAGGTGCTAAGGTTGCAATTTTATCAACCGGACCTGAAAGAGATCAGACCATTTACTTAGATGATCCATTTGCTGATTAATCTTTAGTAAACAACTTAAAACTAAAAGGCCTTCTCAGTGATGACTAGGCCTTTTTTGCAAGTAAAAAACTAAAACCGTAAAGAATTTAAAGCGCAAAACATGATTAGAGATATTGTCAAAGACGAAGAGTTCTTAAAGATCCCAAGTGTTAACGCTACCATTAAAGACAAACAGGTAGCTGTAGATTTATTAGATACTCTAGAGCATAACAGTGAAAACTGTGTAGGACTTGCTGCTAACATGATTGGTCATTCACTCAATATCATTGCAGTTAACATTCATCAGACTTTGGTGATTATGTACAATCCTGTGATTGTAGAAAAACATGATCCTTATGAAACTGAAGAAGGTTGTTTATCTTTAGAAGGGGTAAGAAAGACTACTCGTTACAAGAGCATCGTAGTTGAGTATGAAGATCATAAGTTCAAAAAGAAGTCTAAGAAGTTATCAGGCTTTTCTGCACAAATCGTACAGCACGAAGTTGACCATCTGCAAGGCATTATTATTTAGTTCTAAGGTGTAGGTTAGAATTCGCTGAGTTAATACCAGATAAGAAAATAAAAAACACAGCGGTGGCTTTAAAAGAATAACTAGAGCACAGCCTCTAGTTATTTTGATCTGTTAGCCGCTTTTTTAGCAAGTTCAACTAACATCTCTTTATAAGGTGAATCCTCTAAAACCTCTAAAGCTTTTTTAGCTTTTTCGACAGCTCCAAAAGCAAAATCACGACATTTAGATAATGAGTCAGACTCTTTGATAAAGGTTAATACCTTTTCTAAATCACAATCTTTAATGGCTTTTTCAAGAGCCCTTTTATCAGAGGTGTTCTTTAAAGCTAAAATTAAAGGTAAGGTAATTCTGCCATCTTCAAGATCTTCACCTATAGACTTGCCTAAAGTTTGAGTACTAGAAGAATAATCTAGCATGTCATCTGCTACCTGAAAAGCAATACCCAACTGCTTGCCATACTCTTTTAAAGCATTAACAATGTTCTCAGGAGCTTTTTCTAAAACTGCAATACCTGAGGTGGTAAGTTCAAAGAGAGCACCTGTTTTGCAATAGATAGTCTGTTCATAATCTTGAATTGAGATATTTAAATCTCCTTGATTATGAAGCTGATTGATTTCACCCATTACTAAGGCAGCTAGAGTCTCATTAACAAGAGAGAAGAGCTTTGGCTCTTGAACATCATGCAAGCAGAAGAAACAACGGGTAAATAAGTAGTCACCTGCTAATACAGCAGCATGATTGCCCTCTGTATCATTTAAAGTGCTTACACCACGTCTTATAGTTGCTTTATCGATGACATCATCATGAACTAGCGTTGCTGTATGAAGAAGCTCGGTTGCAGAGGCAAACTTAAGCATTCTTTCATAGTTTTGAGAATTATTCTGTGAGTTTAAGGCATGCCAGGATAAGATTGATAATCTAGGTCTGATTCTTTTGCCTCCAGCTTTTACTACATGCTGGCACATTGCATTTACATTTGCTTCATAGGCAGAACCTGACAGGAGTGTAGATAGGTTTTCTTCGACTTTATCTAAGTCGTTTTTTATTTCATTATCAACTGTATACATGCTATAACTCTCATAAGATAGTGTAATTGTAACATCGAATAATGAGTGATTAGTGCATGAATTAATAAAAATCTTGAAATTGCACTGAATAAGCTATAAAATTCATACCGCTTTTTGTAGGTCGATTAATGCATTAAACTACATGTATTAATGAAAAAGCGTAATCCAGAGATAATTAATAAGTGCAAGTCTTGTCAGAAGACTTGCAATTTACTTATTTTGTCTGTAAAATAATGACCCATTATCGCCCCAAGTGGGCACAGTTTTAATTGATTGCGGGAGCAGAACTCCTGCATTTACCCGGAGTTTGAGCATGTACGCAGTTATTTTTTGCGGCGGCAAGCAGCACAAGGTTTCCGAGGGCGACGTGCTAAGCGTTGAGCTACTCGATGCCCAGGCTGGCAGCGATATCGAACTAGATAAAGTTCTATTAGTATCAGATGGCACCAATATCAAAGTTGGCGCTCCATACTTAGATGGTGCAAAGGTTACCGCTAAGGTTTTAGGCGCACACGGTGGCGAGAAAGTTAAGATTGTTAAGTTCCGTCGTCGTAAGCACCACCAGAAGGTTACTGGCCATCGTCAGTGGTTTACCGATTTACAGATTACTGGTATTCAGCAGTAATTTAGTTAGGAGAAAGGAATAAATGGCACACAAGAAAGCTGGTGGTTCCGTTCGTAACGGCCGCGATTCCAATGCTCAGCGTTTAGGCGTTAAAGCTTACGCTGGTGAGACTGTATCAGCTGGTAGCATCATCGTTCGTCAGCGCGGTACACACTTCCACGCAGGTGCAAACGTTGGTTTAGCAAAGGATGATTCATTATTTGCTAAGGCAAACGGTAAAGTTACCTTCGTAACTCGTGGCGCTAAGGGCCGCAAGTTCGTTGAGATCGTTGAGACTCAGCAGTAATACCGAATTTGGTTTACAATAAAAGGGCTCGCAGATGCGGGCCTTTTTAGTCTGTATTGATTTTTTATCAGTATCAAATAAGTAAAGTGGCGCATACCTGCTGCCATCTTGTAATCTGGAGGATCATAAGGTGAAATTCGTTGATGAAGCCATAATCCGCGTAGAAGCTGGTGATGGTGGTAACGGTATTGTTAGCTTTAGACGTGAAAAGTACGTGCCTCGTGGTGGCCCTAATGGCGGTGACGGTGGTGACGGTGGCGACGTTTACATGAAAGCTGACGTAAATCTCAATACTTTAGTTGATTATAGATTTACTAAATTTTATCAGGCAGGTCGTGGTGAAAACGGCGGTACTGCTGATTGTACTGGTGCTCGCGGTGAGGACAAGATCCTTTTAGTTCCTGTAGGAACTCGTGTAACCGACGTTTCAACCGGTGAGGTTATTGGTGATCTTAGAAAAGAAGGCGATGTATTATGCGTAGCTCGTGGCGGTCGTCATGGTTTTGGTAATACTCACTTCAAGTCAGCTACTAATCAGGCTCCAAGACAGAAGACTAACGGTACTCCTGGTGAGCGTCGTCAGTTAAAGCTTGAGATGCTGTTAGTATCAGACGTAGGTTTAGTAGGTCTGCCTAATGCCGGTAAATCTACCTTTGTAAGAGCTGTATCTGCAGCAAAACCAAAGGTTGCTGATTATCCATTTACTACCTTAGTCCCATCTTTAGGTGTAGTTAAAACTTCACAGGGACGTTCTTTTGTAATTGAGGATATTCCTGGCCTAATTGAAGGCGCATCAGAAGGCGCAGGCCTTGGTCACCGCTTCTTAAAGCACCTGGAGCGTTGCCGTGTTTTAGTTCACTTAGTTGATATTCATCCTATTGATGGTTCTGATCCTGTAGAAAATGCTAATATCATCGAAAATGAGATTAAGCAGTACGCTCATGAGCTTTACAACAAGCCTCGCTGGTTAGTTGCCAATAAGGTTGATTTAGGTACTGAAGAAGAAGCACAGGAAATTTTAGAGAAGATCGCATCATCTGTTGAAGTAAAGCCTGAGAGAACCTTTATCATTTCAGGCCTAGCTAAGACCGGTGTAAATGATCTTATCTATGCACTACAAGATCTTGTGGATGAGGTTAAGCAAAAAGAGCTTGAAGAGCCTGAGAAGCCAAAAGCTGAAGAATTCATCTGGACTGAGCCTGAAGTTCGTGAAAATAATCGCGATGATGACGATTTTGACGATGATGAAGGTCCAGAGTTTATCTATAGGAACTAATCATGGCCGATATTCAAATTATTGTAGCGATTGCAAAGAACTTTGTTATTGGCAATGAAGGTCAGATCCCTTGGCATTTGTCCGAAGATCTTAAGCACTTTAAAGAAATAACTACAGGGCACCCTGTAGTTATGGGCAGAAGAACCTTTGAGTCTATTGGTCGTGTTCTTCCAAACAGAATGAACATCATGGTAAGTTCAACCTTCACAAAAGAGGTTGAAGGTCTTACTGTAGTAAAGTCACTAGCAGAGGCAATAGATCTTGTAGGAGATAAGACTCTGATGGTAATAGGTGGTGCTCGTATGTATGCTGAGGCTTTACCATTAGCATCAACTCTGCATCTGACTACTATCGACAAGGAATTTGCAGGCGACACTAAATTCCCTGATTTTACTAAATATCCATTTAAACTACATGATGATGTAGCTTTCCATTCAGACAAGTGTGGATTTGACTACCACTTCCAAACTTGGATTAAATAAAAAAAATAGGGAGCATTGAAGCTCCCTAAAAACTGCCTTACTTATAATCTTTTATTCTTTTTCTACCTGTTCTACTTTTAGATCTTGAGCATCATGAGGCTTTGCATTGTGGATCTGACTGTTACCAATACTCTGTGAATATGAAACAGGTTCTGGCATCTGATCTGGTGGATTGCCCTTCATAGGATCCCATCCTAAAACTAGAAGGTAAACACCAAAGCCTACCATGAAGGCAAATGGTATATGCCAGCCATAACGTAACCAGTTAACGAAGCTGCGAGCTTTGTGGAACATATCGCAGACTGCAACACCTGCTGATGAGCCAAACCAAATCATAGAGCCACCAAAGCCTACAGCATAGGAAATAAGTGCCCAGTCATAACCACCCTTGATTAGGCACAGCTGCGTTAATGGGATGTTGTTAAATACAGCTGAAACATAACCTATAGCCATGGTAGATAGAATAGAAGCATCAGGAACTGATTCAATAGGCACTAATTCTGCACAGAATACTAAAGCAACCAGGAAGACAGTACTCTCGTAGGATGACTTTACAACTCTAAGATCAACTCTTGTAATGATCTCTCCTAAGATAATTGCAATCCAGATACCTAAAGCCGGGAACTCAAAGAAATAATTAAAGCTGATAGCACCAATTAAGATTAAGCCTACAACCGAGAGTTTCTTTTTATCGACAGTGATGTTGCTCTCTATTTCTGTAGTAATAGGATGGTATTTTTCCTGCTGTTTTGAAGCAAAGTAAGCTACTACTAGTATAGCTACAGTTGCAGGTAAGAAAGCATGTGCTAAAACCAAAGGATCTTTACCAAAGATCCAGATTAAAGTAGTTGTGGTATCTCCTACGACGGAGCCTGCACCACCTGCGTTTGAGGCTGCACAAATTGCAGCGACAAAGCCAATATGTACCTTACCTTTAAAGACGATCATGGCAATTGAACCACCAATCATGGCTGCTGCAATATTATCTAAAAAGGTACTTAGTACAAATATACACAGTAAGAGTGCAAAGCCACCCCAGTGACCTTTAGGCAGAAAACGGGGAATTATTGAAGGTAACTTTGAGTCTTCGAATACTTTTGCTAATACAGAGAATCCAGGCAGCATTAAAGCTAGGTTTAGATAAGTATTCCAAGAGCCACTTACAAATTGACCATCAGTATTTACATAGCCAATTAGTTTTTTTATTACAGAAAAGCCGTCAGTAAATTCGTATTTATAAAAGCACAATGAGAGTAGCCCAATGATAGCTACCTTCATGGTCTTGGTGTAAAAGACTGCAACGCCTACTAACATTAGCGCAAAGATAATCATCTCATAGCGAATGCCATAGAAAGTGTATCTTGTAAATAAAGGTTCGTCTGCAAGGGCATAAGGCGATGCTAGTAACAGTACAGATAGCATCAGGAGTTTATAAACGTTTTTCATTTGTTATCCTTTAGTTATTCTGAGATTTGTCTGTCACATTAGACTCTGTTTGGGCTATCTTATCTGAAGGATTACAAGAAGAAACCTTTACCTTTTCATTACTGTCTAGAGAAGTGTCTTTATTGTCTTTTGCTGTAGCATCCTGACTCTTATTGCCATCTTGTATGTGAGCTTTGTCAGTTGAAGTATCTTTATTAGTAATATCAGCCGTTGTTTTCCCATTAGCTGATGCATCTTCTTGCAGATGAGCTAAAAGAGCAGTAGGTGCATCTTCAAAAGCTTCATGAACACCTAAACGTTGTATCCATAACCAAAATGAGATCACGATAAAGTGCGCAAAGAGAATTCTTAGAGTAAGAACACCAATTAGATTTGAAAAGATAGAGATAGCAAGTACTGCAATGATAGGTCCTAGTGCCCAACCAGAAAGGTAAAAGACTTTAGAATTGCTTTGTTTACTCTGATTAAACTTTGAGTGATTGAGCTCTTTTACGAAGTTTAACTGTCTTGTAAAGTTCTCATAGAAGAACACTGCTAAAGCACCAGAGCAGATTATGATACCTACAAAGAGCATGGCTATGTTAATTGCAAGTGCAATAAAGAGCATACCAATCATGGCAACTAAGATATCCTGTTCATAAACAGTCTTAGCACCAATCTTTGGTACCAGATAACGGATTAGCACAATACCAGCAATTGCAGAGAGTATGAAAGTTAGAACCACTGCAAGTGAAAACACAGTTTCATCGTTTTCTAAAAATTGAGACCAGAGGTTAATACCTGCAAAAAGTGAAACTGCAATTCCAGCACAGAGATATCCTACAGACGAGAATATAGCTGTGCGGATGATTTTTTCTGTCTTTTCCATAATGAACACCATAGTTGTTTACGTATATCTGTACACCTAAAGAGCACTTCCTCAAGCTTGTACGATTGTTATGTTTTAACTAACTTATATGTTTGAATGTATGCATGTTTAAATTTATGTAAAAGGTGAATTATTTACAAGAATGATCCTTGCTTGTTATAGTAAAACTAAAATGTTAGATTATTATTAAAACAAATTTATAAAAATTCAAATTTGTGTAAAAAATTAAAATTATGCACAAAAATGATCAATAAAATGATAAGTCTTTAGAAGAAATAAAAATGATAATGAAATAAAATTTCAATAATTAAATTTAATTTATTGAAAATGAATAAAAAAAGCAGTATTTAAACTAAATGCTGCTTTTAAATTTGAAATGTTAACTAAGTAAAATGTTAGTGAAGAAATCTAACTATTTAGATTCTCTTTTCTTTTGCAGTGATAAAACTGAAATTTTTTCTTGTTTCTCGAGGGCATAGCAAGTAAGTCTGTCACCCCAAACACATCCAGTATCTAAAGCTATAACATGTTCTCTGTCACATTGAGCATTTAAAGCTGCCCAGTGACCAAAGAACAGCGTAAAGTTCTCCCTTTTGTATTCAAAAGGGGACCCAAAGTTAAACCAAGGATAGATATTGTCCTTTTGAGCATCAATTACAGTGCAGTCTGAATGACCGTAATCGAGTACAAGTTCTTTTGAGCATAATCTCATTCTTGTAAAGGCGCTTACGATAAATCTCCAGTAGTTAAGATCTGATGACAGCATTTGCTCTTCAAAATGATCAGGATGATCTGCATACATATTTGCTAATAAGACTTTTGTATGCAGAGGATCTTTTAATACTTTTGAAATGACAATGGAGTGTTTTTGAGCTTCATCAATTGACCATTTAGGATAGATACCAGCGTGAACTACAGCTATTTTTTTCTCAGGATCAACATATAAAAGAGGGGTGCTTTTAAAAAACTCAATATAGTCATTAAGCTTTGGAGCGTTTAGGAGCACATCTAAATTATCTTTAGCTTTGGCTTTGTGATAGCCATACAAAACAGCTAAAAAGTTTAAGTCATGATTGCCTAAAACAGAGTGAATTCGTCCTGGGTGTTTTGCCTTTAACGCAGTGATTAAATTTAAAGTATCAACAGGCTTTGGACCTCTTCCAATTAAATCACCAGTAAAGATTAGTTCATCTTCGTTTTCGTTGTAGTTGATATTTTTCAAAAGAGCTGTAAATTCATCATAACAGCCGTGAAGATCACCAAAGATGTATGTAGACATTTGTTTTCCGTAAAAGTGCAATTATCGTAGCTTTAAAACAGCTTAAATTTGGGAAATATTAAAAAAAGTTCTTAAAATTCGTATTTTTTGACACTATTCTACCATTTTTGTATTAATTGTCGGTTATATTAGTCGCTATCAAGACAGCCTGAATGTTCATATAATACACAGTAATCGTTAACTTTATGTTAAGTAAAATGCTGTTAAAAATCAGAGATGTAAGACAGTATTAAGAGATACCTTAAAGAGTTTGCCATGCCGTTTATCAAGAAAAGTTTTATTACCGAAAAGTTACTGCCAAATGTTCCTATTGAAAAGGTCATAGGTCAGTATGTAACTTTAAAAAAGTCAGGCGCAAACTATACCTGCTGCTGTCCATTTCATCACGAGAAGACTCCCTCATTTAGTGTCACACCAGCAAAGCAGATGTTTTACTGTTTTGGCTGTAAAGAGCATGGCAACGTCATTGATTTCATCATGAAATTAAAGAACCTGAGTTTTCCCGAGGCAGTTGAAGAAATTGCTCAAAATGCAGGTTTAACCGTTGAATATGACACAACTAATACCCGTTCCAAAGAAGAAGTCGATCTGCAAAAAGAGTATTACGACCTCATGGACAGATGTGCGACCTTATATACTCAGGTATTAAACTCACCTGAAGGCGCTCCTGGTCTTGAGTATTTTTCAAAAAATCGTGGTTTGACACGAGATACTATCTTAAAGTGTCGCTTAGGTTTTGCTCCTAAAAATCCTCACTTTTTGCAAGAAAGGTTATGTCAGGATCCTAAAACAGAGCAGAAGTTAATTGATTTAGGTATGTTAGTGCGCAACGACTACGGTGTGCACTCTATGTACCGTAACCGTGTCATGATCCCTATCTTTGACAGACGAGGCAGGATCATCAGTTTTGGTGGCAGAACCATGGGCGATGACAAGCCTAAGTACATGAACACCAAAGAAACTCCTATTTACCGTAAGCGTAATGAGTTATTTGGTCTATATGAGGTCTTAAAAGCAAATAACAACCGTCCACCACGTATTGTGGTTGTTGAAGGATATATGGATGTGATCTCAGTGCGACAGGCAGGTTGTACCTATGCTGTAGCTTCATTAGGTACAGCAACTACACCTGAGCAGATTAAAGAGATGTTCCGTTACACTGACAAAGTTGTGTGCTGTTATGACGGAGATAGCGCAGGTCGTCATGCTGCTTGGCATGCCTTAGAAACAGTAACTCCAATTTTGCAGGATGGTAAAGAAATTCGTTTTGCATTCTTGCCTCCAGAGCATGATCCTGATTCTTTAGTAAGAGAGCAAGGCTTAGGTGCTTTTGTAAAGTTCTTAGATGAAGCTATGAGCTATCCAGAGTTTTTGATAGTACATAAGTCTCAAAGCTATGATTTAAAAGATCCTAATTCTTTATCAAACTTTATCTCAGACACCATAAAGCTGATTAAAGCTATTCCTTTAGTTTCATTACAGTCGGTTGCTTTAAAGTTGCTCTCAAAGCCATCAGGCATTTCTGAAAATCAGCTTTATGACATGCTAAAGCAAACTCATGTTGAACAGCCTCGAGCTTATGTAGCTCAAGAGAAAAAAGAACAGGAACAGATTGCTAAAAATGAGGTCTCAAGGGACTTCTTTAAAACTCCTATGAGAAAACTCATGGCCTTTATTATTCAGCAGCCTACTGTGGTCTCTAATGTACAAAGAGAGTTTGCACTAGATGAGTTTGTAGCTTTGTGCAAACGATTAGGCGTAAAGGGTGCAGATGAGTTAGAAGGTTTATTAAAGATCATTGCAAAAACTCCTGATATAACTCCAGCTAAATTCATTGAACAGACTCGCCAGACATCTTATGAAAAGATTGTAAGGCTGTTAATCAGTGCTCCACTGAATCTTACCTTTGAATCAGGTGGTGAGATTAGGGAGATCCCTTATGTGGACAGAATAGAGTATTTTGCAGATATCTTAAGTGAAGTTATAACAAAGCCTCTAAAAGACAGAGCCAAAATCCTTAGTGTGGAGATGAGCCAAGGTAAGATGGATGCTTTATCTGAGTACACTCAGATCCAGAAGGAGATTTTGAGTAAAGATTTAAAATCTTGACGGGAGAGAGGGTAACCTGTAAAATAAGCCCTCGAACAATGGCCCATTAGCTCAGTTGGTTAGAGCAGACGACTCATAATCGTTTGGTCTCCTGTTCAAGTCAGGAATGGGCCACCACTTAATCCTTCCAAAAAAGACTAATTGTTTTTAATTGCATTGTAAACAGCAGGGCACTTAGTATAGCTGTCTTCAGTTGCTGTTACATAACGCCCGTTCTGTTTAACCATTACAGATCCTTGTGAGCTACCTGAGATTAAACGTACCTTTTTGCCTACAGCATATTTGCATGAGAATGGCATATCGACAATCAAAGGACCATTGTCTGAATCAATGGTTAATCTTACACCGTCATGTCTGTCCATGTATTTTGATGCGGAACCTGCTGCTAAGGCTCCTAATCCCGCGCCTACGGCAGTGCCGGTGCTGTTTTTGCTTATAAGATTTCCTAAAAGAGCTCCGCCTACGGCACCTAAAATAGTATTTGAGGTGTTATCGTTCTTTTTATTGGCAATATCAATTGCTTCAATACCGGTAATGGTACCTTCATAATAAGTGTTAACAGTACCTGCTTCTGAAACTGGATTGGTGCAGGCATTTAAAGTAGCTGCACACAACACTCCAAGACAAGTATATCCAATTAGAATTAAATTCTTACTCATAGGATGATCCTTTTTGTTTAAAACTTTGTATATGTTAATCTTATGCATTCAATCTTAGTGTAAACTTAGAAAAAATTCAGTGACAACGCAAAAAATAATCACGAAACGCTTTTAATCATGTCTAAAAATATAAAACAGATCGCTTTTAAAGAGTACAGAGATCCAGTTGAACTTTATGTTGAAAAGTTAAACGACAAAGGTCAGGGTATAGCTTATTTTGAAAACAGTGAAATCTACCTTGAAGGTGTGATCGACGGAGAAACTGTTCTTGCAAAAATAGGTGATCCTTTTGCAAACGGCTCTAAAAGACGACCTGGTACAGTAATCAGTATCACTGAAGAATCCCCTGACAGAGTCGACTATAAGGACAAATCGCTGCAGTCTGTGATGTCTTTTGGACCTATAAGCTATGAAGGCACTTTAAAACGCAAACAGGAAATGATTGCTCAGGCCCTAAAGAGAGCCGGCATTGACAGCTGTAATTTAAAAACAGTTCAGAGAGCAGATCTTTCGGTTCCATCACGCTATAAGAGCATACGTTATTTTGCATTTTTGAATGAAAAGGTCGTAAACGGCTTTTATAAGGTTCATTCCCACGAGGTTGTAGCAGTGGAATGCTGTTCATTAGAACCTTTGTGGTTCTCTTCATTTGCAAATGATCTCTGTTCCTTTTTTACTGGTGAGAACATATCTGTATATGATGAAAAGTCACAGAAAGGCCTTTTGCGCTCTTTACTTCTGCGTGACACCATAAAAGAAAAAATGGCTGTTTTAGTGGTGTCAGAAGAGCCTTCAGAGATTTTTATAGACAGACTGAGATCTCAGTTTAAAGACAGGGTTGATTCACTGTATCTTAATGTGAATGAGAGTAATTCAAACAAGATCCTGTCAGAAAAAATGATATTGATATCGGGTAAGGAAGAGATCACTCTTGAGCTTTGCGGTTTTAACTATAAGGCAGGTCCGTTTACTTTTCTGCAGGTGAATTACCCTGTGGCTGAAATAATGTACAAGAAGGCTGTGTCTTTCTGTGGTAGAGACAGTAATAAAACATCTCTTGATCTCTGCTGCGGTGTAGGAACCATGACTTTACCTCTGTCTGAGAACTTTAAGAAAGTGACTGGTGTTGAGATTGTACCTGAATCAATAAAAGCTGCCGAAGATAATGCAAAGTTGAATAATATCAGCAATGCGGAATTTATTGTCGGGGACATCAGAGATGTTATCGGTTCTCTTATAAAGAAAAATGACATCGCCTCGATCATCTGTGATCCTTCAAGAGTAGGTATCGGCGAGGATGCCTGCAGAGCTCTAGCAAAATTAAAGTCTCCGCTAAAACTTGCCTATATATTCTGCTCATTAAAGGCTTTAGAGCGCGATTTGAAGACACTTCATGACAACGGTTTTGAAATAGAGGAAGTACAGGGATTTGACATGTTCCCATATTCATCTCATGTAGAGACGGTCTGTTTGATGTCAAGGAAAGATAAATAAGTGCCTGAATGAGGCGTATTTCCGAACTTTTTCGGAGGTTTGGATTTGAAGCCTAACTCCTGAAAAAGCTCGGTTCTCTTATATGGAAATATATCTACTGAAAAATGTTTGTCAAGTTGTAACCTCGGATTAGATGTCAGGCATTTTGGGAGGATTTTTGGAAAATGATAAGGGCTGACAACCAATCCGGCAACTCGACCATTTTTTTTTGTGTAGGCAGTGGGATAGATGTCAAGGAAAAGTAGATTAAATCGGAATTTACAGCAGCAATTGAAGCTTCTGTACGATTATTGGTTTACTCAATTCGACTTCCCCGATGAAAAAGGGATGCCATATAAGAGTTCGAGCGGGTTAATGGTTGCAAAAGATAAGATTTCATATGACATACCTGCTGATAGGACTGTTGGTAATTTATTTGATAATCTGTTAACCACAGTAATTAAGCCAGGTGTTGATATTTTCGATAAGAAAAGCTATCTTGCAACAGCTGAAGTTAACGGAATAGACATTTCAACTGGAACTCTTATTGAGTATGAAACTCGTGAAAGTCGCGCTAACATGCAGCCGACAGTCAATTCTGTTTAGTTTGCAAAAATGAAGAATAGTATCAAGCATCTTTATCTGAATAAAGAGGTGGATGAATTAGTTAATAACTCTATTCTATCTACAGGATTCTGCGGCCTGCAACGTTCTGAAGATACATTTGAATATGTTGCATCTTTTATTGAACATTCATATTTTGAAACTCTTAAGGACACTCTTGCCCACGGAGCTACACAAGAAGCAGTTAATAATGATGACTTAACAGGAGTATCATTTGTTATTCCTTCTGAAAGAGTTCTTCATTTATTCCATGAAAGAACTCAAAGTATCTATTCTCAGATTAGTAAAAACATCTGTGAAAATCAGGAACTAACACAATTAAGAGATTGGTTGCTTCCTATGCTTATGAAAGGGCAAGCAGTAGTACAAGACTAAGTCGCTAAGTTATCATTTAACTTTGAAACTATAAAGAAGGTCGTAAACATGCCAACAACAATAGAAGTAAATAAACAAAGCGTGGAAGAGCTCCTAGGTAGCGGAAAATCAAAACCGTTTGTTATTCCCGAGTACCAGCGACCATATGCTTGGACCGATGAACAGGTAGAAACACTCTTTGAGGATTTATGGGATTTTACTGCTACAAGTGGCGGTACAGAAAGAGAGAGTTCCTATTTCCTCGGAAGTGTGGTTTCCTACGAAAATGAAGATGGTGAGCAGGAAATAATCGATGGACAGCAGCGTATTACGTCTTTGTTTCTGCTGCTGCGTGCGATTTATACGAAGTTTGTTGCCACGCCTGCATCAGAGAGAACGGCAGAGGCCAATAACTTTATTGGAAAGATTGAGCCTACGATCTGGAGAACCAATAAGCTGACCGGAACGGCGGATTTCAAAAATATTCTTTTGACTTCGCGTGTTGTGAATAACGAAGGAAATGAAATCCTGCGTTCAATCTTGGAAACCGGAAAAGCGGATGAGAATGCGAAAGATAACTATTCGAAGAACTATCGCCATTTTCAAGAGCTGTTTGAAAAGCATTCCACTGGGAATCCATTTATGGTATATCAGTTTATCTATGCGCTACTGAACCAGGCTATTCTGCTGCCTATCACAGCAGATACCCAGGATACTGCGTTGACTATTTTCTCAACTTTGAATGATAGAGGTCTTCCTCTGTCAGACGCAGATATTTTTAAGGCAAAGATTTACAACCAGCTTGCGCCGGATGATAAGAAGGCATTTATCGACCGCTGGAAAGATTTAGATGAGCAGTCTACTGATGCTAATGAAAGCATTCAGCAGCTGTTCTACTACAATATGTTTTATTATCGCGCACTGGATAAGGATACGGAAACGACTACTCCTGGCGTCAGAAAATATTATGCTGCTAATAAGTTTGAGCGCTTGTATAAGCCTGAATTGTTGGACACTCTCTTTGTTATCCTGAATCTGTGGAAGGTTGTAAGCAAAGGAGAGGAACTTGAAGATGAGGCTTGGTCTAAGAATATTAAAATAAGGCAGACACTGGATATTCTGACTTCATATCCGAACGAGTTCTGGAAATACCCGGTTGTTATTTACTATGTTTGCTACAGGAATGAAGAAAATTTTGAAACACGATTTGCTCGATTCTTGAATAAGCTGCTCATGGAGCTGATGACAGAGTATTTGATGAAACCGACGATCAATGCTGTAAAGCATAATATCCTGAAGCTGAATTCTGCAATTGTAGCATCGGATATACCTACGTTTGAGTTTGAGACTGTCGATATGACACAGCTGGAGCCATATATCCAGAATCCGAATCGTAATGTAGTGCGTATGCTCCTGAAGACGCTTGCGTATGAACATCAGGATGATCTGCTTCCGGCTAAGTGGGAGATAGAGCATATCTTTCCACAAAAGTGGCAGACGAATTATTTTCCGGATGAGCCAGACGCAACCATCAAAGAGAAAATTGAGCATATAGGCAATAAGCTCCCACTTGAAAAGAAGCTGAACATTGTCGCTGGTAATGGATATTTTGGCAAGAAGAAAAAAGAGTACACAGCTTCCAAAATTGAAATTACTAAGGCCATGGGAACTTCTGATGTAATGGATTGGAATCTGGAATCCATCACCAAACGTGATATTCGTGTATCTGATGAGGTTGGCAAAATCATGAACAGATGGAATAACGAATATTTAAACATTCCGATCAGCGAGGGTAAGATGGGCGAACCTTCTGAGGAAGAATTAGCTCAAATCGAGAAATTTAAAAAGAATGGCTGGATCTAGTGATATTGAGAAGAAGGGAGGCATTCTATTTGGCAAAGAAAAAAGATGAAATAACCATCCGCTCAAGCGCAGCGGAATACCTGACCTATGTTGCCTCTGTAGGTGATCAGCAGGACAGCATAGAAATGCGCTATGAGGATGAAAATATATGGCTGACACAGAAGATGATGGCCACATTATATGATGTTGGTTTACCAACCATAAATGAACATATTAAAAAAATATACGCGGATAGTGAATTGGAAGAGGCCGCAACTATTCGGAATTTCCGAATAGTTCAAACAGAAGGTTCACGTCAGGTCACACGCGATACTAAGCATTATAACCTTCAAATGATCATTGCCGTAGGCTTCAAGGTCAATTCCGAGCGTGCCGTGCAGTTTCGTAAATGGGTGAACCAGATTGCCAAGGACTACACCATCAAAGGCTGGGTGATGGATGATGAACGGCTGAAACGAGGAACGTATCTGACAGAGAAGTATTTCGACGAGCAGTTAGAGCGTATCCGTGAGATTCGTGCCAGCGAAAGAAAGTTCTATCAGAAGATCACTGACCTGTATGCGACAGCCATTGACTATGACAAAAATTCTGCAACGACGAGAAGATTCTATGCGACCGTTCAGAATAAAATGCATTATGCAGTGCATGGGCATACAGCAGCTGAGCTGATCGTGGAAAGAGCCGATCATACAAAGGAACACATGGGATTAACTACCTGGGCAGATGCTCCTGATGGAAAGATTAAGAAAAGCGATGTTACGGTTGCTAAGAATTATCTGAGTCAGGATGAAATGAAGCAGCTGAATCGCATGGTTACGGCATACCTGGATTTTGCTGAAAACATGACCTTACGGCATATTCCGCTTACGATGCAGGATTGGGAAAAGAGGCTCAACAGCTTCATTGAAATGTTTGATTACGGTATTTTACAGGATGCGGGTAAGGTGTCCGCAGAAATTGCAAAGTTTCATGCTGAGACAGAATTTGAAAAATACCGTGTGATTCAAGACAGATTGTTTATGTCTGACTTCGATAAATTTATACTGGAATTAGAAGAAAGCGCAAAGAAATAATGACCGGATACCAGGTCGAGACGGTGAAATCCGGCAACTCAACTCCTCGCGAGTGTATGGCCAATCAGCGGTCAGAGCGGATGGGTTGTGTAGAAGTTGAGCGGCCTTCATTCTCTCAACTGTCGAGACAGTGGCAGGTGGCAACAGTGTAAAAGTGCCTTGCTTTGTATAGGTAGAAAAGGCCTTATACCGACTTGTTCCCATAGACTTCAATGGTTAAGACCGTGATATGAATGTTAAATTTGCCACAGATTGCATCGGTTTGAAGCCGTGAATGCGCGGTTTCAGAAGGTGAGGACATGTTTCCGTTTTTACAGGATACGTTTCCGCAAACGGGCACAAAACCAGACATCAATCAGAAGGTATCGTGCCATGTGGAGACTGTGGTGCTGATGTCGAAAAAAGGATAAATCTGAGTTTTCAAACTATAGAGTAGGTGAACACTGTTATGCACGGAAAATCAATAGAACTTTTTCTTGTCAACGGATCAGCTGACAGCATCGTTACAGCCGAATTATCCAACTGGAACGGCAAGGCAATAAAAATTCCAAGAATAGAAGTTTCCGACTGCAAAAGAGACGATATTCAGGAACCTGGAGTGTATTTTTTTATTCTGTAAAGATGAGGAAAACGATGAAGATTCAGTTTATATAGGTGAAGCTGAGAACGTCAAAGATCGTCTTTTGCAGCATCTTAGAGATGCGGCTACAGAAAAAGAAAAATATTACTGGAATGCAGCAGTAATTTTTACAGGCCGTGACCTTAACAAGGCCCTGATTAGGTATCTTGAGAACAGGCTTGTTGACTTAGCCAAAAACAGTAGGCGCTATGAAGTTCTTACAAAAAACACATATAAGAATACTGTTTTAAAGGAATCTCAGATTGTTGCAATGGAAGAGTTTCTGGACAATATAAAGGTTCTTGTTAACGCTATGGGATACAAAGTATTAGAACCTTTACGCCATGACAGTTCGCAACAGCATGACAGAAACGAAAATCTTCTTTATCTTAAGACTGGTACTGCTGATGCCGTTGGAGAAATAACTTCAGAAGGATTTGTCGTTCTAAAAGGATCGGGAATTAACGAGAAGACGTTTGGGAAATCCCTGTCAAAAGGAATGAAGGCTATTCGTGAAAAACATATAGCATCAGGACTTGTCAACGAAGAGCACATTACGACTGAGGATATATTATTTTCAAGTTCTTCTGCAGCTGCTGATTTCGTAACCGGATACAGTGTCAGCGGACCTGCAGTATGGAAAAATAAAAAGGAAAATCATTAAGAGAGATAGAATCTGAATAGCAATGTGCTAAGTTTACTGATGATTTAATAATTTGAGCTGATATGTACAATCCTCAACAGAAAAACTTTATAAAAGAGTCCGATTCTGGATGTTTTAACGGAACATATTAGATTACAGGTACTACACATTCAGCCATTATTAAACAGAATAATCATAATTAGTTATTTCTTACTAATTACATCTTTTTGTTTCTGAGTTCACACTTATCATGTCAGTCAGTACTTAATATTCTGATTTTTCCTAAAGATCATGCATAATAATGGGCTGTTTTTGATAAGTGTTTACCACTCCTTTTTGTATTAGTAAAATAGTACACAGAAACAGCCTCTTATTTAAGATCTGGTTAAGTCGTATTCAAAGTTGAATTCAACTTTCAAAAGAATAAATAAACGGAGATTATTGTGAAAAAGATTATTTTGACAGGTGACAGACCAACTGGCCGCCTACATGTAGGTCATTATGTAGGTTCATTAAAAGAGCGCGTTAGTCTGCAAAATTCAGGCGAGTACGATGAAGTTTATATCATGGTCGCAGATGCTCAGGCTTTAACTGACAATGCTGATAATCCTGAAAAAGTTCGCCAGAATGTAATGCAGGTAGCTTTAGATTATTTAAGCTGCGGTATTGACCCTACCAAGTCAAATATCTTTATTCAGTCAATGATCCCTGAGTTAGCTGAGCTTACTGTTTACTACATGAACTTAGTAACTGTATCTCGTGTTCAGCGTAACCCAACTGTAAAAGCAGAGATTAAGCAAAAGAATTTTGAAACAAGCCTGCCATTAGGCTTTTTCTGCTATCCAGTAAGCCAGGCATCAGATATCACCGCCTTTAAGGCAACTACAGTTCCTGCAGGTGAAGATCAGATGCCAATGATTGAGCAGTGCTGTGAAATTGTAAGAAAGTTCAACGAAGTTTACGGTGAGACCCTAGTTGAGCCAAAGATTGTATTACCTACTAATAAATCATGCTTAAGATTACCTGGTATCGATGGTAAAGCTAAGATGAGTAAGTCATTAGGTAACTGCATCTACTTATCAGACACTGAAGAAGACACCAAAAAGAAAGTTATGTCTATGTTCACAGATCCTACTCACCTGCGTAGAGAAGATCCTGGTCATGTTGAAGGTAACCCTGTATTTACTTATCTTGATGCATTCTGCAAGGATGAGTATTTTGCCGAGTACTTACCTGACTACAAGAACCTAGATGAGTTAAAAGCTCATTATCAGCGTGGCGGTTTAGGTGACATGGTAGTTAAGAAGTTCTTAAACAATGTTATCCAGACAGAACTTCGCCCAATTCGTGAAAGACGCAATGATTGGGAAAAGAGACTTCCTGATGTTTATGAGATCTTAAAGCAGGGTACAGCTAAAGCTCGTGCAACTGCCGCTCAGACTTTAAGTGAAGTAAAACATGCAATGCGTATTGATTATTTCACAGATGACAATCTTTTAAAGTAAAGGATTGCTCAATTGAAGTAATATAATCATAAGGCCAGGCTATATTGCTTGGCCTTGTAGTAAATATCAGTTTTTATTAAACCTTCCTGTTAGGTTCAATTCTTGTTTTCTTTATCTTTAGATCCTACAGCCTGAGCGATACATACAGTAGCACCCATAGATAACCCCACAATCATGACGGTTATCATATGCATGATCTGTGAACCAATGGATACGGATGTAATGCTGTCTACACCATCGAACTGACCTATGATGAAAAGATCAGCTAAACCATAAAGAGTTTGTAAGAAATAGGATAAAAAGTAGGGAAGAGAGAACAATGTAATGTTCTTTAAAACACAGCCGTTGGTTAAATCTCTCTGCATGGTAATTTCTTAGCTTTTAGGTTGTATTTTGTGCCGTTATTATTTCACGGAGAAGGTAAATGTCAACTTTTCAAGAATTTATACAATTTGTATCTCTAGAATAGTTACAGATTTGTTTGTGAGAAAATACGTATTACTTCATTAAGGCAGTTAGTGTGCAGAGTTTTGTCGAAAAATATCTTAGACAAATGTATTAAAAGAGTGACAATCCAATTATTTCATAAATATACGAAATACCATATTTTTAGAGAATCTTGAGAATGGCATCTCAATGCAAGTACCTTGTAACTTGTTTCAAGTGTTCTATAATTAAGTATGAAAATAGGAAATCCCTACTTTTGGAGGATATATGTCAGATACTTTATACGTTAATGATGCAAAAGTTATGGCAAAAGGACAGGTAACAATTCCCAAGAAAATACGTGAAATTCTTGGAATTGAATCTGGAGATCGTGTTTCTTTTGTTGTAACTGGAAATGAAGTTAAAATCGTAAATTCCGCTGTATATGCGATGATGCAACTTCAAAAACAGATGAAAAATTCAGGAAAGAATGTTGGGCTTCTGTCAGAAGAAGATGTCGCTGAGTGGATCACTAATTCAAGACGTAAGGATTCACATGATTAAAGTAATGATAGATACAAATATCCTGATATCATCAGCCTTATTTCCAAAAGGTAAGGTTGCCAAAGCTTACTTAAAAGTTGTGCAACCTCCATTTCAGCCTTATGTATGTGATTATATTATTGAAGAATTACGTCGTAAGTTTTGTCAAAAATTTCCAAATAAGATGGTTTATCTTGATGCATTTCTTTTTCATGCTCTTCAAACTATAAAAGAAGTAAAAACACCAATAGACAAATTATCAGAAGAGGAAAAAATTAGAGATCCTAAGGATAGACCTATTTTACGAGCAGCTCTTAAGGAAAATATAGAGATTCTGTTAACAGGAGATAAAGATTTTCTTGAAGCAAATGTAACAAATCCAAAGATAATGAGTGTTACAGATTTCCTAGAACTTTAGTTTCTGATATCGAAATGTCAATATTGAAAAGTTAACAACCTCATTAAGTGCTATAGTCGATGATGAGGAGAAATTTAAGCAATCTTCTAATGAAATATTAGAATATCTCTCTTAGGATAATACTGATAACATTATCAAACTAACCTCACTCAATACATGTTGTCTCAAGTCTAATCCTTGATCATTAGTGTCTTACTAGTGACTATTTTGCAAATTGGCATACAATGAGCAAAAAGAATATTTAAGACTATGACTGACAAGCAAAAAAGTAAAATTACGCTCATGACAGAAGGCAATATCTTTAAGATCTTGCTTTTCTTTTCTATTCCTCTGATCTTAGGCAATTTCCTGCAACAGATGTATTCAACTGTTGATTCAATTATCGTAGGTAACTACGTAGGATCACAGGCATTAGCAGCAGTATCTTCAACCTCCATGATTGTGACAGTAATTATTTCAGGCTGTCAGGGTATAGCAGTTGGCGCAGGTGTAGTTATTGCTCAATGTTTAGGTGCTAAAAACAGACGCAATGTCTTCAGATCAGTGCATACCTCTTTAGCTTTTTCTTTAGTCTTAGGTGTGGTTTTAACCGTGCTGTGCGCGCTGTTAACAAGGCCTATGGTAGAGTCAATGAATACTCCAAAAGATATTTTAGATGACTCTGTTACATACTTATTTATCTACTCCTTTGGTCTTATTTTCACCATCTTCTACAACATGATTGCAGGCATTTTAAATGCCTCTGGTAATTCCAAAAGATCTTTACTCTATTTAGCTTATGCTTCAGTTATCAATGTAGTTTTAGATTTACTGTTTATTGTTGTCTTTGATATGGGAGTAGCAGGAGCTGCTATAGCCACTAACATCAGTCAGCTTTTAGCCTGTATCTTCTCATTACACTACGTCATGACTACAAAAAATGAATGCAGAGTCTATTTAAAAGCAATCCGTTTCCATAGGCAGATGTTAGTGAGAATTCTTCGTATGGGCATTCCTGCTGGAATGCAGAACACCGTGATCTGTTTTTCAAATGTGCTAATTCAGTCAAGCGTTAATGTCTTTGGCTACGAGACCATCGCAGGTTATGGTATCTATCTTAAGATAGACGGTTTTGATATTTTGCCTTTGTTGAGTATTTCTCTTGCAATGGCAACCTTTGTAGGACAAAACTATGGCGCTGGCTGTATTGAGCGCGTTAAAAATGGTGTCATTTGTGGTCTTATCATAGGAGTTACCTATACAGCAGGTATCGGCATTATCATGCTTGTCTTCCACAATCCGATTCTAAGCTTGTTTACCTCAGATAGAGAAGCTATCCACTATGCATATCTTGCAATGCTGTATTTCTGCCCATTCTATGGCATGTTAGGCTTTACTCAGGTCTTTGCAGGAGCAATAAGAGGTGCGGGTAAGAGTTTAGTTCCAATGGTGGTATTGCTGTTCTCATTCTGTATTTTCAGAATTTTATGGATCCTATTTGCGCTACCTGTACTCAATAATTTTGAAGGTGTGCTTTTAGTTTATCCTGTGTCGTGGACTGTAAGTGTAGTCTTAATGACTCTGAGCTATATAAATCTTAGGAAAAAGGTGTTACGTACAGCATAGCAAAGAGAGTAACTCCTATTTTCAACATAACCTCATTTAACCACTCACCAAAATCTGTTACCACATGCATTTTGTAAATTGAAGTGTACAAAATGCATGAACAAAAACGGCGCAGTTCATATCTCTCTTTGTAAAAAAGGCTTTTTGTGGGACAATAACTTGATTTTTACAATCTTTGACTAGAAATTTAATGAAAAATTAAGTTCCTGCGTCTTAAAAAGCGCAACAACATAAAATGTCACTGAAAATAGATAGTCACTGAATTTTTTACTTAACTGGATATAACTCAAATGCTAGACACTTTAGATTCAGCCATTAATGCTGTTAATGGCGTTCTGTGGTCTTATGTCTTAATCGTTGTTTTGATTGGTTTAGGCATATATTTCACTATCAAAACCAAGTTCGTTCAGATCTTCTACGTTGGTGAAATGGTTCGTGTTTTAAGACACGGTATCGTTGGTCATAAAACCAAGGGTAAGGAGATCAGCTCTTTCCAGGCATTCTGTATCAGTACAGCTTCACGTGTAGGTGTAGGTAACATTGCAGGTATCGCAATTGCAGTAACCTTAGGTGGTCCAGGTGCAATCTTCTGGATGTGGGTCATCGCTTTAATCGGTTCAGCTACAGGCTTCGTTGAGAGTACCTTAGCTCAGATCTACAAGGTTCCATTCCGTGAGGGAGGTTACCACGGTGGTCCTGCTTACTACATCCGCAATGCTTTAAAACAGCCTGCTGTTGCTGCTTTATTTGCTGTTTTAATTACCATTACTTTTGCTCTAAGCTATAACTCAGTACAGTCAAATACCATTGCTATGGCATTAAATGACAGTATGGGCTTTGACACCATCATCACCGGTTTAGTTCTATGTATCTTAACCTCAATGGTGATCTTTGGTGGTGCTCACCGTATTGCAAAAGTAACTGAGTTCTTAGTTCCAATCATGGCAACTTTATACCTGATTGTAGCTTTAGTTATCTTCTTCAAGAACTTATCAGCAGTACCTGAGATGTTCTACTTAATCTTCCATGACGCTTTTGCTCCTCAGTCAGCTGTAGCTGGAGGTTTTGCTGCAGTGATCATGACTGGTATTAAGCGTGGTCTGTTCTCTAACGAAGCTGGTGAAGGTTCTGTTCCAAATGCAGCTGCTTGTGCTACCACATCTCATCCTGTAAAGCAGGGCTTAATCCAGGCTTTCGGTGTATTCGTTGATACCTTATTTATCTGCTCAGCTTCAGCAGTGATTGTTTTACTATCAGGTAAATATGAAATCGGCGGTGATGTAACTGGTATTGCTCTAGTTCAAGAATCTCTATCATCTCAGTTAGGTGAGTGGTGCAGATACTTCATGTCATTTACCATTACCTTATTTGCCTTCAGCTCAATCATTGGTAACTACTACTATGGTGAAGTTAACATCATGTACTTAACTAAGAACACCTATGTAATGACTGTCTTCAGAATCTTAGTTGTTGCAATGGTATTCTTCGGTTCATATGCTTCACTGTCAGTAGTATGGGATTTAGCTGACTTATGTATGGCTCTATTAGCATTAACCAACCTTTATGCTATTGTTCGCCTAGGTAAGTACGCATTCTATGCATTTGATAACTACATTTCTCAGAAGAAACAGGGCATCAAAGAGCCTGTATTTACAGCTTCTTTAATGAAAGATCAAAGTGGTGTTGCTTCATGGGGTAATGAAGAAAAATACTTTGAAGATAAGAATGCTAGATAATCTTTAAAATTAACTGAAAGCTTTTTTGCTGTTAGGTTTATTAACAGCGCTTTCAAGCATTTAGATATAAAGATCCTCAGTGGAGAAAATTCATGCAATAACATGTTCCACTGAGGATTTTTTATACAAAATTCGCTTAATTATCAAAATTTTTGTGATAGCCTCGATTTAATTTTGTACTGCTAGTGTTAAAAGATTTTCCATATTGTAGAATGAGTTAGAACAATAGATTATCGGAGAAAACTATGGATTATGGCACACAACTAGTTGCCTTATGCGTAGTACTAGTAGTTACAATAGAATTTTTTCAATATAGAAGAGTAAAGTTACTTTCAACCGAATTATTTGAAGGTTTCTTAGGCTTATCTATTTTCTGCATTGTATGCGACATTGGTTGTATATATGCCTCATTTCATCCTCAATATTTTTCAATTCTGATAAATAGAATTATTCATCAATTCTTTTTTGCTTCTTTGTCTTTGATGGCCTTTTATGTATTTATCTATATTGATTTACGCGGAAGAAAGGTCAAAAACTATTCAACACTAGAACTTCTATTAAGAGCCATTCCTCTGATAATTGCAATTTTAGGTATCCTGTTTGGTGATATTAACTACAGTGTTTCTGTAAAGGGTTCATACTCATACGGCACCTTAGTAAACATTGTTTATATCATGTCGGCTACCTACTGCGTAATGGCAATTGCTGCTTTAGCTTATGCTGTAAAAAACAGACAATTAGTAGTTAAATATGACTTTATTTTCTGCTTTGCTGCATGGCTGTTCATTGCTATTTATCAGTATTTGGTACCAACAGCATCATTAATAAGTTTAGCTATTGCTCTTATCGTGATGTTTGTATACATCTCCTTTGAGAACTCAAAAGAGAATGAGGATAAGGATATTCACTCTTTATTATCTCGTAATGCTTTTGAGATGGTAATCGATGAGCTCTTTGGTGAGAATAAGAACTTCTATGTGATCTGTTTTTCAATGCAGAACACCACTTCATTACGTTCAACCTACAGCTTATCAACCTGTTTAGATTGTATTGCTAAATCAGTAAAATCAATTCCTGATTTTAGTAACCGTAATATCTTTAGAATTTCAGAATTCAGCTTTGGTTTCATCCTCTTCTCAAAAGAAGAGTTAACCGACTGGAGTGCTCGATATAAAGTATCAGATAAGGCTCTCTTAATTGAGGATAGTTCAATTCAGCCTACTTATATTGTAAGTGCAGTAGAGTGCCCTACCAGTGCTGATAATGCTGAGTCTTTATTCTCGCTTATTTCATTCTGTCAGTCTCATTATGAAGCGCAGAATGACCACTCAGTTTTAATCGTTGATAAAGAAATTGCTGATAAGAGAAACTATATTCTTTCTGTTGAAAGACTGATTCAAAGAGCAGTAGATGAAGATGGTTTCTATGTTGTATACCAGCCTATTATCAATACCAAGACTAATCGCTGTGAGTCAGCTGAAGCTTTAGTAAGATTAAAAGATACCAAGTCATTTGGTTTTATCTCACCAGAGGTTTTCATTCCTGTAGCAGAAAGACGTGGTCTAATCAGTAAGATTGGTGATCAGGTCTTCTCAAAGGTATGTCAGTTTATTAAAGATAATGAAGTTGAAAAACTTGGTATCAAGTATATCGAGGTCAACCTCTCAGGTATTCAGATAGCAGATCCTACCATCCCTTTTAGATTACATCAGACCGTAAAGAGCTATGGTCTTGATCCTAAGATGATCAATCTTGAGGTGACAGAAACAGCTTTAGTACGCAGCGGTAAGGTTGCTTTAGACAATATGGAGAAGTTAAAGTCATTTGGCTATAAGTTTTCTATGGATGACTTCGGTACTGGTTATTCTAATCTGTCTCAGGTGGCTGCTGTTAAGTATGATCTTGTGAAGATGGATAAGTCTTTAATTTGGCCTGCATTTGAGCCTAATAATGAGCAGGCAAGAACCATCATGATAGCTTGTATTAAGATGTTCCATACCTTAGGTATTTCTGTTGTAGCCGAAGGTGTAGAAACAGCTGAACAGGCTGAAGTTCTGGCAACAAATGGTGTTGAGTTCTTACAGGGCTATCATTACTCTAAACCTGTAAAAGAAGACAAGTTCCTAGAATTCGTTCAAGAGTTCAATAAAACAAGAATTGAATCTGAAATAGCTCCGGAGTTTGATTCAAACAGCGCAGTTTACGCTGATCTTTAATTAACTTACTGCTTTGAATTTCATTTAGAGCAGTAATGTTTAACTTTTCAAATCCAATTTCCTGAAATCCTAAATGCCTTTAGGCCCTTCATAAACTCTCACACAGATAGTTCTTATTTCCTTTAAACTTTGACCGTATATTCTCATCATCTGACCGTGCCTTCCATGGCAAGTTCCTCTGTCAGCTTATTTCTGTTTCTCTAAAGATGATATTTAACACCCTCATTAGAGATTATGAAAAGTCAGATGCTGCTTCTAAAGATGGTCTTAAGTTCTCAAACAAGTCTCTATCAAGAATACTCGAAGATCTAGATACCATTATGCTTTCTGTATACAAAGGTGGTTATTACTTTGATGAAATAGCTGTCATCTATAAAACAATGTATAAAGCTATTGATATTCCTTTACCTGAAGCTAAGCATAAATACGAGCCAGATCAGGATGACATGATCACAGATGAAGAGTTAAATGCTGAGTATGAAAAGATGGGTGAAGATCTTGTAGAGATTGAAAAAAAGCTGTAACAAAAAGTCCGACTTTTTAAATCGGACTTTTGACGTTCGCAGATTGCTATGTCATAAAAAACTTACAAAATCTGCGCTCTCCTTGTAGATTCAGAAATTAACTGAAGCTAATTATTTAACCTCAAGTCCGTTGTACTCTAATACAACTTCACGCTCAAATACTCTTTCACAGTATCTGCATTTCATGAACACCTTGCCGTTTTCAGTTGAGATCTTAAAACGAGCATTAGCATCTCTTTCATCATTAGTAATGCAGTTGCTGTTAGGGCACTTGAAGACACCTACAGTCTCTAAAGGTAATCTTAGCTTGTATTTATCTACAACCTTAAAGTCTTTAATCTGGTTGATAGTTGCATTAGGCGCTAATACAGCAATCTGCTCGGTCTGAGCTGGTGAGAAGACAACATCAGAAATCTTGATGATGTCTTTCTTGCCTAAGTTACCAGAACGTAAGTTAAAGCCTACGGTTAACTGATTGTTCTTGCTTAAGAACTTGAACATACGAATGATGTTGATTGCCTGACCTGGAGCAATATGATCGATCACAGTACCGTTAGCAATAGCCTCAACAAGGAGCTTTGATTTGTTGTTTTCTACATGAGCGTCTGACATCTTAAATCTCCTTGTTTAATACTAATGAAAGAATAGCTTCACGTGCATATACACCGTTTGCAGCCTGCTTGAAGTAGTAAGCATATGGGGTATTGTCAACCTCAGGTGTGATCTCATCGATTCTTGGGAGAGGGTGTAAGATCTTCATATTCTCTTTAGCATCAGCTAAAACTTCAGGGGTTAAGATGAACTTTGACTTTAAGTGCTGATACTCAGTTTCATCAAAACGTTCTTTCTGTACACGAGTCATGTACAGGATATCGATCTTAGGCATAATCTCTTCTAATGAATTGTGAATTGAGAAGGTGATACCACGCTTGGTTAAATCATCAAGAATGTACTGAGGCATTGCTAATGACTCAGGAGAAACTAAGTAAATTCTTGCGTTATACAGTGATAAAGCTTCAGCTAGTGAGTGAACGGTACGACCGTACTTTAAGTCACCTACAAAGGCAATTGAGATATCCTCTAAACGGCCTTGAGTCTCTTTAATGGTGAATAAATCTAACATGGTCTGTGAAGGGTGCTGATTTGAACCGTCACCTGCGTTAATTACAGGTACAGGTGAAATATCAGCTGCTAATCTTGCAGCACCTTCTTTGTTGTGGCGGATTACCAGGGCATCAGTATATGAGGTGATGATCCTCATTGAGTCCATAAAGGTCTCGCCTTTCTTGCCTAAAGAGGTGTTAGTAGCATCAGAGAAACCGATAACTCTACCACCTAAGCGCTGAATAGCAGTTTCAAAAGATAGTCTGGTACGGGTTGAACCTTCAAAGAAAGTTACACCGATTAACTTGTCTTTTAATAAATCATTACGAGGATGTGCTTTTAATTCAAATGCAGTTTTCAGAATTAGTTCAATATGATCTTTTGAAAACTCTGAGATTGAGATGATATCTTTTTGGAAAAGTGGATTGGTCATTTTTTGTCCCTTACACTGAGTGAAATCCAGTAAGAACGGGGACGCATTCGCTTTCAGGAGCGGTTGCGTTTTTTCGCTGTTCCTGAAAGCTACATTATACACTAGTTAAAAGGGATTTTTAGGTATGGATAAAATTAAATTTTTTTACTCAAGCTTATGTCTAAATAGATATGAAGCCATTGATAGAGTAACAATACCAACCATGATTAAAGGTATGATTTTATCGGTCAAATCAAAAAGAGATCTGCCCTGTAAATAGATTTGCCACATGGAGTTAATACCATAGTAGACAGGGTTACAGTAAGCTACAGCTTTAAACCAATAAGGCATTCCGTCAACTGCGGTAATAAGACCTGAGGCCATGATTAATACAAGACATAGTGAGAATCCTGCGACGAGTGACTGCATAGTGGTTTTACTCAAGGTAGAGATAGCAAGTCCAATTCCTACAATAGCAAAAGCAAATATGGTAATTAAAGTAAAGATTGCAAAGATATTTCCTCGCATTGGTATTTCAAAGTAAAAGCGACAGATAGCAATCAGGATAAATGATTGGATAAAAGCAATCACAATAGGAGGTATGGCTTTACCAATTAGCATTTCAAAAGGTCTTGCTGGTGTCATGATCATCATGTCATAAGAGCCTTCTTCTTTCTCTCTTGAAACACTCAATGAGGAGAGTAATAACACCTGAATTACAGATAAAGCTAAAGTCATACCAATTAAGATGGTATAGCGAGTGTAGTTATTCTCATTAAATAAAAAGCGTGAGTTGATGTTAAGTGCACTTTTACCATAGAGACGATTGTTAATATTCTCAATAATAGAGGTGACATAGCCAGAAGCGGTATTTGCAGAGGCTGTATTTCGTGCATCAAGAATGATATTAGCCTGAAGGGTATTCTTAAAGTTTGAGTCTATAAAGATACCGATAAGACTCTTTTGAGAATCCACACTCTCTCTTAAACAGCCCATGGTGTGGCACTTTTCAATGAGCTTGAACTTTGGTGTTTTTAAAAGCTCCTGCTCAATCTCATAGCTTACACTGTCATTACTCTGATTATAGATAGCATAAGGCACACTCTCTAAATGGTAGGAGGCACCATAACCAAAGATAATACACTGCACGATGATTGGGGCAAAAAGTACGGCTCGTGACTTTTTGTCCATTAAAATGGTTAAGATTTCTTTTTTGATTAAAGCTAAAATTCTTAGCAAAGATCTTCTGATTAGAGTTCTCATCATTTGCTGTCCTTTTTAACCTGTCTTACTGTAAGGATGAAAAACAGCGCACACCAAAAAAGTTGAATAAAGAAGTTTGCTACTAAGAATAACTCACTGCCACCTGATAGCATGTTAATTCTCATAGCTTTAACTTCATAGGTAGGAGGAATAATCGTACCTATAACACGAATAAAAGGCTGTACGGCGCGTAAATCAAAAATTAGACCTGACAACATCACGGTAGGTAGGAAACCTATGATCACAGCAATTTGAGCTGCGGTGAACTGATTCTTCATGAAAGAGGAGATAAGTACACCTAAGCAGATCATCTCTAATACATATACAGATAAACTGAAAACTAAACCTATGATACTGCCTCGAATTGGTATGTCATATAAAAGCTCACCCAACCCTAGGATTATAAACATCGACCAGATAGCTAAAATGTAATAGACAATGACTTTAGAGAGTACAATCTCAAAAGCTGAAGCATTAGTAGCAGCTAATGACTCAATCGTTTTCCTGTCCCATTCACGGGCAATGACAAAGCCACCTAAAAAGATACTGATTAAAGTAATGATACTTACGTATTGTCCTGACATTAAGAACCATACAGATTCATTTGACTCATTAAACCAGTTGCGGGTGTTAACCGTAATTCTTGAGCTTTTGGTATTACTTAATTTTGAAACAGCACTTTGGATGGTAGATTTTATGTAAAGTTCAGAGATGGATGAGAGCTGAGCTTCCACACCATTTAAATATAGCATAAGCTCACCATTGCCTTTTTGCACTCTGTTTGGAAGATCATTTGGTAAGTACAAAAGGGCTTTTACTTTGTTGTCATCAAATAACTCCTGAGCCTTAGCAAAGCTTTTCTCAACAGTTACCTCATAGTAAGGGGAGCCAATAAACTCATCTGTAATCGCTCTTTCTAAAGCACTTTCATAATAAGTGCGGATGCACAGCTTTACAGGCTTTACTTCCATTCTTACAGCACTACCGTAGATGACTACTAAGAGCATTGGCAGTAAAAAGGCTAAGACAAAGACAGATTTGTCTTTTAAAATCTGTTTGAACTCTTTTTCTAGAAGAATTGGTAGATATCTGAACATACTCATTCTCCTTCATGTCTTTTGAGCTCTAAACTTATGAACGAGCTCCACAAAGGCCTGCTCAACACTGATTCTGTGACCGTCTTTAATGCAGATCTTGTCAGGGGCTCCTAAAACTAAGATCTTTCCCTGATCCTGAATTAAAAAGTTATCGCAATACTCAGACTCTTCCATAAAGTGGGTAGTTACAATCACACAGGTTCCACTTGAAGCTAAAGCGCTTACCCTGTCCCAAAAGACACGTCTTGCTACAGGATCTGCTCCCGAGGTTGCCTCATCTAAAAACAGGATCTTAGGTTTATGAATTAAAGCACAGGCCATGGAGAGCTGACGCTGTAAACCAAAGGGCAGATCCTCGCTTTGAATATCTTTGTATTTACGTAATGAAAATTCATCTAAAAGCTCTTCAATACGAGCTTTTAGAGGTTTTACCTCAAGTCCGTAACTAAGACCAAAGTACTCTAAATTCTGATAGACATTTAACTTTCTATACAAGGAGAATTTTTGAGATACATAGCCTATGGTAGCTCTGGCATCATCTTTAGCATGTTTAAGATCAAAACCGTTTACAGTAACATTACCAGAGGTAGGCTTTAACAAAGCACAGATCATTCTAAAGGTTGTGGTTTTACCTGCGCCATTAGGACCTAATAAGCCAAAGATCTCGCCTTTATGTACTTTAAAGCTTGATTGATGAACAGCAGTAAAGTTACCAAACTTCTTTTTGATTTTATCGACCATGACTACAGGCTCTCCTGTGTCATAAGGTGTTATTTTAAGCGGTGTACAGAAAGATTTATTTTTTTGAGTAGTACTCTTCTCTGATGACTTGTAAGTATCAGCAGTTGTACTGCTACAGCTTGTATCATCGCTTTCTTTTTGTAATCTGTTTAAATAGCTCTGATAGATATAGGCATCCTCAAGAATTGGTTTTCTTTTCTCTACAGTAACCTCAATGCCTAGATTGTCTTTTAAAAAGTCATAAACAGTTTTTTTACTGTCTTTATCTTTGGTAACTATATCGATTTTGCTCAAGCGAGGGCAGACATCGATAAGAGGGGATCCTTTGCAACAACGCTCTGAGATAGACATAACCTCTCGTACAGTTTTCTGATAGTTAAGATCTCCTAAATCAACACTGTAGGTCCTGCCTTCCATCTTTTGAGAAATATCAGTAGGTTTGCCTTGCAGTACCACCTTAGCATCATTCATCATTAAGGTGATATCAGCTTTTGCAGCCTCTTCAAGATAAGCTGTAGAAAAGATACAGTAAGCTTGTGCCTTATTGATATAGTCATAGATAATGTCCCACAGTTCCTGACGAGAGACTGGATCAACACCCACTGTAGGCTCATCTAGAATTAAAATTCTAGGCTTTGAAGCGATAGCACAGGTAAGTCCCAGCTTTTGCTTCATACCACCAGAGAGGGCGTCAGCTTCACGATCTTTAAACTGCAAGAGATTTACTTTTTCTAATAAATCTAAAAGATAAGCTTGGTTTTCTTTTAAATTAAGACCTTTTAATCCTGAGAAGATCCTCAAATTATCAAAAACACTTAACTCTCCATATAAGCCTAGTGTTTGTGACATGTAGCCTACAACTTTTGTGAAATTCTCACTGTTATTGTCAGGCTTTAATCCATCTAATAACACTTCACCGCCATCAGGTCTTATAACGCCTGAGAGTAATTTTAAAAGCGTAGATTTACCAGCACCGTCTGGTCCTGTAAGGCAAATAAAATGATTAGATGTAGCAATGTTTAGTGAAAAATCACTATAGACATTTACATCTTTCTTGCCCTGTACCTTATAGGATTTATAAAGAGAGCTAATCTCAATAATGCCGTTCATCTTTTTGTTCTTTAATCTGCGCTTTTACTACAGTTACTTATTTTTCTGAAAATTCTACAGTTACACTCTGACCTAAACGCAGTCTGTTCTCAGGATCATTAGTATCAACTCTTACCTCATACACAAGATCAGGTCTTAAGTCTTCTGTTTGTACAGTCTTAGGTGTGAACATTGCAGTATCACTGATGTAAGCTACATTTCCTTCAACCTTATTGTCGTCAACACCACTGATATAAGCTTTAGCGCCTACCTTTACTAAAGGTAACTGCTTTTCTGTCAAATAGACACGCACTCTCTTTTTATCTATTACTGATAACTCATAAACAGTGCTTTGAGGAGAAGCCATATCACCTAGCTCACTCTTTCTTGTGCGAATGACACCATCAAATGGGGCCTTAATAACACTCTGCTCATTCTTTTGGTAATTTAAGTAATTAACCTCTGCTACAGCGCCATCATATTGAGCCTGAGCCTTTTCAATATCCTCAACTCGATAGCCTTTTAGCATCTGCTTGTATTTAGCTGAAGCTTCATCTAGTTGAGCTTTAATCTGTGTCATAGAGTAAAAAGCATTGTCTTTTTCCTGAGCTGAAACACTTCTTGCTCTATACAGTTTCTGGTAACGCTCGTTGGTAACGGTTGCAAGCTTTAAGTTATCCTCAAGCCTTTTTACATTGGCTCCAGCCTGTTTAATATCCTCTGTTCTATAGCCTCGAACCATTTCATCTAATGAGGCTTTAGCTTGGCGCATATTAGCTTCATTGATCTGTATCTGATAGTTAAGAGCCTCTGTATCAAGAACAGCTAAGATCTCATCTTTTTTAACCTTTTGTCCTTCATCAAAGTTTAATTTGACAATACGACCTGATCTTTCAAAAGCTAGTGAGCTCTGTCTGATATCAACATTGCCATAAGCTTTTGAAAGTGCTTCTGAACCATCATATTTTGAGTACATAATGCCTGCGCAGATAGCAGCAGTGATTACGAAAAGGACAGCAATTAACTTCTTATTCATGATTTAGCATCCAATCATATTTAGCCTTTTGAACATCAGTCTTAGTAATTTCTGCAAATGACGCAAAATCCATAAAAGGGTTATCTTCACAAAAGCAGACAGACGAAATACAGGACATAAAAAAGACAGAATAGAGAACATTAAAGATATATTCTCTGTATTTTGGATCAAGGTTGAACTCTTCACACATGGAAGCCCAGATCTCTTTTAATTTGTCAAAAATCTCTTCTTTCCAAATCATGGCAATTTCAGGATCTTTAGCTGATAGTTCAGACATCATGATACAAAAACGCTTAAAGAACTCGTCTTGGGTAATTTTTTGCATCCTAGTTAAGAGCTTTGCCATTCTTTCATGGAAAGTATCTTTCTCATCCTGATTCAAATCGATTAAGTTGTTTTTATTCTCTTCAAATTTCTTTTTTAGAGCAGACTTTAAGATTGATTTCTTATCTTTAAAGTACAGATAGATTGTTGAGCGCGCCAGATGTCCTTCATTGGCAATATCCTGAAAGTTAGTCTCAAAATAGCCATTTTCAACAAACAGTTTCATTGCGCACATGACGATTTCAGCAGGACGTGTATCTTTGCGTCTTATTCTGTTTTTAGTATCCATTTTTATTAGCTCTTAATGACACTTGTGTCATTAAGTATAGATCGATTTTAGAAATTCTCAATAAGATAATGACAAAATTGTCATTATCTTATTGAGCAGAAGGGGGTAAATTTTGTGTGATATATGAATAACTTTTTGAAAGATGTAGCTTTTGTATTGCACAACTTTTTTAATTTTGTAACGTACAAAAATTTTTCAATTTTTCCATACTGTAAGTTACAGGTACCAGTAAGAACGCGTACCGCCACAGAATTTTGGTATGTAAAAGTGAAGTTAAATTCAAATATGAGTAGAGGCGCTCTAAGGACTCTGCTTACCATGTTTTCATTACTCATCATTAGTTCTACTCTTATTTATTTTGGTTCAAGAGGTGATGCCACCACTATTGCTAAAAGCATTAAGTCAGGAGTCTTAACTGCGGATACAGTGGATGTCTCTTTTGAAAATGTAGGAGGGGTGCTGTTAAAGCGTGACATTGAAGAATCTCAAATAGTTAAAAAAGGTGATGTTCTAATGGTCTTAGATGATACTGATACAGCTATCAGTATTGAAAGAACCAAAGCTACCATTGAAGCTCAAAAGGCTTTAATTCTTTCAAAAGAAAATGAAATTGAGATTAGAAAAGCTAATGTAGATTTAGAGGAGTTAAACAAATGGAAAGAGATTGAACAGTTAAAGCAATCTCTTACCGTATCAGAGTCAGCAAAGCTCTTAGCACAAAAGCAATATAAACGAGCTAACTCTTTAGTTAATACCAGAAGTATCTCAAAGTCTGACTATGACAGCGCCAATTCACAGTATATCCAGGCAGGTGCAGCAAAAACTCAGGCTTTGCGTAAGTTACAGGCAGCAATTTACGGTGCCACAGACGAGCAGATAGAAAAGTTAAAGAGAACAGGTTCAGCAAAGGGTATGACCTTGTTATCAATTAAGAATGAAAGACTTGAGATTGATAACATGCAAAACGCTTTAGACAACCTTAAATCTCAATTAAAGCAGACTGAGGTTCAATTAAAACAAGAAGAGGTCAACTACAGTCGTCTTACTTTAATTGCTCCATGTGATGGCAAGATCTTAAAGATCCTGTATCAGCAAGGGGAGCTGGTATCTCCTAACTCTTCAGGTCTTACACTCGAGACTGACAGAAAGTACTTTGATATCTATGTAAGTGAAGAGCAGGTACTAACGTATAAAAAAGGCAATAAAGTAAAAGTTCATTGTGTAGCTACAGATAAAGATCTTACAGGTACGGTAAGGTTTGCAACAGTAGCTCCTACCTTTGCAGATCTTAGAATGACCCGTGAGCGCGGTTTAGGTGATCTGACCTCCTTTCAGGTAAGAATTTATGTAGATTCAAAAGAGGTTCTTACCGGTATGACGATGGAGGTACGTGATGAATAAGATCATAGCCTCCATCGATGAAGAGTTTCAAGCTATGCTCTCAGGCAGGTTCATACCTTACCATATTGCAGCATTCATGATGGCGATTATGATCACCCTGATAGTATCAGTATGTTCCCGTCATGGTGAAGTGTTTGAAGGTAAGATTGCGGTTGTCGATCTTGATAGCTCACAGTTATCTACAACTTTAATTGAGAAATTAAATACCTCAGCCTATGTGGAGATCACTGAGGTTTACCATTCACCAGTATCAGTGCGTGATCTTACAGCTCATGATAAAAATATCGGTGTACTCTATTTTCCAAAAGGCTTAGAAAAAGAGCTCAAAAGACTCGACAGAACTTTTAATATAGGCTATTTTGCCGATTACTCAAATCTGGGGCAAAACGGTCAGGCTATTGCTAATTTAAGCGAGATGATTGCTACATTAGGAGCTGAGAACTCAGCTCCAGAAGTGGCAGCACTTGCTAAAGCTTCAAGTGAAAAGGTACAGGCTCTGTTGCAACCTATGGATATGGTAAAAAGAGAACTGTACAATCCTACAACCTCAGCATCTATTACCTTTTGTAGTGCCTTTATCTATTTTTTCTCATCCATTATCTTAGGACTTACCTCAGTAATGCTAGTAGGGCGCTTTAAGATCTCAATGCGTTGGCAGGCAATTTTAGAAGATGGATTTGCCTGTCTTTTAGCAAGATTGTTGCCTTATTCTCTTATCTACACTACTGCAATCTCACTTGTTACAGCACCATTGATTATCTTTGGGCAGATGAGATTTGAAGGAAACTATTTCTTCCATTTACCAAGCATGTTGATGACAGGCTTTTCAATCAGTGTACTGGCTCTTATTGTTACATGGAAAACTACTCAACCAAGTGAAGGCGGCAGTAAGATGATCTTGATTGTGCCACCTGGCTTTATCTTAGGAGGATCTCTTTTAGCATCTGGTTATATGCCAGCTTGGGTAAATACAGTTAAGTTTGCCTTCCCTTTAACCTGGGAATATGAATTCTGGCGTGACTTTGCTATGAGAGGTTTACCTTTGTCTGACATGATAAAGAGTTATGGCCAATATGCTCTTTATATGACCGTGATTACCTCAATTCTTGCGGTGGTTTACTATAAAACTCGTCAAAATTTCTTTGAAATGAAGAAATTAGAACAGAGTGAAGGCGAAAAAGCTCAAAGTGAAGCTTAACAAAAGCCTTATATAAGCCATTGTTAAAAAAATATTAAATTTATTTTGATATGCCCCTTTACAAAGAGGGTCAATTTGTTGATAATACTACGGCAATTCCACAGGGGCATAGTTCTAATGGTAGAACAGCGGTCTCCAAAACCGACGGTTGAGAGTTCGAGTCTTTCTGCCCCTGCCACTTCAAGCATTTTTTTCCCACTTTTTTCAAATTTTCATAACCGAAAATTAAACCAAAAAATACCACTTCATCTATTTGATTTATCAAATAAATGTTATTGCTTCATCGATTTTTTTATAAATAGCATATTTTAGTATTATGAACTAACTAAAAATTTAGAACACGTAAAACGTGTGAAAGAGCACGTAAAACACTTTTTGAAGAAGGTGGTTAATTATGTGTAATACTCAATTAGCCCATACTAATAATATCAGATACTATATCTATATATTAATTGAGGCTTCGAGCATAGTTGTGGGTAAAAGTAGGTGTTCCTAATTTAGAGGTAAAAGAGGCTTATTCCTTGCTTTTGCAAAGACTGTCAAAATAAATGTTGGATAAATTAGAGAATGATCCTGTTATTTAACGTTAACCTTACAAATCTTCCGTTTGTTCTTGTATAGTGTATTGATAGAATTAAACAAAAGCTAACAATACAAGTAAGTTAAAACTTATATCCCAACAACAAAATCTCTTTTAATGAATAAATTACTTTCTGCCTTGTGTGAAAGTAATGCTGTTTATTCTTTTTAGGTGTGACTATGCTAAACAACGAAGAAAAATTAGAGCAAGAAAAAACTGATGAAGTTAAAGCATCATCAAGCTTAGTTTCTGATACTGAAAATTCAGATAAAGATCTTGTTGAAAAGGATATAAAAGAAGAGACTGCTGATGAGTCTCAAGCTGTTCAGACTGATAACAGTGAGTCTATTACAGATAAAGATAATTCAGAATCTGCTGACAATCAAAACACTCAAAGTGCTGATAGTAAAGTTGCAGAGCATCAAATAAAAGAAACAGTTACAGAAACATCAATTAGCTATAAAGACGCTGTAAGTGATGATTCAGAAAATACAGAAGAACTAAAAGAATTTGCCAAGAATATTAAGCAAAGTTCAGAGCTCACTACTGTTTCAAAAAATAAATCAGATGAAGATGCAATCCTAGAATCTGAAGAAAAGACATTTGAAACAGAACTTGAAGAATACAAGCATTTAGCACCTCTCGATCCTCAACGTCTAGTCAAATATGCCGCACTAAAGCTTAATGGTCTTAATTGCAAAGTCAGTGATTTTAAATCAGACAAGTCTATTAATAATGATTATGAGTTTAAACTTATTATTAAGGCAAATTTCAGCATCAATGAAAACATCAGAGAATTGCCTGGTATTCAGCCTACAGGTGAGTATTGCCATGCCTCTGTAAAAGATTATGTCGATTTTAGAAAACGCCTAAGACGACTTATCTCATCTGATGAAAAAGCTATGGAAAGCTTTGTAGATAGATATGTTGCTCAAGATCCTAATAGAGCAGTAGATAAAAGAGATGAAACATACCTCTACTATCCTGCTCAAGAAACAAGTTATTCTCATCCTTGTGATACTTGTGGAGGTACAGGTGATGTACCTTGTGGTAACTGCTCAGGCTCAGGAAAAGTTGAATGCAGACGTTGTAATGGCTCAGGCTTTTTAAATGAGGTTACTACTTACTCTGATGGCTCTAAAAAGACTAGAAAAGTAATGTGCTCTAGTTGTTGGGGAAGAGGCTACCATAAGTGTAAGGTATGTAAAGGCACAGGACTATTAACCTGCAGTAACTGCCAAGGTACTGCTATTACAACTGAAGTATCAGAGATTACAGGTATTGCTAAGTTCAAATCGTACTACAACTTGAAATTTTTAGATGATCTTGATGGTTATCAGGAAATCAGCAATAAAACTGAAAAAGCTTTGTGCAGATATCCTCATGAATTTTTAAAGGACAATTTTGAGTTCTCTTTAGAAAGTGTCGTTAAAAATGACTTATCAGGAGATTCTCCTTTATCTGATGGTAATCCTTATATTGTCTATAAAAACACAGGTACAGGCATCATTGAAGATATTTCTGTAAGCGGTAAAACTTACACAATGGTAGGTTTAGGTAGCCCTACTGTACCTATCTTAAGACCTGCTATAGTTGATGATCTTTTAGCAAAAGATATTAAGGATATTGAGTTCTTTAAGCAAAGAGGAGAACTCTCATACAAGACAGTTAAAAGAAAGTTTAAGCAGTATTCAAAAAACAAAGCTCTAAAACAAGTTATGGACTCTGTTGCCGATCAGAGTGCTACAGCTGAACTTACAGGTAGCGAGTATCGCAAAAAGTTAGAATATGGCTGTTTTGGTGGTTTTATCTCTTATGAGCGTTTATGTGATTATGAGAATTACCTAAGATACATTGCAAAAAATGTAGGTCCTAAACAGACAAGACTAATTTGGTATGTAGCCACAATTTTAGTTTCAATATACAGCGCTGTGTATTTTGAGGATAAATGGGAACGCTCTTTTGCAGATCATCCATTCTTAGTGCCTTTTGAAACTATCATGTGGTGCATAATTGGCATATTTTTAGTAGGCTTGTGCATTAAGGTAACAAGTGGCATTGTTACCTGGATAAGAAGGCGCTTTATTTCTAAACTGTATCGAAAGAATTCAAAGGTTGATGAACAAACTCCATTAGGCTTTTTTACACTTATTGTGTTCTTCGTAACTGTTCTAGGTAGTTTATACGGTTTTCTTACTAAATATGACTTCTTACCAAAAGGTGATGGCAAAGTCATAGCAAGCTGTAACTATGTAATCGATGAAGGTAAAAGTTACGCAAACAGCGCTGCTGTTTTTGCAACCACAAAAGTCTATGGTTGGTTAGGAAAAGAACTACCAGATTTTGCAAAGCCAAAAGTAGAAACAAAGCAAGCTTCTACGACTGCAACAAAGTCAAACACAACAGCTAAGAAACGACAAAAGCAGTCATCTAAGAGCTCTAAAAATGTAGAGCAACAGAAAAAGTAAAGGTCAGCAAAACAGTCTTTTGTTTTTTTTAAGTCAAACAGAAAAGCAAAAGTAAATAAAAGATTGAGTATAAGCAGGTATGAAATGAGTCTTTTAGATAGTTACTTGAATATTAAGAATAAGGTGAAGTTAAATGATGCCATTATGGATGGTGTTGCAAAAGCTATCAGCCAAAAGGCAGCATCTGATTTTCAAGAGATCATTAACTCTAGCTCTTTAAATTCAGCTACGCCCATAGATCATGAAGAAAAAGACAACCTAGATTACATTCCTAACAGTACCGAGCCCCTAAGACTTGGCACTAAAAGAGATTTTGATACCGTCATGAGTACTATCAAATCTCTTAAAAAGTTGGAGAATGATGATAGTTTTATACAGACTAAATCTCTTGTAGAATCCTTTTTTACTAAGAATCTTGATGAAGATTCTGTTAAGGAGCTGATGGGTAAACTCAAAGTATCATCTGATCTGGATGCTTTTAAATCAATTTTATTCTGGGGACTGTACTTTACCGTATACAGTGTTTTTGAAAAGTCAGCTTCAAAAGATGATGTAGTGGTATATGGCTCTGAAGCAGTGGATTTGTTAGTAAAAGTAAACTATCCATCCTTTGGCGATTGGATACAGCAGGCCAAAGCAAAGTACAGAGACTCAGATATCTTTACTAATCCATATTCAGAAAACTGGCTAAAGTTTTTTTATAACAACGTAGAATTTGATAGAGAAATCTCTGAAGAAACTATCATTTCTAACTTATTGGAATTACAGCAAAGGTTAGTTAACGAATTTTCAGATAGTAAGCAAAACAAACTTACTGCAGGATGCTACAAACACCCTAAAGTTGAGCAGAGAAAAGAAGAAGATGGTAGATCAGAAGATGCATTCTTAATTGTAGTGTGCATTTTTATTGTTGTATTTTTATTTCTTCTGTTGTACTGTTTTTCCATAAGTAGCAATTAAGCAAATTAGATATACTAAATTAAGGTTTGGTCTTTAAAGTCATCTCAATTAGTTATAGCTGATTTACAAAGGATGCACTTCATCTATTGCATGAAATTAACTGATTACGTCATTTATACATATATTCGTTATTACCTAGCAAGAAAAGATCTATACTGTTTTGTTGTTTTTGAGCTTTTATAGGAGTTTATAACAATGATTAAAATTATGTTAGGTATGTTTCTTTCTGTTTTTTTATTCTCAGTAGCAAATGCGACTGTAATTTATAATTCAGACGGAACCTCATCCAATATTGTAGGAAACACAATTTATAATTCAGACGGAACCTCATCTAATATTGTAGGAAATACAATTTATAATTCAGACGGAACCTCATCCAATATTGTAGGAAACTCAATTTATAATTCAGACGGAACTTCATCTAATATTGTAGGGAACACAATTTATAATTCAGATGGTACCTCATCCACAATCGTCCCTTAGTTTTGCAGTTAGTTATTCTTTTAATATAAAGTAATATTTAGCAAGATAACTCATTCAAAAGAATCATGCCATTGCTAGTTAAGAGAAGAGTTATCTTGTTTTCCTTCAAATTTCGTAACTAGTTGTTGTTCATTTAGCACACGTTTATCAGTAAAATACCAATGAGCTAGCATCTGTAATTGATGCTCCTTTGCCATATTGGAATTTCATTATGATCTTTAATCCTAATCAGGTAACTTGGACACTGCGTAAAGGCGTTAAATTGCCTTTTGCTCCTCAGGAGAATATTGACTCAGTTAATAACAATCCTGTAGAGAGTGTTCCTAATTTTCAATTAACTAAGACTGTAGTCAATTCTGTTGATGCTCCCTTAAATCAAGTTGCAACAAGCTCAGTTGATACCACTTTAACTCATAATGAAGAACCTTCCATTGCTAAAGTAGGAGCTCCCGTATCCATAAATGTTGGTGCTGATAATAATGCTGTATCACCTGTAGCTCCAGTTACAGAAACTGTTGCTCATATTACTGATAGTAGTGCTAATGCTTCACAAGAAGTAGCAAGCTTAGCTACAACTTCAACAGCTACACCAACACCGTTACCTTCTAAAGAAACATCCCCTACAACTGTTGCTTCATCACTTAATGGAACTACACCTGTAGTCGATGGTAAACCAGTTGATAAGACTATTCTTGAGAATGTAAAAGAATCATTCCCTCGTTGGAAGACTTTGCCTTATAAACTAAGAGCAAAGAGAGCTGATCTTTTCATCAACTTAAATTCAGATGTACCATTCTTACAGAGCTTAGTAGATTTTCTAAAGAGCAAAGGCTTAGATATCAAGCCATATGACGATTCAGTAAACTATCTCCCAAGTGACATTCTGTTATTAGATAAAACAGATCTTGTGCGTCAGGGCACTGTCTATGTATTGCAAGCTGGAAAAAGAGCGATATGGAATGAATTGCTCATAGAATTTGGAGATAGACTCAAATGACCTTGCCTCAAAGATATTCGGTTAGAGTCCTTACACGAGATGATTTGTCTTTAGTACCTCAATTAGAAAAAATTGAGCTTAGAACTCAAAAAAACGCTTGGAATGCTCAGTCTTTAATTGAGTGCTTTGATGACAGTTACATCATCTTAGGCCTGTTTGATGTAGAAAAGCTCATAGGCTTTTCAGTTATCTATAACACCAAGTTTTCTACCGACCTCTTAACCATCGGTGTTGATCCTGATTATCAGGGTAAAAAGTTAGGCGCTTTACTCTTACATAGAACCTTAGAAAAAGCTCTTGAAATTGAGGCCATGGAATGCTTTTTGGAAGTAAGAGTAAGCAATATCGTGGCTCAAAATTTATACAAAAAGTATGGTTTTGTAGAAGTTGGATTGCGCAAGGAATACTATAATCCAATTGGTGCTGAAAAGGGCGAAGATGCCTATACCATGCATCTATCCGACATCAAAGCTCACCTTGAGAAAATCTCTATTTAAGGAGACAACATGCCTGCTAAGTTAGATCAAGACGCAAGACCCGATGAGAAGCTTCTAAAGCTGTATTCTTTGTTGCTGTTTACAGGTAAAGAATACTCGTTAACCGAGCTAAAAGATGAGCTTATGTGCTCTAAACAGACCATCGGACGTTTGGTTGATAAGTTAGAGAAAAGCTACTATGGAAACGTTGTTGTCAAAAGAAAGGGCAAGGAGAATTACTACAGCCTAAAAAAGCCATCAACATCCAAAGGCATGCACGTAAGTATCAATCCTGATGGTTTGCGCAAGATGATCTTATGCAGTGATCTGATGTGGCATCTGCTCTCATACAAAACACGAGATCAAATCGAAGCTTCAACTCTGCAAGCTCAGGCAAATCTGCCAACTGAAGAGCTTCCTTCCTTTAAGGATGTTCACTATGGCTATAGCTTTACCAAAGGAAAGATCAATTATGATGTCTGCGATATTGAATTGAATGATCTTGAAAAAAGCATCGCTTCAAGAAAATGCTGTGAAATTCTGTATCAGCAATGTGTTAATGGTGAGTGCAAAAGATACACCATTGCACCTATGAAGCTGATTGCATACAGAGAAACTCTCTATATTGGAGCTTGGTGTGTAACCAGAGTTGGTAAAGTAGAGAAAACCATCGACAATCCTATGTTCTTTTTAGTTCATAGAATGCAGAAGGTTGAGGTTTTAAACAACCGTAGCTCTGAAAAGTTACCAGAGATTGATTTTAGTAATGAAACTTTTGGTTTTATAAAATCAGATCCGGTAAAGGTAAAGATCCTCTTTAAAAAGAAAGTTGCTACTTATGTTTATGACAGAAAGTGGAGCGATGATCAAAAGATTACCTTAAATGATGATGGTTCTTTATTACTTGAGTTTACCTCTGGTAATAAATATGAAGTAATTTCTTTTGTCTTAGGCTTTGGTAAGAATGCTGTTTTACTAGAGCCTGCCTCATTAAAAGAAGAGATAGCAAAAGAGATTGAGACTATGCAAAAGGCTTACGCAAAATCTTAAGTAATGGCGTAAGTTAAATTAGCTAAGAGGTTAAAACAAAAGGTGAAGTTACACAAGACACCGTCATAAATTCAGTATGGTGTCTGCAGTTTAGCTTCACCTAAGGAAAAAGCAATTTTGATGCTTATTGGGCTATCAGAAGGTCAGTGCACCTAACCTAGGTCTACTTTAGCGCCATCCTCGGTCTAGTGGCGCGGTTTAATTAGGTACAGGTGTTCTTTAAAATTCCTCTAGAGCCTTATTGTCAAAGACACTATCCTAAAAAGCCTATCTTTTTGCCTTGATGTTCTTCAATGTTCTTAAGTTTGGCTTCATTTTCTAATTCAGACAAAAATACTGAATTACAAAGTGAGTCTTCATTTGCAAAAATGCCTGTATGCATTGCCTTTATCACATGGAAGTCGCCAGGAGTTAGGAACTTAATCTTTGACAGACGAAGCTTGTCCTCATCAGTGAATTTATCATGAGCTAAAGGTAAAAGCTCGGTTTCAAATAAAGCAAGCTTCTGCTTCTCATTAGCGTAGGTAAATTCAATCTTAGTTGAAAAGCGTCTTAGGACTGCTCTATCTAATTTGTCGATGTAGTTAGTAGTGCAGATCACAAAGCCTTTACACTCTTCTAAATGAGTCAAGAACTCATTTACCTGACTTATCTGCCATTGAGCTTTGGCATTGCTTCTGTCAAAAATAAGTCCATCAATCTCATCAATTACTAAGATCTCATTTTTGATATCAAGTTCATAGAAGAGCTCAGCAATATTCTTTTCAGATTGACCTACGTACATATCAAGAATATCACTTGCTCTTACGACCTTAACTTTCATGTTAACTTCATGTCCAATGAATCTTGAAAGCTCTGTTTTTCCAGTGCCTGCAGGACCATAAAATAGCATAGTACCCATGCCTTTTTTAGACTTTCCTTTTTTGATAATAGAAGAGAGTTTCTTACAGCCATTCAAGAAAACATCAATGTCCTGTTTAAAGCACACAGCTTCTTTGTTGAACTTTGAAAATCTCTTTATGTCAGTCTTTTTCTTTATGTCTTTATTATTGTCAGCATCTTCTCCTCCAGATAAGGGACCAAATAAAAATCCGCAACCTCTATTCTGATTGTTCAAGGTAATATTGGCCTGTAACTGACATTCAAGAATGTTTTTGATTTCTTTTGGACTTTCAAATAAGGCACAAGCAGCCTTTAGTGATTGCTCTATCACAGCAGGTGAAGTTACATACTTTTTATTAAACTCAGAAATGACTCTAGAGGTTAGCTTTGCCTTAGGGTATTTTTTAGCAATGCTCTTCCAAATACTGATCCTCTTTTGAACTTCCTTAATTGAGAATTTGATGCTCAAATTGAATCTACGCTTTACAGCAGTGTCAATTTCGCTTACATCATTGGTGATCCAAATTTTTGGAGCTGACTGTTTCTGCTCTAAAAAAGCATTAAGCCACGCCTTATCCTTGCTATTTCTAATCTCATAGCTTGTATTTAAAAGACGCTCAGCTTCATCAATGACAATCAGGCAGTTATCTTTATTTTCAGTGATCTTTTGGCAGGCTAAAAGCTTAGAACGTCTGTCTTGTTCGTTATCATCAACATCACTGTTTACACTGTATACGTCGAGTTTTAGTTCTTTTGCTAAAGCTCCTACGATACTTGATTTACCAGTTCCAGGATCACCGTATAAAAGGATATTAACAGGGCAGATCTCTTTAGATCCTAGTAGCTTTCTTAAAAGAGTGAGCTTGTTTTTATCTTTTTCAATTTCATCTGACCTCAAGTCTGTATCAGAACCGTTGAACTTGAAAGCTTCATCGATTACGTTTTGACTGTCAGAACTTAAGATTTTATTTGCAAAAGAACTTAAATGGTATGCTCTGCAAGAGCATACAAGACCATAGTTCTCAAGTTTATCTAAGCTCTCTTTGATATTGGAAATTGAAGTTTCGTAGATTGCAGCTAAAATTTCAGAATCTTTGTTTAAATCTAATTGTTCATCAAACAGCAGTTTGCAACAGCTGTAACTGTCGATAAGATATATGAGCTCAAGAATTTTAGTTTCAATCTCGTTTAAAGAAAACATGCTTTCAATCTTGGCTATTTTCTTTTGGTAATCTCTATCGGTTTTTGACATCTTATAGTTTTTGACATAATTGTCAGCTTCTGTTTTAAACAGGCTGAACATCAGTTCATATCTTAACTTGCATTGATAGCCACGACGTCTGCTACTAAAGGTAGCGTCATCATCTTCAGGTCCAAGATCGTCATTATCTAGCAGATCTTCAAACTCGTTTGCAGAAAACATGTCTTTTTTAGCTGCAGTTACGTACTTTTTGATGAGTTTTATTTGTCCTTGAGAGAAATTTGACTTCTCTAACATGGTTGTAAGATAGTTTTGTGTGAATTTAGAGCAATAATGCTTGTCTGAATATATCCAACCTAAGACATCTAAAAATCCTTTGATGTCTGCAGAGCCAACTCTATAGTCATTACAAGTTGATATGTTGTCTAAAAAAGCTTTGATTAAAAATGCACTTCTAACTTTTAAAGGTTTATCTGAATCAAGATTTAGGATTGCTTGCTTAATATAGTATTCCATAGACATCCTCTCTTTTACATAAAAGCTCTTACATCAGTATTTTTCAAATTGTCATCTTTAATGACGTATAGCTTTTGACCGTAATGTCGTACTAAAAAAATGTATCTGTTCTTTTGAATGACTACAGAATAGAAAATCATCGTTCCATAATTTGAAGACTGTTTGAAGAATTTAAATATTTTTGTGATGATCTGTTGAAAGAAACTTTGAATACTTAATTTTAAGAATGAAATGTGTGTACGATTTTAGATACAGCCGATTTAATTAATGGATCTCATCTATTATGAACACACAATCTTATTGTTAACATTGTAGGTAATTGAATATGATTAAGATGCTATACTAAAGCTAAGAATAATTTTTTTTAGGACGATGACATGAAATTTACAAAGTTACTGCCAAATTCATGTGATTTTAGAGATCTTATCGACAATAATAGAATATATGTTGATAAGACAGCTTTAATTTGCCAAATTGCAAAAGATGAAAAAGGTCCTTATTTCATTTCTCGCCCTAGACGCTTTGGTAAGTCAACTCTTATCAATACACTTCATGAACTCTTTGCCCATGGCACAGAGAAGTTTAAAGGTTTAGAGATTGAACCTTTATGGAATGATAAGACTTACAAAGTCCTACATTTAGATTTCTCATCCTATAACTTTTTATCTGAGATAAATTTTTGCGATTATTTTTATGAGGATTTAAAACAAAAGTTCATAGAATTAGGCTTTAGTGTCAATGATAGTAATTTGTCACTTAAGGCACCCGGACTGCTTGTGGACATTGCTTTTAAGAATGAGCACTCAGGTGAAGATATAGTCTTACTTGTTGATGAATATGACACTCCTCTCTCAGCTGTTTTAAATAATGAAAAAGAGTTTTTAGCTCGTAGAGATATACTCCATAGCTTTTACTCAAAAGTAAAAGAGTATCAAGGCAGATTCCGTTTCATCTTTATTACAGGCGTAACTTATTACTCTCATACTTCTATATTCTCTGCATTTAACAATCTGACAGATTTAACCTTAGACAGCGACTATGGTGCACTTTTAGGTTATACCACTGAAGAGTTAGAAGAGTACTTTAGTGAGTACATTGACAATGCGGCTATAGAATTAAATAAAGAGTATGAAACAGATTTCTATAACCATGAAACAGTGGTTGCAGCACTAAAGAGAAATTACGATGGCTATAGCTTTGATAGAAAGTGTAAAGCTCATGTATTTAACCCATGGTCAATTATTAAGTTTTTAGAAAGACCAAAAGAAGGTTTTATTCCATACTGGGTAGTATCAGGAGGTGCAACACCAACATTCTTAGTAAATTATCTAAAGCAAGGATTAAAAAAATACAATTCAAATGAATTGCAATCTCTGCTGAGTATTGACTCAACAGTCAATAAAGATACTGATTCTTTATATCCAGGCATAGAAAACATAGCTAATATTGATTTATTTGCTATCTTGTACCAGGCAGGTTATTTCTGCATTAAGACAGCTGAAGATGGATATTTTAAGGTTGGTATTCCAAATCTTGAGGTAAAGAAAGCTTATTCAAACCTTTTACTAAACCAGCTAACAAGAACTCAAGACACTAAGTTAAGATTCATTGAACCATTCAAAGAGGTTTTAGCATCAGGAAATTTAGGCAAGATAAAAGAGTTATTCAATACCTTTATCAATGAGTTCTCCTATGAAACCGTAAAGAACTTTAATGAAGCATGTTTTAGAGATGTACTAAAGCTTGCGATGCTTACTTTTAATGTAACAGCCGCAACAGAGGTAATGGGCGCTTGTGGCAGAGCAGATATTACAGCTGAAGCTGGTGACTACCTGTATGTCTTTGAATTAAAGGTAACAGATAACAGTAAAGACATTGCAACAAAACTTTCCGAAGCTAAAGAGCAAATCATAAAGAACAAGTACACAAGACGTCTTACAGATAAAACAGTAGTACCAGTAGCTTTAGTTTTAGAGAATAATTCTAAGAGAAGAGAAAAGACTGATATTCCTGTTTGTGAGATTGTTGCTTTAGAAAAGGTAACAGTTGATTAACCACTAATTTGTCTTTTCTGTCAATTTTAGTTCCTTCTTTTTGAAAGTTGTTTCAGATCGAGGAGAAGCTATTCCAAGAGCTTATCTCTAAATTTTTAACAGTCTTAGAAAATTGTTATAACTTTCTAAAATTTATTGCAGATTTTGAAAGTCTACTTTTGTGTAAATTGTGTTCATTTTTCTAAAAATTCAACTTTTTTTAGAAAATTGAAACGGTTACATGTTTTTTATTGCACTAAATCTAAGCGATTGACAAAAATATTAAGAAAAATCATCAAATAAAATAAATCCTTATATTTCAATAAATAACCATTTTATTATCCACAAAATTCATCTTAAAAGCTCATTTTTGAACTTTAGCATATAGAAAAAAACATTAAACACCTATAATACTAGAGTAACTGAGACGAAAGTCTTGATTAACTTATACTAATTAAGTCGCGAAAGTGACTATTTTCAAACAGGGAAATGCGATGCTTATAGGTATTCCTAAAGAGAGCTTGCAAGGTGAGACTAGAGTTGCTGCAACTCCAGACACCGTAGGTAAGCTTTTAAAATTAGGCTTTGAAGTAGCTGTTCAAAGCAATGCTGGTGCTCTTGCAAGTTTTGACGACTCTGCATATGAGAAAGCTGGTGCAAAGATAGGTAACGAGAAAGATGTTTGGGCAGCCGACATTATCTTTAAGTTAAATGCTCCAACCGATGCTGAAATTGAACTGATGCATGAAGGCCAAACTCTTGTAAGTTTTATCCGTCCTGCTCAGAACAAAGATTTAGTTGATAAGCTCAATGCCAAGAAAGTAACTGTAATGGCAATGGACATGGTGCCACGTATTTCACGTGCTCAGTCTTTAGATGCTTTATCATCAACTGCAAATATTTCAGGTTATCGTGCTGTTATTGAAGCAGCTCATGCTTTTGGCAGATTCTTTACAGGTCAGGTAACCGCTGCAGGTAAAGTTCCTCCTGCAAAAGTAATGGTTATCGGTGCTGGTGTAGCAGGTCTAGCTGCCATCGGTACAGCTCACTCATTAGGTGCTATTGTTCGAGCATTTGATACTCGTCTTGAGGTAGCAGATCAGATTAGATCAATGGGTGGCGAATTCTTAAAGCTTGATTTCAAGACTGAAGATGGCGGTTCATCAGACGGTTACGCTAAGGTAATGTCAGATGAGTTCATCAAAGCTGAAATGGATTTATTTGCAAAGCAGTGTAAAGATGTAGATATCATCATTACTACCGCTGCAATTCCTGGTAAGAAAGCTCCACGTCTGATTACTAAAGAAATGGTAGCTTCAATGAAGCCTGGTTCTGTAATTGTTGACTTAGCTGCTGCAACAGGCGGTAACTGCGATGGTACAGTTGCAGGTAAGGTTATTACTACAGACAATGGCGTTAAGATGATAGGTTACACCGATCTTGCAGCTCGTCTTCCAGCTCAGTCTTCACAGCTTTACTCAACAAACTTAGTAAATCTGATGAAGCTTCTATGCAAGAACAAAGACGGCTTGATCGATGTAAACTTTGATGACGTTGTTCTACGTAACATGACCGTTACTAAAGATGGTGAAGTTACTTTCCCACCTCCAAAGATCAGCGTATCAGCAGCTCCTAAGGCTAAGGCTGATGTTGCAGCTCCTGCAAAGCAAGAGCCTAAGAAAGCAAGCCCTGCTTTAAAGATTGTAGCTCTAGCTGCAATCGTAGTTGCATTCATGTTAATCGGTGGCTACGCTCCAGAGAAGTTCTTACCACACTTCACCGTATTCGTATTAGCTTGCGTTGTAGGTTACTACGTTGTATGGAACGTTTCACACTCATTACACACTCCATTGATGTCTGTAACTAATGCTATTTCAGGTATCGTGGTTGTAGGTGCAATGGTGCAGATCGGCGATTCAATTATTATCGGCATTCTTGCATTTATTGGTGTTTTACTAGTATCTATCAATATCTTTGGTGGTTTCGCTGTAACACGCCGTATGCTAGCTATGTTCAGAAAACAGCAATAGTAGGTAAGGAGATAATTTAATATGTTAGGTTTAACTCATATGGCCTACATTCTTGCAGCGCTATTATTTATTATGGCGTTAGCAGGTCTATCAAAGCAGGAAACTGCAAAAATGGGCTGTCTATCTGGTATGGTTGGTATGGCCATTGCCTTGTTAGCAACCTTCGTTCGCGTTGGCAACATTTTCTATAATCCATCAGTATGTATCTTCGTGATTGTTGTTGCCATGATCGGTGGTGCTGTTGTCGGTATTTACGTTGCACGTAAAGTTCAGATGACTCAGATGCCAGAGCTTATTGCTTGCTTACACAGCTTCGTAGGTTTAGCAGCTGTATTAGTAGGCTTTAACAGCTACATACACATGCAAGAAGATCCTGCCGTATTCTTAGCAACTCCAGTTGCTGAGTTAAATACTGAGTTAGTTGAAATCTTCTTGGGTATCTTTATTGGTGCTGTAACCTTTACAGGTTCTATCGTAGCTTACGGTAAGTTAAACGGTACTTATAAGTTACGTATCTTTAAGTCAGCTCCTCTAACCTTACCATTTGGTAATGCTCTAAACTTAGGTGCTTTAGTTGTTTCATTCCTGTTATTGATTTGGTTCTTAGCAGCTAATGAGGCTCCTGCATTCCCATTATTAGTAATGACAGTTATTGCTTTACTATTTGGTGTTCACTTGGTTGCTGCTATCGGTGGCGCTGATATGCCAGTAGTTATCTCAATGCTGAATTCATATTCAGGTTGGGCAGCTGCAGCATCAGGCTTCATGTTAAACAATGACCTTTTGATCGTAACCGGTGCTTTAGTAGGTTCTTCAGGTGCTATTCTGTCTTATATCATGTGTAAGGCTATGAACCGTTCATTCATCTCAGTTATTGCAGGTGGCTTTGGTAATGCACCAGCTGCTGCTAAGAAAGATGAAGAAATGGGAGAGTATCATGAGTTAAAGGCAAATGAAGTTGCTGACTTATTAAAGAACTCAAGCTCAGTTATCATCACCCCAGGCTATGGTATGGCTGTAGCTCAGGCTCAGAACGCTGTTGCAGCTTTAACTGAAAAGTTAAAGGATCGCGGTGTCGAAGTTCGCTTCGCTATTCACCCTGTAGCAGGTCGTCTACCAGGACATATGAACGTTCTGTTAGCTGAGGCAAAGGTTCCATATGATATCGTATTTGAAATGGACGAAATCAATGACGATTTCGAAAATACAGATACCGTATTAGTTATCGGTGCTAACGATACTGTTAACCCAGCAGCAGCTGAAGATCCATCAAGCCCAATCGCTGGTATGCCAGTGCTTGAGGTTTGGAAGGCTCGTAACGTAGTTGTATTCAAGCGTTCTATGAATCCTGGCTATGCTGGTGTTCAGAACCCACTGTTCTTCAAGGACAACACCTCAATGTGCTTCGGTGATGCTAAGAAGACTGTTGAAGATATCGTTGCAAACTTATAATTTAGCTTAAAGCCAGTTTTATAAGATAAGAGGTCTTACCCTAATTGGGGTAGGGCCTTTAATTTTGCCTAAAGACAAAATTAAGATGACCGACAAGTGTATATATAACTATACATGTGAGGTTCTTATGGATCTTTACTCTTTAGATGCAAGTCCAGCCAAGCTTGTTAAAGTCAGACCAAAGTAAATTACACTAAGCTTGATCCTGAAAAATTACGTCAAAGTGTAAAGACTCTAAATGAAAGTAAGAATTTAATTGATTATGATGAAGTAATGGGCAAGATACATAAGCGTATAGGACTCAAAAGAGGCTTAAATGCTTTTTTTGTGAAAAAAATTAATTTTTTTATTAAAGTTTTTAACTTGATTGGCCGATAATAGATCGAAAGGCAGAAAAGTATTAAAACTAATTTTGCCAAGGAGAGAATTATGGCTATAGATTCAAGTGCACTGACAAGCATTAAAAATGCTATTGCAAGTTATTCTGGCAGTGAATCTACATATAGTGATAAGCTAAAAAATGATGCTAATAACAGTGTAAATTCATTAGCTCAGAAAGCTTCTTCATTTGCAACCAAGAGCCGTTATAAAGCAGCTTTTGAAGAGAAGATGAAGATTGCTAATGAATCGTCTGATACTGTTGAAATCAGCAAAGAGTCATTGGCAGCTTTAAAGAAATACAATCAGACTGAAGTAAGTGCTGCTGCAAAGAAAGACTCATCAAGCTCAAGTGGCTACACTTATGATTATCAGTCTATCAAGAAAAAGAATCTTGAGAATATAGCTGCTATCGAAAAAGAAGTTGCTGAAAAGTACGGCAAAAAGACTGATGCTGCTGAGAGTACCACTAAGACTGCAGATGATAAATCAACAGTAAAGTCTGATGATTCAACAAAAACAGCATCAACTACTGACGGCTCGTCTTCTGATAAGACTACAGCTTCAGATAAGACAACTGATAGCAAGAAGTCAGAGAACACTACCGATACTGAGAAGAAAACTACTTCATACAGCTATGATTACAATGCTATGAAGGCTAAGGATGCAGAGAATGCATCTAAGATCGAAGCTGAGGTTAAAGCTCAGTATTCAGGTCATAACAGTCCAGATGACATCGTAAATTAGTCTGTTATTGATTTTAGTATGAGGAGGGCAGAGACTCTCCTCTTTTAATTTATAGGTAGGTGATTTGACTTAAAGTCTATCCACTTTTTATCTTTAGGTGATATGAGGCAAAACTAAGAAACTACTAGTTTTATTGCTCATCTTGCAGAATTACCCATGAGCAAGGATCTTTTCCTGCCTCAGCTGTACCAGAGCTGCTGATTACTTTAGCAATGGAAGCTGAGCTTCTAACAACAATTAAAGAGGTCACTGTAGATTCTAGATCTTTTGAGACCTTGTCGATATCAAATTTTAAAACAGGATCACCTGTAGATACTTGTTGTCCTAACTTGGCTATTGCAGTCATACCTGCACCTGTAAAGCTACTTGTGCCAATACCAAAGGTTACATAAACCTCAACTCCCAGTTCTGTTCTTACAGCAAAAGCATTATTTGAAGTAATAAGTCTTGAGATAGTGCCGGAGCAAGGAGAAACGATAGTATCAGCGCCTTTGTTTGGTACCACGGCAACACCATCGCCAATCAGTCTTTCTGAAATCACTAAATCAGGTACTTCTTCTAATGAAATTAGATTACCGCTGATTGGAGTATATAGCTCTAAATCAGCTTCACCTTTAACATCCTGACTTAAAGTTTGCTTTTTTTGAAAAAAAGAAAAAAGTCCCATTTTTATTCCTTGATAGCTGTAAGAGCCTTCTATTTAATTAACTTGTCTTCTATGAGTCAATCTTTACAGAGAGTTAATAATGTCAGTAAGCTCTGAACCAGAATAAGTAGTCATTATTTTATTATACAGATCTTTATCAAAAGCAGGTTGAATGTCTTCTTCTAGATTTAATCTTTCAACTACAGCTTTGATCCTGTCAATGTTATAAGCACCTGTCACAAGATATGTCACACCCATTCTGTAAAAGAAAGGAATAAGCTCAGGACGTGAGGCAAAGCGTCCAGCCACACCTAAGGTAGCACCTGATTCAAAGGCAGCTTTAGCTGCCATTACAATCATTTTGGCTAAAACAGGTGTAAAGGTTTTATCTGGAGGACATGGAGCTGATGCATACTCAGCTAATGAGCTGGTACCTATGATCATCATGGATCCTTCTTTAGCGATAGCGGGTGCTAAAAGTACGGCAGCTGGAGTCTCAATCATAAAACTAATCTCCATATTGCCATGAGCAATCTTTTCACTATCAAGCTCGTTTAAACTGTCATTTGCTAATTTTAAAAGGTAGTCTTTTTCTGAGATCTTGGTTACCAAAGGGAACACAATGGTAATGGTTCTTCCTTTTGATGCTCTTAAAAGAGCTCTAATTTCCTTTTTCAAAAGGTTAGTACCTACATAAGCACCATATCCCTTTAAATGTCCTGAATCATCTAATCTAATATTAAATAAAGGTTTCTTATCATCAGCAAAGTCAAAGGTTCTTGCTGTAATTGGAGCACCCTTTTTAATAGGAGAGATGATCTTATAAAAACAATCGGTCATTTCATCTTCAGAAGGTTCATAACTTGAAGATAAAAACAAGAATTCAGATCTTAACAGGCCTAATCCATGGTTTTTAATCTGTTCATTACTACCTTTGCTAATAGCTCCAACTGCACAGGCAATGGTTAGATTTAGTAAAGACTCATCATTTATCTGATCCTGATAGAGATCTTGCATTGTAAGCAAGCTCTCTTTGATGTCATCAGATGGCTCTACAATCACAACCGATGAATTACCATCAACTAGTACTGTAGTACCGTTTTTTATAGTGGTTGCATCAAAAACACCAAACACAGCTGGAATTGATAACTCTCGCAGCACTACACCTAGATGTCCTGAGTCATGACCTCCTTCTAAGATCACACCTTTTATGCACTTAGTATTAAGTGATAATAATTGCGCAGGTGAGATATTAGTAGTTATTAGGATCACGTCTTTAGTAAGAGTTGGCAGTTCAATTTCATCTCCATGTGCATGCTCAAGGGTATGAATGAACTCGTTCATAAGTGAGGTTAACTCTTCTTTATCAGCCTTTAAATCATTATTATGCTTATAAAACGCATCAAGATTACCTAAAAGTACGGTCCTTGCTGCCATACAGGAGGAACATCCTTGATTTATAAGATCGATAACTTCTCTTTTGTTGTCCTCAGAGGTAATAAAGCCTGCAGCTGCACCTAAAAGATCACGTACTGTATCTTTGGCTGGATTTACAATTTGACGTAATTTTTGGGCAAATTGGCTGGATTTTTTAATATATCTGTCAATTTCGCTTTCGCTATCAAAAGTAAAGAGTTCTTCTTTACTGTATTCAGATTTCTGCCTTGCTATGACTAAAGCGGGTGCTACTGCAATACCAGCCCCTACAGAAACGCCTGAGAGTGTATACATAAAAACCTCTTGCTTTTATTGCGAAAAAACTAGTTTCTAACAGTTATGAATCTCTAGTTTGTGATAATTACTTATAAACTAGTTAATCCCGCTAGTTCATAACTATGATTTTATTACTATAATTTCTTGTTATTTCAAAGAATTAACTTTTTGCATCTCTACATAATACTTAGTGCCAGCACATACGGCAGCAGGGGGTATTAGAATATTTAATACAGGAATACCTAATAAGAACGCTACGGTAGCGCCTATAGTAAATGTGGGAATAGTATGTGTCTTTAAATCATTCATCATCAATGTAAAAGAGATCTTATGGTTATCATAAGCATAGTCAGTGTACTGCAAAGCTCCCATCCAGGCTGTCAGCAAGAACCAGGCAATAGGTGAGAACACATTGATTACAGGAATAATAGAGATCACAAGACAAATTAGAGCTAAAGGTAAAAAGAACAACTGCTTTTTAAATTCTCTTGCAAGAATTCTAGGGATATCTTTTAAAAGATCAACAACTCCCATGTCATCACCATGAGTGCCGTTAATTAAGGCTTCTACTTTGTCAGCTAATAGCCCATAAAAAGGGGATGCAATAATCGTAGCTACGGTTGAGAAAAAGTAACCGCAGACAAAGATGATCATAATTCCTAATAAATAGGAAAGTACATAGGCTACAAAAGATAAAAAGTCAGGCAATCCTTCAAATAATGAGAAAATTAAAGCTTTGATGTTTGTAAACAAGAGGTATGAGCAGGTAGACATAAAAAGAACATTCACAATTAAAGGAATGATGATATACAGTCTGCACTCTTTACTCAAAGCTAGTTTTAAACCAGTAAAAATATAGGTAATCGCCTCAGAAATGGTGATCTCGTGAGGGGGTCTTAAGTTAGTCTTTAGATTCTCGTTCATAACTATAATCCTATGCTCTTTTGGCAATGATACCATTTTGACTGAGATCTTTGCTTAGAGTTCAGTGCAAAAGAGCACAATTTGCACAAATAGTTCTAAAAGCCCTTTTGGGCACATGTTAAAAGTTTCATTTTGAGTTTACTTTGCTCCTTACAAAATTTAGCTCTTATAAAAGACTTAATCGTGCGATAAAACAAAGAAAAAATAATACATTTAGTTTAAAATAAGATGATTTTGTGAAGACTAAATCCAACCTTCTTTGAAGTTAAAAGTAAGATAAGTTAACAGGAGCAAAAAATGTCACTTAACGATTCAAGTTCTTTAATTTTAATTGTTGGTGCCATTGCCATTTTAGCCTTTGTTGTTCATGGTTTATGGTTTTCTGGCAGAAGCATTAACCGTAAATTAGTTAAAGGCTCAAAAGAAGATCAGGAAATTGCTCTATCAAATGCTGTAGGCAAGGTTCGTATTGTTAAGCCAAAAGAGATTGGTTCTGAAAATGATTTTAATGCTTTAAATGTAAAGCATGAGAATTACTCAAGTCAGAATAGCAATAATAAAGTTGAACCTGTAGTCTCTTTGTCTACTGATTTTTCTCTGCAGGAAAAAGATCCTAGAACTCCTGAAAATACCTATGAGTTAAATCTTTTTGCATCAGAAGGTCGTCCTTACAGAGGACTTGATCTTGAAGAGCTGTTTAATAACTATGGTATTTTAAAAGGCGAAAAAGACATTTACTGTGTATATGAGAATCCACAATTAAAAGACAGAATTGTGTTCAGACTCTGCTCACTAGAAGCTCCATATGCATTCCCTGATAATATGGAATCCTTTTCAACCACATCTTTAGCTTTATATATGCAGTTACCTCCAAAAGGTAAAGCATTCTTATACTATAGAGCAATGCATATTGCAGCAAAGTGCCTAGTAGAGCATTTAGGTGGTGTCATTAAAGACAACAATAACAAAGAAATGACCGATGAGTCTTTAGAACAGACTGAACTTCTCTTAAAGAAATATGACAAATCTGATGCTGAGGAGTAATCGTCATGACTGGTACAGCTGTTACTTCTAAAAATGTAGAGGCTTTAAATCCTGATGAACTAGAAAAGGAATACCGTAAACTTGTAGATACTCTAAATTCTTATTCTAAAGCTTACTATGTTGATGACAATCCTGTAGTTCCTGATGCTGAATATGACAGGCTCTACCGTCAATTAGAGTTAATAGAGCAAAGTAATCCTAATATCATAGCTGATGATTCACCTACAAAAAGAGTAGGTGGTGCTACCTTATCAGAGTTTGAGCAGGTAACTCACCGTGTCCCATTGATGTCTATGGGAGATATCTTTAATAATGCTGAACTTATAGATTTTGATGCAAGAATGAGTTCATCCTCAGGTCAGAGTGTCGTTGAGTATTGTGCTGAGCCTAAATTAGATGGTCTTGCTGTATCTTTAATTTATAAAAAAGGTAAGTTAGTTCAAGCTGCAACCCGTGGTGATGGCAAGATAGGAGAGAATGTCACCTCCAATGTCATGACCATTAAAGCAATTCCTTTAAAGCTAACAGGAGATAAGGTTCCTGATTACATTGATGTAAGAGGCGAGGTGATTATGACCCGCTCAGGCTTTAATCAGTGGAATGAAAGAGCTAGAGCAACTGGAGGTAAAGTCTTTGCTAATCCTAGAAATGCAGCAGCAGGCTCTCTAAGACAGTTAGATCCAAAAGTTACTGCTAAACGTCCTTTAGCTTTCTTTGCCTACTATGTAGGTGAATGTGAAGGTTATGATTTACCTCGTGATCAGTACCATCGTCTTTTAGCTTTAAAAGAATTAGGTTTCCCTGTAAATTCTAATATCAAATGTGTAAAAGGTCTTAATGGCTTAAAGACTTTTTATGAGGATATCCTTTCAAGGCGTGAAACACTAAACTACGACATTGATGGTGTTGTTTTAAAGATAAATTCTTTAGATACCCAAGAAGAGATGGGCTTTACAGCCAAAAATCCCCGTTGGGCTATAGCCTATAAATTCCCGCCTGAAGAGATGATGACTAAACTTTTAGATGTAGAGTTTCAGGTAGGAAGAACTGGAGCGATTACTCCTGTTGCTAAATTAAATCCTGTTTATGTAGGCGGAGCTACTGTATCTAGTGCAACCTTACACAATGCTGATGAAATTGAGCGCTTAGGCTTAAAAATTGGCGATATGGTGATTGTTCGCCGAGCTGGTGATGTGATCCCTCAAGTATCAGGTGTCGTCAAAGAAAAGCGTGATGGCACTGAGAAAGATATTGTTTTTCCTAAATACTGCCCTGAGTGCGGAAGCTTAATTGAGAAAGTAGAAGGTGAAGCGGTTGCCCGTTGCACCGGTGGACTTGTATGCTCTGCTCAATTGCGTCAGTCAATCATCCATTTTGTCTCTCGTGATGCGATGGATATTGAAGGCTTTGGTGACAGAATCATCGAGCAGTTGGTTGCTACTAAAAAGATCTCCTCAGTTGCTGATCTTTATACTTTATCCGAGAATGATTTAGCTACTACTATTCTTGATAATGGTTCAGAGGACAGAAAGGTAAGATTTTTAGGTCACGTGGTAGCTAAAAAGCTGATAACTGCAATTGATAAATCACGTGTAACCCCATTAAATCGTTTTATCTATGCTCTGGGTATCCGTGAGGTCGGCTCCTCAACAGCAAGAACTCTAGCTTCTAACTTTAAGACTATCGACGATTTAATAAAAGCCTCCTATTCAAAACTATTAAATCTGCCTGATGTAGGTCCTGTGGTGGCTCGTCATATTGCTGATTTCTTTGCTGAAAAGCATAATCTTGAGATTATTGATAGATTAGTTAAAAGAGATGATGGCTTCTTATTCTCAGCCGGCATTGAGTTAACTGCACTCCCTCAACAAAGTGAGCTAAATGTAGACAATCAGCCTTTCTTAGGAAAGACCTTTGTGATCACCGGTACTTTAGATTCTATGGACAGAAATGAGGCTAAAGCTAAGCTTTTATCATTAGGTGCAAAAGTTTCAGGATCTGTTTCTAAAAAGACCTTTGCTGTAGTCTGTGGTAGTGATCCTGGTTCTAAGCTTACTAAAGCTACAGAGCTTAATGTACGAGTGATCTACGAAGAAGAGTTTTTACAGCTTCTAAAAGAAAACGGCCTTTCTTAAATCAAAGATTGGTACTAAAAAGAATTAATTAGTGCTGATTTTTGGAGCTGCAGAGCAAGGCTCTGCAGTCCATAGGAGGTGTATTATGTTAGATAATACAAAGATATTGTATAGCTATTGTAAGATTAAGACTTACTACTTGATCACAACTAAAGGTGAATCTGTAACTTGAGTATTCGATGCTACAGAATCCTTATCTGATATTGCTTTTTCTAAGACTTCAGCATGCTCAACAGGCATGTACAAGCCATGGTGAGAGTCAATCTTATCACCTGTGTAACCAGAATTTAGTTTTCTAATCACTTCAATTCTAGCGCCAGACAGCCTTGCTGCCTCATTTAAGCTGTTTAATCTACCAGCAATATCTACTCTTCTAAAAGCAGGACGGTTCTTAATCTTAGGTAATCTTACACCATAGAGTTCAGGGTTCTTTAAAACATCTGAATAAGCTTTAAATCTCATTAAGTATGCTTTAGTTGAACGAGACAGACGGATGTTCTCTGCGTTAGGATTTTTTACACCAGCTTTTGCAGCTCTCTGTAAAGCCTTCTTTACGCCATACTCACCCTGATTGTAAGCTACAGCTACTAATTCCCAGTCGCCTAAATCACGATACAATCTTTGCAGATACTTGATGCCAGCCTCAGTTGAGGCAAAGAAATCATAAATACCGTCGTAGTTTTGTGTTTTGTGTAATCCTAATGATTTACCTGTAGAACGAACATACTGCCAAGCACCATGTGCGCCACCATGATGTACCTTTGCATTCAAGCCACTCTCTAATAAAGGAATTGCAGCTAACTCTAGTGGAACATCATGTTCTTTGAATTTAGTTAAAAGATAATGCACATATACATCATTTCTTTGAAGATTATGTGTAATAGTGCGTGCAAATTTGCGTGCTAAAGCTTTTTCTTGATTATTAAGTTTTAGATTTAAAGTAAATCTAGACTCATCAGCTAAATCTGTTTCCCAAACAGATTTCTGCTCTCTTTCAGCCTCAAGCTCTCTTTCGTGAGCGATACGCTCTAATTCAGATTCGTTAGTATTAGCCTGAACATTCGATGAGCACGCATTGATTGACATTAGTGCAGCTGCAACTACACCAACGCAAAGATATAAAGTTTTTCTAATCATCCTACCTAACTTCTTGACTACTGAGGCTAAAGCCATTTTCATCCATATTGTTACTTACGATAATTAGGAGCAAAAACCTTCATCGAGGATTTTGTTATCTCCTAAAGCGGCCGTTTTTGCAAGTTCATCGCAACGCTCGTTTTCAGCATGTCCTGCATGTCCTTTCACCCATTTAAAAGTGATTTTATGTCTGGAACATTCTTTATCGAGTCTTTGCCAGAGATCCTTGTTTTTCACAGGCGCCTTTGTGCTAGAAACCCAGTTACGGCGTTTCCAACCTTCAAGCCATGAAGTCATGCCATTTTTTACATACTGACTGTCAGTAGTAATAGTGACATTACATGGCTCTTTAAGAGATGAAAGCCCTACAATTACTGCCATGAGTTCCATACGATTGTTAGTCGTACGGATGAAACCTTGGGCAAGTTCTCTTATATGTCCCTTATAGCTTAAGATAACTCCATAACCACCAGGTCCGGGATTACCTAAACAGGAACCATCGGTATAGATTAGGACTTCTTTCATAGTCATTAAAAATTTCGATGGAAGAAGCTAACCTTCCTTAAAAAACATAATAGCAGTGTAAAGAAACACTACTGACATTATAACAGATATTTTTAGCAAAATAATTTGTCTTATAAATCAATAAGAAAATTGCAAAAACAGCCTTTTACAAATACTAATTAATCTAATAATTAATAGGCAAAAGTGAAATTTGCTATTAATTCTACTTAATCTTACTTAAGGCAGAATTAATCTTTAGTTAATACATAAAGTTAAAAATTCACTTTTTTTAAGACTGCATGTTTAAGCTTCAAAAACACACTCATTAAGATCTCTCTTAATGAGATCTAAAGTGAGAGTTTTTAATGATTCTGTTACACAGTTATTCAAAACAGTACACTTAAAAACTTAGCAAAGACTTAGCTTCTATAAGATTTGTAATGTCGCAACTTAAGCTAATTTAAGCTAAAATTACACCTATGTTAAGGAGAATTTAACTTGAAAAGACAAGTAGCTTTAGATACAGAAACCACAGGTAAATCAGATGATGGTACTCCTGGTGAGCACAGAATTATCGAAGTAGGTTGTGTTGAAATTATCGATAGAAAGTTAACTGGAAGAACACTGCAGTTATATGTTAATCCTGAAAGACCAGTAGATGAAGAGGCTTTTCAGGTACACGGTATTTCTAATGAATTCTTAGCAGATAAACCAAAATTTGCAGAGGTTGCCAATCTGTTAATTGATTTTATTAGAGGCTCTGAGCTTTTAATCCATAACGCAAAGTTCGACGTAGGCTTTATGGATAAAGAATGGCAGTTGCTAGGACTTAGTGAAACTACTACAGATATGGCAACTGTTGTCGATACTGTGTCTTTAGCTATGCAACTGTGCCCAGGACATCAGGTTAATCTTGATAACTTATGTAACCTTTATGATGTAGACAAGTCTGCCCGTACTGTCCATGGTGCGCTATTAGATGCTCAGATCTTAGCTGAAGTTTATTTGGCTATGACTGGTGGTCAACGTGATCTTGAGTTCTCTGAGGTAAGTGCTCACGGTAGTGCCAAATGGAAGAGACCTGAAGGTGCTAAACTGCCTTTAATGCGGGTAGAAGCAGACAGACTTGCAGTTCATATTGATAAAATGATTTCTCTATCTCAGGGGCGCCCTTTAAAATGCGAGGAGGGTAAACCTAAGATGGCAGGTTCTAACTGGTCATCTGACTATGATATGGTATTCCTAGAAAAGGGTGAAGAAGAGAAAAAATCAGATTATAAAGCTAGATTAAAAGCTCAAAAAGAAGAGATGATCCAAAAGCTTTTAAATCCTGAACAACAATCTTTATTAAAAGAATATATGCAAAAAGATCATGAAGCCTACATGGAGTGGGAAGATCGTGTAATGGGAAGAGTCAAAAAGAAGTAGGTAATAGAAAGAGGTAGAGGAGAAAGATTATGACTAAGTTATCTTTTAATGTCCTAGACGATTTAAATCAGTCTTTGAAGGTCTTAAGTGATTTTATTGAACAAAAGGATACTAAAGAGGTAATTGAAAAGGCTATCTCAATCATGGCTGATTCAATTAAAAATGGAGGCAAGATCATGTCAGCTGGCAACGGTGGCAGTATGTGTGATGCTATGCATTTTGCTGAGGAATTAACCGGTCGTTACCGTGACAACCGTCCTTCATATCCTGCTATTGCCATTGCTGATCCTAGTCATTTAACCTGCGTGGGTAATGACTATGGCTTTGATTATGTCTTTTCACGCTTCTTAGAAGGCATGGGCTTTAAAGGCGATGTTTTCTTAGGTATTTCTACCTCAGGTAATTCAAAGAACATCATTGAAGCTTGCAAAGTATGTAAAAAGAAAGGGCTTGCAAGTATTGTTCTTTTAGGTAAGGATGGGGGTAAGTTAAAAGATCTTTGTGATTTACCGATTATCGTACCTCATGTTGGTTATGCTGACAGAATTCAGGAAGTTCATACCATGATTATCCACATCATGATTAGAGGTATTGAAGAGCTTTTAAAATAGTTCCAAAGTTCTAGTTTCTCAAAAGCATTTTTCATCAATTATTTACAATAAAGCCTGACTTATGTCAGGCTTTATTCAAGCATATCTTATTAAGTTACCTATAGCAGGTACTTTATCTTATTTTGTTTTCTCAAGCTTTACAGGCACCATTGCTTGAAAATAGTAAAGCTGTGCTTCAAGTTTCTTAAAGGCAGCTTCCTTAGTGCAGTTAGCATCATCAGCTTTTGGTGAAACTAAAAGCTGCTTTCGGTCAGTTATCTTATAAGATACGCCGTAGTTATCAGTTTGCAGTTCACAGGCATAATCTTTACCATAGCCTACAGAAACAGACTGATTGTATGCATAAGGGAAGTTACACTTGTCATTTGACAGCATGTCACACCCAAAAGAATAGAAAGTGTAATCGGATACTGCATGAGAAACTAGAGTTGTGATGATGTCCTTATGAGAACCCAAGCGCTTAGGATCATATCTTACAGCGGTGTTTCTTATATATTTTTCTGGCATATATAAATAGAAAGGTACCTCATGGCCAAAGACTAACTCCTCTGGGTAGTCAGAATAGCCAATACCTCTCATATTGTGATCGCCAGTAGCTGCAATAAAGATATTATCTTTTAAGCTCACATCCTCCTTTACAGCATTGATGAATTTACCTAACTCATTATTTGCATAGCGGAATGTTGCAAAGATAGTCTCTGTATTGTCATATGGAAATCTGCCTAAAGTCTTTTCATCTAATTTAATCTTTTGGATCTCAACATCCTTAGGTAATCTGTAAGGAGGATGATTGGTAATAGATAGAGTCATGATAAAACGAGGTTTATCATGCTTCTCTTTTAAGACTTTATAGGTCTCTTTAAAAAGGTATTCATCATCAATACCCCAAGCACTTGCTGTTGCATTTGGGAAATCTTTTAGAACATTGCTTCTTTCAATTACTCTGTCAAAACCTAACTCTCTTAAGAAATTGTCATAATTTCTCCATGATGAAGTTGAAGCGGTGACAAAGATGGTCTCATATCCAGCCTTTTTAAACAGCTCTACGATGTTACAGATATAGCTCTTTCCTGAGTAAGCTGAGGTAGACAGATTTAAGTCTGGTACTGCTACAAAAAGTCTGGTTAAACTGTCTGAAGTACCATCACCCTCTGAGACGAAGTTTGTAAAGAACATATCTTCTTTAATATTCTTACGAAGAGCTCCTAAAAGATCACGTGTATCTTTATTATCAAAACTTAAGATATGAGTACTCATACTCTCCATGACATTCAAGACAATATCAGGTTTGTGCTCTTCTAAAAACTCATTTTTTCGAGTGGTCTTTTTAAGTGGTCTGAAAAGATCATTAAGATCAGACTTATCTACCTTAAAGCCTAATTTATTGTAGGTTGAGGCAATGTCATCAGCAGTTACTGTAGGTAATTTAGCTGAGATCTGATTCCATTTATAAGCCCAGTAAAAGGCGATGATTCCATTTGGAATATTGTTGTTAACCGCAGGCTTATCGCAAATCTGAGCATTTAACTGCCTTAAAGGGAAGGTTCCAAAAGAACCTCGAATGAATCCAGAAAATGCTAAGACTAAAACTAAAAAGAAAACAGATAAGGAAAGTTTAGACGATGGTACTAAATTAAACTTAGCTAAAAAGTTTAAAAGTTTTTTATGTAACAGCTTGTAAACTACGCAAGCAATGATGATCCCAATTAAACCTGTAAATACAGGATAGTCACTGATGACTGTTTTTAAAACCGCTAGAGGATCTTCTTTTGAAATAGCAAAGATAAAGGTATCAATGCACTTTTCATAAGTCTTAAAGTAGAAATAGTTAATTACAGCAAAGACAAAGATAACAAAAATTACAAAATGACTGTAAATTTGTAAGAATTTTTTAATTTTTTTGAAAAAATTAAAGGAAAATAAGCAAATTGAGAGTAATAAAGGTAGAGAATAAGCAATAGTGATGATCTTTAAGTCAAATCTTAAAGAAAGAATAAAAAAGCCTAATTGCTCTTTAAAAGAAATCTCAGAAAAAGGGCTTAGAGCAAACTGAAATAGCATAATGACACGTGCTAGTGTCAAAATTGCCAGCATGAAGATCATGCCTGTGAAGATGATATTAAAGGAGTCTTTTAAATTTTCTTTATTGCTGTTTGAAATCGGGCAAAATAGCATCATTTTGCATTCCTGCACTAAAAATAAATTTAGAAAAATTCTCTATGAAATAAAGAGCAGAGACTTAATTTTGAAAGCTAGTGATTCTAGCATAAACATGAACAATATCACGATTTTTTTTGAAAGCTAAGCATACCAAAATTTACTACAAATTTCATACTAAAAGTCGCTTAAGATAGCCATTATTACACAGAATTATCTTTATTGTATGTAAAGAATAAGCTTTCTTTAAATATTTGAATCTCTTTATGAAGTTTCACATTGTAGAAATATTGAACTTAATAATATTCATTAATATTTTAAAAATTCTCTCAATGTAAAACATGATATATGGCAATGACTACATACTTTTGTGTTATAAAATTAACAATAAATGCAATAATTTATTTGTATTGGTTTAATATTGTGCAAAAATTGGTTAATTTTGATAAATTTTAATTAGCGTTTAATTCATATAATTGAAAAGTCATTTGGGGAAATGAATGGGTGAATAAAATGCAAAAAACTTCAATTCAAAAGAAATGGTGGCATGGAAAAATTGCCTACCAGATTTATCCAAAATCATTTAAAGATAGTAACGGCGACGGTATTGGTGATATTCAAGGTATCATTTCAAAACTGCCTTATTTACACGATTTAGGTGTTGAGATTGTATGGATTTCTCCTATGTATGTCTCACCACTAGTAGATCAGGGCTATGACATCGCTGACTACGAACACATTGATCCTGTATTCGGTACTGATGCTGATTTTGATGAATTAGTAAAGAAAGCTAAAGAGCTTGGAATTTCTATTATTATGGATCTTGTGGTAAACCACTGCTCATCAGAACATGTCTGGTTTAAAAAAGCTATAGCTGATAAAAATTCACCATATAGAGATTATTTCTATTTTAGACAGGGCAAAGCAGACGGTACACCTCCTGACAATCTTCGTTCTTACTTTGGAGGTTCTGTATGGGAGAAAGTTCCTAATGAGGATAACACCTATTATCTTCATTACTTTGCAAAAGAGCAGCCTGATTTAAATTGGTACAACCCTAAAGTACGTGAAGAAATCTATGCCATGATGAACCGCTGGTTTGAGCGTGGTATTGATGGCTTTAGAGTTGATGCAATTATGAATATTGAAAAGGATTTGTCATTCCCAGGACTTCCTGCTGATTCTGATGATGGTATGGCATCAAGCGCCACCATGTCACATAAACTCTCAGGCAAGATTGGTCATTTCTTAAATGAGATGAATGAAAAGACTGTAGCTCTGCATGACAAGTTCTCAGTAGGCGAAGCTTTTGGTGTGGATACAGCTTTATACCCAAATTTTATCGGTGATAAAGGCTGTTTTGGTACCATCTTTGATTTCAAACCTCGTGAGTTAGTAGAAAAGAGCGTAAAGGTTTATCAAAGACGTCCTGTAAACTTCACTATGTTCAGAGATGCAACTTTCAAGTCTCAGGCTGCTGCTAATAATGTAGGATTTTTAGCTCCAGTAATGGAAAATCATGACGAGCCTCGTGGTATTAGCTACTACATTCCCAAGGAGTGGGAAAACGAACATGGAGCAAAGGCTTTTGGTACTTTCCTAATGATGCTTCGTGGTATTCCTTTTATTTATCAAGGACAGGAGTTAGGTCTTAAAAATCCTACTTTTAATTCTATTGATGAAATTGATGATCTGGCAACTCACGATATGTACAGGATCTGCATTAAAGATGGTCTTGAAAAAGACAGAGCTTTAGCTTTATGCAGCCATGAAACAAGAGACAATGCCCGTTGTCCAATGCCATGGGATAACAGTGAATATGCAGGATTCTCTACTGTAAAACCTTGGCTTAAGACCTATTCATATAAAGAAGAATTAAATGTTGAAGCTCAAATTCATGATGAGAACTCAACTTATAGCTATTACAAAAAGTTAATTGCTATAAGAAGAGACAAGAACTACCAGAAGATCTTTACAGAAGGCGAATTTATAGGACTACTATCTTCTGATTTGACTGCTATCTATAAGATTGCAACTGAAGATAGGTCGATCTTTGTAATGACTAATCTTTCAGACAAAGGTTTAAAGTGTGCTGATGCTTTTGATTTATCAGTACAGACTTGCTCTCTTTTGCTAGAAACTCATAAAGGTGTGGTATCTCAAAATGGTAATGAGATCACTTTGGCAAAGGGTGAGAGCGCAGTATTTCTATTGGCAAATAGATAATTTAAGCAGATAAGACTGTTGTTGGTGTTTATTTCTTCCATAAGGTATTGGTTATGGCAGGCTTGAGAAAAGAACTCAAAGAAACGATTCGTCATGGCTCGAACGTATATCCTTTGGCAGGATATATCTGTAGAGGTAAGCGGTTTAATATTAACATCGGTATGCATTGGCATCCTGAGGTTGAGATTAACCGTTTTGAAAGTGGCGATTTTGTCTATAACTATGCTATGAAAGAATACAAGATCAAAGGTCCTTGTATTGCTATCTGTCCTGGCAATGTACTTCATAACTTAATGATTAAAAGAGGTGCCAATCAGTCGTCAGTGGTATTTAATCTTTCCATGATTGAATTTAGCTATTTCGATGAAGTTCAAGGTCAGCTCTATAAGTTTTTAACCGAAGGTGGCAAGCAGATGCCTCCTTTGATTACAAAAGACATGGAGTGCTTTGAAAGAGCTGATAAGTTATTAGCTTTTATCATTGAAAATGCTAATAAGACTAGCGGTGCAATTAGACTGCGTATCAAGGCTCATTTGATAGAACTCTTAGCTATCATGTATGAGAATGGTATCTTTTTATCTGAATCATTATCTAAGAATGATGAATTTGAGCATAAACAGCAAAAGATTAAAGATCTTTTAACCTTTATCAATGAGCACTATGCAGAAAAGATCACCATGAATGATGCAGCTAATTACTTAAAGGTTTCAAGACAGTATTTTTGCAGATACTTCAAAAAGAGTACAGGTATGAGCTTCGTTGATTTTATCAATGATTTAAGGTTGCGCAGAGCAAGTCAGGAGATTGTTTTAACCTCTAAATCAATTACTGATATAGCTTTAGATCATGGCTTTGATAACATTGGCTATTTCTTTAAGCTCTTTAAGTTAAAGTTCGGTCAGACCCCTTTGAGCTACCGTAAGAATAAAGGTGGACAGGATTTTGAAGAGGAAGATGATACCTACTAATAGGAAAGTAGCTCTTTAATATAAAAAACGTAATTAATAAGCGCAATTGCCAGAAAAATTTTGCAATTGCGCCAGATATTTTAAACTAACGTTTTGAAGCTTCCATATACAGCATTTCAAGCGCTAAGGTAGCAGCAGCTAATGCTGTGATCTCACTATGATCATAGGCAGGAGACACTTCTACAAGATCATAACCTACGATCTCAAGATCTTTAATTCCTCTTAAAATCTTTAAGATCTTATCAGGAGACATGCCTCCAATTACAGGTGTTCCTGTGCCTGGAGCATAGGCAGGATCAAGACAATCAATATCAAATGTTAAATAACATTTATTGGAACCTATTCTTGCCTTAATCGCAGCAACAATCTCATCAACACTCATGTCGTTAGCTTTTGCTGCATCTAACACTAAAAAGCCATCATCTTTGCTATATTCTGTGCGAATACCAATCTGCACTGACTTTGAAGGATCGATTAAACCTTCATTTGGAGCATGATAGAACATAGTGCCATGGTCAAAGGCAGAGCCATTTGAATAAGTATCGGAATGAGCATCAAAGTGGATTAGAGAGAGCTTTCCATAATTATTAGCATGAGCGCGTAAAAGTGGCAGTGTGATGAAATGATCTCCACCTAGAGTAAGTAGTTTTTTACCTTTTTTGATGAGAGCATCAGCATGTGCTGATAGCTTTGTGCACATATCCTGATTATCACCAAATGAATATACAAGATCGCCACAGTCAGCAACTTTAAGTTTGTCATTTAGTGCAAAAGTCCAAGGATAGCGTTTATCTTCCCAAGCTAATTGAGTTGAAATTTGGCGAATTGCATTAGGACCAAAGCGTGTGCCTGATCTGCCAGAAGTTGCCATATCAAAAGGCACTCCAGTGATGATGACATCGGCTTCAGAGTTGTGAGGTTCGAAGTTTAAAGGAAATCTCAAAAATCCAAAGGCATTAGAGGTAAGTGAGATGTCATGAGCATGATATAGAGTTTCCATTATTCTTCCTCCAGATAGGTGTAGCCATAAAGGCCGGCTTTAAACTCTTCTATAAAAGCGCGTTGAGTCTTTTCATCAAGATTATTGTGATTTGAGATTACTTCTGCTGAAAATTCATGTAACAGTTTAGAAGGATCAAGTAAAACATAACGTAACATATCATCAACAGTGCTACCTTCATCTGAGAGCGCAACTGTAACTTTTCCTTCATTATCAATGGTTACGTCTAAAGCTTCGGTATTACCAAATAAATTGTGCATATTACCTAAGATCTCCTGATAGGCACCTACCATAAAGACACCGATTAAAGGTGGTTTATGTGGTTCGTATTCAGGGAAAGGCATTGTACTAGTAATGTCGTCATCATCAAGATATTGCTTTATCGCGCCATCAGAATCGCAGGTAATATCAAGAATTACAGCTCTTCTTGTAAGAGGTTTATCAAGATCTTCAATCGGCATTACAGGAAAGATCTGGTTAATGCCCCAAGCATCAGGTAAGGACTGGAACAATGAGAAATTTAAATAAATCTTGTCGGCCATGCGTTCTTGCAACTCATCGATAATGGCGCGATGAGACTTATTAGCAGGATCAAGCAGAGACTGGATTTTATTGCAGATACATAAATAGATCTGCTCAGCTTTAGCTCTTTGAGTTAATGATACACAGCCTGCAGCATATCCTTCATGAACTTCCTGCAAGTCATACTGACTGTCATGTAACCATTCACGCAAGGATCTGCTGTTTTGATCCTTCTCAATTTCATCCCAGGTTTCAAAGAGTCTAAATAAGGCATCGCAAGAGCCTTCATCAGGTAGGGAAGGCTGATTAAACTCATTTCTTTCAATACCAATAGCATTTGCAATTAAAACTGCATGATAAACAGTCAATGCTCTGCCTGACTCGGTAATGATAGTAGGTTCTTCAAGTCCGTTGGCTCTGCATTAATCACCAATAGTCCAGATGATGTTGTTAGCATATTCCTTTAAAGAGTAATCCACAGAGCAGTCAGACTGTGACCTGGTGCCTTCATAATCAACTCCTAATCCACCACCTACATCAAAGTATTTGATATTAACGCCTAACTTTGAAAGCTCGGTGTAGAACTTAGCACTCTCTTTTACACCTTTGGTGATATCCCTGATGTTAGCCATCTGAGAGCCTAAATGAAAGTGTAAGAGTTCTAACCAGTGTAGTTTATTGTCTGCCTTTAATGTCTCGACTAAAGTTAAAACCTGACTTGCATCAAGACCAAATTTAGAGCGTTCACCTCCGGATGATTGCCATTTACCTGAGCCTTGTGAGGCAAGACGAGCTCTGACACCTAGCTTTGGAGTGACATTTAATCTTTGTGATTCCTCAAGCACTATCTTTAATTCAGACATCTTTTCGATGACCAAAAAGACAGTATGCCCCATCTTAAGACCATCTAAGGCCAGTCTTATGTATTCTCTATCTTTATAGCCATTACATACGATAATTGATCTAGTTCTGCCTGCATGTGCCAACACCGCCATAAGTTCAGCTTTAGAGCCTGCTTCTAAACCGATAGGTTCACTAGTGTTCGTTAGAGCATCTAAGACACGTTTGTGCTGGTTTACTTTAACAGGGTAGACTAAGAAGTAGTCTTTAGAGTAACCATACTCTTGACGAGCATCTTTAAAGGCTTTGTTAATATCATGAAGTCTGCTTTGCAGAATTTGCGGGAAACAGAACAGCGCGGGAAGTTTTTGACCTTTTTCTAATCTTTCATTTACAAGCTCTGAAAGATCGATTACCTGATTTACTGAAGTCTGTTCTGATTTTGTAGGATTTACTGTTACATGTCCTTTTTCATTTACTGAAAAATAACCATTTCCCCACCAGTCAATATTGTATGCGTTCACAAGATACACCTCTCATACAGCTGTTATTAGCAGCTTGTTTAATAAAAAAAACAGGTGCAGTTTAGTGATTTTTATGGGTAATGACAACCAATAATTTTAGCCTTAAGTAAAGTTAATTTTGAAGGAAAAAGAAAAAAGGCTTTAATAGGCTGATTCTGCTTTATGCAAGTTGTTTACATAAAATCTTCTTTTTAAGATGCACTAAAAATAAACAGAAAATGAGGCAATAAAGACGAAAAAACCTCCCAAAAGGGAGGTTTTTTATGAAATCATAATTTGATTAGAAGTTCTCGTAGTTTTTGATGGTTACCTGTTTGCCATCTGCGCCAACAGGAGCAATCTCACCTAGAACCCAAGCCTTTTCGCCGGTTGCATTTAATACATCAACAGCTTTTGAAGCTTCTTCCTTTGATACAACTGCAATCATACCAACACCGCAGTTGAAGGTACGGAACATTTCGTATGCATCAACGTTGCCGTTCTTCTGTAAGTACTTGAATACTTCAGGACGAGTCCATGAATCACCATCACAAGCTGCACAGGTACCTTCTGGTAAAACACGAGGAATGTTTTCCCAGAAACCGCCACCAGTGATGTGTGCAAGAGCATGAACATCAACTTCTTTGATTAACTTTAAGATCTGCTTTACGTAGATGCGGGTTGGAGCCAACAAAGCATCTGCTAATAAAGTACCATCTGATAACTTATCCTCAAGAGGCTTTGCACCAACTTTCTTTAGGATGTGACGAATTAAAGAATAGCCGTTTGAGTGAGGACCTGAGGAAGCGATACCGATTAGAGCATCACCTACTTTTACCTTTGAACCGTCGATGATCTTGTCCTCATCAACAACACCAACAGCAAAACCAGCTAAGTCGTAATCACCAACTTCGTACATACCTGGCATTTCAGCAGTCTCGCCACCAACTAGAGCGCAACCTGCTAACTCACAGCCGTGAGCAATACCGGTTACAACGGTAGTTGCTGTATCAACGTCTAACTTACCTGTGCCATAGTAGTCTAAGAATAAGAAAGGTTCTGCACCCTGAACTACGATATCATTAACACTCATTGCAACTAAGTCCTGACCTACTGTTGAGTGTTTATGAAGATCGATTGCTAAACGTAACTTGGTGCCAACACCATCAGTGCCAGTAACTAATACTGGGTTGGTGTATCCCTTAGGTATTCTGGTTAATGCGCCAAATCCACCTAGGCCACCGATAACTTCAGGACGTGTAGTTTTCTTTACAGGAGCCTTAATACGCTGAACTAATTCATCACCAGCGGTGATATCAACGCCAGCTTCTTTATAGGTTAAATTTGATGCCATGATGATCTCCAGACAATAAAAACAATTCTGTGCGCAATTTTACTAGAAACATGAGAGAATTTCATCACAAATATGAAAAATCGCAAGTCTTCAGTGTGTTAAAATTGCACCAGTTGATTCGTAGGAGTAATTATGAAATTACAGGCTTTATTGGTAGCGATGCTGATGACATCGCAAGCTATGGCTGTGCAGGTTTTTGAAAAACCTGTTTCAGATGGAATGGATAAGGCAATATTAAATTCATTCCGTGAGGCTACAGCATCTAGTGCAATTGATGATACAAGCAAGATTTCTCTTGATGAGATTAAGAGTGCTGTAAGTTCTCTTAGGATCAATAATGATAATTTTGAAATCTCATTTGATGATGGCAAGTTAAAGAATCTTTTATCTTCAAAGGGTATTGCCTCATGGAATGGATTGTCAGATCCTGTTCTAGTTTGGTTAGCTGATGTAGAAGAAAGTGGAATCAACGTTATTAACGGTGATTCTGATAACGAATTTGCCGTTGCCCTAAATCAGGCTTCAAATAAGAATAACTACAATCTGATGTTTCCTGTTATGGACTTAGATGATGTCGAAAAAGTAAATGCCCAAACCATCTTATCTCATTCAGATAAGATTTTAGCCACAGCATCAAAGAGATATGATGCTAAATACTTTGTAGCAGGTGCCATTGAAAAGAACAATGGAGATAATACCTACACTGTAAAATGGAATGCCTATGATGACGAGGGCAAGAGCTTAGGTAACGGTCAGACTCAGGGTACTTTAGAGGAAACCTCAACCTCTATGTCACGCGATGTAGCAAAGGTTTTAATGCAGAACATCAGTTCTGACACAGCTACTGCTCAAAACACCAGTTCAGATGAAGTTGAGTCAATGACAACTACAGATCCTGATGGTGGCATTGTTCTAGGACCTGTAAAAGGTGGTGTAAGAGTAATGTTAACAGGTGTTGATAACGTATCTGATTATCCAAAGATCAATAAGATCTTAATCTCATACGGTTATGAGGCAGATATCTCTGTATTAGGCTACAATTCCCAGGGCGTTATTTTCTTAATTCCAACCGGTTCATCTCCATCAATTCTTGATGGAACTTTAGCTCATGCAGGTGAATTTACAAAAGTTGGGGATTGGATTTACAAGTTCAATAAGAGTTCTGGAGTTGCATCAGCAGGTAACGGTGTAGGCACTGTTACAAGAACTACTACCAACAGGGTAACCTCAAATATGAATGGTTACGGTGGAGAGGCTTATACCAAAAAGACCGTAAAGAGAACCGTTGAAGTTACTACTAAGATAGAGCAACCGGCACAAGATGGAGCTCCTGTAATTAACCTTACAGATGATTCTGAGGGTACAGATGCTCTAGAAGATGGTGGCATTAACATTACTCAGTAAAAATACTTGGTAAAACATTTTTTGCAAGGATGACTGATGACAGAAGAAAAGGCAAAAGAACCTTATCAGCAGGCATTAGCTATAAAGATTAACGACAAGAACGACTTTGCTACATTTGAGCTAGGCTCAAATGGAGTTACAGTCGAGCTTTTGAAAAAAGCGGTGCTGAGTTTCAACAATGAGTTCTATTTTGTATGTGGACCTCATGGCTCAGGCAAAACACATCTTTTAGAAGCTTTATACCAATTAGACAGTTCCATTAAAGAGAACAGTTTCTTTTTGGATATGAATACTGCCAAAAATTTAGGATCTTTTGTCTTAGATATTAACTTACCTAAGCTTACTATCTTAGATAACGTTGATGTTATTGCAGGTGATGATGAGTTTGAGTTAGCTTTGTTTGCTCTTTTTAATCGTTGGTACGATAAAAGAGAGGGAACACTGATCGTTACAAGCTCAGAGTCATTTGATAAGATCCCTTTCAATAAGGTTGATCTCAATACCAGGATGTCATCAGGCATTGCTTTGAGCTTAGATTATCTAAGTGAAAAGGACTGCATCAGTGCTCTAAAAAAGCGTGCTGAGCAGAGAGGCTTAAACTTTCCTGATAAGACTATATCTTTCTTAGTTCGTCACTGTAACCATGACATGAGATCATTGGTGGCTCTTTTAGATAGATTAGAAAAAGCTCAATTAGAGCAGAACCGTGAACTTACCATTCCATTTGTAAAAATGGTCTTATCAATTGAGTAGTTATAAAAGTTATTTTTTGAATTAATCAACTCTCTTCAATACTATTCCAACAAAAAAGCCTGACAGTGTCAGGCTTTTTCATAGATTCAGAAACTAGTTTTGTTAGTTTTGATCTTTCGCTACTTCCATTTGAACTGCATCTTCTGTTGTGCTTCCATGCTTGCACAAGCCTGCAAAGATAGAACCGATGATGTTCTGTACCACACTAAAGATAGCGCCTACGACAGCAGCAAATGCGGTTAGATGCTGTAATGAAAGAATGATCCCTAAACCAGAGTTCTGAGTACCTACCTCAATAGCTAAAGTACGGCTATCCTGCTTGTTGAACTTACATAGTCTTGAAATGATGTAAGTTACAACAATACCTAAGATATTGTGCATGCAAACAATCACAAACAAGAGAATGCTTGATGAGCCAATCTTCTCAGCTGATAGTGCACAGACAATCGCAACAATTGCCATGATGGTAACTGATGAAATAAAAGGCATGAATACAAAGATCTTTTTTGCTACAGTATTTAACAGAGCGTTGATTAGAACACCGATAAATACAGGAGCTACCACCATCTTTAAGATATCTAGAACGATTGCCCAGAAGTTAATCTCAATACTGTTATGTGCAATTAAATAGAAAATTGCAGGAGTAACAATAGGTGAGAGCAGGGTAGTGCAAATTGTAATAGATACAGATAAAGCAACATTACCTTTAGCAAGATAAGTTAAGACGTTAGATGCAGTACCGCCAGGACAGCAACCTACTAATAACATACCAACAGCAAATTCAGGTTGAATATGAATTGCCTGAGTCAGAATAACTGCAATTAAAGGCATCATTACAAACTGCATCAGGATACCGAAAATTACAGTCTTTGGATTAGTTACAACATTAAAGAAGTCATGGAAGGATAAACCTAAGCCCATGCCAAACATCACGAAACCTAATAAATATGGAGTAATGGCTTTAAATGTTGTGAGAATTTCAGGATAGAAAACGCCTAGAATGCCTGCTAAAAGCACACCGACTGCCATGTAGTCGGTGATGAATTTTAAGATCTTCATTAAACTGTATGTCCAGCTTTCTCTTCAAAGTTTTTTACAATGTGGTTTTGCTTGTCGACTAAAACCACTTTAGGCTCAAGAGCTTTAGCTTCTTTCTCATCCATCTGAGCGTAAGCAATGATGATGACAATATCGCCCTCTAGAGCACAACGGGCAGCAGCACCGTTTAGGCAAATTACACCAGACCCCCTTTTACCTGGAATGGTATAGGTCTCAAGTCTTGCGCCATTGTTGTTATTAACAATCTGAACTTTTTCGCCAGGCAGAATTCCTGCAGCATCTAGTAGATCTTCATCAATGGTGATTGAACCTACATAGTTTAGGTTTGCCTCGGTTACTGTAGCACGGTGAATTTTGCCGTGCATCATGGTATAAATCATGACTACTCCAGAATAATATTGTCGATAAGACGAGTTTTACCAAATCTTACGGCTAAAGCTAATAGAGATGGAGCTTTAACTTCTTTATCTAATTCATACAGACCTGGCAGACCATAGCACTCAACGTACTCGATATCAGATAAAGGCTCTTTCTTGATGATATCGGTAACTAATGCCTTTAAAGAGTCAACATCTTTGTTGCCATCTTTAAATGACTTTAATGCTTCTTTTAATGACTTAGATAAAACTACAGCAGCAGCTTTCTCTTGTGCGCTTAAGTAAGTATTTCTTGAACTTCTTGCCAGACCAGAATCTTCACGGTTAATTGGAACTACTCTTAACTCTAAATCAAAGAATAGATCTTTTACCATTCTCTTAAGAACTTCAACCTGCTGAGCATCTTTCTGACCAAAGTATGCACGAGTAGGACCTACAATGTTAAACAGTTTTGATACGACTGTTGCAACTCCACGGAAGTGAATTGGTCTGGTTTTTCCGCATAAAACCTTGGTGATATTGCCTGTAACTTCAACCCAGGTCATATCCTCACTTGGATACATTTCTTTAGGAGATGGAGCAAAAACAATGTCACCTCCTGCGTTTTCAACGACTTTTAAATCGCTATCTAATGTTCTAGGGTATGCATCAAAGTCCTCAGATGGACCAAACTGAGTTGGGTTTACAAAGACACTAACTACAGTGATGTCATTTTCTTTAGCACTTGTAGAAATTAAAGAGGCATGACCTTGATGTAATGCTCCCATTGTAGGTACTAGACCTACTGTTTTTCCCTGAGCTTTTAAAGGTTTGATGATTTCTCTTAATTCTTTTACAGAATGAACACACTGTACCATTTTTATCTCTCTTATTAACTTATCTAAGCCCTATACACAGCAGAGCCTTAGTTAAAACTGTGAGTAGTTTACTACAATAATCAAAAAAGTGACAAAAATCGCATTAAAAGCTTAATTTTTGCAAAGACGGAAGACTCTAAACAAGAGGCTTTAGATTGTTTAGCGTTGTTTTATTACCGAATGAGACATAGAGTCTTCACTAAAGGTAAAAGCTCAAATTTACGTGTACTATTTCTTTTCAAACTGACCGTCGAAATCTCTTAGATAGTTATAGTTCTTAAACTTTGCTCTTACAATTTCTCTGTCATTACCTGTACATACATGCAAAGCATCAGTTAAAAAGCCATTAGCTTGATTGTAGTTGCTACTCAAGACACTGTTCCAAGCTGCAGTTTGGAAACCGTTACATTTATCTTTCTTTTGAAAATAAGCTTTGACCAAAAGATCGGTTGCTAAAGCATGATTTGGATGTCTTCTTGTAAAAGCAGTTAAAACTTTAATTGCACCATCAGACTGCTTACCTTCTACATAAGCATTTGCAAGATTTAAAGCTATTGCTCCATCGTTTGGTTTTCTGTCATAGAGTGGCTTTAGTCTTGAAATTGCTGACTGATATCTGCCCTGAGCAATATCTATGTCGGTATATACATCAAGCACAAAATCGTTATTAGGGAGATTTAGTTTTGCTAGGTATGATGCAGCCTCGTCAAATTTCTTATTCTCAAGGAAAATTAAAGCTAAAGCATAGTTTTTATAAACAGAGTTTACAGTTCTAGAGTTTAGAAGTCTTTCTTTTAAAGAATTAAGATCATACTTCATATAGCGTACATCCACACGTGCTTTTGCCATCATGAAGTTTGGATTTTTAGAATTCTGTCTTTTAGGCATGTTTTTAGCTAGATTATAAGTCTCAGCTACACGAATTTCAGATAAAGGGTGATCTACTAACATGCTAAAAGCTGGATTGATATTGCCTTGTTGAGCTAGGAGTTTTTTAAATAAATCACTCATAGCCATAGGGTTATAGCCTGCCCTTGCAAGTACTGCAAGACCTACTCTATCAGCCTCTGATTCATTATCACGGGTAAAGTTAATACCTGCCTGAGCTAAAAGACCGGTACTTGATGATAAGGCAGCCATGCCCACAGTAGGGTTAATTAGAGCAACAACAATTGAACCTATGATACTAGCAACACTCACAGGAGTTCTGTCTGTTTGAGCTTCAATAAGTCTGGCTATATGTCTTTGCGTTACGTGAGATATTTCATGGGCTAGAACAGAGGCAAATTCATCCTCATTGTCTGTATAGTGAAATAGACCTGCGTTTACCTGAACTTTACCTCCTAAAAAAGCTGAAGCATTCAAACTCTTATCTGAAGAGAGAAAAAACTCAAAAGGAAAATATACATTGCTTGCATTCATGATGAGTTTTGAACCTACAGTATCAATGTATTCATTCAAAACAGGATCAGCGGTCACGGCACCTGCACCGTTTGCTTTACGCATAAAAAACTCACCGTAATTCTTTTCTGCTTGAACGGTCATGCCTCTGATACCTGCAGGACCTAAATCAGGAATTACAATATTATCTTCAGCTAAAGCTAAAGGAGTGATTAAAAATGAAGCGGCAAATAATGAAGTTGTAAAAATTGAAGTGCCGAATAACACTTTCAATTTATTGAATTTGAATTTCAGCATAGCTCTTTCCTTAGTTTGGTTTATCTTATCTCATTAAGGAAAAATATTTTCACAAAGACGTAAATATTCTATCTATTGAAAATTATACTTAGATTAGCTAGTAATTGTTCGTACTTGATGAATTTGTGCAGGTTTTATGAATAGACTCTTTAAGACAATAGCTTATACCTTAGGCTCTTTTTTAGTTGTAACCACAAATGTAAATTGTGCTAATGCTTCAAACATCTCTTCATGCACATATAATGGTATTCCTTTATATGGCAAAGTCAAAGTTGTTAACTCTTTTCCTGATATCAAAGTAAAGGTCGTTTCTTCATTTGAAGATCTTGATGTTCAAAAGGTCAGCTCCTTTGCTGACAAGTGTGGTAAATGGCAATTTGTAGACTCTTTTTCAGACTTTAAGATTCAGTTTGTGGATTCTTTTCCTGATATCACCATTAAGTTTGTACAAAGCTTTCCTGGTCAGAAATAGCTAATTAGCTTTAACGCAAGGCTTTAGCTGTATATGTTAACTTTTGTCTTAGATTGTAAAAAAACTTAAGACAATAAAAATAATCTGCTCAAAAAGCTTATGATTTAATATACTAAGGCAATCTGATTTTACTTAAGAGACATTATGATAAAGCTATTACATAATTGGTATTTACGCCATTTCTCAGCACCTGGTACTATTGAGTTTGCAATTGTTCTAGTTTGTTCTTTTCTTACTGTTTACTACTTGATGTGGCTTGTAGGTCCCTTAGTAGTGTCTTTATGTATTGCTTATTGTCTAGATTGGCTAGTAAGACTTTTAAATCATAAACTCAAACTCTCAAGAATGTGCTCTTCAGTTATTACTATGGCTTTGTTCGTAGGAGTGTCTGTGGGTATCTTGGTGTTTGTGGTACCTAAGGTTTTACAGCAGGGAAATCAGTTTTACTTAAATTTACAAAAGATAAGTACAGAAACTGTAAATTCAGATAATGGTGACGATTTTGATTCAAATATAGCTGCCAGAATTAACGAATTTGTAGCTACTATGCCTGAGCCTATTCCTTCAATGGTCACTGAAGATGAAATAAAGAACATGGTGGTAAGTGCCCGTTCTGTTGTAATTGCCAATACAACCAATATTATTAAAAATCAGGTCATGCCTTCTGTAGTCAATACCTTGTCATGGCTCATGTACATGATCATTGTGCCAATTTTAGTTTTTTTAATGTTAGCTAATAAGCCGGTACTGCAAAAGAGAATAAGAACGTATATTCTGCCTAATAACCAGGCTCTAATTCATGAATTCTGGCCACAGATAAATGCTCAGATTGAAGGCTATATTCGAGGTAAACTTCTGCACATTACTATCATTGCCTTTGTTAATTCATTAGCTTTTATGTTCCTAGGACTGAACTATGCCTTATTACTAGGTGTAGGTGTAGGCATATCTGTTGTGATCCCTTATGTAGGAGCGGTGATTATTACTATTCCAGTACTGTTAGTTTCAATCTTCCAGTTTGGTCTGAGCACGACCTTAATTTGGGTCTGTGTTGTTTATATTGTAATACAGATCTTAGACAGCAATGTATTAACACCATTACTCTTCTCAAAGGCCATGAATTTAGATGCCTTCTCAATTTTATCTGCTATTTTAATCTTTGGCGGTCTGTGGGGATTTTGGGGAGTGTTCTTCTCAATTCCACTAGCAACTTTCATCAGAACACTAATTGTTAACTGGCCAAGCACTGATGAAAAGGGAAATAGGGTGCTTCCTCAGGATTAGATCTATTTTCTAAAGCTCTGTTCGTATAATCGGTTGATAAAACATCATTTTTATTCTATAATTTAAGCAGTTAATAGAAATAATTATGGTGATGATATGACAGAGCTTAATACATTATTTCAACTCTTCAATAACCTTTCAGAAAGTGAAAAGAAAGCCTTTTTAAGAAAGGTGAAAATTCTACAATACAATCTAAGTCTGGAACTACTTGCAACTGTGCCTATTGCAAATCCCTGCATATAGTTAAATTTGGAAAATCTGATAAAGGCGAGCAGAGATATTTATGCAAAGACTGCAATAAAACCTTCACAGCCAAAACTAATACTATTCTTTATAAATCACCTTATTCAGAGAAAGTATGGAGAAAATACATTAACTGCATGATGCAGGGAATGAGTATCAGAAAGAGTGCTAAGGAATGTGGTATCAATGCTGATACAGCTTTTAAATGGAGACATAAGATTTTAGATTCTCTGCAAGCAATGCACGATGAAGTAAAACTGGATGGCGTTGTCGAAGCTGATGAAACCTTCTTTGCTTTAAGCTTCAAAGGAAATCATAAAAAATCAAATTTTAATTTACCTAGAGAAAGTCATCATTGAGGAAAGTGTACTCATACTCGTGGTATTTCATCAGAGCAGGTATGTGTGCCTTGTGCAATCAATCTTAACGGTCTTTCAAAATCTGTAATTACCAATTTAGGTAAACCTACAGTTAAAGACTTAAGAAAAGTTTTCTCTAGGTCAATAGTTGAGAACTCTGTTCTGGTTACAGACAGAAATTCAGCTTACAATAAGATTGCCAGTGAACATAACTTACAGTTAGTTCAAATTAAGTCAGGTAAAGGCTCTAAAGGAACCTTTAACATAGCTAAAATCAACAGTTACCACTCAATTTTAAAGATGTTTATCATCTATAACTTTAGAGGAGTGGCAACTAATTATCTTAACAATTACTTGATTTGGAATAATATCAAGAATTATTCTTTAGGTTCAGTAGAAGATAAAGAGCAAATCTTTGCAGACTTCGTATTTACCAACTGATTTTCTGAGAAATCTCACGATGTAAGCAAAAGAGTTGCTGTTCCAGTATAGATAAGGTACAGATTATGCACTCACTCACTCACTCACTCACTCACTCACTCACTCACTCACTCACTCACTCACTCAC
>ERZ1026903.12-NODE-12-length-166145-cov-282.287441_pt1 | contig 166145 bp, 137 predicted proteins | sample MGYA00380180_ERZ1026903 | MGnify/ENA primary metagenome ERZ1026903 (study PRJEB33269, sample SAMEA4719816) | human gut metagenome | biome: human-associated habitat; feature: organic feature; material: feces | place: Cameroon | collected 2013-10 ... | reverse complement strand
GGTGAGGTCCCGAGTTCGATTCTCGGTATCAGCACCAGCGAATTATTTCTAATAATCCTCTGAATTTCAGAGGTTTTTTTATATCTGTACACTTCTAATTTTTTTTTCAACTTTTTTACAACATTTGGCTTATTTAAGGCTTTTTTTCGATTTGTTCCGAGTTTCAAACAATTCCGATTCACAAAATTACGTAAAAAAGATCGGATTTTTTACTCTGCTTTTTGAGGTTAAAGAGATCTTGTAGATGTTCTATAGATGAAAAAGTGCTCCTCATGAGAGGAGCTTTTGAAGTTATATAATGGAGTGTATTGTTATATTATTGATTGTTCTTCGACAGTAATGCCTTTAGCTTCAAAGCCTTTGATAACCTCTTCATCTGGTTCTTCCATATAATCGATTCTTTCAAAATCGCTAAACTTAATGTCTCCATGGAACTGAAGCTCAAAGAACCTTAATAGAGGGTTCTTACCACCTAATAATTCATCAATGTTGTAGAAGTTATTTTTGTTGATGGTTCCGTCTTTTATCTTATCAGCTATGAACAGATAGTTCTTAATGTTACCAGGGCCGTATGGTGCTGCATCTTTACCTAAGGCTAGGTGTGTAGCTACACCAAAGATACAGGTTGCTTTTGGATCGGTGAGCAATGTAGGAATTAGATATGCAAAGCTCATGAAATCTAATGAGGTACCGATTGTCAGAGTGGTTCTGTCAAAGAGGTTATCTTTCTTTAATTTAATGGTGGCATCTCCATACTGATATGTCATGTCATAAGTCATAAGCATATTGATCTTAGGATCTGGAGATGAGAGATAACCAAATCGAGGGTAGTCTGGCTTGGTAAGCTCATTTTGGCTGCATCCAAACATAAACTCAGTACTCTTAATTCTGGCAACAGGTCCACCGCCACTTGCTGTTTTCCCAGCTTGCACAGCGTTTTTGAGGTATCCACACTCTAAGATTAAAGGTAAGACCTTAGTAGGTACCTTGATGTAAAAATCACCTTCAGCGATGATCTGCTTTAAAAAGTCCTCAATAACTAATGCTGATTCTTTAAAGCCTGGTATTTGCATCAAGACTGAGTAGTAGTTGTTCTGATAATTTTTAAAATTTTTAAGGCAAGGAAGTGTCATATTATTCCTATTTCTTATTTAGTTATTTAATTTTAATCAGTATAGCAGCCTTAATTAGTACCTGATGATTTGTACTTACAAAATTTGAAATTTCCAAGTAAGTTTGATGAAATTTTTTTTGAAAAAATGTAGCCCACAGAAGATGAGCTACGAAAAGCATTCATCTAAACGTAAGAGTACTAGTTATTGTGAATTCTTAATGTCCTCACGGACTTTATTAGCTCCTTTTACAAGAGCATCTTTGATGCTGCTTTTGTGTTCATTGCTTCATATAAAGCATTGTTCATAGGCTCCCAGAGCTTTGACATCTCAGGAATTGAGGGCTAAGGGTATTCGCAACGCTGACGGCGATAAGTACTACAAGGATAACTACATGTTCGGTATCCAGGCTGAAGCTTGGTGGTAATCGGTTAGTGTAGAACACTTTATATAAACAAACTTGTTTGATAATCATCTATGGGGAGGCGTAAGCCTCCCTTTTTTATCGTAAGTGAAGTTACTGTTCAAGATAAGGCATGTTATAAGATATGTTCTTTAATAAGAACTACTCTGCTTTTAGAGAGTCAAAAATAAGCGAAAAGCTATTTTGTAAAAAGTCGTTTTTATCATCCTTTATGACTTTTTTTTAGGTAATCTTCTTTTGCTGATCCTAACTCGATAAGTCCTGATACCATACCTCATATGGTAAAGATAGTTGGCATGATTTTAAGATCAGAGCTAAATTCTCCTTCTTTCATTCAAAATTCAAAAAACTCATAGACAATAGCGTTAATCTTTTCACCTATTTCAAAAGATTCCTTTTCTTCAGGCAAAAGTTGTCACAATTTTCATCAAATCTAATGGTTTTGTGAACTAATGAGAAGTAAAGCGGGTAGAGCTTTTTATATTCATAAAGTGAATTGCAAATACCAAAGAAACGTTCTTTACAGGTGATATTTTCATGAAGAGCTTTGTAAATAAAATCATAAATGTGTTGCATACTTTACAACCCTAAGTATGAAGTTAAGATCTCTTTACTTTTAAAATAAACATACAAAGTAGCTTTGCTGTAACCTGAATTTTTGGCTATATCGTCCATGCTTGTATGCTCAATTCATTTTTGTAAAAACAGATCTTGAGCAACTAAAGCTATTGCTTTTCTGTGTACACTTTGTTGTTCTTTTTTACGTCTTGCCATGTTGGTGGATCCTTATGGTTATTGCGTGAGTGTAACAGTAGCTTTGTTTACTGTGAAGACTTAAGAAGAGGGTATTTTTAAAGATGAGGTTTAATTTGTGGGGTTTGTAATAGGCATCAACATCTAAAATTTTAAAAGATCAAATTTAATCTGACTTCATAACCATAAAGTCAGATTGTTTAAAGTCTTTAGTTTTGTTTCTTATTAAGATTAGCTTTTGCCACACCTAACATAAGTTTTACACGGTTTAGCTGATTTACCTCAGAGGCACCAGCATCGCAGTCAATGGAAACGATGTTAGCCTCTTCATAGTTTTGACGTAGTGAGTGCACTACACCTTTACCGGTGATGTGATTTGGCAGACAACCAAAAGGCTGCAGGCACACAATGTTAGGTACCCCGTTTTCAATGAGTTTTACCATTTCACCTGTTAGGAACCAGCCTTCACCAGCCATATTTCCTAAAGAGACGAACTTTCTAGCAAGCTTTGCTGTAGTAAAGATGTTCAAAGGTGGAGTAAATCTCTTAGAGTGTTTTAGAGCTTTATAAACATACTTTCTGTAATGTTCAACTAAGCGTATGAAAGTGAGCGCAAAGAACTTGTTTAAGAGCTTGCCTTCTAGAAGGTTATGCTCAATGATAGGATCGCCAGCTAAGTACAAGAAGAAATCTACAAAGTCAGGCATTACAACCTCAGCGCCTTCTTCAAAGAGTTCTTTTTCAAGATAATTGTTAGCTACAGGGTGATATTTTACTAAGATCTCACCCACGATACCTACCTTTGGCTTTTTAATATGGTTAATCTCAATACTCTCAAAGTCTTTGACCATATCAAAGATATTGTCCTTGTACTTACGGTTAGAACTGTTTAAAAGCTCTTCCTTGCAGTTATTAAGCCACTTTTCAAAGTACTTTTTAGTTTCACCTGTATGTACCTCATAAGGTCTTACTCTGTTAGTTAATTTCATTAACAGATCGCCATAGACAGCAGCTTTAATTGCATCTTTGAACATGGCTGTTGGCATCTTGAACTCGTCGGTTTCAAGCCCATAGACAGCAAAAACAGGTACCTGAGGGAAGCCTGCGTATTTTAAAGCTTTACGTAAAACGGCAATATAGTTGGTAGCTCTACATGCACCACAGGTCTGGAAGAGCATGATGGAGGTATTGTCAGGATCGTAAAGACCTGATTTTAAAGCCTCTAACATTTGACCAATAACTACGATTGCTGGGTAGCACATGTCATTGTTGACATAGCGCAAACCTAAATCAATCGATGATTTATCAGGCAGTGCTGGAATTACCACGTTATAACCAAACTTGGCTAAAACAGTTTTGAAAAGCTCAAAATGGATTGGTGCCATTTGAGGTGCCAGAATTGTATGCTTTCTAACACATTCTTTAGTAAAGTGAGGTCTGTCTGTAAACGGTATTGGGGTAAATACAGGTACTGACTTACGAGCTAATGCTGCTAATAATGAACGCAGTCTGATTCTTGCTGCACCCAAGTTTGAGACTTCATCTAACTTAATTAAAGTATAGATACGCTGATGCTCTTCTAAGATCTCTTTTACCTGATCTGTAGTAATAGCATCAAGTCCACAGCCAAATGAGCTTAACTGAATTAGAGTTACGTCTTTATTCTCTACGGCAAACTCAGCTGCATGATAAAGTCTGGCATGATAGCTCCATTGATTGATAAGACCTACTTTATTAACTTTAATCTTTTCGTGGTAGACACTGTCTTCAGAAATCACCGCAAGACCATAGGATTCAATCATATCGGCAATACCATGGTTGATTTCTGGATCAATATGGTATGGACGACCTACTAACATGATAAGGTGGCGATTTTCAGCACGAGCCTTTTGAATTACATTTTGAGCAAACTCTCTTACATCCTGTTTGTAGTGTTCAAGTTCAGCATAGGCTGCGCTGCAGGCCTCTTCTACTTCCTTTTTAGTAAGCTTTTCCGCTTTGAACTCTTCAATTAAGCGTTTGCACAGACGCTTTTGATTGTTAATAGGTAAGAAAGGCTGTAAGAAGGTAACATTCTCAGTCTTTAGAATATCCATATTGCCACGAATATTCTCAGCATATGAGGCTACAACAGGGCAGTTGTAGTGATTGTCATTAGGATGAGCTCTGTCCACAAGATTAAATGGCAGGCATGGGTAGAAGATCTTTTTAACGCCTGCTTCAATAAGGCTCATGATATGACCGTGAACTAGCTTTGCCGGATAGCAAAGTGAGTCTGATGGAATAGTAGCAAGTCCTTTAGCGTATAGGGCAGCAGATGATTCTTCAGATAAGACAACTCTGTAGCCTAATTTGGTTAATAAGGTAAACCAGAATGGAAAATCCTCGTACATGTTAAGGCAACGTGGAATACCGATAACGCCACGAGGAGCCTTATTCTCATCTAAAGGTTTATAGTCAAAGACTCTTTGATATTTGTAACGATACAGATTGTTGGTGTTTTTGTCTGTACTTGCAACTTTACCGCCAATACCTTTTTCACAGCGGTTACCTGTAAAGTGTCGTGAGTTGTCGGGGAAGATCTGCATGGTGATCATGCAGTTGTTACCACATTTGTGGCATCTGTATGATCTGGTTTTATAGGTAAAGGAATCGAGTTCTTCACGTTTTAGAATAGATGAAACATAAGGGTTTCGATCCTTTTCTTTAAGCGCTGCTGATTCATGCGCTAATATAGCTGCGCCGTAGGCACCCATGTGACCAGAGATATCAGGACGAATTACTTTTTTATTAAGTAAGGTTTCCATGGCTTTTAAAACAGCGTTGTTCAAGAAAGTACCACCTTGAACTACGATGTGATCACCTAGAGATCCCACATCCTTTAACTGCATTACTTTAAAGAGTGCGTTTTTAATTACGGAAATGGAGATACCAGCTGAAATGTCTCCTACTGAGGCGCCATCTTTTTGAGCCTGTTTTACTTTAGAATTCATAAAGACGGTACATCTAGTACCAAGATCAACTGGGGCTTTTGAGTCTACTGCTTTATCAGCAAACTCAGCTGCACTTAAGTTTAAGCCTTTAGCAAAGGTTTCAATAAAAGAACCGCAACCTGCTGAACAGGCTTCATTTAAGGTGATGTTGCCAATAGTGCCGTCTTTTACAAAAAAGCACTTCATATCCTGTCCACCAATATCCATGATAAAGGACACCTCAGGACAGAACTCTTTAGCTGCACGCAAGTGCGCAAAGGTTTCCACCTCGCCAAAGTCAGCATGTAAGGCAGCTTTTATTAAAGACTCGCCATAGCCTGTGGTAGTAACACCTGCAATGTAGCAGTCATGAGGCATATGGTCATAAAGTTCTTTTAATTCATTGACGACTGTGTTTAAAGGTGAACCCTGATTAGAACCATAAATGGTATATAGAAGCTCGTTTTTGTCAGTTACAGCTGCAATTTTTGAGGTAGTAGAGCCTGCATCAATTCCAACATAGACAGGACCATGATAGTTGTCAAAAGAGGTCCTTTTAACAATATCCTCACTGTGTCTTTTTACAAAAGCATCATACTCATCACGAGATGAAAACAGTGGGGCACTGTGATTTTTTGTCTCGGTAACAACGTTTAGATCTGTTTTAGATAATTCTGTTAACTCTTTTAAGGAGGTTAATTTTGCTTCATCGCAGATAGCAGCACCGATAGCTACAAAGTAGCAGGCATCAGGTGTTGCAACAACATCCTCGTCTATTAAATTTAATGTCTTGATAAAACGCTCTTTTAATTCAGACAAGAAAGTTAATGGACCACCTAGAAAAGCTGTCTTACCTTCAATGGCACGTCCCTGTGCTAGAGTACCTACAGTCTGATTGACGACAGCCTGGAAAATTGAGAGTGCAAGATCCTCTTTTTGAGCACCATCATTGATGAGTGCCTGAATGTCAGTTTTAGCAAAGACACCACAACGAGAAGCAATAGTATAGAGTTTGGAGCCTTTTTTAGCTAAGTCATTAAGACCTTTAGCATCTGTATTTAAAAGGTTTGCCATCTGATCAATGAAAGCACCGGTACCACCAGCGCAGGCTCCATTCATACGCTGCTCTAGTGAACCCTTTAAATAGGTGATCTTTGCGTCCTCACCACCTAACTCAATTGCTGTTTCTGTATCTTTAGCAAGTAAGTTAATGGCACTAGTACAGGAGAGCACTTCCTGCTCAAAAGGCAGGTTTAATCTTGAGGCAACACCCATACCTGATGAGCCTGAGAGTGTAATATAGAAAGGATTATCTCCTAAAACAGGAGCTACTTTTTCAAGATTTCTTTTAAAGGCATTGCCTGTTTCAGAAAAGTGTCTTTCGTAATTTTTATAAATAATCTTTGCATTCTCATCAAGCACTACGAACTTGATGGTGGTAGAACCAATATCAATACCAAGTCTTAATGTCGTCATAGCATATGTTCTTGTTATATATGAATACACTGATAGTTATATCGCAATTTAGTTATTTTAGTAAGTGCAATAAGGAATTTTATGACTGTAAAGCTCTTTGGTTATCAGCGTCATCTCTGTTTAATCTAACATACTGTAATGAGGCTATTTTACTTAACTTTATTAAGGTCACCTTAGAATTTTGCTATAAATTTAGTCAGATGAATAAAATACTCAAAACAGCATGGATAAAGGCATAGAGTAAAACTTATTCTGTATCAATGTGACTCTCCGCTGTTTTGCATACAAAACCTATCCAAACAGTGTATAATGTGACCTCAATTTAACAGGATATGAAATCCTGTTTTCTTTTTTTAAACTGTCAGAAAGACACGTTTCCTATCTTCGGAGCTAAAAGTGCAACTTAAAGATCTTGCAGATAAAATCATTGATGGATATGAGATTACAAAAGAGGAAGCTTTAGAGCTATATGATGCTCCTCTTGATGAACTCAAGGAAAGTGCCAGCAAAATTACTTCACACTTCTTTAAAGAAGCAATTGAGCTATGTTGTATCTCTAATGGTAAGTGTGGCAAGTGTTCTGAAAACTGCAAATTCTGTTCTCAGAGCCGTTATTACAACACCGAAATTCAGCAGTCTGTATTAAAGTCAGTTGACGAGTTCTTTAAGGAAGCTCAGGCAAATGACAAACGCGGTGTGCACCGTTTCTCAATTGTAACTGCAGGTGTAAGACTGTCTAAAGCTGAGCTAAAGACTATTGCACAGGCTTATAAAAAGATCTCCTCAGAACTTAAGATTTCATGCTGCGGTTCTTTAGGTCTATTAGATTATGACGATTTTGTAATGTTAAAAGAATCTGGTCTTAAGCGTTATCACAACAACTTAGAGACTTCACCAAACTTCTTCAAAGAGATCTGCACAACTCATACTATGAAGCAAAAAGAGGATACTATTGCTTTAGCTAAGAAAGCAGGCTTAGAGATTTGCTCTGGATGTATCCTGGGTATGGGCGAGAGTGTAGAGGATAGAGTTGATATTGCTTTAGAGCTGCGTAAGTTACAGGTAGACAGTACTCCAATCAATATCTTAAATCCTATTAAGGGTACACCTTTAGAGAACCGTCCTACAGTTCATCCTGATGAGGTAAGACGTACAATTGCTCTATTCAGACATGTTCTTCCAAAGACTGTTTTAAGATTGGCAGGCGGTAGACTTATCATTCAGAAATACTTTACTGATCTGTACAAATACGGAATCAATGCTGAGATCACAGGTGACATGTTAACTACAGCAGGTCTTACTGTAGCAGATGATATCTCTGCTGCTATCAGTAATCAGAAGATCTTAACTAAGATTGAACCTATTAAGTAGTACCTTTTGGTAGTTACTAAAAGAACGCCACAAGCTTTAGCAGAAATGTCTGCATTAGCTTGTGGCGTTGTTATCTTGAAAGAAAAACTAGTCAACAGAAGTATTATCTTCAGCTAAAGTAACCTTTTCCTGTTTTACCTTACCTTCACGTTTAATCTCAAAGTTCATGACTGTATTTGGTTTTGACTTAGAGACTAAATCGATAAGCTCTCTTACATTCTGTACGCTATAACCATCAACTTTGGTGATGAGATCACCAATTTTTAAAATTCCAAAAGCAGGTCCTTCAGGATCGACATAACCGATTCTGACACCGCTCTCTGAATCTAGGGCTGTAGTTTCATCATCAGAAATACCTAAATATCCACGCTCAACTTTACCGTGACGTAAGATCTCATCCATTACTTCACGAACCATTTTTACAGGAATAGCAAAGCCAATACCGTAGGTATTATCGCCACTAAATGAAGCTGTATTGATGCCAATTAGATTTCCTCTGGTATCTACTAAAGCGCCACCAGAGTTACCCTGATTGATAGGTGCATCAGTTTGGATTAAAGCTTGAACGCCCTGACGGATATTCATCTGATCTTTAGATAACAGTCCAGAACCTGAACGCGATACAGCAGAAATAATGCCGTGTGTTACGGTTTGTCCTAGGTTGTTAGGATTGCCGATAGCAAGTGCAATATCGCCAATATTAGGTTCGTTTTTAGCAGGTGTAATTGGAGTTAAAGTTGTATCTTCACTGACAGTTAAAACCGCAATATCAGTTCTTCTGTCACAACCTACAACAAAGGCTTTCATGACCTTGCCATCACGAGTTTGCACAAAGATAGCTTTATTAGGTTCGTTTCCTGATGGCACAACATGGTAATTAGTTACTATGATGCCATGTTTATCCATGATCACACCTGATGCCGATGAGGTGATCGAGTTTGGAGCGGGAGTTGTGTAGTCTTCTTTTAATGTGGCCACATAGATATTTACAACGCTAGGCGCTGCTTTATTTACAGCATATGAATAACCTTCAGTTGAAATACCGCTCGAATAGATAAGATCGCCTAGTTTTTTTCCTGTAGAAGGCTTTATTAAAAGAACTGCGACACCAACAATGACGCCTACAGCTACAGGAATAAGAAAGGGAAGTGACTTTTTACTAATAATCATATAAAGAGTTCGCACATACGTAGAGTTTCTCTAAAAGAATAACCTAAAACTCTTGAAAATGTGTTGATCTTTATATGATTTTACAAAATTATTCTGTGAAGATTAAATCAAAAGCAATGGATCTGACACCGATTTCAGATTACTTAATCTTTTTACAAGATATAAAACAGTTTTTACCAGAAAAAGCTATGCCCACGGCATTAACAGAAGTTATGTTCTCATCTTCAAAAATAGCATCTGCATAGTGCTTTTCAAGAATTTGTGCTATAGCTTCATTAGCTTTTTTAGCTCTGCTTTCTTTTTCTTTGCAGACTTTAATTTCAATAACACAAGCTTTGGTACCGCCTAGATTATTAAAGGTAATATCAGCATAGCCATCACCAGATTCAATATTAGAATGATATTCTCCTAGATTATCTTTACAGTTGGTGAAGATACCGTTTAAGAAACCGTGATAGTAATTCTCGTGAGGTGCTCTAGTTGCTGTATCTCTTACAGATACAAATGAACGTAATAATGGTCCTAACTTAGCTTGTACAAAATCAACATTACCTTCTAATAAAGCATTAGATATGTTTAAAGCAAGGTTGTCTTTCTTAACAACATTACTAAATCTTGCTTTAATGTTTTTATCAAAGCAATCTAAGATTTCAAGATTTGGAATTCTTGCAACTACATTTTTATTGGTTTTGCTGTCTTTAGCCAACTCTGTTTCATCAGTCTTTTCCCAATCTAAGGTTAGATAACCTGTATGTAGGAGTAGTGACCAGAAATCATCAGAGTTATGTTCTGACAAAGTGTCATAGTTCATGGATTCATTTAGAATAAAGCTAATTGACTTACCATCAACTAAGTCCTGCATCTTTTGGTTGTCATTATCAGTTAAATAACCAATGTAATCAGACAAAGAGTTATCAGAGGTCGAACCATTCCAGTAGTTACCAGTTTCAATTTCTGAAAGTTCTCCACTTTGCTTAAATTCAAAGTTCTTTCTTACAAATTTAACTACATCCCATGGACAGAACATCTCTTTGTCAAAGAACTTGTATCCGTCATAATGCTCTTTTACTTTCTGAGCATAATCGTCTAATTCATAGTCTTTTAGAAATTGGTAGGTTTCATCTTTTGTAAAGCCAATGATACTTGTGTATTTCTTTTCTTTATCTACAACACTGTTTACAGTAAAGTTATTTACACCTGTAAAAAGACTGTTCTTAGCTACTTTTAAGCAACCTGTAATAATTGTTTTGGTAAGAGCGTTTTTATCTTTTAAAATATCAAAAAAGCCTGCCATCAAATCTACCATGTTGTAGTGATAGTCTGCTTTGAAGTTTTTATCATTCTCATTGAGCTTTTTATTCTGTGCATCGTAATAAGAAGCTTTAGCTAGAGGAACATCGTATTCATCAATAAGCAAGATAGGATACTTGCCGTACTCTTTATATAAGAATCCTGCCAAAAATTTCAGAGAATTTTTTAATCTTGATGCATTTTCCTGGTTTTCAAGATAATCTATATCTGTAAGCTGTCTAAGTATGCCTTTGTCGGCATCATCTAATTTAGAACTGTTCAAAAGATATTTATATTTGTTTGCCACAGCATATACAATATCAGCAAACATCTTGTAGCCAGCATTAAAAGTGACACCATTGACTCCTTTTAAAGTGATATCAATAACAGGATACTGTCCCATGAACTTAGAACAGAACTCTTTGTCTTCTAATATCTTGGTACCTTTAAAGAGTTCTAGTTGTTTTGAGTTATCAAATGGCTTTCTAGGATCTATTTTTAAGAAAGACTCAAACATGGTCATGAGCAAGGTCTTACCAAAGCGTCTTGGTCTTGTAAATAACAGAACTTTGGCTGAATCTGTAAACACAGTCTTGATAAACGTTGTTTTATCTACATAGTAGCAATTCTCATCTTTCAGTTCTTCAAAACTGGTAGGACTTTCTGGTATGGATAAGAATTGTTTGTCGCTCATTTTATAGATTCCTGATATTTAGCTTACTTCAATTATAACCTACATTAAAAGAATATGCAGAAATTACAAAAAGGTCTAAACGACAATAAAAATGGAGACCTAAGCCTCCATTTTTAGATACAGGAAATATTAACCTCTGTGACAGTAGTTAATTTTAACTACATCTTAGCTATAGATTAACCATCAGAGATAATTATCTGATTGAGATAAATAAGGTACCACCGTTACGGTTAATTCTAATTGCTGAAATCTTGCCTTTAACATTCTCAAGATTCTTCTTCAAATCTGAGATTGTCTTAATTTCAGCACGGTTTACAGCTGTGATAACGTCACCTTTACGTAAACCAAAGCGCTGAGCAACAGAGCCTTTAGCTACATCAGTTACCTCAACACCGCCATCTTTAGCGTTTGCAAATGAAGCGCCTTCAAATGCAGGTGAAATGCTCTTTGAGTTTGTAGCAGCTACTTCTGCCTCTTCAGTGTTCTTACCGATCTTTACAGTAAAGTCTTTGTATGAACCGTCACGGAAGACAGTGATATTAACCTCAGCGCCTTCACGCATTGTGGCAATTTCAGCTCTTAACTGGGCAAAAGAAGTTACCTTCTTACCGTTTACAGCAGTGATGATATCACCTGATTTGATACCAGCTTTATCAGCACCTGAGCCTTTCATAACCTCATTTACGAAAGCACCAGTACTCTGGTTATAACCAAAGCTTTGAGCAAGATCTGCATTTAATTCAGTACCTGAAACGCCTAATAAACCACGCTTTACTTCACCGAACTTTAATAACTGTTCAGTTACAGTCTTCACCATATTAGCAGGGATTGCAAAGCCGATACCGATGTTGCCACCTGATGGAGCCATAATAGCGGTATTAATACCGATTAACTGACCGTTTAAGTTAATTAAAGCACCACCTGAGTTACCTGAGTTAATAGCAGCATCTGTCTGAATGAAGTTTTCGATGTTTTCAATATTAAGTCCAGTTCTGCCTAAAGCTGAAACGATACCTGAGGTTACAGTCTGACCCAAGCCATATGGGTTACCGATTGCTACAGCGAAGTCACCAACTTCAAGACTGTCAGAATCAGCTAAATCGATCTGAGTTAAATTCTTAAACTCTTTTAACTTTAATAAAGCCAAATCGGTGTGAGCATCTTTACCAACTAACTTTGCGTCAAACTCGCGACCATCTGATAACTGAACCTTGATCTCATCTGCTGAATCGATAACGTGGTTGTTAGTTACTACAAGACCATGTGCTGCATCGATGATTACACCTGAACCTAGAGCACGGAATTCCTGCTGGCGAGGCTGCGATGGACCAAATGCGTCGCCCATACCTGGGAACATAAATCTAAACTCATCTGGTAATGAGAAGCCCTGAACATCTTTTTTACCCTTTACAGAGATATTAACTACACCAGGTAGTACCTTCTTTAACATAGGGGCAAGAGATGGCATATCACCTTTTGCCATTAAATCATTGATAATAGGGGCTGCAGCCTGAGCCTGACCTGCTGTAAGCACAGTCATTGATAATGCCATTGCGGCTGCTAATGATGCGTTCTTAATCTTGTTTAACATCTTTGTTTGTTACTCCCAAATAAAAGTATCAATTTATTAAGAATCGTTTTTTAGTACAAGTTACTAACTTGACTGATTAAACTTTTAACTTCTCTTCTTCGACAACTTCTTCTTTTGTCTCTGTTTCTTCCTCAGAAGGTTTTTCAATATTCTTTTTTACCTTCACAGGATCTGTAAATTCAGTTTGGATCTCGTTTGGTCTTAATACCTTAGGTGTTGGAATTTCACCTAAGGTACCAGTTACTTCCTTAGTTGTTTCTGACTGTTGTCTTTTTGACTCTTGTCTTGGAGTTATACCTTCGTATATACCCTGATTTAAAAATTCGTGACTGTCAGCCTCTTCAGGTGCAATCTTTTGGGCTGCCTCTTTTAAAAACAGAACATATTGCTGATGGGCTGAATCAATCTCAGAAAACATATCTAAAGAGGTTTTAAAGAACCTGTCTAGAGTACGTTGAGCTCTAATGGCAGCTCTTTTGGTTTTTAAAAGCTCATCCTTGACTCTCTTGTGTTTGTAGATCTGAGCCATTACCAAAAAACATGTAGCAGCACCGACAATAAAACCTGCAAAAAAGATTGCTACTAGGAGCGCGTAATTATCCATATCCCACCTTAAATTCTGCGCGGCTACTCTGCTACTGCGCACTATTGAGAATAAATTTATTTTCTTAGTTAATACTTAGTTTTTATTTTTTAGCTTCAATAAAAACGGTACATATTGAAATATCAAATAAATTATCATCGAAAATGGCTAATAAAACTGCCACAACCTTTTAATTATTTGAGGTTGAACATTACTTTTTTCAAGTTTTTTTACAAAAGGTGATAATTATTGTTGATAATTCTCGCGGAGCATTAGCTTGAACCTCAAAAGATTGGATAATACATATAAATACGGGCTACATCTTATGACTATGAAAGCTCACTTTAGACATAACTAAAAATAAAGAAAGAGTTGTTTATGCTGATAAAAAATGGATTGGTTTTTACAAAACAGGGTTTTGAACATAAAGATATTAAAATTGTAGGTAACACTATCTCTTGCCTAAAAGGCAAGTGTGATGATGCAAAAGATGAGTCTTTAATCAATGACATAACAGTCATCAATGCTGATGACTGTTATGTCATCCCTGGTTTTATCGATCTGCATTTTCATGGAGCAGCAAAAGTCGACTTTATGGATGGCACTTTAGATAGTGTAAAAACCTTAGCAGCTTATGAAGCTTCTTGTGGTGTAACTTCAATTGCACCTGCTACTATGACGATGCCAACAGTTGCCATTAAAAAGAGTATAAATTCAGCTTTAGAATTTAAACAGCAGTTAAATGATAATGAAGCATCTCTTGAAGGTATCTACATGGAAGGTCCTTTTGTAAGTCCTAAAAAGTTAGGTGCGCAAAATCCTGAATATGTACTAAAACCAAATTCACAAGATTTAGAATCTCTTTATGAATTCTCTCGAGGCTTAATTAAAAAGGTCGTGATTGCTCCTGAAGTGAATGGCTCTTTAGATCTGATTAAAACTTTTCATAATAAAGTCTCTTTCGCCATAGGTCACACTGTAACAGACTATGAAACTGCTACTGCGGCCATGAAAGCTGGAGCTAATGAACTTACTCATACCTTTAATGCAATGCCTCCATTAAATCATCGTGCTCCTGGTCCTATCGGTGCAGCTTTTGAAAATAAGCATGTATTTTGTGAGCTGATTACAGATGGAGTGCATGTAGATAAAACCATGGTTAACATTCTCTTCACATTGATGGGAGATGACCGTATCGTCATGATTTCAGACTCAATGATGGCTACAGGTCTAGATGACGGAGAATACTCTCTTGGAGGGCAGAAGGTTTTTGTAAAAGGGAATAAAGCTACCTTAAAAGATGGCACGATAGCTGGCTCTGTTACCAATCTTTATAACTGCTTTGTAAATGCAGTTCTAAATATGAGGATAAGTCTTGAGAGTGCTGTAAAAGCTTGTACCATAAATCCAGCTCGAGCCTTGAAGATTGACGACAGAGTAGGTGAGATCTGTGAAGGTAAAAGAGCTGATCTTTTAGTTGTCGATAAGAATTTAAAGATAAAAGAGATTATCTTAAGAGGTTCAATCCTAAAAGAGCTTAGTTCAAACGGTACTAAACAAAATTAATTTTCGATTTTTATGCGTAAAATTAATGAAAATTTTGTTTGATAAAAGTCGCTATTTTGTTTAGAATACACCATTGCCCCTCTAATCGAGGAACCGGTTTCCCACCCGAGTTGCTTGATGCAGATTGAGCAATCAGTCTGTTTGGAAAGAGAGCAGATATTTTTATCTGTATGTTTTAAAGGAAATTTTCCTTCAAAAAAGGGTTTTTTAATGAAAACTTATGTTGCAACACCATCAACAATTAAGCGTGATTGGTTAGTTATTGATGCTGAGGGTCAGACTTTAGGTCGCCTAGCTACTGAAATTGCTTTACGTTTACGCGGTAAGCACAAGCCAGAGTACACTCCATTCTTAGATACCGGTGATTATGTTATCGTAATCAACGCATCAAAGGTTAAGGTAACTGGTAACAAGGCTCACGACAAGATGTATTATCACCACACTGGTTTCCCAGGTGGAATCAAGTCAGAGTCTTTCGAGAAGTTATTAGCACGTAAGCCAGAGGATGTTATCGAGACTGCTGTTCGCGGTATGCTTCCAAAGGGACCATTAGGTCGTGCTATGTTCCGTAAGCTAAAGGTATATGCTGGTGAGTCACATAATCATGCTGCTCAACAGCCTCAGGTTATCAAGTTTTAAGGAGCATTAGCAAATGGCTGCAAATCAGTATTATGGTACCGGTCGTCGTAAGGACTCAACTGCACGTGTATTCTTAAAGCAGGGTACTGGTAAATTAGAGATCAATGGTAAGACTCTTGATCAGTATTTTGGTCGTCCAACTTCTCGTATGGTTGTAGCTCAGCCATTAGAGTTATTAGAAGTTGCTGACAAGTTTGATCTGTACATCACTGTTAACGGTGGTGGTATCACTGGTCAGGCTGGTGCTATCCGCTTAGGCATCACCAGAGCTTTAATTCAGTATGACGAGACTTTCCGTTCAGCTTTACGTAAGGCTGGCTTCGTAACTCGTGATGCTCGTGCTGTAGAGCGTAAGAAGGTTGGTCTTCACAAAGCTCGTAAACGTCCACAGTACTCAAAGCGTTAATATCAAAACAATTTTCATTGTTTTGTCAAAAGCCTCTGCCTCACCGCAGGGGTTTTTTTATGAATTTTTTATGTATAATATCCTTCAGAGGATATCTGTTATGGAAAGATTAAAAAGCTTAAAACCTTATCTATTCACCGCTTATTATGATTGGCTAATCAACAATAAGATCACTCCACATCTGTTAGTTGATGCTAAGATGCCTGGAGTTAGAGTTCCTGTTGAATATGTAAATGATGGTCGCATTATCTTAAGTCTTTTACCTTCAGCCATTGCAGATTATCAATGCTTATCTAAAGGTATTTCATTCAAAGCTCGTTTTAAGGGCAAGAGTGAGGATATTTTTATTCCTTTCCATGCTATGGAGCAGTTAATTGCTTTAGAGTCTGGATCTGCTCTTCCTATAGGTAGTGTTTTAGAGCAGTTAGATTTAGCTCCGGACGATGAAGTATACCCTGATGAAGCATCTGAATCTCCAATGTTCAAATTGGATGATGAAGATGGAGCAGATGATGAAGAAGTTTCATCAGAAGTTTTAGCAGAAGATGACAAAATTCCTTCCGATATCAAGACATCAGAAGCTACTAAGATTGAAGCTACAACTCCAGCAAAAGAAGAAAACAAACCAGCTTTCTCTTTTGTAAAGGATGATGAATAACGATTAGTTATAGTTTGAAGTTGTCTATGAATTTTGCATTCTAAAGCGTAGACAACTAGAATCGCAGATGAATTCTCTAATTGAGACAAAACAAGGATCTGTTACAAAACAAGACAATGTTGATCGTGACCATAGTTTTTCTATATCAATATTTAACGTTTTAATATCATTTCTGATGTTACAGCTTTGTGAAAATTTCTTTTTTTAATCTTTTTCTCCTTCTACTTTATAGGCTTTATATAACTGTGGTTTGTCTTTAAATCCTGCTGCATATGCGAGCTCATCTTCAAAATTAAGTTTTTGGACTAGAATGTGCACCTGATTGTTTGTAGTCAGAGCTAATTTCCTTATGTTTGAGACGAATCTATTTTTATGTGTGTCCGTAACTACATCAGTGTCGCATACGATTACAACAGTTGATTTTTTATCAAAAATTTAAACAGTGAAGATAAAGCCCTTTCATTAGTGTTCAACAAGTTTACAATTCTCACTCTTCCAAGAAAAAGTGTACTTATTAGACAATATGAAGTGACCTCCGCGAATGTAAATTCGTGGATTTACTGTGTAAACTGTAGATGTTAAAAATTTAACAGAAACGGATTTACCGCATACATTAGGAAGGTCACTTCATAACAGATTGTTAATTCTTATATCGGTAATAATCATATATAAATTCCTAACTTTGGAATTTAGATGTTGTGATTGCAACCTTTTAAAGAAGAATTTTAAAGTGGTATTTTCGACTGAAAATAAAAAGGCGGTTATAAACCGCCTTTCAGAAGATTATTGATTTAATCTTATCTAATCTTTCCTAAGTCAACCCACATAGGAGTTGATTCAATTAGACCGTTCTGGCCTAAAGAGATATCTCCTGATAATCCGTGTAGAACGTCTTCTTTGTTAGCTGCTAACTTCTCAATTACAAGAGCAAAATTTACGCTGTCATAAGCTGCAGCAAATACTCTTTGAACTTGGTTATTGGCCTTTGGTAAAGACTGCATGAATGAGTCCTTTAATGGGCTATCGGTTAATAACCAAGGCATATCACCTAAGGTTGAACCTTTTAGAGCTAACTCTTGAGATGAGTTATTAACACCAATGTAGCTCTTATCAGTTAAGTAAACATGAACTGTTGATGGAATAGCAGCTTTAATATCTACAGCGTCAACAACTGATGCATTTACATAAGCACTGTCTGCCTCTGATAGAGGGCAATTTGACATTGAAGTCTTAATGGTTGCAACATCAGAGTAATAGCAAACAGGTACGTTTGCATTTACCTTTGAGAAGGTTGTCTTAAAGCTGTGTACTGAACGCTGTGATGATGTATCACTGCTCTGAGCAATAACAACTGGTTTCTTGTAGCCATCAGCATAGATCTTTGAAGCTGCAATAGCACCTTCATAGTTAGGACCTAAATCGAAGTACCACTGATTAGCAGGTTTGCTTCCTTCAGGCTGGTTTAAGACGATTGAAGGAACCTTAAGACCGGTTGAATTTAAGGCATTAACTTCAGGCTTTAAGATAGGACCGATAACTAACTTGGTACCATCATTCTGAACTTTAGCTACGATCTCAGAGATGTTGTTCTTGTTGGTATCGTAGAAAACAACTTTTGAGTTTGAATTTCTATCTTTTAGAGCAGCTAAGATACCTAACTTAGCAGGTTCGCCTACGATTGGAGCAAAACGACCTGATAGAGGTAATAACACTGCAATTCTGTCACCGTCTGAGAACTTGAATAGAGCGTTAGCTGGAACATTAGCTGGAGCTACATTATCAGGTGTTGTGTCATCTGATGAATTAGCAACTTCATTATCAACTACAGTGTTGTCAGCTGTTTCTGTTGCTGTATCCTGTGCCTGAGAAGGAGCGATAAGCTCGTTTACAGGGTGGTTAGGATATTTCTTTGAGAACTCTGCTAAAGCCTGTTGCTGTAGCTCACTGCTCTGTGAACGAGTGATGATAGCGTACTCAATAAAGCCCTTATCATAATCAGATTGAGCTGATTTCATTGCCTGAGCTAAATCTTTATCGCTTAGAGACTTTAATAAATCGTTACTCTGAGTGATAACAGTTGCTCTGTCTGATTTCTTTTCAACAATCTTTAATAAAGTAGCTTTGTTCTTGAATGCATTTAACTGATACTTTGGATCTTTGGTCTGTCTGTAAAGCTTTGCATTTACATTTGAGTTTAAGATTAAGTAGTAAGACAGTGACTGCTTTGGAAGAGCTTTATAGTTAACCTGATTTAACAGTGCAGATGCATCTTTTAACTGGTTCTGTTTAACTAATAGCATAGCTTTAACTAAAGAAGCCTGATCTTTTTGAACATCAGTCTGTGCATTTGCATATAGATCATTGATGTTAGATGCTGCTTTATCTAAATCTCCTGAAACGATCTGAGAACGGGTCAGAAGAACTTGAGCTTTAAAGCTAGTGTCGCTTGAAGCATCATCAAATGCCTGCTGATATTCCTGTGTGGTCAGATTTAATGGACCAAAAGCATTGGTTGATGCGATTTTCTGAGTAGCTTCATTTGAAGCACAAGCAGATAGAGTAATGGTTGCAGCTGCAAATAAACTGCATAAACATAGATTTAATGTTGATCTTTTAGCTTTCACGATAGTTTCCTGCTAAATCACAAATGAATTATTGGTTGGATATTTTACCATAATGTGAGATAGGTAACGTGTATTGAAACAAAAATCACTCATAGTAGATAGTAATGCCAAGTTGTTGATTGATATATGTAATAGGTAATGATATGTGTATTGAAAACACTGAAAAACTCTACAATGCGACTCGTGACGGTTGTGATGAGTCATTTCGTATCAGAATTCACAGAGCCATAAGTTGGGTTAAAAAGGCTAGAGCGCTACCTGAAGAAGATATTGATTTGAAGTTTATTTCTTTATGGATTGCCTTTAACTGTGCTTATGGCAAAGAGATTTCAACTGATGGTTATTTTGGTGAAAAGGTTGGTTTTAGAGACTTTTTGACTGTAATTTGTGATCTTGATGAAGAAAAGACTTTAGATAAGATTTTGTGGAAAAGATTTTCTCAGAGCATCAAAGCACTTTTAGAAAATAAGTATACCTATCAACCATACTGGAATTATTACAATAGTGGTGACAGAGATGCTGACTGGGAGTTAACTTTTAAAAGCTACAATTCAAAAGCATTAAAAGCTTTAATGACACAGAATACAGCTATGGTCTTGAACATTGTCTTTGACAGACTTTATACCATCAGAAATCAGCTCTTCCATGGTGGTGCTACCTGTAACAGTAAAGCTAATCGCATGCAGTTGCATGACGGTTGTGAAATCTTATCTGAACTGATGCCATCTGTTCTTGATATCATGCTAAAGCATCATGACAGAGATTGGGGACGAGCATTCTATCCTTACGTAAAAGAAGACTGAATGGCGCTTTTCCTAAATTCACATGAAAGCAAAGCCATCAGACGGTATAATGCTTCTTTAGTTAAATGAAAGCAGTAAATTGAAGCTGTGATTTTCAAAGATAAAAGGTTAAACATGTTAGACAGTGCTTTATATATTGTTCCTACTCCAATTGGTAATCTTGATGACATCACTTTACGAGCAATTGAAGTTCTAAAAAATGCAACTTTAATTGCAGCTGAAGATACCAGACATTCAAAAATCTTATTAGATAAGTTAGGGAGCTCTGGTAAAAAGATGATTAGCTGTCATGATCATAATGAGGAACAAAGAGCATCTATCATTATTGATGAAGTTAAAAATGGCGGTATCGTCGCTTTAATTTCTGATGCAGGCTCTCCTTTAATCAATGATCCTGGCTATAGAGTAGTAACACTATGCTCAAAAGCAGATGTAAGAGTAGTGCCACTACCAGGTCCATGTGCCTTAATTACAGCTCTTGAAGCTAGTGCATTACCTACAGACAAATTCATGTTCTTAGGCTTTTTCCCTGTAAAAGAAAAGGAATTAACAGAAAAGGTTCAGTCTCTAGAGAACGCAGATTACACAGCTGTGTTCTATGAGACCCCACGTCGTATCGTCGATACCATGGAAATTGTAGGTAATATTTTACCTGAGCATGATGTTACTTTATGCAGAGAGATGACTAAGACATTTGAATCTTTCTATAGATTAAAAGCAAAGGATGCTGCTTCATTTTTAAAGGCAGATCCAGATAGAACCAAAGGTGAGTTTGTAGTAGCTATCGGTTCATTAAAACAGGAAACATCATCTGTTCCTGCTTCTGTAGTAAAAGCCATTTCAGAGCTTATCAAGACCTCTCCTGTAAAACAGGTTGCTAATGTCTTATCAGATCTTACTGGTATTAAAAAGAACGATATATATAACCTAGCATTGGACCTTAAAAACAAAAGCGATGAATAAAAAGCTTTAGAATAAAAGTAATTAACAGTTCGAAGAGTCAACATTTTTCATGTATAATGCACGTGAGTCGACCGGGCAATCGCTGCCGTGCACGCGTGTTTAAGATCTTTAAGCATACGGTCACTGGGGGAGGAAAGTCCGAGCTCCGAAGGACAAGGTGCCAGGTAACGCCTGGAGGGCGCAAGCCCATGACAAGTGCAACAGAAAGTAAACCGCCACTTTGTGGTAAGGGTGAAATGGCGAGGTAAGAGCTCACCGCTTTTCTAGCAATAGGAAAGGCATGGTAAACTCCACCTGGAGCAAGATCAAATAGGCTCTCTATGGTTTGGTCCGAACCGAGGGCGGGTTGATTGCTGGAACCAGCGAGCGATTGCTGGTCTAGAGGAATGGTTGCCACTGCTTAGCAGAACAGAACTCGGCTTACAGGTTGACTCATCTTTAAGTCTCTTTCTATTTAAATCTCAGTATCACAAGATACATTTCTATATTTTTACATCAGTATTTTCAGCAATTGCATTTGTTTGACCATTAATAGTTCAAAATAAGCTCATTAATGCTCGTTTTATAGCTCACCTGCACCATAAAATGTGTAACAGATCACATCCTTACCATAACGTAATTTTTAGCACCAATTTACACACATTTTTCCTCGTTATTGTTTAATAAATTGCCTTGATTAATAATGCGATAGAGAAGATTAATCTTCAAAAATAATTTTTTCTCCCACATTTATATATTCTTTGTAACATTTTGAATTAAAAGATTTTTTATAAAAGAGCTAGATATTATTTTCTTGAAATTCTCATATGATTTGGTAAACTAAATGGGTAAAAGTGGTAAATTGTGGTGAAAGTAGTATTAATCTTTCCCCAAAATGACTACTAGGTAGTGTGAATTAGGCTTTTTAAATTATGTTTGACGGTTTGCTTTTAAGTGGAACAAGTGAAGTTTCCCTTGATTCTAAAGGGCGACTGTCTGTGCCTGCACGCTATAGAGAAATATTTGCAGATGATGGAGATGGTCAGTGCATAGTCACTCGTTCCTTGTTTGACAAATGTTTATGGTTATACCCTTCCAGTGAATGGGATAACGTAGTCTCAACCTTAGGCTCACTTCCTACTATGACTGATCCACTGTGTCGTACCATTCAGCGTATTGTTTTAGGCAGTGCAGTTTTTTGTCAGTTAGATGCCCAAGGTCGAATTTTATTACCACCTGAGTTAAGACAGGTAAGTGAGATCACTAAGAAAGCTTATCTTATCGGTTTTAACAACAAATTTGAGCTTTGGTCTGAAGATAACTTTGCTCTTCAGCGTAAGGCTGATGACGAATTATTACAGCAGGCAGCAAAAGATCTTGCATCACACAGCGTGCTTGCTAATTTAAAACTATAAGTATTTAGAATAATAAGAATTTATCATGGCATTTTCACATATTCCTGTATTACTAAATGAAGTCCTTGAAGGCATGAATATCAAGGAAGATGGGATCTATGTAGATGCCACATTTGGTCGAGGCGGCCATTCTAGAAAAATTCTAGAAAGATTAGGTCCTAATGGCAGATTATATGGTCTTGATAGAGACTTAACCGCTGTAGAAGCAGCCAAAACCATTACAGATCCTAGATTTAAAATCACACACAGTGCATTTTCAAATCTAAAAGAGGTATGTGAGTCTTTAGGTATTGAAGGAAAGGTTGACGGTATCTTAATGGATATCGGTGTTTCCTCTCCTCAGATTGATGATCCTACTCGTGGCTTTTCTTTTGAAAAAGATGGTCCTTTAGATATGCGAATGGATCAGAGTGCTAAGTTAGATGCCAAGACCATCGTTAATACCTATTCAAAACAAGATCTCGCCTATATCTTTAAAGTTTACGGCGAAGAGAATTTTGCAGCTAAAGTAGCTACAGCTATAGTAAGAGAGCGCGAGAAGACTCCTTTTGAAACTACACTGCAATTATCAGAATTTATTAAAAGAGTAATCGGCGGTAAGCCTACTCCTAAACACAAAGCTACCCGCTGTTTTCAAGCCTTGAGAATTGCTGTAAACGGTGAGCTTGATGAATTAAAAAAAGCTCTAGAGAGCAGTATTGATGTATTAGCAGATGACGGTCGTCTGTGTGTTATCTCATTCCACTCTTTAGAAGACAGAATAGTAAAAACATTTATAAAAGATAAGTCTCAGGGACAGAAGATCCCAAATGGCCTTCCAATTACTTTTGAAGAAGCCGAAAAAATGAGACTTGCTACAGCAAAAGTGGAGCCTGTAGGAGGTGCTATTAAGGCAACTCCTGAAGAAATAGCAGCCAACGTAAGATCTAGAAGTGCCACACTTAGGATCTGCAAGAGGCTTAAGAGGCTACCCTAGATGCAACAGTCAAATGCAGTAAGAAAGCTAGAAGAGAATTTTCCAACAGAGGCTCCTCAAATTAAAAAGAGGGAACCTCAGTTTGGTGATAGACCTAATCCACAGGTCAAACCTGTGCAAAAGGTTGTTCCTAGTGTTACCACTCAGGTAACCCATGAACATATCATTAGAATTCAGGCACCAACAGATTTATTGAATGATGGTGAGTCTCAGTTAGCTGTACCATCATTAAGCCTTTTTGAAGGTTATAAAAAACAGAAAAAGGCTTTGGTCCCAACTATTTTAAATGACATATTCTCAAATCTTTTGACTTATGTTCTGATCCTTGTCGTTACAACTTTAGCCGTATTAAAGGTGCATCAAGTACAGATGACCCGTGATATGACTATACAGTATAATGAGGTTATAAGGCATAACGAGCTTCTGCATAAGGAATGGTTAACTCTGTTATCTGACAGAGAAGCCTTAACAGAGTATTCTGTGATCCGTAAAAATGCTGATGAAAAGCTTGGTATGGTTCAGCCTAAAACTGAAGACGAAGTTGTAATCGATTTGAGATAAATGGCTTTAAAACAAGTTAACGATGGATCCTATAGCCGCCTACAAGTATCAACAACCAGAATAGCCATCGTATGGTTTTCTGTAGGCTGTCTTTTCATATATATCCTAGCCAGGTTATTCTGGATACAGGTCCTTTATCCAGAAAATCTTATCCGTGAAGGTAATGCTCGTGTCGTCAGAAACTACCATTACGAGCCTCCAAGAGGTTTAATTACCGATAGAAATGGTAAAATCTTAGCTATTTCTGTACCTGTAAAATCCGTAGAAGCCGATCCTAAATTTTTACATGAAGAAGGCGTCTATGATGATCCTTCTAAGATGAAAAAGTTAGCTTCAATTCTTGAAATTGATGTTAATGAGCTCTACAAAAAGACTAAAGATCCTACACGCCGTTACGTGCATTTAAAACATTATCTCGAGACTGATAAGGCAAAAGAAGTAAGAAAGATTTCAAAGACCGGAATTATCTTGAATGATTCCTATCGTCGTCACTATCCTACAGGCGAGATTAACTCAAATCTTGTCGGTATTTTAAATGGTGATGGTGTCGGTGTTTATGGAGTAGAGCAGAGTTTTAATTCTTATTTAACCTCAACTGCTTCCACCAAATTGGCTAAAAAAGATCGCTATAACCATATTGTTGAAAACTTAGGTACCGTCAAGAAAGGAAATCTTGGTGGTAACTTAATGCTAAGTGTAGATAATCGACTGCAAGAATATGCTCATGCCATGTTAAAACAGGCAGTTGAAGAAAACGAGGCTGACAGTGGTACTGCAACCCTGATCGATGTTAAAACAGGTGAAATTTTAGCTTTAGCAAATGCGCCTTCATTTGATCCAAATGATAGAAAACACTTTGACAGCACTAATGCCAAAAACAGAGTTGTAACTGATATCTTTGAGCCTGGATCTACACTAAAACCAATTGTGGCATTAGCAGCCCTTGAGGCAAAAGCAACAAACTGGTCTGAAGTCTTTGACACCAGACCTTTTATTGTCGATGGCAAGATGGTGCGTGACTCTCATGCAATGTCTCAGGGTACCTTAGCCGACATTATTCAGTACTCTTCAAATACTGGTATGGCAAGAATTTCTATGAGAGTAGGTCCTCAAAAGATCATGCAGGTTTTTACCAGATTTGGCTTTGGTTCTAAAACTGAGTCTGGTCTTGTAGGAGAGAACACCGGAAGACTTAATGAAAACAGAAAGTTCTGGTCAGAAATTGATAAAGCTACTTTAGGCTTTGGTTACGGTGTGGCTGTAACTAATCTGCAACTGACTCAGGCATATGCAACCTTAGCTAACAACGGTATCAGAAATCCAGTTTCTATTTTAAGGTTAAAGAATCCTCCAAAAGGCACCTTAGTTGCTCAGTCAAATCAGGTAGCTAATATGCAAAAGGCACTTGAGACGGTAGTTGCACAAGGTACAGGTGGCAAGGCTGCTATTGACAGATACCGTGTAGCAGGTAAAACCGGTACTGCTAAAATTGCATCGGTTGGTGGTTACGGTAAATACTACATGTCAACCTTCGCAGGCTTTGCTCCTATTTCAAATCCACGTTTTGCTTTAGTGGTAGTTATCAGTGCTCCAAAGGCTGGTAAGTTCTACGGTGGTGTGGTTTCAGGACCTGTATTTAGGGCCGTGATGTCTAAAGCTTTACAGCTGTATAACATCAAGCCGGACCGAGAGAAGGACGAAAAGAATTAGTAGTGAAAAATAAAAGTCTGAAGGACTTTAATACATTTTCAGAACAGAATTTATAAAGGTAAGAGCGAAAAACAAAGATGAAAAAGTTAAAAGAAATCTTTCAGTATTTGGGCATTAAAAGAAAAGCTCCTGACATTGAATGTACATCACTTGAAGTTGATTCACGTCAGGTAAAAAAAGGAAGCCTGTTTGTAGCTTTAAAAGGTACCAAGGCCAACGGTCTTGATTATGCTAAAAAGGCATATGAATTAGGTGCTGTTGCAATCATGTTCGAAGAGGGAAATACCCCTTCTGAGGAACTTTTAAAAGAAGTTCCTGTCCCTTTTATCAAGTTGTCTGCTAAAAGAAATTTAGGTGAGTTTTGCTCTTTCTTCTATGATGAACCTTCTAAAAGATTAGGTTTAATCGGTATTACCGGTACTAATGGCAAGAGTACTATCACTCAGCTGATTGCACAGTGGCTTAGTGTTACCTTTTCTACAAAATGCGCAGTCTTTGGAACTTTAGGATATGGTTTTTTACCAACTCTAAAAAAGAGTTCTAACACTACTTTAGATGCTGTAAGACTGCAACAGACTTTAAATGAAATGGTAAATGAAGGTGCTCGCTTTGCTGCTTTAGAAGTATCCTCAATCGGTGTTTGTGAAGGTCGAATTGACGGTTGCACTTTTGTTGCAGGTGGTTTTACTAATTTAACTCGTGATCACCTTGATTACCATAAGACCATGGAAAACTATGCTAAAGCAAAAGAAGATTTCTTAAGACGTGTTCCTAAAGAGAGACTTGTAATCAATGTAGATAATGAGCAGGGATGTAAATATGCAGATACCTTCGGTAAATGTGTGGCCTATTCCTGCAAGAGCGACTTTATGGGCTCAGTTTCATCTTTAATCTACTCTCAGTATGTGTGGATTAAATCTGTAACCTATAAGCCTCATGGCATTGCTCTTGAAATTGAATCTACCTTTGGCTCTGGTAAATGTGAAATTGGTTTATTAGGTGGCTTTAACGTCGAGAACTTTGCCTGTGCCTTAACTGTACTTTTATCAATGGGCTATGATTTTGAAAAACTCTTACGCGGAGCTTCAAAACTAAAACCAATTAAAGGTCGTATGGAGTGCTTTAGCGCTGAAGGCAAACCTCATATCGTAGTTGATTATGCTCATACCCCAGACGGTGTAGAGCAGGTATTGCGTGGCGTAAGAGAACATCATCCCGATGGTAAAGTCTTCTGCATCATAGGCTGTGGCGGTGACAGAGATAAGGGCAAGAGACCTATCATGGCAATTAAAGCCTCAGTCTTCTCTGATATGGCTATTTTAACCTCAGACAATCCTCGTTCAGAAGATCCTGAGTCAATCTTACGTGATATGGCTTCAGGTGTTGGTGAAGCTAATAACGTTGTACTTATTGCCGACAGACGTAAAGCTATTGAATATGCTTTTGAAAAAGCAGGTCCTAAAGACTGCATTGTGATTGCTGGTAAAGGTCATGAAGATTATCAGATCTTTAAAGATAAGACTATTCATTTTTCAGATAGAGAAATTGCCTGTGAACTTTTAGGAGTTAAATGTGATTAGCTTTAGTTTAGGTGAACTTGCAACCTTTGGAAATTACATCCTAAAGGGACAGGATTTAGTTATCGATGCTGTAAGCACCGATTCAAGAAAATGTAAAAACGCTTTATTCGTAGCTCTAAAAGGTGAGAAGTTTGATGGACACGACTATATAGAAAAGGCTATTGAAGGTGGTGCTGTAGCAGTAGTGTCATCAAAAGTCCTACCTGAGAGGATTACTGACAGAGTAAGCATAGTTTTATGTGATGATACTTTAAAAGCTTTAGGCTATTGTGGTTATTTAGTAAGACGCAAGAGTAAAGCTAGAATTGCCTCTCTAACCGGTTCATGCGGTAAGACCACTGTTAAAGAATTAACTCATGCCATCTTATCTATTTGTGGCAACTGCATGTGTACACAGGGTAATTTCAATAACGACGTGGGGGTGCCTTTAACTTTATTGTCATTAACAAAAGATACCAAATATGCAGTAATTGAGCAGGGCGCAAGTCACCTGTTTGATATTGCTCATACCTGTGAGTTTGTAAAAGCAAATACCGCAATTATCAACAATGTAGGTGGTGCTCATCTAGAAGGCTTTGGCTCTTATGACGGTGTTTACCGTGGTAAATCACAGATCATAGATGATGTGCTCTCACGAGGCGGACGAGCTGCAGTTCCATCTGACTCAAAGTACTTTGAGCGCTGGAAGAGTGAGTATGCTTCAGCTTTTAGAAAGGGTTCATTAGTATCTTTTGGTACTCATGAATTTGATTTTGTGCAGTACTCAAATGTAAAAGAGAGCCTGTCAGGCATTGAGTTTGATTTAAGATCGCCACTTAATGATTACAAGATCAAAATGAATGTTCTAGGAGCTCATAATGCTTCAAATGCTGCTGCAGCTACTACTTTAGCTTTAATGACAGGAGCTTCAGAGGCTGCTTTAAAAGCAGGCTTAGAGTCTGCATCCTCAATGCAGGGGCGTCTTTGTGCTCATGATTTTAAAAAGATGACTGTAATTGATGATGCCTATAACGCAAGTTTCAATGCATGCATGTCAGCTATTGATACTCTGTCTTTATATAAAGGCCATAGAGTTTTCATTTTCGGTGACATGGGAGAACTTGGTAATGCAGCAGTAGAGTTGCATGAAAAGTTAGGAGAACATGCAGCTTCAAAAGTAGATGAAACCTTGTGCGTAGGTCCATTGAGTGAAAATACCAGCAGATGCGCAGGAGTGAGCGGTAAGCATTTTAATTGTCATTCAGATCTCGTACAATATGCACGCGATTTATTAGATAAATATCCTTATGTAAGCTTTTTAGTCAAGGGATCACACTCTATGCATATGGATACGATAAGCAAAGAACTAATCGCTCTAGGAGAGCTGTTATGATAGTTTATTTATCAGATTACCTAAGTCAGTATATTCCATCATTAAGAGTTGTAAGTTACCTGACCTTTAGAGCTGTAATGTCTTTATTTACAGCCTTAGCAATTTCTCTGTTTTTTGGTCCATATGTGATTAGAAAACTACAAATGTTGCACTTCGGACAGGTTGTCAGAGATGACGGTCCTCAGACTCATTTAAAGAAAACCGGTACTCCTACCATGGGAGGTGTGCTGATTGTAAGTGCCATTGCCATTTCCATGTTACTTTGGTGTAACCTTGCAAATGTTTATGTTTGGTATACCTTAGCAACTTTAATCTGCTATGCTGCCATCGGTTTTTCTGATGACTTCTTAAAAGTAGTGCGTCACGATCCAAAAGGTTTAAGAGCTAAGTATAAATACTTCTGGCAGTCAGCTTGTGCTATTGTTTTATCCTGCCTTATCTATGGCTCAGCAAAATTGCCATCAGAAACTACTTTTGTAGTGCCTTTCTTTAAAGACTTCATGCCTGATATTGGCTTTTTAATTATTCCTTTAGCTTATTTTGTATTAACCGGATCTTCAAATGCGGTTAACTTAACTGACGGTCTGGATGGTTTAGCTATTATCACTACCATTACCGTAGCAGCAGGTTTAGGTATTGTGGCCTGGGCAACCTCAAATGTTAACTTTGCTTCATATCTTTATATTCCGTATGTTCCAAGAGCTGCTGAAATTACCATTGCATGTACTGCAATCGTAGGTGCAGGTTTAGGATTCTTATGGTTTAACTCATACCCTGCACAGGTATTCATGGGAGATGTAGGCTCTCTATCTTTGGGTGCGGTTTTAGGTATGATTGCCCTCTTAATTCGTGAAGAAGTATTACTGTTCATCATGGGCGGTATCTTTGTATTAGAGACTGTAAGTGTGATCTTACAGGTAGGTTCATACAAGTGGACCGGACGTAGAATCTTTAGAATGGCTCCAATTCACCACCACTTTGAGAAAGGTGGCTGGCCTGAGCCTCGAGTAATGGCCCGTTTCTGGATCATTACTTTAGTATTGGTTCTAATTGGTCTTATTACTTTAAAGATCCGCTAAGGATTAGAAAATGAATTCACAGCTTAACAATAAAAAAATCGCCGTAATTGGTTTAGGTGTATCTAATATTTCTGTAATTGGATACCTGTTAAAACACGATTTAAAGAAATTCTCTTTATATGACACCAGAATGAATCCTCCTCATGTAGGTGATCTTCCTGTTGGTGTTGATTTACGCTTAGGACCACTGAATGCTGAAGAATTAAAGCAGTTTGATATGGTGGTTATAAGCCCTGGTATCAGCATTTACAACGAGGTCATTGAAGAAGTTGCCTCATCAGGGGTTGAGATTGTAGGTGATATTGAACTTTTCGCTCGTGAAGCTAAAGCTCCTGTAATTGGTATTACAGGTTCAAATGGTAAATCAACAGTAACCTCTCTTACAGGTTATATCGCTGATGTAGCTCATATCAAGGTTGCCGTTGGAGCAAATTTTGGAGTGCCTGTATTTGATATTTTATCTGACGATGTTGAGCTGTACGTCTTAGAGTTATCAAGCTTTGAGCTTGAGACCACTCGCTCTTTAAAGCTCGATGCTGCCACCATTCTAAATGTATCTGAAGATCATTTAGACAGATACCACGGTTCTATTGAAGAGTACGCGCAGGCTAAACGCAAAATTTTTGCTCATGCTAAAACTGTAGTTGTAAACCGTGATGATAAGAGAACCTATCCTGTAGAGTCTGATTTAAAGAACCATGAGATTGTAAGCTTTGGTTTAGATGACAAAGAATATGGTCTAATTACAGAAGGTTATGACACTTATCTTGCTGTTGATGGCAATAAAGTATTAAACGTTAATGAAATGCGCATTTACGGTGAGCATAACCACTTAAATGCTTTAGCATGTATGGCTTTAGCTGATGCTGTGGGCATTTCTCGTGATGCTCAGATTACCGCACTGCGTAATTTCTCTGGTCTGCCACATCGCTGTCAGCTCGTAAAAAAGATCAAGGGCGTGTCTTACTACAACGATTCTAAGGCAACTAATGTAGCTTCAACTGAGGCTGCTATCTCTGGACTTAAGGGACTGCACAAAAATGGCATTATCCTTTTAGCAGGAGGTTTAGGTAAAGGTCAGGACTTTACCCCTCTAAAGAGATATCTAGGTCATGAGGTCAGCGCTGTTTACTGCTTTGGTAAAGATAAGCAAAAGTTATTAGATTTATCTGATAAATACTGCTTTGATGTTGAGACCATGGAACAGGGCTTGAACGAGGCTTATAAGGTAGCTAAAGAAGGACAGGCTGTGTTACTGTCTCCTGCTTGTGCTTCCTTTGATCAGTTCAAGGGCTTTGAGCAACGAGGCCAGTTTTTTGTAGATTTAGTAGCAAAACTACAAGAGTAAGATCTTTTATAAGTAGAGCAAACTGATGATGTTATTTCATAAAGGCAAAATTCCAGCTTTTGATAGAGGCCTATTAGTAGCCTCTTTGCTCTTGATTTGTCTTGGCATTATGGTCATCAGTTCGGCCTCTGTAATGGAGTCGATGGTAAAGTACGGAGATTCTCTGTACCAAACCAAAAAGCATGTATTTGCAGTGCTGATGGCTCTGTTTGTAGGTATGCTCTGTGCTATGACTCCTACTGAAATCTGGAAAAAGTACTCACTGCATTGTTTTATTGTAGTGTGTGCTTTGATGATTTTAGTAATGATAGTAGGTCGTGAAATCAACGGTGCAAAACGCTGGTTACCATTAGGTTTTATTAACTTACAGCCTTCAGAATTATTAAAGATTTTTTGGATCTTGTACTTCTCGTCATATGTTTCAAGAAAGATTGAAAGTATCAGTACCACCACCAAAGGCTTTATAAAACCGGCAGCTTTCATTGGTGTCATGGCTGTGCTCTTATTAGTTCAGCATGATATGGGATCTTTAGTGGTGGTCTCATGCATTACTTACTCTTTAACTTTTATAGCAGGTGCAGGTTTCATTAAATATGGTGTGGTTATCATGCTAGCACTGCTGTTAGCATTTTTACTGGTATTAGTATCTCCATATCGTATTGCAAGATTTAAATCCTTTATGGATCCTTGGCAGGATCAGTACGGTTCAGGTTATCAGTTAACTCAGTCTTTAATGGCCTTCGGTCGTGGAGGTATTACAGGCGAAGGTTTAGGTAATTCATATCAGAAATTAGGCTATTTACCTGAGGCTCATACCGATTTTATTACCTCAATTTTGGGCGAGGAATTCGGCTTTGTAGGTATGGTATTGCTCTTATTGCTAGAGCTGTTCATTGTCTATAAGTCTTTTAGACTTGCTTTTAAGATTTTAAAACAAGATGCAATCTATCAGGGGTATGTAGCAGCAGGTATCGGCACTTTGTTCTGTGTACAGACTTTTATCAATGTAGGTTCAGCTTCAGGTGGTATTCCAACTAAAGGTTTGACCTTGCCACTTGTAAGTTATGGTGGCTCTTCGATGATTTCTTGCTGTATGGCGATTGCTATATTACTCAGAATAGATTTTGAATGGCGTAATAACGCTATAAGTGATAAACGAAAAAATGAAAGTTAAAAAAGTTTTAGTCATGGCAGGCGGTACAGGTGGACATGTATTTCCTGCTTTAGCTATTGCAAAGGCTCTAGAAAAAGAGGGCGCAGAGATTTTGTGGTTAGGAACACGTGGACGCATGGAAGAAATGCTTGTTCCTAAGTACGGTTACAACATCCGTTATATTGATGTTAAAGGTGTTAGACGTAATGGTCTTAAAACACTTTTAAAAGCTCCTTTTATGGTAGCAAGAGCTATTGTTCAGGCAAGAGCTGTAATTAAAGAGTTTAAGCCAGATGTTGTTTTAGGTATGGGAGGTTATGCTTCAGGTCCAGGTGGAGCTGCTGCTTTCCTCTCAGGCATTCCTGTAGTTTTACATGAACAGAATGCAGCTGCCGGAATGACCAATAAGTTGTTATTTAAAATTGCCTCAAAAGTAATGTTAGGCTTTCCGGGGGCTTTTGCAGGTGAGAAAGTATCAGTAGTTGGCAATCCAGTACGTGACAGTATTATTGCTTTGCACGAAAAGACTCGTGATTTTACACATACTCCTGTAAGAATTAGTATTATCGGTGGCTCATTAGGCGCAAGAGCCTTAAATGAACTGGTACCTCTTGCTCTAAAGAAATTTACTGATGACTCAATTTTGGTTACTCATCAGTGTGGCAAGGGCAACAGTGACAAGGTTAAAGCTTTATATGAAAGTGCTTCATTTAAAGTAGAAGCAACTGATTTTATTGATAACATGGATGCGCTGTATGCCAATACAGATTTAATTATCTGCAGAGCCGGTGCTTTAACTGTAGCTGAGACCTCAACTGCTGGTATTCCTGCTATCTTTGTACCTTTACCTACAGCAGTAGATGATCATCAGACCAAGAATGCTTCAGTTCTGGCAAAAGCAGGGGCTGCTTTTGTATGCAAGCAGTCATCACTTAGTGCAGATTCTCTTTATGATTTGGTAAAATCTTTAGTAGATGACAGAGAGAAACTTGCATTCATGTCTGCAAAAGCTTATGAATGCGCAATTACCGATGCTACAGAGCGCGCTGTAAAGATTATTGAAAGCGTGGTTAAAGACTAGCAAAAAGTCATACATAAATAAGAACGTAAACAAGTTACACAAGTACAAGATAAAGAAAGATTAAATGGAAAGTTCAAAGTTAAAATGCAATGTGCCTTTGATGCACAAAGTTAAAAGAATTCACTTTGTAGGAATCGGTGGTGCCGGCATGTGCGGTATTGCTGAGGTTTTAAGAAATGAAGGTTATGCAGTATCTGGTTCTGATATTGCATCATCTAAAGTTACCAAAAGATTAGAAAATTTAGGTATTACCGTATTTATTGGCCACAATGCATCTAATGTAAATGGCGCTAGCGTAGTTGTAGTGTCATCGGCAATTCATGAGGGTAACCCTGAGGTTGAGAGTGCTAGAGCTCTACATATTCCAGTGGTAAGGCGCGCTGAGATGTTAGGTGAGCTAATGCGTTACCGCTATGGTATTGCTATTAGTGGTACTCACGGAAAAACTACAACCACAAGTTTGATTGCATCTATCTATGCTGCCGCAAAACTTGATCCTACCTTTGTTATAGGTGGCCTTTTAAACAGTGCTGGTACTAATGCTAGATTAGGTACAGGCAGATATTTAATTGCCGAAGCTGACGAGTCAGATGCTTCTTTCTTACACTTACAGCCAATGATGACTGTTGTAACCAACATTGAGCCTGATCATTTAGATACTTATGGTGGTGATTTTAACTGTCTTAAAAAGACTTTTGTTGAGTTCTTACACAACTTGCCATTCTACGGTGTAGCCGTAGTTTGTGTTGATGATCCTAATGTAAGAGATATCATTCCCCAGATTGGCAGAACTGTTATTACCTATGGTGTAAGTGAAGATGCTGATTTTAGAGTAACAGATTTTAAAGAAACAGGTCCTCACAGCTCATTTACCTTAGTAAGAAAAGATGCAGCTCCATTAAAGATTGAACTTCCAATTCCAGGTCTTCATATGGCAAAGAATGCAGCTGCTGCTATTGCTGTAGCATTAGAAGAAGGTATTGAAGGTGACGTTATCGTGCAGGCTTTAAAGAACTTTAAAGGTGTGGGCAGACGTTTCCAAAATTATGGTGAGTTTAAGACTAAAAAAGGCTGTACCTTAACCTTAGTAGATGACTACGGTCATCATCCAACTGAGGTTGATGCAACTATTAAAGCTGCAAGACAGGCATATCCTGACAAGAAATTAGTTATGGTATTCCAACCTCACCGCTACACACGTACACGTGACTGCTATGAGGACTTTGTAAGAGTATTACAGCAGGTTGATAAGTTAATTTTAGTGGATGTATATCCAGCAGGTGAACCCCCAATTCCAGGTGCCGATGGCAGACATTTATGTATGTCAATCAGATTGCAGGGTAAGATTGAACCTCACTTTGTGCAGACTGTAGATGAAGTACCTGCTCTTTTAGAAGAACTTGTTGAGGATAACTCATTAGTTCTGACTCAAGGCGCTGGTAACGTAGTACAGGTTGCCAAAAACTTAAGTCAAATCTGGAAAAAGATTTAATTTAGGCTTTAAAGAGTATGGCAGGCAGTAGACAGACAAGAGGTTACTTTATAGCAGGTGCATTGTTCCTGCTAGTCCTGCTTATTGCCATCGTAAAAAGTGACTACATCATTCAGAATACACTGTCTAAAACTGGAGCATTACCAGTTAGGGCGGTGAAAATTGATGGAGTCTTCAGACAGATTACAAGAAAAGGCATAGCAGATGTTACTGGTAGGGTTTGCGCAGGTCAGAATATAGCAACACTAGACACTAATGTCTTAAAGACTGAACTCATGAAAAATCCATGGGTGGCTCAGGTTGCTGTAAAGAAAAAAATGCCGGATACTATCGTATTATCTGTAATTGAACATGTACCTGCTGCCTACTGGAATGATAATGGCATCTATGATGCTCGCACAAAATCAATTTTTTATCCGGATCTGTCACAATTTAGCCAACCATTAGTGAAACTTGGGGCATTTAGGGATAATCTGTGCAATGAAGTTTACGACAGTGCGGTTTTGTTCATAAGAGCTATGAATGACAGTCCCTACCAGATGGTAGCTTTGTATTTGGATAAAGTAAGGTGTTACACCATTACTTTAGATAATGGAACTAGGCTAATATTAGGTAGAGGTCAGGACAAGGCTCTTAACCGACTAAAGAGATTTATAAGATCATTTAGTCACACTGGACTTAGCATCGATGATGTCGATTATGTGGATTTAAGGTATGATGTGGGTTTTGCTGTAGGTAAGAGAGACGCCAACTCTAACAATACAGTACAGACCGACAGTGCAAACTATTAAGCTCAGTAAAGCGCAATGCGTTTAAAAGAGTTTTTATTAAGGGAAATAATTCATAATGTTAAATATGAAGAAGAAAAACAATAATGCAGTTGCAAAGAGTGATAAGGAAGAACTTATCACCGCCCTTGATATTGGTAGTAGTCATCTGCGTTTGTTATCAGGTTATGTAGGTCCTGATAAACAGATTAGGATCAGAGGCTATAAAGAAATTAAGAGTGTTGGTTATTCTAATGGCGAAATTAACGATATTGGAAAACTGGCAGGCTCAATAGCTTCTATTGTGCAGCAGTTCCAGAATGAATATGGAATTGAGGTTAAAGATGTAGTAACTGGGGTTCCAGGTCACGTTATTCAGGGTGAAAATCAGCAGGGTAATATCACTGTAAGTTCAGGTCAGGTAACTGAAACTGATAGAAATAGGGCTATCGAAAACGCTGCTGCTGGTTTACAACAGTTAAACCGCAATGACTTTGTGGTAATTCACAAAAATCCACAGAATTATTCAACCGAGTCATCAGAAAACATTGTTAACCCAATCGGCTTTTATGCTAAAAGACTTGATGTAAATGTCCATTTTATAGGTTGCAAAGGCTTATATAAAAAGAACATTGAACAAGCTGTCAGCATGATAAGTTCAAATATTCATACTAAGAATGTTATTTATGTAGGTAACGCAGTCTCTGCTGCTGCTATTACCGAAAATGAAAAAGAAATCGGTGTTATTCAGGCTGATATTGGCGGTGGCACCATCTCATTTACTGTGTATGATGCTGGTAAACAGTTAATCTCTCAGGGAATTTCTGATGGTGGTGACTATATTACCAATTCTATTGCAAGAGAGTTTGCTATTCCTAAACAGTCAGCAGAAGAGCTAAAACTCAAATACGGTATAGCATCTCCTGATATCATCCCAGATGATCAGAAAAATTATCAACTTAAAGTTGAAGTTCCAACTCAGTTCTCAAATCAGACTGAAGAGGTAACCATTACTTTAGGTGAGTTGTCTGCAGTTATCTACAGATGCTTAGGCAGCATGTTTGAACTTTTGTTCCAAAGAATAACAAGTCATGGTAAATCTTTCTTAAAATCTTTAGATATTGGTGCTGGTGTGGTGTTGACTGGTGGAACAGCCATGTTACGCGGTATTGATACAGTGCTATCAGACTACATCAACTATTACACCCAGAATCCTGCTAATGAATTTTTGCATTGCAACAGCAAGGTTCGTATTGGTGTACCTGTAGGCTTGAGAATGTGCGATGACATTCGAATTCCAAATGAATTAAGAAGCTCAATGGCTCCTGGTATAGTTGCAAGACCAGATCAGGCTGTAGTTTTTGGACTTTTGAGAGTGGCTAAATTTGACAATTTAGAGCAATACTCAAATTCAAGAAGCAGAAACGACGATTCAGATGAAGTTGGAAAAGGTTTCCTTGGCAACTTTAAAAATTGGATGAAAAGAGAGTTATAGATTACTATATGCTCACTTTGACGTGAGCTATAACAAAATTTTATGCTAAATTTGAGCAGAATGTCTCAAATATTGGTATGATTTAGTAAAGATTTTTAAGAGAGTACAAAAATGAGCGATTTTCGTGTTGAATCAGTGTCAAATTCAAATGCAGGGAGCACTATCACTCCTTCAGGAAAATGTGTTATCAGAGTATTAGGCATCGGTGGCGGTGGCGGTAACTCACTACAGCACATGATTAATGACAGTCTTTCAGGTGTGGAGTTTATTGCTGTAAACACCGACTCTCAGGCTCTTTCTAAGTCAACTTCACCATTAAAGGTTCAGATTGGTGTTAAGTTAACAAACGGTCTTGGTGCAGGTTGTGATCCTAATAAGGGTCGTAAAGCAGCTGAGGAAAGCAAGGAAGACATCAAGAAGTTGATTCAGGGATCTGACATGGTATTTATCACCGCAGGTATGGGCGGTGGCACTGGTACTGGTGCAGCTCCTATTATTGCAGAGATCGCAAAAGAAACCGGTGCTCTTACAGTTGCAGTTGTAACTAAGCCATTTAAGTTTGAAGGCAAGAGACACATGGTTAATGCCGAGTCTGGTATTACAGAGCTTTCAAAGCATGTTGATTCTTTAATCGTTATTGATAACGACAAGTTATTAAAGAACTTAGGTGCAAACATTTCTATTGTTAACGCATTTAATGCAGCAAATGATGTGCTGTTAAATGCAGTTAAGGGTATTACTGATGCTATCACAAGCCCAGGTTACATCAACCTTGACTTTGCTGATGTTGTAACCGTAATGCGTGGTCGTGGTCATGCAATGATCGGCAACGGTGTAGGTCAGGGCGCAAACTTTGTTGAGGACGCTGTAGATAGAGCTATCCATTCACCTCTAATTGAGCAGGTTGATATTAAGTCAGCAGCAGGCTTACTTGCAAATGTTCGTGTTAACCCTAACTTCCCAATTGCAAAATGGGAAGAAATTTGTAACGCAATTCAGTCATATGCTGATGAAGAGGCAGATTGCAAGTTTGGTATGAGCTTTGACGATTCTATCGCTGAAGATCAGGTTGCAATTACCATCTTAATTACAGGTATCAGCGCAACAGACAATACTTTAGCAGCTAATAAGCCTCGTCCAAATACTGTTGAAGGCTTAAACCGCCCTGCAATGCCAGGTACAAGACCTGCTGCAAGAGGTTTCTTCACACAGGCAAGAACTGATGCTGCTCCACAGCCATTCACTGCTTCACAGCCACAACAACCACAGCAACAGCCTCAGCAGCACGCTCAGACATCAGATCCATTTGCTCAGACAGCATATAATGGTAGCTTTGGCTCGGCAGCTCCACAGGAGCCAACCTTTACAGGTTTAAAGAGCGCAACTGAAGTCCCTGTAGACAGCTTTGGTAAGAGCCCTGCTGAAGACAACAGCAACATTTGGGAATTACCTCCAATCTTACGTTCAAAGTCTGAATAAGATTGCAATGATTAAATAAAAAACGGAGCATAAGCTCCGTTTTTTGTCAGAGCAAAACCAAAATAGACATACTTTCCAACTAATACTTATCCTTTACATTTTTTCTCTTATTCAATAAGTGTGCAATACACATAAATATCAGCCTGAGGTTGCAAAATAAAACTTATTTTTTATAATGTCATTCAATATAAACTTGCGGAGCCAAGAGATAAATGAGTGATGTTAAAGTAGAAAACGATATTAACATGCAGGGAGATACCATTACTCCTTCATGTGGCTGTGTAATTAGAGTCATCGGCGTCGGCGGTGGCGGCAATAACGCACTGCAGTATATGATGGATAAAAATTTAGCTGGTGTAGAGTGCATGGCTATCAATACTGATCCTCAGACTCTTGAAAGAACCAATGCAAAATTAAAAGTTCAGATCGGTGTAAGAACTACCAATGGTTTAGGTGCTGGTTGCGATCCTAATAAGGGACGTAAGGCTGCTGAAGAGAGCTATGAGGATATTAAAAAGTTACTCTCAGGCTCTGATATGGTATTTATTACAGCTGGCATGGGCGGTGGTACCGGCACTGGAGCCTCCCCAATTGTCGCCAAAGTTGCTAAAGAAGTTGGAGCCTTAACAGTTGCTATCGTAACTCAGCCTTTCTCTTTTGAAGGTAAACGTCACCGTATCAATGCAATGGCTGGTATCAGTGAGCTTGCTAAAAACGTTGATTCCATCATTATTGTTGATAATGACAAGTTATTAAGAAACTTAGGCCCGAACGTATCTTTAAAGAATGCCTTTGAAAAAGCAAATGATGTTTTATATCAGGCAGTAGAAGGTATTACCTCAGCTATTACAAACACAGGTTTTATCAACCTTGATTTTGCTGATATCGTAACCGTAATGAGAAACAGCGGTTTGGCTATGATTGGCTCATCTGAAGGTCAGGGACCAAACTTAGTTGAAGATACTGTAAGAAAGGCAATCAACTCCCCATTAGTTGATAACGTAAACTTAGGTTCAGCTACTGGCCTAATTGCTAATATCAGAGTAAGCCAGAATATTCCTGTAAATCTGTTGTCTGAAGTTTGCGACGCCATTCAGGCATACGCTCGTGAGGATGCAACATGTAAGTTTGGTCTGTATTTTGATGACAAACTTGATGACGGTAAGATTGTTGCTACAGTTTTAGTAACCGGTATCAGTTCAACTGATATTGATTTACCTTCAAATCAGGCTATCAACAGATTAAATCCTGCAAATAATTAGATAAAAATCTTGAGATAGACAGGTTATAAACCTGATAAAAATCGGATTATACATACGATAAAGTCGTAATTGCACTAGACAGGTAATTACGCTTTTTTTTTATAAATTTAAGAAAATAATTAAATTTTAAATTGTCGCTTTCTGCTAATTTTTACCTAAGAATAAGCGACTAATATCACATGCAGCAAATAAAAGATCTGTAAACTATTGTTTAACTTAATGTTAAAAATGTTCGCTAGATCGCAAAAAAGTTATATAATGTGTGCAAGTTCTGCACCACATTGGCGTGAGGTATTCAAATGATCAAGCAGAGAACAATCCTAAAACCTGTATCTATGACAGGTATCGGTCTTCATTCTGGTGCTAAAGTAGAAGTGGCTTTCAGACCAGCTCCTGCTAATACCGGTCTTGTTTATACTCGCACAGATTTAAATCCTGCCGTAACAATTAAGTGTAATGCAGACTCTGTAAGAGATACTCAGTTATGTACTGCACTTGTCAATGATAATGGCGTAAGAATTTCAACTGTTGAGCATCTTACAGCTGCATTAAGCTCATTAGGTATTGATAACCTTTTTATTGATGTTAATGCGCCTGAAATTCCTGTAATGGATGGTTCAGCTCAACCATTTATCTATCTGTTCGGTACAACAGGGATCAAAGAATTATCTGCTCCTAAAAAGTTTTTAAGAGTTGCTCGTAAGGTTCGTGTAGAAAACGAAGGTAAGTGGGCAGAATTAACTCCATCAGAGAGTGGTTTCCATTTAGATTTACAAATCGATTTTAACCACCCTGCAATGGATAGAGATAAGCAGCACTTTGCAATGGACTTTACAGGTCAGAGATTTGCAAGTGAAGTATCTCGTGCTCGTACCTTCTGCTTTATGCGTGATGTTGAATTCATGCATGCTCATAATTTAGCTTTAGGCGGTTCATTAGAAAACGCTGTGGTTTTAGATGACAACAGAGTTATTAACCCTGAAGGTTTACGTTATGAAGACGAATTCGTAAAGCACAAGTTATTAGATGCAATCGGTGATCTGTATATGGATGGTCACAGCATCCTAGGTAATTTCAAAGCTTACAAGACTGGTCATGATTTAAACAACCGTCTATTAAGAGCATTCTTAGCAGATCCTAAGAACTATGAAGTTATTGAATTTACAAATGAGATTGCTGAAAGCCCTGAACATGCTATTGATTTTCTTGATAGCAAGAAAGCACTAAGATCCTTTTAAGGATATTATATTAGATGCTGTCAATTAAGGCCGGATGGATTGAAGGAATTCGTCAGGTTCCGGTCAAAAGATTCGGTCCTCGTCCTAGTGGTTTTGAAATCTCTCTAATTGTCATCCACTGTATTGCTTTGCCTCCAAAACATTTTGGAGGACATTATGTGGATGATATCTTTACAGGAAGTCTTGATCCTGACGCTCATCCCTACTTTAAGGATGTAGCCCCTCTTGAAGTATCCACTCATCTTTTTATCAACAGACTTGGTCGTATCACTCAATACGTTTCATTCCTTGATAGGGCATGGCATGCTGGTCGTTCATCATACAATGGGCATAAAGAGTGCAATGATTACTCAATTGGTATCGAACTTGAGGGAAGCGATGATAGTGAATACACTATAGATCAGTATAAGAGTTTAAAAGAAGTCGTAGCTCTTATTAAGCAAACCTATCCTGCAATTGGTAATAATGTTGCAGCTCATAGTGAAGTCGCTCCAAACAGAAAGACCGACCCTGGTCCTTATTTTGACTGGAGTGGCCTAAGATAAAAATAAAGATAACCTAAAGATACAGAGGTGTACCAAACTTATGGCTAACTATCTTACTTCTTACTTTGAACAAGCGAAAGAGCGTCAGACTGCAGGTGTAGAGCCTTTAGCATTGAATGCAGAATTTACAAAAGAACTTGTTTCACTTCTAAAAACACCTCCTGTAGGTTCAGAAAATGACCTTTTACACCTCTTAAAAGACAGAATCAATCCAGGTGTAGATGAGTCTTCAAAAATAAAAGCTGACTTTTTATATGAAATTGCAACAGGCAAGGCTGTAAGCCCCATTGTTGATAAGAAATTAGCTGTAGCTCTTTTAGGCAATATGAAAGGTGGCTTTAATGTAGGTTACTTGGTGTCTTTATTGTCAGATAAAGAGTTAGCAGCGGACGCTGAAGATGCTCTAGAGCAGACTCTTTTAATCTACAACGCTTTTGATGATGTAGCAACATTAGCAACCAATGGCAATAAGAATGCTCAGTCTTTAATTCAAAAATGGGCTGATGCAACTTGGTTTACTAAAAAAGCTGAATATCCAAAGAAAGTTACTTTAACCGTATTTAAAGTAGCAGGTGAGACTAATACTGATGATTTCTCACCAGCTCCTGATGCCTGGTCACGTCCTGATATCCCACTGCATGCACTTGCTATGTACAAGATCTCACGTGATGACTTAAAGGCTGATATTGAAGGTGTAAAGGGCCCAATCTCTACTATCGAGAAATTAAAGTCAAAGGGCAATCCTCTCTTATTCGTAGGAGATGTTGTAGGTACTGGCTCTTCAAGAAAGTCAGCAGCTAACTCACTTATCTGGCACATCGGTCATGACATCGAAGGTGTACCTAACAAGAGAGCAGGTGGCGTAGTTGTAGGTGGTAAGATTGCTCCTATCTTCTACACCACTTTAGAGGATTCTGGTGCCCTTCCAATTGAAGCTGATGTTTCAAACTTAAACTCAGGCGATGTAGTAGATTTAAATGTTTATGACGGCACTATTACCCGTCATGATTCAGATGAGGTTTTAACTAAGTTCAGCTTAAAGACTAATACTTTATTAGATGAGGTTAGAGCAGGTGGTCGTATTCCTCTTATCATTGGTAAAGATTTAACCTCAAAAGCTAGAAAGTTCTTAAAGTTATCTGAGTCTGAGGTCTTTGCAAAGTCTTCAAAAATTGAAGGTGCTGGTGGCTACACCAGAGCTCAAAAGATTGTAGGTAAGGCTTGTGGCTTAGAAGGTGTACGTCCAGGTCAGTACTGTCAGCCTGTAATTACAACTGTAGGCTCACAGGATACAACAGGACCTATGACAAGAGATGAGTTAATTGATTTAGCTTGTCTTAAGTTCTCAGCTCCAGTTGTAATGCAGTCATTCTGTCATACAGCAGCTTATCCAAAGCCTGTTGATGTTAAGACTCATCACACCCTACCTCAATTCATCCAAAACAGAGGCGGTATTGCTCTGCACCCAGGCGATGGTGTTATCCATTCATGGTTAAACAGAATGTGTCTGCCTGATACTGTAGGTACCGGTGGTGATTCACATACCCGTATGCCATTAGGTATCTCATTTGCAGCAGGTTCAGGTCTTGTAGCTTTCGCAGCTGCAACCGGCATCATGCCACTTGATATGCCTGAGTCTGTATTGGTTCGCTTTACAGGTAAGAGAAAGCCTGGCATCACCTTACGTGATCTTGTACATGCTATCCCTTATTTTGCAATTCAAAAGGGCTTATTGACAGTTGAGAAGAAGGGCAAAAAGAACATCTTCTCAGGCAAAATCATCGAAATTGAAGGTCTTGAGGATCTGTCAGTTGAACATGCTTTTGAATTAGCTGATGCTTCAGCTGAAAGATCAGCTGCTGCCTGCGCTATCTCTTTATCAAAAGAGTCTGTCGCTAAGTACTTAAAGTCTAATATCGCTCTCTTACGTCAAATGGCAAAAGATGGCTATGAGACCAAAGAAGCTTTATTAGCCCGTGCTGATGCTATGCAGAAGTGGCTTGACAACCCAGAGCTTGTAGAAGCTGACAAAGACTGCTCATATGCAGCTGTACTAGAAATTAACTGCGATGAAATTAACGAGCCTATCTTATGTGCTCCTAATGATCCTGATGATGCTCGTTTATTATCAGAGGTTGCAGGTACTAAGATTAATGAGGTTTTTGTCGGTTCATGTATGACTAATATCGGCCATTACAGAGCAGCTGCCGAGATCTTAAAAGGTCAGAGCCATGAAGTTCCTGTAAGACTGTGGATGACTCCTCCTACCAGAATGGACAGACAGGAGTTGTCAGATGAAGGTCTGTTCTCTATCTTAGGTAAGGCTGGTGCTAGAATTGAAATTCCTGGCTGCTCACTATGTATGGGTAATCAGGCACGTGTTGCAGATAACGCAACTGTAATTTCAACTTCTACAAGAAACTTCCCTAACCGTTTAGGTAATGGTGCAAATGTGTTCTTAGGCAGTGCAGAGCTTGCTGCTGTTACTGCAAAATTAGGCAAGTTACCTACAGTTGATGAATACTTTGAAAACACCAAATGCCTTGATGGCAAAGAAAGTGAGATCTACTCACTGTTAGATTTTAGCAAGTAGTATTTACTATTTTTCTGAAAATCAACCTATACTTGAAAAAGCAGAGTGAGAAATATACTCTGCTTTTTTTATATGATCTCATTTTTGAGAGTTGTATACTATTCACATTGCACAAGCGATGTAATCGTTTGCTATAATAGGAAAAGTTAAGAGTTTTATCTCTTTTTAGTAGATCTTTCTACAATAAAGTTTCGACAATAGATTTTTTCAAAATAAAGTTCTATGTAATAGGACTTTGTAAATATAGTTATTGTTAGGAGTAACACATGAAAGTTGCAGTTTTAGGTGCAGCAGGCGGTATTGGCCAGCCTTTATCAATGATTTTAAAGAACAATTTACCAGCTGGTTCTTCTCTGAGCCTGTTCGACGTAGCACCATTTACCCCTGGTGTTGCAAAGGACTTAAGCCACATTCCTACAGACGTAACAGTCGACGGCTTCACAGGTGACGACCTAACTAAGGCTTTAGAAGGCGCTGACGTTGTAGTAATTCCTGCAGGTGTTGCTCGTAAGCCAGGTATGACTCGTGATGATTTATTCAACATCAACGCAGGCATCATCGCAAACTTAGTTCGCAACATTGCAAAGACCTGCCCTAAGGCATGTATCTGCATCATCACCAACCCAGTAAACTCAACTGTTCCATTAGCAGCTGAAGTATTAAAGGAAGAAGGCGTATACGACAAGCACCGTTTATTCGGTATTTCAGTTCTTGATGTACTACGTTCAGAGACTTTCTTAGCTGAAGAGTTAGGTATTTCAAATCAGCGTATCCTAGTTCCAGTAGTTGGTGGTCACTCAGGCACTACTATCGTTCCTTTAATCTCTAAGGTTATCGGTCACGAGAAGATCTCTCAGAAGAGAATCGAAGAGTTAACCTACCGTATCCAAAACGCTGGTACTGAGGTTGTTGAAGCTAAGGCTGGTGCGGGTTCTGCTACCTTATCAATGGCAACAGCTGGTGCTCGTTTTGCTCTTAAGGTTGTAAAAGGCTTATTAGGCGAGCCTGGTGTTAACGAGTACTCCTACGTTGAAGGTGGTTCAAAGTACGCTCCATTCTTTGCTCAGTGTGTACGCTTTGGCAAGAACGGCTGGGACGAGACCTTAGATTTAGGTACTGTTTCAGAGTATGAGCAGAAGTTAATCGATGAGGCAGCTCCTCAGTTACAGAAGAACATCGAAAAGGGTGTTAACTTCGCTAAAGATTGGCTTGCAAAGAACAAGTAATCTAAAAGAATCATAAGTTAAAATAAACTATTCTTGGGAAGGCAGTTTCTTTTTTAGAGGCTGCCTTTTTTTTGTAATATGAAATATAAATACACCATTTTTTAGAATGTTCATATTGCTAATTTGCAAATTTATCTGATTCAATCACCAAAGCAAATAAGACTGCTAAAGAAATATTGAATTATGCATTTTCAGAAATGTTTAATAATGTTTTAAGCGATCTAATGCCTCTAAGGTGACTGTAAAACTCATTGAAGATGCAATGAAAACATACATTGTTGTTGAAGATAATGGTATTGGTATTTTCAAGAAAATTAAAAATGATTTATCCCTTCAGGATGAACATCAATCATTATTGGAACTTGCTAAAGGAAAGTTTACCTCTAATCCAAAAGAACATTCAGGCGAAGGTATTTTCTTTTCATGTAGAGCTTGTGATTTGTTTTTAATTCATTCAGGCTCTTTGACCTACAGTCTAGATCGTGCTCAGATATTGGAAAGTTTATCGAAACAGATAAAGATCTTGAAGATAATAATTTCTCAGTTACTTTTGTGTTAATGGCTATGAACAATAATTCCTCAAACTCTCTGAAAAAAGTTTTTTGATGAATATTTTTCAAGTTACGAAGATAAAACTTTTTGTAAAACTGTTGTTCCTGTTAAATTACTTCGCTATAAAGATGAAAGTATTATTTCAAGCTCTCAGGCAAAACGCTTACTTGCAAGGTTTGATAAATTCAAATATGCAGTGTTGGATTTTTCTGGCATCGACGATATAGGACAGGTGTTTGCTGATGAAATTTTCAGGGTATTTGTAAATTCACATCCTGAAATAGAAATATCATATATTGAAGCTAACAAGAGCATTAAAAACATGATAGAGCACGTTTCTGCTAACAGATAAGCCCATCTTATTCCTTTATCAATAGAATTTAGTTCTTTGCAGATATAAGTGGTGGAGGAGCAATCTTCACCATTTCATGTTTAGAAACTGTTGGTTGTAGAGCCTCATTTTTGTGGATTTCTCTTGAGCTCTCAAGCTGTTCTTCTGAGTATGTGATCTATCAGCATATAAGCAATGATCTCCACAATTGCAAAATAAAATTAAACTATATTTAACTTTTACCGAAATATAAGTATTAGAAGAAAAAAGTTTCAAGATAAGTTCTAGATAAAAGTTCTTAGCTTATTTTGAGAGTTTGTTTCTTAAAACCGTGTCATGTCACCTATACTTGGTGACATGAGAATATTAACTTAGGAGGACGTACGATGAGGTTAAACTGTAAAATCAGTCTCATTGCACTTGCTGTAAGCTTGATGTGCGTATCGGCTCCTATTTCATCCTATGCTGCAAAATATGAGGTTGTAACTAGTACTAAGGCAATGGTAGCTCGTGATACCTTACAGGGTATTGATATGAGTTCAATCTCTAATTCTGGCGGTGCAAGTACTGAAATGTACACTGCGGACAGAATGAATGCCATTGTTGAGAATACTGATCTTGTAAGTGTGGTAAAAGATCAGGATAAGTGCCAGTTCACATCCGATATTGAAGATAGAGCAAGACTTGTAAAAAGTCCTGTCTTTATGTACGCATGGGGAGTAATGTTGCTCAATGGTACCTGTGTAACACAGGATCGTGATCTTGCAATTGGATATATTAGAAAAGCAGCTGACAATGGTTATGCTCCTGCCATGGTAAGAATGTCTCAGTTCTTTGAGCGCGGTCTTTACATGGGCAAGAATATGAATATGTCAGAGCAGTATATGCATACTGCTGCTGCTTTAGGTTCTAAGACTGCAAGATTAGGTTGGGCTGATATGTTAGTACGAGGCTATGGAACTCCTGCCTTGTATGAAGAAGCTTATGGATGGTTGTATCATTCTGAATACGAAGATAACTATTCTAAAGCTAAAAAAGCATATCTTGAGAGTCAGCTAAAGAAGCATCTACCACCTAATGTGATAGCCCGTAATGAGGCCTTTGAGCCTGATTACTAAAAACTTGAGGACGGCAAAGCCGTCCTTTTGTTTTAATGAAGCTTTCCTGTATTCTCACAGTCTCATTTCACTCAAAACGTTAGATCATTTTAAGATCTGATATAATCAACGAAGTTTTTAATTATTTCTTACCAATTGGTGGTTATAAAATTACTTTATAAAAGTAATTTATGATAACTGCTTATTTCAAATTGTTTTCGATTTGCTGTAAGTTTTGTTTTGATAACTTGTTTATATTAAACAGCGTTTATATAAGAACACAGACAGCAGAATTTAGATGAGCCTTAAAGATGTTTGATAATCTTACCCAAAGACTTAACCGTACTTTAAAGAATATTAGCGGTAAAGGTCGTATTACCGAAGATAATATTAAAGACACCTTACGTGATGTCAGAACAGCGCTGTTAGAAGCTGACGTTGCACTGCCTGTAGTTAAATCATTTACAGCAAGAGTAAAAGAAAGAGCTTTAGGTCAAGAAGTTGCAATGAGCTTAACTCCTGGTCAGGAGTTTATTAAAGCAGTTCATGCTGAACTTGTTGCTACCATGGGCGGTGAGACCTCTGAAATCAATTTAGCTCATCAGCCTCCTGCTGTGATCTTATTAGCAGGTCTGCAAGGTGCTGGTAAGACTACATCTGCTGCAAAACTGGCTCTTTACTTAAAAGAGAGAATGAATAAAAAGGTACTGTTAGTATCAGTTGATACTTACAGACCAGCAGCTATGGATCAGTTAAAGACCTTAGCACAAGAAATTTCAGTTGATTGCTATCCTTCAGATCCAAAGGATAAGCCTGAGAGCATCGCTCAGGCAGCTTTAAAAGAAGCAAAACTTCGAGCATATGACGTCATGATCTTAGATACAGCAGGTCGTTTAGCTGTAGATGAGAAAATGATGAACGAGGTAAAGCGTCTACATGATTTGACAGATCCTATCGAGACCTACTTCGTAGTTGATGCGATGACCGGTCAGGATGCAGCTAATACAGCCAAAGCCTTTAATGACGCTTTAGAGTTAACAGGTGTCATCTTAACAAAGGCTGATGGTGATGCTAGAGGTGGTGCTGCATTATCTGTAAGAGAAATTACTGGTAAGCCAATTAAGTTTATCGGTATGGGCGAAAAGATTGCTGCTTTAGAGCCATTCCATCCAGACAGAATTGCATCCCGTATCCTTGATATGGGTGATATCTTATCTTTAATCGAAGATCTGCAACGAAATACTGATCTTGATAAAGCTAAGAAGATGGCTGAAAAGATTAAGTCAGGCGCAGGCTTTACTTTTGAAGACTTTAGAGATCAAATTGCTCAGATGAAGAAAATGGGCGGTATGACCGGTCTTTTAGATAAATTACCTGGCATGGGTAATTTGTCTGACAAGATTAAAGATAAAGTTAACGACAAGCAGATAGATCATATGGAAGCTATCATCAATTCCATGACTAAAAAAGAAAGACTTCATCCTGAGATCATTAAAGGTTCTCGTAAAAAGAGAATTGCTGTTGGCGCAGGTGTTGAGATCCATGAGGTTAATGTCCTCTTACGTCAGTTTGATATGACCCAAAAGATGATGAAAAAGATGGGTAAAGGTGGTGTCCGTAAGATGGCAGGTGCTATGCGTGGCATGATGGGCGCTATGGGTGGCATGGGCGGAATGGGAGGTATGGGTAACTTCTTCCGCCGTTAAGATTTTTATTAAAGAGAAAAGCCTTAGTATGCTTTAACTTTTTGATAACTTAAGTTAACAGTTGCATAAATTTTTTACTCTTGATTTTTTGAAATTAAAGTGTAAAATAATGCAACTGTTTTTGTATGTTGACAATTTTTTTAGATTGTCAGATTTTTTTAATTAATATAGGTACTAGCGAAATGGTAGTCATTCGTTTACGTCGTTTAGGCGCAAAAAAACGTCCTTTCTATCACGTTATTGTTGCAGACAAGCGTTTTGCTGCATCAGGCCGTTTCATTGAGCAGGTTGGTATTTACAACCCTATCGCTCAGGGCAAGGAAATCCGTCTACGTTTAGATTTAGAAAGCATCAATGCATGGATTGCAAAGGGTGCACAGCCATCAGATCGTGTAAAGCGTCTTTTATGGGAAGCTGAGCAGGGTGAAGAGGCTGTTTTAAAGGCTAAGGCTGATAAGCACGAGAAAGCTGTTGCTGCTCGTAAAGCTGCTGCTGAAGCAAAGGCTAAGGCTGAAGCTGAGGCTGCTGAGTCTTCAGAGGCTGCAGAGGCTTAATAGCTGCTTATGGCAGATACACCGCGTCCAATGGGAGCTTTAGGCTCATCATTTGGAGTAAAGGGATGGATGAAGGTCCGTTCTTTTGCGAGCCAACCTGAGAACCTTTTTGACTACTCGCCATGGTTTATACGTCAGCGCGGGGCGGAATGGCGCGAGGTTCAGGTTGAAGAATACAGACCACATGGTAACGACTTTGTCGTTAAGTTAAATGTGGCCTCAACTCCTGAGGAAGCAAAAGCTTATGCAGGAGCTGAGATTGGGATCAGGCGCTCAAGCCTGCCTCCTGTACCTGAAGGTACATATTATTTGTGCGATCTTGAAGGTTGTACAGTAATTGGACTTGAAGGTGTAATGCTCGGCAAAGTGTCGAGAATTAGGGATTATGGAGCCACTCCTATTTTAGAGGTGTCTCCCTCTGACCACCTGGCTAAGGAACGTACAGAAGATTTTCTTATTCCTTATGTCGTGGGCCCAATTGTTAAAGCAGTTGATCTCGAAGCTAAGACAATTGAGGTTGAGTGGGGCGTAGATTATTAACCATGTACTTTGGTGTTGTTACGCTCTTTCCTGAGATGTTTGATGCTGTGACCAAATCTGGGGTTACAAGAAGAGCCTGTGAAAACGGGCTGATTAAAGTTGAATGCTTTAATCCTCGTACTTATACCTTAGATAAGTTTCACAACGTGGATGACAAGCCATACGGTGGCGGTCCTGGTATGTTGATGCAGGTTCAGCCATTGCGTGATGCAATTCATGCAGCTAAAGAAGCAGCACCTCAAGGAACTAAAGTAGTTTGTTTATCTCCTCAAGGTAAACAACTAGATCACTCTCTGGTCACCAAATTCCACAGCTGGGGCTCAATGATTCTTGTAGCGGGTCGCTATGAGGGTATTGATGAGCGTGTCCTTCAGACTGAAGTCGATCTGGAGGTTTCAATCGGTGACTACGTCCTGTCAGGGGGTGAACTTCCTGCCATGTGTATCATCGACGCAGTTTCCAGAATGGTGCCTGGTGTTTTAGGCAACATTCAGAACGCACAAGAAGATACTTTCGCAAAAGGTCTCTTACATTTTCCTCAGTACACACGTCCTGAGGTCATCGATGGACTTAAGGTTCCTGAGATTTTAATGAGTGGCAATCACGAAAAGATCCGAGCTTGGCGTTTAAAGCAGTGTCTTGGTCGTACTTATGAACGTCGTCCTGATTTACTGCAGAACCGTGAACTGACTAAAGAAGAGAATAAATTACTTTCTGAGTACTTAGAAGAACACGGCTTGAACTAAGATTTTTTGTTTTTACTTAATGGTAGGTACATTAAAATGGCTAGCAACCCAATTATTGATCAGCTAGAGAAAGAGCAAATCCGTACTGACATCCCTGAGTTCAACCCTGGCGATACTGTACGTGTTGAGGTTAAGGTTGTTGAAGGCGACAAGAGCCGTTTACAGGCTTTTGAGGGCAACGTTATCGCTAAGCGTAACCGTGGCTTAAACTCATCATTCACCGTTCGTAAGATTTCTTCAGGTGAAGGTGTTGAGCGTGTATTCCAGACCAACTCACCACTTATTGCTTCAGTTAAAGTAACTCGTCGTGGTGACGTTCGTCGTGCTAAGCTTTACTACTTACGTGACCGTGCTGGTAAGTCTGCTCGTATTCGTGAGAAGATCAACTAATCAGTACTCTGCTGATAAGTTAAAACGCCCAGTCTATGCTGGGCGTTATCGTATGAATTCTAATTTATAGCAAGATAGCTATTTAGAGTCTGTGTTAGAATCATCATCTAAGTAATACTTCTCACCCCATTTACTTATCATCTCAAAAATAGGAATTATCGATCTGCCTTTTTCAGACAGCGAATATTTGACTTTTGGCGGAATTTCATCAAAAGATTGACGAACAATCATTTGACTTGAAATTAGCTCCTTCAGTGAGGCAGCTAATACTGCATCAGCAATGTTGTCTATTCTGCTTTTTATCTCGCCATACCTTAGTTTATCAGCGTTTTCTAATACTGACAGTATACGTGATTCCATTTGCCACTAAACAAATCGAGGCTATACTCAAGTGGATTACGGATATCTTTTTTTGGTTTGCACTTTCTCATTACTCAATTCACATCTTACTTTTTAGCCTATCAGTTATTTTTTTTGCTACAGTGTTTCTATCAAGTTAATACGGATTGCAGACGTCAAAAACGTGTTATAAATCAAGTTATACGAACAATAAGGAATAAATTTGTAGAGAAATAAGAGAGATTCAGATTAGGAGCTGAATTGAATCTTGTTTTACAAAATAAAAGGCCACAACCCTACGCTTCGACCTGTAAGTTGTGGCCCTGACACGATAGTCATGTTCATTTTTCCATACCAATTGTTCTATGTAGAGTACCATAAAGACGGTTTCCCAAAATTTGTGCTGTCACCGACGATTTTTATATGGTTAGCGATAATATTAGGCACAACAAATATAAGAATTCACGGTTACATAAAAATACAAATCAAGCAGATAGGAACAGAGCCCAAGCTCATACTAATACCAAGAATAATCTGCACATTTGAAGACAAAAGCAAAAGAACCCATAATTTACTTCCAGCCTTTGTATTGCCATATTGTAATTACACAGTAAAGAGTCTAGCCAGCGTTTTTAGTGCTTATATTCCCACACAAACAGCCATCCGATTTAAGTTATCTGATTGGGACAGACTATCCACAGTAGCCTTTAGCAACAGAAATTAGCAAACTAGTTCTTATATAAAGCAAAGAGGCTCAAAGCTATTCTATCGATATGGAACCATATCAAAATGATAGTTCTCTTTAGGAAAACTAAAGAACGTAAATTATATTATACATGGGAGAACTTCTTTAAATATTATTTTTTCGACTACAATTCAATATGCATCAATGTGTTGTCCTACCTTGAACACACGATTTCTATAACTCATGTTTCATCGGGGCACGTGGAATATCATTCCTGATTCAGTATTTGCAGAAGGCACCGTAAGATCATTTTCAGCTGTAGCACGTTCTATAATCATTGAGAAAAATGACGCAGTTAAAGACTGTCTTAGAGATTGAAGGCTATAAGATAGAATTCGCTTTATCAAAGGCTGTCCTGCTACAAATAATGATCTTAAATTATCTGAGCTTATTAAAGAAGCTACTAAGTTAGGTTTGACAGTATTCTCTCAAAGAGCAAATCTTGAAGGGGAGGATTTCTCGTGTTTCCAGGAGCATATCAAAGGTGCAATGTTTAACCTAGGAACAGGCATCGGATCTAGCTTACATAATGGAGAATTTAAAGTAGATCCTGATGCTTTAAAATAGGTCTTAATGTCTATAGCCGTATTCTAAAAAGATTGGTTAGTGTCTAGAAATGTAGCCATAACAGACGTTATGACTACAAAGATCTCAGTTATTTCCTCTCCTCAGGAAAAAGCCTTTTATAGATCTGCTCGTATGCCATTCCAAGCAAAGACACAGGAGAATGAGCGTAAAGGCTATCTAGCAGTCGTTTAGAGTCTTTGATGTGAATTCGATTCTCTTTGATTGAATTTAACTGTCTGCAACCAAAGTGGGCAATGATTTTGGGAATACCATCTTTTTGCCTATCACTAAATTTAGCTACGTTATGATTCTGCAACAGGATGGCATCAGTTGAGGTTCCATATTTAATTTCACTGATATCAAGACGCAGTATGTAAAGACACTCTAAGAAGTATTTAGGGTATTTACCATCTTCCATCTTTGGTTTTGTGATAACAATAAACTCCTGATCATCATGCTTTTTGATGTAGTTATTCCAAACAAAAGAAACAGGATCTTGCTTAATCACATCGATAGCCTTAGTGTATATTTCTTCAAAAGTCATTTAATTCTCCATATGTTTTTACATGCTTTATGAGCTGGCTTAAAAGGCAAATTAGATGTCCTAGGTAACTTGAACCTCAACCAGGACACTAATGGCCACGTAAGTGTCTAATGCACGAAGTAAACTGCTCTATACAAAATTAGATTAGAGGTATGCTCTTTTTTAAGCGCAACAACGAAAGTTACAATGCAGTTACAATCTTGGTTATAACTACATCATGCTTAGTTATTTTTGCGCCTCAGGAAAGAGGTGCTTATAGATCTGATCACAGCACATTCCCATTAAAGTTATGACAGAATGAGCATACATGCTGTCTAAAAGAAGTTTTGATCCTTTGATGTGGATCCTTTTCTCTTTAATTGGATTTAATTGTCTGCAACCAAAATAGGCAATGATTTTCTGAATACCATCTTTTTGCTCATCAGTAAATTTAGCATTGTTATGATTCAGCAAAAGTATGGCGTCTGTTGAACTGCCGTATTTAATTTCACTGATATCAAAACGCAGAAAGTAAAGGCATTCAATAAAGTATTTTGGGTACTTACATTCTTTAGGATAAGTAATTACCATGAACTCCTGATCATCGTGTTTTTTAATGCAGTTATTCCAAACAAAAGAAACAGGATCTTGCTTAATCTTCTTTAGCTCCCGTGCGTATATTTCATCAAAAGTCATTTGATTCTCCATGTCTATTATTTTCAAATCTCATGAACATTAGCAGCAGATGCGCAGTTCAAGAGTTTTGTTAGGTGATATAAAGCTAAGAGCAAACAGGCACCATTAAGGCGACATTCACCTATATATCTGGCTATTTACAGCCGAAAAGACTTGGACAGGAAATTCAAGATTAAGTGCCTAGCATTAAGATTTTTGAGTTGATCATTTAGGTATTAACTAGGTACATTTTCATTATAGAATTGAATTTAAAAAATTCAATAAATAGGGGATTAATATTTTTTAAAATAATATTAAGTATTTAATTCTTAAATAAATTAAGAGACAAAAGATAAAAAGAGTTCGTAGTGCCTATAATCTTAATTTTTGCAACTAACAAGCAGAGATGTGAATTGACAAGAAAAAAATTGGACTCTAAAAACGAAAAAAGTTCGCTTTTAGCGAACTTCTTGAATCTGGTTGCGGGGGCAGGATTTGAACCTACGACCTTCGGGTTATGAGCCCGACGAGCTACCAGACTGCTCCACCCCGCGTCAAATTGTGAGCATATGATATAGTTTGAACGCTCCAATGTCAAGCATTTTGTGAGCCAAATTCTATAATTTATAAAAATAAATTGTTTATTCAACTGTTGTTTGTGTAATAAAAGTGATTTATATACTGTTTGTATAATTTATTAAAAAAAATAAATTTCATATTGCTGTATTCGTTTCTGGGAATATCTTTTACTGTTGTAAATTTTAGAAGACAGATAATCTTAGAAAGTAAGAAAAGATCTTGAGTGTGTTTAAGAGAATGAAAGAAAGAGTTGAGATTTTGACAAAAATAAAGCGGAACTTAATCCGCTTCATTCTTCATAAATAGTGAGTATTAGTCACGAACTGCTGAAAATACAGAGTTATCGCCACCAAATGGGTTAGCTACATAACGCTCAGCATCCCAGTCGTTATCGTACTTAACGCTGTTGTCTTCAAAGGTGTATTTGAATCTGTACTGATATGAAGGCTGCTCGCCAGCTTTTACAGTGATTGAACCTTTGAAAGTGCCATTCTTCTGAGGCTTCATAGCAACTGGCTGCCAGCCATTGTGCTCGCATAGAAGATCGATCTTCTTAGCATTCTGTGCTGCAGTCTTTTTAATTGTGAAGGTTACAGTTACCTTATTATCTTTGGTAAACTTCTTAGAAACACTCATCGTATTCTCCTATAGTTACAAAGCACCGGCTTTGAAAACTTGACACAACTTTCTACTACAGACGGTACTTTATTTTTATAATTTCTACACAACCTTATTGTAAGCCTTTTTTTGTGCAATTTTCTATTTTTTAACCGTAAATAGATAATATACATATTCAATGTGTGAGCTATGATAAATTTTTGTTGAGCGTCAAAAAATGAAAATAATTCGATATTTAAAAAATAACATTCTGAAAAAAAAGACTATTTTCTGTAATTTTTGAATGTTTACGCCGTAAACGTTTGCAATAAATAAAAATATTAAATTCAGGTAAAACTTTATAAAACAAAAGGTTAAATAATTGTAAAATACAGATAAAAATTATTGTAATTAAATAATTATGAAGATAAGATCAGTATAAAATGCAAATTTTTCTCAAAAGTTATTTTAGGTTCGTGCCCTGTTTTGATGATTTATATCAGAGTTAACTCTATTACTGTTTTTCCTTCAATTCTCTTTCAATGAGTTCTTTGGTGAAACTTCTGCGCATATAAAATCCACGCGGTCTGGTTTTTATGATTTCACCATCAGGTCCTGTACAGTCTGTAAGAGCTTTTCCATTTGCGCACTTTGGTCTTAACTGCATGATTTGACCAATACGGGCATTGATACTTTCGACGTGACCTGTTTTTACCATTTCATAGAGTTCCTCAAAGTCACTTTTTATTTGATTGAGTTGCTCTTCATTAGGAGTAAAAAAGAAATAACCTGCAATGACTCTATCTTCAAAATTCATGTCTCTTTGAGCGGTAACTACTACAAACAGTACTCTTTTAATTTTGGAGTATAGTGCAGAGTTTTCAAAGTTTAAATGTCTGATCCCTGTAAGAGGAGCATGACAAAAGAAAGTTGATTCTAGTGGTAATAGATTCTTATCAACAGGCAGAGTTTTTAACTCAAGACCTAATTTAGGAAAGTCTGGAATTGGTCGATTTTCAGCTGTAGCACCTAAAACTATCTCTAAAAGCTCTCCTGTAAAACCTTTTCCATGGGTAGTGGAAATAGGCAAAGGCACATTAGCAATTTTGGCAAGTTCACTGATACTTTTACCTACAATAGAATTTAGTGAATTGATGAGTTCTTCAAAGGTATCTGGACTTTGGGTTCTGATAATTTTGCAATTGTTAATACTCATCAAAAAATCCTTTAAAAATAAAGCTCAAAACGAGATCTGGTCTGACTTTGAAATAGGTGTTCTCTGCTATAATACATCACAGTTGTGATTTGTTTTAAATGAAAGATTTAGTTTAAAACAAAGATATTAAAAAGTTAAATAGACTAGGCGGTTTTCAGTGATAGACAAAGACGGATACAGACCTAACGTAGGTATCGTAATCTGCAACCGCAATGGTCAGGTCTTATGGGCAAGACGCATCAGACAGAACTCCTGGCAATTTCCTCAAGGAGGAGTTGACTATGGTGAGACTCCTGAAGATGCCATGTACCGTGAGCTTTATGAAGAACTTGGTTTACAAAAAAGTGATGTTAGACTTTTAGCCTCAACAAGATTTTGGCTTAAATACAGGCTGCCAAAAAGACTGGTCCGTTGGAATGAAAAGCCCGTATGCATAGGTCAAAAGCAAAAGTGGTATTTGTTAACCTTATGCTCAGATAAATCAAGTCACATAGAGTTTTCCCGCGAAGGTCATCCAGAGTTTGATGACTGGAGATGGGTAAGTTACTGGTATCCAGTAAGACAAGTGGTTGCTTTTAAAAGGGATGTTTACAGAAAAGTGCTGACATTCTTTTCTCAGGATGCATTGTTTGGACACAACTTTTTCGAGAAAACTGAAAAGTTTGAGAAAAACGATAGACGTGAGAAAAAATTCGGCAAGAACAGGAGAGGAAGCTGAAAGTGGAAGAAAATCAAAATTCAATCCTTCTAGCTTTACGCCAGATCATTCAAGAAGTATCAACAAAGAGCTCTTTTGAAGATACTGTGACAACTCTAGTAGATAGAATTCGCAGCACTACCCATGCTGACTGCTGCTCTTTATATCTATTAAATCCTAGAAAATCATTATTAAGACTTGCTGCAACCGATGGTCTGCAAAAAGACTCTATTGGCAAAGCTTCCTTGCAAGTAGGTGAAGGTTTGGTAGGTTTAGTTGCTAAAAAGCAGGAACTGTTAAATCTTGCAGATGCTCCTTCTCATCCAAACTTTAAGTACCTTCCTGATGTAGGTGAAGATGAGTTCTTATCATTCCTAGGTGTGCCTGTAATTAACCAAGGTGAACTTTTAGGTGTCCTAGTTATTCAGTGTAAAGAGAACAGACAGTTTACAGAACAGGAAGAAACCTTCTTAATCACTCTGTCAGCTCAGATTGCTTCAATCATTTCTGTAAATAAGTCAGAAAAAGAAACCAGCTCTGATTTTAATAACGGTAAACGTTACAAAGGTAAGACAGGCTCAGGCTCGATTGCTATTGCTCAGGCTGTAGTCTGGAAACCACCTGTTAACTTTGAAACTATACAGATCATGTATTCTGATGATAAGGATATTCAGTCAGAATTATTCCATCAGACTATTTTTCAGCTACAAACTGAAATGGATTTAGCTAATCTGCATCTACAGGAAACTTCTCATACTGAGGCTGCATCTGGCTATATGTCAGGCTATGGCAGTATGCTCGATGATCAGACTTTTGAAGATGAGGTTGATAACGAGATCTTCTCACAGGGTTATGTAGCTGCATCTGCAATTAAAGTCGTAGCACAAAGACGTATGGAAGAAGCTAAAGCTCAAAATCAGACTGATAAAGTTCGTGATATCCGTGACTTTGCCTCCATCTTAATCACAAGACTGGTTCATTTAGCTCCAAAAGAGACTGATGTAACCTCTCCAATTGTCTTAGTGGTAAAGAGCATGCCGGCTGCCGTGGTAGCTCAAATGCCTCAAGACAAGGTCGCTGGTTTCGTCTGTGTGGATAATGCTACCTCTGCCCATACTGCAATCTTAGCAAGAGATCTTGGAATTCCTGCTGTAATCGATGTAAAACTTGATTTAAACGACGTTGATGGAAGGACCATCATCGTTGATGGTCAGAATGCTGAGGTTATAGTTGACCCATCATCAAGTGTGGTTGATGAGTATATGCAGTTGATTTCTCAGTCTCGTCAGTTACATGATCTCTTTGAAAGTGTGAAGTTTGAAAAGGGCGTAACTTTAGACGGCAATAAAATTACCATTCAGTTGAACGCAGGTCTAAATCATGAGGATGACGATCTGGCAATTCAAACTGATGGTATCGGTTTGTACAGAACTGAAATTGCTTTTATGCTAAGCTCATCTCTGCCATCTGAAGAACAGCAGATTTCATGGTATAAGACTTTACTCTCACAGTTTAAAGGTTTACCTGTCTGCATGAGAACTTTAGATATTGGTGGAGACAAGAGCTTGCCTTACTTACCAATCGAAGAGGACCAAAACCCTGCTTTAGGCTGGAGAGGTATTAGAGTTTGTATCGATCAGCCTAATATTTTAAAGACTCAGCTTCGAGCCATGATCATTGCTAATCAGGAATTTGGCAATCTTGAAATCATGTTACCTATGGTCTCAAGATTAGAAGAAGTCTTAATCGTAAAGAGGATCTTAAATGAGGCCTTAAAAGAGGTCGCAGAACAAACCGGTAAAGAGGTGGTTCGTCCACGCTTTGGTGTCATGATTGAAGTCCCATGTGTAGCTTTCATCTTAAATGAGTTGGCTGCAGAATGTGATTTCTTCTCTATAGGTTCAAACGATTTAATTCAGTATTTATTCGCAGCTGACAGATCAAATCCAAAGGTATCTAAGATCTTTGATCCGTTTAATCCTGCTGCAGTAAGATGCCTGAAGTATTTAATCGATAGAACTACAGAGGTAGGTAAACCTCTGTCAGTCTGCGGTGAGCTAGCAGGCTCTCCTGTAGGCTCATTACTTTTAATGTCATTAGGCTATAGCAATCTCTCTATGAATTATTCACAGATTGCTAGAGTTAAATATATTGCCCGTCATGTTAATCTGCAGGATCTGCTAAGCATCGGCAAGATGGCTCTAACTTTAAACTCAAGTGTAAAGATTAAGAGCCTATATATTGAATATGCAAAATCTCAAGGTCTATCCTCAGTCATAGATCCAAAGAACTATAACCAGAACAGGAGCTAAGTGTGCAAGTTTATTTAGATTTATTAAAGAAGATCATGGAAGAAGGTACTGACAGAAGTGACAGAACTGGCACTGGTACCCGCTCCATTTTCGGAACACAAATGAGATTTAACCTAGAAAAAGGTTTCCCATTAGTAACTACTAAAAAGTGCCACTTAAAGTCTATTATCCATGAGCTTTTATGGTTTATCTCAGGCTCTACTAACATCAAATACCTGCAGGAAAACGGTGTTCGTATTTGGAATGAATGGGCCGATGAAAACGGTGATTTGGGTCCTGTTTACGGTAAACAGTGGCGTGACTTTGAAACACCTGATGGCAGACATATCGACCAATTATCAAATGCTATCGACTTAATTAAACATCACCCAGAATCAAGACGTATTATCGTTTGTGCCTGGAATCCATCTGATGTGGACAAGATGGCTCTGCCTCCATGTCATACTCTATATCAGTTCTATGTGGCTAATGGTAAGCTCTCATGTCAGCTTTATCAGAGAAGTGCTGATATGTTCTTAGGTGTGCCATTTAACATTGCAAGCTATGCTCTTTTGACCATGATGGTAGCTAAAGAGTGCGATTTAGGTTTAGGTGACTTTGTTTGGTCTGGTGGTGATACTCATATCTATAAGAACCACTTTGAGCAGGTAGAACTGCAGTTATCTCGTACTCCAAGAGCTCTGCCTACTATGAATATCTTACGTAAAGCTCCATCTATTTTTGATTACAAATATGAGGACTTTGAATTAACAGGATATGATCCATATCCTGCAATTAAAGCTCAGGTATCTGTTTAGTCTTTAAAATGTAATTCAAAGCGTAATTTAAAGTAAACAGTAACGAGTAAAGTTCATTAGTTAAGAGAAGAGAATGGTAGAAGTTTCAGGAAAAGTAAAATGGCAGTCAAGACGCGGTATGCGTGAGCTTGATTTAATGTTACTGCCATTTGTAGATATTGATTTACCAAAATGTGACGAACAGATGCTCAATGATTATGTTGATCTTCTAGAAGCATCTGATCTTGAGTTGGTGCGCTGGTTTAACGGCACCGAAGAGGCAAATACCGAAAGTCGCCGCAAGGTTATTGAATTTATTAAAAAGTGCCATGCAACACGCATGGGTAAAGAGGGCGTTTAATGCTGTTTTCAGAATTTGGTCTTCCAGATTTTTTAGTTGAGAATATTGAAAAATTAGGTTGGGATAAGCCTACACCTATTCAAACTCTAGTTATTCCTAAAGCACTAGAAGGTGCAGACATTTTAGGCGGAGCTCCAACCGGTACTGGTAAGAGTGCAGCTTTCTTATTACCTGTAATTGCAAGACTGTCGCTTGAGAAAAAGCCTGGTGTCAGAGCAATTATCCTCGAGCCAACCAGAGAGCTGGCGCTACAGGTTGAAAATGTCTGCCAGGCTTTAATTGAAGGCTATAACGATTTATCAGCAGGTACTATCATCGGAGGTGGCAGCAGAGAGATTGAGCGCGAAAATCCAAGCTCAATTATTGCGGCAACTCCAGGCAGACTTATTGAATACATCGAAAAAGGCTGGCTCGACACCTCAACTGTACAGATGTATGTCATCGATGAAGCTGACAGAATGTTAGATATGGGCTTTAGAGATGATGTCGCTAAAATTACTCGTGAGCTCTATAACCGTTATCAGACCCTGTTATTCTCTGCAACTCTAGAAGGCTCTGGTATTGAGGATTTTGCATCGTCCGTCTTAAATGATCCTCTTGAGGTCAGAATTGGTGCCGGCGGTGAAGAGGATGAAGTTTTACCTGAAGAACTGCAGTCTCGTGCCTATTACGCAGCAGGCGACCCTCAGAAATTAAAGATCCTAGTGCACTTGCTTACTACTATCAAAGGCAAGTCTATTGTCTTTGTAAAGACTAAAGAGAGATTACAGAGATTAGAAGCTTCATTACGCAGAAACGGTTTTAAGTGTGCAAGTCTTCAAGGCTCTATTTCAATGACTGAAAGAAAAGCTGCTCTGCGTAAGTTCAACGAGGGTGAGAGTGATATCTTAATTGCAACTGATGTAGCTTCCCGTGGTCTTGATCTTCCGGATGTAACTCATGTTTACAATTTTGATATTCCTGCTAATGCTGCAATTTATGTACACAGAGCAGGTCGTACAGCAAGAGCCGGTGCTCAAGGTGTGGTTACTACATTAGTTATGGCCAATGAAATTGGCTTTTTAGAGAAGCTTGAGCGTTACACAGGTAAAGCTATTGAAAAGAGATCTATTAAAAACGTCTGTGCAGTTTTCCCTGTAAAAGATCCTAGTGCTCCACGTCAGTCTGAAAAGAAACGCTCACGCGCAAGCATCGGTGGTAACGGTGGATTTGACAAGAAAGTAAAAGATGAGGAAAAGAAGCCTCATAAAAAGAACAGACTTCGTGATAAAAAGAATAAAGGTAAACCAGATTTTGCTGCTAAGAGAGCTAAAAAAGCTCTAAGAGCAAAAGCTAAAGAACAAGCTTCAAAATCTGAATAGCCTTTAAATTAGATAAGATATAAAAGGACGCATCATGGCAGTAACAATCATTAAAAATGCCAAACTCCATGTAACCTCAGAGGAGTTTGTTGACGCCACATCACTAGCAATTATGGATCATAGAATTGTACCTATGGATCCAGGTCTTTTAGAGGATGGTACTGCCGAAGAAATCGATGTTAAAGGACTTCACATATGTCCTGGCTTTATCGATCTCTTAGTTAATGGTTGTGCGGGTGTTTCATTTGGTCAGACTCCATCTATTGAAGCTCTAGAGCAGATGCGTCGTTATTTAACTCAACATGGTACAACTACCTTTGTGCCTACTTTAATCTCAGGTCCTCGTGAGAACTACACAAAGGCTATGGCAGCTGTCGCCGAGTTTAAAGAAAAGCATCCTTCGATCTGTCCTGGTATCCACTTAGAAGGTCCTTTTATTTCTCAATTACATAAAGGTTTTCATCCATCTGGATATATAAGACCATTAGGTCAGACTGATCTTGATTCATTAAGAGTTCAAAAAGATATCATTGCCTATATGACTATCGCACCAGAGGTTGTAAAGGCAAAGAATATCATTGAGTTATTACAGAGCAAAATCACTTTGTCATTAGGTCATACAGCAACTAGCTATTTTGAGGCTATGCAGTCTTTTAAGGCTGGTGTTACAAATGTAACCCACCTTTTCAATGGCATGCGACCTCCAGTAGGCAGAGAGCCTGGCTTAGTAGGAGCCGCTTTGCAAAGTGAAAAAGTCTTTGCAAGTATTATTGCTGACGGCAAGCATGTTCACCCATCTTTAGTAAAACTAGCACATAAAGTACTAGGTGACAGACTCTACATTGTCTCTGATGCTCAGCCTGTAGCAGGTATGCCAAAGACTCCTCAATCTTTCATTGTCGGTGCTACGGAAGTCTTTGTTGATAAGCGTGGACTTATCGATGCAAAAGGCGCATATGCCGGTACCAGTATCTGTATGATGGATGGCGTGAAGTTCTTAATTCAAAGCTGTGGCTTCAGCCTTGATGAGGCTCTGCTTGCTGCAACCTATACCCCAGCAAGAGCTATCGGTTTGCAGGATATGGGTAGAATTGAAGGTGGCTTTATCGCCGATCTGGTTATCTTTGATGATGACTTTAGAATTCAGTACGTGGTTCAAAATGGCTTTGTTAAGAGTATTGCTGAGTTAGTTTAATATGGAAAACATCTTAGACAGAATCGCAGCTGAAACTGATCTTACAAAGTCAGAGAGAAAAGTAGCTGCTACTATTCTCAAAAATCCAGCATTAGTTGTAAACGAGAATATTGCACAGTTAGCTAAAAGAGCACAGGTCTCAGAACCATCTATTTGCAGATTCTGCAAGCGCTTTGGAGCTGAAGGATTCCCTGCATTTAAACTGATTCTAAGTGCTACAGTTTCTGCTGAGAACTTAAAGAAAGTTGAAGCTGTAAAGCAAGGTGATACTGTAGGAGATGTGATTTCAAAAGTCATAGGTGCTGCTAAAAACTCTGTATCGAGTGCCGAGCGCGCAACCGATGAAGGAACTATTGCAAGAGCAATTGATGTTGTCAGTCAGTCTCGTCGCATCGTAGTTTTATCTCAAGGTTTAACCTCATTTATCGGAGTTGATTTTGTAAACAGAATGCTAAATTTAGGCTTCTTTTGCCAAGCCTATACTGACAGACAGTCAATGATGTTAGCAGTCTCCTCTCTACGTTCAGGTGATGTAGTTTTAGCAATCTCAGCTACAGGTAAGAATAAAGATGTCTTAGAGGCCTCTCTTGAAGCTCGTGCCACAGGTTCATGTGTCTTAGCAATCTGTCCTGAAGAAACACCAATCAGTGAGTGTGCAACAGTTCACTTAAAGTCAGCTGAGAGTGTAAGCCCTGAGGATGACAGTATCTTTGCAAACAGGCTGTCTTTAATGCTGTGCTCTCAGATCATCATTGGTGGCGTAGTTCTGCGTCGTGGAATTGCAATCTCTGATCTTAAGCCAAAGCTAAAAGAGACTAGATTAAAATCCTATGTGGGAGTGGAAAAAGAAGAACCCGAAAGCTCTGATCCAAAAGATGATAATGACGATGGTTCATTAAAGCCAGGAGCTCCTATTACTACCTTAGATTGGCATCCTTACTAGAAGATCATATCTTTAAAGTAAAGCGTATCTTGCTATACAGAAGCGGAAATATAGACAATCTTAGTTTTGAATCATCATTTTGTATAACATAGTATTTTTTCTTCAGAACACTTAATATTAGTCACTTAAAAAAGAAAATTCTTTAAATTGCCTATATAATCTAAATTAAGGTTGCAGGGAATTATTGGTATGAAAAAAATAGGCGATACTGGTTCATTTAAAAATTTCTATGAAAATAATAGAATTTATATAGATAAAACAGAATATCTTTATAGAATGCTAGTAGACAATCCTCTAGAAAGAATATTTGTCTCAAGGCCTCGTCGCTTTGGTAAATCTCTTACCCTAGATACTGTAGCAACTCTATTTGAATCAGGCGTCGATCCTTACTTTAAAGGTACCTGGATTTATGATAAATGGACAGAGCCTACTTATCCAGTATTCAGATTAAATCTGATTGAATATCCAAAGGATGACCTTATAGAATTTAAAAGACGACTAATCAAAGATATTTCAAACTTTGCGTTTTTAAACAAAGTAAAAAATTATTTTGAAGATTTCTCCCCAACTGGCTCACTAAAAAGTTTATTAGAAGCATTAGCAATAGAGCACAGAAAAATAGTCCTTTTAATTGATGAATATGACTGTCAGCTAACAGCAAACATCAATAACAAAAAAATCTACGATTCTTTCCAAGAGTTTTTAAGAGAATTTTACGGAATAATCAAAGGCAAGTATGCAATAAGATTCTTAGGTGTGACGGGAGTAACAAGATTAAAAGATGTATCAATCTTTTCAGTTGGCTCTGATATCAACGATATCACTAATGACAGTGCCTATTCACAGATGATAGGTTTTACCCGTGATGAGATTAAAAAGTACTACATTGATTATTTAAAGCTTGCCGCTTCCTGTGAGAATAACAGTAGCGTTGACAAAGTAACTGATGCTCAGATTGAGTCTATGTTAGATATGATGGCTCAGAATTATGATGGTTACTGCTTTGATGAATTCTATAAAAAGAAAGTGTTCAGTACCTGGTCTGTAAATAAATTTTTCCAAAATATTGTAAAAAATAAATTTGTAGATTTTGGTGAATACTGGTACGACAATGGTGGCTTACCTTCAATCCTAGTTAACTATTTAAAAACACATGAACTGAATATCTTTGATTATTTAGATAAAAATAAGAGTTTAAAAGTTACTGATGATGACTTTAAAAATCCAACCTCATTAACCACGATCGATCAGAATGTACTGATGTGCCAGACAGGATATCTAACATTACGTTCTTCACTTAATGATTCTAATATCATTGCTTTAGGTATTCCAAATGGAGAGATCTATAAAGCTTTAAATAAGCTTTTAGCAGCCAAATTCTTTAAAGGGACGATTGATGTTACCAATGATGCTAATGAGAACATCCTGGATGTAGGTTCTGTTGAGGATATCATCAGTTTACTTAACACTATGGTCAACACTGTAACCTATGATGCCTATCCATTAAATTCAGAATCATCAGTACAGAATTATGTTAAAGCCTATCTGCTAGGGGCTAAACAGAACGTATTCTCAGAAATTCATCAGGCTAAAGGTAGAGCTGATTTAGTGATTGAGACCAATAAACGCAGAATCGTCATTGAATTTAAGTATGCAAAAGATGAGACAGAAGCTAAGGCAAAGCTTAGTGAAGCTATAGAGCAGATTAAAACACGAGACTATGGCAATATTGTGCCTAGAAAGGATGAGCTGTTAAGAATAGCTGCTGTCTTCAATGCAGATCCTAAAGTAAGAGCTTTTACTGAGTTTCAGCTAGTTTAAGTGTCTTAATTAAAAAGCTCTGAAAGAAAATCTTCAGAGCTTTTTAATCCTACGTGTCAAGAGAACTACCACTTAGGCTTCTTTAAAGCACTCTTATACAGTTCAATGTAATTTTTACATGAATCAGACCAGTTAAAGCGTACCCTCATAGCGTTCTGCTTAATACGCTTCATCTCTGAAGGATCTTCTAAATACAGAATTAAAGTACGACGTAAGCAGGATAGTAACTCCTCAGAACTTGGATCGAAGAACATAAAGCCGTCACCGTTTACTCTATCCTGATCATAGTCTTTAACAGTATCTTTAAGTCCACCTACAGCTCGTACGATAGGTAGAGTACCGTAAGCTAAAGAGTAGATCTGATTTAGACCGCAAGGCTCAAAGATTGATGGCATCAAGAAGAAGTCAGAGCCAGCTTCAATCTGATGAGCTAACATATTGTCATATACAGGCTGGAAGATCATTTTACCAGGATGACGATTAGCAATTTCAGTCATCTGCTGCTGTAAGTAAGGATCTCCTGTTCCCTCAATTACAACCTGAACTTTATGCTGTAAGAATCTGTCTAAGATAGGAATTAAAAGACCTATACCTTTTTGGTCGGTAAGTCTTGCAACCATACCATACATTGGGGTATCACCCATCTCAAGGCCTAGCTTTCTCTGTAAGAGGTACTTGCCTAGAACTTTTTGATCTAGGTTCTTAACATCATATCTTATTCGCAGCAATTGATCTGTAGATGGATCCCAGTCAGAGTAGTCACAACCATTGACGATACCTGAAAGATCTTGCTGTCTGTCAAGATAGTTCTGAGTCATACCGTGACCACCTAAATAAGTGGTAAGTTCACTGGCGTAACCTGGGCTTACGGTGTTGATTTTATCAGCATAGAAAACACCGCATTTTAAGAAATTGATATATGAACCTTGAGTGATCTTGTCATTATAGATATTGGCAATTTCAGGCAAGATCGCAATTTGTGATCTGTCAAAGGCACCTTGGAAAGCACCATTATGAATGGTAAGTACAGAGCGAGCTCTTGATAGATAAGGGTCTAATGCGTATTTAATCCGCATTAACATAGGCGCAATTCCGGTGTGCCAGTCATTGCAGTGCAGGATATCAAACCAGTAGTTTAAGTGCTTACAGGCATCTAAAGCTGCAGCTGAGAAGAAAGCAAATCTCTCTCCATTATCAGCATAAGCCTGGTTGTTGTCACCGTACATAGAGGTTCTGTCAAAGTACCTAGGACATTCAACTAACCAAACTTCAACTACTTTATTAAGATAGGTCTTTCTAATTGAATAGGGGATGCGAAGTTTTTCATCTGGATTGTTTTCATTCAAAACGCCATGTGCTATCACCTCAAGTTTATCGTAATCCTTGATTGTGGTATAGCATGGCATGACAACTCTGACATCATGACCTTCAGCCTGTAGCTGTAAAGGCAAAGCCTTGGCAACATCTGCAAGACCGCCTGATTTCATGATGCCTGCAACTTCTGATGATAATAACAAGATGTTCACAGGCAACCCCTTATTTTATGTGTTCTAGTCAAAACCTAAGCGCATGCCCTCAGGTACTACTATTATGCCATTTTTAGATATTGCGATCATAGAATTCTTCTCATTTTCAAGAAGCTTTTGATCTTTCTCTCTATCGTAGCCAATCTCAAAGCCCGGAGCAATCTCAACATGTCTGTCTAAGATCACATTCTTAATTTTTGCTCCCTTACCAATGATGTTATCACCGATAAGCACACTGCCTTCAACCATAGCGCCATCGCCTGCGGTACATCTAAAGCCTAGAACTGACTTATTGATAGTTGCACCGTTAATCTTGCAGCCTGCGGAAATTAAAGACATAGATACGTGTGACTCATTATCATCAGTATCGGTGAAGTCAGCAGGTGGTAGAGGAGGATAGAAGGTATGTAAAGGCCACTTCGGGTTCTGCAGATTGAACTTAGGCTTATTGCCTAATAAGTCCATATGAGCTTCCCAGTAGCTGTCGATGCTTCCTACATCACGCCAGTAAGCAAAGTCTTTCTCTCCTTCAATTTCGATTTCACTAAAGTCGTATACATAAACATTGCCTCGAGGGAACATCTTAGGAATGATATCTTTACCAAAGTCATGGCTTGAGTTCTTGTCTAGCTCGTCTTCAACTAGCTCATTGCATAAAACATCAGCTTTAAAGATATAGTTACCCATAGATACTAGTGAATAGCCTGGGTGATTTGGTAACTCTTTAGGATGTGCAGGTTTTTCCTCGAAGCCAATCATCTTATTGTTTTCATCAACTTCGATAACACCAAATTTACCTGCGCACTCACTTGATTTCATTCTGATAGCAGCCACAGTTAAATCTGCACCGATGTTCTTGTGATAGGTGAGCATATCACGGATATTCATCTTATAAATATGGTCTGAGCCGAAGATACATACATGATCTGGGAACTGTTCTTTTATAAAGGTTAAGTTTTGATAGATAGCATCAGCTGTACCCTGATACCACTCCTTTGATACACGCATCTGAGCTGGCAGTGAGTCAATGAAGGCTCCATAAATACCACTTACCTGCCAGCCTTTCTTTAAGTGCATCAACAAAGACTGTGATTTGTATTGAGTGATTACAAAGATCTTGATGATACCTGAGTTAACGAAGTTATTGAGCACGAAGTCAATTAGTCTGTAGCTTCCGCCAAAAGGAACCGCAGGTTTACTTCTGCATGAGGTTAAAGGCATAAGACGGGTACCTTCACCGCCGGCTAGGATCATAGCTAATGCTGCCATTTGAGAGACTCCTTATGAGATGTTTTGATTGTTATGTATTCTTAAGACATCATCTGATGTCATGGACCTATTTAATGAGTATAGAACAAGATTTTATCTTGTCCCTGAAAATGGGCTTCTATACAACAATATTGAGCATATCGTCTGTAAATTTTGTGGTAGAAAGCTAAAAAAATGAGTACTGCATTTACTTTTTTATTAACTGATTACTCTTTAAAAGAAAGGAAAGTTCTTTGTAAAAATATTTGATAGAAAAAAAGTTGAGGTAGCTATAATTTTTTTTAAAGTTATTGTTATTAAGAATTATTCTTAATAAATAATGAGCGTTTTGCATAATATAATGCCTTTTCGCAACTTATGTCTTGGTGCTTTTGCGCCGATTTGCACAAATTGTGCACGTAATAAAATATTTGATAAAGATCAAATTTTGAGTTAGAAATAGTGTATCTTATTGAACAGGCTAGATTACCAGTTATTAGAGATGTCTAATACTGATAAACAGATTTCAAAATCAGAGAATTTTCATCTGAGGATAAAAAATGGAAAACAATAAAATCGTCTTTTTTGGTACCCACAGCTACGACAGACATGCGTTTACAGATATGAATGCTGACAAGAACTTTGGTTTTCAGCTAATCTATCACAGAAGTTTCCTTGATATTAACAATGCAGATGAAACTCACGGCGCTAAAGCTGTATGTATCTTCGTAAACGACAGAGCAGACAGAGCTGTATTACAGAAGTTAAAAGATAATGGTGTTGAGCTTTTAGCACTGCGTTGTGCCGGTTTTAACAACGTAGATTTGCAGGCTGCTAAAGATTTAGGTATCAGAGTTGTAAGAGTACCAGCTTACTCTCCACATGCTATTGCTGAGCACGTAATGGCTTTAATCTTAACCTTAAACAGAAAGACTCACAGAGCATATTCACGTACCCGTGATGGTAACTTTGCTCTACACGGGTTAATGGGCTTTGATTTATACGGTAAGACTGCAGGTGTAGTAGGCACCGGTAAGATTGCTCGTGTGCTGATTGGCATCTTAAAAGGCTTTGGCATGAATGTAGTTGCTTATGATATTTATGAAGATCATGAGTACGAGAAAGCAGCTGGTATTAAGTATGTAACTATGGATGAGTTATATGCACAGTCAGATATTATTTCGTTAAACTGCCCATTAACTCCTCAGAACAGATACTTAATCAACAAAGACTCAATTGCTAAAATGAAAAAAGGCGTAATGATCATTAACACTGGTCGTGGTCCTTTAATCAATTCTGAAGATCTTGTAGATGGTTTAAAGTCAGGTCAGATTGGTGCTGCAGGTCTTGATGTTTATGAAGAAGAGCACGATTACTTCTATCAGGACAGATCAGATCACATCATCACCGATGATAACTTAAGCCGTTTAATGAGCTTGAACAATGTTCTAATTACCTCTCATCAGGCTTTCTTTACTAAAGAAGCAATGAACAACATTGTTAATACTACTCTACAGAATATAACTGATTACTTTGCAGGCAACGAGCTTGTAAACGAAGTAAAGCCTCAGTAGTTTTCATTCTTATCTAAATCAGAGGGTGCTGTAACTTACAGCACTTTCTGTTATCAGACTCTTCTCAACACATATATAATCTATCCTCAAATTCCCACTTTGCTAAAAAAGAACTGCTATCTTTGTAAGCAACTTTACTAGAACATAACTATAAAAAAGATCATTTTAAGGTATCTATGAAACTAAAAGACTATCTACTATTGTCTCTAATCTTTGCAGCTATTGCAGCTGTTGCTGTATTTTTTACAGTAAAAGTTGTCAAGGAGACTACTCCTGCTTTACTAGAGATCGTAAAGGTTGAAGAGGTAAATAAAGCAACGCCTCGTTCACAGAGTAATCAGGTTTGTAATGTTTTTGTATTCGATGCTGTAGCAAACTGCGCCGTAGGCAGTAAGATTGTCTTTACACCATTAAGATGGGGTAATGATCAGTTACCGATTTTCTTTGCAGGTCAGTTCTGCGATCTTAACTATGCCGTAGTCTCTAATAATGGTGGTGTTACCTGTATTAAGGCTGCTCCTTATGAAGAATCTCAAGCTCAAGATAACAATCAAGAGAATAATGCTAGTCAAGATGAAGAGAGTAAAACTGATAAGAACTCTACTCAGAACAATGAGCAGGAAAATGCTCAGACTAATTAGAGCATAAACATAAAAGCAAGATCGCCTGATCTTGCTTTTGAGTTGATAAGATGAACTTAATTACTTTTCTTCTAACCTTGCTTTATACACAATAAAGGTTGTGCTTGAAGATACAATCTGCACATAGTCAAAGTTCTCTAAAAGCACCTTTTCATAACCTAAATGCGCATTGGCAACTAAGTACATCACACCGTTCTTGGTTAAGTGATCTTTAGCCTCTATGATCATATTAACAGTAGGGGCTGTAGTGGTAGTTACGCCAACATGGAATGGTGGGTTTACGGCAATTAAATCAAATCTTTCAAGACCTGTCAGCATGTCAGATGCTTTAACCTTGATTGAATCACAGCCATTTAATTTAGCATTCTCTTTAGTAAGTTCAATGGCAGCAGCACTGACATCAGTTGAGGTTACGTTCTTAAAGCCTAGCTTTGAGAGCACTAAACCTACCACACCACAGCCACATCCAAGATCTAAAGCAGTTCCAAATGGAGTTAAATCTTTTAAGCACTCTATTAACATAGCAGTTCCCTTATCAAGTTTACCTTGAGAGAAAACAGCGCTGTCCTGATGCAGAGTAAGTGGAATGTTAATTGGATTTACTTTAATGTCCTGTGCACCTTTGTAGGTGTTAAAGTCATTTTCATAAATAGCTTTGAATAAAGTGCACTTTCTGGCTAAATCAACTTTCTTTACAAAACCTAGAGGTTTTAATAAAGAGTCAGCACTTTTAGCACCACCGTCATTAGATCCTGCGGTGTACACTAAAGCTTCTTTTTTTAATTTGGTTTTTAAAGTATTTAATAACTTTAAAGTCTGCTGCTTACTTTTTGAAAGTAATAGTAATAAGGTATCAGCTTCATTAGTATGAGTAAGAGCTGATTTGACATCAGCAAAGATTAACTTTACATGCTTGTACTCAATTATCTGAGGACAAGAGTCATCCATGCTTTTACCAATCATAGCTGCCATCTTTTTGCAGACAACAAAGTTATCGACAATTACAGTAGCGCTGTGAGATCTTTTAACTAAAGAGAACACCATAGGATCGAGAATATCACCTGCAATGATGAGATCACGTCCTACAAACTCATCTTCATTACGTTGTAAAAGTTCAAATACTGGTGAATTTGCTGCCATTAGACTTTATTCCTGTATTTTAAAGCACGAGCTAATTCTACATATTTCTCAACACTGATGTTTTCAGCACGCAGAATCGGATCAAGACCAAAGCTGTTTAACTCCTCTTCTGTAAAGAACTTTGATAAAGAGTTACGGATGGTCTTACGACGAGCAGAGAAAGCTGTAGTTGTAATGTTATTTAAATAAGGAACTAATGATCTTTCTTCATCAGTTAAGTCCTTTGGCTTTAAACGTACCACAGCGGAGGTTACCTTAGGTGCTGGTCTGAATGCTGATGGTGGAACTATAAGCATTGGGATAACCTGCGCATGGAACTGAGTCATCACAGTTAAACGACCATAGTCTTTGGTGCTAGGTCCTGCAGCTAATCTTTCTACTACTTCCTTTTGTAACATAAAGTGCATATCAGTAATGCCTTTTTGTGACAGCAGGTGGAAGATAATAGGGGAGGTGATGTTGTAAGGTAAGTTACCAAAAACACGCAACTGACCTGCACCTTCTAACTCCTCAAAGTTAACCTTTAAAGCATCACCTTCAATAATGGTAAGTCCTTTTAAGAAAGGATCATGCTTTAAGATCTCCACAAGATCACGGTCTAACTCAATTGCAGTTAGTACTTTAGCTCTTTCTAAAACCGGTCTAGTTAAAGCTGCATGACCTGGTCCAATTTCAACTAAGTGTTCACCCTCTTTTGGATTGATGGCATCCACAATCTGAGAAATGATGTGATCATTAACTAAGAAGTTCTGTCCAAAGCGTTTTCTTGCTTTCATGTGTACTGGTGGTAAAGCCATATTATCTCCTGCTACGTAGTGCCATAGTATGAGCTAGTTCTACTGCTGCAAACAGAGAACCAGGATCTGCCTTGGTTGTACCTGCTAAATCTAGTGCAGTTCCATGATCGACAGAAGTTCTAATATAAGGAAGTCCTAAGGTAGTGTTGTAACCACAATCAAAACCTGCATATTTTAAAACAGGTAAACCCTGATCATGGTACATGGTTAAGAAGGCATCAGCATTCTCAATATACTTTTGCTGGAACATGGTGTCAGCAGGCAGTGGTCCTATGATATTGATGCCCTGAGCTTTTAACTCTTCAAAGGTAGGAATGATAGTGTCTATCTCTTCCATACCCAGATGTCCATCTTCACCTGCGTGAGGATTTAAACCTGCGCTGATGATGCATGGTTTATCAATACCAAACTTGGTTTTAAGATCGTGATTTAAAATAGTTACGATCTCAACTAAAAGCTCTTTAGTGATGGCATCAGATACATCTTTTAAAGGCAGATGAGTAGTAGCAAGAGCTACATTGAATTTCTTGCAGCCTAACATCATTACAACTTTTTTAGTATGAGTCCTTTCCTGAAAGTACTCAGTGTGACCTGTAAAGTTAAGACCAGTGTCAGCAATCACAGCCTTACTGATAGGACCTGTAACTATACCGGAGAACTCACCTGATACTGATTTGTCTGAGGCAATATCAAGACAGTCTAAAACGTATTTGGCGTTTCTTTTATCAAGTTTTCCCGGAACTGAAGGTACAGCTAAAGGTACATCTAAAACACATAAGGTACCTTTTGTTTGAGGTACAAAATTGTCTTTAGAGTAATCAGTTATCTTTACAGACTCAGTGTGATTAGAATTAAAAAGAGCTATACGCTGTGCGATAAGCTCTTTAGATGCGATGATAACAAGCTGAGTATCTTTTAAGTCAAGTTTTGACAGATGATACATCAGCTCTGGACCGACACCTGAAGGCTCTCCAGGTGTCACTGCTAAACGATATGTCATTTAACCTCTAAATTATGGCCTATCTTTAGTTTAGAAGATGGCTGTTTTCTGAATATTGCTGGCTTCCCTGATCGTCATTTGTAGGCTTTAGAGTATTCTTGCCTTTATTGTCCTGATCAAGAGAAACACCTGAATTTACTAATTCAGGATCGATAACGTGGATGTAAGCCATCTCACGTAATGATCTTTCCCATGAAGTTACAGCTTCATTGAATTCACGCTCAAAGATAATAGAGTTTGCTTTCTCTTTGAAAACTTCTAAAGAGTCCCTGTCAACTCTGGTATCTTTTAACAGAATCAAGTGCCAGCCAAATGCTGATTTAACAGGCTGACTCATCTGACCTACATGTAACTGAGTTAAAGCTCTGGCAAAGTTTGGATCATAGATATCTGCTACAGCATAACCTAAATCACCACCTTTAATTGCTGAACCTGGATCTTCAGAGTACTGCTTGGCAGCCTGTGCAAAAGTAATGGTGCCCTTGTTAATCTCTGATGCGATATCCTTTAACTTGGCAACAGCAGCCTCATCTGAGTAGATGATGGAGGTCTTAATTAAGATATGAGCTGCATCATAGGTCTTAATAGGAGTTACAGCTGAATGTGAAACATCATAAAGTTTAATGATGTGCATACCAATTGATGATCTGAATGGTCCAATTACATCACCAGGTTTTGCATTTAAGATAGCAGGTAAGAATGGTAATGGAATTGCTGTCTCTGGTATATATCCCATATCAGCACTTTGCTCTGAGGTAGCGTATTTTGCAGCAACTTCAGCTACATTAGCACCATTTTTAATTGCATTTAAAGCCTGACGGGCTTCACTTTGAACTCTGTTGTACTCAGCTTCATTTGGAGCAGATGAGAGTGGAATTACAACCTGAGCGATATGGTACATAGGTTCAACACTGCCACGCTGTTTTAAAGCTTTAGCTAAAGTGTTGACTTCAACAGGGGAGATATGAATTCTCTGACGAACACTTGAACGACGGATTTCGTTGATTAAGTAGTCCTCTTTAAATTTCTCACGAGCCTGAGCTTCAGTTAGATTTGGGCCATAACTCTTTAGAATTTTATCGGTTGTAGTGTTGTTACGTAAGGCTGCTGACTCTAAAGTTGAGTCTAACTGCATGTCAGTTACCTCAGCGCCATTTGTCTGAGCAATTTGTAAAATCAGCTCTCTGGTGATAAGTGACTGTAAAGCCTGACGGCGTGCGGTAATTTCATCTACTTTAGCACCAGTTGCTGCATATTTAGAGAGCAGCTTTTGAGTATGAGTATTTAACTCACTCTCTAAAATAATTCCGTTGTTAACGACAGCTGCAGTTGAATCTAAAACCTGTTCTTCTGCATAGGTGTTGCCAAATAAGGCTAGTAAAACAGTACTTAAAGATGCTAACTTGCCTAGTTTCTGGCCAAGATTGTTATGTAATTTCATTTAATGTACCTTATTCTGTCTGTGTTAATCTCTGTTAAGTTATAACCTTTTAATTTCTTTATACAGTACGTATTGATTTAGATTCAATACGCTGCATAAAGTTCAAATTTATCTGTTCAAGTTAGTAGGATCCAGTGATGGCAGATAGTGGGTACCAGTACCATTAGGATCGGTAATACCTCTTACGTTGATAGCGAAGAGATCTTTTAGCTCAAACTGTACGCCGATAAGCTTTTCTGGAGTGTGCTGCATGTTTTTCCAGTCCATGTTCATATAGTTCTCATAGAGCAGGGTAACAGCATAACAGCAATCGTCATACTTTAGACCAAACTTTGTATCAATATTGTAGGATTGCTCAATATCTTTATATGAAGCAGCAAAAGCAGTCCATGATGATGAAATTGGTAATTTTACTTCAAGACCTAACTGCTTTAAGTCTACCTGTTTGTAGTTTTCTACATAGTAGTTACCGTCTTTATAGTAACGGTATGAAACACCTAGCATGTAACCTGTAGCAGGATCGGTGTATCGGGCAGAACCACTGTAGGTATAGAACTCATCACCGTCAGGATTATATTGAGCCTGAGCATGGATAGACATACCAGCAAAAGGCACGACATCAATTAAAGCTTCAAGAGGAGATCTAGGATTGGTACTTAAAGTATCAGTCTGACGCAGTTTTACTCTGTTATCAGAAAAGTTATAACCCTGAGCTAGGGCTGCACGGAAAACTTCACGGTCATGAGCATCAAGCAGGCGAGAGGTTAAACCAAAGGTTGCCATATTGATGTTGGCAATTCTGTCGATACCTGCATAGCGATGAGGTGAGAACAGAGTGTAGTAGTCATCATAACGGTTAGTAGTATCGTAGAGTGCAATATTGCTCTGATCTTTGTAAGGAATGTACTGATACTTAAACTCAGGCTCTAATGTTTGGGTGTGGTTCATGTCTAGTACTTTCTTTTCAAAGGTAGATTTAGCATGAACATCAGCTAAGTACAGAGCGCGAGTTACAGAATCTTTGTACTCATTAAAGCCTAAACGAGACTTATATGAAGAGGTTAAATACTCTAAATCAGACTGACTGTAATGAGTTAAAAAGCCGGTTAGTCCCATATCTACACTGGTGCCGTAACCTTCGTAGGCAAGATAGCGTACAGAAGGCTCAGCATGCAGACGATTCATAGATAATGTCATGTCATTTTTCATCTTATCTAATGAAAAATGTGTAGCTTCAGTCTTTAACTTAAAGTAGAAAGAACCGTATGAGTTATAGGTGTTAGCCTTTAACTGGGGCAACATGGCAAATGGTCTGTAAGTAGAAATATTAGAAGTAGAGAACATGTTCTGATACTTTCTTAATTCTAAAGACACATCATACAGATCCTGATCATAGCTTGCCTTAAAACTCTGCTGCAGACTTGAATCGGTGATAGCAGCGTTTTTCTGACTTATATCAGACAGATAGGTATAGTCGTCGTTACGAACTTTACTGTAGTCTATGCTGAAGTTTAAATCATTCTCTAAGAAAGATAAGGTCTGATAAATGTTAATAAACCAGCGGCTGTAGTCATCGTTCTTTGGTGACCAGTGAGGATCGTTTGGCAAATAGGTAGCGTTAATCTCACCTGAAAGATTATTAAATGGTAAATATCTAAACTGTACGTCATAGATATTGCCACGCTTAGCATCATGACCTGGAGTTACAGTGGCATCATAGTTTGTAGCTAAGTTCAAATAGATAGGTGCACTGTAAGAAATACCTTCTCCTGATTTGTACTCTAAAGATACAGGCAGTAAACCAGAATGACGTTTCTTAGTTAAAGGGATCTGAGCATAAGGTGTATAGAATACAGGTACCTTACCTAAAAAGAGTACATCATTCCAGGCATCACCAAAGTAGGCATCTTTTTCGGTTTTAAAAGTAGTTGAATAAAAATGCCATGATCTCTTGTCTACAGGACAGCCTGAGATGGTAGCTCCTTTATAAGTCTTAGAGCCTTTTTTGTTATCAATATTCATCTTGTCAGCAGTACCTGATATTACAGAGCCGTTTAAGATGAAAGCTGCATTTGTCAGGTTCATCTGCTTAGTATCAAGATTATGTACCATGTCTTCATCAGATGAGATGGTGTATTCAGGCTCATGAATTACAGCACTGCTTTTGGTGGATAAGGTTCTCTCTTTACCATCATAGACTACGATATCTGAGTTTAAGATCTTGTCACCCTGAGTTACCTCAACATTACCGGTGTAAGTTAAGATATGAGCTTTTTTGTCATTGAGCTTACCTGAAACTTTGTCAGCTGTTACTACGACAGGAGTCTTATCAGAATCAAATTTTTGTGGATATCTGTAAGATGGCACACCATAGAAGCAGGCCATATCTTTAGCACGAATAGGGAATGATGGAGAGTTTATCCAAGGCTTTTCATTTAATTTATTGATAAGCCTCATAGGGAAGGTTGCACTGTCTGCTGCACGAGGATTCTGCAAATATTTTGAAGAGGCCTCAGAACTCATGATCTCCATGGTGCGTTCTGAAAATGAACCTGTGATATTGGCTCTAGGCTTTAGGTTAGAAGCAATCCTGGTGGTTGTAACAGAGAACTCAGAAACAGAATTGTCTTTATCTGCTTTTTCAGATGAAGATGACTGTTTCTCGTTTTCAAGTGCAAAGGCATTAGTACTGATAGCTACGCTTACAGCTATAGCTAGAGTCGCCAAAGTAAACTGTTTCATCCCTTCGTTTTTCAAAATCTTATCCTGTAAGTTCAGTCTTTTCTGTCTTAATTGTTGCCTGTAAAAAAGAGTTATCTTTAACCTCTTAAGAAAATACTATTCTTTAGGAAAATTGTATTTTCGAAGATTAGGATCGTTTAAAAGCTCTCCATCCTCATCTTCATCTACAGGTCTGCCTTTAATCACACGCTCATCATTAGCCCATGCGCCTAAATCAATCAGTCTGCACTTTTCAGAGCAAAAAGGCCTGTATGGGTTAGATGCATCATATACAGTTTCATTTTTGCAGATAGGACATTTTACCTTTAGAGGCTGTCCTTCAATTTTTACAATTGCTTCACCACTGTCATGAGCGTCATGAACGACCTCATCATACAGCTCTGGTGAAAGTAAATCCTTTAGGCTCATTGCTGTAAGCTACTCTTGATATAAGCAATCTTAAATGGAACATCACCTACTTTTGACTCTTTGTCAAAAGGTAAGAATCTGATGTTTACTCGTGACTGGAAACCGCTGACTACAGGGTAACCTGCTACATTCTCATCATATTGAATGTTGATTAAGTCACAGGTATCAGCGCTCTCCTGCATAAAGCCTGATTTTGCTACTCTATCAGAAAAGTTAGCACACAGTCTCCATAAGTAGAGAATGGTGTAAACAGGAATTCTGATACAGTCAAACTCGTGTAACCACTTGTCTACGCTCTGTTTTTTCTTCTCAATACTCTGAGAGAACCAGTAGGTAAACAGAGGAGTATCAAAGCAGTTGATACCACTTGGGGTTAAAAATCTTGGTTTAATAAGTTCGATAATAGGATCGTCTTTTAAGACAGTTCTCTGTCTTGTAAAAGAGTCTAAAGCTTTTTTAGCTTCAACAATCTTTTCACGCAATAAGGCTACAAAGTCCTTATCACATTCAGGATCAGTAAGCCATCCTTTTAATCTACCGTCACATTTTTCAAGATCTTTTAATAATTCGATTTTGATGGCACTAGAACCATCCACAAGATCGATAAAATCAACGACTGCGCGTAATAGAAACATCACGTTCTGAATAGAACTAAGATCAGAACTTAGCTCAGCGTTTTTAAAAACCTGTTCTAATTTTAGGTATGTTCTAGCTCTTGGGCTTAATGGAAATTCGTAAATAAACATAACCTTATAAAGTACTCTAATGCATTAAATTTTGCTGTTTGCCAGCTGTTGGTATAGATTATGTAATTTTAACACGAGATCTCCCTTTTTATCTAAAGGAGAACTATCAGATTCAATTAAATCATGAGCTTTTTTTAATCTCGTTTCTCTGTCTACTTGTGAGGCAATCATCGAGAGTGCTAACTCTCTGTTGATGCTATCACGACTCATCAATCTTTCTAGCTGAAGTTTAGGCTCTACATCCACCACTAAAATTCTGTCTACCATATATTCAAGATGATGCTCAAAGAGCAGAGGAATACAGATAATGACATAAGGGGAAGTTTTTTCCTGTACCTGACGCACAGTTTCATCTTCAATTGCAGGAGCCATTAAAGCATTCAAGTCATTTAAGTTCTCAGGATGAGACTTATCAAAGGCAATTTGACGTAAGAGACGTCTGTCTAAACTGCCGTCATCTTTGATGATGTTCTGTCCAAAGCGTTCAGACAGTTTTCCTAAAAGAGCAGAGCCTGGCATCACTACCTCACGGGCAATTACATCAGTATCAACAATAGGTACGTTCAGTTTTGCAAATAATGAGGCAATACCAGATTTACCACAGGCAATACCGCCTGTAAGACCTACTCGGTAAGGTGTTTTTTTATAAGACACTGATGAATTGTCACATGCTTTTATCTGGTCTTTTGTTAAAGACTGTTTTGAGGTTGACAATTCATTAGCATTTGATGGTGTTTTACAAGGCATAAATAAAACCAAAGAATTCAGTAGAGTACAGATGAATACAGATATTTTAGGGTATTTTCTTTATAAATTTGTGTAGAATAGAGCAATTAGTAGAAAAATCTTAAAATTTAATGATTGGGTACATTGTGAAAAATATAAAAAAGAGCCTAGGTGCGTTATTAGTATGTGCACTTCTATCAGGCTGTTCTTCAGATGAAGGTAATGCTGTAAAGACGTTATCACTAGGTGGTCTTACCATCAATGATAAGGCTATCTATTTAAGAGGCGAAATGAATGACTATGAGGCATCTGAGACCTATCGTTTAAGAAAAGACGGTCACGGCTACTGCACTCTGGCAACATTACGTTCTGACTGGGCTCCTTATAAGTTCAAGTTTGCTGATGAGAACTGGTCAAAGGGTACCAACTTTGGCTTTTTAACTCCACCTGGTGTTCTAAGAGACGGTGCTCGCTCTTTGGAATTAAATCCAAATTCTAAGTTTGAAGAAATCAGTTACTATCCTAAAAAAGACGGCGTCTATCGTTTCTGTCTTATTCCAAAGAATGACAGATATTATGTAACTGTAACTAAGAGCTCTAAAAAAGAGCTCCCTTCAATGGCTCAGTTAATTGATATGTCACGCAGTGACTTTGAATAGGTTCTTATTAAGTATCCTTACTAGAAAAATGTTTGAAACTGTAAATACAAACAAAAGATCAAACTAAAAGATAGTTGAAAGGTAAGGCTAGTAAGAGAGATACAAAAGAGAATAAAACAGTAAGAACTTAGACTTTGATATAACCGTGTACCACACGGTTATATCAAAAGATCAAATAAAGCCATTCTATTTCTTTTCATCAAACCTAAAGCAAAAGTAAAGAAAGTAAAACCGCATTTAAGTGAAATTGAAGAGAGCTTTAAGGATAAAACATGGATAAAATAGCCTCAGAACTAATAGTCAATTTTCATGACTATCTGTTACTTGAAAATGGTCTGTCTGTGCTTTCAATTAAAGCTTACTGTGCTGATGTCGAAAGATTTTTAAACTTCATTGATAAGACTTTTTCTGTAAAAGATGAGCATTTTACACAGGCTCATATCGAAGCTTTCCTGAAAGAGAATATCGATCATGAGGCAAGTTCTAATGCCAGATTTCTCTGCTCATTAAGAGCATTTACAAACTTTTTAAAAAAAGAAAAACTAATTGATAACGATCCTTGTGTTCGTATTGAGAATCCCAAGCTTATAAGAAACATTCCTCATGTAATGTCTGAAGGTTGTGTGGAAGCTTTTTTAGATGCACCTGATCTTAATACTCATACAGGATTAAGAGATAAAGCCATGCTCGAGACTGTCTATGCAACAGGTCTTAGAATCAGTGAGCTTATCTCATTGAAGTTTGACAATATCTTTTTTCAGGATGGCTTTGTCATGGTAAGAGGTAAAGGTGACAAAGAAAGAATCGTACCTTTGTGCGATGATGCCATTTACTGGATTGAGCTTTATATAAATACCAAGAGAAAAGAAAAAGATCCTCAAAGAAAATGCCCCTTTATCTTTTTATCAGGCAAGGGAATAGCTCCTATGTCAAGAATTGCCTTCTGGTATCGTATTAAAGTTTATGGAAAACAGTTAGGCTTAACTGACAGTTTCTCTCCACACTCATTCCGTCATGCTTTTGCAACTCATCTTTTAAATCATGATGCGGATTTACGTTCTGTGCAGATGCTCTTAGGTCATTCATCACTTACAACCACCCAAATCTATACCCATGTTGCAACCGAGCGTATGCATCAGGTCTACAATAAAGCTCACCCAAGATCATAGTTAGCATTTGTAAGCTAAAATCATAAGCTAAAAAGACTTAGTCCTCCTTGCCAAATGAGACTTGTGTGGATGATAGTTAACATACTGATGTGTATAATAGAGTCAGCTCATGATTTTAAGAACATTCTTAATAAGAACACTCTAAAAACTAAGACAACTCTAAAAACGAGCAGAGTTTGATTAAGCATAAGTGCTTTAGATAAGCCTTTGTAAATTCTAAGTCTAGGTAATATGCAACTTTCATACAGAAAACTTTTCACAGATGCTAACAGTGTTGAGTACTCAGTAATTAAAACTGCAAGTACCAGATGCCTGTGCCTGCAAGGTGATAGAAAAGTTCTGCCTAGAATTAAAAAAGCTTATAAGAGTGCTCAGATTTTTTATGATGCAGCTCCTGATAACATCTTTGAACCAATCTCCATTAACGAAAATATCGAAGGTAATTTAGTAAATGCTCTTTTTACCTACAAAGATGCAGGCTTTTTAAAAGACTTTTTATCCGTAGTTCCTCCTGAGTGGCAGTATGCAGCCGGTAAAAAAATAGGCAGAATTTTAAAAGATCTGCATTCAGTTCCTCTGACTCAAGCTCAGACAGAAAAAGCAAATCAAAGACACTCTTCCTATATGGAAAAGATAGCATCATATGTAGCAGAGCTGCCTCATTTAAAAAATGACAGAATTGCCATGGATGCTATCTCCACACGCTATGACTATTTCTCTATCTTTAGACCGGTGATGAGATATGGATCTTTAAAGTACCAGAAGATCATGACCACTCATGACGGTACTATCTTAATGTTACCTTCATATTCATATGGACCAGGTTGCATGTGTGAGGATTTTGCTTCATTAGAATTTGAAAACGCAGGTTTATATCCAGTGCTGTGCGCAGGCGTGATTGATGGTTATTTCTCATCGCTAGTCCCTGTAAAATTCTGGATGCACTTTGCCTTATACTGTGCTCTTTACTCGCTTTGGAAATGTGCTTTAAAGGCAAAAGAGAGTAAAGAAATGTACCTTAAGATGCAGTTAAATTCAGACAGAATCAGAGAAGACTTTGATAACTTTAAAAAGCCAATACCTACCTGGTATTCAAATCAAGAACTTTTAAAGATCAAAGAAAAGGCTATTAAGCTTGCGCTTTAATTAAAATTAAGGCTAGCTTAAAACTCTTAAGTTAATACGTCCTAAAGTTGCATTAGGACGATTATATTCAAGTTTTCTATTTAGAGTATTCTTCAATAGTACAAGAGTGTTGCTTGGTTTTAGAGTCGTAGTTAATTCCGATTAAAAGAATATTATCGGTGTACTCTTTTACTCTTGAAACATAGTCACGCTCTTTTATCTGCTCAAGGGCTACCTTTGCACTAGAGTCCTTTTTAAGTTCAATGATTAAGGCTGGCTTTCTTTTAGAATTAGCAGAGATTGGCAAATAGACAATATCAGCAAAACCTTTTCCAGTGGGAAACTCATTTAATGGAGCTAGGTAGTAGCTTTCTGTTGCAAGGTATGCCATCAGGACCACATAACGTAAAGCACTTTCATTGTTGTACTCAAGGGCTGGTACTTTATCCTCATGAATTTTAGAAAGCAGAGTAGCCACTGTTTCTGCATCTTTATTGTAAGTTGCTGCCACAACCTGTTCTGAAAGCTTTAAAGCACCCTCATATTGAGGCCAGTGATTTTCTTTTACTGAATTTAAAAGCTCAAGTCTGGTTTCCTCATTAGGAACATAGATAATTCCTTCCTCTAGATTACAACCAAGATAGCCTAAATGAACCAGATAAATATAGATTGCTACTTTATTTTTAAAATTAAGATCTGCTGTATTGTAGCTTTTAATCTCTGGTAGAGGAATTGAAATGGTATCACCAGAACACAGTTTGATGATATCGTCTTTTAGACCTTCAAAATTCAGATTGATGGCTTCTTTTACAAGACCATAGGCAGATGTATTTGACCAGTAACTTTCAAAAGTTCCATGATTGATAAGCTCGATGATAGAATTTGGATTATAAAGTTCATACCCACCTACTTTGTAGCCGTCGTACCAGAACTTGGTGGTCTCAAAATCAAGTTGGTATTTTTCACAAAGTGTCTTTACTTCGTCTTCTGTAAAACCATAGTACTTAGCGTACATGCCTGGATTTAAGATAGTATATTCACTAAAGTTATTTAGCGCAGACTGAGTGTTGTATCTTGCAATAGGTAGGATACCGGTCATGTAAACCAATTCTGCCAAACTCTGCCTGCTTCTATCCTTAAACAAAGCTCTTAAAAGGTCAATAAAATCCTCTTGCAGTTTTTTGTTATCTGGATACTGTCTGAACACAAAATCCCATTCGTCAATAATAAAGACAAATCTCTTTTTTAATGAAGAAATGGCTTCTGGCAAGGAATAACTCTTATCTTTTTCAAGGCACTCTGGATAGGTTTCTTTCAATTCTGAGACAACTTCTGTATTTAAATTCTCAAGATACTTATTTCCATTTTCTTCGTTATCAGCAAATTCCATCATATCCAAATAGATCACGTCATGCTGATTTAAGTGCTTATCAAAAACTGGTAATGAGGATATTTTTAGATCAGAGAATAGCTCCTTTGAATCACATCCTTTTGAATAATAGGCATTAAGCATGTCAAGGGTGACACTCTTTCCAAATCGTCTTGGTCGTGTCACACATATAAAACGTTTTTGCCCGTTAATGAAGCGGTTGATTAACGATATAATCTCTGATTTATCAACGTAATCTCCATTTTTTTCCATTTGAAAACTAACGTTATCAACGTTAACGAACATAAAGTCCTCTCTTGTATTAACAAGCTCATTCATGATTTGGCATCTCCTTTATTATAGCAATTTAAATAAGATGCTCATACTCTCATGACTTTTGAAAAAACTGTCTTTTTACTGGCATAAATTGCAATTATTAAAGCAAACTAATTATAAATATCTTGAATAAATGGCTTATATAAGGGAATTATAAAAAAGAAAAATATTTGACTCTGGTCAAGCAATTCATGTTTAATAATAAATAAGTCAAAATTTGACTTAAAAAATGAATATAATTGACTTAAATATATTCTTAATGAGAGGCTTGTATGAGTAAGAAAATAGGCTCTGAAAAACACAATATTGAGGTCGATAAAGGCTGCTTTAATGAGCCTCAGTTACCCTTAATCCAAAGCTCTAGTGAAAAGAAATACAATGTCAAATTTGATAATGACGATTTGAATTTACTCAATGCTCTGCAAGATCACTATGGCATCAAGAATAAGTCTGATCTTATAGAACTTATCTTATGCACCTATCTTAAAAAATCTCTTCATGAAGATGGTGTCGCAGCTGACGTAGCCTTAGCTATTGGTCTTATAGCTGATGCCTATGCTAAAAGGGGGGAGTTGTCATCAAACGTATCCTCATGGACAGATGAGGTTGCATCTGTTCCTTACTTTGTTTCATCAGTACTAACCTATGGACCTAGTGGTAAAAAGACTGGTTCTCAACATGAAGGTGTTGCTCATTCAGACAGTTATCTGCAAGTAGGTGTAAAACTGTTACAGTTTTGTGAGCGCGAGGATCTTATCTCCTCATCTCAATACAAGATGCTTTTTAAGAGTCTTGAAAAGTGGAATCTTTTGACAAAGTATCAAAGAAAGAATGAAGGTAAAAGTGAGTAACGAAAGGTGCATAACGCTTTTGCAAAATCTTGATAGAGAAAGTGTAGAGACAGTAAGGATACAACCTTAAGCATCACATATTTTCAGAATCACAAAGATTTAGCTTGAGCGCAGTTTTCGCCTAACTGGCGGTAGACACGCCTAGACAGTAAGGCATATTAGAAGGTATCAAATGAGCATTATTCAGGATATTCAAAACAGAGCTTTAGATGAAGGCAGAATTAAAGCTGAGAATGTAAACAGCTATAAAGTTTTAAGTGTAAGACCAAGTGCTCAATTATCAGCTTTAATTGAGGTATTAGCTTTTTTAGATGGTAAATCCCCATCAGAGTTTATCTGTTCAAATTTCTCAAAGGCACTGCATGACTTTACTTTAATGTCAAAAGATCATGTAGAACCACTTCAAAAGAGTGTAGCTCAAAGTCTCAAGAACTCACCTAAACACCTCTTTAAACAAGAAAGTGCTATTGGCATGTTAGAAGAAGAAGGAGTAGTTACTGTTAAGTCAAACGATAACAATGATCCTATTGATGGTTCATTAAGATTGTTAAAGCATGGATTTAATGATAGAGGTGTGCTTAAGCAGTAAAAGTTTGGTTGAAGTTCGAGTATTTAATGAGGGGTGCTGATGACTTCTTTAGCAACAGATGATAATACTTAGGATCCAATTTGTTTTTTAGATAACAAATGTGCTGAGTATAAAAACGGTAAATCTACCGTGAAACTTGATGCTCCACATATGAGCTTTGACGTGGATGTTGTCTACGGACAGAATCCTTTCTTTAAAGCCATGAATGAGGTTAATATCCGTAAAGAACAGCAGCGTAAAGATCAGCAGGCATCAATGCTGTAGAGCAACCTAAAGTCCTGTGATCAAGGCACAGGCATACTACACTACACAGATTAAGTAACTGGAGAGCGCAGAATGAATCATTCTGTAAGAGCATGCGTTAAAAATACAGCAAAAACCATAGTAAGCTTAATAATCATGCTTACTGCCTGCTCAAGTCTATCATCAAACAATTCACTGTTCTCATCTTCTAAAGATAAGAGAATGGTATGCAGTACCTCAGCTGCTGCAATCTGTAAGAACGCTAACTACAACAGTGACAAATTCAATGAAGATCTTTTAGCCAGTATTAAAGAAAATGAAAGAGGTGAAAAAAAGAGTAATGCTGAATCAACCTTAGGTCAAAAGATTGTAGGTTACACTGCATTAGGTGCGACTATCATCATTTATACAGGACTTTTGATCTTTGACCACAATTTAAGCTCACATCCACCACGTCGCTAAAAGGGATGACAAAACTCTATTCAGACAGTCTCAAGGGTTAAGAAAAAGAATAGGAGTAAAAAGACTGATACAAAAGTTAATGAAACAGTCTCTTTAACCTTTGTAATACTTCATTCACAGCATAAGGCCCCTCTGTCTTTTCATCGAACAAAAAAACGTTAAACTAATTCCTGACCTTTTACATATATCGTAATTTTTGCTGCGAACAAAATAGATTCACAACATATACAGTGTACCTATTTTGACTAACTGTGTGTCATAAACATGACTGAATGTATTGCTCTCTATCAAAGTAATATCGAGTAAGACGTGTTGTTTTATTTGTTAAAACAGTATAGTGTATATAATATATTTTTTATATGCTGCCTCATTCAAATTATGGATTGCAGACTTAATTCTTCAATTCCAAATGTCATTCCCGTAACAATGTGATCTAAATCGCCAATACATCAATTGCCATACTTTTTACTGTAAAAAATATGCTTTTTGTCATTAACACGATCTAAGTGCTTTGGTAAATTAACCAATCATCAAAGCATATTACCTAACGAGTTACATTCTTAGAAAAACAACAGCTAAACAAATAATAAAAGCAGAGCAGGTACCGACAATGGATAAAGAGATAAATAATCAACAGGCTTCCTCAGAAAATATAGACAACTCCAATATTAATAGTTCTGAAGATAATGGACAGATTCTAGAAAACAGTAAACTATCTTTTTCTACCAACGCTGAAAAAAATGAGTATCTCAAACAGTATTGGTCAATCAATAAGAATTCTCCTTTTGTCTTTATAGGAAAAATCAAAAGGATATCGAACGATTACAGTGATTTTTATATGTTGGATCCTGTTTTTTCTTTAGAGGCAGGACAGTTACTGTATCCTGATTCACATGACAAGGTAAAGGTCTATATTGGAACCAACATCGAAGAAAATTTAAAATATAATGACTTAAAAGAGGGTGATTATGTTAAATATCGAACAAATAAATTAAACTTTTCATCTAAAGAAGAGCAAGAAAAAAAACACACAAAATTTGTTTTTTATATAAAAAAAAATAACTTAAGTGAACTAATAAAAGTTAACAAAATTCCAAAAGAAGTCTTTTCTATTTTTTTATCAAAAATTAACGATGAAGGTTATTTGGAAGATTGGGTAATAGAACAAAAGAATGATGAAATTAAACACATTAGAGAAAGAACTGAGATCCTAAAAGCTGAATACGAGGCAAAAGAAAACCAATTAGAGAGTGAATATAAAAAGAAAGAAGAAGAAAATAAAAATAATGTTGCATCTCTTGAAAAGAAGTATCAAGAAGAAGTTCAAAAAATTATTAATACTAAAAAAGAACATAATAATATAAAACTACAAAAAGACTATGCAACAAAAGAATTAAATGAAGTTAATCAAAGATTATCCGATTCATTAGCAAAAACTCAATCCTTACTTGAGAACAGCAAGAAAAAAATACTGTTGCTTGCCCAACTAGGTATCATTGAACAAGATGATGCTTACAATCTTTTGAATAAAGAAATACCTCATAATGTAATACCACCATTTACTGGTTCATATAAAGATGCAATTGATCAAATTCAATTTGCCATTTATAAAAAAGGTTCTCTATACAGTAAGAGTTTGTTAAGAAATTTTTGTGCGCTCTTGAACACCTATGACCTTATTCTGTTCGCAGGAGATTCTGGTATCGGAAAAACAAATCTTGTTAAAAGATTTGCTGAGGCCGTAGGCGGTGTATCCAAGATTATTCCGGTTAAGCCAAATTGGACAAGTTCTGATGATCTTATAGGATATTACAATCCACTCGAAAAAAGATATGTCTCAACTCCTTTCTTAGATGCAATTTATGAAGCTCAAGAGAATCCTAATAAATTATTTTTGATTTGTTTGGATGAAATGAACTTAGCTAGAATTGAATATTATTTTGCAGACTTTTTAAGTAAGTTAGAGGAAAGATCAGAAGACCCATTATTGGAGTTGTATTCAGAAAACGAAGACAAATTTGTATCTGACAATGCTTATGAATTAGTTGATAAATTATCAAGTTCGATTGATGTAGATTCAACATATCAAGAAGAATCTACTAACAAATACTCTACTAGTGATCCTCAAATAAATAAAGACATATCAGATTTGAGAAAATTTCATAATAAATGGAGAAGGGGAAATAAAGTCAAAATTCCTCAAAATATTAGGTTTATTGGTACATTAAATGTTGACGATACAACCTATTATTTGTCACCTAAAATTTTAGACAGAGTGCATATTATCAAATTTGAAAACCCAATTTTTCTTGATAGGAAATCTATAGAAAAAGAAATTAATTCAGATTTAGAAGGATCATTAAGCATAAATCCAAGATCATTCTTTGAGCCTAGAAAAAATTATCCAGATTTTTTTACAAATGAGGATTCGCCGTTAGTTAAGAAACTAGTTTCTTTATCAAAAAGACTATCTGGTCTAGGTTTAAGTTTCGGTGCTAGAGTAATTAGTCAGTCTCTTTTATATGCTGAAAGTATGAAAAAATACGGAGAGCAAAATGATGATGTCATATTTAATAACATACTTCTTCAAAAAGTTTTCCCTAGATTATTAGTTGATGGTTCTGACTATGCTAGTGATGGTTTGTCAAAAACGAAAATTGAAGTTTTAGATGAAATTTATTCATACTTAAAAACAGAATTTAATGACAGCGATTCTTTGAGTTGCTTAAAAGAACTCGAAATGGTTATTAACAGGGCAAAGAAGGGAAATTTGCAAATTAATTACTGGATTAGGTAGTAAAGATGAATTTTGAACTTAGGTATATACATCCTGTTTGGCAGGATAAAGAGCAAGTTTCATTTATTGATGTATCTCCAACTCCAATAGAAGTTGAAGATAAGGGTAATGATACATTTTATGCAAATACCTTAGCATTCATCAGAATAAATGAAAATGAAGATGCTTACATCGGAATAAAGTTTCTTTCTGATGCCAAGTATGATCCTTTTGTTGAAAAAGCAGATGGCTCTACAGAAAATTTAATACCTATTAGACAAACAGATGGGAATATCTGGTGGATTCTTGCTAATTCATGGTCACGTAAGGATAATGAATATAGAACAAATGCTTTTAACAGAATGGGCAAGATTACTGTAAGATTAGGCAGTAATAAGCTCATTCTAACTAACGAAGCTAATAATTTTACTTACTACGATCTTGAGTACATTCTTAATGATTTTAAATCAAATCTTTGGCAGATTATCGTGGATCCCAAAAGCTTAACTTCCACAAATATTCAGCAAAGTGTACCTATATTTTCTTCAACTAACTCTATATTTGATCTTAAAAATTTCTTAAAACATTTGGAAAAATTACTGAAAAATCCGCAAAAGAAGGTCATTGAAACAACTGAAATAAAATGTAAAGAAAAAGCCAAGGTTATAAAAAGGACTTTGCAAGATTTATTGAAAAATCCTTTAGCAAAAAAGGTAAGTTCAAGAAGCTTTTCAGAGAGTTTTGATACTCCCGAAAACAAATATATGCATTTTTGTCTTAATCGAATAATCTACATTTTAAAAATATATAAAAAGATTTCTGCCGAAAAACAAAAGTTCATAAAAGAAAATTTAGAGAAGTTAGAAAACGAAAAACAATTATATTTGAATAATGATTACGCAACATTGCAAAAAGACGTTTTAAGAAATCAGATTGAAATGCTTGAAAAGCAATATAGAGAATTATCCAAAAATTTATGTGATTTAAGAAATAATAAAAATGATCGACAGGTGACCTTTAAGATTAGATTCGAAAAAGCGTGGGTAAATAGGAATGATCGCTATTTTATTGACGATCCTTGCTTAAATATTCGTTATTCTTATGATTATGTCTCATTAGATCTTCCTCCACATTGGGTGAAAAAGTTAACAAAAGAATATATAGATAATCTGTGTTTTATTGTAACAGCGAATGTACATGACGAGCCTTACCAAAGTACACGAGTCGGTGTAATATTAAGTATATATAACATTACAAATGTGTCAATTGAATCTGTTGAGTTAAATCGCTTAAAAGATTATAAAAATAAAGCTGTTAAAGATATAGTGTTAGGATCTGAAGACAAAGATTTTATTAGACGTGAGGTGGCGTTTTCCAATAAAAATATTTTTAATTTTCGTGAACAGTGCAAAAAGTTGGCAAATACAGATTCACAGATTGAACCTTTATTAGAAATAGCTCAAAGACTTGGTAGATCATTTGAAAAGAAAAAAATAGGTACCCAAAATAATTACCCTCAGTCGATATTATTTGTGACAAATAATTTATATTCGACTCCATATAATTTTTTTAGAAAAATATCTGATAATCTAGGAATCAACGAAAGGGTAATCAATCAAATAGAGCAAATTGAAAAAATAGGTCTAATAAAGATAAATGAAATTTATGAGTATTGGTGTCTTATTTCTATTATCAAGGTATTGGTAGAGAAATTGAAATTTAAGCCAGACAAAAATTGGTCAGAAAAAATAGTCAATTCGATATTTTTAAGCGGCAAAAACTCTTCTATATCCATTCATTTTGTCCATGAGGGCATTATAAAACCATTTAAAATACTTCTAACATACCAAAAGGTTCTTCCTACAGGAAGACGTCCAGATTTTGTACTAGAAATTGAAAATGATGCTGCCCCAAATTTTAACTACATTCCCCTCATTCTCGATGCAAAGTTTAGAGGAGATGTAACAAACAAAGTAATAGAAAAAGATATTTCTGATATGTATGAAGGTCGTAAATATGGAGAATTTGGTAGTGTCTTCATATTACATACATCTCGCAAAGCAATGCGCGATGAAAATGAATCATTGAAGTCTCTCTCTCCCTTAAGTTGGGGAGAATTTTCAAGTTACGGTGGAGAAAACAAAATAGATCACAAAAAAGGTCATATTTTTCTTTTACCTTCACCTAGGTATCCATTCTCTCTTGATAATTTACAAAGGTTAATTGGAGCCTTTTTGCAACAAAATTCAGAAATTGAAGTTTGCGTAAATAATGAACGCCAGTATTTAACAAAATCAAATAATATTATATGTATAGGATGTGGAGCTGGGGATTTATCAATTTATCCTAGATATACATCAAAGGGCAATATTTATTTCTTTATTGAATGTAATAAATGCGGTTTAAAAACTATAAGAACACATTGTTTTGAATGTGGAAGGCAAAAGTTATACAAAAATGGTCCTTGGTGGACTTATCATATGACAAAAGCAACTCAGGTATCTAATGTTGTTTGCCCAAGTTGTGGAGCATATTTTAGCTAAAGTTACCAATGAGCTGATAGGCGATAAAGTGTATTTAGAATAGGTAAGATAATTTTATTTGGAGTGTATTAGTAATGAACTACACTTTGTTTGTTGATGAGTCAGGAGATTTTGAATCTTTCAAAGGTGAATGGGTAATAGGCTCAATTTTGTTTGAAGGATCTAAAGAAACTGTTAATGACAAATTATCCAATCTTTCAAAACTGTTAAAGTCATCTGGCGCACCATTTTTATTGAATGAGTACCACTTAACTGAATTTAGACAGAATCTTGGAAATTCTGAAGCAATTCACATTGCTGACAACCTTTTCTGCCTTTTAAGTAAGGCTAAATTAAGATTCAAGTTTCTTACTGTGATAAATGAACATAAAGTTGGTTTATCTCAAAGAGAACGAACTTATAGAACTATGCTTAGGGATTTACTTTCCCTTATTGACTGTTCAATTCCTGTCGGAGAAAAAATAGAGAATCTTGATCTAGTTGTCGCAACAAGAACTATAGACGGAGATATACAAACCTCTTTTGCTGATATCTGTTCAGATATTTTAGGCTATATTCCTAAAGAAACTGAGTACGATTTAGCGTCGTTAGGAATAGTTGATCTAATTAACAAGAACAAGCTCTCAGTTGAGCTTATGCAGGCTAATAAATCATGGGGATTGGTCTGCGCAGATTTTATTTCGAATTTATCTTATCACCGAAATAAAAAAGACTCACAAACGTTACTCGACAAATTATATGTTTCTGCAAAATTACAGACGTTTAATGGAATAGGCGGTTATAAAGTAAGAAGAGCAAAAATCGCAGCCGCAAATGGTGATTATCAATTATCTTGTGAAAGATGGATTTCAATTGCAATTGATAACACTAATGACGAAGCGATGTATTCAAATTTTCTCAAGGAAATATCCATACTTATTCAATTAATTATCAATGAGGGAGGAACTTCATTTGGAATATATTCCATTCTTTCTTTAGAGGAAAGTTTATGGCGAGCATTTCATGATTATGAAAGACGCATCGCTGCTCTTGAAGTCTTGGAAAGAGCAATGACTAATCTTGATAAAGAATATGTTATAAAAATGACTCTTCCTCTCTTTAAATTAAGAAATTTATTGCTGTTGTCTTTTAACCATATCGGAAATACAGAAAAAGCTCTAAAACTTGTAAAATATCAAGAAGTCTGTTGCGAACAAAATGCTTTTGATCCGGACTTTTTTAGTTTGTTACTCGACTATAAGAGAATTCAATCAGAAATCTACGTTAATTTATTGGACTTTGAAAAGGCATTTTTGTATGTCAGTGAATATCATCAGTTAGTGGATAACTATTCTCAGGTTTTGTCCCTAATCTCAAATGACGAAAATAATAACTTTAGAAAGTCATCTGTTTGGATAAAATGCGAGTCAAACTATCTTAGAATAGTATCTCTAGTAGGTCTTAAAAATTCTGGTGAAAGTGTAGAATCATATAGAACTAAGATTAATAGGTTAAGAGAGAACAAATTAAGTTCAACAGAATTGAGTCGGTTGGATAATATGTGGCTTGTAGTTCTGCTTAAATCAGGAAAAATCAGATCTGCCCTTGAATTTCAACAATCTAGAAAACTAAGCATAGAAAATAGTTCTGTATTTGATATATACCACGAATTGTTGAGCTACTATTTTTATGTAATAACAGGCGGTCAATTAGAAAATACTTTTGTTGATAGAGTAATTAAGATTGTGCACCGACTAAATGTTGATAGTTTAATTAACGAAAAACAGCATCCTGTAGCATCTATTTATCTATTGCTATCTCTAATAGCATGGAAACAGAACAATACAAAAGATGCCAAAAAATTTATTTCTAAAGCTAAAAAGTGCTTTAATTTAAATCGGTCATCAAAGATTGCTTCTGCAATTTTTAACTGTATTTCAATTGCAGATTCTGTTATTTTTTCAAAAGGTATTAGTCAGGACATATATTCAGAAGGTTTTATAACCAAGTCTGATAATTTGGATAAGCTTGATTTATTGAATAAGTACATTGAATTGACAACGGGCTTATAAATGAAGCTATTTATCAATTTAAATATCAAAATATTGCGGAATAACAAAATATAAGTGAAATTCCATTTGCTTTACTAACTAACGAAACAATCTCTTTAACCTTTGAGATGCCTGATGCTCAGCATGAAGAAGCTTATCTTTAAAGGTTACTTTTTCTTTAACCTGAATCTCACCTAAGATCTCATTTAGAATGTAATGCTCTAACTCCTCGTTATTAAAGAGCACAGGGGAGTAGTGATTAGGAGCATAATCAACACACATATTAAAACGTACAATCCCATCAGAGCAGTCAGGCTCTTTTGAATGGATATGTCCATGGATTACGGTATTGCAGTTATTCTCTTCAAAGATCTCTTTAAACTCAGCTTCTCTTTTTGAATCAGGTTCTGATAAAGGATAGTGACAGATAAAGATATTCTCAAAAAGAATGTAATCTATGATCTTTTCAAAACCACAGCTTAAAAAGAACTTATCCGTAATGGTATCGTGGTTTCCTCTGAGCATGAGCTTTCTGCCTTTAAGCTTTTTGCAGTACTCAGAAATATGAGGTTTAAATTCAGACTTTAAGAAAGCTATATCACCTAAAAAGACTACGATGTCGTCATCTGTGATGACATCATTGTAGTTTTTTAGCATTAGATCTTCACACTGCTGTAAGCCTTCATCTGAAAACTCAAACTGAGGACGAGCATACTTAATTATGTTCTTATGACATAAATGAAGATCTGAGGTGAAATAGAGCATGGTTGCCTGCCTTAAAACAAAAGTGTTAATACATTAGTTGATGAAAAAGCATCAGATAATGTAAAAGGTGGTGTAACGTAAACTAAAAGTTAAAGTCTTTCATTTAAAATGAATGAGTAAAACTTCATAATACTCAAATGACAGACTTTGACTTTTAGCTTTAAAAAGTTGTTAGCTTAAAGCTAAGCTTTAAAACTGCTTAAGTTTCAGCACTTATTGCAAGCAGAAAGTACAAATTAGGGTAACTTACCGAACACTAAAACAAAAACGGACCTTAACGGTCCGCTTTAGTTTAAGAGAAAAGATTATTTCTTTTGCTCTTTAGCAGCTTCGAGTTTCTGCTCAAGGTAGTGAATGCTTGCACCGCCCTTGATTTCAACAGGATCAGTTAACAGATCCTTGTGTAGAGGAACGTTGGTCTTAATACCGTTAAGTACTAATTCATCTAAAGCCTCTAAACCGCGCAGACGAGCCAACTCACGGTCATCATCGTAAACAATTAACTTGCCTACTAATGAATCATAGTGAGGTGGAACCTTGTAGCCCTGATATACATGGCTGTCCCAACGTACGCCTGGACCACCCGGTACATGCAGATACTTTATCTCACCAGGAGATGGCATAAAGGTAGCAGGATCTTCAGCATTGATACGGAACTCAAATGCGTGTCCACGTAACTTGATGTCTGACTGCTTGATTGATAATGGGTTGCCAGCGCAAACTGAAATCATTTCACGAACGATATCAACGCCAGTGATCATTTCAGTAATTGGGTGCTCAACCTGAACACGGGTGTTCATTTCGATGAAGTAGAACTCACCGTTCTCATATAGGAACTCGAAAGTACCTGCACCACGGTAGCCAATATCAATACATGCCTGAGCACAACGTGAACCGATAGTCTCACGCTGCTTCTCTGAAATGAATGGAGCTGGAGCTTCCTCTAGAACCTTCTGGTTACGACGCTGCATTGAGCAGTCACGTTCACCTAGGTATACAGCATGACCCTGACCGTCAGATAAAACCTGGAACTCAATATGGCGAGGGTTCTCTAAGAACTTCTCCATATATACAGCAGGGTTGTTAAAGAACATGTCAGCTTCACGGCGTGTTAGAGCGATTGAATCCTCTAACTCAGCGTCAGATCTTACAACGCGCATACCACGACCACCGCCACCACCAGCTGCTTTGATGATGATTGGGTAACCAATCTGGTTAGCTAAACGTTTGTTCTCTTCAAAATCTTCACCTAAAGCACCGGCAGAACCTGGAACGCATGGAACGCCAGCTTTCTGCATAGCCTTTTTAGCTGAAACTTTATCACCCATTAAACGAATGGTATCAGCAGTAGGGCCAATGAAGATAAAGCCTGACTTTTCAACCATCTCAGCAAAGTCAGCATTCTCTGATAAGAATCCATAACCCGGGTGGATAGCATTAGCGCCTGTAGCCTCAGCTGCAGCGATGATTGATGGAATATTTAGATATGAGTCTTTAGGAGCTGCAGGTCCTATGCATACAGCCTCATCAGCTAATTTTACATGCAATAAATCGCGGTCAGCAGTTGAATGTACAGCTACGGTCTTTAAACCTAACTGACGGCATGCTCTTAGAATGCGTAAAGCAATCTCACCGCGGTTTGCAATCAGAACTTTTTCAAGTTTCATATTTATGGGTTACCCCTTATATTATTCAAACTCGAATAATGGCTGATCAAACTCAACGGTAGAACCGTTCTCAACCAAAATTTTCTTAATAACACCTGATCTGTCAGCCTGAATCTGGTTCATCATCTTCATAGCTTCGATAATGCACAGGGTATCGCCTTCTTTTACTGAAGTGCCTTCTTCCACGAAAGGAGCTGCAGTAGGGCTTGCTGAACGATAGAAAGTACCAACCATTGGTGACTTCATAAGTTTAGCTGCATCAGGAGCTGCAGGTGCTGATGGAGCTGCTGCAGGAGCAGTAGCAGCTGGAGCTGCAGGTGCTGCTACAGGAGCAGGAGCTGCTACAGGAGCTGCAATTACGGTCTGAACTGACTGAGCTACAGCCTTTTCACGGGTAATCTTAAGCTCTTCTTCGCCTTGCTTTAAGTTGATCTCAGATACATCTGACTTAGATACAATTTCGATAAGCTTAGCTATCTTATGAATATCAATTTGCATGAAAAATATCCTATTTAGTTGATTCTAATCTTAATGCTTACGGTCTAAGAAACGAACAGCGCCTCTTAGAGCAAACTCATAACCATCAAGTCCGAAACCTACAATGACACCAACAGCCACATCTGAAAGAAATGAATGATGTCTAAATTCCTCTCGTTTGTGAACATTGGAAATGTGAATCTCATAGAATGGCATATCAATACCTGCAAGCGCATCACGAATAGCTACACTAGTATGGGTATAGGCACCTGCGTTTAATAGTATGAAATCTACTTTGTTGCGGGAATTTTGGATCTTGTCGACGATATCGCCTTCATGATTAGACTGGTAGCATTCAATATCAACATTAAGTTCATCTGCTACCTTTTTGAGCATATTTTCAAGATCTTTTATGGTTTCATGACCATAGATCTCAGGCTCACGGGTACCAAGAAGGTTAAGGTTTGGACCATTAACCACTAATATTGAATATTTAGCCAAAATCTAACTCCAAAAAACTGAATTGGCGCATTTTATCATTTTTATAGTAAAGTGGCGCAAATTTTCTTAAAAAGTCGGTATTTTTTATAAAATTTGACCTTTTTCACCTTAAATTACTCACTACAGAGAACTAATAAAAAGCTCACTTACTGAATGTAATTTGTGTTTTTTTATTTGGCAAATTTAAGATACGAAAACTTGTAAAAACTATGATGTACAACACAAAAAAATGTTAGAATGTGCACACAGTTTTTTCTTTCATTTTAAGGTGCCTGTTGAAAGGTGCCTAACCTTAATAACTACTGAGGAACACTCCATGAGCTTCATTAACAAAGCCAAGTCAATCGCAGAATATGATCCAGAGCTATGGACCGCAATGAGCGGCGAATGCCAGAGACAGGAAGATCATATCGAACTTATCGCATCAGAGAACTATGCTTCTAAGTGTGTAATGGAAGCACAGGGCTCACAGCTAACTAACAAGTATGCTGAAGGTTATCCTGGAAAGCGTTACTACGGCGGTTGCGAATACGTTGATGTTGTGGAGCAGTTAGCAATCGACAGAGCATGCAAGCTATTCCACTGCGATTATGCTAATGTTCAGCCTCATGCTGGTTCTCAGGCAAACAATGCTGTATATCAGGCATTGTGCAAACCAGGTGACACCGTAATGGGCTTATCACTAGCTTCAGGCGGTCACTTAACTCACGGTTGCCCTGTAAACTTCTCAGGTAAAATCTACCATGCTGTAGGTTACGAAGTTAACGAGAAGGGTGAGTTAGATTATGATGCAATCCGCAAGGAAGCATTAGAGTGCAAGCCAAAGATGATCATCGGCGGTTTCTCAGCTTACTCAGGCATCGTTGACTGGAAGAAACTTCGTGAAATCGCAGACGAAGTTGGTGCTTACTTATTAGTTGATATGGCTCATGTTGCAGGTCTAGTAGCAGCTGGCGTTTACCCAAGCCCAATTGAGTATGCTCACGTTGTAACCTCAACTGCTCACAAGTCATTAGGTGGTCCACGTTCAGGCTTTATCTTATCAAACTGCCACGACGAAGCTATCTACAAGAAATTAAATTCAGCTATCTTCCCTGGTACTCAGGGTGGTCCTCTAGAGCACGTTATCGCTGCTAAGGCTATCGTATTCAAAGAGGCTATGGAACCATGGTATGTTGAGTACCAGAAGCAGGTTGTAGCTAATGCTAAGTTATTAGCGCAAGAAGTTATGAAACGTGGTTACAAAGTTGTAGCAGGTGGTACCCACAATCACTTATTCTTAATGGACTTCATCGGCTTAGAGATGACCGGTAAAGATGCAGAAGCTGCTTTAGGTAAGGCATTCATTACTGTTAACAAGAACACCGTTCCTGGTGAGCCACGTTCTCCATTTATCACCTCTGGTATCCGTGTTGGTACTCCAGCATGTACCCGTCGTGGTTTCAAAGAAGCAGAGATCAAAGAGTTAGCTTCAATCATGTGTGATGTTCTAGACAACTATCAGAATGATGAAGTTATCTTAAAGTGCCGTGAGCGTGTTAAGGCTCTATGCGCTAAATTCCCTGTATACAAAGACTAATAGTCCCAAGATAGGAAATTTACATTGAGTCAAGTATCAGATACTGACAAAAAATTCATGATGCAAGCCCTAAAGCTTGCATCATGTGGCTTATACACATCCTACCCAAATCCTGCGGTAGGATGTGTCATTGTCCGTGACGGTAAAATCATCGGCAGGGGGTACCATCATAAAGCTGGTTGTCCACATGCTGAGATTATGGCTTTACAGAATGCTTCTTTCGATGTTGAAGGTGCTACTGTATATGTAACCTTAGAGCCATGCTCTCATTATGGCAGAACTCCTCCTTGTGCCTTAAAGCTTAAAGAGCTGAAGGTCAAAAGAGTAGTAGTTGCAGCAGATGATCCAAATCCTAAAGTAAACGGTAAGGGCTTTAAAATCCTACGTGATGCTGGTATTGAAGTAACTCAGCATGTACTAGAAAAAGAAGCTTTATTCCAAAACCGTGCTTTCATGAAATCCATTACAGGCCCTATCCCTTACGTATCTGTAAAGGTTGGTATGTCACTAGATGGCAAAACTGCCTTAAAGGATGGTTCAAGTAAATGGATCACATGTCCTAAATCTCGTCAGAAAGTTCAGGATATCAGAGCAAAATCTGACTGCATTATTACGGGGGTAAATACTGTAATTGCAGATGATCCTTTAATGTCTGTCCGCTATGATGAGTTAAAAGAAAAGTACTATAAAAAGATTGATAAAGAGTATTTAAGACAGCCTTTAAAGGTGATCTTAGATACCAACTCAAGCCTAAATATTACAAAGTACAGGATCTTTAAAGAGGGCAAAGTGCTGTTAGTTCATGGCACAACTGACTCTGAGCTTTTGGGCACAGAAAAAGTGGTTAATGAGCATGTAACTCGCATCTTTATGCCTTTAAGACATGATCTAATCGATCTTGAATATCTGTTAAAATATCTAGGCGAGTTAAAAATCCGTCGTGTGATGGTTGAAGCTGGTTCAATTTTAACCACAGCTTTTATTAACTCAGGTTTCTGTGATGAACTCTATCTTTTTATGTCAGGTAAAGTTTTAGGTAAAGACGGTCGCAATGCCTTTAATCTTGAGAATGCACTGTCTTTAGATAAGTGTCAGGAATTTACCTTATATAAGACTAAAAAGTACGGTTCGGATGTGCTCTTACATTATCTATCAGGTGGTAACTGATGTTTACAGGTATTGTTGAAGCTGTAGGCACCCTGAAGGCTTTAAAAAAGCATGGCCACGGTTACGAAATTTTAGTAGAGACTCCAGATTCTTTTAAATTAAAAGAACGCGTTAAATTAGGCGACTCTATTGCCAATAATGGTGTTTGTCTTACAGTTACAGCTATGTCAGGTAACGCCTTTTATGCAGATGTGTCTTCAGAGACTGTAAAATGTACCTGTTTGGGCAGTTATTCATCAGGGCATAAGATAAACCTGGAGCTAGCCTGTACCCCGTCTACTCATTTAGGAGGGCACGTTGTACAGGGCCACGTTGATGGTATCGGAACAGTCATCTCAAAGCATACCTTAGATGAGGCTTATGATATCTGGATCAAAGCTCCTAATGAGCTTTTACGCTATATTGCCCCAAAGGGCTCTATAGCAGTAGATGGTGTGTCTTTAACAGTAAATGAGATAAAGGGTGACTGCTTTAGATTAACCTTAATTCCTCATACTCAAAGTAATGTAAACTTTGAGAACTTTAATGAAGGTAATAAAGTTAATCTTGAGTGTGACGTATTAGCTAGATATTTAGAAAGACTGTTTACGGCAGGAGCCGGCTCCATTAACGCAGGAACTCAAAGTCTAGCTAAAGATGGCGCCATGAAAGGTCACACCACAAACAGCAAACAGAATAATTTATCAAATAGCAAGAGCTACAAGTCCTCTGCTATTACCATGAGTGCATTACTCATGAACGGTTTTAAGTAATTTTGGAGAACCTATGTCTATCAAAGTAATTGAAGGTAACAAGCCTTGCCGAGAGGGCAAGTTTGCTATTGTAGTATCTCGTTTTAACAGCCTTATCTGTGAGCGCCTGGTTGAAGGTGCTGTAGACGTTTTAAAGCGTGAAGGTGAGGTGCCAGAGGAGAACATTACTTTAGTACGTGTTCCAGGTGCTATTGAGATCCCAGTAGTATGCGAAAAGATTGCACAGTCTCAAAAGTACGATGCTATCATCGCTTTAGGTTGTGTAATTCGTGGTTCAACCTATCACTTTGAGGTTGTAGCAAACGAGTGTGCTAAGGGTATTACTCAGGTAACCTTAAAGTATGCTATTCCTGTATCAAATGGTGTTTTAACTGTAGATACTCTAGAGCAGGCTTTAGAGCGAGCAGGTTCTCATACCGGTAACAAGGGCGCCGAAGCTGCTTCTGCTGCACTTGAAATGGTAAATGTAGTAAAACAGTTTTAATTAAAGCTGAATTAAAAGTTTATAAAAAGTTATAAACAAATGCTTTAAATTTATAAAACAAAGCTTTAAATAAAGCACTTAGATAAGAGCTTTAAACTAAAACAATAAAGGATTTAAAAAGATGGATTCAACAGAAGGTGCAGTAACACCAGCGCAGCGTCACAAGGCAAGACACTTTGCGATGCAGGCTATCTATCAGTGGCAGTTAACTGATTTAAGCCCAACCGAGATTGAAAAACAGTTTTTAGAAGATCAGCCTATGAAGGGCACTGATCTTGATTACTTCCATGATTTAGTATCAGGTGTAATTAACAATGTTCATGATATCGACATTGTTTATGCTCCATACTTAAGCCGTCCATTAGACGATCTTGATCAGGTGGATAAGGCAGTGTTGCGTTTAGGTACCTTTGAGCTGATGTACCGCCAGGAAGTTCCATACCGTGTAGTTATCAACGAGGCTATTATTCTTGCAAAGGAATTTGCCGAGCAGGACAGCCACAAGTTCGTAAACGGTGTGTTAGATAAGGTCGTTAAGTCTTTTAAGGCTCACTAGTGTCACTAGGTGAATTTGAACTTATAAAAAAGTACTTCTGTCAGAATGGCAGGGGTACTGGTATTGAATTAGGCATAGGCGATGACTGTGCCTTATTGAATCTGCCTGAAAACAAAACTCTTGCTATCACCACCGATACCCAGATTGAGGGTATTCACTTTTTTTCTAACACCCCTCCTTACTATGTCGGTTATAAGTCTTTGCTAGTAAACTTATCTGACTTAGCTGCCATGGGAGCAAAACCATACTGTTTTACATTATCACTTACACTGCCTGAGGCTAACGAGGACTTTTTAAAAGAGTTTTCAAAAGGATTATTTTCACTTGCTTCAAAAGTAGATATTCCTCTAATTGGAGGCAATACTACTAAAGGTGAGTTATCCATAACCATCAGTGCTTATGGTCTTGTAGATAAAGGAAAGGCTTTAAGACGAGATAAGGCAAAAGTAAACGACGACATCTATGTTACAGGTACACTAGGTCTGCCAGGTCTTGCTGTAGAACTAGGTTATAAGAACATTTGCCTTGATAAGTTTATTGATGGAAAAGATGCTTTTTCATACTGCTATGAAAAGAGCATGATAATTCCTGACAGATGTGAATTTGCTCATAAACTTGTAAATTACTCAGACTGTGCTTTAGACATCTCAGATGGACTTGTAGGAGACTTAAGACATATCTTAGAGCGTTCTTGCGTAGGTGCAAGAATCGATGTTGAAAAGTTGCCAAAGCCCTGTGAGTTTTCAATTTACAATCTTGATGAAAAAATACAGGACAAACTTTGTCTGTATGGTGGCGGTGATTATGAATTGTTATTTACAGCACCAAGTGCGAATGAAGACAAGATCATGGAATTGGCTTCAACATATGCTGTAAAAGTAAGCAAAATTGGCAAAATTAAAAATGGTACATTAGAGATCTTAAAACATGGTAAGATGTACCATCAAAACGACAAGTCGTTCGAACATTTTTAAAAAAGAATTCAAGGAAACATTGGAGATTTATCTTGAACACATTATTAAAAAAGACTGCCATCGCAACAGTATTGGCAACATCAGTATTATCTTTAAGTGCATGCGATCACGAAGTATCAGTTTCAAAAAACGGTGCAGTTGTTAATGCAAATGCTACAGCAACTGCAGCTCTAAATGATAAGAGCTCTTTTGAAGAGAAGGCCGCCTATGCTATCGGCGCTTCTTTAGGCGAGTATGTAGCTCAGATGAAGCAGAGCCAGGAGCAGTTAATCGGCCCAATCTCTGCTGAAAAAGTAATCGAAGGCTTTACTGATGGTGTAAACGGCGCTTCAGCATTAGACAGAGCACAGATTGAAAAAGTATTAAAAGATCTTGATGCAAAGATCCAGGAAAAGATTGCTCAGGAACAGAAGATATCAGCTGAAGATAACTTAAAGGCTGGTGAAGCATTCTTAGCTGCTAACTCAAAGAAAGATGGTGTTGTAACTACTACTTCTGGTTTACAGTACAAGGTTGTAAAGCAGGGTGAAGGTGAGACCGCTAAGAAGGGTGACAAGATCACTGTAACCTATAAAGGCACAACCATTGATGGTGTAACTTTTGACGAGTCTAAAAAGCCTATCGAGTTCCCATTAGAGAACATGATTGAAGGTTGGATCGAAGGTTTACAGTTAATGAACGAAGGTTCAGAGTACATCCTCTACATCCCATCAAAACTAGCTTATGGAGAGAATGGTGCTTCACAGATTGTAAAACCAAACTCTGTTTTAATCTTTGATGTTAAGTTATTAAAGATTGAAAAACCAGCTCCTAAGGCTGAGACTGAGTCAAAAGAAGCAGCTAAGAAGTAGACTTAAGCTTTAAAAATATAAAAAAGCTGTTCTTTCATTTAGTGGAAGGACTCGCATCTAAAAGCTCTAACCAAATGTACGATCTTTGGTTGGAGCTTTTAATTTTAGAAATACGTAGTAAGAAAAGATTCATCATTTATGTTCACCATAAATTGTGCCAACCTTTATTGCTAATGGCATCTGTTCTGTTGCTAATCCTCACCTTATTAAGAGAGCATTATGTTTAAGTAGAAGTTTTGAACTTAATGTTAAACTTTTAGATAGAGAAAAGGTCTTATGAGACAGGATATAAGTTGTTTTCTGCACTGTCTTGATCCATCCATAATTTGTCACTGGTAAAAGAAAAAAATTGCTTTTCAATATATAATCTAGAAGAAGGTTTGGAGATAATACATATGAAAGATATCAGCTCAACAGGCTCATTTATAAACTTTTATCTAAATAATTACATTTATGTAGATAAAACAAAGTACATTAGAGACCTGATAAAGCTTGAAAGAGTTTTTATCTCCCGTCCACGTCGTTTTGGTAAATCTCTTACCTTAGATACCATAGCAACTTTATTTGAAACAGGTGTAGAGCCTTACTTTAAAGGAACCTGGATTTATGACAAGTGGACAGAACCTACCTATCCTGTATTAAGACTGAATTTCTTAGATTTAGATAAATACTCACTTGAGCATTTTAAGCAAAAACTAAACGCAATCATTAGCTCATTTGCACGAGACATCAATGTCAAAAACTACGAAGAGAAAGTTGAACCTGAAGACACAATCTACTTTCTGTTAGATGAGTTAAGAAAAGAAAAACGTCAAATCGTAATTTTAATTGATGAGTATGACTGTCAGATGACAGCAAACATCAATAATGAAACTCTATATAAGCAATTTCAGGAAAAAATCAAAAGCTTTTATGCCACTATTAAAAATAAGTGGCCAATTAAATTCTTAGGAATAACAGGTGTCACGAGATTAAAAGATGTAGAAATCTTTTCAATTGGTTCTGATATCAATGATATTACTAATGACAGCGTATACTCTCAGATGATAGGCTTTACACGTGATGAGATTAAAAAGTACTACATTGATTATTTAAAGTTGGCAGCCTCCTATGAGAACAAATGTAGAGTTGAAGAAGTAACTGACACTCAGATTGAGTCTATGTTAGATATGATGGCTCAAAACTATGATGGTTACTGCTTTGATGAATTCTATAAAAAGAAAGTATTCAGTACCTGGTCTGTAAATAAATTTTTCCAAAGTGTGGTATCTAATAAATTTGTATACTTTGGAGAGTACTGGTACGACAATGGTGGCTTACCTTCAATCCTAGTTAACTATTTAAAAACACATGAACTCAATATTTTTGAATACTTAGATAAGGATAAGTTCTTAAAAGTATCCAGTGATGATTTTAAAAATCCTACAGCATTAACCACAATCAATCAAAACGTACTGATGTGTCAGACAGGATATTTAACTTTAAGATCAGATCTTAATAAAACCTCTACAGTAGCATTAGGTATTCCAAACGGTGAAATCTATAAAGCCTTAAACAGGTTGCTTGCAAACAACATCTTTAAAGGCAACACCGATATTACTGATGACTATGGTAGAAGCCTGTTAGAAGTAGGCACTGTTGATGACATCATCAACCTCTTTAACAGTGCTTTAAACTCTGTGTCCTATGACAATTATCCAATCGTGTCAGAATCATCAGTACAGAATATGTTAAAGCTTTACCTGTTAGGTGCACATCAGAAAGTACTATCTGAAGTTCATGAAGCAAAGGGTAGAGCTGATTTAGTTGTAAATACAGATAACAGAAGAATTGTCTTTGAATTTAAGTATGCAAAAAATGAGACTGAAGCTAAGTCAAAACTACACGATGCAGTAGAACAGATTAAAACACGAGACTATGGCAATATTGTGCCTAATAAAACAGAGCTTTTAAGAATAGCAGCTGTCTTCAATGCTGATCCTAAAGTAAGAGCTTTTACTGAGTATCAGGAAGTTTAAGCTTACAATGAATTTTAAGTGCAAAGCTTAACTGAATAATACCTACGGATCCTAAGCGCCACATAAAAACTATCCTGTGGCGAATTAAATACTCAGCAAAATAGTGAGGTGCAAATTTTAACTTGTAGTAGATAATACTAACTACAGACAGATATCTTGAATATAAGATCAGCAGACCCATTCAGAGCAATGAGATCCATTAGCTCTGATTTTAAAAATATCCTTCTAAAATCCTCTTTAATTAGGCAATAATTATCCCTGATTAGGGCAAAATAAGATCTTTTCACGCTATAATTCTTAGCAGTCTGATGGAGATTTAGAAGTATGAAAAAGATTGGTAACACAGGTTCATTTAAAAAATTTTATTTAAACGACCAAATTTATGTGGATAAAACAGAATATATCTATAATCTCATTAACAATGAAGCTAGAGTCTTTATCTCCCGTCCACGTCGTTTTGGTAAATCTCTTACCTTAGATACCATAGCAACTTTATTTGAAACAGGTGTAGAGCCTTACTTTAAAGGAACCTGGATTTATGACAAGTGGACAGAGCCTACCTATCCTGTATTAAGACTGAGTTTTTTGAATTTAGATAACTCCTCATTAGATTTATTCAAAAAGCAATTAAATTCAATAATTTCTGAATTTGCAATCAAAATCAGCGTTAAAGGCTATGTTGAAAAAACAGAGCCTGAAGACTCAATATTAAGTCTGCTTGAAAAACTAGAAGAAGAAACTCGTCAAATCGTTATTCTCATTGATGAGTATGATTATCAGTTAACCTCTAACATCAATAATGATGAACTCTATAAACAATTCCAGCAAAAAATTAAAAGATTTTATGCCAACATCAAAGATAAGTTTGCAATTAAGTTCTTAGGAATTACTGGTGTCACCAGATTAAAAGATGTAGCTATATTTTCAGTTGGCTCTGATATCAACGATATCACTAATGACAGTGCCTATTCTCAGATGATAGGTTTTACACGTGATGAGATTAAAAAGTACTACATTGATTATTTAACACTTGCAGTCTCCTATGAGAACAAATGTAGAGTTGAAGAAGTAACTGACACTCAGATTGAGTCTATGTTAGATATGATGGCTCAAAACTATGATGGTTACTGCTTTGATGAATTCTATAAAAAGAAAGTATTCAGTACCTGGTCTGTAAATAAATTTTTCCAAAGTGTGGTATCTAATAAATTTGTATACTTTGGAGAGTACTGGTACGACAATGGTGGCTTACCATCAATCCTTGTTAACTATTTAAAAACTCATGAGCTAAATTCTTTTGACTATTTAAATAAAGAAAATCCTATAACAATCCCTGTTAACGATTTTATGAATCCAACATCTTTAACTACTATCAATCAGAATGTACTGATGTGCCAGACAGGCTACTTAACCTTACGCTCTGCTTTAACTAGTGGTGATCTTACAGTAGATTTAGGTATTCCAAACGGTGAAATCTATAAAGCCTTAAACAGATTACTTGCCATCAACTTTTATAAGGAAGGTATCTATGCTTTAGCTAAAGGTGTAAGAGACTTATTAGATGCAGGTGATATAGAAGATATCATAGATAGATTCAACTCAGTTATAAATTCAGTATCTTATGATCATTTCCCTATTAACAGTGAAGCTGCGGTACAGAACTACCTATACCTATTCTTAATAGGTGCTGGTATTGAAGCAACTACTGAAAGTCACTCTTCAAAAGGAAGAGCAGATTTAATTATAGAAACTAAAAACAGACGCTTAGTTTTTGAGTTGAAGTATGCTCAAAACGAGACTGAGGCAAAGACAAAACTTACTGATGCTGTAGAACAGATTAAAGCTCGTGACTATGGTAATACAGAGCCTAAGAAAGCAGAGCTTTTAAGAATAGCAGCTGTCTTTAATGCAGATCCTAAGGTAAGAGCTTTTACCGAGTATCAAAAAGTTGTATAGCTAGTTTCAATAGATTAGCTAACGCCCTAATCTGTATGGTAAAGATGTAGGGCTACTATACTGAAACCTACACTTCAATGTCATACGTTGACTTTGAAGATCATCTGTTAAGCACTTAAGCTATGCTACTGAGCTTTCTTTGAAAAGGAGCTTGTGATTTGAAAGCAGAGTTTAGCTTTTCTTTTACTCATTTATCAGAGTTTTTAGCTCTGATAAAGAAACATCGCCCGTATAAGAACCTTTAATTTTTCCTTTCTCATCTATTAAAGCTACAAAAGGTACACCTACAATGGCTAACTTTTTTGCTAGCTTTAAATTTTCATCTGTATCTGGCTTGGTAAAATCAAAACGTATCAGTTTTAAATCTTTTGCAGCCTCTTTAAATTCACTAGTTGAATAGAGCTTTTTATCCAGTTCATGACAATTTGAGCACCAGTCAGCTGATACTGTAATTAAGATCTTTTGTCCTTTATATGGGGATAAACTCTCATAAGATTGCTCATAGGTAAAAGGTAACTTTTGAGTAGTACCTGCAATAAAGAAGATGCAACTGAAGAGTACAAAGAAAGTTGCAAGAGAAGAGGTAAGAATAATAGAGAGTTTGCGTGAGTGCAGTAAGATGCCTACAGCGTAAGCTGTGCACAGGGCATAAACTAAAGGCTCAATATAAACATCTAAAGCGCCGAAAAGGTGCTTTACGATAAAGTAAGAACCAAGAATTAAAGGTATAGCTAAAAGGTTTTTAACTACATTACTTTTACCTCTAAAGATATTTAAAAAGCGAGAACCAAAGGTGCCAATGATAAGTAGTGGTACCCCCATACCAATACCTATAAATAAAAACATCAGCATGCCTTTTACAATAGAGTTAGTGCTTATAACATAAATTAAGGCACCTGCTAAAGGAGCACTGGTACACGGTGTAGCAATCAGTGCACTTAGAGCACCAAACACAAAAGCCTTTTTCAAAGTACCGCTTTTTTGTCTGCTGATTGTCTTTTCAAGCTTTGCATTTAAGCAGGATGGGACTTTTAAATGAATAGCCCCCATACAGTCAAAGGCAAAGATTAAGAGTAATGATGCCATGACGATTAGACTTAATGGATGCTGCAGAACACCATGAGCTGCAACCCCTACCTGAGCAAAGATAAGTCCTAAGACACAGTAGGTAAGAGCTAATCCTAACAAATAACTTAGGTTCTGTTTAAATGCATGAGCTGTATTTTCAAATCTTCCGCCTAGGATAGTTGCTGAGTAAATAGAAAGCATTGGCAATACACAAGGTGTTAAATCAAGAGCAGCTCCAAAGATTAAACATAGAAGTAAAATTAAAATAAAGTTATCTGAAGATTTGAATAAAGATCGCTGATCCTGTGAATTACCAGTGTCTGAGGATGTTAAAGCAAAGGCTTCACCTGAAGATTTATGTTTTGGTTCAGAACTATTTTCTATCCTGTTATGATTTTTTAGGGTATCTGAATTGAATGATACTTCTGAATCAGTTTCTTCTTTTCTGTCTTCTTTATCTGAAGATCCTGCATTTGTATTCTCAACATCTTTAGTGATTGCAAAAATTATTTTTTGTTCGGGATAACAGATGCCTGCGCTGTCGCACCCTCTGTAAAAAAGATAAACAGAATCTCCTTTTAAAGCCCTTTTAACGGTTATTTCAACATCAAAAGATGTATCGATGATACTGGTTGTTCCATTAAGATCTGTATGGCTGGTACCATCAGGAATTGATGACAAAACAGTCTCTGCATTGTCTCCTTTTACCAGTAGGGAATCTCTGTAAATATAAGAGCCGGCATCAAGTTTAATACTGCATTTAATTTTATTGTTTTCTTTGTAGGCACAGATGCCTGTAAATGGTAATGATGAAGCTGCATTACCGTCATTAGAATTATTAATTTTTGGCATTTTAAACAGATCATCAAAAGTTGCATCTGCAGATGCTATGTTTGCGCTTAAATAAAAGCATAAAACGAAAGAAATTAAATAGGTAAATAATGATCTGTACATATAATCCTTAAATTTTGACCACGTAACTCTGATTTCATCAATGATATTTTAGATTTGGTTTAGCAACTCTTTCATAACTTTATTTATCTTAATACTAACAATTCTAAATAAAAGAACAAAGATCTTACGTTATTTTTATGTAGGCAAAGTAAAGGTACTAAAATACCTGCAAGAGATTTTGAGACCAGATTCGACACTGGAACATATAAAGGATTAGTCCTTTAGGACGAACATTTTTAAATAGTTATCCACCTTTTTCTTTGCTTTCTCTATACTGTCATCCAAGCACAGCGCATAACCTCGACTTAAAAGACTTCTGCCGTTTGTTACTGCTTTTACCTCGTCTCCTGCCTTAAGATTGTTTTCTGCAATGAAGTTTGCTGTATGAATGCTCTCTGGTACTGACAGCAATTTTCCACTGCCAATGTTAAACATAGAAAAATATGCTTTAAGATGTGGCTCTGGCAGCTGAGGAAGTTTTTTGTTAAAGATAAATTCAAGGTACATTCTTCCGAGATCTTCACCTTTGGATTTTGCTATTGAGCATACAAAATTACCAGGAAATCTTGCGGATACGTCAATTACATATGGACCTTTTGAGGATAATATAAGATCACAGTTAACCACAGAGTTATTGATCTTTAGTGTTTTTGCACATTTGCTGATATAGTCTTCAATAGTAGCTTTTTCATCATCATTCAAAGCATTGTCTTCATATGTAACTTCCTGCCTGTAGGGAATTTCTGTCATCTTCTTTTTTAGAAAACAGTAAATCTCTGCTTTACCATCTCTAAAGAAAAAATTGCAACTGTACTCATTGCCTTCAATATATTCTTCTATAAGGATATCCTTGTCTTCAATTGTTGCAGAAAAATCTTTTCTGCAAAATTCGCATGCTTCTAACAGTTCGTTAAAGTTTTTTGCTGTTTTTACTCCTCTGCTGCCACATCCGAATCTTGGTTTTACGATGCACGGAAATACAACTTTATCAAGTTCTGTTGCATTCCATTGTGAGGCACAATTTAAGTTGTTCTCTTTTAGTAAGTTGTAAACTTTAAGTTTATCTGTAAAGTTAAGACAGGCTTCGTATGAAACACCAGGGAGGTTAAGTTGTGAATTGATATAGCCGACAGTTGAGAACACTTTTCCTAAAGGAACAGGAATTAAAGCATCAACTTTTTCTTTCTCTGCTATATTAAGGATCCTGTCCTTATCAGCAAGATCACACTCGTAGATGATGACTGATTTTGCATAGTGAGCTTCTGATAATATATTATTTAGTTTATTGATATTGGTTTTATCTCTTTCGCAGAATATTATCCTGTGACCGTCATCTAACAGCTCTTGTATAAAAGGGAACTGCTCTGGGCAAACACCTAACATCATTAGATTTTTTTGATTGTCAAAAGCTTTCATCTTTTTCCTTTGTTTTATATGTATATGAAATGTTATTGTGTTTTACCTTAGCATGGATTTTTGCCGATTTTCCTTACATTCAAAACGAACCATGAATTATGAATCTGCTGGTTGTTTGCGGTAAATTCAAAAATATCAGATGAAATTACATCAAATCCAGCTTTTTCAAAAATGTCGCTTAATTCGTTTTGTGAACAAGAAAAATAGCCAACTTTAGCATTAGAGTTCCTAAATTTAACTACGTAAAAGTTTTTATCTGCCTCAAGTCCTTTTTTGATCAGGTCATCTTCTGGAGTTCTAAAATTACACCACATCAGTGCATTTGTTTTCATCACAAGGGAGAGATTGCTGAGAAGTTTTTCAAGACCGCTTTGCTGAGAGTAGAAGAGAGAAGCATGAGCTATGACTATATCTACAGAGTTTTCTTCAAGTGGAATTTTAAGTCCGGAATTCTGTATGCATTTAATGTTGAGATTATTCTTTTTCGCCACTTCTTCTATATGCAACAAATTAGGCCTGTTGTAGTCCATTGCAATGATATTCTTATAGTTTTCTAATCCCAAACTAATTGCATGACGCCCATAGCCACAACCAAAATCTAGAATGGTGTCATCTTTGTCAGCATTCTTTTTGATAAAACGAATTACCTGCTCATCAGGATATACCAGTTTTCCTCTTACAGTTTCTTCTTCCCAGAATTTTCGAGTGGTTTCAAACAGTGAATTTATTTCCATTGTTTTTTTTCCTTTATGTCGGTTCTTGTGATTTAAACTGAAAATGCGAAATATCTAGATTTGCCGATCTGTCATTCTTATTATATAGCCTGTTGGAGTTGACAAAGAAATGGTGTTCATAAATTGAGAACTTTTTCACCTTGTCGGATATTGCATATTTGAAAATGCTTAAATATTTAATTGCGTAAATTTAGGAGTAGCACAAACGTGAGAAATTGGAATGAAATTTAAAAGAATGCTCTATTACACGTTTCATGAAAATTTAGAAGGATCGTCACAAACTAGCCATACAATAACCATTAGACCATCTTCATCCTGTAGACATTTCCTATAAAAGTTGGGATACTTCAATTTAGCAAAAAGTCAAAAAAATAATGTATATTTTGTGCACGAATAAGTCCTAAATTTAAGCAATCATTTTCACACCATAAGGGACTTCTTGAAAACAGAGAAGAACGAACAGAACATCAACAATTTTATGTCAAAACAAGTTTATATAAGTATATCTGCAGATTTAATCCATCATGGAATAATCAATATATTAAATGAAGCAGCAAAGTATGGCGATGTAACAGTCGGCCTTTTAACAGATGCCGCCATTGCAGCATACAAGAGATTGCCTTTTATGACTTATGATGAAAGAAAAAGAGTCATTGAGTCATTAAAGCCTGTTAAAAGGGTTGTTATTCAAGAAAGTCTCGACTCCATACCTAATATTGATAAATATCAACCTGATTACATCATTCATGGGGATGACTGGAAAGAAAGCTTTCAGAAAACCTACAGAAAAAAACTTCTTAACTATCTGAAATCTTGTCATGGGAAGATAAAACTCATAGAAGTGCCTTATACAAAAGGGATCTCCGGTACGCTTCTTCATGAAGCTCTTCATGAAATAGGTACAACTCCAGAGAGACGTCTAGTTTCACTTCGTCGTTTGTTAGTTGCAAAACCTCTTTTAAAGATATGTGAGGTTCATAGTGCGCTAACAGGTTCAATTGTTGAAAATACCAAAGTAACTACGGATTTGCCAAATGAATTTGATGGTATGTGGGCCTCATCTCTTACCGATTCTACCATGAGGGCAATGCCTGATATAGAGGCTGTAGATATTTCTTCAAGACTGCGACTGATTGATGAAATATTTGAAGTGACCACGAAACCTCTGATATTTGACGGTGATACTGGAGGTATTCCTGAGCACTTTAAATTTACAGTAAGACAGTTAGAACGCTTAGGAGTATCAGCTGTAATTATTGAAGATAAGACTGGTCTTAAAAAAAATTCTCTCTTCGGAAATGAAGTTTCACAGACACAGGATTCTATTGATAATTTCTGCCAAAAAATACGGGTTGGAAAACAATCTCAAATCACCGAAGATTTTATGATCATTGCAAGAATTGAATCTCTAATTCTGGAAAAGGGCATAGACGATGCTTTAAACAGAGCAAAAGCATATATTGATGCGGGTGCAGATGGCATCATGATTCATTCTCGAAAAAAAGATCCTGCTGAAATTTTCTCTTTCTGTGATAAATACAGATCATTACAAAACCGAAAACCTCTGGTAGTGGTTCCATCCAGTTTTAATCAGGTAACAGAGAATGAATTGCAGAATCAAGGTGTTAATATTGTAATTTATGCTAATCAGCTTTTGAGAGCAGCATATCCTGCTATGAAACATGTCGCAGAGAGCATACTTATCCATCACCGCAGTTTGGAATGTGATAAACAGTTAATGAGTATTAAAGAAATTCTCGATTTAATTCCCGGTACAAGATAAACAAAACTGTCTTTATGGACAAATCAAATATATTAGGACACATAACAATGGCAGACTCTGCAGACTTTTCAAAAAAAAATATAAAAATGGACTGTGGTGACGGTAAAAGCTGTGATATGAACTTAGATTGCATGAAGTGTGATAAGGCAAACTGTACCATTAGAAAGTATGACTATGACAAAATGGGTAAAGAAGTCGATCTTATGGAGCGCGTTCGATTAAAGAAAGCTAATCGAGAAAATTTATATTCTATTACTCCACCTTTTCCTAAAAGTAATTTTCTAATGGAATTGTCAAATGCATGTAATCATAACTGTTTATTCTGTGCTCATCAGAAAATGCACCGAAAACCTCATAAAATGAGTAAGGAAACAGGTTTTCGTATTCTAAGAGAAGCATATGAACTTGGAACCAGAGAGGTCGGTTTCTATGCAACAGGAGAACCGTTTTTATCAAAGGAACTGCCTGAATTTATCAGCGAAGCCAAAAGACTCGGCTATACATATGTTTATCTGACTTCAAATGGCTCACTTGCAACTCCAGAGAAAATCCGACAGGTAATCGATGCAGGGTTAGACAGCATTAAATTCTCTGTTAATGCACCTAACCGTAAGATGTACAAGTTTATTCACGGAAAAGATGATTTTGATAAGGTATTTGAACATCTCAAATATTTAAATCAGTATAGAAAAGAATGTGGCCGAAATTTTAAAATTTATTTAACAGGAATTTTAACCCGCTTTACAGAATCTCTAAAAGATGATTACTTCACTGTCTTTGACGGTTTAGCAGATCAGATTGTATTCAAATACGTCTACAATCAGGGAGGGTATATGCCGGAGATTGATCCACTCCTACGATGTGAGTGTGATAAAGAGGAAAGGAGAGCCTGCAATCTTCCGTTTGATGCGATATCTGTTACTGCCGAAGGTTATCTGTCCATAGAAAATGCTGACTACGACAATATGCTGATTATGGCAGATTTGAACAAAGTATCTCTAAAAGATGGATGGTATGGCGAGAAGATGAAGGATATGCGTCGCAGGTTTATGGAGGATGATTTAGAAGGAACTATCTGTGACGGATGTGTGCACCACGACTGCAGAATGGCAAAACCAACAATGCCTGAATGTAGTGTTATTGAAGGAAAATATAACTTCTCCGATGAGCAGGTTCGAAAACGTATAAGGGATGCCGGTTTCACAATTTATGTCCCAATGTCTGCTGATTTAATTCATCCTGGTCACATAAATATTCTAAAAAAAGCGTCTCTCTACGGAAAAGTTATTGTAGGGCTGTTTTCTGATGAAGCTATTTCATCATATAAGAAGCCTCCTGTCATGACATATGAACAAAGAAAAATAGTTATAGAAAACATCAAAGGTGTTGACGAAGTAATTCCTCAGAAAACAAAAGACTACACTGACAATTTAATAGCCTTAAAACCTGATTTTATGATACATGGAACTGATTGGAGAAATGGACCGCTGGCACAGGTAAGACAGAAGGCTATAGATTTAATGAAGACATGGGGCGGTCAGGTGGTTGAGCCTGAATACACTGAAGGAGTGTCTTCTTCTCAGATTAAGCAGAAGATTCACTCTATAACAGACAGACATTAGTTAAGATTGTTAAATAAAATGGATATAAATGATTTTAGAAAGTCTTTAAATGCAGATTTTTTTTCAGGAGTACCTGATTCTCTTTTAAATGTTTTCTGTAACTCCTTAATTGAGGAATACGGTGATGATTTAACACATCATGTAATTGCCGCAAATGAAGGAAATGCGGTAGCTCTTGCCGCAGGCTACTATCTTGCCACAGGAAAAGTTGGCGTCGTTTATATGCAGAACAGTGGCGAAGGCAACGCTGTAAATCCCATTTGTTCTTTACTGCATCCAGATGTATATGGTATTCCATGTCTGTTCGTCATTGGTCATCGTGGAGAGCCTGGAACAAAAGATGAGCCTCAACATGTCTTTCAGGGAAAAGTAACTTATGAACAGATGAATTTACTTGACATAGAAACATTTGCTCTAAAATCTGACACAACTGTTGAAGAACTTGAGTCAGCTTTAGAGCATTTTCAGACTCTTTTTGCAAATGGAAAAAGTGCAGCTATTGTCGTATCAAAAGGAGCTCTAACTTCTGACCATAAGTTTTCTCCTCCAAAATCTCTGTATTCACTTAAGCGAGAAGAAGCTCTAGAGATAATTCTGAAGCATACCGCAGAGGATACAGTTTTTGTTTCAACTACAGGCAAAACCAGCAGGGAGTTATTTGAATTAAGGGAAAAACATGCAAGGATAAAAGACAGTAATATTAGTAATGATTTAAAGCTGAAACTTCAATGTCATAAATATGATTTTTTAACAGTTGGCTCTATGGGGCATGCTTCATCTATTGCTCTTGGGATCGCTTTACATAAAAAACATTCTCAGATTATCTGTGTTGATGGTGATGGTGCTTTACTAATGCACATGGGGGCTATGGCAACCATTGGAAACAGCAATATAAAAAATCTGATTCATATTGTGATAAATAACGAAGCTCACGAGTCTGTAGGTGGATTCAAGACAGCGGCTGTCAATACTGATTATGTCTTGCTAGCAAAAGCCTGTGGCTATAAGACAGTTCTATCCGCCTCATCATCGGATGAACTTGTAGCGATGCTTGAAGACTTAAATAACATTAATACTGAAAATAGACCTATCTTTATTGAAATTAAATGTTCTCAAGGTTCTCGCAAAGAGTTGGGTAGACCAACAATTAGCGCAAGAGAAAATAAAGATAATTTCATGAACATGCTTAAAGAGCAGTAGATTTTATTACAAGATTTGTAATAGCTTGTGTGTAAAGTGAACCTCAAGACTGATTATAAGAAAGATCATAATTACTTAATAAGACAAACATATATATTGCGTAATACAGTCATAAAAAATCAGAAATAAGTCACTGGGATATCAGAAGAAAAATGTACAGAAATGTGGGCTAAAGGCAGAAGTAAGTGCAGATTACAATCAGCTGTCGTATGCTACCCAGTTTTATGCAATTTATCTGAAGTTTGAATATATGCTTATTCACACTGGAATAATGCTAAAGCTTAAAATAGTATAATTTAACCTGTTGTATTTCTAATCAAAAACTCTGTGAGGAGAATGCAAAAAAAATCGTAAAAATAAAATGAAGGAAATAAATCTTGTGGTCTAGATATTTTTAATAAGGATACTTGTTGTGGATAAAGAATATATCGTCGATGGCAAGAAACTATTTTATAAAGTTTCTCCAAAAAGAGAAAAAGTTTGGAAAATAGAGCTGGATATTCTTATGGAACTGGATCGAATCTGTAGGAAATATGATCTCCGCTATTTTCTTGATACAGGAACACTTTTAGGTGCGGTTCGCCATAAAGGCTTTATTCCATGGGATGATGATATAGATCTTACTATGCCTCGAAAAGATTATGACAGACTGATAGAGATTGCTTCACAAGAACTTAAATCCCCATATTATTTACAGCATATAACTACAGATCCAAAATACCCTGGAATACATGTCAAAATTAGAAACACAGATACCACAGCAATTATAAAAAGCTGGTTGTTTACTGATGTAAATCAGGGGATTTTTATTGATATTTTCCCTTTAGAAGGTCTACCGAATGATCCTGAAAAGGCTGATGAATTGTATAAAAAATCATCTGTTTTAGGCAGAGCTGTCAAGTCATATTATAACTTTGACAAAATTTTAAGCTTAAACCCTAAAATTATCCTGATGCTTTTGAAAAGAAGAAAACTTGCAAAGACTCTTATCAAAGATCCACATGACTATGTAAAAAAATATTCAGAATTCGAAAACTTATTTAAAGAGATTGATTTTGATTCATGTAAAAAAGTCGGGCCTCTTTCTTTTTATTTTTCCTGTGAGAGTAAGGTCTTATTTTCTAAGTCTTGTTTTGACAGTACTCTTTACGTTTCATTTGAGGATAAAACTTTGCCGATCCCTTGTGGTTATGATGAGATCCTTAAAACATATTTCGGAAATGATTATATGACTCCTCGTATGCTACCGTCATTGCACGGGCAAACTTATTATGATCCTGAAAGAAGCTACACCTATTACCTGCCTGTTTTGAGAAAACAGTACAGTTTGTTAAGCAGGCTCTTCCGCGCCATAAAGTCTTTGTATACTCATGACAGTTTGACACCATTAGAAAAGGAATTATATAAACTGTGATGAAACTGTTAACATAATTCAGAACAAGTTCATATATGATTCGGGAAACTAATATGGCCAATCCACCACTTGATGAATATCACAAAGTTGTAAATTGGTAAAATTTAAAATTAATATAAATTAATCAGTTAGTTAAAACACTAACCTTGCTCTTTCAAAATGTGATTCAGAGATCAAAACTGTTCTGAGAATAATTAATATTCTTTGTATGTAACTAATGAACCAATATAAGAATATCAGTATGTCAGATAGTAAAGATACCTCAATAGATTTAAAGTCAAATGAATCCTGTTTCCTGCAGAGACAGGTTGAATTAAATTTAAAGAGAAGCACTTCTCTTATCGTCTATACTCTGTATACCATTGTCACTGTAATTATCCTTGCCAGAATGGCAGGCTGTAATAACAGCAGAAAACAGAGACTGTTCTGGCAGAAGAACAAAAGCAGCTTCAGTCTTTAATCTACGGTTTAGGCGATGAGGTTCCATCAGAGCAGTCCATAAGACGAGTGGTAGCACTGGTAAAAGCAGATGAAACAGTAAAGTTTCTTTCTGAGTATTTTGTCTCCCATAGAGAGAACATCTTAAAACCTCTAGGCTCAGTTCCATTAGCTCAAAGAGAGGTAATAGCTACTGACGGACAGAACATCAGAGCCACAAGAAGCTCTAAAGAAGGTAATGACTCAAGAAAGAACGGTGGCTATGATGTGGTATCACTGTTCTCATCCACCTATGGTGTAACCTTATGTCAGAGAACTGTAGATAAAAAGAACAATGAAGCTTTAGCCATTATGGAGATGATTAAGGATTTAAAACTTTCTAACTCCATTCTCACCTGGGATGCCATCAACACAAGAGCTGCAACACTTAAAGCTGTGACTGGAGCTGATGCCGACTTTCTGGTCTGTCTTAGATCCAATCAGGGATATCTGTATGAAGAAGTCAGTGATTCCTTTACCTTTGCAGATGCTGACAGATATTTAGGTGAAGTCTTAAGCTCCAAAAGAGTTTCATCTGACCATGGACGTATCGAGGAAAAGAAAATCACCATCCTTGATGCAGAGCATGGTCTGTCTAAAGAAATGCAGCGTAAATGGCCTTACATTAAAAGTCTTATCAGAGTTAACACCACAAGAACTTATAAATGCTCAGGTGTCTCCAATACAGATGATGTAGAGAGCAGATACTTTGTAAGTTCAATTATCACTGACGGTCTTGATAAGAATTTTGCTGACACCATACAGGACAGCATTCTTGCAAGATGGCAGATTGAATCAAGACACTGGGTGATTGATGTTGCCTTTGACCAGGACAGACTTCCTTTACGTAATCAGGATTACATCAGAAACTCTAATGTCTATACCAAAATGGCATGTAACGTTTTAAGCTACATCAGAGACAATGTTCCTCTGTATCAATCCAAGCCATGGTCTTTTGACAGCCTGCAGATGTTAGCATCTGATGTTGAGTATGGCTTTATGTTCCTTAAAGCTTTCTTTACTCAGGATATGTCTGAAATAGAGACCGATGAAAGATTCATCGGTCTATTTTACAAAGAGCCTGAACCTACTGGTAATGATGTCCCAGACAACCTTGAAGTAAACGGCTTTGAGAACACTATCAGTGCCGATACTCCTTTAGGCAGGTTTGCAAGAACCCGCAAAAAGATTAAAGGTAAGCGTTAACTGAACAGTTTTTTACTGAATTGCATTTTGAAAGAGCAAGCCTATGTCGTTAAGACACAGGCTCTTTTTGCTGGTTCCACCATATTACCTAAAAGCTAATATATTTATAAGGAAAATAGTTTTGGATAAAGAATATATCGTCGATGGCAAGAAATTATTTTATAAAGTTTCTCCAAAAAGAGAAAAAGTTTGGAAAATAGAGCTAGATATTCTTATGGAACTGGATCGAATCTGTAGGAAACATGATCTCCGCTATTTTCTTGATTCAGGGACTCTTTTAGGAGCAGTTCGCCATAAAGGCTTTATTCCATGGGATGATGACATAGATCTTACTATGCCTCGAAAAGATTATGACAGACTGATAGAGATTGCTTCACAAGAACTTAAATCCCCATATTATTTACAGCATATAACTACAGATCCAAAATACCCTGGAATACATGTCAAAATTAGAAACACAGATACCACAGCAATTATAAAAAGCTGGTTGTTTACTGATGTAAATCAGGGGATTTTTATTGATATTTTCCCTTTAGAAGGTCTACCGAATGATCCTGAAAAGGCTGATGAATTGTATAAAAAATCATCTGTTTTAGGCAGAGCTGTCAAGTCATATTATAACTTTGACAAAATTTTAAGCTTAAACCCTAAAATTATCCTGATGCTTTTGAAAAGAAGAAAACTTGCAAAGACTCTTATCAAAGATCCACATGACTACGTAAAAAAATATTCAGAATTCGAAAACTTATTTAAAGAGATTGATTTTGATTCGTGCCAGAAGGTAGGACTTTTATCCTTTGGTTTTGCTTATGAGCAGAAATTTATTTTTTCCAAATCCTGTTTTGACAGTACTCTTTATGTTCCATTTGAGGATAAAACTTTGCCGATCCCTTGTGGTTATGATGAAATTCTGAAAACTTATTATGGAGATGATTACATTACTCCGCGTATAGTTCCAACAGCTCATGGCCAAACTTATTATGATCCTGAAAGAAGCTACACCTATTACCTGCCTGTTTTGAGAAAACAGTACAGTTTGTTAAGCAGGCTCTTCCGCGCCATAAAGTCTTTGTATACTCATGACAGTTTGACACCATTAGAAAAGGAATTATATAAACTGTGATGAAACTGTTAACAAGATTCTGAACAAAGTACATATATGTTTGGGTAAGTACGGAAATTTTTGAATAAATACAGGGCCATAAAATATGCTAAAAGAGTTGGAATTTCCTTTTGATTCTTCATATCTTCTAAAAAAGAAAAAATCTCTTAGGAGATTACTTTTGGAAAATGAAAATCAAAATAAAACTCGCCTTAAAAAAAATATTGCTATATTAGGTGGTGGAACAACAAATGACATCAGGCAGATTTTAGAACTTTTTCTTCTGAATTATGACATCGAACCTAGTTTTTATGAATCAGAGTACAACTCATTCTATGAGGATGCAGTTTTTGAGAATGAGAAGTTAGCTTCTTTTAAACCCGATATAATCTATGTTTGTACCAGTGTTCACAATATAATTAACTTTCCTGAATTTACAGACGATAAAAAAGCTGTAGACGACCTTTTAGAAACTGAATTTTCAAGATACATTCAAATATGGGAGTCTCTGACTTCAAAATACAATGTTCCAATTCTACAGAACAATTTTGAGATGCCTTATTTCCGATTGCTAGGAAACCGAGACTGTGTTGACTATAGAGGAAAAGTAAATTTTGTAAACAGACTAAATTTGAAGTTCTCTGAATATGCCTGTGAGCACAAAAATTTACACATCGTAGATATTAACTATATATCTTCTTCATATGGCCTTTCTAAATGGTCAGATCCTTTCTATTACTATATGTATAAATACTGCCTGGCAGTACCTGCAATCCCTGTTTTAAGCTTCAATGTGGCTAATATAGTTAAGGCCATCTACGGAAAAAATAAGAAGGGACTGGTACTTGATTTGGATAACACTCTTTGGGGAGGAGTTATAGGTGATGACGGTGTAGAAGGAATTTCTTTGGGACAGGAAACTTCAGACGGTCAAGCTTATCAAGACTTTCACCGTTATTTAAAATCATTAGCTAAGATTGGCATAACACTGAGTGTTTGTTCTAAAAATGATGAAAAAAATGCTTTATTAGGTTTAAATCATCCTGATTCAATCCTTAAAAAGGATGATTTTGTTCAGATAAAAGCAAACTGGAACAATAAAGACCTTAATTTTAAAGAAATTGCCAATGATATCAATGTATCTGCAGACAGCTTGGTATTTGTAGATGACAATCCTTCAGAACGTGATCTTGTAACAAGTCAGATACCAGGTGTCGTTGCACCTAATATAGAAGATGTCACAAGTTATATCAGCACAATCGACAGATCTGGTTTCTTTGAGAACATATCCTTATCAGAAGATGACCTAAAAAGAAATGAAATGTATAAATCAAATCGGCAGAGAGCTAATTTGAAAAGCCAGTTTAAAAATTATGGGGAGTATCTGGACTCTCTTGAAATGAAAGCTCAGATAAAACCATTTGAACCTTTATATTTTGAAAGGATCTCCCAGTTGACCAATAAAAGTAATCAATTCAATCTGACAACTCTTAGACTTACAGAAAATGAGATTGAAAAGATATCCAATAATAAAAGATATCTTACCTTTTATGGAAAATTAACTGATAAATTTGGTGACAACGGAATTGTTTCACTGGTGATGGGTGAAATTTTAGATGATGTCCTACATATAAGACTGTGGCTTATGAGTTGTAGAGTTTTAAAAAGAGACTTTGAACTTGCTATGCTTGATAGACTGATAGAAGCTGCAATCACTATGAAATTGTCATGTATTATAGGTTACTATTTCAGAACAGAAAAGAACAGAATGGTTTCAGAATTCTATGGTACTCACGGCTTTAAAAAAATTTCGGAGGATGACAAAGGTAATACAGTCTGGAAGTATGAGATAAATACTCCGTACCAAAAGTCAAATAAGCATATTTGTGTAGAATAGACAATGTGTATGGTCCATCCTCTTAATATGTGGATGGGTATGCTTCATATTATTGTTGCAGTCATTATTGATAGATTAAGATCCTGTAAAATATCTGGAAATACTATGGAGTTAGAAATGACAAGAGAAGACGTTTTTGAGCAACTGACAGCTGTTTTTAGAGATGTATTTGACAGTGATGATATTGTGTTAAAAGAGGATACTGTATCAACTGATATTCAGGATTGGGACAGTCTTGAATTTATAAATATTGTTGTGGCTGTCATGGAAACATTTAAAATTAAATTTTCAATTGAAGATCTGAAGAAGTTAAAAAATATTGGAGAAATGGTAACTCTGATTTTAGCTCGCCAAAAAAAAGGATAATGATATCTTTTTTTACAATTATCTGTGTTGTGTCACATCCATTAAATTAAAAAAAACTCATTCTTTTACAAGATCCTTTTCTTTACCGATACTATGATTAGGACGGATTATTGAAAAGAGAAAAATATATGTTTAAAAAATTCTCTAATGTAAAAATATCAGCAATAGCATCTGCTTCGGGAAAAGAACAGCATGATGTTGCTGAAATTTGCAGCTCCTTTCTTGACGAGAGACATGTTAAAAGACTCATAAAGACTTTAGGATTTGAAAAAATAAGACAAATCCCTTTAAACATGACAACTGCAGATATGTGTGTACAATTAAGTAACGATTTATTAGAGGAATTAAAAGTCTCAAAATCTTCTATTGATGCACTGATATTTGTTACTCAGACTAATGATTCGATTGCTCCTGCCAGTGTTTTTTCAATGCAGAACAGAATAGGTTTGTCTTCTGATTGCTATCTTAACAATATTATAAATGGTTGTGCTGGCAGTATGCATGGATTATTGGAAGGTATAAGTTTAATATCAGCAGGAATGGCCTCTAAAGTACTAGTATGCTTTGGAGATACCTATTGCAAATTACATGAATTGGCTGATGCAGATCAGAAATCAAATGTCGCTTTATTCGGAGACGGTGCAGGTGCGATCCTGCTTGAAAAAGACACTACTGCACCAGATATTTTTATTAACTATGAAGCACACGGTCAGTTTAATCAGGCAATTCATGATTCTAAGTATTCAGAAAGACTTGAACGATTAAAGATTGGTGTAAATGAAGGAACTTTAGAACCATCTGTTCTTGAAAATTACACTCAATCTGGGCTTCATATAGACGGAACAGCTATAGCTTCATATGCAATTGATTATGTTGTTCCAAATTTATTACATCTTCTGGAAGAATCAGGTAAGTCTATTCTGGATATACCTGTGTTTATGCTGCATCAGGCAAATAAAACTGTTTTAAAGTCAGTAGCGCTTACTCTGGGCATAGATCCTGGTAAAATTCCTTTCACTGCAGATCAGACTGGGAATACATCGTCAGCAGCTCTGGCTCTTGCAATTAGTGAAAGTGATTATGTAAGACAGCAAATAACTCGGGGACATACAGTATTAAGCGCTTTTGGTGTAGGAATGAATGTCATAAGTGTGTTAGCTGATTTATCGAAAACCAGAATACTGACAACCAGATATTTTTGATATTAAACAGTTTTGCTTTTATTACTAGAAGTTAATGCATGGTGAGTTCTGTACAATAGTATGTCAGAAATGGAGTTATAAAATGGATCGAACAGAAATATTAAAAGGAATAAATGAAATACTTGAGCCAGATGTTGAAATAACAGAAGACACAGTCATCGCAGATTGTGATGATCTTGATTCTTTAGGTTTATTCAATGTAGTTATTTATTTAAAGGCAAAAGGGATCTTCGTTAAAATTGAAGAACTTGCAATGTGTGAAAACGTTGGAGAGCTTCTTGATGAATTAGAAAAAAAATAGCAATGAATGTACTTAAAGTTGTCAATTTCAGATATCTGACAGAAGACTGTCTTCAGGAGATCCTGAACCTTCGAAATTCTGATCGTGTCAGAATGAACATGGCAAATAAGGATAAGATCTGTTTTGAAGAGCATTTGAATTTCTGCAGATCGTTATTTGACAGGAAAGATCTTTTATATTTTGCTGTCTATGTAAATGATTCTCTTGAAGGTGTAATTGATTTTAAGTCTATAGATTTCATTTTAAAAAAGTACGAAAGTGGCAGTTATTTTATAGAACGTTCTCAATACAATATTTCTTATTATGCAAATTTAGCAGGATTTCTGATTGCAAAATCTCTTGGACTTACGAAAGTCAGTTGCTATGTAAATAAGGAAAATCTTGCAGCGATGCTGTTAAATACGTGCAAATTAAAGTACAAAATTGTCTTTGAAGATCCTGTTTATTATTATCTTGAAAAAGATCTTTCTGACGAAAGTGTAAGCAACAATAAAGTCAGAACAACATTGGAAAAAAAATTCCATGTAGAATTTTTACTATAAACATCCCATTCATACAAGAAAAGCACATATGTTTATGAATAATGGAATCAACCTGTTCATTGCCTCGCATGTGCTTACTAAAAGGCTTACTTATGATCAAAATGGACGTGAAAATTGATTCACTAATTCTTCATCAGACCGTAGATATAAAGGTAGCTCTTCCTTGTTCGATTTTAAATCTTGGGAAAAGGTTTAAATCAGTATTGGCATTACACTGCGCTATGTCGACAGCAGATATATTCTTTGACAGGTTAGCGATGCTGGATTATGTCGAAGAATACAAAATAGCCGTTATAGCACCATCCATTCCAAATAATACTTTCTTTGTAAATTCAACTTTAGGCCGTTATGGAGATTTTCTTGATAAAGAAATGATGCCTTTATTGAGAAATATCCTTCCTGTTTCAGGTAAAAGGGAGGATAACACTGTACTTGGTATTTCAATGGGGGCATATGGAGCTTTAAGCATGATCTTAAGAAAACCAGATGCTTTTTCTAATGTTGTTGCAATAAGCGGATATTATGATCAGGCACTTCCATTTGACAAAGAGTTGGGAGCAGATAAAAATACTTTTGCTGTAGCAAATATAATTCAACCTTACATGTCAGAAATTTTTAAGCAATCATACAATGAATCTCCTGACGATCTGATTTTAAAACTTAGATCTTATCAATATTCAGATCCCACCAGGTTTATGTTCTATTCTGAAAAAAACGATCCTTTGTCTGTTTCTCAGACTAAAAGATTATATAAAATTGCCCGTGACTGTAATTTATCGGCAAGTTATAAAGAAGGTTACGGAAAACACGATGTGAGTGCATGGAAATCTTCAATAAAGGATGCTATGGCTAATATTCACGGTAGTTGAAAATGTCGATCTAAAGCTCACTAATTTTTTCTGAGCACTTTATCCTGTTATGCTACACTTACCATTCGATGTGAATTGTGTGCAGAAATCTTTGCATAAACATTTTAAATCCAGAAAATACATATGAGCATTTGCTCATATCCTGCTGATTTCTTTGTCTGTTTAATCTTTAGGCAAATAGCCTCATGAGATGTTTTTCACCTTTTGGTTTCATATTAACAAAATAATCACAGTTTTCTTGTATTTTTTCACAATATTTGACTAAACTTGAAAGAAAGGTGTCGTCCTGAGATTATTTCTGTTTCAGACTGAAAATGTATCTGCATTTACCCAATTGTGCAACAGACTAAAAATCAGTGATTCTGGTTCCTAGGTTATTCCTAAGATATGAAATTAACCTGAACCATTAAATTTGAAGAGAACAGACTAAAGTTATCTGATCAAATCAGTATGTGGCAGAGGAGCAAGTTATGCCAACTCCAAGTGCACCCTTAGTAAATCTCACTGCTACAGGCGACGTGGTTACGGGACCTGGTATGCCAACAAACCTTGTTAATGGTCTTCCTCAAGCTTGTATGGGAGATCTTGTGACTGGAGCTGCGTGTACTGGAGCTGTGACAGTGACTACAGCTGTAAATATGCTGACAAAGGGAAGACCCTGTACAAATCTAGGCTCTGTAGTAACAGGTGTAAATCCTCTCACTGGAATTCCAGTAGCTACTGCTTTAGCGGTATGTCCAAACATAAACAAGCTGGTGTAAATTTCCTGATTTTCAGGTTCCAGTGTGAGTTGGCTATTCTTTTATCAGAAAATCAAGTAAGGAAAAATAATGGCAGATAAGCTTGACTGGCTCAATGAGCATTTTGTGCTTCAGAACAATCTGACAGTGTCTGAGGTCATAGAGACGCAGAACTACAAACTTCCTTTTGAGCTGAGGGAAACTGCACTGAAGTAACCTATGTCTGAAGATTTTGTAAAAGCACTTGTCTCACAGGGAAAGTTCAAGCAGGCGAGTGAATTTTTAGCCTACAATCTTCATCTCCGGGCTTTAGCATTATGCAGTGAGTGAACGGTCAGATTTCAACAGTGGCAATTTTTTCTTTTTAAGTTCAAATTTGCCGTAATACGATTAATCAGAGTTTTAATTACTTGAAAAATACATTAGTCTTCCATTAATATTTTTTCGCTCTTCTTAAGAATTTACATTAAAATCAATAAAATAAAAATATTTAATGTTCTTTTTTTATAATGTGGCACAAATCTTGAAATAGATACAGCATACAAAGTGAAAGTGGCAAAGCTTGCCACCTAATGATTTCAATGGGGGAACATTCGATGAGTTTTGATTACAGTACAATAGGTAAAACTTCCTCCCGTATTGCAACTGATGCTGCAGAGGCCACATCCAAGAAAAGTAATTCGTCTTTAGATCAGGCGGATTTCTTAAAATTATTAACAACTCAGCTGCAAAATCAGGATCCCAGCTCTCCTGTAGATAACAATCAGATGGTAACAACCATGTCTCAGTTATCTGTGGTTGAAAATTTATCGACTATTTCAAACAATGTTGATAATGTTGTTAATGCAATTTCATCAAGTTCAGCTCTGTCTGCTTCTAGCCTTGTAGGCAGAAGCGTGCTAGTTGACTCAAAAACCGCTTTCTTTGATGGAACAAATCCTGTTACAGCTCAGATTGATGCAGGAGAGGGAGCTTCAAACGTTAAGATCAGCATTACCGACAGCAACGGCAATGTTGTTTCATCTTTTGAGGCAGGTTCTGCCATCGATGGCAAAATTGATTTTAGCTGGGATGGTATTCAGGATCAGAAAACTGGTGCAAAATATGATTCAGGCAAGTACACCATCAGCGTTACAGCATCTCAGAATGGTCAGAACGTAAATCTGCCTGTTAAGACATATGCAACTGTAGGTTCAGTTGTATTAGGCAAGACAACTTCTGATACCAAATTGAATCTGTTAGGTTATGGAGAGGTTTCTTTAGACAAAGTAGAGCAGATTGCTCTTTAATCGTAAAGTCGGTAGTCATTTAAAAGAGATCTTTATAATTTAAGGATCTCTTTAACCTTAGGTCAGAGTCTGTAATTTTTTCTACTAACCGTCATGTTTTCTTTACGGCTTGGAAATCTGTTTCAAATCATCATCCTTCCACCCAACAAAGTCATTTTCCTGACAATATTAATTTTCTGTAAATCAAAAAAATTCTAAACCGCCTTAGAATGCCTTTTTAAAGAATATGGCACATAGATTGCATTTAAAACATCAGTAAGAGGAAAAGTCATTTTCCGGAGGTTTTAAATGGATAATTTATTGTGGATTGCAATGTCAGGAGCTAAGGAGAATTTCCATAGCTTAGCTGTACGCAGCAATAACTTGGCTAATGCAAGCACCACTGGTTTTAAGGCAGACTTTGAAAATTCACGTGCTATGTCTGTTTTTGCCGATGCTTATCCAACCAGAGCTTTTGCTATGACAGAAAGACCTGGCTACAACATGGATGGTGGTGCTATTGAGACAACTGATAGACCATTAGATGTTGCTTTAAATGGCGATGGTTTTATTGCAGTCAATGACAAAGAAGGTAACGAAGCTTACACCAGATTCGGTAGTTTTGAAATAGACGTTAACGGCAATTTAAGAACTACCAATGGTCTTCAGGTTTTATCTGATTCAGGTGATCCTATGGTATTACCTGCAATGTTATCTGATATTCAAATCAGCAACGACGGTACTATCTCAGGTAGACCTCAGGGCGCTGATTCAAATGTTATTGAAGAGTTTGGTCGTATCAAACTTGTAAAACCTGATGATTATAAAAATATTGAAAAAGGTTATGACGGTTTATTCCGTAACATTGACGGCACTGCAATGACTGAAGATCAGAGCGTACAGGTTAGAAGCGGTATGCTTGAATCATCAAATGTTAACCCAGTCGAAGAATTGACAAGCCTTATCAGGATCCAGAGACAGTATGAGACTCAGGTAAAAATGATGGAGTCAGCAAGTCAGATGGATGAACGTCAAAACACTTTATTGAGCTACGATTAGCAAGGAGTAGAACATGATCCCAGCACTATGGATTAGTAAAACAGGTCTTGATGCGCAGCAGACCAATATCTCTGTAACATCAAATAACCTTGCCAACGCCTCAACAGTTGGTTTTAAGCGTGGTAGAGCTGTATTTGAAGATCTTTTATACCAAAAGATCAATCAGCCAGGTGGCAGATCATCAGCTGATAGCTATTTACCTGAAGGTTTAATGATAGGTTCAGGTGCCAAGGTAGTTGCAACTCAAAGACAGTTCTCTCAAGGTGATGTTGAAACTACTGACAACTCATTTGATTTAATGATCCAAGGTCGTGGTTTCTTCGAAATTGAGTTACCAGATGGTACCACTGCTTACACCAGAAATGGTCAGTTTACCAAGAATGAAGAAGGTACTATCGTAACATCAGGTGAAGGCTATCCATTATTACCTCAGATCCAAGTTCCTGATAACGCCACTTCTTTGACAGTAGGTCGTGACGGTCAGGTATCTGTTGTATTAGCCAATGATACAGCTTCACAGGATTTAGGTCAGATCACCGTAACAGATTTCATTAACCCTACAGGTCTTGAGTCCATCGGTGACAACCTTTACTTAGAGACCACTGCTTCAGGTGCTCCTCAGCAGGGTATCGGCGGTGAAGATGGTATGGGTGTTATCAGACAGAATATGTTGGAGACATCTAATGTAAAAGTCACTGAAGAGTTAGTAAATCTAATTCAGGCTCAGCGTGTTTACGAAATGAACTCAAAGGTTCTAACTACTGTAGATTCTATGATGGGCTCTTTAATCCAGTCAGTATAGTTTAGGTTATGAGTGGTAGGTAAAGTAAGAAGTAGGTTATTAAAATAGGGGTGGGGTAAAATGAAGAAGGTTATTTTAGCAATTGCTTTATCACAGTTAGTGCTATTACAAGGTTGTGCTTTAGATACATTCTCTGCAAAACCAGATGATCCAAAGTATGCTCCTGCGCTGCCTGAAGAGGATTACACCAACGCAGTACCTACAGGTGGTATCTATAATCCTTATACCATGAACAATGGTATGTATTCAGATACATCAGCTCATAAAGTTGGTGATATCATCTCTGTAACCCTAGAAGAAGCAACTTCTGCAAGTAAGAATGCATCTACTGATCTTGAAAAAGAAGGAAACAATAACTATGGTGGCATTACTCTTGCAAGTAAGAAATTACATTACAAGAATTTGACACCAACACTGTCTTCTAGCAACTCCAATGATTTTTCAGGAAGTGCTAAGGCAAAACAGTCAAACCAGTTGTCAGGACAGATTTCTGTTAGTGTAGTCAAGGTATATTCTAACGGTAATCTGCAGGTACAAGGCGAGAAGTGGTTGATGTTAAACAATGGCAATGAATATGTCCGTGTAACCGGTTTAATTAGACCTTCTGATATCAGCTCAGACAACACTGTATCATCACAGAGAATTGCCAATGCTAGAATTCAGTACGGTGGAACCGGCGATTTTGCGGATACTCAGGAACGCGGTTATCTGTCTAGACTGTTTAACAGCGCATTTAATATATTCTTCTAGTTTTGTAAGGTGGGGACTATGAGGATTGCAACAAAGTTTTTTAAATCATTGTGCTTAGGAGTAGCTGTATTAAGCTCTTTAAGCATCAATGATGCAGAAGCTGCAAGATTAAAAGATATTGCTTCAATTCAAGGTATTCGTGAAAACCAACTTTTAGGTTATGGTCTAGTAGTTGGTTTAGCAGGTACCGGTGAAAAGAACTCAAAGTTTACAGAGCAGAGCTTCCGCTCAATGCTAAATAACTTTGGTATCAAGATTGATGAGAGTACCTCTTTAAAGATCAAAGACGTAGCTCCTGTAGCAATTCATGCTACCATGCCTCCATTTTCAAAGACAGGTCAAACTATTGACGTAACTGTATCAGCAATAGGTGAAGCTACCTCATTACGTGGTGGTACCTTATTACAGACCATGTTACGTGGTGTAGACGGCAACGTTTATGCTATCGCTCAAGGCTCACTGGTAGTAGGCGGTTTAGGTGTAGAAGGTGCTGATGGCTCAAAGGTTACTGTAAACACTCCTACTGTCGGCAGAATTGCCAATGGTGCAATTGTAGAGCGCGAAGTACCAGATAACTTCAGTCAGACTGATTCATTTGTCTTTAACTTAAATCGTGCTGACTTTACAACAGCTAAAAATGTAGTTGATGCAATTAACGATCTTTATGGTGATGGTTCAGCTGTAGCTCAGGATTCTGCTTCAATTAGAGTAAGTGCACCACGTGATCCTTCTCAGAGAGTGTCTTACCTATCAACTCTTGAGAACATTGAAATCGATCAAGGTGAGGATGCAGCTAGAATCGTAGTAAATTCACGTACTGGTACCATTGTTATAGGTAACAATGTAAAACTAAAACCAGTTGCCGTAACTCATGGTGGTCTTACTGTTACTGTATCTGAAGATCCAAGAGTATCTCAACCTAACAGTTTCTCTCAAGGACAGACAGCAATTGTTCCTGATTCTCAAATCAATGTAAGTGAGAAAAAGGGTAAGATGTTCAAGTTTGATACAGGTGCGACCCTAGATGACTTAGTAAGAGCAGTAAACCAGGTTGGTTTAGCTCCAGGTGATCTAATGTCAGTACTAGAAGCTTTAGATAAAGCAGGAGCTATTGACGGTAAGTTAGAAATTATCTAAAAGGTTTTAAAGGTTCTGCCACCCCACCTACCTCTTCAAGGCAGAACCTTTAAATTCATAGTCAGTCAAAAGCCATATACATAGGGTACTTAATTTTGTAAATATTAAATATCTGTAAAATCAGGCATCAGCAAACATATCTGGATATAGCACTGTAGGTGATATGAGATTACTGTCTAACATTTACTAGCGTCTCTCAGACAAATATGATTCTGCATCCTTTATAAAGCTCGCAGCAATCATTACAATGACAATTCCTATCGGAAAAGCCGCTACTATGCTGACTGATTGCAGATTATTCATGGTACTTTCAGCAAACAGTAGCGCAATCGGAAGCAGAATCAGCAAAATACACCACATCAGCTGAATAAGCTTATTTGGCATATCTCCTTCGTCCAATTGGTGATAGCAATAACAGGATGCCGTAAAAGCAATTGAATCGATTGATGTTGCATAAAAAGCAATCATTGTAAGTAACACGACAACCATAATTAGTGTGGAGCAAGGCATTGATCTGATAATGGATATGATCATTTCGTAAAGGTCTCCATCCGTCATGTAATGTGAAATAAAGTCTGCCTTTTCTTTGAACTGCATCCCCATCGAATAGTTGCCAAGCACAATAAAACTTGTAAGAGTTGATCCTGTACCAAACACGTATCCCCCAAGAATAGTCTGACGAACAGTTCTGCCACGCGAAATGAAACCAATAAAAAATGGAGCTGCGACACACCATACCATCCAATAGGCCCAATAATAAATCGTCCATTTCTGAGGAAAACTCGATGTACGAAGCGGATCAGTAAAAGTAGACAATTCTACAAAATTCTGAACCATTCGACCAAGAGATGAAAAACCTGACTCGATAATGTATTTTGTTTCGCCACAGAACATAAGAACAAAAGCGAGCAGTCCAAAAAACATGTAAATGCAAATATTGGCAAGTTTACTGATCCCTTTAAATCCATGCAGAAGAGAGTATGTATAAACAGCGCACGTAATCAACAGGATAATAATATTGATGAGATTGCGGTTAACGGCAACATGAAACAGTTCACCAACAATGGCAGTCATTAGTGGTGTAGCCATGCTAAATGTTGTTGCAGTTCCTGCAATAAGGGCAAATACAGCTAGAAGGTCAATAATTCTTCCTGCCCAACTGTCTGTATGTTTACCAAGAATAGGCCGGCACGCTTCTGAATATTTCTGATGTTTTCTTTTTCTTACATGGAGCATGAATCCAAAGGCAACAGCCAGAACCAGATAAAACCCCCAAGGTATAAAGCTCCAATGGAATAATGGATATACACCATCCCAGTCCTGAATACTTCCCATTTCTGCTAGATGTGGATCAGTAGCATAGAGAACCCATTCTGAGAACGAGTAGAATAGTATGTCTGCTGAAAGCCCACAGGTAAACATCATGGAACTCCAGACTAAGAATGGATACTTTGGTTTTTCATCTGGAGCTCCAAGAACAATATTTCCATACTTTGGACCTAGAAGGTATAAAGATAAAATAAAAATTCCCAACCCAATGATTAGGTAGTATGTTCCTAATGTGTCTCCAAAGAAAAAACGGATCTGACTCAATACAGCTTTTGACTGTTCAGGTTTAAAGAAAAATAAAACACAAAGTGATATTACAAATGCCTGTGGCACCAGTGTGATCAACCAGTCTATTTTCCCCTGTTCGTTTTTCACTTTCATTTACTTTTCATCCGCATAATTTCTGTAGCTCTCATCCAAAGCAATTAATTCATTCAAACTATCGACTTCTAAAACATCGCCATTACACATAGGATGGATCCCCAGTTTGTATTCAGCCGGATAGCAGAACATTGCTACATCATCCCAATATATTTGATGATTTTTCTTTTGTCCAAACTCAATTTCCAGATGATACTTTAATTTTACTCCGTCATTTGCAGTCCATCTTGAAATGCTGTATAGTTGCCAACCTCTTTTTCCTCCAGTTCGACTACAGGATGTCACGATCCCATTTTTCACTGTCTGAAGCCATTCATCGGTTTTTTTATCTGTCCATACACTGTTATAACCTGAACGTTCAAATTCAGGTGCAAGAATATCAGAATTGTAAACAATCTGATCTCCATCAAGAATGATGGCATTTTCAATGAAATCTCTTGCCACATAAAGCGATGAGATGTTGTTGCAGGATTCATAGTATGGATTTTTAATCAATTTGATGCCATGATATTCTTTTTTCAGTTTCTCAAACTGTTCTTTTAGATATCCCACAACAACATATATTTCATAAATTCCGTTTTTATGGAGACCTTCAATTATCGTATCAATCATTCTGATACCATTCACTTTTATCAAAGGTTTTGGCGTAGTCAGTGTTACAGGATACATACGCTTACCAAATCCTGCTGCCATAATTATGGCCCTTTCAACTTTTGGCATTTAGTCAACCTTAGGATTCTTTTTCAGTTCATCCTGAACAATGCGGTAGTAGTCTTTTGCGTAGCGATACTGACGAAGCGAATATTCTCCAAATTCCACTCCAAGGTTGCGCTTATATTCGCACCAGTTGCTCCATAACAAACCGCAAACAGCAATATAGCAGTAAATCTTGATCCTAATCGCTATATTGCATCCTTTTGGAAAATAATCTTCAATTACTCGGTCAATCTGAGGCTTATTGTAAAGAGAGTAAATGCAGAACATCGCTACATCCACGTGAGGATCTTGCATTCCTGCATACTCCCAGTCAATAAGACGAATTTCTTCCTTGTCGCCTTTCTCAACAAATAGAAAGTTATCGGGAACTGAATCAATATGGGATAGAACTTTTTCCTCTGCGTGAGCATAAATATAAGGTCTCAGCGACAGAACATTTGCTTTCGTTTTTTCGTAATCCTTATATATAGAAGGTGTCTTTCCCCACAGTGCTTCATAAAACTCAATTTGGCTGAAAATATCAAATTCATGATTTACTTTTAGTTTCATTTCATGGAATTTTCGCAACCATTTTATGCATTTTCTGACATCTTTGAAATTCATAGGATCACACACTCTGGCTTCTTCCAGAAATTCAGTGATTTTATAGCCATTTTTGGGGTTGATATATTTAATGTCATCGCAGATATTTTTTCCTTTAAGAGTTCTATAAACATCTGCTTCATGTTGACGGTTAATCAGCTTGTCTGTTCCTTCTCCAGGAATCCGCATGATGTATTTCTTACCTTTACAGAAAAAAACAAAAGATCTATTTGTCATTCCCTTTTTCAAAATTGCAATGTCTGTAACTTCTTCAGTCTTTGATTTTAATGTGGCACAAATTACCTTGATTGCCTCTGTTTTAAGCTGGTTAGAATTACTGTCAATATCTCGTAACTGCTCGTATGTGTTGATTTCAACAACGTCTTCTGAATGAACTACACGTGCTGTGACAGTCATTCTTTCTTTGTTAAAAAGTGCTTCCTCCCAAAATGCGCCATCGTACAGATGATTTTGGCAAAGTTCATCAATGCATCTGCCAACTGTTTTTGCATCTTCTTTTCCAAGATAGCAGATCCCAATCATTGCATTTCCATCAGAGCCTTCAGGTACTTTCACAAGTTCATTTTTACGATTAACACGAACTTTGCTTTGAGCGTCATTAAGATCGCTGACCATGTACCATGAATACATCTCATGGCGACAGAAAGGATTTCGCTTGCACCATATATCACAAGGTATGATGTACGAATTTTTAAGATGCTCTTTTACACGTTTTAGAGAATGAAGATTATTCTTTGACACGTAATCTTCATTAACTATCAGTTTCACACCGTAATCATCAATTAAATACTCGTATTTTTCTTTCATGAAACCTACAACTACATAAATTTCGTGGATTTTTACCTCATGGAGTTGCTTAATAATACGTTCAATCAAAGGTTCTCCGTTTATTTCAAGAAGTCCTTTGGGAATTTCAGTGTTGATTGGAACCATTCTCATTCCAAAGCCTGCGGCTAGAATAATTGCTCGCTGTGTAATTTTTTGTTTATACTCTGTATGAGCTTTTTGCGTAGTATGAATTGAATCATCAAGATAGCCTAATTTTATAAGCTTCTTAAGAGAACGGTTTACTACTCCCAATGAGTGACCTGAAGCATCTGCCAGAATTCGCTGATTGATAAAAGGTTTTTGGAAAAGAGTGTTCAAAATATCGTTTTCTTGCTTGTTCATGTACATTTTCTTTTGTTATTTTGTGAACATAGTCTGAAAATAAAAACTATCTAATATAATTCTGATAGTTTTTATTTGTTAATACGGGGCTATTGCAAAACTATTAAATTAAAACACGTGAACAGATTTTCTGACTATAACTTAATAATTTTGTGTTTTACTCTTTTTATATCAATCTCTTCTTTTTCAGGATCTAATTTTATAAGTTCATTTTTTGATAGAGCTGGTCCCTTTAATAATTCAAACAGATCTCTTTTTAAAGATTGTTTATAGGAATCTAGCATAACATTCAAATCAGAGCAAAAGAAAAGGTGAGAGTTTCCTAAACACTTTTGTTTTAGCTTTCCTTCAGCAATTAAAGGATCAAAAACAATACGTTTTAGCTCTTGAACATTTCTTAATGTATTGTCACAGAATCTTCTGCAATAAAAATAATACTCAGAATGTATTTTGCTACCATTAATTTTGGTAGTGCCAGAAAATTTTTTCATAAATCTGTTGTGAGTGCGAAGCTGCTGTTCACAAGCATGCCAAAGAGTAAAAAATATCTGATCTCCAATCATCAGATATTTAGCTTTCCTGAAGGACAGGTATCCTGCCATACCATTATCAAAATCAAAGCAAACATTAGAAAAGCTCTGCTCTTCAGATCTTGGATTGACTAGTACATACGAAAAAAGAGGATCCTGTGTTCTGTATCCTATGTGATTTCTGATACAGCTGTTGGCAAGCTCACTTACTGAAGACATATCTTCTAAAGGAGAAAATTCTTTTTTATTACAGTAACTGTATGTAAATGCAGGCAAAACCAGTTCCCCTTTCTCTCCTATAATATCTAAAATGATATCCAGATAGTATTTACCCAAATCAAAAACGTCCTCTTCAGGAAGTCCTACTTTTAACAACTGGCTGTGAACTAGAACAGTGTCACCTTTACGTAGCCCTATTTTTACTAACTGTTCTTTTATGTAATTTCTGTCTAGTTTCATTCTTTAGACCTTTTTATAGTAAGAGCCTCAAATACCTGCAGAGTAAGAGCTTTTCTATCAAGTTTTCCATTGTAGTTAACAGGGAAATCCCTTATAAACACAATGTCCTGAACCTGCATATAAAAAGGTAGATATTGTTTCAGTTCTGAAACAATATTCTCACAGACTTTATCATCTCGGGAACCTTCAACAGCAGCAACCAAATTGGTTATCTGGTTTAATTCATTTCTGACAGGAATAGACATAGCCCTTCTTTTAGAGGCCATCCTTAGTCTTTCATCTATTTCTAAAAGATCTACTCTAAAGCCGTTGATTTTGACCTGATCATCACGTCTTCCTTTAAAAATAAAATTTCCTTCTTGATTGATATAGCCATTATCACCAGTCTTATACCATAAGGTTCCATTAAGATGGATAAATGCCTGACTTGTCTTTTCCGTACTGTTTAAATAGCCTAAACCTACCTGATCTCCTGACAGGTAAATCTGTCCGATTTCATTTTCTTTCGCTTCAACATTGTTGTCATCAAAGATGGCTGCTTTTGCTCTTGGGAAAGTAGTTCCTAAAGGTACTACTCCTTCAAGATTCTGGAGGTTATCTATGGTCATTGTCTTTGGATCGTAAACTTTGTAGCGCATTATGATTACAGTAGTTTCAGTAGGTCCGTATGTATTGTAGACAACAGATCCTTTGCAGCAATTTACCCAGTCTCTTACCTGTTCATACCAGAGAGGTTCTCCTACAAAAATACTGATCCTGACTGATTTCATTGATTCTGGATCCAGCATTTCCATTTTTTTTAGCATACTGATAACGTATGGAACAGCATGGAAAACGGTTATTTTGTATTTTTCAATCACAGGTGCAGGGCAGAAAAGATATTCTTTTGGAATTGGGACTAATGTTCCACCCGACAATACTGAAGAACATAGATCCTGCAGACTTAAATCAAATGTGATTTCAGACATTTGAGAAAAGACATCATTTTCGTTGTAGTTGTAATAGTTAAGGATCTTCTCTAGGTAACTTAAAAAATGAAAGTATGAAACTATAACGCCTTTTGCTTTACCGGTAGTTCCTGATGTGTAAATGACATAAATAGGTTTATTCTCATCAAATGCACATGGCGTTAACAATATTTTTTCTGTAGTCTCCGTTTTGTTGAAATTGAGACTTGTTATATTTTCAGACAGATCTTCTGATAACTGTACAGAAAAATCGTCTGATGACTCAACAATTATATCTTTGTCTATCTTTGATGCTTTTAGCAATTTATTGAGATAAGTTGCACATTCCCTGCATACTATAACTGCATCTACGTCAGAATCCAAAATCATTTCTATAGTTCTGTTAACAGGAAATCTCGGATTAAGGGGAACGTAAGTTTGATTTGTAAAAATTGATGCAAGTATTACTGCATAAACATTTACTGATCTGTAACCTAGAATAGCGACCTTCTGGTACTTTTTTTTAGAAATATAATTGGCAATTATGCAACTTCTTTTATAGAGAGTGCTGTAGGAAATATCTTCATGGTCAGTTCTGATTGCAGTTTTTTCTTTGTATTTATTAAAAGCTGTAAGAAGTGCTTCTTTTAAATTTGTTTGTAAATTTACAGGATCGTTCATTTTAATGTTACATATCAATTTTTATGCTACCGTTAATGGAGAAACCTCCATCAATTATTATACTTTCTCCTATTACTTTTGAAGCTTTGTCTGACAGTAGAAAATCAACTGTACCAACAATGTCTTCTGGAGTAAGTGATCCAAATGGATAATTTTTTGAATATGCCTCTATAAGAGAGCTGTTTTCATAAATTTCTTCTGTAAGTGGTGTTCTGGTTAATCCTACTTTTACGCTGTTTATTCTGACCTTAGGAGCAAATTCAATAGTAAGACATCTTCCCAATTCCTCAAGACCTGCTTTTGCAGCATGATTATATGACATGCCTTTTACAGCTCTAGCACTGTTGTGACTTGAAATAAAAACAACACTGTTCAGTTCTCTTTTGTTAGATCTTCCTACTAAAGCTTTAATGATCATAGCGGCACTTACAGTATAGATGTTATACATAGACATAAAATCATCGCTTGTGATCATATGTAAATGCTTCATGCGTGCAGTTCCGGCACAGTGAACAAATTTCTGTACTGTAATACCTTCATTAGATAGATATTTTTCTAAATCGGTACATAAAGTGTCTACTTTGGACAAGTCATAAGTAAAAAAACTCACATTTGACTGCTTATTGCACAGGCAGGCTGTTTCCTTTAATTTGTCCTCATTTCTGGAGCAAAGGATTAAATTGTATTTTTCTGACAATTCAATAGCAATTTCTCTGCCTATTCCTGAACTTGCACCGGTAACAAATAAAGTTTGCATACAACCTCACCTAACTATTTCATATTGCACTTTGATTTCAGATCTGCAATCGTCTCAGCAGTCATGATATCCTTTAAGCTCAGCTTTACTCCAAAATTACTCTGTAACGATTGCTGTAATGTCATCAGAGTAATTGAATCCCATTTGTCTAACTGCTTAAAGTGTGTATCGTCAGTAACTTTATCTTCATCAAAAATGTTTGCCAGTTCATCATAAAAATTCATTTTAGTATCTCCTTTATTTGTTAACGATATCTAATAGCTTGTTTTGTAAAAGTTTGTCCTTTATTTCAATTAAATTGTATGCAGGAACACCGATTATCTCACTAATATCCAGTAAGTCATTCGTACCGTCTGCATAAGCAATAAAGTCTCTTAGTGCAAAAATAGTTTTGTATGATCCTTTCTGACTTACAGTAGGGTACATTCCTCTTTTACCTAATTGAGGTTCACATAACACTTTAATCTTATACTTAAAGTTATTCTCAAGCACGTCAAGACATTTTGTCATAACTTCATATGCACCAGTAAAACCTTCAGGGCTTATTAAAGTTAAATCGTCTTTTGAGGTGTGATACTCTGGATATGATCCATATTTTGTTCTTGATACAGAACAGACAGGTAAATCCACACCTGGAGCATTAAACTGTCTTTCATCTGATCCTCTGTAAAAGAAAGAATATGCTTTATGAGAAGGAACCAGATATTTTAAGGTGTTTTCAAGTACTTTGTCGGTTAAGGTATTACCATAGCGTGTCTTTACAAAAGAATAATCACGGTTGTCTCCAACACATGAAATGACAAAACCTGCAACAGTATTTTTCTTTAGAACCTCAAGGTTCCTTGAAAGATAGGTGATAGAACCTATGGTTTCAGGAATATAGATAAATCTGTAGGTATAGTAGCGAGGCTTTTCTTTAATAAATTTTGCTAAAGCTACTGATAAAGCAGGCCCAGAACACTCATTATTTGCCATAGAAGGATGACAGAGGTAAGTTGAGATTAAAATCTCTTTATCTGATTTTCCTCTGATAATGCACTCTCCATAGGTCAGAGATCCTTTTTCGTTAAATGAACTTTTTATTACAGCATGGTATTTTCTGTCTTCATCTTTTGACAGTTCATCAAAAAGATTCTGTGACATGCAAAAACCGGATCTTTCGCAATAGTAGGAAGTTACATAAGGAATGGCATCCTTCAGATCTTCCTGCGTATAGATATACTGCTTGAGTTCTGAGAAGGGCAGAACCTTATCAAAAGGGGCGGAGTATCCCAGTACATGAAGATTGTTCTCTTTAAAATCAATGATCCTTTTGTGATTTTCATCTTCGATATAGGCTTCTGTACAGTCCCACTCTCTTGGTACTGTCCAGTCAAAAACCTGAGTACCTGAAGGTACTTCAAAAACATTTATTTCAGGTAACTCTTCTTTTAAGATTGCTAAAGACTGTCTAAAACCATTACCAGTGATACTTCTGCAAATAGGAAATAGCTTTTTAGCTATTTCGTAGCAGTAAGCTCCAACAGCATTACTGTTAATGTCGTGGTTATTGTCTTTCATTGTTATTTTCTACTAATTCCTTTTACAAAACTAAGTTTACTTATACAGTTGTCGTCATGTACTGAGTTTTATTTAGCAATGAAATGATTGCCGTTTGTTAGAACAGAAAAGGTGATTTATTTAGGTTGTAAATGACTCTAATCGTTAAAGACCAAATTACAACCTATAACCCTTAACTACATTATTTTTTTTGAAATAATGAAGCTTTGTTTATTGAAAAAGGCAATTCCGTAAGCCTCAATGGATTGGACTGTTGGCAATTCTAAAAACTCTTTTGCATATTGTTTTTCTTCAATTTGTAAAAGAGCTTTTTGAGCAACTATCTTCATATCTTTTTCACTAGGTGAACTCTTAAGTTCCAAAATAGCAACTTTGGTCTTATCTGAATTTCTAAAGGAAATATCAGCATATCCATTGCCAGCTTCGAAATTGGATTTATATTCTTTTACCCATTTTTCAGAAACAGTAAATATTCCTGACATAAAGCCATGATAGAAGTTCTCTGGTTTTGATTTTGTGGCTAAATCTCTGATTGAAACATATGATGTCAATAATGAGTTTAGAATATTTGTAACACTCGATGTATTTCCTTCTAAAAATCCTGAAGCCAACTTTTCAGCCTTTTTGTCAGGTCCTAAAGTTAAATTGTCATCAAAGACTTTCTTGATATTAGACTCAAAGCAATTTAGGATTTCTTCATTGGGTATTTTTACAATGTAGTTATTCTTTGAAGGATTACCAACAGCTGTTAAGTAACCTGTATGTACCAGTAAAGAGAAGAAATCATCAGGATCATGAAGTTTTAAATCATCATAATTCATAGAATCATTGATGCTTACTTCAATAGTTTTTCTATCAACAAGATCTTGAAGGTGCTGTCTTATATCTTCCTTCAAGAATCCAATGTATTCTTGTAAAAGCAGAGATGATGATGTTGCGTTCCAATAGTTGTCTGGTTTTATTTTGTATTCTTGATGATTAAGTACGTGCTTATAATTTTCTGCAACAAAATTGATTACATCCCATGGACAGAACATTTCAACATCATCAAATCTATAACCATCGTAGTTTTCTTTGACCATACTCTCATATTCGCTAAGGTTATAATCTTTTAAAAACTTTTTAGTCTCTTCTTTGTTAAAGCCTATGATTGTGGTGAATTCAGAGCGTGTACTTAAAACAGTGTTTACAACAACGTTGTTGACTCCTGTAAATATTGAGTTTTTAGCAACTTTTAAACAACCTGTCATGACAACCTTTAAAATGGTAGATGTTTCTTCGTTGGTATTTTTAGGTGTGCTTTTTAGTACTCCCAAAAAAGAGCTGATGAGGTCTACCATTTGTTTATGGTACTTACCATTAGCAGCATTAGCTAATGGAACGTCGTATTCATCAATTAGAATAATTACTTGTTTCTTAAAATGTTTGAACAAACAACTGCTTAGAAAGCTTAGCGAATCAGTAAGGTTGTTTTGATTTATTGGCTTCTTTAAATAAGAGTCACTACAGAGATTTTTCAAATCAAATTTGTCATCATCTGTGAGAGCTTCACTTTTTTGCAGAAAACTATAAGTCCTGGCTAAATTCTTTACAAGAGTAATCAGAGCTCCTTTTGCAATATCGAAATCTCCTCCAATAACTCCTTTTAATGAGATGGAAATAACTGGAAATTGTCCCATGTACTTGTCAACAAAAGCTCTATCATTCATGATCTCCATGCCATTAAATAGCTTCTGCTGAAATGAGGTATCACTTGGATTGTTTACGTTCAAACGAAAGAAATCGGAGAACATATCCATTAGTAAGGTTTTTCCAAATCTACGAGGTCTTGTAAATAAAAGTACCGAGCTGCCATCCTCTGCGAAGACTTTTTTTAAATATGATGTCTTATCTACATAGTATTTATTTTTGTTAATGACTTCAGCAAACGTATCATCACCAGTTGGTAATAACTTAAAAATATTTAGATCTGCCATGATGAGCCTTTATTTTTCAAGAAAACTATATCTTTCTTAATTCTATCAGACTTTTAGTCTATCAATACTAGATATAAGTAACGTTTTATCTAGGTTCAAAGTTATTCTTTTAAGAGAAATTTCAAGTGAAGCTATGATCTTTGTAGTTTATTTCTGATAATGATTGAGTATATAGATAAGTTCAAACTCAATATAATCAGATATCTTTATAAGATCATCTAACTTTTGAGCATTCAAAAGTTCTTTGACAATAGAATTGATGACGGCAGGGTAGTCACTGTTCATTAGAGGTGACAGAGAGATGACATCCTCTAGTAAGGATGTCATCTTCTCATAGGTTGCAGCAGGACAGCCATCTTTAGCAGTATCTGCTACAAGATGGCACTCCTGTACAACTTTTTGTACGTTTGTTCGTACATTTAGCTCATGTACATTCTGAACGTCTTTAATGTCGCTCATGAAAGATAAGTTTATTTAGCTAGCTTTGAGAGAATTGTTTCTACAGCAGAATCTAGCTTTAAGTTTTCCTTATCACCGGTTCTTCTGTACTTGTACTCTACATTGCCGTCTTTTAAGCTCTTCTCACCTACGGTGATAATGTGAGGTATACCGATTAACTCAGCATCAGCAAACATTACACCAGGACGTTCATCACGATCATCATACAGAACTTCTACGCCACGAGCGGTAAGTTCGTTGTAGATTTTTTCAGCTGCGTCTTTAACTTCCTGTGACTTAGAAGGCTTAATTGCAATAATTGAAACCTTAAAAGGAGCAATCTCTTCAGGCCAGATAATACCTCTGTCATCATGGTGCTGTTCAATTACTGCAGCAATAGCACGAGTAACACCGATACCATAGCAGCCCATAATCATAGGAATGTCTTTACCGTTCTCATCTTTAACAGTAGCTTTCATTGCTTCTGAGTACTTAGTGCCAAGCATGAATACTTGACCTACCTCAATACCTTTACGCAGGTGTAAGGTACCCTTGCCATCAGGGCTAGGATCACCATCTTCAACGTTACGTAAATCAAATACTTCGTATTTAGGTACATCTCTGTCCCAGTTTACGTTGATTAAGTGGTAGCCAGTCTTGTTAGCGCCACAAGCAAAGTTAGACATCTTATCTGCAGTTCTGTCTACTAGGATTCTGCCCTTAAAGCCTACAGGACCCAATGAACCAGTGTGAGAACCTGTAAACTCATTGATTTCTTCTTCTGAAGCCATCTCTAAAGGATCGTTAATACCATCAATCTTGATGGCTTTAACTTCATTTAGTTCCTGATTGCCACAAAGACAGAGCATAACCAACTCATACTTACCGTCTTCTTTCTTATTGCCATGAACGATAAGGCTCTTTAATACTTTCTTTGAATCTAAGCCCAAAGCTTTAGCTGCATCATCAACTGAATGACAGCCAGGTGTTGCAACTTCAGAGTAAGCAGCTCCTGGTGCTTCTCTATCATAAGTAGGAGCTAGAGCTTCAGCCATTTCAATATTAGCAGCATATGATGAACCATCAGACCAAGCAATAGTATCTTCACCAGCATCAGCTAATGCCTGGAACTCATGTGAGTGGTTTCCACCAATAGAACCTGTATCAGCTTCTACTGGGCGGAACTCAAGACCCATACGGGTGAATACTCTTGAATATGCATCATACATATCCTGATAAGTCTTCTCTAAAGAGGCCTTTTCAATATGGAATGAATAAGCATCTTTCATTAAGAACTCACGACCACGCATTACACCGAAACGAGGACGGATTTCATCACGGAATTTGTTCTGGATCTGGTATAAGCATAATGGTAACTGTCTTGCTGATTTAATTTCACGACGAGCAATATCAGTTACAACTTCCTCATGGGTAGGACCTAAGGCAAACTCGTTTTGCTTTCTATCCTTAAAACGGCATAACTCAGGACCGTACTTTACATAGCGACCTGACTCTTTCCACAGTTCAGCAGGCTGGACCATTGGCATGGCAATCTCTAAAGCACCAGTTTTGTCCATTTCTTCACGGACAATCTTGTTAACTTTAGATAACACTCTCATACCGGTTGGTAACCAGGTGTAAACACCTGAAGCGATCTGACGGATCATGCCAGCTCTTAACATTAAACGATGGCTCTCTACAGCAGCCTCTTTAGGATCTTCTTTTAAGGTAGATAGTAAATATTGACTTGTACGCATTCTAAGTCCTGATAAATAAATTTAGCCTGCTAATCTTAAAGACAGGGGGTGAAAAATAATTGCGCTAATTCTAGCACAAAAGCGCTTTGTTAAGGAAAACTAATGAAGCTTTAAAGCCTGTAATACAGAAACTTTTATGTGGAGTTTATTGATTTTAGTCGCTAAAGGATGATGACTGTATAATTCAGTCATAATCCTTTAAAAGAAGAGCTAGAAAAAGCGCTTGTTCTATGCTGTTTACGAGCAATTTTATCGCAAAGTAAAACAAGCCAAAGACGCATAAAATTAGCTTTTATGCTAAAATTAAGCTGTTTTAGTCAATTATAGGGGACAGACATGGTATTTGTAGCAAGTTTCATCGTATTTTTACTGTTTGTTCTAGCTTTATCAATGAGTATGCTTATTAAAAGACGTCCAATGATGACAGAAGAAGAGGCTACAGCCTCAATCATGGATGGTGGTGTATGTACTACCTGTCAGCAGTTGTGCTCTATGGCTGGTAAAAAGGTAGAAAAGCGCAAAGATGATTGCGCTATTAAGAATATGGAAATTCCTCACCAGAGCGTATAAAGAACAATAAAATTTCTAAGCTTGCCTGTCATTAGGCAGGCTTTTTTTCGTTTTTAGGTTTCAAAAATGTTAAAAAAATCAGTTTTAGCTAATGTTGTTTCACGCGCTTTTCTCTTTGCTGTAGTTTCAACCTCATTAGTTGCGGTTACAACTCTTACAGCTTGTGACAAAGACAATCAACGCACTGTTGCTGCACAGGTACAGACATCAACAATCATTCAGGGCAAAACCATGGGTACTTTCTATGCTGTAAATGTTGTTGGTGGTTATAAAGGAGGAGAAGCAGGTTTAAAAGCTTTAGCTGAAGGTGCGTTTAAGCAGATCTGCGATGAGATTTCAACTTTTGATAAGAACGCTGAGTTATATAAATTCAATGATTTTAAATCTACAGAACCTTTTGAGATTTCAAATGAGCTAGGCAGGATCATTCAAGATACTGTTTATCAGGGCAGACGTATTGAAGGAGCTACTGATATTACTGTAGGTCCATTGGTAAACCTGTGGGGCTTTGGTAAAGATAAAAAGAAAGATGAAGCTCCATCTCAAGATGAGATTAATCAGGCTTTAGAGCTGGTTGGTCTTGATAAGTTTGAGGTTAGAACAGAAAACAATAAGAGCTATTTAGTAAAGCACAATAAAGACATCAAACTTGATCTTGCAACTGTAGGTGAAGGCTTAGGAGCTGATGCAGTGGCTGCAAAACTGGTAAAGGAAGGCTATAAGAACTTTATGGTAAATGTAGCTGGTGCTTCACGCTCATATGGTGTTAACGCTAAAGGCAAAAAGTGGCGTTTGGGAATTGAAGATCCTACCTCACCTGAAAGACGAGTATTCGTACCAATCTGTGCTTTAGACAAAGCTGTAACTACAGCAGGTTCTTACAGAAACTACTTTAAAGATGAGACTACAGGTAAAATCTTTTCACACGCAATCGATCCTAAAACTGGTTACCCTGTAACTCACAAGACTTTATCAGTAACTGTTATTTCAGACTCAGCTTTTGAGTCAGATGCCTTAGATACAGGTCTTTTAGTACTGGGTGCTCAAAAGGCTCTAGACTGGGGTAAAGAGCATGGCTATGCTATTGCAACTATCGAGTATGACAATGGCAAACCTCTATTTAGATATACAGATAACTTCAAGCAGTATTTAGACTGTGCAAAACAGCAGTAAGTTAAAACATCAGATTTAGTCATTCAATAAAATTGAAACCTAAAGCTTGAGAGAATACTAGAAAGAAGATTAGGACAAATTCATGCATATTCATATTTTAGGTATCTGCGGTACCTTTATGGGCGGTATTGCCATGATTGCAAAACAAGCTGGTTTTACCGTTACAGGATCAGATAAGAACGTTTATCCTCCAATGTCAGATGAGTTATCAAACGCAGGTATTAAGTTACATACAGGCTTTGATGCTGAGCAGTTAGATGAAAAGCCTGATTTAATTGTAGTAGGTAACGTAATGCGTCGAGGCATGGATGTTGTAGAGCGCATGCTAAATGACAGATGCCGTTATGTTTCAGGACCGCAGTGGTTAGAAGAGCATTACCTTTTAAATAAGACTGTTCTGGCTGTAGCTGGTACTCACGGTAAGACTACCACCTCATCAATGCTGACCTGGATCTTAGAAGATAATGGTAAAAATCCAGGCTTTTTAATTGGTGGTATTCCTGAGAACTTTGGAATTTCAGCACGCAGTACTGACAGTGAGTACTTTGTCATTGAAGCTGATGAGTATGACTGTGCTTTCTTTGATAAGCGCTCAAAGTTTGTTCATTATCATCCTACAGTTCTAATCATGAACAACTTAGAGTATGACCATGCTGATATCTTTGATTCAGTAAAAGATATTCAAAAGCAGTTCCATCATTTAGTAAGAACCGTACCTGGTAAAGGTCTTGTTGTTATGCCAAATAACGACAAGAATCTTGATGGGGTAATAGAAATGGGCTGCTGGACTCCTGTGGTACGAATCGGTGATGAGAACGACCTGAATGCAGTCTTAAAATTAAAAGATGGTTCATCTTTTGATATTTATGATGGTAAGGAATTTATCTGTACTGTAAATTACAACTGCACTGGTACCTACAACGTACACAACGCTCTAATGGCAATTAGAGCTGCCATGTATACAGGTATCTCTATTAAAGATGCTGCTAAATCCTTAGAGACATTTAAACTTCCAAAGAGACGAATGGAGTTAAAAGGTATTGTCGATGATGTCAGCGTTTATGACGATTTTGCCCACCACCCAACAGCAATTAAGTTAACCACAGAGGGCTTAAGAGCAAAGATAGGTCAGGATAAACGTTTAGTAGCTGTATTTGAGCCTCGCTCAAATTCCATGAAGATTGGCGCTAACCATGAATTTCTAGCTCAGTCTTTTGAAAGTTCTGATGAAATTTTTGTCTATGCTAACACTTCTGTTAAATGGGATGTGAAGTCGCTTGAAAAACAGTGCAAAAAGCCTCTACATGTTATTGACGATTTTGATAAATTACTCACCGAAATAGTAAACGCAAGCCCAAAAGGAACAACAATCCTTGTAATGAGCAATGGTGGCTTTAACGGCATTCATCAAAAGCTGTTAGACAAACTGCATGACAGAAAACATGATAAAAAATAGTCTGCAAGCAGTAAGGCTACGAATAAAAATAATCAATATTTTTGAGAGAGAATATGGCTGATAACTGGAATCTTCGTGGTAAAACTCAGATGCTAGATGATCTTAATACTCCATCACTTCAGTGCAGAGTTTATGATCGTATTGCAGTTCAAGATAGTAAGGGTAAAACTCATTTTTACTGTCTGGAGCTTTCAGCGGGTAATACCTTTGATTTTGGTTTCTGCAGAAAAGAGAATGTCCCATCATTACTGCGTGATGTAATGACCATGGGCAGTATCAGAGTTTTAAGTGGTATCTGTGATGATCTGATGGTGCCTACTGTACCTACAGTGCTGTGGATAAAACAGGCTCGTAAGTATGATCCTAAACATGTCATTATGTGGCTTGAAAACTCCATTGAACTTACAGAAGAATATAAAGATACCATTTTACGTTTACGTAAAATGGGTATGCGTTTTGCTGTTAGAGTTGATGCCATGGGTGAGATTGCATCAAATGACGAAATCCTTGCATGTATCGATTATCTAATGGTGGATTTTGAAAGAAGCGCAGAGTTTATGACTGTAATTCAGTCATTACGCAACAAGAATCCTCTTTTAAAAACAATTGCTTTTAAACACCATATTTCTATTTTCTCCTTTAATAAAGAAGAAACCAGAAACTTTGACTACGTTCTAGGAACAGTTAATAACTTCTTATTAACCTATGAAAACGAGCGTCCTAAGTGGCAGCATGAAATGTTGCGTACTTTCGCTCAGCTCTACTCTTCAATTTATGATGTCAAAGAGATTGGCGTGATTGTAGCTAACTATCCTTTAATGGCTTTAGCCATGAAAGGTATGGTAGCTTCAAAACATTTAACCAATTTAACTATTCGCAAAAACAGCTCGACCTTAGGTGAAAGTCAGACTCTAACTCAGTTTGATTTAAGAAATTTCCTTGCTATCTCTGTAGGTTACAATCTCTTTACACTTACAGAAAAGCAGACCTATGAGCAAAAGAAGATCCCATTCTCATCAGAGTTTATAAACTATGAGCCATTTATACAGGCATTGAACTTTGCCAAAATTGTAGATTTGATGGCTCAGGATATCTGTGATGATATTACCGCTCCTCAGGCCTTTATCGCAGGCTTCTTACGCTTTGCGCATGTCTTTTTACATGATACAGAGGAAGCTACCTTTGCAGAGTTCCCTTTAGATGCAGTAGCTTCTTGCTATACCAATGGCGGTGGTCAGTTAGGCAGTATTATCAGAATTTTAATGCTACTGTTTGAACACAGAATTAACGATGCTATGGATGTAGCTAATAACGCAGGTTTAGTTTTAGTAAAAGATCGTTTATATGGTTACATCTCTCATGCTATGGCATGGACTGATGCTGTGTGCTGTGCTTTAAATATCATTAAAGGTCAGCAAGAAGAGTAACAACACTCTTTCAAAGATCTTCTTTTTGAAGATCCTTTTTAACTTTGCTTTTTAAAATCTGTCTTATAAAAATAAAAGCTCAAGACGAAAGTCGATGAGCTTTTATTTTTGTGAGAGAGTCTGTACTGATTAAATCAGTACAGAGTAAGCAAGGCTTGAGAGAACTACTTAGTGAGTAGTCTTTTTAATGATGAGATTACCTATAAACTGGAAGATACTTATCATAATTAAAATTACAATTACGGTAAGCCAAATCATATCTCTGTATCCCATCTGATAACCGTAGCGTACTGCAAAGTCACCAATACCACCAGCACCGATGGCACCTGCAATAGCGGTAATACCGATAAAGCTTACAAAGGTGATCATGGTTACTCTGGTAATTCCAGGGATACTTTCTTTTAAATATACTGAAAAGATGATCTCTAGTTTTGAAAAGCCCATAGCGTCAGCAGCTTCAATAAGACCTTTATCCACATCAGAGAGTACTGATTCAATTTGTCTAGCAAAGAATGGTACTGTACCGAATACTAAAGCTACAAATGATCCCTGAAGACCAGAACCTGTGCCTACAATGAATCTTGAGAGGGGAATTAGAAGCACCATCAGGATAATAAAAGGAATTGAACGTAAGATATCAATGACTTTATTTGCTATAGTAAAGACAATCTTATTATCTAAAATACCGTTCTTTTTAGTTGTAACTAAAATAATGCCTAAAATTACACCTAAGAACCAGGCAATCGTACCTGAAACTCCAATCATGACGAAAGTGTCATGCAGGCAGTGCAAGAACTCACCTGAGAGTCGCTTAAAATTAGGCATTAAAGTCATTACTAAATTCTCAATCATTTTAATACCTCCAGTTGCACACCTGAGTTTTTAATATACTCTACAGCTTCTTCAATTTTGTCCTTATCGCCTGTAAGGTTTACAGCTAATTTTCCTAAAGGCTTACCTTTGATGTAATCAATATTGCCGTAAAGAATGTTAGATTCAACCGTAAATTTCTTGTAGATCTCACTCATTAAAGCCTTACCTGCAACATCACCAGTATAGGTTAAAAGGTAAATATGAGTGCCATCTGAAACATCTGCTAAAGAGCCTTTCTCATCTAGAATGTCAAAGAATGAGCCAAAGTTATTGGCTGTGTCCATAAAGGACTTGGTAAGCTTAGTCTTTGGATTTGAGAACAGATCATAAACATAGCCTTGTTCGATAACTTCACCTTGCTCCATGACAGCTGCTCTATCACAGATATCTTTTACCACAGACATCTGATGAGTAATGATGACAATGGTAAGTTTAAGCTCCTGATTGAGTTTCTTTAATAATGCTAAGATCTGTGAAGTAGTTTTAGGATCCAATGCTGAGGTTGCCTCATCACAGAGTAAAACTTTAGGATCTCCTGCTAGGGCTCTTGCAATTGCTACACGCTGCTTCTGACCTCCTGATAATTGAGATGGGTAGTTGTTACCCTTGTCAGAGAGTTCTACTAAAGAGAGTAGCTCTTCAATTCTCTGTTTTCTCTTATCCTTTGGGTAACCATTATGTTTTAAAGGTAACTCAATATTCTCATAAACTGTTCTTGAAGGCATGAGGTTGAAACTCTGAAAGATCATGCCAATTTTTTGTCTTGCTTCTCTTAACTTTTTATAAGGCAGAGCTGTAAGCTCTGTGTCTTCTAAAAAGACCTTACCAGAGGTTGGTCTTTCTAGTAAGTTAATACAACGCACTAAGGTAGATTTACCTGCTCCTGAGAAACCTATAATTCCAAAGATCTGTCCTTTATCAATTTCAATGGTTACATCTTTTACAGCATGTACAGTCTTTCCATCAACGACAAAATCTTTACTGATATTTTCAAGTCTTATCATGTTGTTCCTAAGTTATGCCTATAAATAAGGCTCTAAACCAAGTTTACTTATCTAATCAATTGAATTTAGATAAGTAAATTTATGGTGATTAATGTTTTGAATTTTCTTTTTTACAATTCTACCATTTAATCAATGCTTATGACATATAGTTAATTTTTATAACTGGTTATAACTTAATGAAATATAAAGAAAAAATATTAAATATTAGTTGACAGCGTGTATAAAAATAGTAATTTATGTAAGTAGACAGATGTATGAAATGACATACAAAATAAATGAACAAAAAAACGTACAGAATTTTATAAACAAGAGGTAATTTTATGAAGATCTTTTCAAAGTTTTTAAAAACATCAGCATTAGTTTTAGCAACAGCTGCTACTGTAGCTCACGCAGGCTGGTTTGAGTCAAATGATGTACCTGAAGGTTTTAAAGAGGTTAAAGTAGGTGTTGTAGGTGATTACAATGCTCACTGGGATACAGTAAATGAGCTTTTAAAGCAGGATAAAATTCACGTAACCTTAGTTAAGTACTCAGACTATGCAACTCCTAACCGTGCTTTAAATGATGGTGAGATTGATTTAAACGCATTCGAGCATGAAGCATATCTAAACAATGATATTGATAAAAATGGCTACAAGATTGTGCCATTGTGCAAGACCTTTATCGCTCCTATCCGTCTTTATAACAACAAAGACAAGATTAAATCAGTAAAAGATATCAAAGATGGTGACATTATTGGTATTCCTTCAGATTTAACTAACGGTGGTCGTGCTCTAAAACTTTTAGAGTCAGCTGGTTTAATAGAGGTTGATCCTGCTAAAGGTTATGTTCCAACCAAAGCCGATATTACCAAGTACAACGTAAAGATTGAAATCCGTGAAGCTGAATCAGGTGTGCTCTTTAACATCTTACCTGATATTGCAGCTGCTGCCATCAATGGCGGTAACGCATTCTCAGCAGGTCTAAAGCCATCTGATGCTATCTTTAATGAGAATGTTCAGGATAAAAACAATCCATACATCAACGTTATCGTAGCTCGTCAACAGGATAAGGATAATCCTGTATATCAGACTATCGTTAAGAGATTCTTAACCCCTGAGGTTAAAAAGGCAATTTTAGATGCTTACGATGGTGGTTATATCCCTGTTTTCTAGTCTTAAACTCAAGTGTCACTTGATGATGTAAAACAGTAAGTAAAAAAGGCAACGTCAGTTGCCTTTTTTGGAGGAACTTATGAAGATTGAATCAGTTACTTTAAGACGTATCAAGATACCTTTAAATGAGCCTTTTACTCCAAGCTTTGGCTCCATTACAGATAAAGATCTGTTAATTGTAGAGGTTCATACCAATTCTGCTACAGGTTATGGAGATGATCCTGCTTTATCTCTGCCAATCTACAACGAAGAGACTGTAGCTTCAGGTGAATTAGTTTTAAAAGAGTTTTTATTACCTCTTTTAAAACGGAACTTAAAGACAGTAGATGATCCTTTTGATGTAGCTAAGGTCTTTAAAAGCGTTCGTAGAAATTACTTTGCCCGCTCTGCCATAGAAACTGCTATCTTTGATGCTTATGCAAAGTCTGTTCATAAGCCTCTGTATCAGTTATTAGGTGGCAATAAGGACAGAATTGAAGGAGGTGTCAGTATTGGTATTAAAAAGACACCTCAAGAGTTAATCGATACCATTAAGAGCTATCAGAAAAATGGCTACCGCCGAATCAAGGTTAAGATAAAGCCTGGCTTCGATCTTGAATACATAAAAGCTGTACGTAATGAATTTCCTGAGATTGAGTTGCAGGTTGATGCAAACTCAGCTTATACCCTTGATGATATCGATCTCTTTGAAAAGTTAGATAACTACGATTTAGCTTTAATTGAGCAACCTCTAGGTTGTGAAGACATCATTGATCATGCTGCGTTGCAAAAGAAACTGAAAACTCCTATCTGCCTTGATGAGAGTATTGATTCATTAGATGACGCAAGACAGGCAATAGACATCGGTGCTTTAAAGATTATTAACATTAAGGTCTCCCGTGTAGGAGGTTTAGCTAACGCTAAAGCAATTCATGATTATGCTAAAGAGCATGGAGTAGGTGTATGGTGTGGTTCTATGTTAGAGTCTGGTATCGGTCAGGCTCATAACCTTGCAATAGCATCACTTGAGAACTACCGCTACTCAAATGACATCATGTCATCGACCTGCTATCTTTCAGATGACATTATCAAGCCTCAGATTGAAATTGGTAAAGATTCCTTTATCACAATCCCTGAGCGCGAGGGTATAGGCTATGATATTGATGAAGAGAAACTTCAAAAATACACTTTTAAACTAGAGCATTTTGATTTTTAAGAAGGTTTTATGAGCAAGAGCTTAGTAAATGCAATTGAAAATCTTGAGGATTATGTAAAGAAACTTGAAACTGTTGTGAATATGGATTCAGGTACTACAGATACACAAGGTGTAACCAAAGTTGCCAAGCAGTTTGTACAGTGGTTTTCTGATATAGGCTTTTATGCTGAGGAAGTTTCCTTTGATGATGTAGTAGGACATGGTGTTTTTGCAACAAATGATAAAAATGCAGAGCATTATGATCTGCTACTCTCAGGTCACATTGATACGGTATTTGCTCATGGTACTGCAGAAGAAAGACCATTTAAACGAGAGGTTAATTTAGCATATGGCCCTGGTGTAGCCGACATGAAAGATGGTGATCTTATCATTTTGTGGGGACTTACTAAGGCTCTTGTAAATGGTACTTTAGAAGGTAAAAAGGTAGCTGTAGTCTTAAACCCTGATGAGGAGACAGGCTCTACCCATTCATCAGAGTTTATAGACAGCATTGCTAAAAAGTCTGACTATGCTCTTATCTTCGAAGGTAGTGAGGAGATTGATAACTTTACGGAAGCTCGTAAGGGTATTTCTCATATTGATATCTTTTTAAAGGGCAGGGGAGCTCATGCAGGCTTCTGTCCTGAGAAAGGTCGTTCTGCTATTAACGCTATGGCAAACTGTATTCAAAGAATTAATGCTCTGGCTAACGAGAATGTCACTGTAAACTTTGGTGTATTAAAAGGCGGTACCATTGCTAATGCTATCGCTGAAGACTGCTATGCCAGAATCGATGTCCGATTCTGGAATAATGATCAGTGGGAAGACTTCTTAGCTAAATTTAAGCATGAATTTGAAATACCTTTTGGTCAGGATATTCAAGCAAGCTTTAAGATTTTGCTTGTAAATCCAGCCATGGTGGTAACAGAAAAGACTGCTAAATTAAAAGAAATCGTAACTAAAGCATTAACAAAATTCAGCATCACCCCAAAATTTATAAGATCTGGGGGTGTGTCTGATGGTAATCACATCAGTAACACAGGTACTCCTGTTCTGGATACTTTTGGTGGACGCGGAGGTGAATGTCACACCACTCGTGAATGGCTTGATTTAACCTCAGTTGAACCTAGAGCAGAGCTTTTAGTTGAAATTTTAAAACAGTTGTAACTGTATAATTTAATTATCACAAAATAAGAACTCTCTTTACTAAACTAAAGGGAGTTTTTTTATGTCCAAAAGTTGGTCAATATTCTTATAGCCTAAGGCTATCGTTTAACATCATTATATAGTATATGTTTTTTGTTGATATCTCATTTTCGGATGATTAGTATTTAAAACATAGAAAGTCGATAGGAATTATAAACAACGACTTCTTCAAGGTTTTTATAAGTTTTAAAGCTAGATAAAGATAAAAAATCTAGTTCTAGCACTTCAAGTTTTAGTAAATAAAAAGAGGAACAAAATGTCATACAAGTTTGAAACTTTACAGTTACACGTAGGCCAGGAACAGGCAGATCCAGCAACTGATTCAAGAGCAGTGCCTATTTACCAGACTACTTCATACGTATTCCACAACTCACAGCATGCAGCTGATCGTTTCGGTTTACGTGATGCTGGTAACATCTACGGTCGTTTAACCAATTCAACTCAGGATGTTTTAGAAAAGAGAATCGCAGCTCTAGAAGGTGGTGTTGCAGCTTTAGCAGTAGCATCTGGTGCAGCAGCAATTTCATACACAATTGAAGCTTTAGCTGCAAACGGTGGCCATATCGTAGCTCAGAAGACCATTTACGGTGGTAGTGCTAACTTATTAGAGCACACTCTACCTGGTTTAGGTATCACCACGACTTTCGTTGATGCTCATGACTTAAGCTCTGTTGAAGGTGCAATTCAGGAAAACACTAGAGCTATCTACATCGAGACCTTAGGAAACCCAAACAGTGATATTCCAGATATCGATGCAATCGCAGCTATCGCTCACAAGCACAACTTACCATTAGTTGTAGATAATACCTTCGGTACCCCATACTTAATTCGCCCAATTGAACATGGTGCTGATATCGTAGTTCACTCAGCAACCAAGTTTATCGGCGGTCACGGTACAACCTTAGGCGGCATCATCGTTGATTCAGGTAAATATGATTGGAAGAAGAGCGGTAAATTCCCTGGTATTGCAGCTCCAAACCCAAGCTATCATGGTATTTCATTTGCTGATGCTGTAGGTCCTGCTGCTTTTGTAACCTACATTAGAGCAATCCTGTTAAGAGATACTGGTGCTACTATTTCTCCATTCAACGCTTTCTTACTGTTACAAGGTGTTGAGACCTTATCTTTAAGATTAGACCGTCACATCTACAATACCAAGAAAGTTATTGAGTACTTATCAAAGCATCCTAAGGTAGAGAAGGTAAATCATCCATCATTAAAGGATCATCCAGATCATGCTTTATATGAGAGGTATTTCCCTAACGGTGGCGCATCAATCTTTACCTTTGAGATTAAAGGTGGCGTAAAAGAAGCCTTCAAGTTCATTGATAACTTAAAGATCTTCTCATTACTAGCTAACGTTGCTGATGTTAAGAGCTTGGTAATTCACCCAGCTACAACAACACACTCACAGTTGACTGAAGAAGAGTTATTGGCAGCAGGTATTAAGAACAACACCATCAGATTATCAATCGGTACTGAGCACGTTGATGACCTGATTGCTGATCTTGATCAGGCATTCAACGCTTAGTTTGAAAAGATAGTTTAGATAATCAAAAAATAATCCTCTCAAGCAAAAGTTTAGGAGGATTTGTTATTTTTAGGACCTGACTAAAAAGTAAGGCCCTAAAGGTAAACTAATCTTTTAGATTAGTTCTGCTCGAACATTGCAGAGATTGACTCTTCGTTGTTAATACGACGAATTGCTTCAGCTAACATAGGAGCTAGAGTTAACTGACGGAAGCTCTTTAACTTCTTGAAGTTGTCACGAGCTGGAACTGAGTCAGATACTACTAAATGATCTAATGCAGATTCTGATACGTTCTTATAAGCATCTCCTGACAGTACAGCGTGAGTGCCATAAGCGGTAACAGTTTTAGCACCACGCTCTTTTAGAGCAGCTGCTGCCTTGCATAAGGTTCCACCAGTATCGATGATGTCATCAACGATAATACAATCTCTGTCCTTTACCTCACCGATCAGGTTCATAACCTCAGATACGTTAGGACGTGGACGACGCTTATCAATGATTGCAATGTCTGCGTTATTTAATAACTTAGCAATTGCACGTGCACGAACCACACCACCCATATCTGGTGATACAACGCAAGGATTCTTTAAGTTTAAAGTTAACATGTCTTCAACGAAGATCTGGCTTGAGAAACAGTTATCTACAGGTACATCAAAGAAGCCCTGGATCTGCTCAGCATGAAGATCTACTGTTAATACACGGTCAACACCAACTGATGATAAGAAGTCAGCTACTACCTTAGCAGTGATAGGTACACGAGCTGAACGAAGACGTCTGTCCTGACGAGCATAACCGAAGTAAGGAATTACAGCGGTAATACGACCTGCAGATGCACGACGTAGAGCATCTATCATAACGATAAGCTCCATTAAGTTGTCATTTGTAGGTGCACAGGTAGACTGGATGACGAAGATATCGCAACCACGTACGTTCTCATTGATCTGTACGTGAACTTCTCCATCAGAAAAACGGTCAACAGTTGCATTGCCAAGTCTAGTGTATAGACGGTCAGCGATTTTTTTAGCTAAGTCCGGTGTTGCATTTCCGGCAAACAGCTTCATATCAGCCATAAGATGAGTGATCCTGATTGATTTGACATAAAAAGAAATTGAGCTTTAAGAGCATCTTAAAGCTAGGCGTATTTTAAAACTTTTAATCACATCGATAAAGGGATAATTTAGCTTTTTACGGATATGTTGCAATGAAGAAACAGTAAAACTTGCATAGTAAAGACTACGCAAGTCTTAAGTATTTATAAGCTTTCAAGCTTTGAAAGAACAGGAGATTTACTTACAGATTTGGCAATAAAACTTTTTATATTCAGCTTATCAATTTTCATTTGTGCACACTTTGCGTGATCATAACTGTCAAAAGCGACAAAACAGGATGAACCGCTACCTGACATTGAAGCTGTACCAAACTCTGATAGAGTATCTAATAACTCTTTAACCTGTGGATATTCATTTACAACTACAGGTGTAAAGCAGTTATCAAATCTTGAATGCAATAGCTCATCAAAAGTTCTTACAGGGGAATCCTTTTTTAATTTGTCTGATGCAAATAAAACCCTAGTAGGTACAGAGCAATCAGGTGTTGCAACTAAGTAGTACTTATTCTCTACATTTACTGGTTCTAGAATTTCACCAATACCTTGAGCAAAACAAGTTGTACCTTTAACAAAGATAGGTACGTCAGCACCTAAAGAAGCACCTAGTTCTATTAACTTATCCTCAGATAAGTTTAAATTCCATAACTTGTTTAAGACAGAGAGGGTAGTAGCTGCATTGCCAGAACCTCCACCTAAACCACCGCCTTGAGGTAGTACTTTATCAATAGAAATATTCACTCCTTTTTTACAATGAGTTTCCTGTTTTAAAAGCATAGCCGCTTTATAGATTAAGTTTTTCTCAACAGGAAAACCAAAGTCTGTAAGCAGTTTTACCTCATCATTTTTATCACTAGTTTCAAAGGTCATCTTGTCACCATGATCTAAGATCACAAACAGTGTCTGCAGATTGTGGTAACCGTCAGGTCTTTTACCTGTAATGTATAAAAACAGGTTTAACTTACAAGGACTAGTGACTTCTAATTTCATGGTTAATTGAGCCTTAAGACGTTATTGATGTTTACTTTTACCTGAGTAAATGGAGTTAGGATCTCAAAATTAGTAGGCAGTGGTAAACCTCTTCTTTGAGCCTGATACTGCTTGTAGGTTACAAGGTATTCTTCACCCTGTTTAGCAGTTTTTACAAAGCCTTGCTCATCATAGGTAAGCTCACCTTTAGGAGCACCTACCATGATAGCAGGTAGATCCTCAACAGGAATATCAAGTCCAAACTGAGTCTTTAACAGATCTCTTGCACTGTCACCTTTGTTAACTTTACCTTGAGCTTTTAAGAAGGTAGTGCCGTTAGCATAAACCTCTAATATGGCATACTGCATACCCATGGGACCAGTAAACTCTAATGAGAAGTAATTCTTTTTGTAATGATATGTACAGTTAACTGCAAATCTTGCTTTTTTATAACGAGAGATTAAAGCAATCTTACCGTTCTCTTCTAGCTCACTGATATTGTTTAATTGAGCTAATTGCTCTTGTCTTGAGAGTTTGGCAAACTCCTCATTTGAGCTTGTTGTAGAACAGGCATTTAACAGAGTTAACATTGAAACTGCAGTAGCAATAGTTAGTAGCTTCTTTAAATTAAGTCTATTCACAGTTAACTCCTTTGCTAATTCTCTTTTGAGTTATCGTTATTTTCATCAGATGCTAAAGGAGCCTCTTTTTTTAGATCCTTTTCCTGGGCATCTTTAATGATGTTGTAGATCCTGATTAACTCCTGATGAGATTTAAAGCCTTTTAGATTTAAATCTGAAGCTGTAAGCCCATTAAAGCGAGCATTACCATTTACATGATCTAAAACATTCTGAAGAGTCTTTTTACCATATAAAAGCTCAAAGCCTTCAAGATAATCCTCTTCATTTAAAGAGCCTTCTGTCTTGCACTGTAAAACTTTAATTAAGCACTGATAGAAAGATAACTTATCTAATGAAAAATCATTTTGATTGTATCTTACAGTCCAAATGGCGTAGGTTAAAGCTGTAGGGTAAACCTTTGCTGCAAGTGCGATTAAGCATCTTAATTCACCCATTCTTAAACTTGCCCACTTTGATTTAGGATCAGTCAGAATACCTAACAGCTGGCAAACTAAGACATCGTTATCGATATCTTCACTTTCAAGTTCATCAAGATAGTCTGCATAAGTCTCAACGGTTTCTTCAGAACCTGGTAAGGAGAGAAGAGCATCCTGAAAATCAATACCACTGTTGGTATTGTTGTAGACAAGATCATCAACAGGGTAGATTTCAGACATACCTGGAACGATGGTTCTGTAGACGCATACACCTAGTTCATTGTATGAGCGTACATAAATATCAAAACCTAATTTTGCAATCATGTAGCGCAGAGCTTTGTACTGTTCTTGAGTGTTACCTGAAAAATCCCAGGCTACAAACTTATAGTCAGGGATCTTTCTGAACATCTGCATTGGCAGAATACCTGTTGAATCTACAAAGTGACTCTCTAGATTTACGATGTCAGATGTTCTCTCTAAATCAAAATCAGGCTCATCAAAGTTGTCTAAATCACTGAAGGTGCGACCCTGCATTAACTCTGTAATGGTTCGGTCTAGCGCAACCTCAAAAATAGGATGGGCACCAAATGAGGCAAAGCAAGTACCGTTACTCTGATTGAATAAAACCACACAGACTACAGGAAACTTACCACCTAAAGAGGCATCATAAGCAATAACTTTTAAGTTGTCGCCTTGTAAGGTCTTTAATGAGTTATATGACTTTTCATATTTTTGTAAGATCTCATCAGGAATTACAGGAAGAGCTAAACCTCTTTTAATAATTTCCTTTTTTACATAACGCTCTATAATTTCAGAAAGTCCCTGAACAAGTGCTTCATATTCAGTATTGCCCTCTGACATACCATTAGAACCATAAAGGTTATCTAGAAGGTTTACAGGAAAATAGACAACTTCACCGTTTCTGGCATTTGTAAATGGAATTGAGCAGACACCACGTGAAAATGCTGATGACTGCAGATCAACCAGATCTTCAAGATTTAAATCAGTACCTTCAGAGTAGAACTTGCGTAATGATGAATTTAAAACATCATTAGGGATCTGCGGATCGTTCTGATCGATTACTGTCCATTTTTCATCTTTGAAATGAACATAGGGCGCATTGGAGTTATCAAGACCTAAATAATAATCGGAAAATGACATATGAGTTGACAGTCTTTCAAAGAGCTCGCCATAGGCTGAAGCCTGAGCTGCTAGTCGAGAAGATCCTTTTCCGTTTGAATAGATTGATGGACATGACTCAATGTCTAAATGTACAGAATATACGTCATTTAAAGGATTAAGCCAGTTGCTTTCTCTGACGGAGATTTTTAAATTTTTTAGTATTTCCTGAAAGTGAGCAATACTCTGTTCTAAAGGAGCATCCTTACCAACAATAGTAGTCATATCGAATTCCAAATTTATGCAGAAGATTAAATTTTTAATTGAGTAATGATAACACAATGAAAATGAATTAAAGATATGTAGAACCATTATTCGCAATACCTTTTTGTGCATAAAATAAAGTAAGGAAAGCAATTAATGTCAGCGTTTTAGAGCCATGTTTAAAATCTAAGGTATAATCATCTTAGAAATAATATATTTTGGAAAAACGACATGAGCAACAAAATATTTCAGTCACTGCCAGCAGGATCTTCAAGCTTTACAGAGATAAGAAAAGAAGACTGTTACTACGTTGATAAAACGCCATACTTAAAGACTGTTTTCTCAAAAGAAAGCTCAACAGATAAAACATCCTCCCTTGCCGGTTCTCCTGCTCTTCTTTTTACAAGACCAAGACGCTTTGGCAAGACTCTGCTCATGAATATGTTCGAAGCCTTTCTGAAGGTAGACAGCCACAATCCAGGAGACATCACACTACACAATCAACTCTTTCATGGAACAAAAATAACAGAGGATAAAGCATTCTGTGAAAAGTACATGGGTAAGTTTCCTGTTATCTGCATTACCCTAAAGAATGTGTTTGGTAAAAATTTTGAAGATGCATATTTGAAACTTGCTGAAGTTATAGCATTAAAAGCTCAGGAATTCAGTTTTCTAAGAGGCAGTCCCTCTTTGGATGATAAGGAAAAGGCAAAGTTTGATTTATTATGTGATGAAATCTTTCTGAAAAAGACAGATGAAGCTCAGTTATATGCAACTTCTGCAATCAAATCATTATCCTCAATGCTCTACAAGCACTTCAGACAGCCTGTATATATACTAATTGACGAGTATGATGTGCCTTTAGCCAAAGCTCAGGAAAATGGTTACCACAAAGAAATGGTAACCTTAATCTCATCATTTTTAGACTTTCTAAAAGACCCACAAAAAGATCCTGATACCCTTCTGCCTGTCATAGGTAAAGTGATAATGACAGGCTGCTTAAAGGTAGCTAAAAACAGTATCTTTACAGGAGTGAACAATCTTAAGGTAAATACAGTTACCTCACAGAATCTGGCTCTCACAGGCATTATAGGCTTTACCAAGGAAGAGACCTTAAAGGCATTAAAAGATTATGAGATGGATGAGTATGCTGAGCTTGTTAAAAACAGCTATGACGGATACAGGTTCTGTGATAAAGAGATGTTCTGTCCATGGGATGTTATAAATTTCATTGATGAGAACTATATAAATAATTTAAACGGACATAAAGAGCTTGTAAAGGCAAACAACTACTGGACCGCCACAACCTCAGGCCATGCTGTCTATGAATATTTAGGATATCTTACCGATACCGACACTCAGAAGATGCAGGACTTAATTGACGGTAAGACAATAAGTTTCAGTCTCAATGATTCCATGAACTATGACTGTCTGTCACAGCACAAGTCTGATGACTTCTGGTCACTTCTACTGCATACAGGTTATTTAACCTTGGACTGGGATAAGACAACAGAAGAAGAGCTCAATAAAGACGGTCAAACCAATAAAAACGTCTTTGCAAGAATACCAAATCTGGAAATCAGAGAATGTTTTACTGACAACATTAAAGAAAGATTTTCCAATGTTGTAAGTAAAGACAGTCTGCCTGACAAACTCATATCTGCTCTTGCAAATGGAAATACAAAGGATATCTCTGATATCTTTTTTGACATGTTGCAAAAGTATGTCTCCGTAAGAGACAGTGCCACTAAAGCACCATTAGAGAATTTCTACCATGGCTTTTTAAACGGAATCTTTTCAGGCTGTGAAGATCTTATTTCTGAGTTCCGTTCAAACTATGAATCAGGTAACGGTTATGCAGATATTACCTTTAAGACAGAACGCAATTCTAAGGCTGTAATCATTGAGATTAAAGCCACTTCAAAAGATGAGGAAATGGATGAGCTTGCAGCCGAGGCTCTATCTCAGATTGAAGAGAAGAACTATGCCTTATCATTTACAAAGGTATCAAAGATAACTGACATTTATGCTTACGGTATAGTGTTCTGCAGGAAGGACTGTATAGTGACTTTCAAAAAATTGAAGTAAGCATCATGAACGAGTTTAAAGTGCAGTTAACAATCTGAGCGCAAATACTTATAACTTTGACTCACAGTACTGTAATTTTACTGAGATAAGAAATTGCAACTGTAACATTTGCAATGAGGATATCATTTAAGGATTTATAATATATAACGGTTAGCCTGACGGTAATTACAAAACTAAATATTTGGCATGACTTTTCACAAAAGTATGTATAGAGAGTCTTTTTAATTATGTCAGTAACAATTCATAAAACATCTTATTAATGATGCAAAATTCAGCATGATCCTTGAGGTAATGTTCTGTTAAAGAATATACAGGTAATCGTCATTTTTAAGAATACATTGAAGATCTTTTATCCACAGACTCTAATTTTTATTATTGAACAGAAATATAAAATTTACATGAAAATAAAGAGACAACTTTACCTGAATTTTCAAAAAGATCTTCTTGAGGATCGCGTTCATCTTTTTGTAAATAACTGCGATTTTAATAAAGTTGAAACTTCACATTCTGAAGAATCAAATCTTTTGAAAAACGCTGTTTCTTTAAGCAAAACTGTATCTAATGCAGATAATCTAAAAAAAGAAAATCCTTATGAGAATTTAGCAGGCCCTTCTCTTATTTACAAAGCTTTGGAACATGTAAGACGATTAAATGGAACAGAACGGATCTCCAAACCTTTAAAAGCAAGTTATTTGCCTGATGAGATAAAGTCCAGATTAAAAGATCTTGAAGATACATTTGAACAGGAAGGACTTCTGGAAAACAGTAAATTACAAGACGAAAAGGTAATTTCTGAGAACCCCAATGATTTGTCTCCGTCTAATACAGAGTCAAATACAGATTTAAATTCTGATCGATATAAATCATTAAAAGGTGTTCAATTAGGGAGAAATGCTGATGACAGTCTTTTTTACAAGAAGGCTATGCAGCATGTGAATCGTATGAATAATGAAAAAAAAGCTGTATTAGCAAAAATAAGTAAAAACTTAAAACTGTTTCTTATTATAATAATAGCATTCGCAGGCTATTATGCTTATAACGAGTATACCCGCAGTGACGAAGAACTTTCTGTTTCTGCAATTCAGGCAAAACTACCCTTAAAGCTTGATCTCTACACCACCTTACAGAAGGTGTCCTTAGATGACAATTCTTTAAATCTTGAAGTAATAAAGGCAAAAGAGTCTTTTCAGGATATAAAAGATCTTGAAAGTGCACTTAATGTGTACATTCAGAGTGCATCTTCAAATTTCTGTAAAATTCCGCTTTTTTCCGATATGATAAAAAAAGGCAGAAGAATATCAGTGCTCTTAAAGTCTGACGACGATTCTTTTAGCAGAGAATTTGTTGTTTCGCACTGCGATAAATAAGATTGATTGAAATGAATTTTTAAAATTTTGCAATTTTTGTGAGGATATAATGCAAAAAGTTGGTTTAATCGGCTGGCGTGGAATGGTTGGCTCTGTTTTAATGGAGCGTATGCAGCAGGAGAATGATTTTGCTCTAATTGATGCTGTGTTCTTCTCAACATCACAGGCAGGTCAGAAAGCTCCATCATTCAACGGTAAAGATTATGGTATGCTACAGGATGCATACAATTTAGATGCATTAAAAGCTATGGACATCATCATTACTGCACAGGGTGGCGATTACACAACTAAGATGTATAAAGCCTTGCGTCAGTCAGGTTGGAATGGATACTGGATCGATGCAGCATCAACACTGCGTATGGAAAATGATACTAAGATCATCTTAGATCCTGTAAACCACGATGTTTTAGATAAAGCATTAAATGATGGCATCAAGTCATACATTGGCGGTAACTGCACAGTAAGCTTACTGTTAATTGCTTTAGCAGGTTTAATTAAGACCGGTAACGTAGAGTGGATTTCTACTCAGACTTATCAGGCAGCTTCAGGTGCCGGTGCTAAGAACATGCGTGAGCTGTTATGTCAGATGGGTGCATTATATGATTGCGTAAATTCTGAACTTGCAGATCCTCATAGTTCAATTCTAGATATTGAAAGAAAAGTTCGTGCAAAGATGAACGATAACTCTTTCCCAACACAGAATTTCGGTGCTCCTTTAGCCGGTTCTGCTCTACCATGGATTGATAAAGAGTTAGATAACGGTCAGAGCCGTGAAGAGTGGAAGAGCCAAGCTGAAGCTAACAAGATCCTAGGTTATGCTCCAGGTACACTACCTATCGATGGTAACTGTGTACGTATCAGCTCAATGCGCTGTCACAGCCAGGCTTTAACCATTAAGTTAAAGCAGAATATGTCAATTGCTGACATCGAAAAAGAGATTGCTTCACAGAACGAGTGGGTACGTGTAATCCCTAACCATAAGGAAGTAACCTTAAAGGAATTAACTCCAGCTAAGGTATCAGGTTCTTTATATGTACCTATTGGCCGTCTACGTAAGATGAACATGGGCGAGAACTTTGTATCAGCATTCACCGTAGGTGACCAGCTGTTATGGGGCGCTGCAGAGCCTTTACGCTGCATGTTACGTCAGATCATCGGCTAATATTTGATCGATCCTTCAACTGCGCTGTGTTCTACAGCGCAGTAATTTACATCCTGTTATTAAATTCGCCTTCAAAAGCTCCTTTCAATAACTTTTAACAAAATTTAAAATCTTTGTAATTCAGTAAGATACATAGAAATTAAAGAAAAGTAGTAAAAAACACTAAAGAGAAATTACATAAAGACGTTAATTAAGTATCCGGGCAGGAAAGCCCATTTAAAAAAGATTTTCCGCAGGAGGAAAACAAAATGTCAATTTATGTAAATACAAACGTT